>JAESFO010000049.1_pt1 | contig 428897 bp, 381 predicted proteins | sample 9269421 | NCBI WGS metagenome assembly JAESFO01 (sample SAMN14502839, study PRJNA617101) | algae metagenome | isolation source: Nostoc desertorum CM1-VF14 and co-occurring heterotrophs from rocky... | place: USA: Clark Mountains, San Bernardino, California | collected 2000-06-05 | reverse complement strand
CGGTCGGGCTACGCCCGCCCTCCGCCGCACGCAGCGCAAGGCCATCTTCAACAAACCAACATCATATCCGAAAAGGGGTCCCTCTTCGACGCCGATCGGGGGTCCCTTTTGAACGCCGTTTGACACCTTCGGAATAGACCCGGTAGTCGGGCTGGACATCGCCGCTCTTCCTGGCGTTGGTCCGGATTTCGATCGCCGCGCGGATCGAGAGGGTTTTCAGCTGACCCAAGAAGCCTTCTTCGATGGTGCCGTTCACAAAGCCGATTGCTGCCATTGGTCGTCTCCTTGAATTTGCCGCAGGACCATCCCTGCGGCATGGGCGGACCAAGGACCGGCGCATGAGGTGACCCGCGAACCTGTAAGGCCGCAGCGAAGCGGAGGAGTGCGGCGGCGCGATTATTTGAAGCGAAGCGGCCGCGAGGAGCCGGCGCAGCCGGCGGGGAAATAATCGCGCCGCTGCACTTTCGCGGGGCACCGCGCCGGTCCAGGTCAAATCGCCCGTCGCCGGGATGGTTCGTCGCTATGTCGGAGAGACGGCAGCCTGCTAGAGAACGGCATGATGGGGCATTGGGGTGGCAGAGACCGCGACAGCGCGCCATGTCCAGACCATCCGCCCTGACACAGCATATGGCCTCGCTGCGCTCAAAACCTGTCGACGTGCCTTTAGCCGAGATCACTTTGCGCGACCAACGGGGCAATCGCACGACGTGCCGCGGCAGCCTGCTACCGACAGGGCGCGGTAAATTTAGGCCGCACTCAGTTTAGACCGGCGAACCGGCATTCTCCGATGCGGCAGCGCCGCCGGCACAATATTCGCCCCACGCCTCCATCAGCTTGACGCGCGCGCCGGGCTGGGTCGGCGTGCCAAGATAGGTGGTACGGCGATAGGCCGCCTGCACAGCATCGGGTGTCTTGTGAGCCAGCGCCGCTTCCACCACGGCATCGGGAAAATCCGCATTGGCCGCCCAGTCGGTGAATGTGGAACGGAAGCCGTGCACATGAAACGGCTCGCTCATGTCGCGCAGCACTTTGAGCAGCGTCATGTCGGACATCGGCTTTCCTGCCACTCCCGGAAAAACGACATTGGTATCGGGAAGGCGGAACGCATTTGCTTTTGCGAGCACCGCCAGCGCGGCGTCAGATAGCGGAACGATGTGCGCGTTGCCTCGCTTCATATGGTCGGCCGGAACGGTCCAGAGACGCCCCTCGAAATCAAACTCATCCCAAGACGCGAGCCGAACCTCCTGACTGCGTACGCCTGTCAGGATCAGCAATTCGAGGGCCAGCCTTCCGAATGCCGGCTTTCGCCGCAAAGCCGCGATGAAGTCGGGCATCGCGCTGTAGGGCATGGCCTTGCGATTCTCGCGCGATTTCACTTGGCGGGGCAATCCGCGCCCGGCTTTCAGGCTGCCGTTGCCCGAGGGAGCTTCGGTGGAGCGCCAGCCTTTCGCGTGTGAATAATCCAGGACTACGCAGATCCGGTTGCGCACCTGACGTGCCGTTTCGGGAATCTCCTGCCAGATCGGCAACAGCACGTCGATGATGTTCGACGCGGCGATTCTCCCGGTCGGAAGGTCGCCCAATTTAGGGAATGCATGGCTCTCGAGGGCCGCAAGCCATTGGCGGGCATAGATGGCGCTTTTCCAGCCTGCCGCATTCTCGCTATGATATTGGCGCGCAGCTTCACGGAATGTCACCTTGGCGGCCGCTTCGTCCTTCCGTTCCGCCAACACATCCCGACCCTCGATCTTGACCGCCTTGCGAAGTTCGTTCGCTTTTTCTCGAGCCTCCAAGAGCGATAACAATTTGGCGCTACCCAAACCGATGTCATGACGCTTGCCGTCACGTTGCAGACGTAAAAGCCAATACGCTCCACCACTTTTGTTTACCTTCAAAAACAGCCCGTCGCCGTCTTGGTAGGTGCCAGGGCGTGCCAAAGCTGCCTTAATCGCGAAAGCTGTGAGCCTTTTCATAGAGTTACCCCGTATTTCCTTCCCCACACTTGGGAGACCGATTCTCGACGGTCAAAAAATCTGTCCCCACATTCCTCCCACAGTTTTCAACGCGCTGCAGTGATACGGAATGGGACGCAGAGGACCGAACCAAGCGATGTTACGCTAGGTTTTCTGCCATTTCTAGAGATTTTGGGAGATGCCCTCGGACCGGAGGGTGGTGGACAGGGCTGGATTCGAACCAGCGTACGGAAACCCGGGCAGATTTACAGTCTGCTGCCTTTAACCACTCGGCCACCTGTCCATTGGGGCCCGCTTTGGGAAGCGGTCCAATGGCGAAACGAGGCTTGCCTGTCAATGGCAGTCGTGGGAAAGGCGCGCGCATGAGACAATTTTCCCGTCATCGTCGCCCGTCGGGCGGAAATCAGCGCGGTCAGGCCATCCGTTTCTGGGGCCGTCACGCCGTTCTGGCCGCGCTCGCCAACCCCGAACGCACCGTCAAGCGCATCTGGGGCACGCGCGAAGCGCTGGGGCAGCTCGACCTGCCGCCGGTGATTCCGATCAGCTACGCCGATGTCACCGACCTCGCGCGACTCGTCGCGCGCGATGCGCCGCACCAGGGGCTGGTGATCGAGGTCGACCCGCTCGAAGGCGTCTATCTCGGCGACCTGCTCCAGGGAGAAGCCGACGCCGACAGCCGGCGCCCGCTCGTCATCCTCGACCAGGTCACCGATCCGCACAATATCGGCGCGGTGCTCCGCTCGGCGGCGGCGTTCGACGCCGCGGCGATCATCACGCAGGATCGTCACAGCCCGCCCGAAAGCGGCGTCATCGCGCGCTCGGCGTCGGGCGCGCTCGAAACCGTGCCGTGGGTGCGCGTCGTCAACCTGTCGCGCGCGCTGGAGGAAATCGCCGAGGCGCAATATTGGCGCATCGGGCTGATGGGCGACACCGAAACGACGCTCGCCTCGACGCTCGACGGCGGCAAGGTCGCGCTCGTCCTCGGCTCGGAAGGCGACGGGATGCGTCACAATGTGATGGAGCATTGCGACGTGCTGGCGAAGCTCCCGATCTCGCCGCGGATGGAGAGCCTCAACATCTCGAACGCCGCGGCGATCGCGCTCTACGCGGTGGCGACGGCGCAAGGCTGATCGTCACCCCGGCGAAAGCCGGGATCACTCACGTTCTGTATAAACGATAGCGCCCCCAGCTTTCACTGGGGCGACGCGGATCAATCCTCGGCCGCGATCCGCACGCGAAGGCCGTCGAGCGCCTCGCTGAACGGCAGCTGGCACGACAGGCGCGAATTGTCGTCGCGATCGGTCGTCGAATCGAGCAGGTCGTTCTCGTCCTCGCTCATCGCGGGAAGCTGGTCGGTCGCGCCCGCTTCGACATGGACATGGCACGTCGCGCACGAACAGCAGCCGCCGCACAGCGCGAGCAGTTCATCGAAGCCCGCGTCGCGAATATTTTCCATCACCGTCAGGCTCGTGTCGCCTTCGATCTCGTGTTCGGTCCCGTCGCGCGTCACGACAATCAGCTTGGCCATGCTCGTCCCCATATCTTCGTTGTCGCTGGCGCTATGTCGCGCGTTGCGCGGCAAATCAAGCGTTGCTATCAGCTACCGATGGAACAAAAGGAGAATATGCGATGGGCCTCAGCCAGCAACAGCTGAACGCGGGAATCGACGCGCTCGCGGCGAGCGATTCCAATTTCGCGCGCGCGCTCGGCCATGCGGGCTATCCCGAACCGCGCATCCGCGAGCGCGGCTATACCACGCTGCTCCGCACCATCGTCGGCCAGCAGGTCAGCGTCGCCGCGGCCAATTCGATCTGGAACAAGCTCGAAGCACAGTTCGGCGAAGGCTGCCCGGCCGAGGTCGTTGCGGCGGCCGATTTCGACACGCTCCGCGCGTGCGGCCTGTCGGGACAGAAACAGGGCTATGCCAAAAGCCTCGCGCAGCTGATCCTCGACGGCGAACTCAAATTCGACGCCCTCCCCGCCGACGACGAGGAAGCGATCGCGCTGCTCACGCGGGTCAAGGGTATCGGCCGCTGGTCGGCCGAAATCTATCTGCTCTTTGCCGAGGGGCGCCCCGACATCTGGCCCGCGGGCGACCTCGCGGTACAGGAAGCCGTCGGGCGCATCCTCCAGCTCGGCGCGCGCCCCAGCGAGAAACAGGCCCGCGAACTGGCCGAAGCATGGCGCCCGCATCGCGGCGCGGCGGCGATCTTCAGCTGGCATTGCTATAATATGGATGTGATCTGAAAGTGCGCGATTACCCCCACTTCGTCATTCCCGCGAAAGCGGGAACCCAGTAGCACCCTCGATGCACGAAAACTTCGGCCCGACCGTCTACCTGCTCGCATCGCGCCGCAATGGTACGCTCTACCTCGGCGTTACATCGCATCTAGTTCAGCGCATCCACCAGCACCGCGAAGGACTGATCCCCGGCTTCACGCGCGAATATGGCGTGAAGATGCTCGTCTGATTCGAGCAGCACGCTACGATGGAAGCTGCAATCCAGCGCGAGAAGAGGATCAAGAAATGGAACCGGGCGTGGAAGCTTGAACTGATTGAGAGCGCGAACCCCGACTGGCGCGAGCTTGCCGAAGACTTCGGCTTTGATCCGATAGGCTGAACTGGGTTCCCGCTTTCGCGGGAATGACGAAGTTAAGCAAAACAAAAAGGCCGGATGGAGCATCCTCCACCCGGCCTTTTTGTTGCGTATCAGCCGAAGCTTATTTCTTCGCGGCCGCCTTCTTGGCCGGAGCCTTCTTGGCAGCAGCCGGCTTTTCCTCGGCTTCCGCCTTCGGAGCGGCAGCCTTCTTCGCCGGCGCCTTCTTGGCAGGCGCTTCCTCGGCCTTGGCCTCTTCCTTCACCGCGTCCTTCTTGGCGGCCGGCTTCTTCGCGGCAGCCTTTTTGGCGGGCTTGTGGTCGTGGTCATGATCGTGGCCGCAACCCGGGCCATGGACATGGCCATCGTCGTCGGCTTCGATCGCGGCTTCCAGCTCCTCGCGGGTGGTTTCGCGGTCGCTGATTTCGGCCTTTTCGAACAGGAAGTCGACGACCTTGTCTTCATACAGCGGGGCGCGGAGCTGCGCCGCGGCGAGCGCGTCCTGCTGGACATATTCCATGAAACGGCCGCGATCTTCGGGACGATACTGCTGCGCCGCCTGCATGATCAGGCGCTGCATTTCCTGCGCCGACACCTGCACGCCATGCGCCTGGCCGATTTCCGACAGGAGCAGGCCGAGGCGGACGCGGCGCACCGCGATCGCGCGATAATCGTCGCGGTCGTTCTCGAGCTCGGCCTTCGCAGCTTCGGGATCTTCCTCGTGGCTGACTTCATGCTCGAGCTGCTGCCAGATCTGGTTGAACTCGGCCTCGACCATCGTCGGCGGCACGTCGAAGTCATGGCTCGCGGCGAGCTGGTCGAGCAGCTTGCGCTTCATATAGGTGCGCGTCAGGCCGTTCAGTTCCTGCTCGACCTGATCCTTCATCAGTTCCTTGAGCTTGTCGAGGCTTTCGAGGCCGAGCGACTTCGCGAATTCGTCGTCGATCTTCGACGCGGCGGGGACCTTCACTTCCTTCACCGTCACGGCGAATTCGGCAGGCTGGCCCTTGAGGTCAGCAACCGGATAATCGTCGGGGAAGGTCACCTTCAGGACCTTTTCGTCGCCAACCTTGACGCCGACGAGCTGGTCTTCGAAGCCGGGGATCAACTGGCCCGAACCGATTTCGACCGCCATGTCCTCGCCCGTGCCGCCGTCGAAGGCGACGCCGTCGACGCTGCCGGCGAAGTCGATGATGACCTGGTCGCCGGTGGCGGCCTTCTTGGTCTTCGGCGCTTCTTCGAAGCGCTTCATCTGCGCTGCGAATTCCTCGATCTTGGCCATCACGGCCTTGTCGTCGGCGGGAACGGTCAGGCGCTCGAGCTTCAGGCCGTCGATCGACGGCGCTTCGATGTCGGGCAGCACTTCGAGGCTGACGGTCAGCTCGGCGTCCTTGCCGGCTTCATAGCCTTCGTCGAGCGCAACGGCGGGCTGGAGCGCCGGGCGAAGCTTTTCCTTCGCCATCAGGTCGCGCACGCCGGCGTCGATCGCCTTGTTGAGCGCGTCGGCCGACAGCGCAGCGCCGTGCATCTTGCGGATCAGGTTCGGCGGAACCTTGCCGGGACGGAAGCCGGGCATACGGATGGTCGGGGCGATGCTCTTCACCTCGTCGTCGACGCGCGCGTCGATATCCTTGGCGGTGATCGTGACGCGATATTCGCGCTTCAGGCCTTCGTTCAGCGTTTCGACGGTCTTCATTGCCTTGGTCTTATCCTTGCTCAAAATCTCGTATCGAACCCCGCCAAAACGACGAAGTTCCCCATGATCCCGGCCTGCATTGCAGATTGGTGCGGGCGAAGGGACTCGAACCCCCACATCTTGCGATACTGGTACCTAAAACCAGCGCGTCTACCAATTCCGCCACGCCCGCAGGTGTTTTCGGCCGGGTGCACGAAATCGCGCGCTGCCGCGCACGCCCGTGCGGGCCGCGCGGGGCTATAGCAGACGCGTGGCCAAGGGCAAGGGCGCAAAGCCCCCTATTCCGCCATCGGAACATGCGCTGCGCCCATTCGTTGGTTAACCCAAGGAGAGTGACAATGACCAGCAGCCCCGACCCGCTTCCCAAGCCGAAGCCCGACACGATCGAACCGCAGGCGCCGCCCGAACGGCCGGTGCAGCCGACCCCGATCGAAGACCCCGCCGGCCAGCCGAGCGAAATTCCCGGCCGCCCCGGCGGCGGCGATATCGACCAGCCCGGCCGCGGCCCGGACGAAGTGCCGCCGCAGCAGATTTGACGACCCCCGATGAAGTTTAGCTTGCTAAGCACTTGACCCACCCCCTACCCGGCCGCCACGATGCGCGCCGGGGAGAAAGACATGAAGAGACTGACCGCCGCCATCGCATTGCTGCTGGCGACCACCGCACCCGCCACCGCGCAGGACACCACGCTCTACCGCGGCGGTCCGATCGTCACGATGGACGGCGACACGCCGCAAATGGTCGAAGCTGTGGTCACACGCGGCGATCGTATCGTCTTTGCAGGGCCCGAGAAAGCCGCGCGCCAGGCAGCGGGCAAGGACGCCGCCGTCCGCGACCTTGCCGGCGCGACCCTGCTCCCCGGCTTCATCGACGCGCATTCGCATTTCACCGCCGCGACGATGAGCGCGGGCGGGCTCGACCTGCGCGATAAGGCGCATGCCGGCGTCACCGACATTCCCGCGCTGCAGGCCGCGATTCGCGACTATGCACAGTCCATTCCGGCCGGCCGCTGGATCGTCGTGTGGCAATATGACCATGAACGCCTCGCCGAAAAGCGCCACATCACCCGCGCCGAACTCGATGCGGTCGCCGCCGACCGGCCGATCGTCGCGCTCCACGTCTCGCTCCACGGCGCGGTCGCCAACAGCGCGGCGCTCACCGCCGCCGGCCTCGACGAGAGCACCCCCGTCCCGCCCGGCGGCATGATGCTCCGCGACGAGGCAGGCAAGCTCAACGGCGTCCTCCTCGAAAAGGCGATGTTCCTGCTGATCGCCAAAATGCCGCAGCCGACAGCGGAGCAGAAGCTCGCGGCGCTCGATGCCGCGCAAAACGCTTATTTCGCCGAAGGCTATACGCACGCGCAGGATGGCGCCACGCAGCCCGCCGACATCGCCTTCCTCACCTCGCCCGCCGCGCGCGAGCGGCTGAAAATCGACCTTGCGCTCCTGCCCTTCTCGCCCGGGCTCGACGCGCTGCTCGCGCAGCCCGACCTCAAATTCGGCAGCTACCAGGACCATGTGAAGCTGCAGGGGATCAAATTCGTCCTCGACGGGTCGGTGCAGGCGCGGACCGGCTATTTCACCCGCGACTATGCGCGCGGCAGCCCCGAGGGCGCGCATCCCTGGCACGGCCAGCCCGTCTTGTCCGAAGCGGAATTCTGTGCGCAGGCGCGCAAGGTCCACGACCGCGGCTGGCAGATCTTCGCGCACGCCAATGGCGACGCCGCGATCGACATGGCGATCCGCTGCTTCGACGCGCTCGGCATCAAGGCGGCCGACAACCGCCGCCCGATCGTCATTCACTCGCAATTCCAGCGCCGCGACCAACTGCCCCAATATGCGCGCATCGGGGTCGGCCCCGCCTATTTCTCGAACCACACATGGTATTGGGGCGACGTCCACCGCACCAACTTCCCCGCCGAGGTGGTCGATTTCATCAGCCCCTTCCGCTCGGCGCGCGCCGCGGGGCTCACGCCCTCGAACCACAGCGACTACAGCGTCACCCCGCTCGACACGCGCTTCATGCTCTGGACGTCGATGGCGCGCGTCTCGCCGACCGGCGTCGTCAGCGGTGCGGACGAACGCCTGAACGCTTATGAAGCCTTGCAGGCGCTCACCACCGGCCCCGCGTGGCAGGTTTTCGAGGAAGATCGCAAGGGCCGCATCAAGCCTGGCCTGCTCGCCGATTTCGTGATCCTCGACAAAAACCCGCTGACGACGCCCGTGGACGCGATCAAGGATATCAAGGTGCTCGAAACGGTGAAGGAAGGGCGGCCCGTCTGGAAAGCCGGGCGCTAGGACCGATCGACATTCAGAAGATGACGAGCCGAAAATGGCGGTTTTCCGTGGACCGGAGCGCAGCGTGCAAATGGCACGTGAGCACCCGAAGCGCGGAAGGCCGTCGTTTGCAGGCCGTCAGGGCTGAATGTCAATCGGTCCTAGCCCGGTCCGGCGCGCGCCGCCCCGCTGTCAGGGCTGGCCCGCGGCCGGATCGCTGGCCGGCGCTTCGGGCGCCGCAACAGCAGCAGCCTCCACTTCGGCCACCTGCTTGCCGCGCACATAGGTAAAGACGCCCGCGACCGGCATCACCCGGTCGACCGTGATCCCGAACCAATTGCCCCGCGGCCCCGCGGGTTTGAGCGCCGCAGGCAGCACGCTCCCCGCGGGGAGCCGCGCGTCGGCAAAGCTCGCGCCGCCGAGCTGGAAGGGCGTCGTTCCGTCGGGGTTGTTCGCCGGCAAAAGGTCGAGCGCGACGACCTTGCCCGCCGGCGCGTCGAACGAAACCGTCCCAAGGCAGGCACAAGTGGCGCCGACCGCATAGAAAATATAGGCCCCCGGCGGCGCTTCCTGGAGGTACACCGACCCGTCGACCTTGCTGAAGCGGTTTTGCGGGCCGAGGAACATCGTGTGCTTCTGCTCATAGCTCGGATAACCGAAGTTCTCCAAGGTCGGCTCGGTCGGCTTCCGGCGCTTGCTTGGGTCGTTCCCGCCCACTTTCGCCTCGAGTTCGATCGACGCGACGCGCTTTCGCCACGACAGATGCGCGCGGGCGAACGCCTCCGCCCGGTCGGCTTCATGCGCCGCGGCCGCCTCTTCGCTCGGAAGGCGCATCAACACCGGGGCGATCTGGCCCGGCGAACGCACCAGGATATAGGCTTTGGTTGGGTCGAGGGTCACCGGCTGCGGTTTGTCGGTGATCGCCTTTGTCGCCCATTTCTCCTTTTTCTCTTTCTTTGCGGGCTTTTCGGCGGCCGCTGCGGGCATCGACGGCAACAGCAGCGCCGCAGCGCCGATCATCAGGCAACGCGCGATCATATTCCCAGCTCCCCCGTCGCGGGCTTCGTTCCCGAAGCCACCTTCGCCTGCTGCGCCAGCATCGCCTGGCGCTTGCTTTCCTCTTCGCTCGAAAATCCTTCCTCGAAGTGGAATTCCTGCCACAGATCCTTTTGCAGGCCGTAGCGCGCATAGCCCTTATACCCCATGCAGCGGCGCATATTGGTGCGGCGCAGGCTGCGCTTATTGGCCGATCCGACCACCGCCTCGGCGATCAGGCTGCCCAGCAGGCCACCCGCGGCGCCCGCCATCGTCCCGGCATAGGGATAAGGGACCTGCTGGTACTGCAAGCCGCTTTGCAGCCCCTGCGCCATCTCGTCGCATTCGCGCAGGTCGGACAGCGCTTCCTCGAACCCCGTATCGGCGCGATGGAAATAGAAATATTTGTCGTAATCGGCCCGGTCGGCGTCGGTCTCGGCGAAGTCCAGCTTGGGCATCACCACCGTGGCGGGATCGGGTATGATCTTCGTGACATCGGTGCTTGTTGCGGCCTCTTGTGCGGCAACCGGGCTCGCCAGCATGGCGGCGGCGGCCAGCAACAGGCCGCCCAACTTAACGGACTCCATTAATCCCCCCCTGTTTACGGGGGCCCAATGATTCCCCGCCCCCGTCGCCGTGCATGATACAGCACGGCGGGCGCCGCAAGGGGGATCGCGTACCAACGCGCTTCCGGCCGCCGCGGTTCGCTGTTAATCGGGGCATTCCCCTCCCCGGCCACAGGAGTCCGCCATGCGTTCGACCGCCTCCCTTCTCGCCCTCGCCGTCGCCGCCCTGCCGTTGAGCGCCGCCGCCCAATCGGCACCCGACGTCGCGGATCTCGTCGGCGCTCGCGGCTCCAGCGGCGAAACCCAGCTGCTCGCGCGCGGCTACGAAAGCCGCGGCGGGAATGTCGTGCGCGATACGCGCTTCGTCTTCTGGTGGAACGAACGCACCGGCCGCTGCATCTCGGTCGCGACGATGGACGGGCGCTATTCGGCAATCACCGCGGTCCCCGCCGCAAATTGCGACAGCGGCCGCGACGCCGCCGCCGAATATGCGCCGCCCGCCGATCATCATGCCCCGGCCAGCGAGCCCGGATATCGCGACCCCGGCTCACTCGTTCTCGTCTGCTATGGCGCGGGCACGCGCCCGACCGTCGACGTCAAGCCGACCTATAAATGGAACCCATGGGACCATAAATGGGAATGGGCCAACGAGGTCGGCAACAGCGCGCAGGGCTTCACCAGCGACGTCCAGCTCGAACTTTATGGCGATCAGGGCCGCATCCATCTGGGGCCCAAGCTGGTCGCGCCGATCCACAGCGGCGACGATCACGGCTGGTGGGACCTCGACAATCTGGTGGTCACCCCCGACCGCATCACCGCGAGCTACCGGATCAACGGCCTGAACAAGCCGAAACTGACCGTCGATCGGCGTTCGGGCCGGATCACGATTCAGGGAATGACCAACTTTTCGGGCCAGTGCGACAGCGGCGACTGGGCGGCCGGGCAACGGCGCTTTTAGCGCGCGCGACGCGTCGCCTCGACCTCCGCCAGCATCGCCTCCAGCGCCGCGCGGTCGGACCAGCGCCCGTTCGCCATGACGCCAAGCGGCGCGCGCAAGGTGGCGGGCTTTTCCAGCGGATTATCGGCGACGAGCAACAGGTCGGCGCGGTATCCCGGCGCCACCACGCCGAACTTCGCCGATCCCGGGACCGTCCTCGCGATGAACGCACCCGGCGTGCGCGTCGCCGCCGACAGCGCCTGCCAGGGCGTCAGCCCTGCCGCCAGCATTGCATCGATCTCGTCATGCAACGCGAATCCGGGGACCAGCCCGGGGATCGTCGGCGCATCGCCCCCGGCGATCAGCGGCACGTCGGCATCGGCCATCGCCTTCACGAAACGCGCCTCGAACGCGACCCTTCGCGACAGGTCGACCGCCTTCCTCTGGTAACCCGACCGCGCCCAGTCGATCCGGTCGGCCGGCGACACATAGCGCGCCTCGGGCGCCGCGAGATAGGCTTTCACCGCCTCGGGCTTGCCGAACTGCGCCGCGATGGTCTTGTAGGTAAACAGGTCGGAGACGACAAACGCGCCGTGCGCCTTCACCAGCGCGATCGCTTCGCCGATCCGCGCGTCGTCGGGCGGCGCCTGCTGGTCGTCCGCCGGCGGCGCGGGGAAGAAGCCGGTAAAGAACTCCTCGACATGCGCGACCATCGCCTGCCCGGCCGCGAGCTGCCCGGCGAGCCCGACCGCGGCGACATTGTGCCCGACGACGCCGACGCCCTGCGCCTTCGCTTCTTCGGCGACCGCTGCGAACGCCTCGGCCGACAAATTGGTGTAGACCTTGATAAAGCTATAGCCGTTGGTCTTGGCGAGCCCGACGATCGCGCGCGCCTCGGCGGCCGTCCGGACGACGAAATGGCCATATTGCGGGTCGCCGTCGACGACGAAGGCGGTGAAGATCTGCGGCCCCGGCACCTCGCCCCGATTCACCGCGATCCGCGTCCGCCCGGCAAAGGCGCTGGTCGCCTCGCCCATGTTGAGCATCGTAGTGACGCCATTCGCGAGCAGCAGCGCCAGATCGTCGCGCGTCGTCACATGATTGTGCATGTCGGCAAGGCCCGGCACGAGCCACGCGCCCTTGCCGTCGATCACCCGCGTACCCGCGGGCAGCTTCGCCATCCGGCCGATGCTCGCGATCACGCCGTCGTCAACGATCACCGTCGTGCGCGCGATCACGCGCTCGCGGTCCATCGGCACGACGTTGACGTCGGTGAAGACGACCGTCTCGGCCCGCGCCACTGCCGCGCAGGCGAGCAGCAGCCACAGCGTCAGCAGCGCGCGCAGCACGCTGCGTGCGGCTTCAGCCGGCGCAGAAGGCGGCAAAACGCGCAATCGCCTGCTTGCCGACCGACGTCGCCGCCATGTCGGTGATTGCGCCGTCGGCGGTCATCCGCAGCCAGCCGTTCGCCGCAAAGGCGCGGAAGAAGGGAAAGGTCGCAGGCATTTCCTGCGCGGTAAAGGTCGGCATTTCATCCGCCTCGGTTGTCCCGGCCAGCCGTACGCGCTGGTCGCCGGACGCGAGCTCGATCGCGGTCAGGTCGGGCGCGCCGCCCGAAATTCCCGCAAAGACCCGGTCGCCGCCCTCTTCGCAGGTGAAATTCAGCGGCTGGTCGTCGGTGCCGTCGACCTCATAGGCAAGGATCGCGTCCTTGACCGGTCCCTCGTCGTTGACGCGCATCGCCCAGTCATAGCCGTCGTTCACAGCCGGGGTGCCCGCAGCGCTCGCCGCTGCGCCCGTCGCCAGTGCCAATATGCCGCAAACCGGAACCAGAACCCGCTTCATCATCATCCATCCTTCGCTGTCATTGTGCCATGATTTCAATGGCTATGACAGCGAAGTCCCTGACTTGCCTGTGAACCCGATCACTCGGCGATCACCCCAGCGCCTTCTTGAGCAGCTCGTTGACGACCTGCGGGTTCGCCTTCCCCTGCATCGCCTTCATCGTCTGCCCGACGAAGAAGCCGAACAGCGCTTCCTTGCCGCCCTTATACTGCTCGACCTTGTCGGCGTTGGCGGTCAGGATCTTGGCGATCTCGGCCTCGATCGCGCCGGTATCGCTCGTCTGCTTCAGCCCGTCGCGCTCGACGATCACGCCCGCGGCATCGCCGCTTTCGAGCATCTTTTCGAACACCTGCTTGGCGATCGTCCCCGAAATCGTGCCGTCGGCGACGAGGCCGAGCAGTTCGCCCGCCTGCGCCGGCGTGACCGGGCAATCCGCGAAGCTCTTGCCGAGGCGGTTGAGCGCCCCGAACAGCTCGCTCGACACCCAGTTCGCAGCCGCAGCCGGCTTCGCGCCGGTTTCCAGCAGCGTGTCGAACCACAGCGCGCTCTCGACCTCGGCGGTCAGCACATCGGCGTTATAGGCCGAAATCCCCGCCGCCAGATAGCGCGCACGCTTGGCGTCGGGCAGTTCGGGCAAGCTATCACGGCACTCGGCGAGGAACGCATCGTCGAGTTCGAGCGGCAACAGATCGGGATCGGGGAAGTAGCGGTAATCATGCGCATCTTCCTTCGACCGCATCGAGCGCGTCTCGTTGCGATCGGGATCGTAGAGCCGCGTTTCCTGCACCACCGTGCCGCCACTTTCGATCAGTTCGACCTGGCGCTTCGCCTCGCCTTCGATCACCGCCATCACGAAGCGCACCGAATTGACGTTCTTCGTCTCGGTGCGCGTCCCGAATTCGTCGCCCGGCTTGCGCACGCTGACATTGACGTCGGCGCGCATCGAGCCTTCTTCCATATTGCCGTCGCACGAGCCGACATAGCGCAGGATCGAGCGCAGCTTGCGCACATAGGCCCCCGCCTCGGCGGGCGAGCGCATATCGGGGCGCGAGACGATTTCCATCAGCGCGACGCCCGACCGGTTGAGGTCGACGTAGGACATCGTCGGATGCTGGTCGTGCATCAGCTTGCCGGCGTCCTGCTCGACATGGATGCGCTCGATCCCGATGCGCTTTGCTTCAGGAATCCCCGCCTTTTCGTCTTCCTCGATCATCAGCGAACCTTCGCCGACAAGCGGATGATAAAGCTGCGAAATCTGGTAACCCTGCGGCAGGTCGGCGTAGAAATAATTCTTGCGGTCGAACCGCGACCATTTGTTGATCTCGGCCTCGATCGCCATGCCCGTGCGTACCGCCTGGCGGATGCACTCGCGGTTCGGCACCGGCAGCATGCCCGGCATCGCCGCGTCGACGAGGCTCACCTGCGTGTTCGGCTCGGCCCCGAACGCCGTCGCGGCGCCCGAAAACAATTTGGCGTTGGAGGTGACCTGCGCATGGACCTCGAGGCCGATCACGACCTCCCACTCGCCGGTTTCTCCCTTGATACGATAATCGGACATCTCGTTTTTCACTTGTCTAATGGACCCTCTGTTTGGAGGCGATACGAAACCAGAAGGCTCCGGGTTCGTGCTCCGGATGCTTTGCGGCGTGCGGGAACACCGCAGCGAGCGAAGAAAAATGATTATGCTTGAGCCAGTTGAGCATCAACACGACCTCATAGCGGTCGGTGGCATTCAACAGGGCCTCCAGCAGATATTGTTCGTTCCACAGCCGACGCTCCTTGCGAAGCCATGCGTCGGGATAGTCGCGCGGCGTGAAAATGTCATGCACATGAACATAGACGCTCTCGGGCAGGTCGGGAACCAGCTCAAGAAATTCGTAGAGAACGTCGCCGAAAGGACGGATCACATGCGAGCTGTCGATAAAAAGGATGTCGCCCGCCTCGAGCTCGCCAAAGAATGTGCGCGGAAGGTCCTGGACGCGCTCGCGCACGACCTTGACGTCGACCTCGGAAAGCCACGGCATTTCGTAAGGCTCGACGCACACATGGTCGCAGCGATACGCGCCATCCTCGTCGCGGTTTCGGGCGATCGCCCGCTGGGCCATCAGCGTCGAATATCCCGATCCGATTTCGAAGAGCCGGCGCGGCTTGAGATACCGCACCATCGAATAGAGGCTTTCGGCGTCGGCAAAGGCATAAGCGGGATTGCCGTGCGCAAATTCATTCTTGCCCGGCTTTCCGTCGGAAACGCTCACCAGTTCGTCGCGATAGGAAAATTTGCCGAGCATGGCCAGCTGGCCGGCCTCGTTAAAGTCGATACCCGGCAGATGGCGTTCCTGCGACACGTCGTCGGGAAGATCATCTTCAGCATAGGTTGGATGATAATAATGGGTCGAGCGCACCGCATAGCCGAAACGATCGGCTATCCGGCGCGTCGAGGTAAGCTGATGCTGGTACCGCCCCATGAACCGCAGCAACGGTGCCGTCAGCAAGGCCAGCCGCATGACGGCGTAGTCTGCTACCTTTATCAGGTTCTCCCGCGTCGTCATTTGTTTCTCCATCCCGTTTAGTAACACTGAAGCACTAGTAACGCTGAAGCACTTACGACGTTCCTGTAAAATCCGGGCAGAAACCGATATCGGCCCTCCAAAGCATGGTATCAACTTTGCGGCGCTACCACCATTTGTCTGCGCGCGCGGTAAATCCCGCCCGCTCTTCAATAGCCAGCCCGGCATTGAGCACGCCCTGCTCGTCGAACGCCTTGCCGATGATCTGCAGCCCCAGCGGCAGTCCTTCGCGGTTCAGCGCTGCGGGGACCGACATCGCGGGCAGTCCCGCGAGGCTCGCAGGTACCGCGAACACGTCGTTCAGATACATCGACAGCGGATCGGCGGTCTTTTCGCCCAGCCCGAACGCCGCCGACGGCGCGGTCGGCGCAAGGATCACGTCGCAGCTTGCAAAGGCCGCCTCGAAATCGCGCGCGATCAGCGTCCGCACCTTCTGCGCCTGCGTGTAATAGGCGTCGTAGAAGCCCGCCGAGAGCACATAGGTGCCGATCATGATGCGGCGCTTGACCTCGGGTCCGAAACCGTCGGCGCGCGTCGCGGCGTACATGTCCTGCAAACCGGCGCCCTGGGGCAGGTCGCGCAGCCCGTAACGCACGCCGTCATAGCGCGCGAGGTTCGACGACGCTTCGGCGGGCGCGATGATATAGTAAGTCGGCAGCGCGAACTTCGTGTGCGGCAGGCTGATCTCGACGACCTCGGCCCCCGCATCCTTCAGCATCGCGATGCCGGCATCCCACATCGCGTCGATTTCGGGATCGATGCCTTCGAGGCGATATTCCTTGGGAATCCCGACCTTCTTGCCCTTGAGGTCACTCGACAAAGCCGCTTCCCAATTGGGAACCGCCATGTCCAGGCTGGTCGAATCCTTGGGATCGAAGCCCGCCATATTTTCGAGCATGATCGCGCAGTCACGCACGTCGCGCGCCATCGGCCCCGCCTGGTCGAGCGAACTCGCAAACGCGACGATGCCCCAACGCGAGCAGCGGCCATAGGTCGGCTTGATCCCCGAAATGCCCACGAACGCCGCGGGCTGGCGGATCGAGCCGCCGGTGTCGGTGCCCGTCGCGGCGGGGCACAGCCGCGCGGCGATCGCCGACGACGAACCGCCCGACGACCCGCCCGGCGCGAGCGCTGCGTTGCCGCCGTCGTTCCGCTTCCACGGGCTGATCACGTTGCCAAAGTAGGAGGTCTCGTTAGACGAGCCCATCGCGAACTGGTCGAGGTTCAGCTTGCCGAGCATCCCGCAACCCGCGTCCCACAATTTCTGCGACACGGTCGATTCATAGCGCGGTACGAAACCTTCGAGCATATGGCTCGCGGCGGTCGTCTGGACGCCATTCGTCGCGAACAGGTCCTTCATCCCGATCGGCACGCCCGAAAGCGGCTTCAGCGTCCCCGCCGCGCGGTCGGCGTCGGCCGCCTTCGCCGCGGCGATCGCATGTTCGGGGGTCTCGACGATGAACGCGTTGAGCGCCTTCGCGCCCGCGACATTGGCGTTGAACGCCTCGGCGACCTCGACGGCGGAAAAATCGCCCGCGCGGTGTCCGTCGCGGATTCCGGCGACGGTCAGGTTCGTAAGCTCGGTCATTATTCGATCACCTTGGGAACGCCGAAAAAGCCGTGCTGCGGCGCAGGCGCGTTCGCGAGAATATCGTCGCGGCGGTTGCCGCCGGTCAGCGGGTCGGCGTCGACGACATCGTCGCGCAGCCGCAGATGGTTCGGGATCACCGCGGTCATCGGCTCGACCCCGGTCACATCGACCTCGCCGAGTTGCTCGACCCAACCGAGGATCCCGTTGAGTTCGCCTTCCATCGCGGCTGCTTCGGCATCGCTGATCGCAATGCGCGCCAGCGACGCGATTTTCCTTACTGTTGCCTGATCGATTGACATGATCGCCCTAACTTTAACGAAGTCGCGCCGCTAGCATCCTGTCAGGCGCGCTTCAAGGCAGGCAAGCGATTCTCACTCGAAACCCTCCCCTACCGGCTTGCCGTCGACGAAAACTTGTCGACGCTGAACGGTCCGCACCTCGATCACCGCCTTTTCAACGGGATCGGTTCTCGGTGCATCGGTTACTGGGTTGCCTCCATAGCCCCGATAATTCTCCCGCCACTCAGTCGACCGAGGATCGCGTGCGAAGGGAAACACGATGTTGCCGCTCGTGATCAGCACCAACCGGTCATCACTCAGCATATAGGCGGCGCAGGGCGCGGCGCTGCATTTTTCCGTGACATCAATGGCGTTCAGGGCTTCCGCGGGCAGTTGTCGCCCCTCAGGCAGCACCCTGATCTTTTCGGCGATCGGTTTGGCGACAAAGGCCAAGTCTGCCGGGGCGATGAAGTCGGCACGGTTGCTCAAGTCCCAGCGATTCTTTGCATTCAGCGCCCATTTGGCAAAATCGGAACGATCCTTGTCGATCGACTTCACCAAATCCTGAAGCGCCGTTCGGCCCGATGGCCCAAAATCGAACGCCATCGCCGCCCAGTCGAACTTCGCCGCCGTAATCGCCCCCGACTTCAACCGCGCCACCTGGTCGCGCGTCGAGATCGCCCCGAAATCGATGATCGGCAGCGCGAGGAACAGCGCGAGCAGCGCCAGCCCGATCGCGAGCTTCTGCTGCAAGGGCCGAAGCAGGTCGTCGAAGTCGCGCCGCCCCTTCACGACCGCCCAAAGCCCCGCGAGCCCATAGGCGAGCGCGATCGTCGCCGCGATCACGCCCCAGATGCGCTCGGGGGTCCAGCCGTACTGGATCACGCGCAGATGCATCGAATAAAAGGCAATGATCGCGAGCGGCAGCACCGCGACCGCCAGCACCGGCGCCGCCCAGCGCAGCACCGGGTTGGTCGCGCGGTCGTCGCTGCCGTTGCCGATCACCGCATTGGCGAGCAACACCGCGAACGCCGCCGCGCCCATCATCACCGCCGCGGTCGAAAAGCCCGAATCCCAAAGCTTTTGCAGCCCCGTCCCGATCAGCGAGAGCAGGAAAAGCACCAACGCGACCGCGAGCACCGGCGCGAGCACCGCAAGCACGATCATCACAAGCCGCTGCAAGGTCGCGACCAGCCGGTCGCGCTCGCGCAGCAAGCCAACCGCTCCGCCGAACGCCGCGCCCGCGAGCATCCATCCGAACCATTCGTCGTTAAGCAGGTCGAAGATCAGGTTGATCCCGATCAGCTTGAACATCTGCCCGATCAGCACGGTGAGCAGGAAGGTGATGCCGACGAACGCGAGGCTCGCCGCGCCGATCACCGCATCGGTCCACGCATGGCTGTGCAATCGCGCGTACGGCATCTGCCACAGCTTCCAGAACCGCCAGTCGGGCGCGACGTCGCGCCGCGTCTGGAACAAGGGTGTCGCGACGAGCACCGCGAGAATACCCGACCAGAAGGGCCATTCGATCGGCGATCCGCCGAAATTATACCCCGCCGAATGCCAGGTGATCAGTCCCATCACCGCGCCCCAGAGCAGCGCGAACCCGAGCGCCCAGTGCCAGCGGCGCAGCTCGACCCCCAGCACGAAGACGGTGGTCCCGATGGCGACGAACGCCGCGAGCGCGTCGAGCAACGGCGCGGGCTCGGCGACATATTGGCGGTCGACGAACATATGGATCGCGAGGCCCGCGAGGGCGCAGATCGCGGCCATGATCCACGGGCGCAGCGGCCAGGGCAGATCATTGTCGTCGAGGCGCGCGGAAGCGCTCGACGATCTGGCGGGCGAATCGGCGGCGGCGGATGCGGTGCTGTCGGTCATGCGCCCCAGCCTATCCCGTAACTTCGTCCTGCTGAACCTGTTTCGACGCCTGCCCCGGACACGATCCGGGGATCCATCGTCGCAGGCCGCGAGTTCGGGCCATGGATGCTGAAACAAGTTCAGGGATGACGAGTTATTTGTAGGCAGGCACGCAAGCCGCTAGAGAAACCCGAAATCCATCTCTCCCGACCGTATGGAATCCTCATTGGCCCGCAAATTCCTCTATTTCATTGCCGCGATCATCATCCTCATCCTTGCCGCCGGGGTCGTGTACCAGCTCTTCCCCGGCTGGATCGCGCGCACCGCCTTCGTTCCCAGCACCGAATTCAAGCCGCAGGCGGCGGTCGCGCCGAACGCCTATGACGATCCAAAAATGTGGTTCGCGCGGCCGGGAATGGAGAAGGACCCCTCGGCGTGGCGCCCCGCCGCCGACGGCAGCGAAACCCCCGGCACCGAACTTCCCGGCGAAAAGGCAGCCGCGCCGCTGATCCCGCCCGCCAAGGCGGCCGAGGCGGCAACCGCAGCCCCCTTCGAACGGGGCGACGCCGCGGTCTTCTTCGTCCATCCGACGAGCTATTACAGCCGCTCAAGCTGGAACGCCCCGCTCGAGGACCGCGATTCCGATCACCGCGCCAACCTCTTCGTGCAGGGCATGGCGAGCGCCTTTGCCGATGCGGGCGAAATCTGGGCGCCGCGCTATCGTCAGGCGACGCTCGGCGCTTTCCTCGCCGAGGACCGCGTCACCGCGGGCAAAGCGATCGATTCGGCGTACCGCGACGTCGAGGAAGCGTTCGACGCCTTCCTCGCCGCGCAGCCGAAGGACAAGCCGATCATCCTCGCGGGCCATAGCCAGGGCGCGCTCCACCTCACTACCTTGCTCCGCACGAAGATCGCGGGCACCCCGCTCGCCAAGCGCATCGTCGCGGCCTATGTCATCGGCTGGCCGATCAGCCTCGACACCGACATCGCCGGGCTCGGCCTGCCCGCGTGCCAGACCCCCGAGCAAAAGGGCTGTATTCTCGGCTGGGCGAGCTTTGCCGACCCCGCCGACCCGATCATGGTCACCGACGCCTATGACGGCACGATCGGTTTCGACGGCCGCCCGCGCGCGGGCACGCGGATGCTCTGCACCAACCCGCTCACCGGCATCCCCGACACCGAGGCTCCGCCCGCGGCCAATATCGGCACGCTCAAACCCACCGAAGGCTTCAAGTCGGGGTCGCTGATCGCGGGCAAGATCGGCGCCAAATGCGACGCCACGCGCGGTTTCCTGATGATCGGCGATGCCGACATCGCGAAAAATTACGTCGTCGCGGGCTATGTGCTCCCGGGCAATAATTATCACGTCTACGACATCACCCTCTTCTGGGCGAACGTCCGCGCCGACGCGCTCCGCCGCCTCGCGACCTACGAAGGCAAGCCCTCGCCCGTACCACCGGCGGCGACGCCGGTGGCGCAGCCGGCGCCTTCGGTGGCACCGACGTCCCCAGCCTCGTCACCCCGGACCTGATCCGGGGTCCAGGGTCCAAATCGGGCCATCGATGCCGAAACGGGTTCAGCATGGCGAATTTAGGCGATAAGGGCGGCGCATGATCACCACCGCCGCCCCCGAATTCGCCGCAAATTTCCCGAACGGCGGCCGCCTCGCGGGCCTCGACGTCGGAACGAAAACCATCGGCGTCGCCTTCTGCGACACGAACTGGAGCTTCGCGACTCCCGACAAGACGATCATCCGCAAGAAATTCTCGATCGATCTCGAAGCGCTGAAATCCCTCGTCGCGCAGCACGATATCGTCGGCCTCGTCGTCGGCCTGCCGCTCAACATGGACGGCAGCGACAGCCCGCGCACGCAAAGCACGCGCGCCTTTGCGCGCAACCTCGCCCCGCTCGGCCTCCCCCTCCTCCTCTGGGACGAACGCTGGTCGACCGCCGCGGTCGAGCGCGCGATGATCGCCGCCGACGTCAGCCGCGCCAAACGCGCGGAGCGCGTCGACAGCGCCGCTGCCGCCTTCATCCTGCAAGGCGCAATCGACGCCCTGATCCGCCAATAGAGACCCGCATGACCCCCTGGCTCTTCCTCTGGCTGCTTGCCGCCAATATCGTCGCCTTCACCCTGATGGTCGTGGACAAGCGGCGCGCCGAATCGCGCGCGCGGCGCATCCCCGAACACACGCTCCTGCGCTGGGCCTTTTTCGGCGGCGGCTTCGGCACCTTCGCCGCATCGCGCATCATCCGCCACAAGACGCGCAAGCAACCCTTCGCAACGTGGATGATGGCCTGGCTCTGGCTGCAGATCGTCCTGCTCGCGCTCTGGGCGACCGGATTACTGGATCGGATTTCAGCCGAAATCTAGCCGTGCCCCTGCGAAGGCAGGGGCCCATCTCCGGTCAGTGCCAGTTTGAGCCGGCAGGAGGCGGATCCCCGCTTTCGCAGGGATACAAGAACGAGATCGAGGCGCGAAAATCGCAAGCAACGACTTGCGATTTTCGCAACTCCTGCGTAGAGGCTCGGCTTTAATGACAAGCGCAAAAACCCGACCCGCCAGCGACTATCCGCCCGGCGGCGATGCCTTTCGCCATCGCCACCTCATCGGCATCGCCCAGCTCACTCCGTGGGAGATTTCCTACGTCCTCGACGCCGCCGAAGAGTGGGTCGACCTGAACCGCTCGGGCGCCGCGAAGCATGACGACCGGCTCGCGGGCCTGACGATCATCAACGCCTTTTTCGAAAATTCGACGCGTACCCTGTTGTCGTTCGAAATTGCGGGCAAGCGCCTCGGCGCCGACGTCGTCAACATGCACGCCGCGCAGTCGAGCGTGAAGAAGGGCGAGACGCTGATCGACACCGCGATGACATTGAACGCGATGCGCGCCGATGCGATGGTGATCCGTCATGGCAGTTCGGGCGCGGTCCAGCTCATCGCCGACAAGGTCGACTGCCCCGTGCTCAACGCCGGCGACGGCCGCCACGAGCATCCGACGCAGGCTTTGCTCGACGCGCTCACCATCCGCCGTCGCAAGGGCAAAGTCGAGGGCCTCACCATCGCGATCTGCGGCGACGTCCTCCACAGCCGCGTCGCGCGTTCGAACATTCTCGCGCTGACGCTGCTCGGCAACGAAGTGCGTATCGTCGCGCCGCCGACGCTGACCCCGCCCGCGATGGAGCGGATGCACGTCACCACCTTCACCGACATGGACGAAGGCATCCGCGACGCCGACGTCGTGATGATGCTCCGCCTCCAGAACGAGCGCATGGACGGCGCTTACCTCCCGTCGGCGCGCGAATATCACGCGCTCTACGGCCTCACGCCCAAACGCCTCGAAAAGGCGAAGCCCGACGCGATCGTCATGCACCCCGGCCCGATGAACCGCGGGGTCGAGATCGACAGCAATGTCGCCGACGATCCCATCCGCTCGACGATCACCGAACAGGTCGAAATGGGCGTGGCGGTCCGCATGGCGTGCCTCGATATATTGACGCGCCGCAAGCGGGGAGTCGCCGGATGGAACTGAAACCGCTCCACATTACGAACGCGCAGCTGATCGATGGCGACACACCCCGCCCCGGCACCCTCCTCGTCGTGGACGGCCGCATCGCCGCGCTCGATCCGGCCGAAGTCCCGGGCGACGCCGAAACCGTCGATGCGAAGGGCCAGTGGCTCGCGCCCGGGATCATCGACCTCGGCGTCTTCGCGACCGACAAGCCCGCCTTCCACTTCGGCGGCATCACGCGCGCCGCACTGATGCCCGACAACGGCCCGCTCGACGGCGCCGGGCTCGTCGAGCGCGCCGCGAAAGGCGGCAAGCCCGACCTCTGGGTCCACCCGCTCGCCGCCGCGACAAAAGGCCTCGAAGGCCGGGAGCTCGCCGAGATCGGCCTGATGAAACAGGCGGGCGCGCGCGCCATCGCCACCGGCCGCGCGCGCATCGCCGACAGCGGCGTCATGCGCCGCGTGCTTTCCTACGCATCGTCGCTCGGCCTCGTCACGATCATCCATGCCGAGGACGAAGGCCTCACCGCCGGCGCGGTCGCGACCGACGGCGAGATGGCGACGCGGCTCGGCCTCGCCTCCGCGCCTGCCGTCGCCGAGGCGATGGCGATCGCGCGCGACCTCGCGCTCGTCGAGGAAACCGGCGCGCCCGTCCATTTCCGGCAGGTCACGACCGCGCGCGGGCTCGACCTGATCCGCGCGGCGAAGGCCAAGGGGCTGCCCGTGCTCTGCGGCATCACCCCTGCGCATCTTTTGCTCTCCGACACTGCGATCGGCGATTTCCGGACCTTCGCGCGCCTCTCGCCGCCGCTGCGCAGCGAAGACGACCGCCACGCGTGCCTCGCCGCGATCGCCGACGGCACGATCGATGTCCTCGCGTCGGGCCACGATCCGCGCGGTCCCGAGGACAAGCGCCTGCCCTTCGCCGAGGCTTTGCCCGGCATGGCGGGCGCGGAAACCCTGCTCGCGCTCGGCCTGAACCTCGTCCGCGACGGCCATATTTCGCCCGGCCGGCTGTTCGAGCTGCTCGCAGGCACCCCCGCCTGCCTGCTCGGCGTCGACGCTGGCAGCCTCGCCGTGGGCAAGGAAGCCGATCTCATCCTCGTGAACGACGCGACGCCTTGGCAGGTCGATGCAAAGAAGATGGCGGCCTGGGCGGGCAACACCCCGTTCGACGGCATGCCGGTGCAAGGCCGCGCGACGATGATGTGGAAGGGCGGCCAGCGCATCCGCTGATACGGGCTTTATCTCGCTGATTTAATTCGATAGCTCTTGAACGGGGGATCGATAATCAGCGAGGTTGACCCGATGCGCCGTCTTGCCCTTCCAGCTCTCCTCACCGCCGCCCTGCTCGCCCCTGCCGCCGCCGCGCAGATGCAGCCGGTCCAGGGCATCCCCTGCGCGCAGGGCCTCCCCTGCAACGCCCCGCCGCCGCAGGTCCTGCAGCAAATGTATGGCGGCGGCGACGTCGCCCCGCCGGGGCAGGTCATCCCGTTCCAGCAAGAGAAACAGGATTATGTCGGCGGCTATATGGTCAACAGCTTCGCCGCGATCGCCTTCTGGCGCTCGGCGTCGGGCCAGCCCGGCTATAGCTATGGCGCGCTGCGCGGCGACAACCGCGAACAGGCCGAAGGCTATGCGATGACCGCGTGCCGCGAGGCGGGCGGGCGGGGCTGCGTCGTCGGCCTGTGGGGCGCGAACGGCCATTTCGCGATCGCGCGCGACAAGGAAGGCCAATATTATGCGGGCTTCGCCGGCACCCCCGGCGGCGCGAAACGCTCGGTGATGGACAGCTGCAAGAGCGCGGGCGCCAAATGCAAGGTCGTCGAGACGCTCGAGAGCATGCCCTATTTCTTCCGCTTCTGACCGCGGCCTGCGCACGCCCGGCGCATAAAAATGAAGTCCGCCGGCAAGCCGACGGACTTCAAGAGAGCAAGATGGCCTTGGTTCCACCTTCCTCGGGTCGCACGCCGTCAATGGCTGATTCGGCGGATTGTTTCGCTACCCACGTGGGTAGGAGACAGAATATTTTCATTTTGTCGCATTGCACTTGCCATCGCGCCTCCACTCCTCTCCAATGGCAGAGCTGCGGGTCTTCTGGGGGGAAGTGCATGCAGAGTGAGCCGGTTCCGACCTTTCCGATCGATCATAACGCGCCGGCCGAGTGGGAAGTGCTCAACGCGCTGATCGGTGAAATCTACGATTCGGTGCTCCATCCCGAAAGCTGGAACGAAACCCTTGCCCGCATCACCGGCACCCTGTGCCCGCTGAGCTGGGAAGCCGCCTTCATCCTCTGGGAAAGCAGCAATCCGCCGAGCGCGCGCTTCGTCGCCGCGACCGGCCTCGCCGCGGGCATCCAGGAAATCTACACCGCGGTCTATGCCGGCAGCCACCCCTGGTCGCGCAAGTTCCAGCGCTATGGCAACGGCAGCGTCGTCGACAGCTATGACATCATGACGCGCGAGGAATTTTACGAGAGCGAATTCTTCCGCAATTTCCTCAAACCCTACGGCATCGACCGGCTCGTCGGCGTCCTTCTCGACCGCCGCGACGGCGACCGGCTCGGGCTGATGCTCCCCGGCCCCGGCGACCGCGACGTCGAGCGGCTGAAGCGCGGGCTGCGCGTCCTCGCGCCGCATATGCAGCGCGCGATGCGGATCAGCGACCGCATCGCCTCGCTCGACCTCGCCGCGGGCGCTGCGCGCGCCGCCGCCGACGCCGCGCCCTTCGCGATCTTCAGCCTCGACGACCAGCTCAACATCCTCGCCGCGAACAACCGCGCGCCGCGTTACGAACAGGCGGGCTTCGTCCGCACCGTGCAGGACCGGTTCGCCTTCACCCATCCCGCCAGCCAGAAACGGCTGCTCGACCTCGTCAAAAGCCCCGATCCGGCGGGGCTCGCCTTCCACACCGTCGATGCCGCGGGCACCGAATGCCCCGTGCTCGTCGCGCGCGTCACGCGCCAGTCGGCGCAGCAGCTCGGCGGCGTCCGCCTCGGCGCCTCGCTGATCGTCACGCTCGGCAGTTCGCCGGGCGAAACCCCGGTGGTCGAAATCGACCGCGTCGCGCAATGGTTCGGGCTGACCCCCGCCGAAGCGCGCCTCGCGGTCGCGCTCGCGCGCGGCGACACGTTGCGCGATTACGCCGCGCTCCGCGCCGTCAGCCTCAACGCCGTCCGCTTCCTCCTCAAGGGCATTTTTCGCAAGACCGGCGCGACCAGCCAGGCGCAGCTCGTCGCGCTCCTCGCGCGCCTGCCCGCACCGGCGAACGGAAACTGACGCTCGCGCGGTTTCGCGCTGGACAGAATCGAACCCCCATCGCTACCCGCGCCCGCATGGGTATCAACGCAACGATCATGAACACCGCCACCGGCCAGCCGATCCAGAAGATGAGCTTCGGACGGATGCCGAAACCATGGGCCAGCTTCAACCTCGCGACGGGCGAACTCGTCACCGCCGAGCGGATCGATGTCGAAAAGCCCGCGCCCGGCAAATTCGCCGCGACGGTCCATGTCTGGGTCACGGTCAAGCCGAAGCCCTGACGCTGCGCTAGCCGCGCAGGATCTTCTCCATCGCCTTGCCCCTGGCAAGTTCGTCGATCAATTTGTCGAGATAGCGGACCTCGCGCATCAGCGGGTCTTCGATAGTCTCGACGCGGACGCCGCACACCACGCCCGTGATCAGCTCGCGCGCCGGGTTGAGCGCGGGCGCGTGCGCAAAGAAATCCTCGAAATTCGTGCCCTTCGCCAGCTCGCCCTCGAACGCCTTCTGGTCATATCCGGTCAGCCAGCGGAAAATCCCGTCGACCTCGGCCTTGGTGCGCCCCTTCTTCTCCGCCTTGGCGATATAGTGCGGATACACGCTCGCGACGCTCATCGAATAGATGCGGTGTTTGGTCATAGGGCCTCCACGCCAGCGCCTTAGAGCACCGCAGCCCGATCGTCACCCTTGCGCACGTTTTGGGGTGGGGAGCGGACGTTGCAGTGATGAACTGATTTCCCCTCTCGCTTGCGGGAGGGGCAGCGAGGCTTGCGAACTTGTTCGTTAGCCGCAGCGGGGTGGGCCTGATCGTAACGTGGCTGCCCACCCCCGACCCCTCCCGCAAGCGGGAGGGGAGAAGAACGGCCGCTACCGGTCGAAAGCCGCCGCAGCCGCCTACCCCATAACCCACTGCCGCCGCGAATAGCCCTGCGCCCACAAGAGCGCGGTCAGATCATGATGGCGGATCGCGGCGTCGGCCGCCTCGCCCGCGGCGGGGTGCGGATAATAGCCGATCCCCAGCCCCGCGCTCGTGATCATCGGAATATCGTTCGCGCCGTCGCCGACCGCCAGCGTCTCGGCGAGCGGCAGGCCGTGCTTCGCCGCCTCGGCCTTCAGCGTCTCGAGCTTCGCCGAACTGTCGACGATCGGCTCGGTCACCTTGCCGGTGAGCTTGCCGCCGGCGATTTCCAGCTCGTTCGCGATGATCCGGTCGAACCCGATCGCCTCGCCCACCGGGCCGGCAAAGGCGGTGAAGCCGCCCGAAATCAGCACCGAGTGCGCGCCATGCGCCTTCATCGTCTGTACCAAAGTGCGCGCACCGCGCGTCAGCTTCACCCGCTCCATCCGGCAGTCGACAAGCGTCGATTCGGGCATCCCCGCGAGCAGCCCGACGCGCTCGATCAATGCGGCGCGAAAGTCGAGCTCGCCCTTCATCGCGCGTTCGGTGATCGCCGCGATCTGCGGCTTCAGCCCCGCATAGTCGGCGAGTTCGTCGATGCACTCGACCGTGATCATCGTCGAATCCATGTCGGCGATGATCATCTTCTTGGTGCGGTCGCCCAGCGGCTGGACGACGATATCGAGCGCGCCATGGTCCATATGCGCCAGCTCCTTGCGCGCGCTGACAAGGCTGCCGTGAAAGACGATATCCGCCGCGTCATGCTCGTCGAGCCAGTGCGGGGCGCCGACATCGTGCCCCGTCGCCGCCAGCCGGTCTATCGCTTCGCGAACCACCTCGTCGGTCAGCTTTCCGGCTGCTATCAGCGTGGCTACGAACATGGCTGCTCCTTCTTCATTCTCCGGCGACGCGCCGCCTCTCGCACTTATTGCTGGCCCCACCGCCAGCGGCAAGAGCGCATTGGCGGTCGCGCTCGCAAAAGCGCTCGGAAACGGAACAGTCGTCAACGCCGACGCGAGCCAGGTCTATGCCGACCTTGCCATCCTGTCGGCGCGCCCGTCGGATGACGAGATGGACGGCGTACCGCACCGTCTCTTCGGTCATGTCGACGCTGCAGAGGCGCATAATGCCGCGCGCTGGGCCGATGAAGCGCGCGCCGTCATCGCCGCCGCGCACGCCGCGGGCGACGTCCCGATCCTCGTCGGCGGCACCGGCCTCTATTTCCGCACCCTCCTCGACGGGATCGCGCCTGTCCCCGAAATCGATCCCGATATCCGCGCCGCCGTGCGCGCACTCCCCGTCGCCGATGCACACGCCGCACTCGCCCAGTCCGACCCCGCCGCCGCAACACGTCTCAACCCCGCCGACACCACCCGCGTCGCGCGCGCGCTCGAGGTCGTGCGCTCGACCGGCCGCACGCTTGGCGAGTGGCAGGAGGCGCGCGAAGGCGGCATCGCCGGCACGGTCACGCTCACCCCGCTGGTCCTGCTGCCCCCGCGCGACTGGCTCCGCGCCCGCTGCGACCGGCGCCTCGTCCAGATGTTCGACGCGGGCGCGATCCCAGAAACCGGGGCGCTACTCGCGCGCGGCCTCGACCCCGCCCTCCCCGCGATGCGCGCGATCGGCGTGCCGCAAATCGCCAGCCATCTGCGCGGCGAGATCGGCCGCGACGAAGCGCTCGAAGCCGCGCAGGCCGCCACCCGCCAATATGCAAAGCGCCAATTTACGTGGTTCCGCCACCAGCCCCCGCCAGATTGGCTGCGCCACGAGGAATCATTAAACATCGATTCGATCAACAATTTAGCAATAATATTACGTGATAGATTGTTGACAGGATAGAATCATGCACCTATTGCCCGCAACCCTGTTGCAGCGCACAAGCGCTGCGTTTTTGTGCTGGAAGGAGTTTCGTCGTGACGGAAATGAGTGGTGCCGACATGGTGGTTCAGGCGCTGGTCGACCTCGGGGTCGACACGGTGTTCGGCTATCCGGGCGGCGCGGTCCTTCCCATCTATGACGCGCTCTTCAATCACCCGACGATCAAGCACATTCTCGTCCGCCACGAACAGGCGGCGACGCACGCGGCAGAGGGATATGCGCGTTCGACCGGCAAGCCCGGCGTCGTGCTCGTCACTTCGGGTCCCGGCGCGACCAATGCCGTCACCGGCATCACCGACGCGCTGCTCGATTCCATCCCGATGGTCGTGCTCACCGGACAGGTGTCGACCGCGCTGATCGGCACCGACGCGTTCCAGGAATGCGACACCGTCGGCATCACGCGCCACTGCACCAAGCATAATTATCTCGTCATGGACCCCGACCGTCTCGGTCCGATCCTGCACGAGGCTTTCCACATCGCGACGCACGGCCGCCCCGGCCCCGTCGTGATCGACATCCCCAAAAATGTGCAGGTCGCGACCGGCGAATATGTCGTGCCCGAAAAGATCCTGCACAAAAGCTATCGCCCGCAGGTCGAACCCGACGCCGACGCGATTGCAGAGGCCGTCGCGATGATCGCCGCGGCCGAGCGCCCGGTGTTCTACACCGGCGGCGGCGTGATCAACGCCGGCCCCGACGCGAGCGCGGCACTGCGCCAGCTCGTCGCGCTCACCGGCGCGCCGATCACCTCGACCCTGATGGGCCTCGGCGCCTTCCCGTCGGACGACGACAAATGGCTCGGCATGCTCGGCATGCACGGGACCTATGAAGCGAATATGGCGATGAACCGCGCCGACCTGATCATCGCGGTCGGCGCGCGCTTCGACGACCGCGTCACCGGGCGTCTCGACGCTTTCTCACCGGACTCGAAGAAGATCCACATCGATATCGACCGCAGCTCGATCAACAAGATCGTCCCCGTCGACCTCGCGATCGTCGGCGATGCCGGGCGCGCGCTCGATGCGATCATTACGGGCTGGCAGGCAGCGGGCCACAAGGCGCGCGACCTCGGCGAATGGTGGCGCCGCGTCGACGGCTGGCGCGCGACGCGCTGCCTCGACTTCCCCGAAAAGAAGGATCCGGCCGCCGACATCATGCCGCAGCGCGCGGTGAAGGCGCTGTTCGACGCGACGCGCGGGCGCGACCCGATCATCACGACCGAGGTCGGCCAGCACCAGATGTGGGCGGCGCAGCATTTCGGCTTTTCGGCGCCGAACCGCTGGCTCACCAGCGGCGGGCTCGGTACGATGGGTTATGGTTTCCCCGCCGCGGTCGGCGCGCAGATCGCGCACCCCGACCGCCTCGTCATCTGCATCGCGGGCGAAGCCAGCCTGCAGATGAACATCCAGGAAATGGGGACGGTCAGCCAGTATCGCCTGCCGGTGAAGATCTTCATCCTCAACAATGAATGGATGGGGATGGTCCGCCAGTGGCAGGAACTGACCTATGAAAGCCGCTATTCGAACAGCTATTCGGACAGCCTGCCCGATTTCGTGAAGCTCGCCGATGCCTATGGCTGGACGGGGCTGCGCATCGACAATCTGGGCCAGCTCGAAGACGGCATCAAGAAGATGATCGAGACCCCGGGTCCGGTCATCGTCGACTGCCGCGTCGCGCAGCTTGCGAACTGCTTCCCGATGATCCCGTCGGGCGCCGCGCACACCGAAATGCTCCTCCAGCCGAGCGACGTGACCGGCACGATGGACGACGAAGCCAAGGCACTGGTGTAAATCATATGAAAATCAAGACCGAAGCCGGCGAGCGCCATGTGCTCGCCATCACCGTCGACAACGAGGCCGGGGTGCTCGCCAAGATCACCGGGCTGTTCACCGCGCGCGGCTATAATATCGAAAGCCTGACGGTGGCCGATATCACCGCCGACCACGCGCTGTCGCGCATCACCATCGTCACCTCGGGACCGCCGCCGATCATCGACCAGATCATCGCGCAGCTCGACCGGCTGGTTCCCGTGCACAAGGTCATCGACCTCAACGACGCGGGCGAGGCGCATGTCGAGCGCGAGATCGCGCTCGTGAAGGTCGCGGGCACGGGCGACAAGCGCATCGAGGCGCTGCGCATGGCCGACGTCTTCCGCGCCAAGGTCGTCGACACGACGCTCACCAGCTTCATCTTCGAAATCACCGGGACGAGCGACAAGGTCGACCGCTTCATCGCGCTGATGCGCGAATGCGGGCTGGTCGAGGTCGGCCGCACCGGCGTCGTCGCCATCGCCCGCGGGTCGGAGGCGCTGTAAACACCGTTAACATTGGGCTTCGGCCTCACTCTCCACATCAAATCCCCCCCCTCGCGGGGCCACAGGACTAGAAGGGTTTTCCAATGCAGGTTTATTATGATCGCGACGCCGACCAGGATCTGATCAAGGGCAAGAAGGTCGCCGTCGTCGGCTACGGCAGCCAGGGTCACGCCCACGCGCAGAACATGCGCGACAGCGGCGTCAAGGAAGTCGCGATCGCGCTCCGCCCCGGTTCGGCGACCGCCAAAAAGGCCGAAGCCGCGGGCTTCAAGGTCATGTCGAACAAGGAAGCCGCCGAATGGGCCGACGTGATCATGATCGCCGCCCCCGACGAGCATCAGGCAAAAATCTACGCCGACGACATTGGCCCGAACATGAAGCCCGGCGCGGCGCTCGCCTTCGCGCACGGCCTCAACATCCACTTCGGCCTCATCGACGCGCGCCCCGACATCGACGTCTTCATGGTCGCGCCCAAGGGCCCCGGCCACACGGTGCGCAGCGAATATCAGAAGGGCGGCGGCGTCCCCTGCCTGATCGCGGTCGCGCAGGAAGCACAGGGCGCGGGCGCGTCGGGCAACGGCTTCGCCAAGGCGCTCGCCCTCTCCTACGCCTCGGCCGTCGGCGGCGGGCGCAGCGGCATCATCGAAACCACCTTCAAGGAAGAGTGCGAAACCGACCTCTTCGGCGAACAGGCGGTGCTCTGCGGCGGCATCACCCACCTGATCCAGGCGGGTTTCGAAACGCTCGTCGAGGCGGGCTACGCGCCCGAAATGGCCTATTTCGAGTGCCTCCACGAAACCAAGCTGATCGTCGACCTCCTCTATGAAGGTGGCATCGCGAACATGCGCTATTCGATCTCGAACACCGCCGAATATGGCGACATCAAGACCGGCCCGCGCATCATCACCGACGAAACGAAGAAGGAAATGAAGCGCGTCCTCGCCGACATCCAGTCGGGCCGCTTCGTGAAGGATTTCGTGCTCGACAACCAGGCCGGCCAGCCCGAACTGAAGGCGAGCCGCAAGGCCGCCGCGGCGCACCAGCTCGAAAAGACCGGCGCCGAACTGCGCGCGATGATGCCGTGGATCGCCAAGAACCAGCTCGTCGACAAATCGAAGAACTGACGGCCCAACAGGCCGTCACCCCGGACTTGATCCGGGGTCCAGTGGCGACGGGTCTTCCCCAGTCGCGGGCGAGGAGCTAGGGCCGGGTCATGGCATCCGACCTCTCCTTCGCCTGCGATTGCGGGACCGTCACTGGAACAATGCTGGGCGTCGGCCCGGCGCAAGGCGATCACCTGATCTGCCATTGCAGCGATTGCCAGGATCTCACCCACTATCTCGGCCATGCCGGACGCGTGCTCGACGCGCATGGTGGCACCGCGCTCTACCAGACGCGTTGCGCGAACATGCGGCTCGACTCCGGCCGCGAGCATCTCGCCTGCGTCCATCTGACCGGTAAACCGACCTTGCGCTGGTATGCCGCCTGTTGCCGCCTGCCGCTCTTCAACACCGTCGCGAACGGTAAATTCCCCTTCATCACGATCCAGCTCGCCGCCTGCGATCCCGCTGCACGCGAAGTCGTCGGACCGTCGCGCGGTCATATCTACACACAGGACGCGATCGGCGACGCCAGCCACCTGCCCCAGATGAGCATGGTCACGTTGATGCGACGCTTCTTCGTGCGAATGATCAAGGATATCGTTTCGGGCAACCGGCGACGCGCCGCGCTCTTCGACGCGGAAACCCTCGAACCCATCGCCAAACCTCATCGATTGACCGGCGAAGAAATGCTTGCGCTCCGCCGCCGCTGAGGCCGCACGCGCGGGTTTGTCATTTCGATCCGATGCCCTAAGGGAAGCCCCGATGCCGGGCCTCCCTCCCTTCTCCGCCCATCGCGCCGATCTCGCGGCGCTGGCGCGCGACAGCCGCCGCCGCACCCTCGCGCCGCGCGCGGGCCGCGATTTCGCGTCGAACGACTATCTCGGCCTCGCCGATAGCGAAGCCCTTCGCGCCGCGCTCGCCGCGGGCATCGAACGCGGCCTGCCCGCGGGATCGGGCGGCTCGCGCCTGCTGCGCGGCAACCACGCCGAACATGAAGCGCTCGAGGCGCACGCCGCGCGCCATTATGGCAGCGAGGCCGCACTCTTCTTCCCGACCGGCTTCGCGGCCAACGTCGCGCTCTTCGCCACGCTCCCGCAGCGCGGCGACCTCGTCGTCCACGACGAACTCATCCACGCGAGCGCGCACGACGGCATGAAACTCGGCCGCGCGGGGACGATCGCGGCAAGGCACAATGATGCGCAGGCCTTCGCCGACGTCATAACGCGCTGGCGTGCCGGCGGCGGTGCGGGCACCCCGTGGATCGCGGTCGAAAGCCTCTATTCGATGGATGGCGACCGCGCGCCGCTCGCCGATCTCGCCGCGGTCGCCGACCGCCACGATGCGATCCTCGTCGTCGACGAGGCGCACGCGACCGGCGTTTTCGGCCCCGGCGGCGCGGGCCTCGCGCACGGCCTTCCGCGCCGCGACAACCTCGTCACCCTCCACACCTGCGGCAAGGCGCTCGGCGCCGAGGGCGCTTTGCTCTGCGGTCCCTCGATCGCGTGCGACTTCCTCGTCAACCGCGGGCGCCCCTTCATCTTCTCGACCGCGCCGTCGCCGCTGATGGCGTGGCTCGTCCGCCAGGCGATCGAGGTCGTCGCGAACGAGCCCGAGCGGCAGGGGCGTCTCCACGGCCTCGTCCGTCACGCCGCCGAGCGGCTCGTCCCGCTCGGCATCCCCGCCAGCGGCACCCAGATCCTGCCCGTGATCATCGGCGACAACGACCGCACGATGCGGATCGCGGGCGATCTGCGCGACGCGGGTTTCGACATTCGCGGCATTCGCCCGCCGACCGTGGCGCAGGGAACCGCGCGCCTGCGCATCGCGATCACGCTCAATGTTGACGAGGATAACATCGACGACATGGCCGACGCGCTGGCGTCGGCGATGGCCGCGGCATGACGCGCTTCGTCGTCACCGGCTCCGACACCGGCATCGGAAAAACCATCTTTTCTGCCGCTTTGGCGCAGGCCACCCGCGCGCCCTACTGGAAACCGATCCAGTCAGGCCTCGAAGAAGAAACCGACAGCGAGATCGTCGCGCGCCTCGCGGGCGTGCCGGTCCGCCCCGAAGCCTACCGCCTCGTCACCCCCGCCTCGCCGCATATCGCCGCCGAAATTGACGGCGTTAACATTGAGGTCGAAAAGCTGACCCCGCCGCCCGGCAAGCTGATCGTCGAAGGCGCCGGCGGCGCGCTTGTCCCGGTGACGCGGCAGACGCTCTACGCCGACCTCTTCGCGAAATGGCAGGTACCGGTGATCGTCTGCGCGCGCACCGCGCTCGGCACGATCAACCACAGCCTGCTCACGATCGAGGCGCTGCGGTCGCGCGGCGTCCCGATCCACGGCCTCGCCTTCCTCGGCGACGCGGTCGAGGACAGCGAGGCGATCATCGCCGAAATCGGCGGCGTCCGCCGCCTCGGCCGCCTGCCGGTCATCGCCCCGCTGACGCCTGAAAGCCTCGCGCAAGCCTTCGCAGCAAACTTCGATCTCACGGACTTCCATTAAACTTCGTCATCCCCGCGAAAGCGGGGACCCAGCGAAATGAGAAAATCCACCCGCAGGGTGGCATTCGACCAGCAACGGTGCCACTGGGTTCCCGCTTTCGCGGGAATGACGAGGTAAAAGATGACGCAAAACCCCACCTCCCCCGTCTGGCACCCCTTCACCCAGCACGGCCTCGGCGACCCCATCCCGCTGATTTCGCACGCCAAAGACGCGCGCCTCTACGACGTGAACGGCCAAAGCTGGATCGACGGCATCTCCTCATGGTGGGTCACCACGCACGGCCACGCACACCCGCGCATCATGGCAGCGGTCCGCGCCCAGACCGAAAAGCTCGACCAGCTCATCTTCGCCGGCTGGACGCACGAACCCGCCGAAAGCCTCGCCGCCGAACTGGTCCGCATCACCCCCGCCCCGCTCACGCGGGTCTTCTTTTCGGACTCGGGCTCGACCAGCGTCGAGGTCGCGCTCAAGATGGCGCTCGGCTACTGGTATAACATCGGCGAGGCGCGCAGCCGCATCCTCGTGCTCGAACACAGCTATCATGGCGACACGATCGGCACGATGTCGGTCGGCGAACGCGGCGTCTACAACCGCGCGTGGCAGCCGTTGCTGTTCGACGTCGACACCATCCCCTTCCCGCACGAAGGCATGGAGCAAGCCACGCTCGACGCGCTCGAGGCCGCCTGCTCAGCCAAACCCGCGGCCTTCATCGTCGAGCCGCTCATCCTCGGCGCGGGCGGCATGCTCATCTACCCCGCATGGGTGCTCGCCGAAATGCGCGCGATCTGCGCGCGCCACAATGTCCTCTTCATCGCCGACGAGGTGATGACCGGCTGGGGCCGCACCGGCACGCGCTTCGCCTGCGATTCTGCGGGCGTCATCCCCGACATTGTCTGCCTCTCGAAAGGCCTCACCGGCGGCAGCCTGCCGCTCGCGGTCACGCTCTGCATCGAACCGATCTTCGCAGCGCATTTCTCGGCCGACCGCGCGAAGACCTTCTATCATTCGAGCAGCTACACCGCGAACCCGATCGCTTGCGCCGCCGCGAACGCCAATCTCGAAATCTGGCGCGACGAACCCGTCCAGCAACGCATCGACGCGCTCGCCGACGCGCAGGCTGCACATCTCTCGCTGCTTTCGCACGACCCGCGCGTCGCCAACCCGCGCCGCCTCGGGACGATCGCAGCGCTCGACATCGTCGTTTCCGACAGCGGCTATCTCTCGAACCTCGCCCCGCGCCTGATCGCCTTTTATCGCGACCGCGGCGTCCTCCTCCGCCCGCTCGGCAACACGCTCTACGTCATGCCGCCCTATTGCATCACCGCCGACGAACTCGCGCAGGTCTGGGACGCGATCAGTACATCCCTCGGGGCGGTTCGGGATCCCGCCTGATCGCCAGCTGCACGACATCGCCCCGGTCCAGCGGCACGCGCACCAGCCGTTCGAATTTCGCGCGCGCGCCGGTCATCACATAGTCGTTGATGCCGAAATCGCCGGTCGCGGGATCGACGCCCGTTTCGGGCCCGACGTCCAGATAGCGCCCGCGAAAGCGGACGAGCGGACACACGCGATACCCCGCGAGGCATAGCTCGCGCGCGCCGTAAAAGCCCGAAATCGGGTCATGGACGATCCCTTCCCTGGGAGAATTCATGGTGCCGAGATGATAATTGGGGCCCATCGCCTCGCCGCGCGCATAGAGTTTGCCCCGCGCGGGGGATTCGACGATCACGAGCTGCCAGCTGTTCCAGAACGCCGCGCGCGCCAGCTTGCGGCGCAGCGCCGGATCGTCGACCGCCGACAGGAAGCCCGCGGTCCCCTGATCGGCATAGATCTGGGGGGCGCCCGACGCGAAGTCGGGCCGGTCCTTCGCCATCTGCCATAGCGCCTCGGTCCGCTCGCGATAAGCCGTGCGGAAGCAGCCGATACGATCCCATTTCTCGATCATCGCCATGCACGTATCGCGCTCGCGCAGCCATTGTCGCTGTGTTGCCACGACCGACCGGTCGTTTCGCCAGGCGAGGACATAGGCTTCGTTCAGTTCGCGATCCACGTCCGCAAAGGCCGAAGGCGCGCCGGCCTCATCCCCTGACCGCTCGCGGCAGATGTAATGTTCGGTGACCGAACGCGCGCGGTTGCAATCGAAGCCCGGCGTTTCGGGCCGGTCGAGCGCGGCCCACACCTGACCGAGTTCGCCCCGCGACAGCACGACCCGGCCCGATTCCGGCCTGGCGCCGACCCAGTCGTATCGCGCGGGCGTCCAGCTCGTCGGTTCGACCAGCACCGGCCCCGCGATCCGGCTGCGGCGCAGCCAGTCGAGCTGGATCATGTGCAGCCGCGTGTTCGCGATCGTCGCGCCGGTCAGGTCCCAGTCGGACTTCGACGCCATCAACAACGCCGCGCCTGTCAGATCCGCGCCGGCGAGTGACACGCCCGAACTGTCCTGCCCGCAATTATCGTCCTGCCCCAGCCCGCAGCGGAATTCGAAGCCCCTCATATTCGCCGACTGGAAACTGGCGCCCTTGATCGAATGCAGCGCGGCGCCCTCGAACGAACTGCCCGACAGGTCCGCGTAGGATGCGTCCACCTGCTCCATCTTGGTCCGCTGAAACCGCGCCCGCCGGAAGGTCGCGTGGCTCAGGTTGGCCCGGTCGAGCGTCGATGCGCGGAACTCCAGCCCGCGCCCCTCGAACCCCCGCCAGTCCGACGCGTTGAGCTCGGCATTATGGAAGCGACTGTTCGTCCCGCGCGCGCGCGTCCATTTCGAATGCACCAGCTTTGCATTGCTGAAGCAGAGGTTCGAAATATCCTGCCCCGAAAAATCGGCGTGCGGCAGGACGAGCCCGTCGAAATTGACCTGCTGCCCCGGATAAAGCCCTTTGATGCGGACGATCTCGGCGACCGACCGGATCGCGCCCGCCTTGATCTCGACCCCCTTGGGACAGGGCTGCCACGCGAGGGCCGGCTGCGCGGCAAAGGCGGCCAAAACACCGGCGACGATCGCGAGACGGGAAAGCATCCTGTTTTGGCCCCCTCCTGAAAACAGCAGCGTGCGCGACCGATTCCACGGCCGGGCTGCCTCGTCGTTCATGCGCTTCCTTTTCATCCGGAGCAACGCGCAACCGACGCTCCAGCCAAACGATGGAGAGGGTCTGGTTTTCGGCGTTCGAGCCCCCATCTGGACAACATCGCTCCCATGCCGGCCACCGCAGTTCGGCTTAGGTTCATCTAAGCCGCTCAATCTGCGACGCAGGGGATATGGGGTCCGGGAATAAATCGATCATGCAGACAAAAGCCGTCCTCCTCCTCCCCCTGTTCGCGGCGCTCGCCTTCGCCGCGCCGGGCCATGCGCAGGATGACGGCTCGCTTGCGCAATCGGGTCATCCGCCGGAGCGCACCTCGGTCCTCTATACCTATGGCGACGAGCCCTGCCCCGAACCCAAGGGCGACGAGATCGTCGTCTGCGCGCAGCAGCCCGAATCCGAACGCTACCGCGTCCCCAAGGAGCTGCGCGAGGAGTTGAAGGAGGATGAGGTCGCCGGCGGCGGCAGCTGGGCCTCGGCCGTCGACGGTTACACCAATGGCGCCGCGGCGGCGAGCCGCCCGAACAGCTGCTCGCCCGTCGGCTCCTATGGTTTCACCGGCTGCGCTGCCGCGGCGCTGCGCCAATGGTTCGAGGCGCGCCGCGCCCCCTGACGCCGGGCATCGCCCGCCCATACCCCGCACGGGGTATGACACCCCATGCAAATCGATGATACCCGCCGCCGATCAACGGCTTGCCTCGGCCAGCCGGTGGATGATGGTGGGCGCTGCGTTGCACGGCAACGGGGCGCCCGGCCTGAGGGGGGATATCGGCGGCTCGCGACCCGCCGCCGGTATCTTCCGGTCCCCGATATCGCCTAGCGCAGCAGACGGTTCACGAGCGCCGCCAGTTCGGCCTCGCGCCCGACCTCGCTCTTGCGCAGGATCGACTTGATCTGCGTACCCAGCGTCTGCGCGCTGGTGCCGCGCTCCGCGGCGATCGCCTCGCGCGCCTCGCCGTTCGCCAGCCGCAGCGCAATCTCCGCCTCCGCCGCGGTCAGCCCCAGCGCGGCGCGCAGCGGCGTGGTCCGCATCGCCGGAATATCCGCCGCACGCCGCGCGACGACCAGCACCCGCGGCTCGAAACCGAAATCCCATTCGCGCCGCGGCAGGCGGAACAATTCGCAGAGCAGCCCGCCCTCTGCGTCGTCGGGCGACCCGATCCAATATTGCTGCATGGCTTCTCCCGGCAACGCGCTCTCGAGCGCGCGCGCCAGCCCAGCCTGCAACAACGCATCGGTATCGCGCCGTACAGCGCCCAGCCGCCCGCGGCGCAGGCACAGCGCCCCGCCCGCACGCTCTCCGACGATCGTTTCGGCCGCGGCCGAGAGCGCGGCGACCGCGCCGTGCCGGTCGATCAGGAACGCCGCGACGCCGATCGCATCGAACGCGCCGACGGTCATCGCCGCGCCGCGCTGCGCGATCGCCTGCTGCATCCGCACCGCCGCCAGCGCATAGGTCGCGCCCGCGGCGAACAGCTTGCGGTCGCGCGCTTCGGTGCGGCCGTCGTCCTCGGATCGGAGCGCCGCCAGTCCGACGAGGAACCCTTCGCCCTCGACCAGCGCGGTCTGGCAGCCGTGGACCCCGTCCCAGCGGCGGATGTGCTCCTCATAATCGTCGGTGCCGCTGTGCCGGCGCGCAATATCGTAATGCGCCTCGCTCAATATCTCGAGCGGCCGCGCGCTCACCGCGACGCGCCAGTTCACCTCGGGCCGCCAGCCCTCGATCTCCAGGAATTCGCGCTGATAGGCGGGGTCGATGTCGGGCAGGAAGTTGAACAGCGTCGCTTCGTCGCCGATCCCCAGCAATTGCGCGCGCGTCGACCGCGTCCGGCGCGCGAGCAGGCGCAGCGCCGCGTTCCACCCGTCCGCCTCGAACGGCGCCGCCAGAAAGGCATTTTCGACCTCGCCCATTTCGCGGGCAAACAGGCTATCCATCACGCAAGGCCCCCCAGCCTTCGTTCCTTATCGCATTGCACCATGAAAGCGGGCGCGGAGCAAGCCCGTTGCGGGCGCCGGGCGCTGCAACCAGAACCGAAACGCTGCGTTTCTCCGGGGCTTATTGACGCCGTCCCTCGCCTTCGCCTAGCTTCGCGCCTTCCCCAACAGGAGACTGTCCCATGCGTCGCATCCTCCCCTATGCCGCCCTTGCCCTCGTCGCCGTCGTCGCGACCCCGATCGCCCTCGCGCAGGGCGGCTCCGCCCCCGGCGCCCCCGACAAATCGCGCGTCACCGCGGGCACCTACGCCGCCGACGCCGGCCACACGATGGTCGTGTGGGAAGTCGATCACCTCGGCTTCAGCAAATATACCGGCATCTTCGGCGACGTGACCGGCACGCTCGTCATCGATCCCAAGAATCTCGCCGCGGCCAAGGTCGACGTCACGATCCCCGTCGCCAAGGTCACGACCGCCAGCGCCGGGCTCACCAGCCACCTGCTCCGCGCGGGCAAGGACGGCGGCAAGCCCGACTTCTTCGGCGCCAACCCCGCCGACGCCAAATTCGTCTCGACCAGCGTCGTCCTCGACGACGACGGCGACGAGGCGAAGGTCACCGGCAACCTCACGCTCAACGGCGTGACCAAGCCCGTCACCCTCGACGTCGATTTCCACGGCGCGGGCGTCGGCATGAACAAGAAGGAAACCATCGGCTTCCAGGCCGAAACGACGATCAAGCGCAGCGATTTCGGCATCAACATGGGCATCCCCTATGTCAGCGATGCCGTCGAACTCGAAATCCACGCCGCGTTCGAAAAGCAGTAAGGGTTTAACAGCGCGGCACCGGCCCGCTCCCCCACCCGGCCTCCCTAGGTTACTATCGTTGGGGAGGCCGGGTGGGGGAGCGGGCCGGTGCCGCCGAAATGCGCCGTCAGGCGCATTTCCAGACAGACGCACCCAATCTGTCACACGCGCCGCGTAAGAACGGGGCGGGACCGGCGCTGGTCCCGCCCTTTTTCGTACAGGAGCCGTGTGATGAGCGAACTGGTACGCGAAATTGTCGAAGTGAACGCGTCGATCGACGGCGACGAGGAAAATCCGCTGCTGGTCGTCGAGGCCGAGGGGCTCGCCCCCACCGCGGGCTGGGCGAATGTCCGGCTCGACCCGCATGTCTATATCACCCCGCCCGACGACGGCGTGCAGGATTTCGACCTCGTCGGCGACCGTCCTTCCGGCGATGCCGCCGAAGTCCTCTCCGAAGTCGAGGCCGCATGGGAAGGCCCGCTCGAGGATTGGGTGATCGGCGTGCGCGTCCACGCGGTCGACAATCTGATCGAGGACGAGGTTTACGAACCGTGGGACGAGGACGACGACGCGAGCGAAGCCGCCTGACCTTCGCCCGGCGAACATCCCCTGCACTGCGCCGGGCCGCGAGCCCCCTTGCGGCCCGGCGACATTTTCGGTTCATCGCACAGCCAGCCAAGGCGGCGTAGCCTCCCCTCGATTCAAGGGAGGATCCTCATGCGCCATATCCTGCTTCTCGCTCTCGCGCTCACCGCCACCCCCGCGCTGGCGCAGGCCAACCCGCAGATCGACTATCCGGCCTTCCAGGCGCTCACCGCCAGCGTCGCCCCCGCGCGCGCGACGCGCCTGATCGCCTTCGACGCCTTCAAGGCAGAGGCCGCAAAGCCCGGCACCCTCCTCCTCGACGCGCGCTCGAAGGACGCCTTCCAGCGCGGCCATATCAAGGGCGCGGTCAACCTGCCGCTCACCGACTTCACCGCCGAAAGCCTCGCCGCGGTCGTCGGCGCCAATCCCGGGCGCCCCATCCTCATCTATTGCAACAATAATTTCTCGAACCACCGCAGCCCCGTGCCGCTCAAATCGGCGCCGCTCGCGCTCAATATCCAGACCTTCATCAACCTCGTCGGCTATGGCTATCCCAACGTCCTCGAACTCGCCGACGTCGTCGATTTCAACGATCCGAAGGTCGAATGGGTGGCTGGCTGAGTCCGCACCCCACGCAATTTTCGCACTCCCCCCTTGCCAAACGCGACATTTTGAACCAATAGCCTCCCCATGCGCGGCAACGCCCTTCTTCTTCTGCGACTTACACGCCCTTGGGCGTGACACTGGCTGCGCGCTAGTCGCGGCCACCCGCTCAAGGGTCCGATCGACAAGCACTCGCAACCACCAGAAGAAGTTTTCACACCATGACCATGCTCCGCGACCCCTCGGTCAAGTATAGCGCTTTCCCGCAGGTTCCCTTGGCGAACCGCGAATGGCCCGGCCGCGTCACCACGAGCGCGCCGATCTGGCTCTCCACCGACATGCGCGACGGCAACCAGTCGCTGATCGACCCGATGGATGCCGAGAAAAAGGCCCGCTTCTTCGACCTGCTCGTCAAATGCGGGTTCAAGGAGATCGAGGTCGGCTTCCCCAGCGCCGGCGCGACCGAATTCGACTTCATCTCGGGCCTCGTGAAGAACGGCCGCATCCCCGACGACGTCACGCCGCAGGTGCTGACGCAGAGCCGCGCCGACCTCATCCGCACCAGCTTCGACAGCCTCGCAGGCGCCAAAACCGCGATCGTCCACGTCTATAATGCGGTCAGCCCCGCGTGGCGCAAGATCGTCTTCGGCATGGAGATGGACGAGATCAAGGGCATCGCGATCGAGGGCGCGAAGCAGCTCCGCGACAATGCCGCGCGCCTGCCCGGCACCGACTGGCGTTTCGAATACAGCCCCGAAACCTTCTCGACCGCCGAGCTCGATTTCAGCATCGCCTGCTGCGAAGCGGTGATGGACATCCTCCAGCCGACGACCGACAAGCCGATCATCCTCAACCTCCCCGCGACGGTCGAGGCGTCGACGGCGAACATCTACGCCGACCAGATCGAATATTTCTGCAAGAACCTGCCCAATCGCGACCGCGCGATCATATCCTTGCACACCCACAACGACCGCGGCACCGGCGTCGCCGCGGCCGAACTCGGTCTGCTCGCGGGCGCCGACCGCGTCGAGGGCTGCCTGTTCGGCAATGGCGAGCGCACCGGCAACACCTGCCTCGTCACCGTCGCGCTCAACATGTACACGCAGGGCGTCGACCCTTGCCTTGACTTCTCGAACATCGACGAGGTCATCCAGACGGTCGAATATTGCAACAACCTGCCCGTCCACCCGCGCCACCCCTATGGCGGCGAGCTCGTCTACACCGCTTTCTCGGGCAGCCATCAGGACGCAATCAAGAAGGGCTTCGCCGCGCGCGAGCGCCAGAATGACGAGAAGTGGGAAGTCCCCTATCTCCCCATCGACCCCGCCGACCTCGGCCGCAGCTACGAAGCGGTAATCCGCGTCAACAGCCAGTCGGGCAAGGGCGGCGTCGCATGGGTGCTCGAACAGGACAAGGGCCTGAAACTGCCCAAGAAAATGCAGGCGAGCTTCAGCCATGTCGTCCAGGCACTTGCCGACCAGACGAGCCGCGAACTCGGCGCCGAGGATATCTGGCACGCGTTCGAGGGCCAGTATCTGGCGACCGAAGCCAAGCGCTTCCAGCTCGTCGACTGGTCGGAGACGCACAGCGGCGCCGACCGCATCTTCGCCGGCAAGCTCACCATCGACGGCATGCAGCGCAGCGTCAGCGGCCGCGGCAACGGCCTGATGTCGAGCGTCATCGCGGCCTTGAGCGAGAGCGGCGGCCCGGTGATGGACATCGTCGACTATAGCGAGCACGCGATCGGCCAGGGCAGCAATGTGCAGGCCGCGGCCTATGTCGAGTGCCGCACCGCGGACGGGAAAAGCCTGTTCGGCTGCGGGCTGGACACCGACGTCGCGACGGCGAGTGTGCGGGCGATCCTCTCAGCCGCGAACGGCGCGTAGAAGTCCGCCCCTCCACCGCTTCGCGGTCCCCCTCCCCATCGCTACGCGACAGGGAGGATTGGCGTACTCAAATCCTCCCTGTGCCGAAGGCATGGGGAGGGGGACCGCCGCGAAGCGGTGGTGGAGGGGCCCCTAGCGCGACGCCAAAACCAACCGAACCACCCCATCAACAACAGCATCCACATCCTTCAAAACATCAACCGCCGCCACCCGCACAACAACAAACCCCTGCCCCCTGAACCATTCATCGCGCAAAGCATCCCGCTCCACCCGGGCATCATGCACCAACCCATCCACCTCAACGATCATCCGCGCATCCGGCGCATAAAAATCCGCCACATAGTCCCCCACCGGATGCTGCCGCCGAAACTTCACCCCAGCCGGTCGCAAGCGCAACCGCTGCCAAAGCAAAACCTCCGGCGGCGACAAAACCCGCCGCAACCCCCGCGCCATTTTAACAGTAGCCTTCGAAGTCGACCGCACCCCAACACTCCCACCCCAATCCTCCCTGTGGCCGAAAGGCCATGGGGAGGTGGCAGCCGCAAAGCGGCTGACGGAGGGGCCAAAAGCGCGGGCGCCGCCGCCCCTCCACCAACGCCTACGGCGTCGGTCCCCCTCCCCACGCCTACGGCGCAGGGAGGAAATCAGAAACCCCAACCCGCACCACCCCGGACCAAACCCCAAATCCTCCCTGTCGCGAAGCGATGGGGAGTGGCAGACGGCGCGTAACGCCAGCGGGACCGCTCGCGCAGCGAGTGGCGGAGGGGCCGTGATCAATGGTCTATTTTCGAATTCAGTATGTTGAATGCGACCCCTCGTTCACGCAACGTCACGAAAAATGAGAAGCGGTGTAATCGCATGTGCCGCCGCAGGCCTGCCCAACGTCACCCGAACAATCGGCGCTAGCATCTTAGAGACTTGACCGATTACGCTGTGTGTCAGTCCAAAATCGTCATCGTTGAATTGCTGCGACAAGTCCGGTGTAAGGTATTCCGGGTGAGCACTCAAAATGCCTAAGATAGACCACTCTCCGGACATCGTATCACCGTAAGTCAACGTGATATCGCTCGCCGGCGCAACCAGATACTGCTGATCTAACGTGCACCAAACGAGCCCTGCGCTATTTCCAATTTTTGTCAGGAGTCGTGCATGCACAGCGTGAGGCATGATCTGGATCATATCCAGAAATATGTCCTTATTCTCCTGCTCCTCCCGCGCAGCGGCTTTCTGAGCGGCGGTCATATTGCCAATCTTTTGCCCTAGACCCGCGCCACCCTTAATTCTGCGCTGAATGGATGGTGCCTTCCAAGCTTCTTTAAACATTCCTAAATCCTGAATACTGAGATATCCAGTCACCCGTACAAATTGGCCAATGCTGGCATCACCAATATCGCGCTGAATCATATTCCGTTCAGTCAGAACATTTAGAAATTGGCGAGCATTTGTCCAAAAGGGATCGTAGACGCGCTCCAGACTTTCTGTGCCTGGCTCGCTCGGGGAAAGCTCAAATTCAACCTTTCCCCCGCCCAGTAGCGGAACCTCTCCGCCGACACCGATCTTTTTGCCTCTCTTGGAATTTTTACTCGCAGTCTCTGCCTTTGTTAGCCCGGTAAGAAGACCGCTGCTATCAAATTGGGAAAGAAAAGAAGCGATTCTGCGACTGTCATGATAAAGAAAATCAGAGACAGAAGCGCCTTCAACAGACCGGCTTTGAGATATTGCTAAGTCATCATCTGGCATACCACCTCCCCAATTACCGCCCTACATCTTAGGCGTCCCTGCCTACCGTATCGGCTTTGGACAAAATGAGCCAGAGTTTGGAAAAATCCAAGATTTGAACGATCCATCTGATCACTTCGAAATGATCTATGAACTCTGGCGCGGCTCAAACCTCAAATTCCCCTTTCCTACAATTTACCTATATGGTTCATTCTGTCGGTTTCACCCAACCGAAAGGACGAATCGATGGACGACTCCCCGCACGACCCTGCGCATATCCCCGCCCCCGGCAGCTATCACTGGACGCCGCGGCTCCAGCGCGACTTTCTGGAGGCGTTCGCCACCAACGGGTCGGTGAAGATTTCGGCGGCGAAGGTCAGCATGTCGCCCGGCGCCGTCTATCAGCTCAAGCAGCGGCCCGAGGGCGCGGCGTTCCGGCTCGGCTGCGCCGCGGCGCTGCTGATCGCGCGCGGGCGGCTCGTCGACGAGCTGCTCGACCGCGCGATCTGGGGGCATGACGAGACCAGCGAGGTGCAACGCGAGGACGGCCGCAGCTTCGTCAAGCGCCGCCGCATCGACAGCCGCCTCGGCCTCGCGATGCTCGCGCGGCTCGACAAGATGGTCGAAACCCGCGCCCCAAAAAGAGGAGAATGGCCGGGCGAAGAGATGCTCGCGCAGATCGTCGCGGGCGACTGGCCGGGCTTCCTCGCGCTGTTCGACGTTGCAGAAGCCGCACGCGGCGGGGGCGAGGCCGCCCGCACCGCTGCCGCCGAAGGAGCGGCCGCAGAGGCACCCGAAAGCGAACAGGATACCGGCGCCGCAACCGGCCCGGCCGAGGGAATGCCCGCCGCGCTCGCGCTCTGGCTCGCGGGCCGCGACAACCGCGCCAACCCGCTCGCCAGCCTCTGGCGCGGCACCGCAATCGCGAATGAAGTTGCGCAGTTTTCCGCCGCTTCCGACGCCGAGGCCGAAGGCGCCGACGAGGCTGAACCGACCCCCGAGCAGGCGGCGGCCACGATGACCGTCTGGTACGACGACGAAAGCAGCGAGCTGCGCACCAACTTCCCGCCGCCCGACGGCTTCGCGGGCACCGAAGACGGCCAGTTCGGCGACCCCGACTATGAACGCGCGCTCGACGTCGACGAGGAGGTCGCGTGGGAGGAAGCGCGCGCCGAAGCCTTCGCGCCGCTGCGCCTCGCCGGCGAGGCCGCGCGCCGCGCCTTCTTCGCGCTGCCCGATCCCGCCAACGATCCGGCGCCCGAAGGCGGAAAGGCGCGAACATCGGCGAGCGGCTGACCCACCCTCCTTCGTCACCCCGGACTTGATCCGGGGTCCCGCTCAGCATCGTCGAAAAGCTGGACCCCGGATCAAGTCCGGGGTGACGGTGATGGAGCTGTCCCGACTACCGAATGCCCCGGTCATATCCTGCATGGACTCGCCCACGCCCCGCCGCATAGAAGCCGCCCATGTTCACTCACCGCCTCGCCGCCCCCGCCGACCTCGAAGCCCTGCGCGCCGTGATGGCGCTCGCCATCGCCGAGTTGCAGAAGGGCTTCCTCTCGCCCGAACAGATCGCGGCGAGCAACGCGGTGATGGGGCTCGATACGCAGCTGATCGCCGACGGCACCTATTTCATCGTCGAGGAGGACGGCCGCATCGCGGGCTGCGGCGGCTGGTCGCACCGCGCGACGCTCTATGGCGGCGACCACAGCAAGGATCTCCGCGACCCTGCGCCGCTCGATCCCGCGGTCGACGCCGCGCGCATTCGCGCGATGTACACCCACCCCGATTTCGCCCGCCGCGGCGTCGGGCGGCTGGTGATGACGCTGTGCGAGGATGCGGCGCGCGCCGCGGGCTTCGCCCGCGCCGAGATGATGGCGACGTTGTCGGGCGAGCCGCTCTACCGCGCGTGCGGCTATGCGCCGATCGAGCGGATCGAAGCGCCGGGGCCGGACGGCGTCGCGGTACCGCTGATCCGCATGGGCAAGGCGCTCTAGTCAATCCTTGCAGGACATCCAGGGGCGTCCGGAAAGCGCCCGTGTGCGGTTAATCGACGACCCAATAATCGGTCGCCCCGCCCGGCTCGTGACCGCGGCGACAGATGATGTCACCGTCCTGCGTCAGCTCGGCCCAGTCGCCGATCGGCTCGCGCTCCATCAAGACGAGCGCTGCGGCGACGTCCTCGGCCTCGAACGCCACGCGCTTTTCCATCCCGAACCACGCATCGCGGTATCGCAGCACATAGGTGGTGAGCGGGGGAGCGGAATCGGCCGGGGAATCGGGACGCGGCAGACAGTCGCATTCGCCGTCGCCGGAGCCGCTGGGATATGGCTGGGGGAACTTCATTGGGGGGAGCCTTCGGTGGGGGAAACGAAGGGGACGGTTTCGATGGCGTGTTCAGCCGAGACCGTCGCCGGGGCGAAAGGGGTTTGCGATACGTCTCCTTGCCGCGCTCTGGCCCGCGCAGGACATGGATGGCGCCGCGATCGACGGCGCACAATCCAAAAAGATATAATATTTCATTGCCATACCGCCGCCGTTCCGCTGCCGGGCGTTCGACGAGCGGCGTCATCGAATCGACAAACGACTTGACGGTCGCCGCGCAGCATCATGTGCCGCCTTGCTCGAACGGCTGCCGCAGGATAACATATAAAGAATTCTTTATATCGCTGTTGACAAGCCTTGCGTCCGCACTATGCTCCAGGCTGTCGAGGTTCTCCGCTTCGTTTGCACGGAGTGGAGCTAAGACGGGAAGCCGGTGAAAAACCGGCGCTGCCCCCGCAACTGTAAGCGGTGAGCGGCGGTCGATACGTGTCACTGGTCCGGCAAGGGACCGGGAAGGCCAGACCGCCGCGTCGATCCGTGAGCCAGGAGACCTGCCTCGTCAGATACGTCCTCCGGCGGGGTGTCCGGTCAGGCCGCATGCATGGCTGCGCCCGACCCTTGCTTTGCGGGCGCGGAGTCCCGTGCGTACGCGTCTGCCCGGCGCCTTGCCCCTTGCAAGGTGTTTGTGAAATGACTGTCAGCGTCGCCACCCTCGGCTTCCCCCGCATCGGCCTTCGCCGCGAGCTCAAGCATGCGCTCGAAAGCTATTGGGCGGGCAAGTCCAGCATCGCCGAATTGCAGACCGCCGCATCGGGACTTCGCGTCACCAACTGGGCACGCCAGAAAGCGCTCGGCGCCGACATCCTCCCGTCGAACGACTTCTCGCTCTACGACCATGTCCTCGACACCAGCGCGCTGATCGGCGCGGTCCCGCCGCGCTACGACTGGAGCGGCGACACCGTCGACCCCGACCTCTACTTCGCCATGGCGCGCGGCGCGCAAGGTGATGCAACGGGGCCATCGGCTTGCGGCCACACGCACGACACCACCGCGCAGGAAATGACCAAATGGTTCGACACCAACTATCATTTCATGGTCCCCGAACTCATCGCAGGCCAGACATTCCAGATTGCCTCGACGAAAATCTTCGACGAATTTGATGAAGCGAAAGCGCTCGGCTACACGACCCGCCCCGTTCTCCTCGGCCCCGTCAGCTATCTGATGCTCGCCAAGGGCAAGGCGGTCGAACCGCTCGCGCTCCTGCCACAGCTTCTCGACACCTACGCCGAAATCCTCGCCCGCCTCGCCAAGGCCGGCGCCGAATGGGTCCAGATCGACGAGCCCTGCCTCGTCCTCGACCTCACGACCGAACAGCGCACAGCCTTCGAGCGCGCCTATGCTCGCCTCGCCACCCGCGGGCCAAAGCTGATGCTCACCACCTACTTCGGCGGCCTCGGCGATAACCTCGATCTCGTCGCGGACCTCCCCGTCCACGGCCTCCACCTCGACCTCGTCCGCGCCCCCGACCAGCTCGAACCCGCGCTGGCCAAGCTCCAGCCGCACGTCCTGCTCTCGCTCGGCGTCATCGACGGCCGCAACATCTGGCGCGCCAACCTCCCCGAGCTCTATTGGCGACTCAAGACCCTCGCCGGCCAACGCGACCTCATCCTCGCGCCGAGCTGCTCGCTCCTCCACGTCCCCGTCGACCTCGCGCTCGAAACCTCGCTCGATCCAGAAATCGCGCAGTGGCTGAGCTTCGCGGTGCAAAAGATCGAGGAACTCGCCGCGCTCGCCAAAGCGCTCAACGAAGGCGAGGACGCGAGCTTCGCTGCCTTCTCGGCCTCGCGCATCGCCGCGGTCGCGCGCCAGACCTCGCCGAAGATCCACGACCCCGCGGTCTCCGCCCGCCTCGCCGCGCTCGACGAAAGCGCGACCAACCGCACCTCCCCCTTCGCCGCGCGCCGCGACGCGCAGCAAAAGCGCCTCGCCCTCCCCGCCTTCCCCACCACGACGATCGGCAGCTTCCCGCAGACCCCCGAGGTCCGCAAGGCCCGCGCCGCCCATATCAAGGGTGAGATCGACGATGCCGCCTACGACCAGTATCTCCGCGTCGAAACGCGCGCCGCGGTCAAATGGCAGGAAGAAATCGGCCTCGACGTCCTCGTCCACGGCGAGTTCGAGCGCAACGACATGGTGCAATATTTCGGCGAACAGCTCGCCGGTTTCGCCTTCACCCGCGCCGGCTGGGTGCAAAGCTATGGCTCGCGCTGCGTCCGGCCGCCGATCCTCTACGGCGACGTCTCGCGCCCCGAAGCCATGACCGTCGGCTGGTGGCGCTACGCACAGGATCAGACCGACCGCCCGATGAAGGGGATGCTCACCGGCCCCGTCACGATCCTCAACTGGTCCTTCGTCCGCGACGACCAGCCGCGCGAGACGAGCTGCCGCCAGATCGCGCTCGCGATCCGCGACGAGGTGCAGGACCTCGAAGCCGCTGGCGCGGCGATCATCCAGATCGACGAAGCCGCGCTGCGCGAAGGCCTTCCGCTCCGCCGCTCCGAATGGCAGCATTACCTCGACTGGGCGGTCGAAAGCTTCCGCATCACATCGTCGGGGGTCCGCGACGACACACAGATCCACACGCATATGTGCTATTCGGAGTTCAACGACATCATCCGCGCGATCGGCGCGATGGACGCCGACGTCATCTCGATCGAGACCGCGCGATCACAGATGGAGCTGCTCGACGCCTTCGCCAGCTATGCCTATCCGAACGAGGTCGGCCCCGGCGTCTACGACATCCACAGCCCGCGCATCCCGGCGGAGCGCGAGATGACCGATCTTCTCACCCTTGCCGGCAAGCATGTACCGCCGCAGCATATCTGGGTGAACCCCGATTGCGGGCTCAAGACGCGCAAATGGGACGAGGTGCGCCCCGCGCTCGTCGCGATGGTCGCCGCCGCACAAGCGATGCGCACCAAGGCCCGCATCAAGGAGGCTTACGATGCAAACTGAGGCGATCATGCCCGGCACCCAGCCCGCCGTCCGCGTCACTGCCATGCCCGCCAATGCCAATGTCTATGGCGACATCTTCGGCGGCTGGCTGATGGCGCAGATGGACCTCGCCGCGTCGTCGGTGGCCTCGCGCCACGCACGTGGCCGCGCGGTGACGATCTCGGTGGAGGGCATGACCTTCCACCGCCCGGTCTTCGTCGGCGACGAAGTCTCGGTGTTCGGCCGCCTCGTCAAGGTCGGCCGCACCTCGATGCACGTCGAAGTCGAAGCCTGGGCGCGCGACCGCCACGCCGACGATGATAATAAGGTCACGCAGGCGGTGTTCATCTTCGTCGCGGTGGGGCCGGACCGAAGGCCGCGGGCGATCAGGCCGCTCGAAAGCTGATCGTCAGGCGTCGCCGCCCCGCTTCGCCCGGCGGCGGCGCCACAGGATCAAGCCGCCAACCCCCAGCCCGAACAGCCCGAACATGCCGGGCTCGGGCACCGGCACGGCGCCGCCGCTCGACGAGCCTCCGCTAGACGATCCGCCCGTCGAGCTGTCGCCGCCGGTCGAGGTGCCACCCGTCGGCGGGGTCACATAGCCGCCCTTGAAGGTGCCGATGTGCATCTCGCCATTCTGCTTGAGGTTGCCGAACACCGCCGATCCCTGGATGTAATTGCGCGTTTCGGCATCGGCGAGCGGCGCGAGCACCGAACCGCCCCACGCGGTCGTCACCTTCAGGTCCTCGGCCTCGGGGAAGTTCCAGATCACCCGTTCGCCAAGGTTGTTCGTGCCGCCGAGGAAATTGTCGTTGAGGTTCACCGTCCGCCCGCTGACGTTGACGATCGCGGTGTCGGCACCGTTCAGGTTGAACTGGATCTCGCCGATCTTGTCGAGATCGGCGGCGGTGATGTTGAACACCGCGAGCCCCTGCGCATTGGGCTGGGCGTTGAAGGTGCCGCGATTGCCCTGCACGCTCAGCTGGCTGTTCGCGGTCAGCGTGCCCATGTCGAACGACAGGCTGCCCATGCTGCTCTTGAGCTCCGCCTTCTGTTGCTGAAGCCCAAGCCCAAATCCGGGATCGCTCCGATCGAGATTGGACAGGACCGTATTCTGGTTGACGTTGGCATTGTTGATCGTCCCGCCGACCTTCACCGTCTGGTTCGGGCCGTTGAGGTTGAAACCGCTCGTCACATTGCCGCCGACGACCGCCCCCGACCCGTTATTGAGATTCTTGTGGCCGCCATTGACATTGCCGACGACGGTCAGCCCCGGCTGCCCGTTCGGCGACGTGGTGGCGCGGATGCCGTAGTTCGACGAATTACCGGTGAGGTTGCCGCCGACAAAGGTCCGCCCCTCGACTTCGGAGGACGAATCGAGATTGCCGAGCACGACGAGATTCCATTCGCGCAGCGCGTCGATTCCGGTGATCGCCTTGTTCTGCGCCAGCACCGGCAGCGTCAGCGAAGCCGCAGCGAGCACGGCGGGGAACAGGATACGGGTCGGGAAAGCCACGGCGTTGTTGTCCATATTTCAAAGGGAAAGGGTCTCAAATTACGGGGGCGCCCATAGGGCGTTCGTCGCCCGCCTTACACCGAAGTGCGACGGACCGTTGTCCCGTTCTGGAACAGCCGCCGAAAAGCGCGCGAAGCCGTGCCAAAATCGCGGTGGGCCATTTCTGGCCACACCTCAGCCGATCGACAGGAAGCCGGTCACCGTCAGCCGTCCTGCACCGGGATCCGGCAACAGGGGATTGTCCGGCGAGATCGCACCGCTGTGGAGGTTCCAGCTCCGGTAGAGCAGCGCCCGATTATACAGCGCCGGTTCGGTGCGGATACATTCGAACAGGCGCGTGTCGCCCCGGACATATCCGGGGGGCGGCACCCCGCCATGCCGCATCTCGATGTCGAGGTGCCGGAAAAACAGGTCGCGCCGCGCCTCGTCGACAGTCTCGAACCCGGTTGCGCGGTGGCGAAAGAATGCCGTGCCGTCGCCGCCCGCCGGCGACAGATAATGGACCAGCGCGATGCGGTCCTCGGTAAAGGCGTCGATGTGCGGCAGGCGCTGCGCAACGCTCAAGGCTTCGGCGGGCGTCGAGACGATCGAAAAGCTCGCATCGACAATGGTGACCGGGCCCGCACGCCCAAAGGCTTCGGCCGCCGCCGCAGCGATGACGGGAATTTGTGCGCGCAAATACGCCTCGGGCAACGCAGCGCGGACGCCCGGAAAATGATTGAGCGCCGCGGTGAAACCGGCCGCCGTGGCATAGCTTCGCAAGCCGTCGGGGTCGGGCGCGAAATCGTCCAGGATGGCGAGCGGCTGGGCTTCCGCGCCGATCGCCTCGATACGGACCGCCGTCATTCGCTGCACGCTGCGGCGCGCGCCAGCAGGAAGTCGCGTTCGCGCTCGTTACCGGTCAGCGCCGCCGCCGTCTCGAACGCCGCCCGCGCCTCCTCCCGCCGCCCGGCGCGGAACAGGAAATCGCCGCACGCGGCGGGCAGCGGCGCATAGTTACGGAGCATCGCCGCATCGGCCATTTCGTCGACCAGCCGCAGCCCGGCTTCGGGACCGAACGCCATGCTATGTGCAACAGCGCGGTTCAACTCGACCACCGGCGACGGCATCACCTGTCCCAGCCGGTCGTAAAGCGCCGCAATGCGCTGCCAATCGGTCGCCTCGGCCGAGCGCGCCCGGGCGTGGCACGCCGCGAGCGCGGCCTGCAACGCATAGGGCCCGTCGCTGCCTCCAAGCGCTTCGACGCGGTCCAGCGCGTCGAGCCCGCGCCGGATCAGAAGCTGGTCCCAGCGCGCGCGATTCTGTTCGGTCAGCGGCACGAAGCGTCCATCAGCCCCCGCACGCGCCGCCAGCCGCGACGCCTGGATCTCGACCAGCGCGAGCAATCCCAGCACCTCGGGCTGTTCGGGCATCAGTCCTGCGAGGATGCGCGCGAGCCGCTGCGCTTCGCCGCAGAGCGGCGGGCGGACGAGTGATGGCCCGGTGGTGGCAGCATAGCCTTCGTTGAAGATCAGATAGACGACCTCGAGCACGGACCCGAGCCGCACGGTCAATTCGGCGCCGCGCGGCACCTCGAATTGAACGCCGGCCTTGGCGATCGCCTTCTTGGCGCGGGTGATCCGCGCCGCGATCGTGGCGTCGTTCGACAGGAAGGCGCGCGCAATCTCCTCGACCGTCAGCCCGCCGACCAGCCGCAGCGTCAGCGCGGCGCGCGCCTCCGGCGAAATCACCGGGTGGCAGGCGGCAAAGATCAGCCCGAGCAGTTCGTCGCCCAGCGGATCGTCGATCGCCGCTTCGACGGCTTCCGCGCTCATATCGCGCTCCTCGTCGAGTTCGCGGGCGATTTCGGCATGTTTCCGCTCCCGCATCGCATGGTACCGGACGCCGTCGATCGCCCTCCGCTTCGCCGCGGCCATCAGCCAGGCGCCCGGATTGTCCGGCACCCCGCTTCTCGGCCATTCGGTCAGCGCAATCACCAGCACCTCCTGCGCCAGTTCCTCGGCCCGGTCGACGTCGCGGGTGAGCCGCGCAAGCCCCGCGATGAGCCGGGCTCGCTCGATCCGGAAAACCGCCTCGATCGCCCGATGGGTTGCATCCGCCGCCATGCGCAAGGGGTAGTGGCGCATGGCGCGGCGGGCAAGGGATCAGCGGTTCGCGAGCTTGTCGCCAACGCCGTCGTGGATCGCGGCGGCTTCGGCCGGGATGAGATCGGCGAAGTCTTCCATCTCATAGAGCGGGCGGATTTCGATCTCGCTCGGGCCGAACATCGGGTTGGGGCAGCGCCTCACCCATTCCACCGCCTCGTCCATGTCCTTGACTTCCCACAGCCAATAACCGGCGACCAGCTCGCGCGTCTCGGCAAAGGGACCGTCGATCACGGTGCGGCTGGGGCCGTCGAACGCGACACGCTTTCCGAACGACGAAGGCTTGAGACCGTCGCCGGCAACCAGAACGCCGGCGTTGACCAGCTCCTCGTTGAACTTGCCCATGTCCACGAACATCTGATCGAGTTCGGGCGAGGGCGTCATGCCCTGTTCGCTGTCCTCGGTCGCTTTCACGAAAACCATCACACGCATCGTCCATCTCCTTTTTCATCGGGCCAACAGCGGCTCGTATCCAGACGACGAACGAGCCATCGCCAAATCGACACGGAGTGTGAAAAAAAATTTCAGGCGACCTCGGCGAGCGACTGCGGGGTCGAGAAACGCTGCCGATATTCGTTCGGCGACAGGCCGATCAGGCGGTGGAATAATTTGCGGAACGCCGCCGCGTCCTCATAACCCACGGCCCACGCGATCTGGTCGACCGTGCGCTTCGTGAACTCCAGCAATTCGCGCGCCTTGCCGACGCGGAGATGCTGGACATATTCGACCGGGGTCATCCCCGTCGCCGCCTTGAAGCGGCGCTGGAAGGTGCGCTCTTCCATCCCCGCCTCGCCCGCCATCTCGGCGACGGCGACCGGCCCCGGACCGCGCGCCTGCAACCAATGCTGGACGCGCAGGATCGCCTCGTCGCCATGCGTCAGCTTCGGCGCAAAGCTCGCATAATTTTTCTGCTCGCGTCCCGACGGGTCGATCAGCAGGAAGCGCGCGGTCTCCATCATCACCGTCGGCCCCAGCAATCGCTCGACGATGCGAAGGCCGAGATCGGTCCACGCCATCAGCCCGCCCGCCGTGACGATATCGCCGTCGTCGATCACCATCCGGTCGGCCTCCATCCGCACATCGGGAAAGCGGCTTTTGAACTCCTCTGCGAAAAACCAGTGCGTCGTCGCCGGCCGCCCCGCGAGCAACCCCGTCGCCGCGAGCGCGAAGGCGCCGCCGCAATTCGACGCCAGCACCGCGCCGTGCGCATGGCGGTCGAGCAGCCAGCGCGCATAGGGCTCGACCTCGCCCGGCTCGAGCAATTTGTGGAGGCTGCCCGGCGCGATCAGAACCGCCGGCGAATTGCCGGCAGGCTCGTCCGGATGGCTGTCGAACCAGCGCGCAAAGCCCCCGCCCTCCTGCAGACGCCAATGGCTGGCACGGATCGGGCGGCGGCCATGGTCGACCGCGAAGCGCCCGGCGACATCGAACAGGTCGGTGATGCCGTGCACCATCCCCATCTGGCAGTCGGGATAGGTCATCATCCCGACCTCGATCAGCGGCAAGGTCGCCGCGTCGGGCACGTTCAGCTTGGGCATATCGGCTCCCCAATCGCACACTTGTCGGAATCGACCCGCATAATGTCGTATCCGCCAATCCCGCGCAAGCGCGATCCGGCCTATCTCCCAATCACCGGGACGGACACCCCGCCCTTCCCAATCGAAAGGAACGCCATCATGACCACCATCACCACCAAGGACGGTACGAACATCTTCTTCAAGGACTGGGGTCCGAAGGACGGACAGCCCATCATCTTCTCGCACGGCTGGCCGCTCAGCGCCGACGCGTGGGACGCGCAGATGGTCTTCTTCGCCAATCAGGGTTTCCGCACCATCGCCCACGACCGCCGCAGCCACGGCCGTTCGGACCAGGTCTGGGACAATAACAATATGGACCAGTACGCCGACGACCTCGCCGAACTGATCGAACAGCTGGACCTCAAGAACGTCATCCTCGTCGGCCACTCGACCGGCGGCGGCGAAGTCACCCGCTATATCGGCCGCCACGGCACGAGCCGCGTCGCCAAGGTCGCGCTGATCGGCGCGGTCCCCCCGCTGATGCTCAAGACCGAAGCCAATCCGGGCGGCCTGCCGATCGACGTCTTCGACGGCATCCGCAAGGGCACCTTCGACAACCGCCCGCAGTTCTTCAAGGATCTGACGCTCCCCTTCTACGGCTATAACCGCGACGGCGCCGTGGTCTCCGAAGCGATCCGCGACGAATTCGTCCGCCAAGGCATGAACGGCGGTCTCAAGGGCCTGCTCGACAGCATCCGCGCCTTTTCGGAAAGCGACTTCAACGAAGATTTGAGGAAGTTCGACAAGCCGACGCTCGTCCTCCACGGCGACGACGACCAGATCGTGCCGATTGGGGCTGCGGCGCTCTCGACCGTCAAAATCGTCAAGCACGCCGTGCTCAAGGTCTACGAAGGCGCCGACCACGGCCTGACCGTCACGCATCAGGACCGGTTCAACGCCGACCTTCTCGATTTCATCAACAGCTGATAAGCACGAGGCGCGGGCCCCCGACCGCGCCTCCTCACCATATAAGGAGACGTGTCATGATCCTCGGCCTCACCATTCCGCAGTTCACCGCACTCCATGTCGCAATCAGCCTGATCGGCATCGGTGCGGGCCTCATCGCCCTCCCCGCCTTTGCACGCGGGCGCATTCTCCGCCGCACCACCGACATCTTCCTCTGGGCGACGCTCCTGACCAGCCTCACCGGCTTCCTCTTCCCGATCGTCGCCTTCACCCCGGCGCTTGGCTTCGGCATCCTCTCGACGCTGATCCTCATCGCAACCTTTTCGGCCTGGTATCGCCACAAGCTCGCAGGCCGCGCCGCAACGGTCTATGCAGTGACGGCCACCTTCGCCCTCTACCTCAACCTCTTCGTGCTGGTCGTGCAGTCCTTCCTCAAGGTCCCCGCACTCAACGCGCTGGCCCCGAACGGCACCGAACCCCCGTTCGCCGCAGCGCAGGGGGCGCTCCTCTTCGCCGCGATCCTCTTCGGCTATTTCGCGGTCAAGGCGAGCCGTCGTCCCATCGCCGCCTGACCGGCTTCCAAGCGACACAAGGACGGCCCCCGGGGCCGTCCTTGTCGTATCAGGCCCACAGCGCATTGAGCGCAATCACGATTCCAACCTCGGTGAAATTGCCCAGCCCGTGCGCGACGATCGGCGCGAGCAGGCTCCGCGACCGCTCCATCAGCCAGACATAGACGAGGCCCCACGCAAAGGCATAAATCTGCTGCGCCATCGCCTGGTAAAAGGGATCGACGGTGAACGATTTCCAGTGCGCCAGCCCGAACATCAGCGCGACCAGATAGGCCGCGACGGGCAGGTCGAGCGATCCGATCCGCAGCCGCCCCGGCACCAGCACGACGAGCATCCCGACGAGCAGCCCGCGAAAGATCGTCTCCTCCGCCAGCCCCGTCGTGATCATCCCGAGCAGATAGCCCGCCGAATCGAGCGGCGCTTTCGAATAGCTCATGTCGGGCGGGGTCTGCGCCGCGAGCGCGGGCCAATAATCGGCGACGAGCATCGCCAGCCCCATGCCGATGCCGATCAGCGCCGCAACACCCGCATAGCTCGCGCCCGGCGGCCAGCGCAGATGCGGATCGGCCGCGGGGAGCAACCGGCGCATGACGAGGATCGCGGCGAGCCCGAGCAACGCCTGAAAGGCGATCGCGAGGAGCAGGAATACGGACACATAGCCATCCCACAGCGGCGCCCCCGCGCGATAGATTTCACGCGCCGGGATACGGCCGAGTTCGAGGATGACCTGCATCAACACCGCCGCCAGCACGATCGGCCACAAGCGGAAACGAAATCCGGAAAGCGCCACAAGCGGGCGCGGCGAAGCGGGGGAAAGACTTGTCATACGCCGGGTCTAGGCGCGAGGCATCCTGCACTTCTTGAACAAATGTGATGCGTATGAGGAGAGATATTGACTCCGGCGTCCGGATGGCGCGGGATACGATCGACGCTGTCAAAAAGGGAGGCACGCGTGATGACGATACTCACCCGATATCGCATGCTGATGTGCCGGGACGCAGAGGAGGCCGCAAGCTTCGGCATCCGGCCGTCATGATCGCGGTGCTGATGGCCCTGAGCACCGCGTCGGCCGGCCCACCCGACGCGAGCGTCATCGAGTATCTTTTGCTCAGGAAGGAATATTGTACGGTCACTGTCGACGGGTGCAGCGATCACGAAGGGCGGCAGATACGTTTCAACACCCGTTACGCCGTCAGCAATGTCGTTTGCGAGGAAGTGGACAAGTCGGAGCAGGCGCCCCGGTCATGGCGTTGCGGTTTCGACGTCAGACAGACGCGCTGGATGGAGGGGGAGCAACTCGGCGAGGCGCAGATCGACCGGCGGACCGAGATTTTCGACCTTACGCGCTTCACCGTCCAGGACGGAAAAAGGGAAATCCCCAGCATTCTGTGGACCCAGCGTACGCGGGAACAATCGCCCTGACATTGGGATGCCTTCGCGGTTGCGTCACACTCGCCGGCCGTGCCTGAAAACGAACCCATTGCGGACATTCGCAGACCAATGTAACAGTGTCTCATGAAGGCCTCTGTACCTATCTCTTGGACATCAGGCGTCCTTTCGTCTTTGAGGCGATTACGCGCTTCCAACTTGGAGGATCCGTTTCGCCGTGTTTGCGGCCTTGCGCTTCTGTCTTTGACCGCCGCCTGCGGTCCTCCGGCAATAACGAATAGTGACCGCTTGGTAGCTGGTAGCTTGCCCCCTTCCAAAGCCGATCTTGTTCGTGAGACGATCGAGATCACCAGAGGATATGGCGGTGAAGGCTACGGTGAGCATCACCTCTCTTTCGTTCTTTCCTCCAACGACGTTCTGACCGTCACGCACAAATTCGTACCGGACGACAAAATTGTTGGAAAGGAAGTCTTTACGTTGTCGTCCCGCGTCGCCGCGAACGTAAGGGAGCGACTGTGGCGAATTCGTCCTGCAAAGCTAGAAGGCTATCAGGCCGACGTCCGTCCCTTGGGATGCAAGAAGAGCGTTGATCACGATTTCGGGGACATCATAGTTCTCTTCTATCCAGACGAACAAACATTCGGGTTCTTCACATTGCCTTACCCAGACAGTTGCAACAACGCTGCAGCGCAAAAGGCGAGGACGACACTGGAAGAGGTTTTGGAGAAGTTTCCAAGCTCTAAGGTCGCGGAGTCGTTTCTCGTTGCCAAGAAGGCGAGTCAATGACCGCTTCCCACTCCCAAAGCCGACCTCCCTACCCCGCCCCGACCCGCCATCGCCGCGGCGACATCCCGGTCAATCGCGTCACCGCGCGCGTCATATGCGCCTGGTCGGCATAACCAGCCTCGACCGCGATCCCGGCAAGGCTGTCGCCGCCCGCCACGATCCTCCGCCACGCCCGCTTCGCCCGGCAATCGGCGCGATAGGCGGCAGGCGACACGCCATAGAGCTTCTCGAAACTGCGCGAGACATGTTCGCGCGATTGCCCGTGCGCCGCGGCCCATTCGCCGATCCGTGGCGGCGCCGATGTCCGCAGCGCCGCCGACAACCGGTCGGGCAAGTCGCCGTCTTCGGGCTCGGTCGCGGGAACAAGGCCTTCGAGCAGCGCCGCGACCGCCTCGACCGGGTCGCGCCCGGCCAGCCGGACGATCCGGTCGGGATCGGCAATGTCCGCGCGCGCGGGCCAATCGCGCCCGTCGAACGGCAGCGGCAGGTCGAGCACGACAGTCCGTTTCGCGGAAACCCGGTCACGATGCGCCGAAAAAGGTCCATGAAGCAGCACTTCGCCCTCTTGCGCCGCGATCCGCCCGGCATCGCCGGCTTCCTCATAAGCTCCAGCCAATACCAATGTTGCATAGGGTTCGCGGTGATGGTGCCGCGCGATCTCGGCGGCGGCGGGCAACAGGCTGGGCTGAAGCAACTGCATGATCCTACCCTGTCGCGCCGCACGGCCGACCGCAACCGCCACCGGATCAACCCCCGTTACCGGTCGATGGACAGCAGGGGCGCTCGCCAACTAGAAGGCTCGGGCCGCGCACAAAAAATCGAGGAGCGATTGCCATGACGACACCCCCCTTTGCCCTTCGCGCAATCGACCATGTGGTGCTTCGGGTCGTCGATCTCGACCGCATGGCGGGCTTTTACCGCGAGGTTCTCGGCTGCACCGACGAGCGCGCGCAATCGGAAATCGGGCTCTTCCAGCTGCGCGCTGGCAGCTCGCTGATCGACCTTGTCACCATCGACGGCAAGCTCGGCGCGATGGGAGGCGCGGCCCCGGGAGCGGAGGGCCGCAACGTCGACCATTTCGCGATCACCGTCGCCCCCTTCGACGAGGCGGCGATCCGCGCCCACCTCGACCGGCACGGCGTCGCGGTCGAACAGGCCGGGCCGCGCTACGGCGCCGAGGGCGAAGGACCGTCGATCTATATCAGCGACCCCGAAGGCAATATCGTCGAACTCAAGGGCCCCGCTTTCGACTAGGGTCCTGACCCTAGCATCTTGCGCAACCTTCCGTTTACGTTAAGGTCAGTTGCAAACCGCAACCGGAGAGACTGATTCATGGCCCTTCCCCCGATTTTCGACCGCCTGCGCCTGCCCGTCATCGGTTCGCCGCTGTTCATCGTTTCGGGGCCGGAGCTCGTCATCGCGCAGTGCAAGGCTGGCGTCGTCGGCAGCTTCCCCGCGCTCAACGCGCGCCCGCAATCCTTGCTCGACGAATGGCTGCACCAGATCACCGAAGAACTCGCCGCGTGGGACCGCGCCAATCCCGATCGCCTCTCTGCACCTTATGCGGTCAACCAGATCGTCCATAAATCGAACGACCGCCTCGAACAGGACATCGCAACCTGCGCGAAGTGGAAGGTGCCGATCACGATCACCTCATTGGGCGCGCGCGAGGAACTCAACCAGGCGGTGCATGGCTGGGGCGGCATCACGCTCCACGACGTCATCGACGACCGCTTCGCGCGCAAGGCGGTCGAAAAGGGCGCCGACGGCCTGATCCCTGTCGCCGCGGGCGCGGGCGGTCATGCCGGCCGGCAGTCGCCCTTCGCGCTGGTGCAGGAAATTCGCGAATGGTTCGACGGCCCCGTCGCGCTGTCGGGCGCGATCGGCCACGGCCGCTCGATCCTCGCCGCGCAAGCGTGCGGCGCGGACCTTGCCTATATCGGCAGCGCCTTCATCGCGACCACCGAAGCCAATGCCGATCAGGGCTATAAGGACGGCATCGTCGAAGGACGCGCCGCCGACATCGTCTATTCGAACCTCTTCACCGGGGTCCACGGCAACTATCTTCGCCAGTCGATCGTCTCGGCGGGCATGGACCCCGACAATCTGCCCGAAGGCGACCTCAAAACGATGAATTTCGGATCGGGCGGCAACACCAAGGCGAAGGCGTGGAAGGACATCTGGGGCTCGGGCCAGGGCATCGGCCCCGTCTCCGCGGTGCGCCCGGTTGCCGAATTCGTCGCCGAACTCGAAGCGCAATATCTTGCGGCGCGCCGCGAACTCGAAGCGAAAGTGCGCCTTTAAACCGGCACCGCCGAGCGTTCGGTCCTGACGGTTTTGGGGTGGGAAGCTGTCACACGCAATATTCGTCATCCCCGCGAAAGCGGGGACCCAGAGCGTGCGTAAGCTGACCCCACACTAGGTTCCCGCTTTCGCGGGAATGACAAACTAAGATGGGACGCAATGTCCGCAACCGGTCGAAACCCGCCTTGCGCACTACGCGCCGAACAGCTTGTCGATCGCCTCGTCGAGATAGGGGCGATCGACGAACAGCCGCATGGGATCGCGGCGATTGAGCCAGAAGCCTGCGCCATGGCGGTCGGTGAGCGCGCGCCGTGCCGTGTCCTGCAACAGGCGCAAACGCATTACCGCGGTGCGCCGGGCCTTCCGCAGGTCGGCGGGCGCGTGAAGCGTGAAATGCGCCCGGATCCGCTCGACCCGCGCCGCGATGACATCGCTATAGCCATGGTGCGGCCCGCGGTGCAGCGCATGGCCCGACCGCAGCGCCGCCGGCTCGCACGCGGGGAGCATCAGCCCGTTGCGGCCGAAATGCTGGAGCGCGAACCCCTCGCTATGAAGCTGCTCGAACATCGCGGCCATTTGTGAGCGCCGCGACAGGGCGATGGGGATGAGGTGGTGGCGCTGGAACCCGGTTTGCGGCGGCGGTGCGCCCTGCCATCCCCTCGGCGGTATCAAGCGTCGCGGCCGAACTCGACAACCACCGTCGATCGCAGGTTGCCGCTCGCGGCGCGCGGCGAAAGGTCGATCCACTCACCCGCCTCCAGCCCCCGCATCGTTCGATCGTCGCGGACCGGGCCGTTGAGCATCATGTCGAGCGCAAGCCGCGAAAGCCGCCGGACCATTTCGGCGACCGTCCAGCCGCCGGGTATCCGCGCTTCCAGCTCCTGCCCCGAAAAGAGCACCAGCCCCCGCGTCCCCATGCTCGCACCCGTATCACTTTCCTGACGCCGGAACGCGACGAGATGCAGCACCGGCGGCATACCGCTCGCCAGCATTTCGGCAACCGACGCGCGAAACTGGGGCGCGTCGGACCATAGCCGCGCGGGCGACCAGAAAATATGGCTGGCGTCGAACAGGTCGATCAGCAGCACCATCATCTTGAAGAATTCGCGCATCCGCGTCGGCGTACCGGGCGCCTCGCCGGGCTCGGGGATGAAAATCCAGCACGCGCCGTGATCGCGCCATCTCGGCGACAGGCTGGCCGCAAGCAGGCTCGTCGACGGATGCTCGGGGTCGGCCATGTCGAGTGCCGCTTCGGCTGCGGGACCGGCCAGCACCGATACCGCGCCAAAGGTCAGGCGAAAACAGGGGGCGGCGATCCGCGCTGCGCCGTCGGGATTGTCCGCGCGGACCGGTTCGGGCTGCAACCCCATGTGACGCAGCGAGGTTTCGAGCGCACTGTCCGGCGCGCCCTGCATCGCCGCTCCGACGATCAGCGCAAAGGGTTCCGGCGGAACCGGGAGGATCATATTGTCGCGGTTGCCGACGTCCATCGCGTTGCACGGCCTTTTCGGGTTCGCGCTTGCATTGCAAGACTGGCCGCAATGTTCAAACGCTTATTGGGCACATGTCGGGAAGTTAACATCGCCCGCCCAGCGTCAGATCGCGACCTGGCTCCCAAGTTCGACGACGCGGTTCGTGGGCAGGCGGAAATATTCCATCGCGCTTTCCGAATTGCGCAGCATCCATGCGAACAGCTTTTCGCGCCAGATCGGCATCCCCGGCTTGCTCGCCGCGATCAGCGTCTGGCGCGACAGGAAAAAGCTCGTTTCGAGCATCTTGAACTCGCCGCCGCAGCTCGTGACGCGGGTCAGCGCCTCGGGCACGTCGATCGGCTGCATGAAGCCATAATTGAGCACCAGCCGGTGGAACCCCTGCCCCAGATCCTCGAGCAGGCAGAATTTCTCCGCCTGCACGAACGGCACGTCGGCGATCTTGATCGTGAGCAGGATGATCCGCGCGTGCAGCACCTTGTTATGCTTCAAATTGTGGAGCAGCGCGTGCGGCACGCCATCGCTGCTCGACGTCATGAACACCGCGGTGCCGGGGACGCGCGTCGCGCTGTTCGCCGCCGATTTGACGAACACCGGGATCGGCATCGCGCCTTCGGCCATTTCCTGCTGCATCAGCTTGCGCCCGCGCGACCAGGTGGTGAGCAGGGTGAAGATCGTCAGGCCGATCGCCAGCGGCACCCAGCCGCCGTCGGGCACCTTGATCAAATTCGCGCCGAAATAGGCGATGTCGACGATGAAGAAGACCGCGAGGATCGGCAGCGCCTTCCACGCCGGCCATTTCCACAAGGTGAAGAGCACGACGCTGAGCAGACAGGTGTCGATGAACATCGCGCCCGTCACCGCGATGCCATAGGCCGCGGCGAGGTTGCTCGACGATCCGAAGAAGAGGACGAGGATGATCACCATCACCATCAGCCCCCAATTGACCATCGGGATATAGATCTGCCCCGCCGCCGAAGCACTCGTATGCTCGACGCGCAGGCGCGGCATGAAGCCGAGCTGGATCGCCTGCTGCGTCAGCGAGAAGGCGCCCGAGATCACCGCCTGGCTGGCGATGATCGTTGCGGCCAGCGCGAGCAGCACTACCGGAATCTGCCACGCTTCGGGCATCATCTGGAAGAAAGGATCGGCGATCAGGTCGGCGCGCGGTCCCATTTCGGCTTCGAGCACCATTGCGCCCTGCCCCATATAGTTGAGCATCAGCGCTGGCAGCACGAAGGTCAGCCAGCTGAGCCCGATCGGCCCGCGACCGAAATGCCCCATATCGGCATAGAGCGCCTCGGCGCCCGTCACCGCGAGCACGACCGCGCCGAGCGCGATGAAGGCGGTGAAACCGTCGACATAGAAAAAGCGAAGCGCATTCACCGGGTTCAGCGTCTCGACGATGATCCCCGGATGATCGACGATATGGATCAGGCCGAGGATCGCGAGCATCGTGAAATAGGCGAGCATGATCGGCCCGAACAGCATCCCCACCTTCGCCGTCCCGCGCGACTGGATTGCGAACAGCGCGATCAGGATCGCAAGCGCGATCGGCACGATATAGGGCTCGAAGCCCTTGTTGACGTAGCTGAGGCCCTCGGTCGCCGAGAGCACCGACATCGCCGGGGTGATCATGCTGTCGCCATAGAAAAGCGCGGTCGCGAACACGCCGAGCAGGATGATCGGCCAGGTCCAGCGCTTCTCGCCCGACGAGCGGCTGATCAGCGCGAGCAAGGCAAGGCTGCCGCCCTCGCCCTTGTTGTCGGCCTTCATGATCGTCAGCACATATTTGAACGTGACGACGAGCATCATCGACCAGAAGACGAGGCTGAGCACGCCATAGATGTGCAGCCGGTCGGCCTCGATCGGGTGGTGCCCGGCAAAGGTTTCGCGAAAGGCGTAGAGCGGGCTGGTACCGATGTCGCCGAACACGACGCCGACCGCGCCGACGGCAAGCTTCAGCTTGCCATCGCCATGATGTCCGTGGCCCGGATGGGCCGTTTCGGCGGCGGCCGGGGCAGCGCTTTCGGCGCCACCTGCCCCCTGGTGCGACTCAGCAGTCATCGCGCGCCTTTAGACGAGCCCGCGCCGTTGGAATAGCTTTCAAATCAAGACCCATCCGCTGCGCCGGCGGGCGGCGCTTGCGGACCCAGCGCCTGCCGCAATTGGGCCAGCCGCATTTCGAGGTCGGGCCGCCACGGCGCGTCGGCGGGGCTGCGCGCGAGCAGCTGGCTCCACACCGTCTCGGCCCCCTTCAGGTCGCCGCCCTGCGCCAGCGCCAGCCCGGCAAAGAAGGGCGGCGCGGGATGCGAGGGATCGCGCCGTGCCGCCTCGTCGAACGCCAGCGCCGCCGCCGGCGACATGGCGCCGCCGCTATGCGCGGCGAGCGCATTGCCCAATCCGACCCACAGGTCGACATTGTCGGGATATTTCTCCAGCCCCTTTTCGAGCGTCTTCGCCGCGAGTTCGGTCTTGCCGGTGCGCGCGAAGCCGTCGGACATGCCGAGCCACTGCGCCGCCGGACCGAAACGTTCGGCCATCCCCTGCCGCTGGTCGGTGATCGCATCGCCGAAGCCTTCGGGCTCCTCGGGCGCGGCCACGGGCTTGCCCGGCAGCGACGGGCTGCCCTGGAGCGCATAACCCGCAAGGCCCAGCATGATCGCCGCGCCCGCGAGCGGCCGTGCCGCAGCGGGCAGCTTGCCGAGCCAGAAGATGCCGCCGATGACGAGGAGCGCGACAAGCAGGATCCAGAGCCAGATCATGCCGCGTCCTCCGCGTCGCCCTCGCCGCGGCGGAACCGGCCGAACGCCAGCCATCCGCCAAGCGCGAGGAAAAACAGCGGCCCGAGCCACAGGAACGCCGTCGCCGTATCGAACGGCGGGTCGTAACTCACCCAATTGCCATAACGCGCGACGAGCCAGGTCTTGATTTCGGCCGGGCTTTCCCCCGCCGCGATCTTGCTGCGCACCTCGTGCCGCATGTCGCCCGCGAGCGGTGCGTCCGAATCGGCGATCGACTGGCCCTGACAGACGAGGCAGCGCAGTTCCTCCATCAGCGCTTTCGCGCGCGCTTCCTGCGCCGGGTCCTTGAGCTGTTGATAGGCATAGGGCGCCGGCGGCAGCCGGTCTTGGGCGGTTCCGGGCGTTGCGGTGAAACCAGCGACAACACACAACATCACAAAAAAGGCCGCCGTGCCCCTGCGAAGGCAGGGGCCCATCACCCGACGGCAGAGCATAGAACCGCCGGTTGCTTGATGGCGCGACGACCGGAGATGGGCCCCTGCCTTCGCAGGGGCACGGTCGTTTTGGGTCGCGCCCTTCATTTCATCGCCTCCAGCTTGGCGACGATTTCGGGCACCTGATCGGCAAGGATCACGCCCTGGATCTGTTCGCGGATGATGCCCTTGCCGTCGATCAGGAAGGTTTCGGGCACGCCCGACGACCCCAGTGCGATCTGGACGCTGCTCTGCATGTCAGCCCCGACGCGGTCGAAGGGATTGCCATATTCGCGCAGGAACATCGCGACATCCTCGGGCCGGTCGCGGATCGCGATGCCGTCGATCGGCACGCCCGCGGCCTTCAGCGCCTCGAGCTGCGGCGCCTCGGCGCGGCACGGGATGCACCAGCTCGCGAAGACATTGACGAGGCGCGGGCGTCCGTCGGCAAGCTGGCTGCTCTTCAGCCCCTCGACCCCCGCCGTCGCGGGCGGCAGGTCGAACAGCGGCATCGGCTTGTTGATCCATTGCGACTGGATCAACGTCTCCGCCGGCGTCACCAGCCGGTAGACGAAGGCGCCGAACAGCAATCCCATGATCGCAAGCGGCACAAACAGGACCCAGCGGTTCTTCACGCGAAACGTTCCTCTGCTTTACGGGCCCGCCGCGCGCGCCAGATGGTCAGCAATTGCGCGCGGCCGAGCAGCGACAGCGCCGCGCCGAGCGCGATCAGCCCGCCGCCGAGCCATATCCACCACACCAGCGGCTTCCACCACAGGCGGATCTGGTAGCGGTCGGCGCGGCCATCGTCACCCGTCACCGGCTGTCCCAGCACCGCGTAAAGCTGCCCGCCCGGCCGCGTGAGCAGCGCTGCCTCGTTCGTCTCGGTCGGCGCGGTGCCCATCAGGCCCGGGAAAGTCCGCGCTTCGGGACGCATGGTAAAGCTGCTGCCCGACGATGTCGTCGCGACGAGCGTGCCCTCGATCGCGGTGTAATTCGGTCCGGCGACCGGCTTGACCCCGACGAACTTCACCGAAAAATTGCCGACCTTCACGACATCGCCCGGCGCCGCGGCGACCAGCCGTTCCTTGATGAACGCGCTTTCGGCGCCCATCCCGGCAAGGCACACCGCGACGCCGAAATGCGCGACCACCATGCCCCATGTCGGCAGCGGGGTGCGGCGCAGGTTGCGGCCCCACAGCGGGGCAAGGCTCGCGACCGCGACGATGCCCGCCACCGTCATGCCGAGCAGCGGGAGGATGCCGACCTTGCCGCCGAACAAGATGAGCGCGAACAGCACGGCCGCACCCGCAAAGATCGCCAGCGGCAGCCGCGACCAGAGCCGCTTGCCATCGTCCTTGCGCCAGCTCAGCAGCGGCCCCGCCACCATCACGAGGCAGAGCGCGAGCGCGAGCGGGCCCGCGACGCGGTTATAATAGGGCGGCCCGACCGAAATCTTCTCGCCCATCGCCTCGGCGACGATCGGGTAGAGCGTGCCGAGCAAAACGAGCGCAAGGATCGTCGTCAGCAGCAGGTTATTGATCACGAGCGAGCCTTCGCGGCTCAGCAGCGCGAACTTCTTGCCCTCGGCAACGCTCCCGGCGCGCAGCGCGAACAAGGTCAGCGCGCCGCCGATATAGATCGCCATCAACGCGAGCAGGAAGGTGCCGCGCTCGGGATCGACGGCAAAGCTGTGCACGCTGGTAAGCAGTCCCGAACGCACGATGAAGGTGCCGACCATCGACATCGAAAAGCCGATGACCGCGAGCATCACCGTCCACGCGCGCAGGGCGTTGCGCGTGGCGGTCACCGCGACCGAGTGCAACAGCGCCGCGCCTGCGAGCCAGGGGATCAGCGAGACATTCTCGACCGGGTCCCAGAACCACCAGCCGCCCCAGCCGAGTTCGTAATAGGCCCAATAGCTGCCCGCGGTGATGCCGAGCGTCAGAAATATCCAGCTCCCAAGCACCCACGGCCGCATCGCGCGCGCGAAAGCCGGGCCGATCTCGCGCGTGATCAGCGCGCCGACGGCAAAGCTGAACGCGACCGACAAGCCGACATAGCCGACGTAAAGCGTCGGCGGATGGAAGGCGAGCCCGATGTCCTGGAGCAGCGGGTTGAGTCCCTGCCCGTCGGGCGGCGCCACCGGCAGCCGCTTGAACGGGTTCGACGAGAAGAGGAGGAAGGCGAAGAAACCGAGGCTGAGCGCTGCCTGTGCCGCAAGCGTGGCGACCAGCGTATCCTCGCGCAGCCTCCGCTCGAAAATCGCGATCAACCCGCCCGACAGTGACAGGATCATCAGCCACAACAGCATCGACCCTTCATGATTGCCCCATGTGCCGGCCACCTTGAAGATCATGGGTTTCAGGCTGTTGCTGTTGCGCGCGACGAGTTCGACCGACATGTCCGATCGCACGAACAGCGCGATCAGCAGGCCGAACGCCGCCGTCGTAAGCACCCCCTGCGCAACGCTTGCCGGCCGCACGAGCGCCGCAAGGTCCTTCGAACCGCCACGCAGGAACAGGGTTCCGGCGACGAGCGAGAGGCACGCGAGCGCCGCCGCCATCCACAGCAGCGCGAGACCGAGTTCGGCGATCATGTCGTTGCCGGCGCCTTCATATTCTTGGGCATATCGCCCATCTGCGGCGGCATATAGCGCTCGTCATGCTTGGCGAGGATGCGATCGGCGACGAAGGTCCCGTCGGCGCGCATCCGGCCATCGGCAACCATGCCCGATTCCTCGCCGAACAGGTCGGGGACGATGCCTTTATATTCGACCGGCACCGACGCCTTGCCGTCGGTTGCGACGAAGCGGATCGTCAGCCCGTCGCTCTGGCGCACGATGCTGCCCTTCGCGACCATGCCGCCCAGCCGCATCGCCTCGCCGACTTCGGCCTTGCCGCCCTCGATCTCGACCGGGGTGCGGAAATAGGCGGCTTCGTCGCGCAGCGCGCTCGCCGCGAGCACGCCTGCGCCCGCAACGCCGCTCAACGCGACCAGCGCCAGAATCAACCGTTGGTGCTTGGCTTTCACTTACGATCCTTTCGCAGCGCGTCGCTGCGTTTCTCGGCCTTTTTCATGGCGCTCCAGCTCGTCCACAGGACAAGCCCGGTCAGCACGATCGTCAGCCCATAAGCCGCGGCGACAAACGCCCATTGGCCGCCCCCGCTGATCACCCCCGTCACCCCTTAATCCTCCTCGTCGGCCAGCCGCCGCAATCGCGCCGCGACGCGGTTGTCGGCGATGATCCGCCGCATCCGCATCAGCGCGATGGCCCCGAATAACAGCGAAAAACCCAGCACCGTCAAGAGCAGCGGCCAGAGCAGCGCCCCGTCGATGCTCGATCCGCGCAGCGTAATGCTGGGTCCCTGGTGCAGGCTGTTCCACCAAACGACGCTGCGATTGATGATCGGGATGTTGATCGCGCCGACCAGCGCATAGATCGCGGCGCCGCGCGACAGCGAACCGCCCTGCCGCTGGCCGTCGTCACCGCTCGTCAGCGCAATGAAGCCCGCGTAAAGAAAAAGGAGGACGAGCATCGAGGTCATCCGGCCGTCCCATTCCCACCAGGTGCCCCAGGTCGGGCGCCCCCAGATCGAACCGGTCGCAAGGCAAAGCGCGGTGAAGAGCATCCCCGGCACCGCGATCGCGCGCGCGGCGATGCCCGACAGCGGATGGCGCCAGACAAGCTGGATCAAACCGGCAATAGCGAGCGACGTCCAGCCGCCCATGCCGAGCCATGCCGACGGGACATGGACATAGAGGATGCGCGCGGTTTCGCCCTGTTTGTAGTCGCCCGGCACCATCGCCAGCCCGGCCCAGCCGCCCGCGAGCACGAGCAACAGCCCGATGCCGAGCAACCAGGGCGTCAGCGGCTTGGCTATCGCAAGAAAGCGCGTGGGATTGGCGTAGGCGTGCATCGGATCGCGTCGTCCTTAGGCGAGCCGGAGAAAGGGGTCCAGCAATTTGCCCGGCGCGACCCGGCGTCCTTTTCTTGCCGCCCGCGTGCACGCCGTCAACCCGCCGCGCATAACGCAGTTCGCCAACGGCCCAATTGAGCAAGGTCAAAAAGAGCAACTATTGCGAATGAAGCGTGGGACGCCCTTACCCCTCGGGCCGCGTCCATATCCAGCTTCCCGTCACCGCCGCGGCGGCAACCGGCAGCATCACCCACGGCCAGGGAGAAAAGATCGCGGCGAGGACGATGCTGAACGCAAAGGCCGCGGTCGCCGCGACCTTGCCCTTGCGGCTGATCGCACCTTTCTCGCGCCAGGCAACGATATGATGCCCGAAATGCGGGTGCGTCAGCAGCCAGTTTTCGAGCCGCGGCGACGAGCGCGCAAAGCAAAAGGCGGCAAGGATCACGAACGGCACCGTCGGAAGCAGCGGCAGGAAAGCGCCAATCGCGCCAAGGCCCAGCGACGCCCAGCCCGCGATCAGGTAGAAATGCCGTTTCATCGACGGCTGGCTTAGCGGAAATCGGACCGCACGCCAGCCCTCGACCGTTAGCCCCGACCGATCAGCTTCTGCGCCATCCGGTCGGCCACGACCGACGCCGGCGTACCGCTCGCCTTGCTCTCGGCCCAGATGTCGGCCAGCCGGCCGGGGATCTGGCGGATGCGGTTCTCGACTTCCTCGCGGCTGCTCTGCCCCAGATATTCGAGCGCGACGTTGATGATGCCGCCCGCGTTGATCACATAGTCGGGGGCATAGACGATGCCGCGGTCGTGCACGCGCTGGCCGTCGGCCGCGGTCGCGAGCTGGTTGTTCGCCCCGCCGGCAACGATCGGCACACGCAGCTTTGCGATGCTGTCTTCGGTCAGGATCGCGCCGAGCGCATTGGGGCTCAGCACATCGGCTTCGATCTCCATGATCGCTGCCGAATCGGCGAGCTCGGCGCCCAGCTCGTCGGCGAGCGCCTTAGCGCGCGTCAGGTTGACATCGGCCAGCGTCAGGATCGCGCCATCGGCGGCCAGCCGCCGCGCGACGCCGCCGCCCACGCTGCCGACACCCTGGATCGCGACGCGCACCCCTTTTGCACTGTCGGTACCGAGTCCCTGCTTGATGGCGGCGAGGATACCCAGATAGACGCCGAGCGCGGTCTGCGGCCCCGGGTCGCCGCCGACGGCATCGCCTGCGACGGGCAGGCCGCTGACATATTTTGTCTCGTGCGAAATCGCGACGATATCGGCGACAGACATGCCGACATCCTCCGCAGTGACATAGGCGCCGCCCAGCGAATCGACCGCGCGCCCGAACGCCGCGAGCATTGCGGGGGTCTTTTCCGCCCCTTCGTCGGCCAGGATCACACCCTTGGCGCCGCCCATCGGCAGGCCCGCCATGGCATTTTTATAGCTCATGCCGCGCGACAGGCGCAGCGCATCGGTGATCGCGGCCTTGCGCTGCGGATAATGCCAGTAACGCACGCCGCCCGCGCCGGGGCCGAGGTGCGTCGAGTGGACGGCGATGACCGCGGTCAGTCCGCTGGCGCGATCGCGAAACATGTGGACATGCTCGTGATCGTCGAAATCGGCGAAATCCCAGACAGCGGACATAGGCTCATCCTCGTATTAGAAAATTACGTCAGGACGCAATAATGCAACGAGCGCGACGAGTCACCCCAAAAGCGTCTATGCGCGATGATAGAGAAAATGGGGCGACCAACGGGGCTCGAACCCGCGACCTCCGGTACCACAAACCGGCGCTCTAACCAACTGAGCTATGGTCGCCACATAAGCGAAGAGCGGCGCACGAAGCACCCTCGACAGCGCGCGGCGAATAGGCGCGCATCCCCCCGTTCGTCAAGCATTGTTCGCACGCGCTTCCCTGCTAAAAAGCGCGCCATGGCCGGAAATGATCATGTCGACATGGCGACCTCGGGCGCCGACCGCACCGCGGAGCGGCTCGCCGCCGTCCCGGGCATCCGCCGCGCACCATCGCCGAAGCTCCAGCAGTTCATGCTGTCCGGCTTCCTCGACGCCGAAACCTGCGCCGCTTTGATCGCGCAAATCGATCGTGACGTGCGGCCGTCGACGATCGCCGATCCGAACGGCGACGAGGCGTTTCGAACCAGCACGACCTGCGACCTCGACCATCGCGACCCGCTGGTGATCGCGGTCAACAATCGCCTCCACGACCTCACCGGAATTCCGCGGGAATATGGCGAGCCGATGCAGGGCCAGCGCTACGACGTCGGGCAGGAATTCAAGGCGCACACCGATTATTTCGACCCGCACGGCGCCGACTGGGAAACCTATTGCGCGATTCCGGGCCAGCGCAGCTGGACGCTGATGATCTATTTGAACGAGCCCGCCGCGGGCGGCGCGACGCGCTTCCTCGCGACCGGAAAAATGCACCAGCCCGAGGCGGGCAAGCTGCTCGCATGGAACAATGTGCGCGCCGACGGCACCGCGAACCCCGACACGCTCCACCACGGGATGAAGGTGCGCAAGGGCCGCAAATATATCATCACGAAATGGTTTCGCGAACGCCCCTGGCCGTGGGCCGAGGGGGAGCTGGCCTAAGCCAGCCCCCACCCCGCTTTTACTTCACCAGACGATACTGGAAATTCAGCGTCAGTGTGTTCGACACACGGCCCGGCTCGACCGGCGTGGCCTTCGCCGAACCGGCGTCCATTGCCATGCGCACCATCGGCATCGGCGGCTGCGGGCCAAAGCTGCCGCCTTCGCTGATCGACACCAGCTCGACGCCGCGGAAACCGGCGAGACGCGCATAATCCTGCGCCTTCGCTTCGGCCGCCTTGATCGCGGTGCCGCGCGCGCCGACGAGCTGCGCGTCGGGGTCCTTCATCCCGAACGACGGCCCGTCGATATTGGTCCCGCCCGCGGCGACGAGTGCGTCGAGCAGCGGGCCGATGTCTTCGATCTTCGACGTCGTCGCGCGCACGCTGTTCGACACCTGATAGCCGAGGAAGCGCGGCGGCTGGCCGTCGCCGCGGTTGTTATAGTCGTACTGCGGCGACAGGCTGATGCCGCTCGTCTGGATGTCCTCGGCCTTGATCCCGCGCGCCTTGGCGGCGGCGATCAGCTTGTCCATCGCGGCCGCGTTCGCGCGCATCGCCTCGACCGCGGTCGGTGCGGTCGTCGTCACGCCGGCACCGACGCTCGCCTGATCGGGACGCGAACGCACTTCCTCGCTGACCGAGAAGGTCAGGATCGGGCCCTGGGTCGTTGCTGCTGCCACCGTCGAACCTCCCTGCTGCGCAAGCGCGGGCGTTGCCGCCATCAGCGCCAGTCCGGTTGCCATAACGGCGAACAATTGCTTCGTCATTTCATTCTCCTGTGAACCGGGCTTCCGGTCATCTGTGATCTCCGCCCCGTAACGCAGACGGAGCGAACCCGTTCCGGCCTTTGTGCGCAGCGCGCTTGCATGATGCTGAACGCGCCAGTAGCGAGCCGTTCATCATGGCAGCACCGATTTTATCTTATGAAGGCCTCGGCCTTGTGCAGGGCAGCGGCTGGCTGTTCCAGGACCTCGACATCTATGTCGGCGAACGCGACCGGCTCGCGCTGATCGGCCGCAACGGCGCGGGCAAGACCACCTTGCTCAAGCTGCTCGCGGGCCAGATCGACGCCGACAAGGGCAAGCGGGTGATCGTCCCTGGCACGCATGTCGTGATGCTCGAACAGGAACCCGATTTTTCGGGTTATGCGACGCTGATGGATTTCGCGGTCGCCGCACCCAACGCGCCCGAAGCTTTTGAGGTCGCCGCGATCGCCGATCAGCTCGGCATCGACATGTCGCGCACCGCCGCCAGCGCCTCGGGCGGCGAACGTCGCCGTGCCGCGCTGGCACGAGCATTGGCGCAGAACCCCGACGTCCTATTGCTCGACGAGCCGACCAACCATCTCGACCTCGCGGCGATCGATTGGCTCGAAAACTGGCTCGCGCGCTACACCGGCGCTTTCGTCGCGATCAGCCACGACCGCACCTTCCTGACGCGCCTGACGCGTCAGACGCTGTGGCTCGACCGCGGCAGCATCCGCCGCAAGGAAATCGGCTTCGGCGGGTTCGAGGAGTGGAGCGACGCGGTTGCCGCCGAAGAAGCCCGCGCCGCGCAAAGGCTCGACTCGAAGCTCCGCCTCGAGGCGCACTGGCTCGAACGCGGCGTCACCGCACGCCGCAAGCGCAATCAGGGCCGGCTCGAAAAATTGAAGGAAATGCGTGCGACGCGCGCCGCGATGATCGGCGGTCCCGGTGTCGCCAAGCTCGGCCTCGCCAACGACGATGTGCGCTCGAAATCGGTGATCGTCGCCGAAGGCGTCTCGAAAAGCTTCGGCGACCGCACGATCATCAAGAATTTCGATTTCCGCGTCCAGCGCGGTGACCGCATCGGCATCGTCGGCGCCAATGGCGCGGGCAAGTCGACCCTGCTCAAGCTGCTCACCGGCGAAATCCAGCCCGACGAGGGTAAGATCACCCTCGCCCCGACACTCGACGGCATCGTCATCGATCAGCAGCGCAGCCTGCTTTCGCCCGACAAACGCGTGCGCGACATCCTCGCCGACGGCGGCGACTGGGTCGAGGTGCGCGGCGTAAAAAAGCATATCCAAGGCTATCTCAAGGAATTCCTCTTCGACCCCGGCGTCGTCGAGGCCAGCGTCGGCGCGCTGTCGGGCGGCGAGCGTTCGCGTCTTCTCCTCGCGCGCGAATTCGCCCGCGAATCGAACCTGCTCGTGCTCGACGAGCCGACGAACGATCTCGACCTCGAAACGCTCGACCTCTTGCAGGAAGTCATCGCCGACTATGCCGGCACCGTGCTGCTCGTCAGCCACGACCGAGACTTCCTCGACCGGACCGTCACGGTGACGCTCGGCCTCGACGGATCGGGCAGGGTCGACATCGTCGCGGGCGGCTATGCCGACTGGGAAGCGAAGCGGGTCAAACCCAATAGCGTCAGGGCCAAGGCCGCGACCACCGCGCCCCCGCCCCCACCGACCGCGCGCAAGAAACTGAGCTACAAGGACCAGCGCGACTACGACCTGCTGCCCGGTCGGATCGAGGAGATCGAGACAGAGATGGCGGGGATCGAAACCGAACTGTCCGACGGCGCCCTGTTCACGCGCGACAATGCCCGCTTCAATATGCTGACGGCCAAACTCGACACGCTGCGCGACGAAAAGGCGGCGGCGGAGGACCGTTGGCTCGTGCTGGCCGAAGAGGTGGAAGCGCTCGGTTAAGTGGCGATCGCCAGCGTTCGCGGCATGTCCGCCTTGGGGTGGAAAGCTGCCACACCCAATATTCGTCATCCCCGCGAAAGCGGGGACCCAGAGCGTGCGTAAGCTGATCCCACACTGGGTTCCCGCTTTCGCGGGAATGACGAAGTTATAAGAGCCGAGACGTCCGCAACCGTTCGTAACCAGCCATCCGCGCGCCTCACCCCGTCCCGTAAAAGCGCGACAGCCGGTCGAGCGCAAGCCCCAGCACCAGCTTGCCCGACCGCGCCGGCCACCCCAGCATTTTCTCGGCCCCGCCAATCCCCTCACCCGCGCAGATGACGCGCCAACAGATATCGGCCAGCCCCGGTCCCACCACATCGAGAGCGCCATGGAAGCGGCGGTGCGCATCGATCCGCGCCAGCGAGGCATCCGACGCGCGCGCGCCGCCGCGGCTTTTAGCGGGCGGCGCCGCATCCCAGCGCATCGTCACCCGCCCCGCCAGCCCCGCGCGCTCATAATCTGCGCGCAGCCGCTCGCCGGCGCGAAACTGGGCGTCGGTCAGATGCCCGCGTGACGCCAGCCATGCGATCGGGCTCTCGGCAACATGGACCGTCACATGGCGCATTACCTGCGGCCCCGCCTTGCCCGGATCGATCCGGTCGTCGGGGTGAAGGCGCGTCTCGAGGCGGCGTGCGGTCATACGATTCTCCTTTGCTTCACGCCGGGGTTGACACTGGAATATTTTGTAGGAAAGAAGAAACCGATTTGGTTATCCGAAAGTTGCCGCCATGATCAACAGCATCCGTTCGGTTCGCCGCGCAAAAGGGCTGACACTCGAAGAAGTCGGTCAGCGCTGCGTTCCACCGACCACCGCGCAAACGATCGGCCGCCTCGAAACCGGCACACGCACGCTGTCGCTGGGCTGGATGAACCGCATCGCCGCCGCGCTCGGCGTCGAGGCGGCCGAACTCGTCCAGTTGCCGCAGGACACCCAGCTCACCATCACCGCGCTGCTCGGTGCCGAGGGCGCGCAAGCCCCGACACGCGTCGAACAGGCGCTCACCGCACGTCCGGGCGAGGATATGGTCGCGGTGCGCGTCACCTCGTCGATCGGCGACTATCGCGCCGGCGACGAAATCTGGTGCCGCCGGATCGAGGGCGACTGGGCAAGCGTGCTCAACCGCGACCTGCTCGTTCCGCGCCCCGCGGGCCGCTTCTTCTTCGCACGCCTGCTCAACGTCGACGGCGAAAAGCTCCACCTGCTCCCGCTCGGCACCGGGCAGCGCCAGCAGGTCGTCAGCAACCCGCCATGGGCTGCGGTCGCGGTTCGCCTGCTTCGCTCGCTCTGAGTGCCCGCTCCCTCGCCCCTCCGCGTCCTCTCGATCGCGACGCTTTTCCCCGACGCTGCACGCCCCAACTTCGGGCTCTTCGTCGAAAAGAGCCTGCGCGCGCTCGCAGCGCAGCCAGGTATCAACCTTACAATCGTCGCGCCCGTCGGCTTGCCGCCCTTTCCGTTATCGCTCCACAAACGCTATCGGGCGCTGCGCGACCTGCCGCGGGCCGAGACTTGGAACGGTCTCACCGTCCTGCGTCCGCGCTTCACGCTGATCCCGCGCTACGGCGCGCGCTTTAACCCGCAGCGGGTTGCGCGTGCGGTCCTTGCGGCGGTGCGCGAACGCGAATTCGATGTCGTCGATGCGCAATTCTTCTACCCCGACGGCCCCGCCGCGATGTGGGTGGCCAACCGGCTCGGGCTGCCGTTTTCGGCCAAGGCGCGCGGCGCCGATATCAGCCATTTCGGGCATGATCGCGCGACGAAAGCGCAAGTGATCGAAGCCGCCGGCAAGGCCGCCCGCCTGCTCGCCGTCTCGGCCGCGATGCAGGGCGATATGGCCGCGATCGGTATCGACCCGGCCAAGGTCGCGGTTCATTACACGGGGATCGACACCGCGCGCTTCCATCCCGGCGACCGCGCTGCCGCGCGTGCGGCGCTCGGCATGGGCGATGCCCCCGCCATCCTGACCGTCGGCGCGCTCATCCCGCGCAAGGGGCAGGCACTGGTCATCGAAGCCCTGCCCGCGCTTCCCAGCGTTCATTATTGGCTTGCGGGCGCCGGCGAAGAGGAAAGCCGCTATCGCGCGCTCGCGCAAAAGCTCGGCGTCGATACCCGCGTCCATTTCATGGGTCCCGTCGCGAACGCCGAGCTGCCGCCGCTTTACCGCGCCGCCGATGCCGTCGTCATGCCGTCGGCGAGCGAGGGCCTCGCCAATGCGTGGGTCGAAGCGCTCGCCTGCGGCACGCCGATCGTCATCAGCGACGCGGGCGGCGCTGCCGAACTGGTGACGTCGCCAACCGCCGGCCGGATCGTCGAGCGCGCACCGGGCGCGATTGCCGAAGCCGTCGCGGCCATTCTGACCAATCCGCCCGCCTCGCCGGATGTCGCGGCGAGCCTTGCCGGCCGCTTCGACTGGGACCGTAACGGCCGCGAACTCGCCGCGCATCTCCGCGGCTGCGCCGGTCGCTAGATACGGCAACGCCGGCCCGCTCTATGAGCGGGCCGGCACCGATTTTTTCGAAACGGGATTGCGTCAGACGACCGCGCCGTCGTCCTTGCGCTCGATGCGTTCACCGCCGTCCATGCCCGCAACCGTACGCGGGACAAAGCTGTGCGGGCCGACCTTCAGCCACACGAGCACCGGGGTCGACATCAGCACCGAGGAATAGCCGCCGATGAACACGCCGAACAGCATCGCAGCGGTAAAGCCGAAAATCACGTCGGGGCCAAAGATCAACAGCATGCCCAGCGCCAGAACCATCGCGACCGTCGTCATGACCGTACGCGACAGCGTTTCGTTGATGCTGAGATTGAGGAGCGGAATAATCTCCATCTTGCGATATTTTTTCAGATTCTCGCGAATGCGATCATAGACGACGATCGTGTCGTTGAGCGAATAGCCGACGATCGTGAGCAGCGCCGCAACGCTGTTCAGGTCGAACTGCATCTGCGTCACCGCGAACAGGCCGAATGTCAGCGACACTTCGTGGAACAGGCGGCCGAGCGCACCAACGCCGAACTGCCATTCAAAGCGTATCCAGATATAAATGGAGATACCGAGGATCGCGAGGCCGAGGCTGATCGCGCCGGTGCGTATCAATTCTCCCGAAACCTTGCCCGACACGGTTTCGACCGAACCGGTCTTCGCGGTCGGGAAGGCTTTGTGGATACCCGAGACCAATTGCTGCCCCGCACGCTCGGCGGCGGCCTTGTCGCCGTCGGGAAGCGCGGTACGGATCGACACCGCCTTGTCCGATCCGAACTGCTGGATCGTCGCTTCGCCAAGGCCGATGTCGCCGACCTTTTCGCGAATTTCGTCGATTGGCGGCATCCCCTGGGTGAATTCGACGCGGACCGACTGGCCGCCGACGAAGTCGACGCCGAGGTTCAGGCCCTTCACCGCGACCAGTGCGATCGACACGGCCACGAGGAAAAAGCTCATGAACGAGGCGACTTTCCGCCACCGCAAGAAGTCGATATTGGTGTCGTCAGGAACGAGTTTCAGCAAGCGCATCGTTTCGCTCCCTTAAATATTGATCGACGTCGGGCGCTTGGTCCGCAGCCAATGGGCTACGAACATGCGCGTGACGGTGACGGCGGTGAAGACGCTGGTGACGATCCCGATGGTCAGAACCACCGCAAAGCCCTTGATCGGGCCCGAACCAAACCAGAACATCAACGCGGCCGCGATGACGTTGGTGACGTTGGCGTCGAAAATCGCGCGGCTTGCCTCGCTGTAACCCAGTTCGACAGCCTGGAAGACCTTTCGGCCGCGTTTCAATTCCTCGCGTATGCGCTCGTTGATCAGCACGTTCGCGTCGACCGCGGCGCCGATCGTCAGCACGAAGCCGGCGATCCCCGGCAGCGTCAATGTCGCATTGAACGCCGCCATGACCGCGATGATCATGAAGACGTTAAAGACCAGCGCGACGCACGCATAGACGCCGAAGCGGCCGTATACGACGAGCATCAGCACGAGCACGGACACCGTTGCGATGATGCCCGCGATCGCACCCTTGCGGATCGAATCGGCGCCGAGTTCGGGGGTGACCGTGCGCTCTTCGACGACGGTCATCTTCACCGGCAGCGCACCCGAGCGAAGCGAAATCGCCAGCGCGTTCGCGCTCGCGACGCTGAAGCTGCCCGAAATCTGGGCACTGCCGCCGAGGATCGGTTCGTTGATCGACGGCGCCGACAGTACCTTGCCGTCGAGCACCATCGCAAAACGCTTGCCGACGTTCTGCGCCGTCACCTTGGCAAAGGTCGCCGAACCGCCCGAATCGAAACGGATCGAGACGACCGGCTGGTTGTTCTGCGGATCATAGCTTTGCTGGGCGTTGATCAGCTGTTCGCCGCTGATCATCACCTGGCGGCGCAGCACTTCGAACGCCGCGCCACTGCCCTCGCCTTCGGCATAAGGAACGATCTCGCTGCCCACGGGCACGCGGCCCGCTGCGGCTTCGTTGGGGTCGGCGTTGGTATCGACCATGCGGAATTCGAGGCGCGCGGTCTTGCCGATCAATTCCTTGAGTGCGGCTGGATCCTGGAGGCCCGGCACCTGCACCACGACGCGGTCGGTGCCCTCGCGGATGATCGTCGGTTCGCGCGTGCCGAGCGCGTTGACGCGCTTGTCGATGATGTCGCGCGCGGTGTCCATCGCGTTCGCCACGGCCTGCGTCTGCCCCGCGCTCGTCGGGGTCATCTCGATCCGCGTCGAATTGACGACGGTGACCGTCCAGTCGCGCTGTCCCGTCAGCTGCGCGCCGCGCGTCTCGTTGAACAGCCGCTCGCGCGCTTCGTCGAGCTTCGCGAGGTCGCGGACGAGGAAGCTGATCTTGCCGCCCGCGGTCGACAGCTCGCCGATGGCGATATCGTCGTCGGGGCCGCTCTCGCCGCGCATGGCCGTGCGCACGGTCTTTTCCATGTTCGCGAGCTGCGTCTTGCGCAGGTCGGCGATGTCGGCTTCGAGCAAGAGGTGGCTACCACCGGCAAGGTCGAGGCCCAGATTGACCTTCGCCTGCAGGAAGGACGGCAGGCTGTTCACCGTCTTTTCGGGAAGGAAGCTGGGGATGGAGAAGATGATACCGAGCAGCAGGCTGATGCTGATGCTGATGGTCTTCCAGCGCGGGAAATCGAGCATGGTCTAGAAATCCGATAGCAAGCGCGGGGCCGCGGCGAACGCCGCCACCGCCGCGTCAGTCGTTGGCGGGCTTGCCACCGGGCTGGAGAACGTCGGCGAGGGTCGATTTCACGACCTTGATCTTCACGCCCTGTGCGATTTCGACATCGACGAAATCATCGTCGACGCGCGTGATCTTGCCGACGATGCCGCCGCCGGTCACGACCTGGTCGCGCGGCTTCACCGCCGCAACCTTGGCGCGATGCTCCTTGGCGCGGACCTGCTGCGGACGGATCAGGAAGAACCAGAATACCGCGAAGATCAGTAGATAGGGGACCAGCATCAGGAAACCGGCAGCCCCGCCGCCCGATCCGGCCGCCTGGGTCAGAAGCAATTGCGTCGACATGAGTGAAAAACTTTCCGTTCGAACGCGCAGCCAGTTCCCCCTCCGGAACAGGCGCGCAAAGATGGCGCGGCGCCTATCACGCAGGGGCGTTGCGCGCAACCGGTCGTGCGCGCCCCTCCCCCTTGGCAAGCCTCGCCGAAATGGGAAGTCGCGCCGTCAGATCAACCCCGTGCCGATTTACCGGCCATCGCCGCTTGCATCGCCCGCCAACCCGCGCTAGGGGCCTCGCCTGCCCAACAGGGCCGGTCGGGACGTAGCGCAGCCTGGTAGCGCATCACACTGGGGGTGTGGGGGTCGGAGGTTCGAATCCTCTCGTCCCGACCAAATTTTGAACCGCCGATATTGCGGTCCGCATCCTCACGGAAAGCGAGATACGATGCAGGCAAGCGTGCTGATCGTGATCGCCGCCTTCCTGACTTCCATCCTTTCGGGCGTCTTCGGCATGGCGGGCGGCCTCATCTTCATGGGCGTGCTCGCATGGCTGCTGCCCGCCGCGTTCGCGCTGGCGCTACACGGGGTCATCCAGTTCGCGTCGAACGCATGGCGCTTCCTGCTGCACCGCCACCATGTCGCATGGCCCGTCCTGCTGTGGTTCGGGATCGGTGCCGCGGCCGCCATCGGCCTCTTCTCCCTGCTGATCTTCTCGCCGACCAGATTTTACGTCTTCCTCGGCCTCGGCTTGATGCCGATCCTCGTCTGGCTCCCCGAAAGCTGGCTGTCGCTCGATGCGACGCGGCGCGGGCACGCGATCGGCGGCGGCTTCGTCTCGACCGGCCTCGCGCTCGTATCGGGCGTATCGGGCCCGGTCACCGACCTGCTGTTCGTCCGCAGCAAGCTGAACCGGCATCAGGTCGTTGCGACCAAGGCGGTGATGCAGGCGATCGGCCATGCGTCGAAGATATTCGTTTATGGCGGGCTGCTGCTCAGCGCCCCGGCACGCGCGGCGATCCCGCTGCCGGTGACCGTCGTCGCGATTCTCGCATCGATGGCGGGCATAATGGTCGGCGGCGCGCTTCTCGATCGCATCAGCGAGGCGCATTTCCGCGCCAGCCGCCGCTGGATCATCACCATCGTCGGAGCCACTTTCCTCGTCCAGGCATTCCGGATCGCCCTTGCCTGAGGCCGCATTGCTATTCGCGCGCCCGCCACTGGCCAAACCGCGGCCCCACGCCTAACAGGCCCGCCATGGAATTCGCTCCCGAAATTTTCGCCTTCCTGATCGGCGTCGCCTTCCTCGCCGGGGCCATCGACGCGATGGCAGGAGGCGGCGGCCTGCTCACCATCCCCGCGCTGATGGCGGCGGGCATTCCTCCGGTCGCGGCGCTCGCCACCAACAAGCTGCAGGCCACGATCGGCACCGCATCGGCTTTCCTGACCTTCTGGCGCGGCGGCCATGTCGACCTCCGTCGCTTTGCATGGCCCGCGGCCGGAGCCTTTGCCGGCTCGGTGCTCGGCGCGACCGCGGTGCAATATGTGCGCTCCGATTTCCTCGCCGCGCTCGTGCCGATCCTGCTGATCGCGATGGGGCTCTATTTCCTGCTCGCCCCGCCGATGAGCAGCGTCGACCGCCATGCGCGCGTCGGGCCGGTCGGGCTCACCCTCATCGTCGCGGCGCTCGGCTTCTACGACGGCTTTTTCGGTCCCGGCACCGGCTCCTTCATGACGCTGACCCTCGTCGCGCTCGGTGGCCTCGGGCTCGTCCGCGCGATCGGCAACACCAAATTCCTCAATCTGGCGACCAATATCGCGGCGCTTTTTGCGATGATCGTCGGCGGTCACGTCCTCTGGCTGCTCGGCCTGTCGATGGCCGCCGCGAATGTCGCAGGCAACCAGCTCGGCGCACGGCTCGCGATCCGCTTCGGCGGGCGCGGGGTCCGGCCGCTGCTCGTGATCATGTCCTTTGCCCTGACCGCGAAGCTGCTCGCCGACCCCGCCAATCCCCTCTGGACGCTCTTCTAGCGCTGGTCTTCGGCCGGCGGCGGCGGTTCGGCCCGCGCCTTTTGTTTCGCCGCCAGCTCCGCCTTGTCGATTACCCCGTCGCTGTTCGCATCGACAAATTTGATGAAGGCCTCGACCTTTTCGGGAGAGGCCATCGCCGGATCGCCTTGCTGCCGAGCGCGCATTTCGGCCATTTTGGTAAGCTCGGCCTTGTCCAGCTTGCCGTCGCCATTGGCATCGATCGTCGCAAACATGCGGCCGCCATCCTGCGGCGGCTGGGCAACGGCTACCGCGGGAAGCGTCAACGCGAAACCTGCCGCGATCATCGTCCATTTCTTCATATCATGTCCTTTGGTCTTGTTCGGCTTGTACGCCGGGACGCCCCGGCACGGACATGACAGTTTGCGCGGTGCAAAACCATGGCTTCGGCTTCGGCTCGTCACGGTTTCAGCACGACCTTGCCGACCACCTCGCGCCGTTCGAGCATCGCGAACCCTTCGCGCCAGTCGGCAAGGTCGAGCGACGCATGGACGTGCGGCCGGATTTTTCCCGCTGCCGCCAGCGCGTCGATCGCCGCGACATTTTCCGCCCCGCGTTCGGGAAAGCGCCGCCCATATTCGCCCGCGCGCACGCCGACGACCGAAAAGCCCTTGATCAGCGGCATGTTCACCGACACCTCCGGGATGCGTCCCGATGCAAAGCCGATGACGAGCAGGCGCCCGCCGAACGCGATACAGCGCGTCGATTCATCGAAGACATCGCCGCCGACGGGATCGAAAATCACGTCGGCGCCCCGACCATCGGTCAGCGCCTTCACCGCCTCGCGGAAACCCGGCCCGGCCGAAATCACCGCATCGGGCGCATAGAGCCGCGCAATCGCGTCACGCTTTTCCGCGCTGCTCACGACTGCAATCACGCGCGCACCCAGCGCCTTTGCCAGATCGACCGTCGCCAGCCCGACGCCGCCGGCCGCACCGTGAACAAGCACCCACTCGCCCGGCTCGACCCGCGCACAGCGAACCAGCGCGACCCAAGCGGTCAGATATGCGACGGGATAGGCAGCGGCCTCGTCCCAATCCAGCGCCACGGGCCTCGGGCGCAACGCCCCCGCGAGGACAACGACATATTCGGCCATCGCGCCAAAGCGATTGCCGCCAACGACAGCGTCGCCGAGCACCCAGCCGCGCACGCCCTCGCCCACCGCATCGACCTCGCCCGAAAATTCCAGCCCCGACACGAATGGCAGGTCGGGCTTCAACTGATAGCCGCCGCCCGTCATCAACAGGTCGGGGAAATTCACCGCCGCCGCGCGCACCCGCACGCGCACCTCGCCCGGTCCGGGCACGGGTACGGGCAAATCCGCCAGCGCCGCGCCCGCATGATCGGGCAGCAATTCGCGCACCTGCAAAGCCCGCATGGCGAAAAACCCTTTCCTACAATATTCCAATATGGTTCGTTTTGTTTTTCCGTCGAACCACAGGAGCGAATCATGCCACGACCCGACCCATCGGCCTGCGATGCCGACGCGTTGATCGACGCCGTCATCGACCGCGAAGGCCGATATGTAAACCACCCCGCCGACCGCGGCGGCCCGACCTGTTGGGGAATCACCGAAGCCGTTGCACGCGCGCAGGGCTATGCGGGCCCGATGCGCGACCTGTCACGGAGCGAGGCCGCGAGCATTTACCGCCGTCTCTATTGGTTGCGCCCCGGTTTCGACAAGGTCGCACTCCGCGCAGCCAGGATCGCCGCAGAACTCTTCGACACCGGGGTCAACATGGGCACCGGTAGCGCGGTGGGTTTCCTCCAGCGCGCGCTCAACGCGCTCAACCGAACGGCGCGCGATTATCCCGACATCGCCGTCGACCGCGAAATCGGCCCGCGGACGCTGTCGGCACTCGACGGTTTCCTGAAAGCACGCGGCAAAGCCGGCGAAACCGTTCTTCTGCGCGCGATGGAGGCGCTGCAGGGCGAACGCTATATCGCGCTCGCCGAGCGCCGCCCGAGCCAGGAGGCCTTCCTCTACGGCTGGCTCGCGAACCGCATCGGCGACGGCTGACAGCTCACGACGCGCCACTGGGCTGAACTTCCCTGAACTTTGAACCTGCAGGAGCATTGCCATGAGCATCATCGAAGGCCTGATCGGCCCCATCGCGAAGCTGATCGACAAGATCATCCCCGACCCCGAAGCGCGCGACCGCGCCAAGCTCGAACTGCTGAAAATGGAGGGCAGCCAGGAAATGGAAGCAATCCGCACCCGGATGACCGCGATCGTCGCCGAGGCGAACAGCTCCGACCCGTGGACCAGCCGCGCGCGGCCGAGCTTCCTCTATGTGATGTATGCGCTGCTGCTCTGGGCGATCCCGATGGGCCTGATCGCCGCGGCGCGCCCCGAGATGGCAAAGGGAATCGCCGACGGCATGAACGCCTATCTCGCGGGGATTCCGGAATCGCTCTACGCGCTCTTCGGCACGGGCTATCTGGGCTACACCGCCGCGCGGGCGTGGGGGAAAGCGAAGGGGGTCGAGGGCTGACTCCGTCGCGAAAAGAAGCCGTGCACACCCGCGAAGGCGGGTGCCCATCACCGGTCCGCGCCATTTTGAGCCGGCAGGAGATGGGTCCCCGCCTTCGCGGGGACACGCGCCTTATTTGAGGTCAGCTCTCAACCACCGCCGCCAAATTCGCGAGCGAGCTGGTCAACCCCTCGACATGATCCTTCGCCGAAATCCCCGGCGGCACGTGATGCGCGTCGATCGTGACCAGCGTGCCGCCGCCCTGCCGCGACAGATACCAGTGCATGTCCATCGTCCCTGAAAAACGCGGGTCGTCGGACTCGAATTCGACCTGCCACACCACCAGCCGCCCGTCGTCGAGCGTCGGGATATAGACTTCAACAATATCGCTATCGTCGTCGCTCTTGGTCTCGACATCGGCGTCATCGAAGGTCAGCCGCATCAAAAAGCCGCCACCCGCGCGCAAATCGACATGCTCGAACGTCCCCGTCGCCCCCTCGGGCGGCAACCATAAAGCGAGCTTTGTCGCGCTCGTGAAGGCCGCGAAGACATCGACGAGCGGCGCAGCGATCACCCGTTCGGCATGATCGGTGCGCCTCGTCTTCTTGGTCGGTTTCAAATCGTCGCCGCCAGCGCAGCCATCACCGCCGCCACGGCGTCGTCGGCGGCCTTGCCGTCGGGGCCGCCGCCCTGCGCCATGTCGGGGCGGCCACCGCCGCCCTGCCCGCCGAGAGCCGCGACCGCCGCCTTGACGAGGTCGACCGCGCTATGGCTCGCCGTCTTGTCGTCGGTCACGCCGACCGCAACCGAAGCGCGGCCGTCGTTGACCGCGACGAGCATCGCGACGCCGCTACCGACCTGCTTCTTGAGGCCGTCGACCGTGCCGCGGAGTTCCTTGGGATCGAGCCCGTCGACGACCTGCGCGAGGAACGCCGTATCACCGACCTGCTCGACCGCCGGCCCCGTCGCCGCGCCGCCACCGCCGCCAGAACCGCCGAGCGCCAGCGCCTTTTTCGCATCGGCCAGCTCGCGCTCGGCCTTCTTGAGCGCCTCGGCAAGCTGCGCCACGCGCGCCGGTACATCGTCGGGCGAGGTCTTGAGCGCCGCGGCCGCCGCCTTCAGCGCTTCGTCGCGGCCGTTGAGCCAGACGCGCGCCGCATCGCCGGTCAGCGCCTCGATACGCCGCACGCCCGACGAGACCGCGCTCTCGCTGACGATCTTGAACAGCGCGATATCACCCAGCGCGCGGACGTGCGTCCCGCCGCACAGCTCGACCGAATAGCTGTGATCGTCCGCATGTCCCATGCTGAGCACGCGCACCTCGTCGCCATATTTCTCGCCGAACAGCGCGAGCGCGCCCGCCGCGACCGCGTCGTCGGGGGTCATCAGCCGCGTCGTCACCGCCTCGTTCCCGCGGATCTGCGCGTTCACCTCGGCTTCGATATCGGCGATTTCCTCCGGCGTAAGCGCCTTGGGATGCGAGAAGTCGAAGCGGAAGCGGTCCTCGGCGACGAGACTGCCCTTTTGCGTCACATGCCCGCCGAGCCGTCCCCGCAGCGCCGCGTGCAACAAATGCGTCGCGCTGTGGTTGGCACGGATTCGGTCACGCCGCGCGGCGTCGACGGTCAGCTGCACCGTATCGCCGACCTTCAGCGTCCCGGCTTCGAGCTTCGCCTGATGCGTGTGCAAGCGGCCGAGCGGCTTGCCGGTGTCGCTAACCGACGCTTTGGCGCCGCCCAGCGTCGCGATCGTGCCGGCGTCGCCCATCTGGCCGCCGCTCTCGCCATAGAAAGGCGTCTGGTTGGTCAGCACGACCAGCTCATCGCCGGCCTTTGCCTCGTCGACCGGCACGCCGTCCTTGACGAGCGCGATCACCGTCGCCTCGCCCTCGGTCGACGTGTAGCCGGTGAATTCTGTGCTGCCGTTGGTCTCGGCGATATCGTACCAGATTTCCTCCGACGCCTTTTCGCCGCTGCCCTTCCAGGCCGCGCGCGCCGCCGCCTTCTGCTGTGCCATCGCGGCGTCAAAGCCCGCGCGGTCGACCGCGATGTCCTGCGTGCGCAGCGCATCCTCGGTCAGGTCATAGGGGAAGCCATAGGTGTCATAGAGCTTGAACGCGACGTCGCCGGGCAAGGTCGCGCCCGCGCTCATGCCCACGGTCGCCTCGTCAAGCAGGCGCAGCCCCTTGTCGAGCGTCTGGCGGAACTTCGTCTCCTCGCGCTCGAGCGTCTCGGCGATCAACGGCTGCGCGCGGATCAGCTCGGGATAGGCCGCGCCCATCTCGGCGGTCAGCGACGGCAGCAGCCGGTACATCAGCGGATCCTTGGCGCCGAGCAGATGCGCGTGGCGCATCGCGCGGCGCATGATCCGGCGCAGCACATAACCGCGGCCTTCGTTCGACGGCAGGACACCGTCGGCGACAAGGAAGCTCGACGCGCGAAGATGATCGGCGATGACGCGGTGGCTCGCTTGGCTTCCGCCCTCGGCCGGGACGCCGGTCAGGTCGACCGATGCGGCGATCAGCGCCTTGAACGTGTCGGTGTCGTAATTGTCGTGAACGCCCTGCAGCACCGCTGCGATGCGCTCCAGCCCCATGCCCGTGTCGATGCTCGGCCGCGGCAGGTCGATCCGGTCGCCCGGACCGCGCTGGTCGTACTGCATGAACACGAGGTTCCAGATTTCGACGAAGCGATCGCCGTCCTCTTCGGGCGATCCCGGGGGGCCGCCCCAGATATGCTCGCCATGGTCATAGAAGATTTCGCTGCACGGACCGCACGGCCCCGTGTCGCCCATCGACCAGAAATTGTCGCTCGTCGCGATGCGGATGATCCGCTCTTCAGGCAGGCCCGCGATCTTCTTCCACAGGTCGAACGCCTCGTCGTCGGTGTGATAGACGGTGACCGTCAGCTTTTCGGGCGCGAGACCCCACACCTTGGTGATCAGCGTCCAGGCGTGGTGGATCGCCTGCTCCTTGAAATAGTCGCCGAAGGAGAAATTCCCCAACATTTCAAAGAATGTATGGTGCCGCGCCGTAAAGCCGACATTGTCAAGGTCGTTGTGCTTGCCCCCGGCGCGCACGCATTTCTGCGACGAGACCGCGGTCTTGTACGGCCGCGTTTCAAGGCCGGTGAAGACATTCTTGAACGGCACCATGCCCGCGTTGACGAACATCAGCGTCGGGTCATTGTAAGGCACGAGCGGCGCCGACGGCTCGATGTGGTGGCCCGTCCCCCCGAAATAGTCGAGGAAAGAGCGGCGAATGTCGTTGGTCGATGTCATGCGCGCGATCTAGTGCGGAACGGCGCGTTTCTCAAGCAAGAGATACGCGCCGTGCCCCTCACTTAGCGCTCACAGAGGCGGTTGAGTTCTTCGTCGCTATAACCCGCGTCGTCGATCAGCGATTGAGAGATATAGCGCACATCATATTGCGAAACCTGATATTCGCCCTCGCGCACACGGTAGAGCAAGATGCCGCCGCAGGTTCCAGCGACACCGGGATGCGAGCTCAGCACCGCAAAATAGGCGTAGGCTCCAGGATAGCTGGCATCGACCGGATTGTTCAACCAGCCATCGAGCCGCACCGAAAATTCGCCCGCCCTGTTTGATGCATCTTCGCCTCATCGCTGAACCGCTTCATCTCGGCTACCGTAGGTTCAAGCTGCGGATCCATCAGCTTCGCGAGCAATGCGCCATTGCCCGCGTCGAGATTGTCGACAAAGCGCTGCGCAAACCGCGTCGCGGCGGTCACCTCGGTCGCGCCCGCTTTCCAGTCCGCCGGAACGGGCTTGTACGGATCGGTTGCCGGATCGTAACAGGTGAAGGCCTGCCGGAAGTCCTTGATGACCGTGACACCCCGCTCGACGTCGATCTGATTGTCGAAGAAATAGCGGCCAAAGCGCACCTTTTTGGCTCCACAGCGTTGCTCGGCGAGCACCTTGATACAATCGACCACCGGATCATATTGATCCGCATCGATCTTCGCCACGGTCGCCGAAAACCCCTTTCCCGGCACCGCGTCAATCTTGATTGCAGGCAAGGGTTGCGCCGACGCCACAAGCGCCGCGAAAAAAATGGTCGTCATGTAATCCCCCCAAACGATTCCTTCGAACCGCGACCTCATGCCGCAAAGGTCGAAGCCCCCCCTTGCAGCACGCGACCATCGTGTTGGGGAGGGCGCCGCGATGCAAGCGCAATTCTTCATAGTCTCAGAAGTTTGTCGCGATTCCCTTGCCCAGATAGCAGGGCAGTTGCCGTAGCACGTCGGCCTTGGGCACGGCGTCCTCGATCAGATCGGCTGGAACCTCCGACGTATCGGTGCGCACGACGGTCCAACCGTCGGCGGGCGTCACGCGGTGAACGACGACATAACCGCAGTCCATCGTCCCGTCCTTCCGATCCCCTCGAAAATCGAACGCGGCATAGAGGCCCGCGGGTTGCCCCGCGGGGTCGAGATACCAGCTCAGGCGCAACGGGCGGATCTGGCCGTCGGCCCACAGGGTGGTCCGCTTGCGCAAGTTCATTTCCCATTCGAGCCGCGGGTTCGCCGCCTGAAACGACAAACGCAACATCGCATAAGCCGCCGCGAAATCGCGGCGTTCGAGCGCAAGAGTATATTCGGCAAAGCGATCGATGGCGCCTTCCTCGTCTAAAGCCGATGGTTTGAACGTGACGCCGTCGGGAGCGACCACCTCCCGCTCCACCTCCGGCGCTAGCGCCGGTGGTGCCGCGGTCGCGGCGGAGGTTCCGAAAAGCAGGACCGCTACCGTCAGCATGGCGCGGCCCCGATATTCAATAGCCATAATAGGCGCCGCCCTTTTCACGCGCGCGCCGCCATGCCGGACGGTCGTGACACGCGTTCACGAACGCCGCGAGCTTCGGATAGCGCGGCGCCATGCCCTGCATGATCGCGATTTCGGCCGGGAAGCTCAGCATGATATCCGCCGCCGACAGGTCGTTGCCGATGAAATGGCCATTCGCACCGACGCGGCTTTCCATATAGGCGAAATGGGCGTCGAGTTGCTGCGCGATACGCGGTTCGATCGGCGCGGCGGCTTCACCGAGCCGAGCCGTATAGATGCGCAGCAGGATCGGCGTCATCGCCGACCCTTCGGCGAAATGCAGCCATTCGAGGTGGCTGATATGATCGTCGGTGCCGCGTTCAGGCACCAGATGCCCGCCGCCGTGCCGTTCGCACAGATATTCGGTGATCGCACCCGATTCGATGATCACGCGGCCCCTTCCGCCAGGGGCGGCATCGTCGAGCTCCTCGATCACGGGCGACTTGCCGAGCGGATGGACGGCGAGCAGTTCGGGTGGCGCAAGGTTGGTAACCGGATCGCGATCATAATATTTGACCTCGTACGGCGCGCCGATTTCTTCGAGCAGCCACAGGATGCGCTGCGAGCGGCTGTTGTTCAGATGGTGGACGATCAGGCTCATGGCGCTCTCCTCGGGGGTTCAATCTTGGCAAGGACCGTTGCGGTCGATCAGCGCCGCCAGCTCGCGAACCAGCTTGGCACCGAGAATCGCGGTGACACCACCGATATCGCGACCGGGATGCAATTCGACGATATCTGCGCCGACGATGGGCGCCGTCTGCTTGTGCAATATGGCAAGGACCTCGCGCACCGTCAGCCCGCCCGGCTCGGGATGCGCAACACCCGGCGCTGCTGACGGATCAAGGCCGTCGAGATCGATCGAGATATACAGCGGTCCCTCGAGCACCGGGACCGCATCGGGGATGAAACCCGCCATGGGGACAATCTCAACGCCGAACCGGTCTGCCTGCTCGCGGCAGTGGCCGTTGAGCGTGCGAATGCCGACCTGCACCAGCCGCTTGGCATGACCAGCTTCGCAGATGCGCGCAAAGGGCGAAGCGTGGCTGCGCGGGTTGCCGGAAAAATCGTCGTATAGATCGGGGTGCGCGTCGAAATGGAGGATATTGACCGGGCCGAAACAGGTCGCCGCAGCCTCGACAAGCGGGAAGGTTACGGCATGGTCGCCGCCGATCGCGAGCGGCACCTCGCCATCTTCGTGGAGCATCGTGACGTGACGGCGGATCGCCACGTCGTCGCGCGCCGTATCTTCGGTCAGCGGCAAATCCCCATCGTCGGTAAAGGCAACCTCGGCACCAATCTCGGGGCCCAGTTCGCTCGCCATATTTCCGCGATCGCTCCAAAGTGCGGCGCGGATCGCGGCGGGGCCGGCGGCTGCGCCGCGTTCGAAGCTGCTATTGATGTCGGTCGGCAGGCCGAAGAGACGGATCGCGGGCATGGCGCGTTGTACCCGCTGGGCGCGGCCAAGCAAGGATCAAGCGGAAAGGGCATGAAAAGTCACGCGAAGTCAACGGCGGGCGGACCGACCTGCAGGGGAGAGGGAATGCAGGCGCCCCGGTAGGGGCAAGGAGGGGGCTGGAGGCCCGCCGCCGTTCGCCGGCCGATCCACCAAAGCGAACCGGCCGGAAGGCTATCAATTGTCGTCGTCGCCCTCATCGTCGGGGCCGGCCATCATTTCTTCGGCGACCGCGTCGGTGCGGCCGCGGATCGCGGCTTCGAGCCGCTCGCGCAGTTCGGGATTCTCGGTCAGGAAATTCTTCGCATTTTCGCGGCCCTGCCCGATGCGGATCGAGTCATAGCTGAACCACGCGCCCGATTTCTCGACAAGGCCGGCCTTGACGCCGATGTCGAGGATCTCGCCGATCTTCGAAATGCCCTGCCCGTACATGATGTCGAATTCGACCTGTTTGAACGGCGGTGCGACCTTGTTCTTCACGACCTTCACGCGCGTCGTGTTGCCGACGATTTCGTCGCCATTCTTGATCTGGCCGGTGCGACGGATGTCGAGACGGACAGATGCGTAAAATTTGAGCGCGTTGCCGCCGGTCGTGGTTTCGGGATTGCCGTACATCACGCCGATCTTCATGCGCAGCTGGTTGATGAAGATCACCATGCAGCGCGAACGGCTGATCGAGCCGGTGAGCTTGCGCAGCGATTGCGACATCAGACGCGCCTGCAGGCCGACGTGGCTGTCGCCCATTTCACCTTCGATTTCGGCGCGCGGAACGAGCGCCGCGACCGAGTCGACGACAAGCACGTCGATCGCATTCGACCGCACAAGCGTGTCGACGATTTCGAGCGCCTGTTCACCGGTATCGGGCTGCGACACGATGAGTTCGTCGATATTGACGCCGAGCTTGCGTGCATAGACGGGGTCGAGCGCATGTTCGGCGTCGACGAAGGCGACGGTGCCGCCGGTCTTCTGCGCTTCGGCGAGCGTGTGAAGCGCCAGTGTCGTCTTGCCCGAGCTTTCAGGGCCGTAGATTTCGATGACGCGGCCGCGCGGCAAACCGCCGACGCCGAGTGCGATGTCGAGGCCGAGCGAACCGGTCGAGATCGCCTCAACCTGCATCGCTTCCTTCGAGCCCAATTTCATCACCGAGCCCTTGCCGAACGCGCGATCGATCTGCGCGAGCGCGGCGTCGAGCGCCTTCTGCCTGTCCGTGTTGTTCACTGATTTCCCCGATTCGACGAGTGACAATTGTCCGGCCATAACCGTCCCTTTCCAGCTCTAGAGCGACAGCAGAAGCATCGCAACGCCGGAACTATGTGCCACATTTGTTCTCATGGAACAAGTGGGGAACAAAAATTAAACTCGTTCCGGCGGGGAGCTTGCTATTCGGCCGAAAACTCTTCCAGCGCCGTCTCGATATCGCTGATCCGGAATGGCTTGGTAATCAGCTTGCGATGCGCATGCGCGGGCGGAATGACATCGCCGCCGCCCGAGGTGAAGGCGAACGGAATGCCGCGTTCGGCGAGCGCATCGGCCACCGGCCAGCCCTTTTCATCGCCAAGGTTGATATCGACAAGCGCGCCGGCGAGCGGCTCGCTGGCGATCAGCGCAAGCGCCTCTTCGTTGCTGGTGGCCTGCGCGGGTTCGGGAAGGTCGAGCGCGTCGAACATGTCGGCGAGCATCATGCCGATCAAAACGTCGTCCTCGACGAGCAGGATGCGGCGATCACTCGCCATTGGACACCCGATGCGCCGCGTCGTCGAGCGCCGCCGAGGTTGCCTCGGCAAGCTGCGCAACCGAGAAGGGCTTGGGCAGGAAGGCAACATCGTCGATGTCGATCGACTGGCGCAACTGCTCCTCGGCGTAACCCGACATGAACAGGACCGGAAGGTCGGGGCGCTTGGCGCGCATGGCGCGCACCATCGCGGGGCCGTCCATCGTCGGCATCACAACGTCGCTGATGATCAAATCGATCTTCTCCATCTGGGCAAAACGCTCGAGCCCCTCTTCGCCCTGCGAGGCGGTGACAACGCTATAACCCGCGCGCGTCAATGCGCGTTCCGCAACCGCGCGCACCATATCCTCGTCCTCGACGAGCAGGATGGTGCCGGTGCCCCACTGGCTCTTCTTGGGCTTGGCGGGCGGAGGTGCCACCACTGGCACATCACCCTCCGCCCTGTGAACGGGCAGATAGATCGAAAAACTCGTCCCCTGCCCCGGCTTGCTGTCGGCAAAGATGAAGCCCGCCGATTGCTTGATGATCCCATAGACGGTCGAGAGGCCGAGGCCCGTCCCCTTGCCGACGTCCTTGGTAGTGAAGAAGGGTTCGAAAATCTTGGGCAGCACGTCGGCCGGGATGCCGGTACCGGTATCACTGACCTTGAGCGCACAATAGTCGGCGGGCGGCATGAATTCATTGCCCATCTGCCGCACGTCGGCCGCCGAGACCGGATAAGTTTCGATCGTCAGCGTGCCGCCACCCGGCATGGCGTCGCGCGCGTTCACCGCAAGGTTGATGATGACCTGCTCGAGCTGCCCCGGATCGGCGCGCACCGCGCCGAGCCCGCGACCGTGATGTACCGCGAGCTGTACGGTCTCGCCGATCAGCCGCTTCAGCAGGTGCGACACCTCTGAAATCACGTCGGGAAGCTGCAATATCTGCGGCCGCAACGTCTGTTGCCGCGAGAAAGCGAGCAGTTGCCGCGTCAGGCTTGCTGCGCGATTGGCGTTGCTGCGGATCTGCTGGATATCGTCATAATCGCTGTCGCCCGGCGTGTGGCGCATCAGCATCAGGTCGCATGCGCCGAGCACCGCGGTCAGGATATTGTTGAAGTCATGCGCGACGCCGCCGGCGAGTTGGCCAACCGCCTGCATCTTCGATGCCTGCGCGACCTGCCGCTTCAACCGCGACTCCTCGCTCGAATCCTTGAGGCTGAGCAGCACGGCGGCCTCGCCCAGCCCGCGCACCCCAACGACGCGCATCGACACGGGATCGCCGCTTTGCCCCGCGAGCCGGATCGACAGGTCGCCGCCGACCTGCTGCCCGCTGCTGTGGCGGCGGATCATGTCGGCGAGTGGCCCCTTGTCCTCGCCGACGACGATGTCTCCAGGATAGCGCGGCATCTTGCCATCGGGAACGCTCGCGGCGCGCACAAACGCGCGGTTCATATAGAGGAAGCGCCCGTCGCGATCGACCATCGCGAGCCCGAAGGGGAGCAACGACAGCAAAGTTTCGACATAGGTTTGTGCGGTACCGCGGTCCGCCGGTCCCATCTCCTCGTCGAGCATCGCGAGCAGCATCGGCGTATTCGCATCGGCGGGCGCCAGCGGAATCTGGATCATCCGCACCGGCGTCGCGCGGTCGCCCTCGCGCGCGAAATAGAGCGCGCCCCCCTCGTCGAGCCGGATCATCGGCGCGACGTCGCGGCCCGCATAATGGCTCGCATCATCCTCACCCAGCGCGCGGAGCAGGAAGGCCTGGTTCGCGACCCGCAGCCGCCCTTCGGCGCTTACCAGCGCGGCCATGATCCCGGCATGTCCCAATGTCCGGCCCGCCGGGCCATCGAGGTGGCGGACGATTTCCGATGCAAGATCGAGCCGTTCGAGCGCCGAGAAGCGCCAGACGAGATAATCTTCCGCCTGCCCCGTGCGCGTTACCTGCGCGCGCAATTGCAGCGGACCGATCGCGATATCGTCGGCACGCCCCTCGCCGTCGCGCCAAGCGACCCGACCGGCGTTCTTGAGCACGTCGGCGCCGCGGCCTTCAAGCGGAAGCCCCGGCGGCGTGACAAAACCATTGAACCATGTCGCGAACAGGTCGTTCGCGCACACCATGCGGCCGGCGCGATCAGTGACCGCGATCGCGATATCGTCATGATTGACCGCCTGCCGAAGCATCGTCCAGTCCGGCAGCGCGGCTTCGCCGACCACCGCTGCGGGAAACAGGCGCCGCGCGAGCAGCACGCCGCCGGCGGCAACCGCGAGCCCGGCGAGGAAACCCGCCGCCAGGATCGCGTTGCCGGTCGCCCAGAACAGCAGCCCCGCCGACAACAGCGCAAGCCCCCCAAGCAACGCAATGTCGAGCCGCGACAGGCCCGCCGGAGCCGACAGCGGCCCGGCGGGACCCGCCCCCCTGATGAAATCACCATCAGCGGAGGGCGGGCTTTGCGCGGTCAACGACAGACTTTCTTTTCAGCGCATCACCAGATGCGAACGCGGTCCTTGGGTGCCAGATAGAGCTTCTGGCCTTCCTTGATCTGATAGGCCTTATACCAAGGGTCAAGATTGCGCGAGACCCAAGTCCGCTGGATCGAGGGCGAATGCGGATCGGTCGTGATCCGCTGCGACAGATTCTGTTCGCGGTAGTTGCGCCGCCACACCTGCGCCCAGCCGAGGAAGAAGCGCTGGTCGCCGGTCAAACCGTCGATCACCGGGGCTTCCTTGCCGCCAAGAGACTTCTGGTAAGCGTCGTACGCGATAGTCAGACCCGCCAGATCGCCGATATTCTCGCCCAGCGTGAACTTGCCGTCGAGATGTTCGCCGGGCAAGATTTCATAGGCGTTATACTGCGCGATCAGCGCCGCGCCCGCAGCCTCGAACGCTTTCACGTCCTCGGGCGTCCACCAGTCGGCCAGCTTGCCGGTCTCGTCATACTTCGCGCCCTGGTCGTCGAAATGATGGCTGACCTCGTGCCCGATTACCGCGCCGATACCGCCATAGTTGATCGCCGCGTCGGCGTGCGGATCGAAAAAGGGCGGCTGCAGGATCGCGGCGGGAAACACGATCTCGTTCATGCCGAAATTGGCATAGGCGTTGATCGTCATCGGGGTCATGAACCATTCCCAGCGGCGGATCGGCCCGCCAAGATGACCGATGTTATCATCGTGCGCGAACTGGTTCGCTCGCAGCGCATTGCCGAACAGGTCGTCGGCGCGGATCTCCAGCTTGCCGTAATCCTTCCACTGGTCGGGATAGCCGATCTTGGTGGTGAAATTGGCGAGCTTCTTCCGCGCCTTGACCTTCGTTGCCGGCTGCATCCAGGTCAGGCCGTCGATGCGGCTCCCCATCGATGCCAGGACATTTTTCACCAGCGTGTCCATGGCTGCCTTGGTCTCGGGCGGGAAATATTTCGCGACATAATCCTTGCCGACCGCGTCGCCGAGATTGCCGGTCGTGAAGTCGACCGCGCGCTTCCAACGTTCCTCCATCTGCGGGGTGCCCGAAAGCGCGGTGTTATAGAAAGAGAAAGTCTCCTTTGCGACCGCGTCGGGCAGGACACCTGAAAAACCGTCGAGGCTGCGCACGATCAGCATGTCGCGGATCACCGCGATCGGCGCGTCGGCGAGCAGCTTTGCCTCGCCGGTGAAGGCGCTCGGCTGCGATACGATCAGCGTATCCTCCTTGACCCCGATCCCGCGGATGAAGGTCGGCCAGTCGAAGCCCGGCGCCGCCTTGGCGAGTTCGGCGATCGTCATCTTGTTATACGCCTTGGTCGCGTCGCTGCTGTCATTCTTGTCCCAATGGACCGTCGCAACCCGCTTTTCGAAATCGTAGATTGCCTTGGCGCGCGCCGCTGCATTGGCTTCGCCCGCAAGCGTCAGGACATTTTCGAGATGCTTGAGATATGCCGCCTGGAGCGAGGTGTTGCGCTCATTTTCCTTCAGGTAGAAGTCGCGGTCGGGCATGCCGATGCCGCCCTGGAAGATGATATAGGTATAGACGTCGGGTTTCTTGTCGTCCTGCCCGACATAGCCGCCGAAGAAATGCTGGACGCCGCTGCGGTCGGCTTCGGCGAGCAGCGCGGCAAGACCAGGCTTTTCGACGGCGCGGATCTTGTTCAGCCAGGGCTGGATCGGCGCGAGCCCTTTTGCCTCAACCGTCGCACTATCAAGATAGGACGCATAGGCGCGGCCGATCATGCTGTTCGGATCGCCCTTGGCCGTGTCGAGAATTTCGCGCGTGCGCGTCTGCGACAGATCGTTGAGCGCGGTAAACATGCCATAGTTCGATTTATCGGCGGGAATCTGGGTGTTCTTCGCCCAGGTACCGTTGGCGTAGCCGTAGAAATCGTCGCCCGGCTGGACGCTCTTGTCCATGCCGCCGAGGTCGAAGCCGAAATCACCGATTTCGGGCTTTGCCGCCGTTTGCGTAGCGGCAGGCGCGGTGGCGGCTTTGTCCTTGGCGGTAGCCGGAACGGCGGCCAGCATCAGCGCGCCAAGCGCGGCGGTCGCCATCAGGCGCGAAGAAATATGCAGAGTCATGATATTCCCCAGTGTTCAATATGAAGCGAAAATCCGTGCCGCTCGGACACGATATGGATTAGCGATGTGACAGCTATACGCTGGCGGTTGGGGGGTTCAACCGGCGGCCGTGTCGCTCGTCGACGCCTCAAGTCGTTGGTCGCGCGCGCGGCGGATCTTGCGGCGCCAGCGCAGGCGGATCCAATTGTCCCAGATCAGCGACGCGAGGACATAGCCGATCACGGCCGACACGACTGAAATCACGAACAGGCCAGCCAGCCCGCCGAGCAGCGCGGTGCCCGCATTGGCGGTGAACCAGTGCCACCATTCGACCAGTGAAGCGCCCTCGTCGTAGAGGATGTAGAGGTTCGATACATTGGTGTGCAGCCCGAACAGCGCACTGCCCAGCCACACCGACGCCGCGAGGATGAGCGGGGTCGTCACGGGGTTCGACAGGAAAGTCATCGCCGCGCCGATCGGGATGTTGGCGCGGAACGGCAGCGCGAGCAGCGCGACGCCGAGTATCTGCACGCCCGGGATCAGGAAGAAGATGCCGACGAAAAGCCCGAGCGCGGTTCCGCGCCGGACCGAGGTGCGCGTGAAGCGCCACAAATGGCTGTGCGCGACGCGGTGCGCGAAGGGTTTGACGAAGCGACTCTCGAGCAGCTCTTCGCGCGATGGCGAATTACGGCGAATCCAGTTCATCACCGCTGCCTTGTCGCGAGGCTTGCCGCCGCTCATCCGCGGTCCTTCATCAGCCGCTCCTTGTCGCGCTTCCAGTCGCGCTCCTTGATCGACTCCCGCTTGTCGTGTGCCTTCTTGCCCTTGGCGAGCGCCAGTTCGACCTTCGCGCGGCCGCGGCTGTTAAAGTAGACGCTCAAGGGAACGAGCGTCATGCCCTGCCGCATCACGCCCGCGTGCATCTTGTTGATCTCGCGCCCCTTGAGCAGCAATTTGCGCGGCCGGCGCGGCTCGTGGTTATGCCGGTTGCCGTGGCTGAATTCGGGAATATTGCTGTTGATCAGCCACACTTCCCCGCCGGTCACCTCGGCATAGCTTTCGGCGATCGTCCCTTCGCCAAAGCGCAGCGCCTTTACCTCGGTCCCTTGCAATGCGATTCCCGCCTCGAACACCTGTTCGATGGCATAGTCGAAGCGCGCGCGCCGGTTCTCGGCGACGACCTTCTTCTTGTCGAATTCGGCGGCGGACTGGGGACGGGCCATGACGAAAGCTCAGATTACTCCTGCCGACGAGAGCGCGGCGTCGACGGCCGCCCGCGATGCGGCATTCGCCGGGATGATAGGTAGGCGCACTTCGGGCGAAAACCAGTCATGGACGCGCGACAGCGCATATTTTACAGGCCCGGGCGAGGTGTCGGAGAACATCGCCTGGTGCAGGTCGAACAACCGGTCGTGCAGCACCCGAGCGCGCGCCCAGTCGCCCGCAGCGCTGGCGGCGGCGAAATCGGCGCACAGGCGCGGCGCGACGTTGGCGGTGACCGAGATGCAACCGGCGCCGCCCATCACGGCGTGCGGCAGCCACAGATCGTCATTGCCGCTCAACTGGCAGAAGCCTTCGCCAGCGCCCGCCCGGTGGATCGTCACGCGCGCCAGATCGCCGCTGGCATCCTTGATCGCGACGACCGAGGGGATTTCGGCGAGCTGGCACATCGTCTCGGCGCTGATGTCGGCAACGGTGCGGCCGGGGACGTTATAAACGACGATCGGCAGGTCGCTGGCGTCGGCGAGCGCCTTGAAATGCGCGACCATCCCGTCCTGGCTCGGCCGGTTGTAATAAGGCGCGACGATCAGCGCCGCGCTCGCGCCCGCGGCCTGCGCATGGCGCATGTGACGGATGGCAGTCGCGGTGTCGTTCGATCCGCAACCCGCAATCACGGGCACGCGGCCCGCCGCTGCCTCGATGCAGGTATCGATCACCTGATAATGTTCGTCGAAGCCGAGCGTCGGGCTTTCGCCGGTCGTTCCGCATGGAACGAGGCCGCTCGTCCCCTCTTTGATCTGCCAATCGACGAGGCGTGCAAAGGCCGGGGCGTCGAACGCCCCATCGCGAAATGGCGTCACCAAAGCGGGAATCGACCCCGAAAACATGCTCCGCTCCTTTACAACAACCCGCGAAGGCCGATAGAATCCGGCCAGCGCGCCGCTATTGGACGTCTATTCAGCGCCCCGCAAGGAGTTTGGCATTAGCATGGCCGGTATGATCTCGCTGTCCCGCATTTCCCGCCTCGCGCTCGCCGCGGCTCTTCTCATCCCGACCACCGCTCATGCCAGCGAACTGACCCCCGAACAGATGGCCTGGTATCGCGCGCAGATGGGCCTCGCCGCCCAGTCGGGCGCGCCGCCCTCGACCAATTCGGTCGGCGATGCCGTGCTCGAATGGCGCCGGCTGACGGCGAACACCGGCGCGTCGTTCGACCAGCTTTCGCGCTTCCTCATGGCCAACAAGGGCTGGCCCGATAGCGAAAAGATGCGCACGCGCGCCGAAAAGGCCATCTCGCTCGACAGCTACGATCCGGCCCGCACCCTCGCCTATTTCCAGGCTTATCCGCCGCAGACCGCGAGCGGGCAACTACGCTATGCGCTCGCACTCAACGCCTCGGGCCGCCGCGGGGACGCCGCCGACGCAGTTCGCCGCGCATGGACGAGCGGGCCGCTCGACGATTATGAAACGAGCCGCGCACTGAGCATGTTCCCCGGCGCGATCACTTCGGCCGACCACGATGCACGGATGGACCGCTTGCTGTGGCTCGGCGCGACGTCGGCTGCGAGCCGCCAGCTCGCCTATACCTCGCCCGACAAGCGCAGCGTCTTCGCCGCACGGCTTGCGATGCGCAACGCGTCGGTCGACGCGGCCTTCCAGGCATCGGCGGTCGAAAGCCAGAATCCGTCGCTGACGCGAACCGATGCCGGCTATATCACGGACAAGGCGACCTGGCTGCGCAAGGCGGGCCGCGTCGGCGAAGCGCGCGCGCTGCTCGCCGCGCCGCGTTCACTCGCAAAACCTCCGACCGATACCGAAGAATGGCTGGAAACGCTGCTGACCAACGCGCGACAGGCGAGCGAAGGCGGAGACAAGACAACCGCCTATAATATCGCGCGCCAGCTAGACGATGCCTTCCCTGCGGGCACGGTGATCCGCGAAACCCCGCTCGGTGTGCGCGACGACTATACTTCGCTCGCATGGCTTGCAGGGCAGCTTGCCTATCGCGATCTTCGCCGCCCGGCCGAAGCGGTGCGCCTGTACCGTGCCTATGGCGAAGCCGCCCGGTCGGCGCAGACGCGCACCAAGGGTTTCTATTGGGCCGGCCGGGCCGCGCTGGCCGCGGGCGACCGCGGGACGGCAAACGCCCATTTTGCCGATGCGGCGCAGCATTATGATCAATATTACGGCCAATTGTCGCTCGAACGGCTGAACCGCCCGCAGCCCAAGCCGACGCCCGATCCGACGATCCAGGTGAGCAACGACGAACGCCGCACGTTCGAGGATGACCGGCTGGTCCGCGCCGCGCGCGCGCTCGGCGAAATCGGTGCGTGGCGCGAGCAGTCCCAATTCCTGCGCGCGCTCGCGCAGAAAGCAACCTCGCCCGCGGACCATGTGCTCGCAGGCAAGCTCGCGACGCAGATCGGGCGCCCCGACCTTGGTGTCATGATCGGGCGGAGCGCGCAGGCAAACAGCCTCGATGCCGTCGAGGTCTCGGGCTTTCCGACCGTCCGCGTCCCCGCGGGCCACGAAAGCAACTGGACCTTCATCCACGCGATCACGCGGCAGGAAAGCCAGTTCGACCGCGCGGCGGTCAGCCACGCGGGCGCGCGCGGGATGATGCAATTGATGCCGGGTACGGCGCGCGAAGTCGCGGGCAAGCTCGGCATGAGCTACGACGCCGGCTCGCTGACCACCGACACCAATTACAACATGATGCTGGGGTCGACCTATTTCCAGCAGATGCTGCGCTATTTCGGCGGTAGCTATCCGCTTGCGGTCGCAGCATATAACGCCGGGCCGGGCAATGTGAACAAATGGCTGCGCGCCAACGGCGATCCGCGCGGCGGCGGGATCGAAATGATCGACTGGATCGAGGCGATCCCGATCTTCGAGACGCGCAACTATGTCCAGCGCGTGCTCGAAAATGCCGTCGTCTACGATACGCTGCGCGACGGTGGCGGGTCGCGGCAGCAGGCGCCGCTGAGCTTCTACCTCGGCAAACGCACGCCCGGCTGACACCGAATGGCGGGGGAGAAGACGAATATCATCAGCCCGGCGGGCTACGCGGCGCTGCGCGGCGAATATGACGCGCTGCTGGGCGACGAACGGCCGAAGCTGGTCGAGGTGATCAGCTGGGCGGCGGGCAATGGCGACCGCAGCGAGAATGGCGACTATATCTATGGCCGCAAACGACTGCGCGAAATCGACCGCCGGCTAGGCTTCCTCGCGAGGCGGATGAAGGCGGCACGCGTCGTCGACCCTGCCGAACAACCCGACAAGAGCCGCATCTGGTTCGGTGCGACTGTCGAACTGGCCGACGACGACGATGCGCGGCGGATCGTCACTCTCGTCGGCGACGACGAGGCCGAGGCGGGCGAAGGCCGGATCGGCTGGAACAGCCCCCTCGCCCGCGCGCTGCGAGGCGCCGGGGTCGGCGATTTGCGCACCGTGCAACTGCCTGCCGGGCCCAAGGAATGGGAAGTGATCGCGGTCAGCTATCCCTGACCGCTACAGACCGATCCCCGCGATCAGGTCGCGCTGGTCCTTCCGGAGTTCGGGAAGGTCGCGCGCGAGCTTTGCCCAGTGCGAGGCCTCGCGAGCGTCGGCCGCGACGCCGATCCCCTTGGCATAGGCATATGCCAGGATCGCACGCGACCCGGCAAAACCGGCACGCGCCGCAACACCGCAGTCCTCGATCGCGCCAGCCAGCGTCTTGTCGGCGAAATGCGCCTCGCAGAGCCAGTGATTGCCCTCCGGATTGCCCGCATCGGCGAGGGTACGCAGCCGCGTGAGGTTCGCTTCGCGCGTATCGGCGAAATAGGTCAGCGCAAAGATCGCCGCCGGATGCCCCTTTTCCGCCGCCTCGGCATAAAGCGCCTGCGAACGCACGAAGTCGGGGGTGCCGAAGGTGCCCGCCGCCAGCCGATAGGCGAGATGCGTCTTCGCCTTGGAGAAACCCGCGTCCGATGCAGCCACATACAGGTCATAGGCGCGCTTCACGTCGGCGGGTGGCGGGTCGTTTTCGAGGAGTAGATAGGCAAGTTCCTGCTGCCCTGCCGGGAAACCCTGCGCCGCCGACGCTTCGAGATAGGCACGCGCACGCGGCAGGTCTTTTTTCATCCCGACCCCGAGCGACAGCATATAGCCGGCGAGTTGCTGTGCGAGCGGATGCCCTCCGTCGGCCAGTCCGACAATCTCGCCCGCGCTATGCCGCGACAGCACGTCGGCAATCAGGATCGGCTCGTCCTCGATCGCGAGGCGGTCGAGCGAAATATCGACGAGCGGGTCGATAGCAGGCTTTGCCCCGCGCGTCGCAGCCGCCCCCGAAATCGCAGCGGGCGCCGGCGCCACCGATGGCGTCCGGGATATCTCCGGCGGCGCGACAAGATAATAATCGTCGAACCAGCTGCCGTAATGAAAGGGCTGTTGCGGCCCGTGCTCCATCCCGAAAGTCCGCTTATACACTTCGCGCGACACGACCTTGAAATAATCGGAAATTTCGAGCCCCGGGATCCCGAGTTCCTTGACCACCGCTGCCGCGAACGGGCTGACCGGCGAGCCCACCGGGGCGAAATCGAGCGCGGGACGCCCCTTGGCGGTCGAATAGAAAACCGCCCCCTGCCCGATATCGAGCAGTCCCAGCGGCGCCGATCCGGCTTCACCGCCCGTGATATTGACGTCCTCCACGCGTACGACCGGCTCCGCGGTGCGGCACGCGTCGACGAACAGCAACGTAAAGGCCCCCTCTGGCACGACGTGTTTCACCAGCGCCTCGATCGACAGATAGCGCTTCTCGACGTCGGCGCGGCGTGTCGCGGGCGGCGCGTCCATCGGTACCAGCCAGTTGCGGCCACCATATTCGAACCCGTGTCCGGCATAATAGAGGACGACCGACTTCGCACCTTTCGCTTCGCCGGCGAATTTGGCGAGCGCGATATCGAGCGCCGCCTTGTCGGCATTGCGGACGATTCGCGGCGCGATGCCCGCCTTCGCAAAGGCATCGCAAACATAGTCGATGTCGTTCACGGCGTTTTTGAGCGACGGCCATTCCCAGTCGTTATAGGCGCTGTTGCCGATGAGTAGCGCGACGCGATCACCCTGTAGCGGTCCGCTGCCGCAAGAACCCGACGGCTGCGCCATCGCGGCCGGAGCCAAAGGGACCAGTCCGATAAACGCAGCGCCCAGCGCGCCGATCCGCCACATTTTTCCCAACTGCCTGCCCCCTTCGACGCATTTTCCCACCCACGCGAAGAACGGCGGAAATCTGCGCAACTTCACTCTGAATTCGCATATGCGCGGTTTCAGGCGACCCCGAGGCAAGGGTAGGTCAGCAGGATGATGTAGGAAAGCGGAAAACCGGCCTGTGCGCCAAATCACCCGCGGTGGCTGGACGATATGATAGCGACTGATAATCTGTCGGTGATCGAGGGGGGAATGAGCGATGCGCAGCCTGGGATTGATCGCGGTATTTTCACTATGCGGTGTGGCCCATGCCGCGCCCGATCGGCTGGCGATGCCGCCGATCACCGACGCGATGCTGAACGACTGGCTGGAGGCCGGCGAAGAAATCGAGACGCGCGCCGACGGCGACCTCAACGGCGATGGCGACACGGATACGGTCTATGTCATCGCAAGTCCCGATGCACGCACGCTCCGCGTCATGCTGAGCTATCGCAGCGAGTTCGATATCGGCCATTCGCCCGCGGGCGAACTGAAGCTCGAGCCCGATCGGCTGGGCGCAGCGGGGCTGACTATTGACAAGGGCGTGCTGACGATCAGCGACCTGACCGGCGGCACCACAGCGCTGTCGGCGACCTATCGCTACCGCCCCGCCGCAACGAAGGACGGGCCGAGGATGCGGCTGATCGGGCTCGATGCGACGGTGTACAGCCGGACCTATGCGCATGACGGCAATGAGATGAGCTGGAATGTCGCGACCGGCGACACCATCACGAGTTTGCTCAAGGTCGCGGCGAGCGGCGATCGCGGGTACGACAAGCTTCATACCCGCAAATTCAGGCAGCCCGTTCGCACCATCTATATGGAGGACACACCGGGCGCCGAAGAGGAGCTCATCCGCCTCACGAAGGCGAAATGAAGCTCGCGATCAGGGCTGCAGCAAAACCGGGATGATCCAGATCGCGGACATTACGATAATCACCGCGACCAGCGAAAAAGCCAGCACATAGCGGACATTATGCCCCTTTACGCCGCTGCTCGCTTCGGTCTCGGTCACTTCGACATGGTCATCGACGACTTTCATGATGCGTTCCCTTTCAACTGTCCGCGTAAAACGCGGCCCCCGCACGGGCGGTTCCCGACGACGGCGTTGGGGAGAGGTGCCAGAGGGTCTGTAAGCCGGGTTCTGTCCACCCCGTTGCCGGGGATAGGCGATCATTCCTCTAGGCGAACGGTTACCCGAACGCTCAAGCAGTCAACCCGGACGGTTGGGCCGGAATCAGCCCTGAGTTGCCTCGTACCATCCCTATTCGACCTTGCTCCCGGTGGGGTTTGCCGTGCCGCGCCTGTTACCAGCCGCGCGGTGCGCTCTTACCGCACCCTTTCACCTTTCGCCGGGCCGAAGCCGTTGGCGGTCTGCTCTCTGTGGCACTTTCCCTGAATCGGCCCGAAAGCCGACCCGCCGGACGTTATCCGGCACCGTGATTTCCGTGGAGCCCGGACTTTCCTCCCCTTCCTTGCGAAAGCGGCGATCGCCCGACCCTCTGGCACGCCCGACTATAGCAATATTGCAGACGGTTGGCGAGCGGTACGAAAAAGGCTCGCGCTTGGCCCACAGGCGCGGCCATAGGGAGGCAAATGCCAATCGATGCACAACAGGAGCAATATGTGACTAAACCCGGCCAATCCCCGATCGACCGCCGATCCTTCCTCGCGGCGGGCGCTATGGCCCTTGCCTTGGGCGGATACGGCGCCGCCGCGGCCGGAAAGCAGCGCTTCATGATGGACGGCCTCAGCTTCCTGCCCGAAGACCTAGCCGAAATCGGAGCGTCAGGCCTTGGCGGGATGATCTGCGACATTTCCGAAATCGAAGAGGTTCGCGACAAGGATAATGTGCCGCGTTACCTCAGGACCTTCGAAAAATGCAGCGCCGCACTCGACGCGGCCGTCGCACGGCTGGCGAACCGGCCCGAAGCCTTCGTCGCGCTTAAAGGATCGGACATCGGCACGCGTCCGGGCTGCGCCACCTTCCTGCAATTCCAATCGTGCGAGCCTGTCGGCACCGACCTGACGCGCATCGCCGATTTCCAACGGCGCGGTCTCCGCGTCCTGCAATTCACGCACCATAACAATAATTTGTTCGCCGGCGGCGCGCTCGAACGCGAATGGAGCGGATTGACCCCGCTCGGCATCGAAGGGTTGGCCGAGATGAACCGCGTCGGGGTCGTCCCCGACGTCTCGCACGGGTCCGAACCCACGATGCTGGATGCCGCACGGCGCAGTTCGACGCCGATCCTGCTGTCGCACGGCGCGTGCAAGGCGATCGTCGACCATCCCCGCTGCGCCTCCGACACCGTCATCAAGGCGATCGCCGACAAGGGCGGGATGATGGGCATCTTTATGATGAGCTTCTGGCTGACCCGCGAAGCGACACCGACGGTTGACCATCTGATCGCGCAGATACGTCATGTCGCCAATATCGCCGGGATCGAAGCGGTGGGGATATCGAATGATTTCCCGATGGCGGGCCAGACCAACCTTGTCGCGCTGAACAACGACAATGCCGAAGGCGTGAAGGAATATCTGCCCTGGTGGCAGGCGATGCGCGAGCAGAGGATTGCCGGCTTCGACTGGACGCCCGAGCATGTCGTCATTCCCGAGCTGAACAATATCCGCCGCATGGCGACGATCGCGGCGGCGCTCGACAAGGCGCGGTTCCGCTCGCGCGACATCGAACGCATCATGGGCGGGAACTGGCGCCGCGTGCTCACCGACGTGCTGGGCTGAAGCCCAAGAAAAGGGGCGGCTCCGCGGGGAGCCGCCCCTTCCTGTTTACAGGTCCCCGGCGAACCGGGGCCCGATTTCTTAGAAGCGGAAGACCGCCCCGACGTAGAGATTGCGACCGAACGGATCATAGCTGTCCGCCGCAGTTTCGGTGCCGGTGATGTTCGACGCACCATTCTGGTTGATGACCGGCGGCTTCTTGTCGAACAGATTGTCGATGCCGGCGTAGAATTCCAGGCGATCCTTGTCGACGGCGAAGCGCGCCTGGACGTCGTGATACCAGTAAGCCTTGACGTAGTTCTCGTCACCGAGGCCCGGGTTGCCGCCGAGCGTATCCTGCATCTTGCTCTGGTAGTTGGTGCGCCAGTTCAAGCTGAAGGGTCCGGTCTTGTACGTCACCGACAGGTTCGCACGATGCTTGAAACCGGCGCCAAGACGACCGTCGCCATTGAGCTGGCCGCGGTTGTCCTGGACGTCGCCGCCAGCAAATGACTGCAGCGTCAGCTTGTCGAGGTAGGTGTAGAGCAACGCGACGTCGAGGCTGCTGTCTTCGCCCCAGCTCGTCTTGTAACGCGCCTGAACGTCGACACCTGCGGTTTCGATATTTGCCGAGTTAACCGGGTACGCGTTAATCTGATAAAGCGTTCCCGGCGTACGCGGACGCGGCGTACCGACCTGTTCGCGAACGATCAGGCTGCAAAGCGCCGACGCACCGGCCGAAGCAACGCAGTCGTTGATCGCGGTCTGGCGAGGAATCAGCTGGATCGCGTCTTTCACCTTGATGTTGAAATAGTCGACCGTGACGCTGAGCCCGGGCACAAAGCTCGGCGTGAGCACCACGCCAGCAGTCCACGTGTTCGCGGTTTCTTCCTTGAGGTTGCGGTTGCCGCTGTCTTCGCCCTCGATGCTCTGACGATCGAGATTGTTGTTGTAGACGAAGGTGCCGTTCGCGGCGATCTGCTGCGCGATACCCGGAATGGTACGGCAATAGGTGTCCTGCGGACGGCTCGACGTCGCCGTCACGCCTTCGCAAGGATCAGTCAGGCCCGACGGGAAGGTCTGCGACGCGCCCTGATACAGCTCGCCGATGTTCGGCGCGCGGGTCGCGCGCGAATAGACCGCACGGAAACGGATATCCGACGTCGGCGCCCAGTCGCCACCGATCTTGTAGCTCCAGACCGACCCGACGGTGTCATAATAATCACCGTAGCGTACCGCGGCCTCGAGGCCGAGATATTCGGCAAAGGGAACGTCCGACAGGATCGGCACGACCGTTTCGCCATAGGCTTCGAACACGCGATACTTGCCCGTGGTGTTGGTCAGCGCATTGCTCAGCGTGTTGCCCGACTGCGTCGCCGCGTCATAGATTTCGCTGCTGCGTTCGGTGCGATGCTCGATACCGCCGGCGACCTTCACGTCGCCGCCCGGCAGACGGAAGACCGAACCCGAGGTATTGAAGGCGAACACTTCCTGGTTGATCTTCGCCTTGTAGGTCGAGAGCTGGCCATTGTTCGTGATATAGGCGATCGATTCGGGCGAAGCGGTGCCCGCGCCGAAGATGTTGAACGGCTTACAGCCCGCCGCACGCGCCGCCGCATCGCGGCACTCGGCCGTCGCGGGATTCGCACCTACCGCGTCGAGCGCATAATAGAGGCGATCACGCAACGCGGTTTCGGACGCGGTATTTTCGACCGTCTGGCTGCGGTTGTAATAGGCGTCCCACTTCCAGTCGCCGAACAGCGTGCCGCGAAGGCCCGCCACCGCGCGATAGAATTCGCGGTCGGCACGATTCGAGCGGTCGAACACACCATTGAAGCGCTTGGTGAAACCGATCGTGGTCTCGCCGGCAGCGATCGCGGCGTCGCGAATCGTCTGCGGAACGAAGGGATTGTTGATCGAGATACCGGGCAGGATCGTGCCGTCGGGCAGCTGCGCATCCGAATTGTCGAACGCATAAGGCTCGAGGCGCGAGCGCGACTTCACCTTGGCATAGGTGCCTTCGGCAAAGAAGGTAAGCGAATCGTTGATGTCGAAGTGCCCGAGGCCGTTGAGCAGGTAACGCTCGAGCGGCACGGCGATATAGCGTTCGCCGTTGCGGTTGTAGCCATCGACTGGCGAGTCATAACCTTCCTTGAGGTTCCCTGCGGGATCATAGGTGTAGCTGGTGTCGCCGACAAAGAAGCGGCCCTGCGGCGTAAAGCTGCTGCGGAAGGGGACGTCTTCGGCCGAGATGGCGCGCTTGTAGGAACGCAGGCCCGTGTCGCGGTCATACTGGCCGGCGAGCGTGATGTTGCCGCGGCCGTCCGCGAAATTCTTGCCGACCGTCAGGCCGAGCATCTGGCGGCCGTTGTCGCCTTCGTCGGTGATGCCTGCCTGGGCGCGGCCGCGAATGCCTTCGAAGTCATCCTTCAGGATGAAGTTGACCACGCCGGCCATCGCTTCCGAGCCATAGACCGCCGACGAACCGCCGGTGAGCACTTCGACGCGCTGCAGCAGGTCGGTCGGGATATTGTTGATGTCGACGGCCGACGTCCCGCCGATACCGGCGGCGACGCGGCGGCCGTTCACCAGGACGAGCGTACGGCTGTTGCCGAGGTTGCGAAGATTGACCGTGGCGACACCGTTGCCACTCGTCAGGAAGTTCGAGTTGGTGCGTCCGATGCCGGTGCCGATCGACGGCATTTCATTCAGGACGTCCGAGATATTCTGCGAGCCCTGCTGAAGGATCGATGCTTCGCCGAGCACCTGGACCGGGCTCGATCCCTCGAGTTCGGGGCGCCCGATGCGCGAGCCCGTCACGACAATCGTATCTTCGCTCGCTTCATCGGCGGTGGCGGCGGCGTCCTGGGCGTGCGCCGGAGCCGAAAGCATCACCACGCTCAGGACGAGCGGAGCGGCAGTCAATTTCAGTAGGGGGAGATAAGCTTTTTTCACAGTGCAGTATTCCTCGCTGCTTATGGCAGAATAGGAAGGGACGGCACCCGGGAGGATTGCAACCTTGCGCCGCCCCCCCTGCCGGGGCCGATGGGCCTTCCGGCCGGGCGCGTAAAGGAGGTTTCAGCCGCGCGCCAAAATTTCCTCCAATTTGTGACCATTTTGCAACAGGATGCCGACGGCGCGGCAAAAACGCGGCTCCGCGCGAAGCGGCCGGAGACGGTTTCCCTTACGGTTTCGGCTATCCCCCTTCGGGTTGCGGAAGCAGCAGCGCGAGCAGGATCGCGCGGCATTCGCCATCGATTGTGCCGTCGATCAGTTCGGGCCGAAAGCGCCGCTGGAACGCGACCGTCGCCGCGAACCCGTCGGTTACATCATAGCCGAAGCGTTCGAGCGCGAGCAGGAAGCCCGCGTCGGTCCACAGGGGATCGGTCAGCTTCTTCGTCGGTCGCGGCAGCGCGAGGCGGCGGCGCGCGAGTTCTTCCCACGGGAACAGTTCGCCGGGGTCCTGTTTGCGCGTCGGAGCGATGTCCGAATGGCCGATAACATTGCCGCGCGTGATCGCGTGCCGGTCCTTGATCAGGTGGACGAGACGGACGACCGAAGCGACCTGCGGGTCGGGAAAGGGCACATAGCCCCATTCGTGCCCCGGATTGACGATCTCGATCCCGACGCTCGCCGAATTGACGTCGCTGACCCCGCGCCAATGCGACTGCCCGGCATGCCAGGCGCGCTTGTCTTCGGGTACCATTTGGGTGATCTGGCCGTCCTCGCTGACGACATAGTGCGCCGATACCTTGGCTTCCGGGTTGGCAAGCCAATCAATGGCTTCGGCGCCGTCCTTCATGCCCGTGTAATGTAACACGATCATCGAAATGGGCAGCGCGCGTTCGTCGAAATTGGGAGACCAGCGTTCGATAAAATCGCTCATGCGTATCGCGGTTCCTGCCTGCGCCGCCCCCAAGCGGATTGGCACCCCACCTGCGCCAGCGCGGTGGAAATTGCAAGTCAGGCCGCGGCGGCGCGGCGCACTTGCTGGTCGGCGGGCTCATAGAGACCGCGCAGGCGCGGGCTCGCGACGAACTGGTCGGTCTGTCCGAGCACCGTCTCGCCTGCCCCCAGTACGAGGAAGCTTTGCGGCGCCGCCATCGCGCGGAGCCGCGCGAAGGCCTTCTGGCGCATCGGCGCCGAGAAATAGAGGAGGAGGTTGCGGCAGAAGATCAGGTCGGCGGGGCTTGCGAGCGGCGGCCGGTCGGTGAGCATGTTCTGCACCGAAAAATCGATCCGGCGGCGCAAGTCGGCCTTGGCAAGCCAGCCCCCCTCGGTCTGGTCGAACCAGCGCACCATGCGCTGCACGGGCAGGCCGCGCTGGATCTCGAACTGGCTGTAAATGCCGACACGCGCGCGGCTGATCGCGTGATAGCTGACGTCGGTGCCGACGATATCGACCTGCCAGCCCGCCCATTTCTCGCCCTGTTCGGCGATGAGCATCGCCATCGAATAGGCTTCCTGCCCTGTCGACACACCGCAATGCCAGATCGTCAACCGGCGCCGCAGCTTGTTGATCTCGCGAATCTGTTCAAGCGCTGTCGCAGCTATTTCGTCGAAGACACTATACTCACGGTAAAAATAGGTTTCGTTGTTGAGCATCGCGTCGACCGTATCATCGAGCAGTTGCCGGCTGTTCGAGGTGACAAGCGCCGCGACCAGTGCGTCGAGGTCGGCGATCCCATGGCGCTGCATCACCGGTTTGAGTGACATTTCGATCCGCCAGATGCGGTTCGGCGACAGCGTCTGGCCGGTCCGCGATTCGAGCACCCCCATCAGCACCCGATAGGCCGATTCGCTGGCGCTACCGCCCATCATGGCTTGCGGCGCCCCTGCCCGCGCCCCGGCAGGAAGCTGCCAAGCATCAGTGCGATCGCGTCGGGGTTGAGCGTCGCCGCGGCGATACCCGCCTTGGCGACCGCGCCCGGCATCCCCCAGATCACGCAGCTTTCGGGCGCTTGCGCGAAGACTGTCCCGCCAGCCTCCTTCACGCGCGCTGCGCCGATCGCCCCGTCGCGGCCCATGCCGCTCAGGATCACCGCAATGCCGCCTTTTCCATAGACCTCCGCGAGCGAGTCGAGCATCGGGTCGGCCGACGGGCAGCAGCCATTGTCGACGACGCGGTGGTCGAGCGCGATTTCGTAACGGCCGCCATTGGCAACGACGAGAAGATGCGCGTCGCCGGGGGCGAGATAGATGCAGCCGCGCTCCACCGCCATGCCCGCCGCGGCAACATAGACGCGGCGCGTCGCCATCGTCGCGATCTGTTTGGCGTAAAATTCCATGAACGCGTCGGGCAGATGCTGGGTGAGCAGGATCGGGGCGCTGATCCGGGGATCGAGATGCGCGAGGAAATTGGTGAAGGCGGGAATCCCCCCCGTCGAGGCCGCGACCGCGATACATTCGATCGGCTGGTCGGTGTCGATCGCGAGTGCGGGCGGCGCGGGCGCGCGGCGTTCGGCGACGGGAACCGGCGCGGGATGATCCTGCCGATGGCCGAGCGTCATGATCCGTTCGGTCAGCACTTCGGCGAAGCGGCCCGAAAAGCTGCCGCGGCCGGGTTTGGCGAGCGTGTCGCTGGCACCGAGGGCAAGCGCGTCGATCGCGGCGGGGCCGCCCTCTACGCAGTTCGACGAGAGGATGAGGACGCGGGCCTTTTCAGCGCGTTCCAATATGTGCGGCAACGCGTCGATGCCGCTCATCCCGGGCATTTCGATATCGAGAACGACGACGTCGACAGGCTCGCGCGCCAGATAATCGAGCGCGTCCTGCGCCGAAGCAACCGATGCACAGATTTTGAGGCCCGGCCGCTGGTCGACGATACGTTCCAATATGCTGCGAACGACAAGGCTGTCGTCGACGAGCATCACGCGCACCGTGCGGGCGGTTGGTTCAGGGTCAGATATCAGGGGTTGTGGCCGGCCCATGGAAACAGCCTCAAGCGATACCGACGAGCTGCAGCTTTCCTTCGAGCGTTTCGCGGTCGAACGGCTTCATCACATATTCGTCGGCGCCTGCTTCGATCGCGGCGCGGATATGATCGATGCTGTTTTCGGTCGTGCAGAAAACAACCCGCGGCCGTTCTTCATGCCCATAGTCGAGGTCGTTGAACGCGCCGAGGAACTCCATTCCGCTCATCACCGGCATGTTCCAGTCGAGCAGGATGACATCGGGGCGATTGGCGCGGCAAAAGGTCAGCGCCTCCTGACCGTCGGCTGCCTCTTCGACAGCAAAGGACATGCTTTCAAGGATATGGCGCGCGACCTTGCGAATGACTTTGCTGTCATCGACCACCAGACAAGATTTCGACATCAAATTAACTCCGACCCCCGGGATTTGGGCCTGTTTACGGTGAAGGGGTGTTCAGCCCGTTAATAGACGGCAGGAATCATGCAGCCTTTAAGGCGGGTAAGGTGATGAAATGCGACGGATCGACGACGAGCAGCGAAGCACCGCGATGTTCGATCATCGCATCGGCGACGCGCGCCCATCCGGGGAGCAGCTTGCCCGCGATCCGCGTTTCGGGCGCTTCGATGAAGCAGACATCCTCGATCTCGTCAGCGAGTAGCGCATAGCCATGTTCGGCGACCTCGACGACGATGACGCGCTGTCCCGGCGCAACGAGCACGGGGGGAAGGCCGACAACGACGTGCGGATCGATCAGCGTAAAGACGCGGCTGCGCAGCGCAAAAAGCCCCGCAACATGCGGCGGTGCGGCGGGAACCTCCACCGGCGTGCCCACGGTGACGACCGAATTGATCGCGCGGCTGCGCAGCGCGACGCCCGTGTCGGCAATGCGCGCGACGAGGTAGAGCTTGTCCATCATGCGCATTCTCCCCCAACCTGACGGCGCAGCGCGTCGAGCAGCGCCTGCCGGTCATATCGATAGACGGTTTCGTCCCCGGGACCCGCGGCCGCGATCGAGGTACGCAGGCGGATCACCGGCACACCGCCGGCGTCATCGCAGTCGCCGCCCTCGGCGGTCAAACACAGCAGCACGTCCGGCGCCTCGTCGGACGGCGCATTGGCGGAGATGACGCGGTAACCCGCGCTTCGCAGGATCGGCGCGAGGAAATTGTCGCCCCAGCCGTCATGGTCGTCGGCGAGGCGGCAGAGCGGCTGGCGCAGCGTGAGCGCCACCGCCCCGGCAGCATATTGTTCCATCAGCCAGAAGGGGTCGATGAGTTCGACCGGCTCTCCGCCGACGAGCACGACCCCGGCGATCAGCCCGGGCGCGGCCGACGGCTGCACCGCGTCGGGCAGGCGAACGATGTCGATCACCTCGACGATCGGATAGCAGAGCACCGCCTGTCCGTCGTAGAGGCGGAGCAGCTTCAGCGTCCCCTCGCCTGCCGGCAAGGTCGCCGCATGGACGGGAAAAATATCGTCGCCGATCTGGACCTGAACGCGGCCCGCGCTTTCGAACAGCGCCGATGCGGACACTTCCTCGACGCGCTCGATCACCGACAGGCGGACGCCGCGGACACGGGCATTTATGTCGCGGAACAGAAGCAGTTGCGCGGCGTTGCGCACCGCCGCCGCTTCCGCCTCGGCCTCGGCCATCCTGTCGTGGCTGCGGCCCGCTTCGCTCGCATCGATCGCCGACGCGGCGAGCATGCCCTGGACGTCGAGCAGCAGCACCGGCCGGCCGTTGTCGGGCAGCGTCGTGCCCGCATAAAGTCCCGTCGCCATGATCATCGGCGCGGCGGGCTTGATCACCAATTCCTCATGATCGTGGATCGCCGCAACGCTGAGCGCATAGCTTTGCCCCTGCCCCGGACGGACGATGACGAGCGCGCGGTCGTCGACATCGTCGCCGTGATGGCGGCCGCGGCCAAGGACGGTTTCGAGCCGAAGCAGCGGATATTGCTCACCGCGCACCGTCGCGAGCTCGCCGCCGCCGACGCGGTCGATGCGCACGCTGTCGCCGCCTTCGAGCAGGATTTCACGGACGGCACCGCGCGGGATCGCAAAATATTGCCCCGCCGCGCGCACCATCAGGCCCGAAATAATCGTCAGCGTCATCGGCACGCGAAGCAGGATCGTCAGCCCGCGCCCCTCTTCGTTGCGCAGTTCGACGACGCCGCCGATCTTTTCGACATTCGCCTTGACGATATCCATCCCGACGCCGCGGCCCGAAATGGCGGTGACCTTTGCCGCGGTCGAAAATCCGGGGCGGAAGATCAGTTCCAGCTTTTCCTTCGTTCCCAGTGCGCGCGCCTCGGCCGCGGGGACGGCGCGCGAGGCGACCGCCTTGGCAACGAGCGCATCGGGCGACAGGCCGCGCCCGTCGTCCTGGATCGCGATTTCGATCTGGTTGCCCGACTGGCGGGCGGAGACCGATATGGTCGCGGTGATATCCTTGCCCGCCGCGACGCGATCCTCGAGCGCCTCGATGCCATGGTCGATCGCGTTGCGAACGATGTGGATCAGCGGATCGCGGATATTCTCCATCATCTCACGGTCGAGTTCGACCTCGCCGCCGCTTGTCTGGAAAGCGATCTTCTTGCCCATCTCCTGCGCAAGGTCGCGGACGATGCGCGGCAGCGGCGCGAACAGCTTGTCGATGCGCTGCATCCGCATCTGGCTGACCGACTGGCGCATCCCGGCGATCGAGTCCGAAAGGCGGTCGAACGAGGCGATGACCGACGGGTTTGCGCCCGATTCGCGGAGCATCCGCGCGAATTCGTTGCGCGCGAGGACGATGTCGGTGACCCCCGTCATCACGCTGTCGAGCAAAGGCAGCGGCACGCGGATCGAGCGCCAGCTTTGCAATTCGGCGCTGAAGTCATCCTCGCGGCGGAGCGGAACGCCGGCAACCTCGAACGGTGCATCGAGCATCGAACCCTGCTCGGCCAGCGCGCCGATGACGTCGCGGTCGTCGCCCGCGGGTTCGGTTCCGTTCTGGCCCAATGCCGTGCACAGGTCGCTCAGCCGGTCAAGGATCCCGAGAACGCCCGAGACGAGCGCCGCGTTTGCCTGGCGATTGCCGCGACGCACCTGATCGAGCGCGTCTTCGGCGGCGTGCGACAGCGCGGTGACGCGCGGCAACGCGAGGAAGCCCGAGCTGCCCTTGATCGTGTGGACGAAGCGAAAAATGGCGTCGAGCTGCGCGCGGTCGGCCGGGTCGGCTTCCCATGCGACGATAGCCCCACCCGCCTCGGCGAGGATTTCCGCCGTTTCGGCCAAAAAGTCGTTCAGCAGATCGTCCATTGCCGTCCCGGTGCGCCCCAAAAACTGAGGCTGCACCATGGCGGACAATGGTTAAAAGTGGCTTTACCCGCGACTGCGGAGGACGGCCCCAACCAGCAACGACGTCGGGGTTTCGCGTGCGAGCATGACCGTGCCGTCATTCTGGCGCGCCACCGCCTGCACCAGCACCGCAGGCGCGGTGCGCGACGTCATCGGGCTCGCGCCCTCGCCCTCGGCAAGGATGCGTTCGACGTCGGCGTCGAGGAAGATGCGCTCGGCCTCGACATGCAGCGCGATCTCGATGCTCCCCTCGCCCTGCTTTTCGCAGCCGATGTCGAGCCGCCCGCCGCGTACCAGCGCATCGACAAGCAGCAACGACAGGTTGAGGATGATCTTCACCGCAGGCTTGGGCAGCGGGTCGGTTCCGATCATCCAGTTCAAGTCGATCGCGCGGTCGCCGATGATGCCCTGGATCGCCGATTTGGCCTCGTCCGCGGGAACAAGCTCGCCGAAACCGCCCGCCGACCCGAACGCGAGGCGGAAGAATTTGAGCTTGTTCGCCGAGGTCCGCGCGCTTTGTTCGAGCAGCTCGAAACAGCGCTCGCGCATCGCGGGGTCTTTTTCATCGGCGAGCAGTTCGAGGCCGTTGGCAAAGGCCCCGACGGGACTCAAGAGGTCGTGACACAGGCGCGAGGCCAGCATCGAGGCGAAATCGACGCGATCGTCGGTCATGGATGAACGGGCTCCCCAGCGCAGTGTCCGGACGTTTCCGGCGTGCGCCGCTCCTACGGCACCGGAGCGGTCCAGGGCAAGCGCGATACGGTGGGCCGTGGCCCTTGAATTCCGGCGCCCCAAAACCACATTCCAATCAATGCAGGGGGATGACGACATTTTGACCGTGGCGCTGGCGGATAGCGCGGCCGGGCTGCGGCTCGACCGGGCCCTTGCCGAAGCGCTGCCAAGCCTGTCGCGCGAACGCCTGAAAAGCCTGATCAAGGGCGGCCGCGTCGTCGACGCGGGCGGCAACATCCTCTGGGACCCGTCGGCGAAGGCCGCGGCGCCCACGACGATCGAGGTCCGCCTGCCCGCCGCGCTGCCCGCGCATAATGTTGCGCAGGACATGGATCTGGTCATCGCCTTTGAGGACGAGCACCTGATCGTCGTCGACAAGCCCGCGGGCATGGTCGTCCACCCCGCCGCGGGCAATCTCGACGGCACGATGGTCAACGCTTTGCTCCACCATTGCGCGGGACAATTGTCGGGGATCGGCGGCGTCGCACGCCCCGGGATCGTGCACCGTATCGACAAGGATACGAGCGGACTGATCGTCGCGGCGAAGCACGACAAGGCGCACGAGGGTCTCGCAAAGCAATTCGCCGCGCACAGCATCGACCGCCGCTACCTCGCGCTCGCGACCGGCCGGCCGATGCCCGCGAACGGCACGATCGATGCGGCGCTCGGGCGATCGAGCACGAACCGCAAGAAGATGGCGGTCGTTGCCGAGGGACGCGGCAAGCATGCAATCACCCATTATCGCACGATCGAGCCGCTCAAAAATGCGACGTTGGTCGAATGCCGGCTGGAAACCGGACGCACGCATCAGGTACGCGTTCACATGATGCACATCGGCCACCCGCTGGTCGGCGATCCGGTCTATGGACGCGCCAAAAAGCCGCTGTCGGAGGTACTGAAAGCGCGGAATTTCGCGCGGCAGGCATTGCACGCGGCCCATTTGGGCTTTATTCATCCGGTGACCGGTAACAGGATCGCGCTCGACAGCGAACTCCCAGCGGACATGCGGGAACTGATCGATGAATTGCGCGTTTAGGTTTCGAATGAAAATCTATTTTGACCGCCGGAGCCAACCGCGGCATATTTCTCCTCTGAAAATAAGGGAAGTCTCTACCCATGGCTAACAAAAGCAATGTTCCGGCAACGGTGCCCGCACTCGGCGGTGAGGCGAGCCTGAACCGCTACCTGGCCGAAATCCGCAAATTCCCCCTGCTCACCCCTGAGCAGGAATATATGCTCGCGAAGCGGTTCCAGGAACATGGCGACAACGAAGCTGCGGCGCAGCTCGTCACCTCGCACCTCCGCCTCGTCGCCAAGATCGCGATGGGCTACCGCGGCTATGGCCTGCCGGTCAGCGAGCTGATCAGCGAAGGCAATATCGGCCTGATGCAGGGCGTGAAGAAGTTCGACCCCGAACGCGGCTTCCGCCTCGCAACCTATGCGATGTGGTGGATCCGTGCCTCGATCCAGGAATTCATCCTGCGCTCGTGGAGCCTCGTCAAGATGGGAACCACAGCGGCGCAGAAGAAGCTGTTCTTCAACCTCCGCCGGATGAAGAACAACCTCGCGGCGTTCGAGGACGGCGACCTGTCGCCCGAGCATCTGACCAAGATCGCGACCGACCTCGGCGTCACCGAGGAAGAAGTCACCAGCATGAACCGCCGCATGGCGATGGGCGGCGACACCTCGCTGAACGTCCCGATGGGCGAGGACGGCGACAGCCAGTGGCAGGATTTGCTGGGCGACGAAGGTCCGTTGCAGGACGAACGCGTCGCCGAGGCCCAGGAACGCGACGTGCGCCATTCGCTGCTCAACGAAGCGCTCGAAACATTGAACGAGCGCGAGCGTCACATCCTGACCGAGCGCCGCCTGACCGACGACCCCAAGACGCTCGAAGACCTGAGCCAGGTCTACGACGTCAGCCGCGAACGCGTGCGCCAGATCGAAGTGCGCGCGTTCGAGAAGCTGCAGAAGGCGATGCTGAAGCTCGCGGGCGATCGCCGGCTGGTCACCGCTTAATCCGCGCTACGCCTTTGCGTCCGCAGTTAAAACGCGCGGATGCAAAGGACGCCGCCGAATTCCTGGGGTGCGAACCTCAGAACCGGCGAGCAAAACCAAAATAGAGTTCGACGTCGGGGCTGTCGCGATTGAGGCCGACATTGGCGCCGATGTCCCACTGGCTGTCGGCATCGGGTTGCCAGCCGGCCGAAAGCCCGGCCAACGCCTCGGTCGAGCGTCCGCCGGGATCGCGGTCGCGGGTCAGCGACACTTCGGCGGCCATCGAAATATCGTCGGAGACGCCGAAACCCAGCCCGACGACCGAGCCATAGGCGAGATGGCGACCGTCGCCATCGCCGTCGACCGCCGCCTCGACGTGCGGGGTTAAGCCAAGTGACACCGCACCGAGTTCGAAACTGACCGGCACGATCAGTCCCGCACCCCAGTCGCCCGCGCCGACACCCTCGCCGCCGACCGGCAGCGTGGCATAGGGCATCAATGCGATCGACGTTCCCGAACCGTCGGGATTCTTCAAATTCTGGCGCAGCGCGAGCGTGACGTCGCCCGTCCGCGTCCGGCGCGTCACGTCGCCGCTCGCCCGGTCGCGTTCGCGCACATGCCCCAGCATCGTCCAGCCGACCTGCACCTCGAGCGAGGGCGTGAGCCCCGCGCGAAGCAACGCGTCGCCGAACGCGAAGGCGTCGGTGCGGCTCGCAGCATTGCGGTCGAGCGTCCAGTCCGCGATCCCGACCTCCAGCATGACGGCGCCCGCATCGACGGTGCAGGCGGGCGTGCCGAGTCCCGGCCGGTCAGGGCAAAGATCGCGGCGATCCTCCTGCCCCAGCGCCGGCGCGGCGAAGGCGAGCGCGGCAAGCAGCAGGGCGGGTCGAAGCGGCATAGAGGTTTCCTTTCACCCTTCTTCTTTTCCGAAATTCGCCCGATCGATCAAGCCCGCTTGCCTCGGGACGGCAACTGGCTAATTTGCCCGCATGGCGACTTCCTCCCGCGCAAAGACGCGCAAGCTTCCCTGGTATCTGCGACCGTTCAAATGGCTGCTGTGGTTCATCGCGATCTCGGTCGCGTGGGTGCTCGTCTATGCCGTCGTACCGCCGCCGGTGACGCTGACGATGCTGCTCGACAGCAACGGGATCACCAAGGATTGGGAAAGCCTGTCGAACATCGACCGCAATATGGTGCGCGCGGTGATCGCCGCCGAGGACGGGAAATTCTGCAGCCACGACGGCTTCGACCGCGACGCGATCGAACAGGCGATCGAACGCAACGCCAAGGGCAAGCGCATGCGGGGCGGATCGACGGTCAGCCAGCAGACCGCGAAGAATGTCTTCCTGTGGCAGGGCAGCGGCTGGACGCGTTATGTCCGCAAGGTGCCCGAGGTGTGGTTCACCTTCCTGATCGAGAAAATCTGGGGCAAGCGCCGGATCATGGAAGTCTATCTGAACGTCGCGGAGACGGGCATCGGCACCTATGGCGTCGAGGCGGGTGCGCAGCGCTATTTCAAGCATGGCGCCGCCAAGCTGGCGCCGCGCGAGGCCGCGCGGATTGCCGCGATCCTGCCGCTTCCCAAGAAGCGCGAAGCGGTGAGCCCGTCGGGTTTCACCCGCCGCTATGGCAACACGATCACCGCGCGCATCGGCCAGGTCCGCCGCGACGGGCTGGATGCGTGCGTTTACAAATAGCATCGATTCCAGAGTTTTTGAGGGACACCGGCGGTTCTCTGGATCGCCCCCGAAGGAAGTGACATGCCGGACAAAGACGAAGCCGCCCGGACACCGCGAGGACCGGCGGACCTGTGGATGGAGCGCTTCAATGCTCCGGGTCTGAATGACCAGAAAAGATATGATTTGTTGGTCGAACAGTTCGCCTCCGTGGGCAAAGATGCCCTTATACGCCCGCCGTTTTTCTGCGATTATGGTCACAACATATCTTTGGGGGCGGGTGCATTTCTGAACTATAATTGTGTCATCCTCGACGTCGAACCGGTCATCATCGGCGAAGGGACGGCTATCGGTCCGGCCGTCCAGATACTCGCCTCCGACCACCCTCAAGACCCTCTGTTGCGGAAACAGAAGATACGCTTCGGCCGCCCCGTGACCATCGGCGCCAATGTCTGGATTGGAGGCGGGGCGATCATCCTGCCGGGCGTGACGATCGGCGACGACGCAATCGTGGGTGCCGGGAGCATTGTCACGCGCGACGTTGCCGCCGGCGCCACCGTGATCGGCAACCCTGCACGGGAAAGGTGAAGGCCTGAAACAAGTTCAGGACAACGCGGCAGCTACGCCGGCTTCCAGCTCTTCCGCTCTTCGGCCTGCTTCAGCACCTCGAACGCCGCCTGCCCCGCCGCGAAGCGCTTCGCAGCCTCGGCGTCGCCCGGCTTGACGTCGGGGTGGCATTCCTTGGCGAGGTTCCGCCACGCCTTTTTCGTCGCCTCGAAATCGGCATCGGGTTCGAGGTCGAGGATTTCGAGCGCGCGCATCTCGTCGGCGCTGCGGCTGCCGTCGCCCGACCCGCCCCACGCATAATGTTGCGCCCGCGCATAGCTGTTCGCGCCGCGCGCCTCTTCGGCCGCGCGCGCCGCTGCATCCTCTGCGCTCAATCCTTCGAAATAGTCCCAGCCGCGATTATATTCGGCGGCGTGCGTCTCGCAGAAGTACCAGCGTTCGGGGCTGTTCGGCGACTTGGGCGCGGGGCAGTTTCCGGGTTCGGTACAACCATGGCGATCGCACAGGCGCACCTTTTGCGCCTCGCGCGACGAGCCATAGGGGCGCCAGCGGGGAAAACCCCAATCATCGGATCTCTTGGCGCGGCTCATCTTTACCATGTAGCGGCTGGGGCGCGCGATTGCTAGGCCAAGGAGGCCGAAAACCTAGTCTTTCGGCTTGTAACCGAACGCCTTCGCCGCGAGCTTCACGACCGCCAGGTCGCGATCGGGGGGCGTCATCGGCACGGCCGCCTCCAGTGTTTCGACGATATAGGTCAACGCCGCGATGCGTGCCGCCTTCTTGTTGTTGCCGTCGATCACCTTCCACGGCGCCCAGCGTGTGTTCGTCTGCGCGAACATCTCTTCCATCGCAGCGAGATATTCCTTGCGCTTCGACCGGTTGCGATAGTCCTCGGTGCCGGTTTTCCAGCGTTTCCAAGGATCGTCGAGGCGATCGGCGAAGCGCCTGTCCTGTTCGTCCTGTGTGATGTGGATGAAAAGTTTGACGAGGTTCGTCCGGCTTCCCGTCAGCTGCGCCTCGAACTCGTTGATTTCGTCATAGCCCTTGCGCCATTCGGCCTCGCTCGCGAAGCCCTCGACGCGCTCGACAAGCACGCGGCCGTACCAGCTGCGGTCGAAGATCGAAATTTCGCGGTTGCCCGGCAAGCGTTTCCAGAAACGCCAGAGAAAATGGCGCGCCTTTTCCTCCTCATTGGGGGCGCTGATCGGCCACACCTCGAAATAGCGCGGGTCGAGCGACGCGGTCAGCCGCTGGATGATTCCGCCCTTCCCCGCCGCGTCCCAGCCTTCGAACATGATGATGCTGCGCTGGCCGTGAATGATATGCGCAGCCTGAAGCCGTTCGAGCCGATCCTCGAGCGCCGCGAGGGTATCGGAATAGTCGCCGTCATATCTGGCGCCGGTTTCAAAGTCGGAAAGGGAGATGCTCATCCGGCCACCCTAGCGCGAGCCGGCCTTCCGACCAAGCGCGCGATCGGCCGATGTCATTTTCTGGTACAGCGCGCACGGTGTTCGTTACGCGCAGCGGATCAGAGCAGCTCCGCGAGCAGAGCAGCGACGCGCGCCGGGTTTTCCATCGGGATGAAGTGGGTCTGGTCGCCCCACAGTTCGTCGCGTTCGGCGCCGATCGCCGGGCCGAGCCCGGTCCACGTCGGGCTCAGCGAGAAATCGAGCTCACCGCCGCGCTCGCCCGTCGGGGCACGGATGACGGTCGACGGCACCGACAGATAATGCAACCACTCATGCGGACTGGTGCGCAGCGCATTCTGGTAGACCGACGCTTCGAGCGCCGGGGGACAGGCCAGCTCCAGCCCCTCTCCGTCTGCGACGGGAAGCAGGCCATGGATGCAATAGTCGGCGAGAACGGCCGTATCCCAGTTCGCATAGGGCGGCCGATCGGCGAAACGCGCGCGCATCTCTTCGGCGCATGTCCATGCGTTGCGGCGGCGCGCTACCGGATGATCGGTCGGATCGGGGATCGGGCCGGCGTCGCCCGTGTAGAAGGCAGGGTCCATGATCACCGGATCAATGAGGACGAGGCGGGCGAAAGCAGCGGGCCGCTGCGACGCGAGCCGTGTCAGCACATAGGCGCCCATGCTGTGGCCGCAGCCGACGAGCGGGTGGCCGCCAAGCCCGTCGAGCAGCGGCAGCAGCGCATCGGAGGTCGCCGCCCAGTTGGCGAGCGTCGCAGGGCGGTAGCTGCGTCCATGGCCGCGATGGTCGGGCGCGATGACGTGCGTGCCCGCGGGAAGCGCCGCGACGACCTGGTCCCAGAGCCGTGCATGGAAACCCGTCGCGTGGAGCAGGAGCAGCGAAGGCCCATGCCCCCGCTCACCCCATTCGAACCAGCAGATGTCGCCTTCCGGCGTTTCCAGCCGGTGCTCCCGCGGCTCGCTCACGCCTTAGCTCTTCGGACCGTCGACGAGGCGGATGCTGAGTTCCTTGAGCTGTTTGTCGCTCACCGGCGCAGGGGCGCCCATCATCAGATCCTCGGCCTTCTGGGTCATCGGGAAGACGATCACTTCGCGGATATTCGGCTCGTCGGCGAGCAGCATCACGATGCGGTCGACGCCCGGTGCCGAACCGCCGTGCGGCGGCGCGCCGAACTTGAAAGCGTTGATCATGCCGCTGAAGTTCGCATCGACGTCGGCCTGCGAATAGCCCGCAATCTCGAACGCCTTGTACATGATGTCCGGGCGATGGTTCCGGATCGCACCCGACGACAGTTCGACGCCGTTGCAGACGATGTCATACTGGTAAGCGAGGATATCGAGCGGATCCTTGCCGGTCAGTGCATCCATCTCGCCCTGCGGCATCGAGAAGGGATTGTGGCTGAAATCGATCTTGCCAGTGTCCTCGTCGGCTTCGAACATCGGGAAGTCGACGATCCAGCAGAATTCGAAACGGCTCTTGTCGATCAGGTCAAGCTGGTCGGCGACGCGCGTGCGCGCGAGGCCGGCGAGCTTCGCCGCCTTCGCTTCGGCGCCCGCGGCGAAGAAGATGCCGTCGTTCGGGCCGAGACCCATCGCGTCGGCGATCGCCTTCATGCCTTCCTGACCATGGTTGTTGGCGATCGGGCCACCGAACACGCCGTCCTTCTGCGTCGCATAGCCGAGACCCGGGAAGCCTTCCGACTGTGCCCAGCTGTTCATCTCGTCGAAGAATTTGCGGCTCTTCTCGTGCGTTTCGGGCGCGGCGACGGCGCGAACGACCTGGCCTTCCTCGACCATCGTCGCGAAGCGGCCGAAGCCCGAACCCTTGAAGAAGTCGCCCACGTCGTGGACGAGCAGCGGGTTGCGGAGGTCAGGCTTGTCGCTGCCATATTTCAGCATCGATTCGCGGTAGGGAATGCGCTTGAACGGCAGCGGCGACACGGTGCGGCCCTTGCCGTCGAAGTCCGCGAACTCCTCGAACACGCCGTGGAGCACCGGTTCGATGGCGTTGAAGACGTCGTCCTGCGTGACGAAGCTCATCTCGAAATCGAGCTGGTAGAATTCACCCGGCGAGCGGTCGGCGCGCGCATCTTCGTCGCGGAAGCAGGGCGCGATCTGGAAATAGCGGTCGAAGCCCGCGACCATCAGCAGCTGCTTGAACATCTGCGGCGCCTGCGGCAGCGCGTAGAATTTGCCGGGATGGACGCGGCTGGGCACCAGATAGTCGCGTGCGCCCTCGGGGCTGCTCGCGGTCAGGATCGGCGTCTGGAACTCGGTAAAGCCCTGATCGATCATCCGGCGGCGCAGCGACGAAATCACGTTCGACCGCAGCACGATATTCTTGTGCAGCCGCTCGCGGCGCAGATCGAGGAAACGGTTCGTGAGGCGGATTTCCTCAGGATATTCGGTCTCGCCGAACACCGGCAGCGGCAGACGATCGGCGGCGGACTGCACGGTCACCGCGCTCGGATAAATTTCGATCTCGCCAGTCGCGAGCTTCGGGTTGAGCGTCTCGGGCGAACGCGCGGCGACCTTGCCGGTGAAGGTCAGGACGGACTCGGGACCCATGGCGTTGACCGTCGGATAGAGATCCGAACCCGTCTCGACCACGATCTGGGTGATGCCATAATGGTCACGAAGATCGACGAAGAGGACATTCGCATGTTCGCGCGTCCGATGCACCCAACCTGAAAGACGGACTTCCTCACCGACGTTGGCGGCGCGAAGATCGGCGCATGTGTGAGTACGATAGGCGTGCATTTTTTCGTCTTTCAAAATCCGGGGAAGCACGGTCGAACGCCGCGCCAACATGGCCGCGCCTAAGGCAGGTCGGCGCGCCATTTGTCAAGGGTTGACGGCCAAATCAGCAGGTCAATCCGAGGCCATCGAGCACCTCGCTGCCGAACAGCGCGCGGTGCGCCGGATCGGGGAGCAATCGGTCGCGCGCGGCGCGCCAGCGGCGAAAATCCTCGCCATAGTCGGCGGCGACGCGCACCGCGTCGAGCCAGCAGCTCTTTGCCCAATGGCGCGTGAAGGCGACGCCCTCGGCATCGAGGCGTTCGACGACGCGCGCATAGGCGTCGGCGGTACGCTGGCTGCGCGGGCCGTCGAAATCGATCACCGCATTGTGCGGGAAACGCGCGGGGGCGAGCAACCCCTGCGCCCGCTCCATGAAGCGCACCGTGACCACGGTCGAGCCGCCATGCCGCGCATAGACCGCGCAAACCAGTTCGAACACATGCGCAAGATCGGCGCGGTCGATCGTCACCGAGGCGTTGAACAGGTCGGCGAGCGGCCGGTGCGTGTCGAGCCCCTCCCCCCAGCTGCCATAGACCGGCGGCGCGTCGACGTCGGGACCGCTCGCATAACCCTGCTTCATCGCGAATTGCAGCAACGGCCCCCGCGCCCACGGATAATCGTTGAGGAAACGGCCGAGCAGGCTGAGCGCGTCATAACCCGCACCGAGCTGCCCCGGCGTCGCGCGCGGATAATCGTCGCGCCATGGCTCGCGATAGAGGAAACGCAGCATCGCCGGCCGCTTGAACGGCTTGTACGGGTTGACGATCATCTGGACGAAATCGGGATCCTGATCGAGAGCATAGGCGGCCGAAAAGCGCCGGAAATCGCCCGCAGCAAGCCAGCCCAGCGCCGCCGCATCGACCTTGCGCAGATTCTGGATCGGGCGAACGAGGAATTTCGGGACGCTGTCGACGACGAGCGCGGTGACGATGCCGAGCGACCCCACCGGAAGCTGCGCGGCAGCGAACATCGCGTCGTCACGCAACGGCGTCGAACCCGTGTCGGCGACAAAGGTGTCGCTCATCACGCCCGCCTCGGGCTCGATCCAGTGGATGCCGGCGGGCGTGACGACCTGCACCGCACGGATATGGTCCTGGATACCCCCGCGCGCGATCATCGATCCGTGGGTGCCGGTGGCGGCGGCACCCGCGAACGTCTGGCCATTGCCCGCGCCGCTCGTCCACAGCGAGCGCCCCTGTTCCTCGAACTTGTCCGACACCTCATCGACGAGCGCGCCCGCTTCGACGAGCATCAGCGTGCTTGCGTCGATGCCCGGCCGCACGTCGTCGGCGCCGATCCGAAAGCAGCGGTTGAAGCGGCGCGTATGGAGCAGCCAGCTTTGCGAACTGATGTTGACGTTCGACGGCGACCAGCCCGCGCCGAGCGGCCGGACGCGGCGCTTCGCCGCCGCCGCCTGTGCCAGCCAGTCCTGCACCGATTTTGCCGCGATCGCGATCTCGTCGCGTCCGCGCGGCGCGTCGCCGCTGCGCAAGGCAAAGCGCGTCGCCGCCTCGCACGTGCCCGTGCCATGATAGTTGGTCCAGCGCCCCTCGTCGCCGAGCTTTACGATGGGCATCACGCGTCTCCCAGCGGCTGGACGCCGGCGTGCGCGCGCCAGGCAACGGTTACCGGCCGAAGGAAGCCGAAGGTCGCGATGGCAACGAGCATCTGGCGCCGCGTCGCAAAGACGCGGACGTCGCACAGGCCATGATCGGATTCGGGCGTCACGAAGGGCTGCGCGGCCTGCGCCGCAAAGCCCCAGCCCTTCAGCGTCACGACCATCGATTCTTCGTCGAGCGGCCGCGGGTTGGCGATCGATACGAAAACATCCGCCTGCCCCGCAGCATATTGCCCGAAAAGCAGCGCAAAACCGAGCGCGGCAAGCGCCCAACCGAGCCACATCATGCCCATTTTCCCTTCGTCTTTTTCCCCAGCCGGTGTTCCGGCTCCGCGACCCGAAGAGCACGGACAATTTTTCCTGCCCGTTACTTCCAACTAGCTGTATAGGCGCGCTATGCAAGTCCATCCGTTGATCGAAACCAGCGCCGCGCTCGTCGAATTTTGCGACCTCATCCGGGACAGCGATTTCATCGCCGTCGACACCGAGTTCATGCGCGAAAACACTTTCTGGCCAGAGCTTTGCCTGATCCAGGTGGCCGACCGCGACCATGCGGCGGCGATCGATCCGATGGCCCCCGGCATCGATTTGAAGCCGCTGCTCGACCTGCTCGTCGCCAATGAAGATATGCTGAAAGTCTTTCATGCGGGCGGGCAGGATGTCGAAATCATCTTCAACCTGACCGGCAAGACCCCGCACCCGATCTTCGACACGCAGATCGGCCAGATGGCGATCGGCCAAGCCGAACAGGTCGGCTATTCCAACCTCGTCGAAGCGTGGATCGGCATCCAGCTCGACAAGGGCGCGCGCTTCACCGACTGGAGCCGCCGTCCGCTCGACAAGCGCCAGATCGATTATGCGATCGGCGACGTCACCCATCTCGCGAAGATTTTCCCGATGATGCTCGACAAGCTGATCAAGACCGGCCGCGGCCACTGGCTCGACGAGGAAATGGAAAAGCTCGCCGATCCAGCCAATTACAGCGTCGACCCCGACAAGGCGTGGCAGCGGATCAAGATTCCGTCGCGCAAGCCCGACGTGCTCGGCCGGTTGCAGGCGCTCGCCGCATGGCGCGAGCGCGAGGCGCGTTCCAAAAACCTGCCGCGCGGTCGCATCGTCAAGGACGAGACGCTCGCCGACCTCGCCGCCCATCCGCCAAAGGATCAGGACGGGCTCGGGCGCGTCCGCGGGCTGTCGGCGACGTGGAAATCGAACGACATCGGCGCGCGATTGATGGACGCGCTGACCAATGCAAAGCCGATGGCGAAGGACGACATGCCCGATCGCGCGCCGCGCGGACCCGGCCTCGGCAAGGAAGGCGTGCTCGTCGCCGACCTGCTCAAGCTGCTGCTCAAGATTCGTGCGCGCGAACTCAATGTCGCGGCAAGACTGATCGCACGCAGCGACGACCTCGAAGCGCTGGCGGCGGGCGGGCGCGAAGGCATCGCGATGATGGAAGGCTGGCGTTACGATGTGTTCGGCCATGCCGCGCTCGACCTTGTCGAAGGCCGGATGGGTTTCGCGGTCAAGAATGGCAAGCTGGTGATGAGCGAGATCGACAGCGCCGCCTGAACGGCTGGCACCATATCATTTGCGCGGGACCCGGCGTTGCCCCATAATCGGGCGCGCGCCATTTCCCGCGAAATGAAGGAGCAAGCCATGCGTTTTCCCGTCGCTATCGCCCTCGTCGCCATCGGCCTTGCTGGCTGCAACGCGTCGCCGAAGAAGACCGAAAGCCCGGCCGCGGAAACGGCAGAATCAAAGGCGCCCAAGGCCGACGCTGCGGCGACGCCCGCAACCGAACTCGTCCGCTATAGCTGCGCCGACGGATCGACCGTCGAGGCGCGCTATCCGACCCCTGAAACGGCGCAAATCGTGACCGCCGGAAAGACCGTCGACATGACGATCGCGCAATCGGCGAGCGGCGCGCGCTATGTCGGCGGCGGCTGGCAATGGTGGACGAAGGGCATGACCGACGGGATGCTCGCGCCGCTGAAGCCGGGCGAGGATATCGCATCGGCCGCGGGGACCACTTGCACGTCCGCCGCCGCCGCTCCGGCCGCGAACTAGGCCGCGCCGCCGCCCAGCAAATCGATTACCGGTTCTGCGTCGAGCGCGTTCCCCAATGCGCGCAGGCGCCGGTCGACGGCTTCGCCCATCAGGTGGTGCCATTCGGGCGCAACCGATAGCCGCAGCTTGCCGTCCGTAAGCGCGATCGAACTGCCTACGAGCGGCGCCTGGATGCCGCCGGTCAGGCGCTGCGCGAGGCGGATCGCGAGCCCCCATTGGCGCGCCCGCGCCAGCCGTTCGGCCGACACAAGGCCGCCCATCGCCGGGAATTCGGCATCGGCACCGCCGAAGCCAGCATAAAGCGCGCGCGCGAGGAGGATGCGGCCCGGGATATCGATGCTGCGCCAGTTGCCGTGCAGGCCGATTTCGGTGCCGCGTTCGGCGCGGAAATCGGGGTTCGCCGACCAGGCGACGTCGCTGAGCAGGCTGGCGGCGAGACGGACGCGGCTGTCGACCGGCGCCTCGTCGGCGAACAGCGGCGCGATCCATTCTGCGATCGCGCGGCCGTGCGGGGCGAAGCGCGCGAGGCGGCGGCCCTCGAATTCGGCGGCGACGATCAGCGGGTCCTGCGCGCGCGTTTCGGCGTCGAGCGCCTGATAGAGCAATCCTTCCCGAAGCCCCGACGACGACACCGTCATTTCGGGCACGTCGAGGATGTTCACGAGCGCCGCGAGCAGTGCCGCCGCGTCGGGCAAGGCCGCGGCGCGGTTCGACGCCATGCCGGGAATCGCGCGCAATTCCTCGAAACTCAGCCGCCTGGTCGCACGCGTCAGGCGGCGCAGCGCGGTGCGCGGCAGGCTGTGCTGGTCGAGCACCGCAAGCGGGTCCTTCGTCAGTTCGAGGTCGAGGCGCGAGAGCGCACGCCACGACCCGCCGACGAGATAGAGCGGCAGGCCGGTGAGACCTTCACCGGGCCAGCCGGCCGCGCGGAGCATCTTGCGCACCGAACGCTCGAACGCCTGCTCGCCGTCCTTGCGAAGCGCGGGCAAGCGGAGCACCCCGAGCGGGAAGGATGCGCGGCGACCGACCCTTCCGTCCGACACTTCGGCCAATTCGAGGCTGCCGCCGCCGAGATCGACCGCGATGCCATGCGCGTCGGGAATCGCGGCGAGCACCCCATGCCCGGCAGCTTCGGCCTCTTCCTCGCCCGACAGCAGGCGGATGCTCAGCCCCGCCTCGGCCGCCGCGGCGATGAAGTCGGGGCCGTTCGCGGCGTCGCGCACCGCAGCGGTTGCGACGCATTGCACGTCCTGCACATCCATATGCTTGGCGAGCAGCGCGTAACGGCGGAGCGCGACGAGTCCGCGCTCGGCATCCTGCGGCGCGATCCGGCCATCGAGCGCGAGGCCGCGGCCGAGCCCCGCGGCGACCTTTTCGTTGAAGATCACCGCGGGCGCGCGCGCCGGCCCTTCATAGACGACGATACGCACCGAGTTCGAGCCGATGTCGATGACCGCAGAGCGGTGGACCGTCTGTTTCGGGGGACGCAGCAAACCGGGTTCCGTTTCAATCTTCGCGCACGTCGAAGGCAAGCGTCGGCACATCCTGACGCTTGTGAAGCGCGGTGCCGCGGCCCGACAGTGACGGGTTGTTCATAAAATAATGGTGCAGGTTGAATGGTTTGTCACCGGGAACCACGCGCACGGAGGTCCCGTCGGACTGAAGAATCCAGCTTTGTTCATTGTCGATCAGGTTCGCGACGAGCACCTGGTCCAATATCTGGTCGTGCACCGTCGGGTTTTCGATCGGGATCATATATTCGACGCGGCGGTCGAAGTTGCGCGGCATCCAGTCGGCGCTGCTGATATACAGCTTTGCCGCGCGGTGTGGCAGGGCCGCGCCGTTCGCAAAGGCCCATACGCGGCTATGTTCGAGGAAGCGGCCGACGACCGACTTGACGCGGATCGTTTCGGACAGCCCCGGCACGCCCGGACGCAGGCAGCAGATGCCGCGCACGATCAGTTCGATCGGCACCCCCGCGGCGCTCGCCTCGTAAAGCTTGTCGATGATATCGGGGTCGACGAGGCTGTTCATCTTCGCCCACACGCCCGACGGCTGTCCCGCCTTTGCCGCCGCGGTTTCGGCGTCGATCAGTTCGGACAGATGCGCGCGCATGTTGAGCGGCGACATGGTGATCAGGTCGAGCCGTTCGGGTTCGACATAACCGGTGATATAATTGAACAGCTGCGCCGCGTCGCGCCCGGCGCGCGGGTCGGCGGTGAAGAAGCTGAGATCGGTATAGATGCGCGCGGTCACCGGGTGATAATTGCCGGTGCCGAAGTGACAGTAAGTGCGATACCCCTGCCCTTCGCGGCGCACGACCATCGAAATCTTGGCGTGCGTCTTCCACTCGATGAAGCCGTAGACGACCTGCACCCCAGCGCGTTCGAGCTGGTTCGCCCAGAGAAGATTCTGTTCCTCGTCGAAACGCGCCTTGAGCTCCACCACGGCGGTCACCGACTTGCCCGCCTCGGCCGCCTCGATCAGCGCGCGTATTACCGGCGACTGGTTGCCCGCGCGATAGAGCGTCTGCTTGATCGCAACGACGTCGGGATCGGCCGCGGCCTGACGGAGGAAGGAGAGCACGACGTCGAAGCTCTCGTACGGGTGATGGACGACGATGTCCTTCGAACGGATCGCGGCGAAACAATCGCCGCCATGTTCGCGGATGCGTTCGGGAAAGCGCGCCGAATAGGCGGGGAATTTGAGGTCGGGCCGGTCGACGTCGACGAGCGCGGACAGCGCCGCGAGGCCGATGAAACCGCCGATCTTGGCGACGATCGCTTCATGCCCCTGGATATCGGCGCCCAGCACTTCGGCGATTTCGCCGGGCATGTCGGCTTCGAGTTCGAGCAGGATCACGCGGCCGCGGCGGCGGCGGCGGATCGCGGTGCGGAACAGGCGAACGAGATCCTCCGCCTCTTCCTCAAGCTCGATATCGCTGTCGCGAATGATGCGGAACACGCCGAGCGAGCGGATCGTGAAGCCCGGGAACAGCAGGTCGCCGAAAATCTCGATCAGATATTCGATCGGGACGAACGCGCCCGGCTGGCCAGGCACGGGTACGAAGCGCGCCAGCGAGGCGGGAATCATCACCAGTTCGCGGATCGTCTCGCCGGTCGCCTTGCGTTGAAGATCGAAGATGACCCCAAGGCCGCGGTTGGGGATGAAAGGAAAGGGATGCGCCGGATCGAGCACCTGCGGGGTGAGGATCGGGAAAATCTGGTCGATGAAATATTGGCGGAGCGCCGCGCGCAGCACGTCCTTGTCCGACCCGGTGCCGTGGACAACGATGCCCTGTTCGGCGAGCAGCTTGTGGAGCAATTGCCATTCGCTCTGCTGCTGGTCGACGAGGCGGTTCACCTCGGCCTCGATCTCGGCAAGCTGCTGCCCCGGCGAGCGGCCGTCGGCCGAGGGATCATCGATTCCCTGGAGCTGCTGGCCCTTCAGCCCCGCGACGCGGACCATGAAGAATTCGTCGAGATTGCTCCCCGAAATCGACAGGAAGCGCAGCCGTTCGAGCAAGGGATGCGCGGGATTGCGCGCTTCTTCCATCACCCGGCGATTGAAGGCCAGCCAGCTGAGTTCGCGGTTGAAGAAGCGTTCGGGGCCGAAAGTGGGCGGTGTCGCCGCGGTGGCGGCATCATTGTCTGCGCGTAGGGGGCCGCCGGCTATCGACATGTCGCTTCATCCTGTCTTTCGAGCAAATCGGGATCGATGAGCCCCTGTGACAGTAATGTTTCACGCGTAAGACGAATGCTAATGCCGCCCCCTTTTTCGAGCGACGCCGCGTCGAGCGCCGCGACGACGCGGTGGATCGCCGCATAGCTGCGTTCCATCCGCGGGACGATATAGGAGGCGACGCCGGGTGCGAGCGCCACACCGCGCTGCGCGAACAGCGCCTCGATCAGGTCGCGCGCAAGGCAGTCGTCGGGATCGCCGATCGTCAGCACCGGCACCGCCGCGAGGCGCGAGCGCAGGTCGGGCAGCGCGACATTCCATTCCGAAGGCCGTGCATCGGCGATGATCAGCAGCGGCGCACCGCTTGTCTGCGCGGCGTTCCACGCATGGAAAATCTCTTCTTCCGAAACGCTGGCATGGCCATCGATCACGCGGCCGCCGGTTTCAGCGGCGAAGAGGCGGCCCATCAGGCTGCGCCCCGATCCGCGTGGTCCGACGAGCACGGCGGTGCGGACGGGCCATGTTGCCGGGTGGCGCAGATAGCGCACCGCGTCGGCGTTGCTGGTGCCGACGATCAGCGGACCATCGTTGCTACCGCCGGCGCTCCAGTCGAGCGGCAAGGCGATCTGGCCGGGAGCGGCGCGCGCCATCAGCGGCTGATCCGCAGCGTGCTGCCGCCCTCCTGCACCTTGTAGCCGCGCGCGGCGAGCGCGGCCTTCAGCGCCGCGATATCGCCGCGGAAGGTCACGCGCATCACCGAGGTACCGCCCAGCGCGAGGCTGGTGGTCGAGGCCGACTGGACGCCCGATATACCGCCCACCGCGCGTTCGGTCGCGGTGACCGAATCGACGTCGGGGGAATTATATTGGACGGTGAAGCTCTGCACCCCGACCGGCGCCGTGGTCGGCACGCTGCTGTCGGTTTCGCTGGGCAGCGCCTCTTCATCGGTCGCGACCTCTTCGGGCAGGTCGGCCTTTTCGACCGGCTTTTCGAGGACGAGATAGGTGTCGGTGCGCAGCACACCGGCGGCCAGTGCGTCGATATAGATGCGATCCATCCGCGCGACCGCCTTTTCCATCATGTCGGGCAGCGCGGCGGGGCTGGGCCCGGTCATCGTGAAGCTGGAAATCAGCTTGCTGTCGGGGCCGAAGCGCGCAGTGAAATAGCCTTTGATCGGGCCGCCGGGATAGGAATATTCGACGCGTGCGATTGGCGTCAGCACGTCGGCGGCGCCATATTGATCGAGGATGACGCGCCACCAGACGCGGCCGCGGCGGCCGGTCTGCCCCGCGTTGATCAGCAGCGTGTCGGCGCCGGTTCCCGCGGTGCGGACATAGTCGATCGCGCTTTGCCCCGTATTATATTCGGCCCACGCGCGCTGCCATGCGCTGCGCTGTTCGAAGACCTGCGGGATGCCGTCGATCGAATAGACGGGAATCACGAGCAGCGGCGGCGAGCGCAAGGTCCGCCCACTGACGCCGAGAATCTGGCCGGCGCGGACGCGGTCGAACTGGACGCCGAGCCGCGCGACATAACGGCGCGGTCCGATCTGTTCTTCCTCGACGACGACCGCGGTGACGATCCCGTCGAGCACCGAATCGCCGAGCGCGGGACCGTCGCTGCCGTTCAGCTTGCGATAAAGCTGCGCCCAGCCCTTGCGCTGCGCCTCGCGCCAGCCCTTCGAGCGCGCGTCGTCGGCATTATCGCCGGTGACGTCGACGAGGATCCCGCTTGCGAGGAAATCGCCGCTGCTGTTGATCGGGGTGATGCCGCGATCGCCGCGGGTGATCTGGCCATCGACGATCCCGGCGACAAGAATCGCGCAGAACAGGCCGAAAAGTGCGGCCCAGCGCCAATCGCGGGGTGCCAGGGAGCGAAGCGAGAAGCTCGGGGCGAAGCGGGGAAAGGCAGCCGAAATCATATCTTCTCTATGCTTTGCCCAAAAGCGTGGCCCCGGACAAGGAAATCATGGCATTTCGTGGCCAGAGTCGTTAGTCGCGCTGGCCATGGATTCCAAGCACAACCCACCCGCCTCCTACACTTATGCGCAGGCCGGCGTATCGATCGAGACCGGCAACGCGCTGGTCCGTGCCATTGCCCCGCTCGCCCGTGCGACGCGTCGTCCCGGCGCCGACGCCGACCTCGGCGGCTTTGGCGGATTCTTCGACCTGAAAGCGGCGGGGTTCAACGATCCTTTGCTCGTCGCCGCGAACGACGGGGTGGGCACAAAGCTGAAGCTCGCCATCGAATCGGGCAAGCATGACGGCGTCGGGATCGACCTTGTCGCGATGTGCGCGAACGACCTGATCGTGCAGGGCGCCGAGCCGCTGTTTTTTCTCGATTATTATGCAACGGGCAAGCTCGACAACGATGTCGCGACCGAAGTCGTCGCGAGCATCGCCGAAGGGTGCAAGCAGGCTGGATGTGCGCTGATCGGCGGCGAAACCGCCGAAATGCCGGGCATGTATTCGGACGGCGACTATGACCTTGCGGGCTTCTGCGTCGGCGCGGTCGAGCGCGACCAGGTATTGACCGCCGACAAGGTTGCGGCGGGCGACGTGATTTTGGGCCTCGCCTCTTCGGGCGTGCATTCGAACGGTTTTTCGCTCGTGCGCCGGCTCGCGGCGGACAAGGGCTGGAAGCTCGACCGCCCTGCCCTCTTCGACCAGAATATCCTGCTGATCGACGCGCTGATGGCGCCGACCCGCATCTACGTGAAGAGCCTGCTGCCCCTCGTGAAGACCGGCCATATCCACGCACTCGCGCATATCACCGGCGGCGGCCTGCTCGAGAATATCCCGCGCATCCTGCCAAAGACATTGCACGCGCACGTCGACGCCGATGCGTGGGGCCAACCGCGACTGATGGCGTTCCTGCAGGCGCAGGGGAATATCGAGCCCGAGGAAATGGCGCGCACGTTCAACTGCGGCATCGGCATGGCGGTCGTCGTCGCCGCGAGCGATGTTGACACTGTTACCGCGGCGCTCGAAGCCGCGGGCGAGACCGTGTTCCGCATCGGCCACATCGCCGAGGGTGAAAAGGGCTGCACCGTGACGGGCGGCGCCGAAACGTGGAGCGCACGCGCGCCGTGGAGTGCGACGCATAATGGCTAAGGCGCGTGTCGCCGTCCTGATTTCGGGCGCCGGCACCAATATGGCGGCGCTGCTTTACGCCGCGAAGGCCGAAGCCTGCCCCTATGAGCTGGTGCTTGTCGGCAGCAACGATCCCGAAGCCCCGGGGCTGGCGATCGCCGGGGCCGAAGGCATCGCGACATGGGGTCTGTCGCACAAGGGCATGAACCGCGACGCGTTCGACGCACTGGTCGACGAACAATTGCGCGGCGTCGGCGCCGAGTTCGTCGCGCTCGCGGGCTATATGCGCATCCTGTCCGACGCGTTCGTCGCGCGATGGGCGGGCCGGATGATCAACATCCACCCCAGCCTGCTGCCACTCTACAAGGGGCTGAACACGCACAGCCAAGCCATCGAGGCAGGTGACAAATTCGGCGGATGCAGCGTGCACGTCGTGACGCCCGGCGTCGACGAGGGGCCAGTGCTCGCGCAGACGCCGGTCGCGATCCTTCCCGGCGACACGGTCGAAACGCTCGCGCGGCGGGTGCAGTTCGCCGAGCATCAGCTCTATCCCGCCACCCTCGCCGCGTTCGTGACGCGCGAGCGCTCGCCCGACTATCTGCGCGCCCGCGTGCGCGAACTCGCGATGGCGCTGCCCGAGGCCGACGAGGTCACCTCGCACGGCATGCCCTGCTTCGGGATCGTGAAGGGCAAGAAATTCGCCTATTTCACCGAAGATCATCACGGCGACGGCAAGATCGCGCTGCTGGTAAAGATCAGCGGCGCCGAGGAGCAGGCGATGCTGATCGAACTCGATGAAGAGCGTTATTACCGCCCCGCCTATTTCGGCGACGGCTGGGTCGGCATCCGCCTCGACCTCGGCGACACCGACTGGGACGCGATCGGCGAATGGCTGCGCAAGAGCTGGCTTGCGGTCGCGCCGAAAAAGCTGGCAGGGCTGATGGGAGTTACGGAAGAGTTCTAGGCAAAGAGGGGCGCTTTGATGGATTCGGACTTTGGCGAAGCAATCGATCGCATAAAGGAGATCGCCAAGGCTGCGGCACAGGATGCCGAAGCGCTGGAAGCCCGGCAAGGACACGCAGGCGACGCGATCGAGATACGCGCGCACCTCGACCGTCTGTGCGGCCAACTGACCGACATCCATGCCATTCTGACCGGCGATGCCGAACAGGAAAAGGAGGGCTTGCTGAAGCGCTTCGGGCGTTGGTCGCGATTGGTCAGGGCAGATCTGCGCCAGTTCGACGAAGATGAGCGGCGGTCGCTTCACGAAAGAATATTGGCGGCGGAGCGCGAGGCGCTGGCCGAACTGAATATCGGAAGCCGCTGGACGGGCAAGCTGCTCGAAGAGTTACGCAAAAAACTCGCCACGACGAGGCGCGTCGAACTGACCGACCGCGCGCTGGCGCGGATTTGTGCAGATATCGACGCGCTGCGGGCATTTGTCTGCCGGTCGGGGCCGACGCCCGGACGGAGGAAGCTGGATCTGATCCTGAAAGGGGTCCACGGCACGATCAAGATCGTGGCCGACATCGGAAAGCTCGCCGGAGATCCAACTGTCATAATGGGAATTTGCGGGCTGTATTCCGTCTATTCGGGCGGAAGCATGATCCGAAGCACCGTGCGGGGATTGCAGCGGATCGAAGACGCGGCCGCCCGGGCCGCCGCGAATGCCGAAGCAGAAAAACAGAAGGCCGAGGCGGAAGATCGCGCAAGGATGGCCGAAGCAGCAGAGGAAGAGGAACGGCAGCACAAGGCGCAGATCGCCAAAAAGCGGGAGGAGTTCGAGGCGGGGGCCCGCAAGCACGGCAGGAAATACAGGTTTTAGTGTGCCGACAAACCGGATGCCAGGCAGGGCGGACGCTATCGCTGCCCCTCTTTGCGCATCGACGAAAAAGGCCGCCGGATCGCTCCGGCGGCCTCTTCGTTTCGGAAAATACCGATCGGCTTAGCCGACGATTTCTTCGGGCTTGAAGAAGTAAGCGATTTCGATCGCCGCATTCTCGTCGCTGTCCGAACCGTGCACCGTGTTCGCTTCGATGCTTTCGGCGAGTTCCTTGCGGATCGTGCCGGGCGCGGCGTCCTTGGGGTTGGTCGCGCCCATGATATCGCGGTTCGCCTGCATCGCGTTCTCGCCTTCGAGGACCTGGACGACGACGGGGCCGCTGATCATGAAGTCGACGAGTTCGCCAAAGAAGGGGCGTTCCTTGTGGACCGCGTAGAAGCCTTCGGCCTGTTCGCGGCTCATGTGGATGCGCTTCGACGCGACGACGCGCAGGCCGGCGTCTTCGAGCATCTTGGTGACGGCGCCGGTGATGTTGCGACGCGTGGCGTCGGGCTTGATGATCGAAAAAGTGCGAGTAACCGCCATGGGGGAAGCTCCTATGTTGTTATTGTCTGCGATGCGCGCGCCTCTAGCGGCGCTTTTGCTGCACTGCAAGGACAGAGCGCGGCGCGGCGATCAGCCGCCCGAACCATAGGTCACCGCGCCCTCAACCATGGCGCCATTCTGGGTTGCGGTGATCTGGATCGAGGTTTGCGCATCGTCGGGCTTTTCGGCGCTGATGATGATCGTGTCCTCGGCGTTCATTTCGGACTTTACCTTGAGGCCCGCAGCCTCGATCTGGCGCCGATAGTGCGCGACGACGTCGGCCGCGCTGGCCTTGACCTCGAAGCTAGCGAGGCCGCCCTGCTTGCCTTCGGACGATCCCGCGAAACCGCCCGTCATCTTCGATCCGGGATAGGGCGTGATGCCCGCAGGCAGCTTCGCTTCGCCGCCGAACTGGACTTCGCCTTCCTCTGTCTTGATCGTGACCTTGCCGTTTTCGCCGTCTTCGCTGCTGCTGATGCTGTAGTCGGCGGTCTTCCCCGTTGCGGGATCGGTATAGGTGCCGCTTGCGACCTCCGTCTCCGATTTCGAACCGCACCCGGCCGCGAGCAGCGACAGCGAAATGGCAAAGGCGGTGGAAAGCAACGGGTTCGGGCGCATCATCAGGCTCCTGTGCAAAGATCGAATCGGCCGCGTAGACAGCGGTGCCCGGCCTATGCGACGGTCATCACGACGCGTCGGTGACCCGCGTCACATCCCGATTATCAGGGTCCTTCGGACCAGCGGCCGTTTTCGTCCTGCTTCCAGAAGCGGTTATCGACATCTTCCCGCGCGGCGAGCGTTCGCCAGAGTGCGCGCGCATCATCGATGCGGCTGTTGTCGAAGAGCAGGAAGGTGCGTTCGAAGCCCAGCGCTTCCTCGCGCCATTCGCCGTCGGCGAGCGCGAGGTGGCTGGCGCGATTCGGCGGCGAAGCCGCGAGCGTGCCCGAAATCAGGATCGGTTCGATCTCTTCGTCGGGCGAGCCCGCAGCTCCATGCGGCAGGAAGCTCGCCGGGGTCAGCGTCCACAGCGCCTCGTCGATCGCCTGCCGCTGCATCGCGGACGCGGCGACCACCAGCAGGCGGTCGCCGTTCGCGAGGATGCGCGTCGCGAGCGCGGGGAGCACGCGTTCGACCGGGTCGCGGGTCAGCCGGTAAAAGTCGACGCGCGCCATGCTCCCCTGCCCTTAGCTGCTCAACCTTCGTGGTTGGCGGCGATGTAACGGTCGAGCAGGCGCACGCCATAGCCGGTCGCGCCCTTCGCCCACACCGGGCCGTCCTTGTCGGCCCACGCCATGCCCGCGATGTCGAGATGCGCCCAGGCGACGCCCTCGCCGACATAGCGCTTCAGGAACTGCGCCGCGGTGATCGAGCCGCCTTCGCGCGGACCGATATTCTTCATGTCGGCGATCGGGCTGTCGATCAGCTTGTCGTAAGCGGGCGACAGCGGGAAGCGCCACAGCTTGTTGTTGCTGACCTCGCCCGCGGCGAGCAGGTCGGCGGCGAGCTTGTCGTCATTGGCGAAGATGCCCGCATATTCATGGCCGAGCGAGATCACCATCGCGCCGGTCAGCGTCGCGAGGTCGACGATCACCTTGGGGTCATAGGCGCTCTGCGCCCAGCTGATCGCATCGCAGAGGACCAGGCGACCTTCGGCGTCGGTGTTGAGCACCTCGACCGTCTGGCCCGACATGGTGGTCACGACGTCGCCGGGGCGCATCGCATTGCCGTCGGGCATATTCTCGACGAGGCCGACGACGCCGACGACATTCGCCTTCGCCTTGCGGCCCGCGATCGCCTTGATCGCGCCCGCAACCGCGCCCGCGCCGCCCATGTCCCATTTCATCATGTCCATGCCGGCACCGGGTTTCAGGCTGATGCCGCCGGTGTCGAAGGTGACGCCCTTGCCGATGAAGACGACGGGCGCGTCGCCCGGATTGCCACCGTTCCAGCGCATCGCGAGCAGCCGCGGCGGGCGCGTCGAGCCCTGCGCGACGCCGAGCAGCGCGCCCATGCCGAGCGCCTTCATCTGGCGTTCGTCGAGCACTTCGAGCTCGACGCCGAGGTCGGTCAGATGCTGGCAGCGTTCGACGAAGCTTTCGGGATAAAGGATGTTCGGCGGTTCGGCGACGAGCGTCTGGGTCAGCGCAACGCCATCGGCGATCGCTTCATTTTCGGCCCAGCGATCCGACAGGTCGCCGTGCGGCGAGGCGATGATCACCGTCTTCAGGCTCGGCTTCGCCTTGTCGGCGAGGCGCGTGCGATAGGTGTCGAGGCGCCAGTTGCGCAGGAGTGCACCCATCGCAAAGGCCAGCACGTCGTCGGCATCGCTCGCGCCCGCGCTCGCGAAATCGACCTGGACAGCGGTGACGCCGCTCGTCTGCAGCTTCGCCGTCAGCGCCGCGCCGCCGCGCTCGATATCGAGCTCGCTGCCCTCGCCGATCCCGACGAGCAACAGGCGCTTCGCCTGGTCGCCGTCGATCGCCGCAGTCTCTGCCACGGTGCCCGCCGCGCCATCGAAGCGTGCCTGCGCCGCCGCGGCGCCCAGCAGCGCACCGAGTGCACCCGCTTCGCCCTTGCGGACCGGAAAAGCGACGACGTCGGCAGACGCATCGATTTGCGCGACAAACTGAATGTCCATGCCTTAACTTTCTTATGCGATGATTGATTGGAACGTGGCGGACCGATAGGGGTTTCGCTTGCGAGTTGCAAAAACAAAGCTGCCGGTCCAATCCGGCAAATGTCTATATAGGGTTCGGGACAAAGGGATTAAATGAGCTGGGCTTTGTTCCATCGGGCGGCGCCTGCGCGGCCGTTCTGGCTCGCGACGGCGAGCGGCCTGGCATTGGTCGCGAGCCCGGTGCTGGCCCAGACGAATGCGAATCCGGCCCAGCCGGAAGAGGTCGCGGGCGAACCCGACCTCCAGACGCCCGACGTCGTTCCGACGACCATCGACGCGCCGGCGGTCCAGTCCGAAGACCAGATCGGTTTCGCGGCCGACAACCTCAATTACGACAGCGATACCGAAGTCGTCGTCGCCGACGGCAATGTCCAGATGAACCGCGAAGCGGTCGAGATGCGTGCGGACAAGGTCACGTGGAACCGCCAAACGGGACAGGTATTCGCCGAGGGCAATGTGATGATCAAAAACCCCGAAGGCGATATCGCCTATGGGGACAAGATCGAACTGACCGATAGCTTGCGCGACGGTGTCGTCGACAATTTGCTCGTCGTGCTCGACAATGGTTCGCGCCTCGCGGCGATCAAGGGAACGCGCTTCGACAACGGCAATATCGAACTCGAAAATGCCGCCTATACGCCCTGCCCCGTCGAAGATGACGCGGGCTGCCCCAAGAATCCGAGCTGGCAGATCCGCGCGGTCAAGGTGATGTACGACCGGGCGAAGAACAAGGTGCGGTACAAGGGCGCGCGCGTCGAGATTTTTGGCCTGCCGCTGATCCCGCTGCCCGGCCTCAGCCATTCGATCAACAACGAGCCGAGCAGCGGCATATTGGTTCCCGAAATCCGGCTCGACCGCAGCAACGGGTTCGAAATCGCCGTTCCCTATTATCTGCGGATCGCGCCCGACCGCGACATCACGCTCACGCCGCACATCTATACCAGCGCCGCCCCGATGACGGAGGGCGAGTTCCGCGCGCTGACCGATATCGGGTCGTTCCGCATCAACGGCTATGCGACCTATGGCTCGCTCGTCCCGCTGACGGGCGACGATCCCGACAGCCGGAAGCGGTTCCGCGGCTATCTCGAAAGCGCGGGCAAGTTCCAGTTCGACCCGCGCTGGAGCCTGACCTATTCGGGGCGGATCGCGACCGACCGCACCTTCATGCGCCGTTACGACATCAGCCGCGACGACCGGCTGCGCTCGACCTTCGAGCTCGAACGAATCGGCGGCAACTCCTATCTCTCGATCGCCGGCTGGGCGACGCAGACGCTGCGCGCGAACGACATCCAGGGGCAGCAGGCGATCGCGCTGCCGATCATCGACTATCGCCAGCGCTTCGCCGATCCGCTGCTCGGCGGACAGTTCGAACTGCAATTGAACACGCTCGCGATCGGGCGCACCGCCGGGCAGGACACGCAACGCGCCTTTGCCGGGGCGCAGTGGAATTTGCGCGGGCTGACCGGGCTTGGCCAGGAAGTGACGCTGACCGCGCTCGTGCGCGGCGACGTCTATCACAGCGACGAAAACCTGCTGACCGCCATCCCCGGCTATCGCGGCAAATCGGGCTGGCAGGCGCGTGGGATCGCCGCGGTCGCGGCGGACATGCGCTGGCCGTTCATCGGCGAATTCGCGGGCGGCACGCAAACGCTGACCCCGCGCGTGCAGCTGGTCGCGACGCCGCCGATCAAGAATCTCGACATCCCGAACGAGGATTCACGCGCCTTCGACCTTGAGGACAGCAATCTCTTCGCGATCAACCGCTTCAACGGCCACGACCGGTTCGAGGATGGCGCGCGCATCACCTATGGCGTCGAATGGAACTACAGTCGCCCCGGCTTCAACATCAACAGCGTCGTCGGGCAGAGCTATCGCCTGTCGGACAAGCCCGCGCTGTTCCCCGACGGTACCGGGCTGACCGACCGCACATCGGACATCGTCGGCCGCACGACGATTGCGTATCGCGATTTCCTGCGCCTCACGCACCGTTTCCGGCTCGACAAGGATAATCTGGCGGTTCGCCGCAACGAATTCGACGCGACGATCGGCAGCCGTTCGACCTATGCGGTAGTCGGCTATTCGCGGCTCAACCGCGACATCTTGCTGCTCGGCGAGGATTTGCAGGACCGCGAGGAAGTGCGCGCCGGCGGCCGCGTCGCCTTTGCAAAACACTGGTCGCTGTTCGGCTCCGCGATCGTCGACCTGACGCAGCGCAGCGACGATCCGCTGAGCGGCGCCGATGGGTTCGAACCGATACGCCACCGCCTCGGTCTCGCTTATGACGACGATTGCCTGTCGATCGCGCTGACCTGGCGGCGCGATTATGCCGACACCGGCGACGCGAAACGCGGCAACAGCTTCTCGTTCCGCATCGCGTTCCGCAACCTGGGGTTCTGACCCGTTCCGCTCAGCCTAGGTTCAGCGTCCGCGCGCTATCTGCTGGCATCAAACCGTCCCACATCGCGGATTGCGCTGGACCATCGGGCGTTTCCGCTGATACGGAGCGTCCGGACTTTCTCGAATAGGGTAAAGATGACCAAATTTTCGACCATGACCGGCCTGATCGTCTTGGCCGCCGTCGGCGTAACGCCCGTGCTGGCCCAGACCGTTGCCGACAGCGAAGTGCCGACGACCAGCCTGAACATTCCGGGCAATGTGCAGCTTTTCGGCGATGCGAAGCCGAACGTCTATCGTCCGTCCGCTTCGGTGAACGGCGAGATCATCACGGCGACCGACATCGAACAGCGCATGGCGCTGATCCGCATTGCGAACAACAATGTCGAGCTGCCGCCGGAAGAGGTGCAGCGTTTGCGCAGCCAGGTGTTCAGCAACCTGATCGACGAGAAATTGCAGATCCAGGAAGCCAAGGCGGCCGAGATCACGATCGACGAAAATGTCGTGAACGACCAGTTCGCGCGGCTCGCGACGCGGTTCAAGCAGACCCCCGACCAGTTTGCCACCTATCTGGCGTCCAAAGGCTCGTCGGCGGCAGCTGTGAAACAGCAGATCCGCGGCGAATTCGCCTGGGACCGCCTGTTGTCGCGCAACATCCAGTCGACGACCAACGTATCGCCCGAAGAGGTCGAGATCGTCGTCAAGCAGCTCAACGATTCCAAGGGGCAGGATGAATTCCACCTCGGCGAAATCTATCTGTCGGCGACGCCCGAGACCGCCGCGGCGGTCAGCGAGAATGCCAAGAAGATCATCCAGGCGTTGCAGGCGGGCGGCAGTTTCGCCGCCTATGCCCGCCAGTTTTCCGAAGCATCGACCGCCGTTGTCGGCGGCGACCTTGGCTGGGTGAAGGCCGGCCAGCTCCCCGCTTCGATGGGCGAGGCCGCGACGCAGATGCAGCCCGGCCAGCTTGTCGGGCCGGTCGAGGTACCCGGCGGTATCTCGATCATGCTGATGATCGATCGCCGTCAGGTGCTGACCGCCGATCCGCGCGACGCGATCCTCAGCCTGAAGCAGATTTCGCTCGATTTCCCGGCTGGCACGACGCAGGCCAAGGCATCCGAGCTCGCCGGCCAGTTCGCCGAAAAGACGCGCGGCATCGCCGGTTGCGGTGCCGCCGACGCGGTGGCGCAGGGCCTTGGTGCCACCGTCGTGTCGCGCGACAATATCGAAATGCGCGCGCTGCCCGCCCCGCTGCAGGCGACGCTCGCCAACCTTCAGGTCGGCCAGACGACCCAGCCGTTCGGTGCCGCGAACGAAGGCGTGAGCGTCCTCGTCCTGTGCGGCCGCGACATGCCGCAGACGGCGACGGCCCCCGACATCGAGCAGATCGAGCAGAAAATCTTGGAAGACAAGGTCAACAAGCGGGCCCAGCGCTATCTGCGCGACCTGCGCCGGGATGCCGTGATCGAATATAGCTGATGACGGATACAAACAATCGACGTCCGATCGCGGTCACCATGGGGGACCCGGCCGGCGTCGGTCCCGAGGTGACGGCCCGCGCCTGGGCCGCGCGCCGCGAAAACAGCCTGCCGCCCTTCGTCGCCATCGGCGACGCCGCCGCGATCTCCGCCGTATGGGACGGTCCCGTTGCGCGCGTGACCGACATGGACGAAGTCGTGCGCGCGTTCGGCGACGCCCTGCCCGTCTGGCACCTCGAGGACAGCGGCCCGCTGACCCCCGGCCAGCCGACGCCGGCGGGCGCGACGTGCGCGCTCCACACGCTTGAAACCGGGATCGGGCTGACACGCAACCAGGCGAGTTCGGCGCTCGTCACCGGATCGGTGTCCAAATATGCGCTGCACGGCATCGGCTATACGCATCCGGGCCAGACCGAATTCATCGCCGAACGCTGCGGCGTCACCGCGACCAACGCGGTGATGATGCTTGCGGGGCCGAGCCTGCGCGTCGTCCCGCTCACCGTGCACATCCCCCTCGCCGAGGTATCCGAACGGCTGACGACCGACATGATCGTCGCCAAGGCGCGGATCGTCGCGCGCGGGCTGCGGCGTGATTTCGGGATCGAGACGCCGCGCCTCGCGCTCGCGGGCCTCAACCCGCACGCCGGTGAAAGCGGCCAGTTGGGCAGCGAGGAAGAACGCATCATGGCGCCCGCGGTCGCACAGCTCGCCGACGAAGGGCTGGTCGTCGACGGCCCGCTCGCCGCCGACGGGCTGTTCGCGCCCGCGATCCGCGAACGGTACGATGCCTTGCTCTGCGCCTATCACGATCAGGCGCTCGCCCCGTTCAAGGCGCTGCATTTCCACGACGGCGTCAACCTGACGCTCGGGCTGCCGATCATCCGCACCTCACCCGACCATGGGACGGCGTTCAATATCGCGGGCACCGGCACCGCCGATCCGGGACCCACGATCGCTGCGATCGCAATGGCGGCCCGGATGGCGCTGGCCCGCGAGCGCAGCTGCGCACCCGCGAAGTGAGGGTCGAACCGCAGGTTCCGCTGCCGCCGCTGCGCGAGACGGTGCGCGCGCACGGCCTGTCGGCGAGCAAGGCGCTGGGGCAGAATTTCCTCTTCGATGAACAGCTACTCGACCGCATCGCCGCGCTTCCCGGCGACCTCGATGGCATCACCGTGTTCGAGGTCGGTCCCGGCCCCGGCGGGCTGACGCGCGCGCTGCTGCGGGCGGGCGCGAAAGTCATCGCGGTCGAGCGCGACGACCGCTGCCTGCCCCTGCTCGCCGAGCTGGGCGCGGCCTTTCCGGGGCAGCTGACGGTGATCGCCGACGACGCGATGGCGGTCGACGTCGACGCGCTGACCGGTGGCGCGCCTTATCATATCGTCGCCAACCTGCCCTATAACGTCGGCACCGCGCTGTTCACGCGCTGGCTGGAGCCCGCGGCGTGGCCGCCGCGCTGGCTGTCGCTGACTTTGATGTTCCAGCTCGAGGTCGCCGAACGCATCGTCGCGCCGGTCGGCACCGACGCCTACGGCCGCCTCGCGGTGCTCGCGCAATGGCGGTCGACCGCGAAGATCGCGATGAAAGTGCACCGCTCGGCCTTCACCCCGCCGCCCAAGGTGATGTCGGCGATCGTCCATGTCACGCCAGCCGATCAGCCCGAAGGCGTCGCGCCGAAATTGCTGTCGAAGCTGACCGAAAAAGGGTTCGGCCAGCGGCGCAAGATGCTGCGGCAGAGCCTGAAGGGGGTCGAGGGGGCGGTCGCCGTCGCCGAAACGCTGGGGATCGATCCGACGCGGCGCGCGGAGACGGTCAGCGTCGCCGAATGGGTCGAACTGGCGCGCGCGCTCGGCGCCTGACCGAAATCAGTTCTGCTTGCTGGCGCCGACGGTCGCGACGACCGGCTTGGGCACAAGCACTTCGGCCGCAACGACGCGCTTCGACGCGCTCGACGCAATCGTCTTTTCGAGCGCCGCGACCTGCGGGCATTTGCTGTCGCAGATCCGCTGTGCCTCGGCGAGCTTTTCGCGCGCGAGTTCGAGCGCGCCCTTGTCGGCGAGCGCTTCGCCCTGCCCGGTCAGCGCAACGACGTCATTGGGTTCGAGCACGAGCGCCTCGCGATAGAGGCCGATCGCCTTGCCCGGCAGTCCCTGCGCGCGCGCGACCTGTGCGAGCGCGATGATCGCCGAACGGTTGCGCGGATCGGCGGCGAGCGCCGATTCATAAAGGTCGATCGCAAGGTCGAGATCGCCCGCGTCCTGCGCCTTATGTCCTTCTTGCTGGAGCGCGATGGAGCGGGGGAAGATATCGTTGTCGGCGCGCTGCGCGTCGGATGCGGTGGGCAGGCTGGCGAGGATCAAGCCCGCCGAAAGAGCCAGAAAACCGACACGCATCGCATTCTCCCATCGCTTCATTACAGGGGATGCTAACATGGTGCCGTCAGTCGCGCGAGAAAAAATCCGTCAGAGCCGTCACGCCCCGGCGTGAACAGGAAACCATGTCCCGCGGCGCGGCCGATGCCGTCGGGCAGATAGCCGGCGTCGACCGTCCAGCCCGGATGCCGGTTCAGAAAATCGTCCACCTGTGCCCGCCCCTCGCGCGTGATGATCGAGCAGACAGCATAGAGGAGTTTGCCGCCGGGCGCCACAAGATCGGCACCGATATCAATCAGTTTGGCCTGATCGGCGAGGTGGCGTTCGAGCCGCGCGGGGGTCAGCCGCCAGCGCAGTTCGGGGCTGCGCCGCCAGGTCCCGCTGCCCGAACAGGGCGCGTCGACGAAGACACGATCCGCCTTGCCCTGCCAGTCGGCGAGCATCGCGGGTTCCTGTCCGGGATTGAGCAGCCGCGTTTCGATGCGCGTCGCCCCGGCGCGTTCGGCGCGCGGCGGCAATTGCTGGAGCCGGGCGCGATTCGTGTCGCAGGCGAGGATGTCGGCGTCGTTTCCGGTGAGCGATGCAATCGCGAGCGTCTTGCCGCCGCCCCCCGCGCACAGGTCGACGATCGCCTGCCCCGGCGTGGCGCCCAGCGCAGCGGAGGCATATTGGCTCGCGGCGTCCTGCACCTCGAATTGCCCTTCGGCATAGGCGGGATGCTGGACCGCGGCGGTTTCGGGGGGCAGGCGCCAGCCGTCGGGTGCACCGGCGATCGCCTCGCCTTCGGGAAAAAGAGCCGCGAGATCGGTCACGCTGGCCTTGATGCGGTTGGCGCGCAGGTCGAGCGGCGCGCGGGCGAGCATCGCCGCGCCTTCGTCTTCGCCGACGAGCGGGTCGAAAAGGTCGATCAGCGCCTGCGCCGCGAGCCCGGCTTCGCCGCGCGGTTCGTCGTCGGCGATCGGCGCCGGTCCGTAGGAGGAGCCGTCGAACAGCGCCGCCAGTTCGGGCTGCGTATCGACGAGCGCGAGCATCGCCGCGCGGCCCGATGCGGGCGCCGAGCGCACGACGCGGATCGCATCATAGACATGGGCGCGAATTGCGCGGCGGTCCTTCGACCCCGCATAGCGGCGCGCACGCATCGCTTCGGCAAAGATCGCGTCAGCGGGCGCCCCGCCGTCGCGCGCGGCGGCGGCGATGCCGTCGAGGATTTCGATCGCCGCCTGAATGCGCGCTGCGGGCGTCATCGACCGGCCTCAGCCGACCGGATAATTCGGCGCCTCGCGGGTGATCGCGACGTCGTGGACATGGCTTTCGCGCAGACCCGCATTGGTGATGCGAACGAACTTCGCGCGCTCGCGCAGATCCTTGAGCGTGCGGCTGCCGGTATAGCCCATCGCCGCCTTCACGCCGCCGACAAGCTGGTGGATGACGTCCTTCGCCGGCCCCTTGAACGGCACCTGCCCTTCGATGCCTTCGGGGACCAGCTTCATCTGGTCCTTGATGTCCTGCTGGAAATAACGGTCGGCCGAGCCGCGCGCCATCGCGCCGACGCTGCCCATGCCGCGATAGCTCTTGTACGTCCGGCCCTGGAACAGGAAGGTCTCGCCCGGCGCTTCGGCCGTGCCCGCGAGCAGCGAGCCGACCATCACGCTCGATGCGCCCGCCGCCAGCGCCTTAGCAATGTCGCCCGAGGTGCGGAGGCCGCCATCGGCGATGACGGGCACGCCCAGCTTCGACGCCGCCTCGACGCTGTCGAGGATCGCGGTGAGCTGCGGCACGCCGACACCCGCGACGACGCGCGTCGTACAGATCGAGCCGGGGCCGATGCCGACCTTCACGCCGTCGGCGCCCGCGTCGATCAGCGCCTTCGTTGCATCGCCCGTCGCGACATTGCCCGCGAGCACCTGCACGCGGTTCGACAATTTCTTGATCCGTTCGACGGTCGCGCCGACGCCCTTGCTATGGCCGTGCGCGGTGTCGACGACGATCAGGTCGCATTCGGCGTCGAGCAGCGCTTCGGCGCGCTCGATCCCGCTGTCGCCGGTGTTGGTCGCCGCCGCGACGCGCAGGCGGCCGCTCGCGTCCTTGGTCGCTTCGGGATAATTGACCGCCTTTTCCATGTCCTTGACCGTAATCAGGCCGATGCAGCGATAATCGTCGTCAACGACGAGCAATTTTTCGATGCGGCGCTGGTGCAGCAGCTTGCGCGCCTCGTCCTGCCCGACGCCGGGGCGTACGGTCGCCAGATTGTCGGCGGTCATCAGTTCGCGCACCGGCTGCCCCGGATTGTCGGCGAAACGGACGTCGCGGTTGGTGAGGATGCCAACGAGCTTCCCGCCCGTCTCGACCACGGGGATGCCCGAAATCCGGTGCTGGTCCATCAGCGCGGTCGCATAGGAGAGCGGCGCGTCGGGGGTGATCGTGATCGGGTTGACGATCATGCCGCTTTCGAAGCGCTTGACCTGCCGCACGGCGGCGGCCTGTTCCTCGATCGTGAGGTTGCGGTGGAGGACGCCGATGCCGCCGATCTGCGCCATCAGGATCGCCATATCGGCCTCGGTCACCGTGTCCATCGCCGACGACAGGATCGGAATGTTGAGGTTGATTTCGCTGGTCAGCTGCGTCGACAAATTCGCATCCGACGGCAGGATGTCAGACGCGCCGGGCACCAGCAGAACATCGTCGAAGGTCAGGCCGGTGATGATTTCCATGGGTGCCACTTTCTGGTGCGGGCGGCGCCTGCCCCGCATTTCCGGAGCCGCGCACGCGATTCGTTTGGTGGCGGCCCATGTAACCAGTCGAGCCCAAGCGCGCCAGTGGGGCGAACGAATATTTCGCGGCAGGTCCGGACGATGGGTCGGCGCCGGGATTTCATGCTCGTCGCGCAGCGCAATGTAACCGGTTGCATTGGTTCCGGCGTCCCGTTAGACCCGCGACATAACATAGTTTCGGTGAAGAGGATATCTGCATGGACATGCCCAACCAGGCGTCCGCCAACGGTGGCGGACGGTCGAATGCCGTCGCGGCTTTTGCCGCGGTGACCGTCCTCTTCTTCGCCTGGGGCTTCATCACTTCGCTGATCGACCCGCTCGTCGCCGCGGTGAAGGGCATCTTCACGCTGAGCGATGCCGAAGCGCAATTGTCGGCCTCGGCCTTCTTCATCGCCTATGGCCTGATGTCCTTTCCCGCCGCCGCGCTGATTGCGCGTTTCCATTCGGTGCCGTCGATCCTGACCGCGCTGTCGACGATGGTCGTCGGCTGCCTTGTCATGCTCGCGGCAGCGAACCTCGCGGTCTATCCGCTCGTGCTCGCCGGCCTGTTCATTCTGGCGAGCGGGATCACCATATTGCAGGTCGCGGCCAACCCGCTGGCGGCAGCCCTCGGCGATCCGAAGCACAGCCATTTCCGCCTGACCTTCAGCCAGACGTTCAACAGCTTCGGCACCTTCCTCGGCCCGCTGATCGGCGCGCACCTGTTCCTCGAGGGTGTCGAGGTCAAGGAAGGCACCGTGGTCACCGAAGCGGTGCGCGCGCAGGCCCTCGCCGGGATCGATTCGGCCTATTTCTGGATCTGCGGCCTGATCGCCGCGCTGCTCCTCTTCTTCTGGGTCAGCCGCCGCATCGTCAACGAGGCCGTTCCCCCCGCCCCGATCGGCAGCCGCGCCGGAATGGGCGAGCTGATCCGCGAGGCCTTTTCGTCGCGCTGGGGACTGATCGGCGCGGCCGCCATCTTCCTTTATGTGGGGGCCGAGGTCGCGATCGGCACGCATATGGCGCTGTTCCTCAACAGCGACGCGGTGTGGGGCCAGTCCGACGCGCCGTTCGGCGTTCCGCTGCTTGGCTGGTTCATGGGCAGCGACGGCGTTCCGGGTGTCTCGCTACAGGAGGCGGGCAAGGCCGTCGCCTTCTACTGGGGCGGCGCGATGGTCGGGCGCGCCATCGGCTCGGTCCTCCTCGCGCGCGTTTCGGCATCGAAACTGCTCGCCGCCTTCACCGCGATCGCCGCACTGCTTTGCCTCTACGTCGCTTTTGTCGGCGGGGTCGGCGCCGGCTTCGTCGCGCTCGGCATCGGGCTGTTCAATTCGATCATGTTCCCGGTGATCTTCACGCTGACGCTCGAACGATCGACCGCACGCGCCGAGGCGACGTCGGGGCTGCTGTGCACCGCGATCGTCGGGGGAGCTGCAATCCCCTATTTTGCCGGCCTGCTGTCCGACGCGGTCGGATATGGCATGGCGCTCGTGCTTCCCGCCGCCTGCTACGCCCTGCTGTGCATCTTCGCCATCGCCGCCGGCCGCGCGCCCGCACGCCAGGCGACCGCGGGCGCGACGGTTCACTGATCGCGGCACGCACGAAGGGATAGGAAGCCATGGCCGGACTGTCGATCGAAGGCGCGCGCAAGAGCTTCGGCGAGACCGAGGTGCTGAAAGGCGTGTCGATCGAGGTCGCCGACGGTGAATTCACCGTCATCGTGGGCCCGTCGGGGTGCGGCAAGTCGACGCTGCTGCGGTCGGTCGCGGGGCTCGAGGAACTGACCGGCGGGCGCATCCGCATCGGCGACCGCGACGTCACCGACCTCGCCCCGTCGGCGCGCGGTATCGCGATGGTGTTCCAGTCCTATGCGCTCTACCCGCACCTGACCGTCTATGAAAATATGGCGTTCGGGTTGCGCATCGCGAAAGCGGACAAGGATGAAATCGCACGGCAGGTCCAGCGCGCGGCGGAAATCCTGAACATCGAGGCGCTGCTCGGCCGCAAGCCCGCGGCGCTGTCGGGCGGCCAGCGCCAGCGCGTCGCGATCGGCCGCGCGATCGTGCGCCAGCCGGAGATATTCCTCTTCGACGAACCGCTGTCGAACCTCGACGCCGACCTTCGCGTGCGGATGCGGTACGAATTCGCGGCACTCCACCGCACGCTCGGCACGACGACGCTCTATGTCACCCACGACCAGGTCGAGGCGATGACGCTCGCCGACCGCATCATCGTGCTGCGCGACGGGCAGATCGAACAGGTCGGGACCCCGCGCGAACTTTACGAGCGCCCGGCGAATATCTTCGTCGCGCAGTTCCTTGGCACCCCGCGCATGAACATCGTGCCGGTGACGGTCTCGGGTCCCGGGGAAGCGACATTCCCCGACGGGCGCATCGTCGCCCTGCCGCCGCACGCGAAGGCGCTGCCCGCCGGAACGCACCTCTCCGTCGGCATCCGGCCCGAGGATATCGCAATCGGAGCGGCTTCGGGCGCGCTCCCCCACCGGATCGGCTTCATCGAACGGCTGGGCGGGCTCGCGACGATCCACCTGCACGGCGCCGCGGGCGACGAACCGCTGGCGTGCCAGCTTCGCGACGATGGCAGCCTGCGCGAAGGCGATGTCGTGCCGGTCCTGCTGCCGGCGGGTCGCCTGCACCTCTTCGATAGCGAGGGCGCCGCGCTGCATGGGGAGGCGCGCGAATGACCTTGCCTACGCATCATGTAACCGGTTACGGTGTGAACGTTTCCGCGCCCGGCAACAGGACAAGGGACGGAGTCGCATCGGCGGCCCGGCGCCAATGGAGGGAAAGGGGACAAGCGGCATGGCCACATTGAGGGACGTCGCCCGCGAAGCGGGGGTTTCGGTCGCCACGGCGTCGCGCGCGATCAACGGCCTCGGCAACGTCACCGCACCGACACGCGCGGCGGTGATGGTGGCGGTCAAGAAACTCAATTTCGTGCCGCACAGCGGCGCGCGCAGCCTGACCCGGCGCAAGACCGATACCGTCGGCGTTATCCTCCCCGACCTGTTCGGCGAATTCTTCTCCGAAATCATCCGCGGCATCGACCTCGTCGCGCATGAATCGGGCATGCACCTCCTGCTCGGCAACATGCACGGCAGTACGCACGAGACCGCCGCCGCCATCGCCGCGATGCGCGGGCGCGTCGACGGGCTGCTCGTCATGCCGCCCGACCTCAAGCCCGAGCTGCTCGCCGACTATCTCGACCCCGCGCTCCCGACCGTGCTGCTCAACTATGATGCGGGGCCGCTCGACCTGCCCTTCGTCGCGGTCGACAATTACCGGGGTGCCTATGCGATGACCGAGGCGCTGCTCGCGCGCGGCGCACGGCAGGTCGTCCACATCGCCGGCCCCAAGCACAACCGCGACGCGCGCGAGCGCCAGCGCGGCTTCGCCGACGCGATGGCGAAGATCGGCGGCGTGCGCAATCCGGCGATCCTCCCCGGCGATTTCTCCGAAGAAAGCGGCGCGCAGGCGGCGCGCCTGCTGGTGCAGGGACAACTCCCCGCCGACGCGGTCTTTGCCGCGAACGACCAGATGGCGGTCGGGCTGATCGCGGGGCTCGCCGAGGCAGGCAAGTCGGTGCCCGGTGACGTCATGGTGGCAGGATTCGACGATATCCCGCTCGCGCGCCACCTCAACCCCTCGCTGTCGACGATGCAGGTCCATATCGACCGGCTGGGATCGACCGCGATGATGATGCTGCTGCGTATCCTGCGCGGCGAGACGCTGGGCGCTGCGAGCGCGACGATCCTGACGCCCGAGCTGATCGCACGCGGGACGACCGGCGGCGCGGCGAACAATGCGACCGCGCAGCCGCAGTCGGCGGTCGGCGCGCACCCGTGACCAATGATGGCGCCCGATGCAGGTGACGCGGCGCCAGTTGACGGGTGCGCTCGCCGCGCTGCCCCTGCTTCCGATGCTCGGTGCATGCGGCGCGCGGCGCGATGGCGCGCTGACGATCTGGGCGATGGGCAACGAGGGCGCGAACCTGCCCGCACTGCTGAAGACGCTCGCGCTGCCTGCAGGCATGCCGCCGATCGAGGTGCAGCCGCTTCCCTGGACCGCGGCGCACGAAAAATTGCTCACCGGTTTTGCCGGCGGGTCGCTGCCCGCGATCGGACAGGTCGGCAACAGCTGGATCGCCGAAATGGCGGCGATCGGTGCGATCGCCCCGGTCCCCGCGTCGGCCGAACCGATCCTCGCCGACCAGTTCGCCGCGGTGGTCGACACCAACCGCATCGCAGGCCGGACCTGGGCGGTTCCCTGGTATGTCGACACGCGGCTGCAATTCTATCGCAAGGACCTGTTCGCGCGCGCCGGTCACGCCGCACCGCCTGCCGACTGGGCGAGCTGGAAGGCCGCGCTGCACCGGGTGAAGCAGCTTGCCGGGGGCGATAATTTTGCCCTGCTCTACCCGCTCAACGAATATGAGCAGCTCACGACGCTCGCGCTGTCGGCGGGCGCACGGATGCTGCGCGACAATGGTGCGCGCGGGGCCTTTTCGGACCCCGAATTCAAGGCGGCGCTCGCCTTCTACAAATCGCTGTTCGATGAAGGGCTCGCGCCGCTGGCGTCGTCGGCGCAGATTTCGAATGTGTGGAACGAGTTCGCGCGCGGCTATTTCAGCGTCTTTCTGTCGGGTCCGTGGACGATCGGCGACATGAAGAGCCGCCTGCCCGCGGCGATGCAGGACAAATGGGGCACCGCGCCCAACCCCGGCCCGAACGGCATCGGGTCGGCGGCCCCCGGCGGATCGAGCCTCGTCGTTTTTGCGGGCACCCAAAATCCCGCCGCCGCGTGGGAGATACTCACGCGCCTGCTGTCGCCCGCCGCGCAACTCGACTTCCACGAATTGACGGGCAGCCTACCCGCGCGGCGCTCGGTGTGGCGCGAAGCGGGGCTGGCGAGCGACGCGGCGGTTGCACCTTTTGCCACCCAGCTCGACCATGCGACCGCGCTGCCCAAGGTTCCCGAGTGGGAACGCATCGTCACCGAGATGCAGGTCGTCGCCGAACGCATGGTGCGCGGGCAACTCGGCGTCGACGCGGCGGCGAAGGAAATCGACCGCCGCACCGACCGGTTGCTCGAAAAGCGGCGCTGGATGCTCGACAAGGGAAAGGCGCTGTGAACGCGGCCCTCCACAGGCGCGAAGCGCGCGCCGGCTGGACGATGAGCGCGCCCGCGCTAGCGGCAATCGCGGCCTTCTTCGTCGTGCCGGCAATCGCGTCGCTGTTCCTGAGCTTCACCGATTTCGACATCTATGCGCTCGCCGACGCAGGCAATCTGCGCTTCGTCGGACTGCAGAATTACGAGCTACTGATCGAAAACCCGCTGTTCTGGAAAGCGATGGGCAACACGCTCTGGTTCGTCGTCCTCGGCGTGCCCTTCATCGTCGCCCTGTCGCTGTTCGCGGCGATGCTCGTCAATTCGCGCTGGCTCAAATGGCGCCCGGTGTGGCGCGTCGCGCTGTTCGCACCCTATGTCACGACGCTCGTCGCGACCGCGGTCGTGTGGCGCTACCTGCTCCACACACGCTACGGCCTCGTCAATTACCTGCTCTCGCTGTTCGGCATTGCGCCGATCGACTGGCTGGGGAGCCCGAACGCATCGCTGCCCGCGATCCTGATCTTCGTCGGGTGGAAGACGTTCGGCTACAACATGATCATCTTCCTCGCCGCGCTCCAGACGGTCCCGCGCGAACTCGACGAAGCGGCGCGGATCGACGGCGCAGGCTGGTTCACGCGGCTGCGCCATGTCACCCTGCCCGCGATCGCCCCGACGGTGCTGCTCGTGTCGGTCCTGACCGTGGCGGGGATGTTCCAGCTCTTCGCCGAACCCTATGTGATGACACAGGGCGGCCCTGCCCAGTCGACCGTCACCATCCTCTATTTCATGTATGAGGAAGGGTTCAAATGGTGGAACCTCGGATCGGGCGCGGCGGTCGCCTTCCTGCTCTTCCTGTGCATCCTCGCTGTGACGCTGGTACAGCTCAAGCTCGCGAAGCGCGGAGGCGCGATATGAGCCTGCGTCGCTGGTCCGTCACTCTCCTCGCGGCGCTCGTTACGCTGCTCACCGTCGCGCCCCTGCTGTGGATGGTCTCGGTCAGCTTCATGGCGCCGGGCGAGGCCGCGCAATTCCCGCCGCCGCTGCTTCCCGAAACACCAAGCCTCGAAAATTACCGCACCCTGTTCGGGACCTTCGGCATTGGGCGTTTCCTCGCCAACAGCCTGCTCGTCTCCACGCTCGCGACGATCCTCGCGCTGCTGTTCACGATCCCGGCGGGCTACGCCTTTGCCAAGCTGCGCTTCAAGGGGCGCAACGCGACCTTCCGCCTGCTCGTTGCCGCGCTCGTCGTGCCGGGGCAGATCGGGATGCTGCCCCTGTTCCTCGAACTGAAGGCGATGGGGCTCGTCAACAGCTACGCCGGCGCGCTGATCCCTTGGCTCGCAGGAATCTTCTGCATTTTCCTCGTCCGCCAATATTGCCTGTCGATCCCCGACGAGATGCTCGAGGCGGCGCGCATCGACGGCGCGAGCGAGGGGCAGATATTGCGCCGCGTCGTGCTGCCGATCCTGACCCCGATCATCGTCACGCTCGCGCTGTTCGTCTTCCTCGGCAGCTGGAACGATTTCATGTGGCCGCTGATCGTCCTCGCCGATCAGGATCTCTACACGCTGCCCGTCGCGCTCGCCGCGATGAGCCGCGAGCATGTGCAGGACAATGAGCTGATGATGGCGGGCGCGGTGATCACCACCCTCCCCGTCCTCATCCTCTTCCTCGCGCTCCAGCGTTTTTACCTGAGCGGCCTCCTGACCGGGAGCGTCAAGGGATGACCCGTGCAAACAAGGATCGAATGATGACATATTGGACCGCGGCGCTGCTGGGCCTCGCGCTCGCGGCCTCGCCCGCCACCGCCAGGACGAAGGCGCCCACCGTTGTCGAGGGGCAGACCCCGCAACCTCCGATCGAGGCGGGCAATTACCCGTACCAATTGTTCGTGCCCAAAGGCTATCTGGCCGAGAGCGCGACACCCTATCCGCTGCTGATCTTCCTCCACGGGTCGGGCGAGCGCGGCGACGATGTGGCAAAGGTAAAGGTCCACGGCCCGCCGAAGATCGCCGACCGCGACCCGGCGTTCCCCTTCCTCACCGTCTCGCCCCTGCTCGGCGCCGATCAGGATTGGGACATCGACAAGCTCGACCGGCTCGTCGACCATATCGCGAAGACATATCGCGTCGATCCGGCGCGCGTGTACCTCACCGGTCTCAGCCGCGGCGGGCATGCGAGCTGGCGCTGGGCAATCGCCGAACCGAAGCGTTTTGCCGCCGTCGCCGCCGTCGCAGGGCGCGGCAATCCCGGCGAGGCGTGCCGGTTGATGGACCTTCCCGTCTGGGCTTTCCACGGCGACCGCGACGATGTCGTCGTCCCCGAAGGCAGCTTCAACATGGCGCGCGCGATCCGCGCCTGCGGCGGCCGCAAGGTTCGCCTGACCATCTATCCCGACCTCGGCCACAACGCCTGGGATCCCGCCTATGGCGACCCGGCGCTCTACGCCTGGCTGCTCGAACAGAAACTTCCCTCTTCACAGAACATAACCAAGGACAAGAAATGACGCAGACAGTATTCCCCGACGACTTCCTTTGGGGCGCCGCGACCGCCGCCTATCAGATCGAAGGATCGCCGCTTGCCGACGGCGCGGGGGCGAGCATCTGGCAACGCTTCAGCCACGACCCGCGCCTGATGGCGGTGAAGGGCGATACCGGCGACGTTGCGTGCGACCATTATAACCGCATGCCCGCCGACGTCGCGCTGATGAAGGAACTGGGGCTGAAGGCCTATCGCTTCAGCGTCAACTGGGGCCGCGTGCTGCCCGAGGGCATCGGGCGTGTGAACGAGCCGGGGCTCGACTTCTACGAGCGGCTCGTCGACGAGCTGCTCAAGAACGATATCGAGCCGTTGCTGACGCTGCATCACTGGGACCTGCCCGCGGCGCTCGACGACAAGGGCGGCTGGCTCAATCGCGACAGCGCCGACTGGTTTGCCGACTATGGCTCGGTGATGTACCGCCGTCTCGACGGGCGCGTGAAGAAATGGGTGACGCTCAACGAACCATGGGTGATCACCGACGGCGGCTACCTCCACGGCGCACTCGCCCCAGGGCATCGCAACCTGTTCGAGACGCCGATCGCGAGCCATAACCTGATGCGCGCGCACGGCGCCGCAGTTTCGGCCTATCGCAGCGAGGGTGCGCACGAAATCGGCCTCGTCGTCAACATCGAGCCCAAATATCCCGCCAGCGACAGCGCCGAGGATATCGCGGCGACCGCGCGCGCCCACGCATACATGAACCGCCAATATCTCGACCCGGCGCTGAAAGGCAGCTACCCTGCCGAACTCGCCGAAGTGTTCGGCGAAGCATGGCCCGAATGGTCCGCGGAAGACCTCAAGGCGATCTGCCAGCCGGTCGATTTCATCGGCATCAACTATTACACGCGCAACGTCGTGAAAGCCGACCCGAACCAGTGGCCCGTCGGCGCGTCGCCGGTGCGACAGAATGCGACGCACACGACGACCGACTGGGAAGTCTATCCGCCCGCGCTCACCGACATGCTCGTCTGGTTCCGCGACACCTATGGCGACATCCCCGTCTATATCACCGAGAACGGCGCCGCCTTCTATGACCCGCCGACCGCAGGTCCCGACGGCATCGACGACCCGCTGCGCTGCGACTATCTGCGCACGCACATCTCGGCGATCGGCGATGCGATCAAGCAGGGCGTCGACGTGCGCGGCTATATGGCGTGGTCGCTGCTCGACAATCTCGAATGGTCGCTCGGCTTTTCAAAGCGCTTCGGCATCGTCCATGTCGATTACGAGACGCAGGTCCGCACGCCGAAGCGCAGCGCGCGCTTCTACAGCAGCGTGATCGCGGCGAACGGCGGAAACCTCGGATGAGGCACCTGCTGCTTGTCCTCGCCGCGGCGCTGCTCGCGCAGCCCGCGGCGGCGAAGGCGCCCGCCGACCATGTTACGGCGATGAGCTATAATATCCGGCTCGACCTCGCGTCGGACGGCGACAATGCGTGGCCGCACCGGCGCAAGGCGCTCGCCGGCGTCGTCGCCTATTACGCCCCCGACATCGTCGGGATGCAGGAAGTGCTGCTGCACCAGAAACAGAATCTCGAGGCCGACCTGCCTGCCTATGTCTTTGTCGGCGCCGCGCGCGACGACGGGAAGGACAAGGGCGAATTTTCGCCGCTCGGCTACCGCCGCGACCGCTTCGCACTCGTCGCCTCAGGCACCTTCTGGCTCTCCCCCACGCCCGACGTGCCGGGCAAGGGCTGGGACGCCGCCTATCCGCGCGTTGCAACGTGGGCGCGGCTTCGCGACAAGGCGTCGAAGCATGTCCTGCTCGTCGTCAACACGCATATGGACCATGTCGGGACCACCGCGCGGTTCGAAGGCGCGCGGCAGATCCGCCGTTGGATCGGCACGCATCGCAAGCCGGGCGACGCCGTGGTGCTGATGGGCGATTTCAACAGCCCGACGACCAGTCCCGCCTATGCCGCGATCACCGAGCCGGGTGCCGGCGCGCTTCGCGATACGCTGACGATCAGCCGGACGCCGCATTTCGGCCCCGCCGGCACCTTCAATGCGTTCAAGATCGAACAGGATGAGGCGAGCCCGATCGACCATATCTTCGTCGGCGAGGGCGTGAGCGTGCTACGCCACGCGACGCTGACGCAGCAGGCGGGCGGCAAGCTGCCGTCCGATCATTATCCGGTGCTGGCCGATCTTTGCATCGGCAAGGGCTGCTGATCGGCGCGCCCCGGGAAAAGCCGGGGCGCGACCTTATTCGGCCTTCGCGTCGTCGAGCCAGCCACCTTCGAACCCGATCCGCTTCAGCCCGCGCACGATATGCGGGTTTTTCCGCATCACCTTCCACACGAAACCGCTGCGATGATTTTCCATCATCGCGAGGATCGGTCCCTGATCGATACCGAGATAATCGCTCGCAACCCAGCCATGCACCGGGTCGACCGTGCCGCTGCGCATCGCCGGATCGGCGAAGGTGAAGCTGGGGTTGAACGCGTCCTTGAAGCCGTAGCGCGTGTATAGCCGCGCGCCATATTGCGTGCGCATCGCCATCAGCGCCGGGATCGTCACTTCGGGTGCGAACGGTACCGATCCGCCCGCCGCGGTCGGGACGATCGTGCCGTCGTCGACAACGCGGATCGCGCTGACGCCGCGCGCCATATAGCCGTTGAAAAAGCGCGGCGTGCCGCCGACGCTATATTTGTCCTTCGAATATCCGGGTCCGTCGGACGCGGTCCAGCCCCAGATGTCGGCGCTGTATCCCGCCCATTTGTTCGGATTGTCGGCGCCATAAGCGCGCTGCGCCAAGGTCGCGCGGCGGCTATTCTCGAAATAGTCGATGCCCTTGCCGCGCATGAATGCGTCGCGGATACCGCGAAAATCGACCCAGACATGGCTGTACTGGTGCCCGAACATCGGTTCGAACTGCAGATGCTGCTGCCCGTAATAGCTGCCCCAGTCCTTTTCGAGGTCGGCCGCCCAGCCCTTGTCCCACGCATCCTTGCCGACGGGGTGCGTCGGCGAACCGAGCGCGAGCACATAGACGAGCATCCCCTCGTTATAGCCGACCCAATCGTGCGTTTCGAAACCCTTCTCGGGCTTCCAACCCATCGTGATACCGTGCGAATTCGCCAGATTCGCCGCCTGCGTCCCGGTCCTGGTGCGCTGGACGAAGGTCCAGTCGACGCGAGCGTAGATCTTCTCCGCAAGGTCGCGAATTTCGGCCTCGACCGGATCGTTCCGGTCGTAATAGCTCTGCGCGAACAGCGCGCCGCCGAGGAACAGGCTGGTGTCGACGGTCGAAAGCTCGTTGGTCTTGAAGCGCGTGCCGTCGTCGTTCCGGAGGAAGTGATAGAAGAAACCCTTGTAACCGGTCTTGCCCGCGGCTTCCGGCCCCTGCGGTGCGGTCCAGTAGAAACGCAGGCAATCGCGCGTGCGTAGCGCCGCTTCGGCGCGCGTCACATAACCACGCTCCGCGCCGATCCCGTATGCGGTCAGCGCAAAACCCGTCGCGGCAATCGACGAGAAGGGATTGCTCGGCCAGCGATCGGGCGCGAGGCAGCGCTCCGTGTCGGTCGTGTCCCAGAAATAGCGGAAGGTGCGCGCGGTCAGCTCTTCCGAAAAGGCGGCCTCGGTGATCGGCGCCAGCGGTTCGGGAGGCTGGACCGCCGCCGCCGCCGTGGCGGGTGACGGTACGGGGGCTGCGGTGCAGGCGGCGGTCAGGGCCACAAGCGGCAGGGCGAGCGCCCCGATCCGGAACGACATTCGATACTCCAAAAATTGGGCGCCCGGCCCGCGGGAGGGGGGTGCGGGCCGGGCGCCTGGTCAGCCGGTCAGAAAGAGAATCCGGCCGATACCTTTACCGTACGCGGCGGATTTCCGCCAACGCCGTTACCCGAGATATCGAGATAGTTGGGCGAATTCGGGTCATTATTATAGTCGACATAGTTGCGATCGTTGAACAGGTTCAGGATGTCGACGCGGAGCCGCAGGCGCGATTCCTCGCTGATAAACTTGAACGGGATATATTTGGTGATCGCGACGTCCATCTGGCGGAAACCCCAGCGGTCGCCGTTACCATGGGCTTCGTTCGAAATAACCTCGCGGATCGGGTTCGCCCCGCCGATGTTGCGGAACGTCTTCAGATAGGGCGGCGACGCAATCTGGAATTTACCCGACAACGTCACCCCGATCGGCAGGTCGACCGAACCCGTCGCGACGAGGCGATGCTTGCGCACCCCGCTCGACCGCGTGACCGTGTAATCGTCCAGCGACGGGTAATCGAGGCTGAAGGTTTCGCCAAACTGCCGGTTTTCCTCGGCCTCGGTATAGGTGTAGGTCGCCGAGAAGCTCCACGGCGATGCCACCGTGTAATTCTTGACGAGCTTGAGATAGGCCGAATCCGCGCTCGTCTCGATACCGTTGGTGCCGATGATGATCGACCCGAAACCCGGAGGTGCGAAACCGAAGGGCGAATTCGGAGCCGAGGGCGCCGGCGGGAAGAAGGTGCCGTCGGGACGGCGGTTACCGAGCAGATAGGCGAAGCCATCCTTCGACTCGATATGGCTATAGCCCACCTCAGCTTCGAACAACGGGGTCACCTTGGCGCGGAAGCCCAGGCTGAACTGATCCGAATAGGGAACCTTCAGATCATTGTTGATGAAACGCAATTCACGTCCGCCGCCCGGTCCGGCGCCGGCGAGCAGTTGCTGACGCCCCGCTTCGGTCAGGTAGATCGGGTTCCACGCAACGCAGGTGGGCCCCGCCGCGCAGCTGTTGTTCGGGTCGCCGGTGATGAAGTTGAAGGTGCGCGTCGTGTACGAACCGGTGCTGATTTCCTGTTGCAGGAAGTCGAACTGGTTGCGGTCGTACGAGCGGCCGAAACCGCCGAAGACCACATAACGCGCATCGTCGTCGAGTTCGTAGCTGAACCCGATACGCGGCTGCCATGCCCCCGTGAACGCCTTGCGCTCCTTACCCGTCGAGATGAAGTCGCGGATGTCGTAATCGGCGTTGACGAGGTTCGGATAATTGGCCGGCGAAACGGCGTTCACCGCATCTGCGGGGTGAACGAAGTCGAGGAACGCCGGGGTACGCTCATAGTCCCAGCGGACGCCGAGGTTCAGCGTCAGCCGGTCGGTCACTTCCCAATCATCCTGCACATAAATGCCGAACTGGAAATTCTTCGAATTGATGATCGGGCTGCCGTTACCCGTCGAAGCGCCGAACTGGACGCGATACGGCACATCGTCGTTGAAGGTGCCGCCACCAGGATTGAACGCCGGGTTATAGGTGTAAACGGGGTTGAAGCCGTTGAGCTGAAGCGAATTGAGCTCGACCCATTTCGCCTTGGCGCCGACCTTGATCGTGTGGCCTTCAAACCCGGTCCAGGTGAAATCGTTCTGGACGCCCCAGCCCTTCTGGCCCTTTTCCTGATAGTTGCTGCCGCCGCCGACACGCAGGATATCGCCGCGAACTACGACGCCCGGCTGCGGGTTGGTCGGCGACGGACCGGCATAGGCAAAAAGGAAACCGTCCTCGAAGAGGGTGGGCGTCGGCGCCCACTTAACGTCTTCATAGGTCACCTTGAAATCGTTGATCCAGTTGTCCGCCGTATGTTCCCAACGGCCGGTGACGCGCAATTCCTCTACGTCCTGCGAACTGATCGTCTCACGCGCATTGAAACCGGAGCTGAGGAACTCGCCGCTTTCCTTGCGATATTTGCCCGAAAGCTCGATCAGGTCGCTGTTCGACGGCTGGAAGCTCAGCTTTCCGAAATAGAGATCTTCGTTGAACGTCGCGTTGGTCGGACCGAATACACCCTGATATTCCGAAGGGAAATAGGTGACCGGAAGGCTGAGGCCCGGCCGGATGTCGATCGGGTTTTCCTGCCGCTTGCCTTCATAGGTCACGAAGAAGTGCAGCATATCCTTGATGATCGGGCCGCCAAGTGCCCCGCCGAACTGGAAATCCTTCGTCTTGACCTTGGTGCCCGTCAATTCCGACGGGCGGCGATCGCGCAGGCTTTGATCGGTATAGTCGACGAAGACCTCGCCGTGGAAATCGTTCGTCCCCGACTTGGTCACTGCGGAGATCGCGACCGAGCTGACCTGATCGAACTCGGCCTTATAGTTCGACGACAGGACGCGATACTCGCCCACCGCGAGCTGCGGGAACGGGTTGCCCTGCGTCGAATCCTGGCCGGTGATACCGTTCTTCAGGACATAATCCTTCTGTCCGACGCCATCGATGAAGATGTTGACCGAACGGCTGTCCTGCGCTCCGCCCTGCAGGCGCGACTGGCCGCTGGAACCCGTCACGAACTGGACGCCTGGCGCAAGGTCGGCGAAGGCCAGGAAGTTGCGGTTGTTCTGGGGCAGCACCTCGATCTGGCGCTGGGTGATGTTCGTGCCGACTTCGCCGCCTTCCATCGAGCGGATGCGGCTGCCGGTCACGATGATCGCATCGCCATCGGCCGAGGCGATATCGGGCTGCGAAAAGTCGAAATCGAGGACCGCGCTCTGGCCGACCGACAGGGTGAATTCGTCGGTGCGGCGCACCCCGCCCGGCGTGGTGAGTTCGAGGCGATAGGTGCCGACGGGAAGCGACGCGATATTATAGCTGCCACTCTCGCCTACCGTGACGCTGCGCGTCAGGCCGGTGTTGACGTTGATCGCCGTGACCTGCGAAACGCCGCCTTCGGCTTTCACCGTGCCGCGCAGCGAGGCGCCTCCGACCTGCGCCTGTACCGGCGTCGCCACCCCAATGGCGAGCGCGGCACCGGCGCTGCTCCATGCCAGCGCGGCAGCGAGCGTGCGGGCGCGCGACCGGCGCGCGGAAACGGTCTGAAAATCATGCGAAAACTTCACGGCATCCTCCCTTTTTGGCCCCCGACATTCCCCGCGGTCGCTTCTTCGCTGGCCGGCCTTGCCTCCGGTGCAGCGGCGAGTCGCGGGAAATCGCGTCGTTGTTTTTTTAGTTTGTAACCGGTTTCACGATCACTGTATAGGGGGAAGCGACACAGAGGGATGCAATCGGGGGCCAGCCGGTTTTCGGCCGATTTCGGCCAATCCTCGTGACAATGTATAAACAGACCCGACCGGGAAGGACGAATCATGCCGCCGATGACGCGCAACCTCACATGCCTGACGCTGGCCACCCTGATGGTGGGGACGCAGCTCTCCCCTGCCCCGCTTCTCGCGAAGCCCGCGACCAGCACGAGCCAGAAGGTACCCGTCGATTCGGCCGGCTGGATGCGTCCCGATCCGAAGATGGATCGCTTCATCGCCGATCTGATGGCGAAGATGACGCTCGACGAGAAGGTCGGCCAGCTGAACCTGCTGACCAGCAACTGGGAATCGACCGGCCCCACGATGCGCGACAGTTACAAGGAAGACGTCCGCGCGGGGCGCGTCGGCGCGATCTTCAACGCCTATACCGCCAAATATACGCGCGAGTTGCAGGCGCTAGCCGTCGAAGGGACGCGGCTCAAAATCCCCCTGATCTTTGGCTATGACGTGATCCACGGCCACCGCACAATCTTTCCCATCTCGCTCGGCGAAGCGGCGAGCTGGGATTTCCAAGCCATTGAAAAGGCAGCTCGAATTTCGGCAGTCGAGGCTTCTGCCGAGGGCATTCACTGGACCTTCTCCCCCATGGTCGACATCGCGCGCGACGCGCGCTGGGGCCGCATTTCGGAAGGCTCGGGCGAGGATGTCTATCTTGGCAGCCTGATCGCCAAGGCGCGCGTGCGGGGCTACCAGGGCGACGACCTGTCGCGCCCCGACACGATCCTCGCGACCGCGAAGCATTTTGCCGCCTATGGCGCGGCGCAGGCCGGGCGCGACTATCATACCGTCGACATTTCGGAGCGCACGCTGCGCGACGTTTACCTGCCGCCGTTCAAGGCCGCTGCCGACGCAGGCGCCGCGACCTTCATGACGTCGTTCAACGAATATGACGGCGTACCCGCATCGGGTAACCACTACCTGCTGACCGACGTGCTGCGCGACAAATGGGGCTTCAAGGGTTTCGTCGTAACCGATTACACGTCGATCAACGAAATGGTCCCGCACGGCTATTCGAAAGACCTGAAACAGGCGGGCGAGCAAGCGATCAACGCCGGGGTCGACATGGACATGCAAGGCGCGGTCTATATGGAAAATCTCGCGAAGTCGGTGACCGAGGGCAAGGTCGACATCAAGCGTATCGACGCCGCGGTGAAGGCGATCCTCGAGATGAAATATCGCCTCGGCCTGTTCGAGGATCCCTATCGTTACGCCGACGAGGCGCGCGAAAAAGCGACGATCTACAAGCCCGAATATCTCGAAGCCGCGCGCGACGTCGCACGCAAATCGATCGTGCTCCTCAAGAACAAGGATAATGCCCTCCCCCTCGCCACCTCGGCGAAGTCGATCGCGGTGATCGGCCCGCTCGGCAACAGCAAGGAGGATATGATCGGCAGCTGGTCGGCGGCGGGCGACCGCAAGACGCGGCCCGTCACACTGCTCGAAGGGATGCAGGCGCGCGCGCCCAAGGGAACGAGCGTCGCCTTTTCCAAGGGCGCGAGCTATGATTTCGCCGCCGAGGGCAAAACCGACGGCTTCGCCGAAGCGATCGCGCTCGCGCAGAAATCGGACGTCATCATCGCCGCGGTCGGCGAACATTGGAACATGACCGGCGAAGCCGCGAGCCGCACCTCGCTCGAACTGCCGGGTAACCAGCAAGCGCTGCTCGAGGAGCTGAAGAAAACCGGAAAGCCGATCATCGTGGTGCTGATGAGCGGGCGTCCGAACAGCATCGGCTGGGCCGACGCCAATGCCGATGCGATCCTCGAGGCCTGGTATCCGGGCACGATGGGCGGCCATGCAATCGCCGACATCCTGTACGGCGATTACAACCCTTCGGCCAAATTGCCCGTCACCTTCCCGCGCAATGTCGGGCAGGTGCCGATCCATTACGACATGAAGAACACCGGGCGCCCGATCGAACTCGGCGCGCCGGGCGCGAAATATGTGTCGCGCTATCTCGATACGCCGAACACCCCGCTTTATCCGTTCGGCTATGGTCTCAGCTACACCAGCTTCGCTTACTCGCCCGTCACGCTCGATAAGGCGAAAATCCGTCCGGGCGAAAAGCTGACCGCAAGCGTCACCGTCACGAACAGCGGAGCGCGCGACGGCGAAGAGGTCATCCAGCTCTATGTCCGCGACCTCGTCGGATCGGTGACGCGCCCAGTGAAGGAGCTCAAGGGTTTCGAGAAGGTGATGCTCAAGAAGGGCGAGAAACGAACGATCCGCTTCACGCTGACCGACGCCGACCTTGCCTTCACGCGGCAGGATATGAGCTGGGGCAGCGAGCCCGGCCAGTTCAAGCTGTGGGTCGGGCCGTCGTCGGCCGAGGGGTCCGAAGCCGCATTCGAGCTGACCGAATAGGCCGGCCTTGCCGCGGCTGGCGGGCGGGGTTAGGCGCAGACAAGTGAGTCCCGACACGCCACCCCCGCCATCCGCGCTCGCGCCGTTCCGCTACCCGGCGTTCCGCGCGATCTGGATCGCAAACCTCGCGTCGAACATGGGGTCGATGATCCAGTCGGTCGCCGCGGCGTGGCTGATGACCGACCTCACCAATTCGCACCTGTTGATCGCGCTGGTCCAGGCCAGCGCGACGATCCCGATCCTGCTCCTCGCCGTCTTTGCGGGCGCGATCGCCGACAACTTCGACCGTCGGCGCGTGATGCTCGCGGCGCAGACCGGGATGCTGATCGTCTCGGCGGCGCTGACGCTGGCGACCTGGCTCGACGCGATCACGCCGCTGTCGCTGCTCTTCTTCACCCTCGCGGTCGGGTGCGGGACCGCGCTCAACGGCCCCGCCTGGCAGGCGTCGGTGCGGCTGCAGGTCGGGCCGCGCGACCTGCCGCAGGCGATCGCGCTCAACACCATCGCTTATAATCTTGCGCGCAGCGTCGGCCCGGCGCTTGGCGGACTATTGATCTCGATCGTCGGCACCGCCGCCGCCTTTGGCCTCAATGCGATCAGCTATATCCTGCTGATCGTCGTGCTGCTGCGCTGGCGTCCCGAAACAGCGCCGCCGCGACGCACTTCGATGCTGACCGCGATCGCCACGGGAATCCGTTTCTGCGCGCATTCGGACCCGGTGCGCCGCGTGCTGATCCGCGGCTTTGCCTTTGGCTTCGGCGCGGCGGGGTTCCAGGCGCTGCTCCCCTCGCTCGTTCGCGACCGGCTGCATGGGACCGAAATCACCTACGGCCTGTGCCTCGCGGCCTTTGGCGCAGGATCGATCGTCGGCGCGCTGTGTGTCGGTGCCGCGCGGCACCGTTGGGGCAGCGACCGGGTGGTCACCGCCGTATCGCTGATCTTTGCCGCCGCGATGCTGCCGGTCGCGTTGACGACAAGCCTCGCATGGACCGTCGCCGCCGCCTTTGTCGCCGGCGGGGCGTGGGTATCGATGCTGACCACGCTCAACGTCGCAATGCAGCTGCGTTCGCCCGAGGAAATCCTCGGCCGCTGCCTGTCGATCTATCAAGCGGTCACCTTCGGCGCGATGGCGCTCGGCGCCTACACGCTGGGCCTGATCGCCGACCTGTCCTCGCTGCCGGCGGCGCTCTTCATCTCGACCGGATGGCTTGTGCTGACCGCGATACTGCTGCGCTTCGTCGCGCCGATGCCGCGGCGCGACGAAGGCCGGTTGCTTCCCTAAATGCGCGGACGCCCGTAGCGCGCATACAGTGTCGGCAGCACGAACAGGGTGAGCAACGTCGCCGAGATCAGCCCGCCGATCACGACAGTCGCGAGCGGCTTCTGCACCTCCGCCCCCGCGCCAGTCGCGAGCGCCATCGGCACGAAGCCGAGCGAGGCGACGAGTGCGGTCATCACGACCGGCCGCAGCCTCGCGAGCGCGCCCGCTCTCGCAGCCTCGACGCGCGCTTTGCCGTCGGCGATCAGCTGCTGGATCGATGTCACCATCACCAGCCCGTTGAGCACCGCGATCCCCGACAGCGCGATGAAGCCCACCGCCGCCGATATCGAGAAGGGCATACCGCGCAGCGCCAGCGCGAGCGTCCCGCCGACGAGCGCGAGCGGCACCCCGGTAAAGACGATCGCCGCATCGCGCACGCTGCCGAGTGCACCGTACAGAAGCAGCACGATCAGCGCGAAGCACGCGGGGACGACGAGCGCGAGCCGGTCGCGCGCCGAGGCGAGATTTTCGAACTGCCCGCCCCATTCGACATATTGCCCCGCGGGCAGCCGTACCTGTTCGCGGATCGCGCCCTGCGCATCCTCGACCACGCTCGCGATGTCGCGGCCGCGAACATTCGCCTGTACGACGATCCGTCTCTTCCCATTTTCGCGGCTGATCTGGTTCGGACCGTCGACGACCGCGAGTTCGGCGACGCTTTCGAGCGGGACGAAGCCGCCGCCCGGGGTCGGCACCGGCACCTGACCCAATGCAGCGAAATCGGCGCGCGCGGCGTCCGACAGTCGGACGGTAACCGCAAAGCGCCGGTCACCCTCGAAGATCACCCCGGCATCGCGCCCACCGACCGCCGCCGCGACCGTTTCCTGCAGAGCCGCCGCGGTGATCCCGAGCCCGGCCATCGCCGTCCGATCGGGCCTGATGTCGAGCATCGGCAGCCCTTCGGTCTGCTCGACGCGGACGTCGGTCGCACCGTCGGTCTGGCGCAGGATCGCCGCGATGCGGTTCGCGGTCGCCGCCATCCCGTCGCTGTCGTCGCCGAAAACCTTGACCGCGACATCGCCGCGCACCCCGGCGATCAGCTCGTTGAAACGCATCTGGATCGGCTGGCTGATCTCGAAGGCGTTGCCAGGAAGCCCGGCGAGCGTCTTTTCGACCTTCGCCGTCAGTTCTGCCTTTGTAAGACGCGGATCGGGCCAGTCCTTTCGGCTCTTCATAATGATGAAAGTGTCGGAGATGTTCGGCGGCATCGGGTCCGACGCGAGTTCGGCCGTGCCGGTCTTCAAAAAGACGAACTTCACCTCGGGCAGCGCGGCCAGCGCGCGTTCGGCGCGAAGTTGCATCGCCTGGCTCTGGTCGACCGAGGTGCCGGGGACACGCAGCAATTGCGCGGTGAGATCGCCCTCGTCGAGCTGGGGCAGGAATTCCTGCCCCAGCGTAACATAGGCACCCGCGCCGACGACGAGTGCCGCGACCGCCGCAAGCATCGTCTTGCGCGGCTGTCCCATCGCGCGGTCAACGCCCGGCTCGTAACGCGCGCCGAGCCAGCGCATGATCCGCCCTTCCTTTTCCTCGACCGGCTTCGACAACCAGATCGCCAGCATCGCGGGAACAAAGGTCAGCGACAGCACGAACGCCGCGGCGAGCGCGACGATGACGGTCATCGCCATCGGGGTGAAGGTCTTCCCCTCGACTCCGGTGAGCGTCAGCAATGGGACGTAGACGAGGATGATGATCGCCTGCCCATAGACCGACGGCCGGATCATCTCGCGCGCCGCTGCGGCGACGACCCCCAGCCGCTCGTCGCGATCGAGGGTGCGGCCAAGCTGATGCTGCCGCTCGCCGATACGCCGCAGCGCATTTTCGACGATGATGACGGCCCCGTCGACGATCAGCCCGAAATCGAGCGCGCCGAGGCTCATCAGATTCGCCGACACCCCGCCCTTGAGCATCCCGAAGCTGGTCAGCAGCATCGTGATCGGGATGACGAGCGCCGCGATCAGCGCTGCACGGAAATTGCCGAGCAGCAGGAAGAGAATGACGATGACGAGCAGCGCGCCCTCGGTCAGGTTCTTCGCCACCGTCTGGATCGTCGCGTTGACGAGCCCGGTGCGGTCGAGCACCGGCTGGATGACGATGTCGGTCGGCAGCGAGGCGTTGATCTCGTCGAGCCGTTCGGCGACGAGTCCCGCGATGTTGCGGCTGTTTTCGCCGATACGCATGATCGCGGTGCCGACGACCACCTCCCGGCCGTTCTCGGAGGCCGACCCCATACGGATCGCCTGCCCCGTGCGCACGCTCGCGACCTGATCGAGCCGGATCGGAACTCCGCCGCGCGTCGCGATCACCGTTTGCGCGAGTTGCTCCGCGCTGCCGATGCGCGCGTCCGAGCGCACTGCGAGGCCCTCGCCGTTGCGGTCGACCACTCCGGCGCCGATCGCACGGTTGTTCGCCTCCAGCGCGGTCGCCAGATCGCCAAGGCTGAGCCCGAGCGCGGCGAGCCGCTGCGTGTCGGGGACGACCTGATATTGCTTCACATAGCCGCCGATCGTGTCGACGCCCGCAAGGCCGGGGATCGGCTTGAGCAGCGGGGTGACGATCCAGTCCTGCGCGGTACGCAGATAGGTCGCCTTTTCGGCGTCGGTGACCAGCCGGTCGCCTTCGGGCGTGATATAGCTGCCGTCGGGCTGCATTCCCGGCTCGCCGGGCTTGTGTTTGTCGTCCTGGCGGTGCTCCATATGGACCGTCCACATGAAGACCTCGCCCAGCCCCGTCGCGATCGGCCCCATTTCGGGGTCGACGCCTTCGGGAAGCGCGCGTTCGGCGTCGCGCAACCGCTCGGCGACCTGCGCGCGCGCAAAATAGATATCGGTCGCGTCGGTGAATACCGCAGTGACCTGCGCAAAGCCGTTGCGGCTGAGCGAACGCGTGCTTTCAAGCCCGGGGATGCCGGCAAGCGCGGTTTCGATCGGGAAGGCGACCTGCCGTTCGACCTGTTCGGGCGACAGCGCGGGCGCGCGTGCGCTGATCTGGACCTGATTGTTGGTAATGTCGGGAACGGCGTCGATCGGCAGGCGACTGAGCGCCCAGGCGCCGATCAGCGTCGCGATGGCGGTGACGAGCAGCACGAACCAGCGCCGCGCGACCGCGAAATTGACGATAGAGGCGATCATGTCAGTGCCCCCCATGCTCGGCTTCGCCCTTGGCGAGCTCGGCCTTCAGCGTGAAGCTCCCCTCGCTGGCAAGGCTCTCGCGGCCCGACAGGCCGGTGACCGTGGCCATGCCGCCGACGCGCGACGTGACCGTCACCGGCACGGCGCGGAAACCCTCCTTCGTGCGGACGAACACGCTCGTCCGGCCCTCGACGGTCTGGATCGCGCTGTCGGGGACGCTCACCGCGTCCCCCGATACGCCGATTTGCAGCAGCGCGGTGACGGGCTCGCCGGGCCGCCACACGCCACCGCCGTTTTCGAGCAGAGCGACTGCCGGAACGAGGCGGGTCGCGGCGTCGAGGACGGGCGACACGAAATGGACGCGCGCCGTCGCGGAGCGCGCGCCCGACCGGACTTCGACGGGCGTCCCGACGCGGACGCGCCCGGCGTCGGCGGGGGTCAGCGACAAGTTGATCGCGACGCGGCCGAGATTGGCGACGCGGAACAGTTCGGCATCGGGCGCCACGGTCTGGCCGAGCACGACGCTGCGTGCGGTCACCTGCCCCCCGATCGGCGCAACGACGCCGATGCGGTTGAGTGCGCCGCCGCCGACACCCGCGGCCGAAACCTGCTGCGAGGCAAGCCGAAGCGCGATATTCGCCTCGGTCATCGCGGTGCGCGCCGCGATCAAATCGCGTTCTGGCGACACCTTGAGCGCAAACAGCCTTTCCTCGCGCGCGAGGTTCGAGCGCGCGAGATTGGCGCGCGCCTGCGCGGCCTCGACCTCGGCGCGCAGCGCTGCGGCATCGCGGCTCTCGATCACCGCGACCACCTCGCCGCGGCGGACGCCTTCGCCCAGATTGCGGTTGAGCGCGACCACGCGGCCGCCGATCGCCGCGGAGACAACCTGCGTCGCCTGCGGGTCGCTTTCGATCGTCGCGGGCAGGCTGAGCACTCCCGCGCCCGCGGTCGGGCGGACGAGGGCGATCCCCGCCGCAGCGACCTGCTCTGCGGTCAGATGGATGACGCCTTCGGCTTCAGCCTCTTTCGCCTCGGCCGCCTTTTCGGCCGGTGCCGCCGCCTGCTGGCCGCAACCGGCCAGGATGAGCGTCAGCGCGAGCGGCAGCGCCGCCCGATATTTGGACTTGGGTGTCATTGATTGTCTCCCGCGGCTGTCAGCCGCGCCGTCAGCCGCTCGAGGCGCGCGACGGCATCATGGTAAGCGGCGCGCGCGTCGATTCCGGCGCGGCGCGTGTCGAGCAGGGTGCGTTCGGCATCGAGCAGGATGAGCTGGTCGAACTTGCCCTCGGCATAGCCGACGCGCGCGACGCGCGCGGCCTCGGTCGCCGCGGCCAGCGCCGGTTCGGACGCCCGCACTGCCGTCGCAGCACGATCGCGATCGACCTCGGCGGCAGCGATCGCGCGCTCGGCCTCGAACAACGCGATCCGGCCCTGCGCTTCGGCGCGGTCGCGCTCGCGCGCGGCCTGCGTCACCGCCGCCTTGCCGCCGTTGAACAGCGGCAACGGCACCGACACGCCGAAGACCATCGCCTGATCGTTGCTCGCCTCGAGCCGCCGCGTCCCGGCGGTCAGGGTAAGGTCGGGTACCCGCTGGCTACGCGCCAGCCGGAGCCCCGCTTCTGCCGCGGCCGTATCGGCCGCCGCCGCCGCCAGCGCCAGCGTGCCGCGCGCATCGACCGGTGCCGATGGCCCCTGCCCCCTTGCTGCGGCACCGTCGAACCAGCGCTGATCGAGCGCTGTCCGCGCACTATCGCCGACATATTGCACCAGCGTGGCGCGCGTTGCAGCAGCCGTCAGGCGCGCGGTTTCGGCATCGGTCGTCGCGCGCACCTGTTCGAGCGCCGCGCGCTGTTCGTCGATCGGCGAGTTGGCACCGACCATCACCCGGTCGCGTGCGATACGCAGGTTTTCGGTCGTGACCGCAACCTGTGCTTCGGCAACGACCGCCCGCCGCTCCGAAGCGATCGCCGCGACATAGGCCTCGGTCACCGCGACCCGCCGATCTGCCTCCGCGATAGCGAGGTCGACGTGCGCGCGCTGGATATTGGCTTCGGCGGCCGCCACGCGCGCCGATCTTTTTCCGCCGAGTTCGACCGGCAGTGCGAAGGCCACCGTCGTGTCGGATTCATCGAACCCGCGATAGGGTCCGGTCCCGAGCGCATTTTCGGTATCGACGCTGACCGACGGGTTCGGCCGAAGCTTCGCGACGCTGCGCCCGGCCTCAGCGGCCCAGACGCCCGCTTCGGCCGCCTGTGTCAGCGGGGTGGTCACACCGGCATCGGCCAGCGCCTCGTCAAGGGTCAGCACATCGCCGCCCGCGGACGGGGGCGAGGTTTGCGCCTGCGCCGGCAAGGCACAGAGCGGCGCGGCCAGCATGGCCGCCCATAATGATTTCATCGTGGATTATCCTGAACAAGCCAAAGTCAGCCGCCGGGCGTTCCGGCGGTACGGGCTGGTTCAGGCGATCGGCGGCCGCAGGTTCGCGCCGGGGATCAGCTGCGGCACGAAGTCGGCACCGGCAGCGAAGTTGACACCGTGAAGCGGCAGGTTCGTCATGACGTCGCCGTCGGCTGGACTGCCGACCTGATGATGTCCGTGGCAACCGCCGTGATTGTGGAGCCCCATCTTGTCGGGATCGTTCGCGGGTTCATCCTGCGTATGCCCGGCGTCTTCGGCGCAAACCTCGGCCGCGAACGGCAAGGGCGCCTCAGCAGCGTGCGCTACGCTTCCCAGTCCGATGGACAGGGAAATCAGCAAACCGATCAGGAGGCGCATCAGCGTCCGCATGCCGCGCATATAGGGGGTGAAGAACGCAATGTCACGCGGCGCTCTCACCACCATCGGTCGTCTCGATCGTGAAGCCGCTGTTCGACAGTTGCAGTTCGTCGCCGCAATGGCTGCACGCGGCAACCATATGGAGGTCGTGCCCGCAAGGGCGGTGGGTCAGCAGCAGCGGCGGCCCGCGCTCATCGGAGAACCATTTATCCCCCCATTGGAGGAGCGCGAGAAGCACCGGATAAAGGTCGCGGCCTTTGGCCGTCAGCCGATATTCGACCCGATCCGAATGCGTCGAATAGGGAACGGTTTTCAGAATCCCCTGTCGCACCAGCCGTTCGAGGCGGCCGGTCAGGATGTTCGTCGCCATCAGCGTATCGCGCTGGATATCGTCGAAACGATTGATGCTCGTGAACATCGCACGCACGACGAGCGTCGCCCAGCGGTCGCCGAACAATTCGATCATCGTGTCGACGAGCGGTCGCCCGCCCGGCCGCCGCGCGCCGACGTCACCGTTGAAGCGGCGGCGTTCATAGTGCGGAACGACCTGCGCCAGCCCCGGCCCCTCGCGCCAGTCGACGTCGCGCGGGTCGATCTCGGCGCGGCAATGCGCGCATGCCGGCACCGGCTCGGTCGCGTGGCCGCACACGGCATGGTGGAGCTGCACCCGGAAATCGCGGCTGTCGGCTTCCCAGCGATGCTGCCAGCGCAGCATCATCAGCGCGTTCGGAAACTGGTCGCGCCCCTTTTGGGTGAGCACATAGTGAAAGCCCCGCGCGCCCTTTTTGGGGACTTTGGCGAGGCAATCCTCTTCGACCAGCTTCTTCAGGCGGCCGTTGACGACCGAGCGCGCAAGCCCCGTGCGCCGGGCGAATTCGTCGAAGCTGTGCGTGCCCAAGAACGCCTGCTCCATCAGCAGCAGCACGGGAACATCGCCGACGACATCGAGCGCGCGCCAGATCGAACAGGCCCTGATCGTGCGGTCGTGTTTCAAATAAGCCGTCCTTACCTTTCCCCGCCCCCTAAACGAAGCACGGGATGCCGACAAGGCTGGCACCGGCAACAGGGGGGCGGCACAGAACCGCCCTCCCCGCCAAATCAGAAACGCCCGGTCAACTGGACCGCGATCGTGCGCGGGCGGTCGACGATACCATTATAGGCGTTGCCGGCATTGCGTGTGATCGTCGTAGCGAGCGGCATCGAGCTGGCGGTCTGAAGGATGCGCTGGTTGGTGAGGTTGCGCCCGATCAGCGCGACCTCCCAGCGATCGTCGACCTGCGCGAGCGCCAGCCGTGCGCCGAGCTTCACATAACCGTCCTGATGCGTGCGCGGATCGAGGTTCGCCGACGCGATATAGGAGGATGAGAAGTCGGCGTTGACGTTGAACGCGACCTTCATGTCGCTGGTCACCGGGGTGGTATAATCGACGTTCAGATTGCCCGACCATTTGGGGCTGAGCGCGTTGCGCTTGCCCGAATAGTCACAGAAGCCGTTCGCGCCCGGCGTCTGCAGATAATAGCATTGGCCGTCGGTGAAGTTGGAGAATTTGAAGTCGAGATAGGCGACGGCACCGCTGATCGTCAGCCCTTGGGCCACTGCAGCACGGAAATCGGCCTCGACGCCCTGCGTGCGGGCTTCGGCGGCATTGCGGACGTTGAAGTTCAGCGTGCCGTCGAAGATATTGACCTGAAGGTCCTTATAATCGGTACGATAGAGCGACAGGTTGAACGCCACGTTGCGACCCTTGTATTTTAGGCCCGCTTCGAAATTGTCCGCGCTCTCATCCTCGAACATGAATGCGCCCGGCTTCGCGACCGTCGTCGACCCCGGCAGCGAGTTGGACCGAATGTCGAAGCCGCCCGCCTTCGTCCCCTTGGCATAGGAAGCATAGAGCATCAGATCGTCGGTCGCGTCGAACTGGACGTTGACCATCGGGTTGAAGCTGTCTTCGCTGAGCTTGCCCGACACGCTGTGCGCCTCGATATTGAGCGCGCGGAAGGTGGCGGCGACGATGAGCGGGTTGAACGTGTTGAGCGGCCCCTGCACGATCGCGAGACTGCGGCTGCCGCTCTTCTTTTCATGATTGAATCGCGCACCCGCCGTGATGCGTAGCTGGTCGGTGACCGAAAGCTCGCCCTGCGCGAAAGCAGAGATCAGGTCCGACTTCTGGGCATAATCGCGATCGTTCCGCGTGTCGCCGAGCGCGTTGAAAGGCGCGCCGAGCGCAAGGAAGGTCGAGTTGAAGCGGGTAAAATCCTGCACATCGAGCTTGGCGTGCTGGTAGTAGACGCCCGCGATATAGTTGAACGTCTCGCCGCCCGGCGACGTCAGCCGCAGTTCCTGGCTGAACTGGCGATAATCCTCGCGCAGGTTGGTGCCATCGAGAAAGCTGATCCCAGAAAAATCGACGTCGACGATTTCGCGCGTCTTGTAGTCGAGCAGCGACGAGACCGATGTCAGCGTATGCTCGCCGAGTTCAAGATCGGCGTTAAGCGTCGCGCCGAACACCTTGTTCTTGCTTTCATAGCCATTGTCCTCGCGGACATAGTCGGGGTTCGTGCTGACAAAGAACGGCCCCTGGAATACGGTATTGTAATTGCCGACCGCGCCGAACACGTCGCGCGGCTGCCCCTTCATCTCGAAGTCGGCATATTCGAGCTTGAGTTCGGCGGCGAACGGACCGCCCTTGTCGAACTCCAGCTTGCCGCGGACATATTTCTCGTCGACGTTCGGCTCGTCGCGGTCGAGCTTCTGGTTGTAGAAATAGCCGTCCATCTTGCGGTAATAGCCGACGACGCGCGCCTCGACGCCGTCGCTCAGCGGTCCCGAGAGGACGCCGGTGAGCTGCAATTCCTTGTGGTTGAATTCATAGAGGCCGCTGACCGAGCCTTCGAATTCATCCGTAGGGCTGCGTGTTGTGATGTTCACCGCGCCGGCGATGGCATTCTTGCCGAACAGCGTCGGCTGCGGCCCGCGCAGCACTTCGACGCGCTCCATATCGACGAGCGGCAGGCGCGAGAGCTGGTCGCGGCCATAATAGACGCCGTCGACGAACATCGCGACCGACTGTTCGAACCCCTTGTTGTCGCCCGATGCGATGCCGCGAATCGCGATGCGGTTGGCAATTGCGGTCTGCGTGATCTTGAGGTTCGGGACCGACGACGAGATTTGTTCGAGATTGGTCTGGCCGTAATTTTCGACCTGCTTGCCGCTGATCGCCGAGATCGAGATCGGCACGTCGGACAGGCCTTCGGCGCGCTTCTGCGCGGTGACGATGATTTCTTCCAGCCCGCCCTGCTCCTCTGCGGGCGCGGCGTCCTGCGCAAAAGCGATACCGGGGCTGGCGAGCGCCGATGCAGCGAGCAGCGCGACAAAATTCTTCTTCATAGGGTCCTCCCACGCACCATCATCTTGGCGACCACCGCCCGCGATGTTTTTCTTGCCTTGCGACTCATAAGGGCTTTAAGTATCGTTATGCAAGTCAGATGATTTGAGAGAGGATTGACCTTGCCGGGACACGGCCTTCCACCAGCGCTGACGCGCAATTTGCGCCTGCCCGCGATCGCGGCGCCGATGTTCCTCGTCTCGGGACCCGAGATGGTGATCGCCGCCTCGCGCGCCGGTGTGATCGGCAGTTTCCCCGCGCCGAATGCACGAACGTCCGCCGATCTTGAGGATTGGGTGAGCCGGATCGACGCCGCGCTGTCGAACGATCCCGACGCCGCGCCATGGGCGGTCAATCTGGTCGTCCATCCGTCCAACAGCCGCCTGCCCGAAGACCTCGCCTGCGTCGTGCGCCACAAGGTGCCGCTGGTGATCACCGCGCTCGGCAACCCGGCGCGCGTGGTCGAAGAAATTCACAGCTATGGCGGACTGGTCTTCGCCGACGTCAATTCGGTCGGCTTTGCGCGCAAAGCGGCAGCTGCGGGCGTCGACGGGCTGGTGCTCGTCGCCGCGGGCGCGGGCGGCCATACCGGCGCGACCGCAGGCTTTGCTTTCGTCGAGGAGGTCCGGCAATTCTGGGACGGCCCGCTCGTACTCGGCGGCGCGATCTCGACCGGGCACGCGGTGCGCGCAGCAGAAATCCTCGGCGCTGACTTCGCCTATCTCGGCACGTCGCTCATCGCCTGCACCGAAAGCATGGCGGTGCAGCCTTATAAGGATATGGTTGTCGCGGCGGGCGCCGAAGATATCGTTCCTTCGAAGGGTATTACTGGTGTGACCGCCAACTGGCTGAAATCGAGCCTGGTTGCCGCCGGCTACGACCCCGCGAATATGCCCGAGGACAAACGCCCGAACTTCTCGGACGCACAGGACGACGCGAAGGCGTGGAAGAATGTCTGGTCCGCCGGACAGGGCGTCGGCGCGGTGCGCGGCGTCGAACCCGTCGCCGCCATCGTCGACCGCCTTGTGAAAGAATATGATGCGGCCGCCGCAAGGCCGCGCTTTGCCCCTGCCGAAGGAGTCATCGCATGACCGCCCAGCTTGTCGACACGATCGAAACGACGATCCAGCCGAACGACCATCCCTATATGAAGGGCGCCTGGCGCCCGACCTATAATGAATGGAACGCGATCTTCGCGAACGGCGATGCCGAGGTGATCGGCAATATCCCGACCGATATCGACGGCGTTTATGTGCGCACCGGTGAAAACCAGATCCATGAGCCGATCGGGCGCTACCACCCCTTCGACGGCGACGGTTTCATCCATTCGATCAGTTTCAAGGACGGCCGCGCGAGCTATCGCAGCCGTTTCGTGCGCACCAAGGGGTTCGAGGCCGAAAAGGAAGCTGGCCGCTCGCTGTGGGCGGGGCTGATGGAGCCGCCGCACAAATCGACGCGCCATGGCTGGGGCGCGCAGGAGTGGCTCAAGGATTCAAGCTCGACCGACGTCGCGATCCACGCAGGCAGGATCATCTCGACCTTCTACCAGTGCGGTGAAGCCTATCGGCTCGACCCCTTCACGCTCGAACAGTTCGGCACCGAAAGCTGGGTACCGCTCGACGGCATTTCGGCGCATTGCAAGGTCGACCTCGCGACCGGCGAGCTGATGTTCTTCAATTACTCGAAGCATGCGCCCTATATGCATTATGGCGTCGTCGGGGCGGACAACAAGCTGAAGCACTATATTCCTGTGCCGCTCGCCGGGCCGCGGCTGCCACACGACATGGCTTTCACCGAAAATTACACGATCCTCAACGACATGCCGCTCTACTGGAACGAAGAGCTGCTCGAGCGGAACCTGCACGTCGTCCAGTTCCACCCCGACGAAAAGACGCGCTTCGCGATCATCCCGCGCCACGGGCAGCCCGAAGATATCCGCTGGTTCGAAGCCGAACCGACATACACGCTCCACTGGCTCAACGCATGGGAGGAAGGCGACGAGATCATCCTCGACGGCTACTATCAGGAAGAGCCGATGCCGAAATCCTATCCGAACGCGCCTGAGGGGCTCGAACGGATGATGGCCTATCTCGATCAGGGGCTGCTCAAGCCGCGCCTCCATCGCTGGCGCTTCAACCTCAAGACCGGCGAGACGATCGAAGAGCGGCTCGACGACCGCGACCTCGAATTCGGCATGTTCAACCACCGCTATGCGGGCAAGCCCTATCGCTACGCCTATAGCGCGATCCCCGAGCCGGGCTGGTTCCTGTTCCGCGGACTCGTCAAGCACGACCTGAATGCGCGCACGAGCGAGGAATATGAATTCGGTCCCGGCCGCTTCGGCAGCGAGGCGCCCTTCGCGCCGCGCATCGATGCCAAGGACGAGGACGACGGCTATCTCGTATCCTTCATCGCCGACCTCGAAACCGACCGTTCCGAATGCGTCCTGATCGACGCCAAGAATGTCGCGGCCGGGCCCGTCTGCCGGATCATCCTGCCCGAGCGCATCTGTTCGGGAACGCACACCGTGTGGGCCAGCGGCGACGATATCGGCATGGGTCCGAACAGCGTGCTGGCCGCCTGAGATGATCGCTGCGGGAGAGGATAAACGGCAGCGGCACCGGGACAGCGGCTGGTGGGGCGACAAGACCTTCGCCGACCTGTTCTTCGCCAATGCGGTGGCGCACCCCGAACGCCTCGCGCTGGTCGATGCCCCCAACCGCGGCGACTTCGCTTTCGGCGAGCCGCAGCGGCTGACCTACGCAGAGCTTGAGGCGGAGATCGACCGGATCGCGGGCGCGCTGGTCAAGGCGGGGGTCGGCAAGGACGATGTGCTGCTCGTCCAGTTGCCGAACATTAGCGAGTTCGTCGCGCTTTACTTTGCCGCGGCGCAGATCGGCGCGATCGTCAGCCCGGCGGCGGTGCAATATCGCAGCCATGAACTGAAGGGCATGATCGGCGTCGTCGAGCCCAAGGCCTTCGTCTGCGCGACGCAAGTGAAAGGTTGCGACCATGTCGGCGTTGCAGAGCCGCTGCTGGACGGCATCGCGCTGATGACCTTCGGGCCCAATCCGCCCGCCGGTGCGCTCGACCTGTCGACCGTCCGCGGTGACGAGCGGGCCCTCGCCGCGCATGTTGCGGAGAACCCGGTCGACGCCGACGATATCTTCACCATCTGCTGGACCTCGGGCACCACCGGCGTTCCCAAGGGCGTGCCGCGCAGCCACAATCACTGGATCGCCGTCGCAGGGGCGGGCTACGAGGCGATGAAGGTCGGGCCGGGCGACGTGCTTCTGAACCCCTTCCCGCTCATCAACATGGCGAGCATCGGCGGCATCACCATGTGCTGGCTGACCAGCGCGGGGACGATGGTGCTGCATCATCCGTTCGATCCCGGCATCTACCTGAAACAGATCGCGACCGAGCGCCCCAGCCTGACGATTGCGCCGCCTGCGGTGCTCAACATGCTGCTGCAGAATGAGGCGCTGCTCGCGTCGGTCGACCTGTCGAGCCTGCGCGTCATCGCCTCTGGCTCCGCCCCGCTCGCCCCCGCGATGGTACGCGGGTTCCAGGAAAGGCTCGGTATCATCATCGTCAACGTCTTCGGATCGAACGAGGGGATGAGCTTCATCACCGGCGAGGGCGACATGCCCGACCCCGACAAGCGCGCGAGCCTGTTCCCGCGCCGCGGCACCTATCAGCGCCCCTATGGCAAAGGCCGCGCCTCCAATATCGAAAGCCGGCTCGTTCCGCCCGGCGGCGGCGATCCTATTGAGGCCGACGGCGTATCGGGCGAATTGCAGATCCGCGGGCCGACGCTGTTCGAGGGCTATCATAACGCCCCTGACCGGACGGCCGAGGCCTTTACCGAAGACGGCTGGTTCCGCACCGGCGATTTGTTCGAGATCGCCGAGGGCGGCGACTTCTACCGCTTCGTCGGGCGCTGCAAGGATCTGATCATCCGCGGCGGGGTGAACATCTCGCCAGAAGAGATCGATCAGTTGCTCGGCGGGCATCCTTTGCTTGCCGAGGCGTGCGTCTTCTCGCTCCCCGACCCGACGATGGGCGAACGCATCGGCCTCGCCTATGTCCCGCGCGGAGCGGACGATGTGGGGATGGGCGAGGTCGCCGACTATCTTCGCGGCCACGACCTCGCGGTATTCAAACTGCCCGAGCGCCTGTTCCGCTTCGACGCCTTGCCGCGCAACGTCACCAACAAGGTGATGCGCAGCGAAGTGCGCGAAATGGCGCTCGCCACTCTCGAAAAGGAAGCCTGACATGGCAAAGGACGTCTTCATCCTCGGCGGCGCGCAGAGCGATTTTTCGCGCAACCTCGAACGCGAGGGCGGCGGGCTGTTCGAGCTGTTCCGCGACGTTGCAGAAGCGGCGTTCGTCGCGACGGGCCTCGAACCAAAGGAAGTCGAAACCGCGCATGTCGGCAATTTCGTCGGTGAACTCTTCGCCGGCCAAGGCCAGCTCGGCGGCTTCTTCGGTCATGTCCATCCAGACCTTGCGGGCATCCCCGCATCGCGGCACGAAGCCGCCTGTGCGTCGGGCAGCATCGCGATCCTCGCCGCGGCCGCCGAGATCGAGGCCGAACGTTACGGCCTCGCGCTCGTGCTCGGTATCGAGCTGATGCGCAATGTGCCGGGCCAGCGCGCCGCCGAATATCTCGGCGCCGCTGCCTGGGCGGGGCGCGAGGCGCAGGAGGCGCGATACCTCTGGCCATACATGTTCGCGCGCGTCGCCGAGGAATATGACGAACGCTTCGGCCTCGACCGTGCATATCTGCGCGGGATTTCGGCGAACAATTTCGCCAATGCGAAGAAGAACCCGTACTCGCAGACGCGCGGCTGGGCGATCACCGACGAGCACCTGGGCGAGAATGACGAGGTCAATCCGCTGATCGAAGGAAGCTTGCGCAAATCCGATTGCGGGCAGGTCACCGATGGCGCTGCCGCCATCTTCCTCGCCTCGCGCGAGGTGGCCGAAGCTTATGCCAAGCGCCGCGGGATTTCAGTCGACAGCATCCCGCGCATCAAGGGCTGGGGCCACGCCACCGCCCCCCTGCTCTATTCGACCAAGGTCGCGGACAGCCGCGGCGGCGACTATGTCTTCCCGAGCGTGCGCAAGGCGATGATGGATGCGCTCCGCCGAGCCGAGATGCCCGACATCTATGCGTGCGACGGGGTCGAGGTGCATGATTGCTTCTCGATCACCGAATATATGGCGATCGACCATTTCGGGATCACCAAACCCGGCGAAAGCTGGCGCGCGGTCGAGGATGGCACGATTGCCTTGGGCGGAAAGCTGCCGGTCAATCCGTCGGGCGGGCTGATCGGCCTCGGCCATCCGGTCGGCGCAACCGGCGTGCGCATGCTGCTCGACAGCTGGCGGCAGGTCACCGGCAACGCGGGCGATTATCAGGTCGAGGACGCGCGCAACTTCGCGACCTTCAACGTCGGCGGCAGCGCAACGACCGCGGTCAGCTTCGTGGTCGGCACCTGACTTGCCGCATCCCGTCTATCTGTACGACGCCGTGCGCACGCCGCGCGGCAAGGCGCGGCCCGACGGCGGGCTTGCGGCGCTGAGCCCGCAGGAGCTGGTGCTCCAGCAGGTAACCGCACTCGCTGCGCGCTGCGGCGACATCGCTGCGACGCCCGATACGCTGCTGCTCGGCTGCGTGACGCAAGCGGGGGCGCAGGGCGGGCATATCGCGCTGGTGTCGAAGCTGCACACCGGCCTGCCCGACCAGACCGCCGCGCACAGCATCAACAATTATTGCGCATCGGGGCTGTCGGCGATCGGTCAGGCCGTCGCAAAGGTCGCAAGCGGCGAAGCGACGCGCATCCTCGCGGGCGGGGTCGAGTCGATGAGCGCGAGCAACTTCCTCGGCGATCGCGCGGGCTTCTACACCAACGACGCACTGCCGCCGCGCGCGCGCTTCGTGCCGCCGGTGCTCGGCGCTGACCGGCTCGCACACGCCGAAGGCATCACGCGCGGCGAGCTCGATGCGGTCGCGCTGGCATCGCAGCAAAAGGCAGGCGCAGCCGAAAGCGACGCCGCGCTCCAGAAATCGCGCATCGCGACCGGCGCGCTGACGGGCGAGGAATGTATCCGGCCGCAGACGAGCGCGGAATCGCTCGCCGCCGCACCGGCCGCCTTTGGCGAACTGCAGGCGCAATATGCGGGCGCGCTCGAGGGCGCGACCTTCGAACCGCTCCACAGCATTGCACACGCACCGCCGATATGCGACGGCGCGGGGCTCGCGCTGGTTGGCGGCGAAGGGCTCGGCATCGCGCCGCGGGCGCGCGTGGTCGCCTTTGCCGAAAGCGGCGGCGACCCTGCCGCCTCGCTGACCGCGGGGTTCGCTGCGATGGACAAGGTGCTGACGCGTGCAGGGCTGACGCTGGACGAAATGGACCGGATCGAGTTCATGGAAGCGTTCGCCGTCACCATCGCCAAATTCCTGCGCGACCGCGGCGCCGACCCGGCGCGGGTCAATGTCAGCGGCGGGCATCTCGCCAAGGGGCATCCGATGGGCGCGAGCGGCGCGATCCTGACCTCGACGCTGCTCGACGCGCTCGACGCCTGCGGCGGCCGATACGGCCTCGTCGTGCTGACCGGCGCGATGGGGGTCGGCGCGGCGATGATCGTCGAGCGGCAATAGGCATTGCGCAAAACCGCCATTCCGCTATGGGCGGCGCGTGCGGGCTTGCCCCGCGCATGATCGCGCCGGTGCCCGAAAGGGCTTAATATGGGAACGCGGTGAAGGGGTTCGTCCTGAACCCTGAAAGCCGAGGCTGTCCCTGCAACTGTAAGCGGCGAGCGAGATGCACCGGTCCGGATTTTCGGATCAGCCACTGGGGTCATCCTGGGAAGGCGTGCATCGAGCCCTGACCCGCGAGCCAGGAGACCTGCCGGCGTGGGTCGCTCAATGCCAAGGTCCAGGGAAAGGCCGCGGCACGGAGGTTTCCGTCGAGCGACGACCAGGCGGCCGGAGCCGCCTCGGTGCCGGTGCCGCAGGCGTTACGCCACTTGCGATGCCAGCATCGGTCGATCGCGTCCGCGTATCGGCAGGCTCCGCCCTTCGTTGCCGGCGTCGGGGGCTTTCCCATGTTGAAATTTGCGAGCATTTCCCTGTTGGCACTGGCGGCGGCAACACCCGCCTTTGCTGAAACTGCCGAAAACAATCGCGACGATATCGTCGTCACGGCATCGGGCGTCGAGCAATCGCGCGACGAGGTCGGACAGGCGATCACGATCCTCGACGCCGACACGATCGAAAAGCGTCAGACGATCAATGTCGTCGACCTGCTCGCGACAACGCCCGGCGTGCGCTTCAGCCGCACGGGCGGGACCGGCTCGGTGACCGGCGTGTCGCTTCGCGGCGCGGAGACAACCCAGACGTTGGTGCTGATCGACGGGGTGAAGGTCAACGATCCGAGCGGCATCGGCGACGGATATGATTTCGGCCACCTGCTGACCGGCAACATCGACCGGATCGAAATACTGCGCGGATCCAATTCGGTCGTACACGGCAGCCAGGCGATCGGCGGCGTCATCAGCTTGATGACCGCGACGTCGGCCGAAGGCTTCGCGGCGAAGGCTTCGGCCGAATATGGTCATAGGGACACCCTCAACGCCAAGGCAGATGTGTCGGGCACCGCCGGCGCGATTTCGGGCGGGATCGGCGGCGCTTATTTCCGCACCGACGGCATTTCATCGGCCGCAGTCGGGACCGAGAAGGACGGATACAAGAATTTCGCCGGCAACGCGCGGCTGAAGATCGCGTTCAGCGATGCGCTGAGCCTTGATCTGCGCGGCTATTACATCAACGCCGACCTCGATTATGATAGTTTCTTCGGCGCGCCCGCGGACAGCGCCGACGTCGCTAAGCTCGACACATATGTCGGCTATGCGGGGCTGAACCTTGGCCTGTTCGACGGCAATTTCACCAGCCGCGCGGCGGTGACGTGGATGCGCAACGAACGCGACTATTATTTCGTGCGCGGCACCGCGCCCGATTACGGCTATTCGGGGACCAACCTGCGTTTCGAATATCAGGGCGTCGTGACGCCAGCCAGCCAAGCGAAGCTGATCTTCGGTTACGAGCATGAACGCCCCGACTATGATTTCTTCGGCTTTGGATCGACTGACAGCCAGAAGGCCAATATCGACAGCGTCTATGCGCTGGGGATCGTCCAGCCGCTCACCGGCCTGTCGCTGTCGGGCGGCGTCCGCCACGACGACCACAGCCAGTTCGGCGGCGCGACGACGTTCGGCGCCAATGCCAATTATTCGCCGAATGCGGGCGCAACCAATGTGCGGCTGAGCTATGGTGAGGGGTTCAAGGCACCGTCGCTGTACCAGCTCTACGACGCGTTCAGCGGCAATAGCGCGCTGCGCCCAGAACGGTCGAAAAGCTATGACATCGGCATCGACCAGAGCTTGGCCGACGGCCGCGCGCTGATCTCGCTGACCGCTTTCCTGCGCGACACCAATGACCAGATCAATTACGACAATGCGACCTTCACCTATGGCAATATCGATCGCACGCGTGCCAAGGGGATCGAGGCAACGCTGGCGTTGAAGCCCGTCGATGCGCTGAACGTCACCGCATCCTATAGCTATATCGACGCGCGCGACCGGTCGGGACGCCCGGCGTTCGACGGCAAGCGCCTGCCCCGCCGCGCAGCGCACGCCGTCAGCCTGTCGGCCGATTATGACTGGTCGTTCGGCCTGTCGACCGGCGCGACGCTGACGCTGGTCGGCGACAGTTTCGACGATGCGGCGAACAATGTGCCGCTCGACGGCTATGCGCTTGCGGGCATTCGCGCATCCCTCCCCGTCGGCGGCCATTTCGAGATTTATGGCCGCGTCGATAATCTGTTCGACGCCGATTATGCGACGGCCTTCAATTACGGCACATACGGCCGCGCGGCCTATGGCGGCGTGCGGGCGCGTTTCTGATGAAGGCGCGCACCGACGCCGAACATACGGCCAAGATGAAGAAGATCCAGGCCGCGCAGAACAAGAAGGTCGCGGCGAAGACCGTCGAAAAGGGTCTGGTGATCGTCCACACCGGCCCCGGCAAGGGCAAGACCTCCGCCGCGCTCGGCATGGCCATCCGCGCGATCGGTCACGACATGAAAGTCGGTGTCGTCCAGTTCGTGAAAGGCGCGATGGCGACGGGCGAGAAAGCGGTGTTCGACCGCTTTCCCGACCTGATCGAATTCAAGCCGATGGGCGAAGGCTTTACCTGGGACACGCAGGACCGAACGCGCGATATCGCGGTCGCGCGCGAAGCGTGGGACGAGGTGAAGCGGATGATCGCCGACCCCTCCTATGCGATGGTGATCGCCGACGAGCTCAACATCGTGCTGCGCTATGACTATCTGCCGGTGGATGAGGTGCTCGAAGCGATCGGGGGCAAACCGCATATGACGCATCTCATCATTACCGGCCGCAACGCACCGCAGGAACTGATCGACGCCGCCGACCTCGTTACCGAGATGGCGCAGGTGAAGCATCCGTTCCGGGAGCAGAATGTTAAGGCGCAGAAGGGAATCGAGTTTTGATGCGGGCGCGCGCGCTTGCGGCGGCAGCGGCGCTGCTCGGCGGGGCCGGGCTGCTCTGGGCGACGTCCCCCGCCCCGCGCGCCAAGGCGCCAGCGGTGCCGCAGCGCATCGTGTCGATCAATCTGTGCGCCGACCAGCTCGTGCTCGCGCTCGCCGACCGGGGGCAGATCGCGGGGCTCACGAAAAATGCGACCGATATCGAAATGTCGGGCGAGGCGGCGAAGGCGTATGGCATTCCGCTGCTCAGCAATTCGGCCGAGCAGATATTGGCGATCGAACCCGATCTGATCGTCGGCATGCCGGCGAGCCGCAGTGCGGCGCTGCGCGCGCTGCCGCGGCAGGATTATCCGCTGCTCGACCTCGCCACCGCCAATACGCTGGGTGAAATCTACACCTCGATCCGCGAGACCGCGGCGGCGGTCGGCCATCCCGAACGCGGCAGCGCGCTGATCGCACGGATGCAGGGTGAGCTGGCCGGGCTGCCCAAGCCGGGCAAGGGCCGCGTCGCGGCCTATTATCAGCGGCGCGGCTATATGACCGGCACGGGCACCCTGATCGACGAGTTGATGGGGCGCGTCGGGCTGGTCAATCTGGCGGGCAAGCTCGGCAAGCCGCCGCTGTCGCAATTGAGCCTCGAGGAAATGGTCGCGGCGCAGCCCGATTTCCTGATCGTCGAGAGCGCGACCGATGTCGTGACCGACCAGGGGAGCGAAATGCTGCACCATCCCGCGATCAAGGATATTCCGCGCATCAGCATTCCGCAGGCATGGACCGTGTGCAGCAGCCCCGCCTACACGCAGGCGGCGCGCAGCATCACGGCGCAGATCGCGCGCATCGACGGGGACCGATCATGAACCGCTTTGCCCTGCCCCGCTGGTCGCTGATCGCGGCGCTGCTCCTGCTGACGCTCGTCGCCGCGATCGGATCCTTGCTGTTCGGCGCGGTCGACCTGTCGGTCGCACGGCTGATCGCGGCCGCGACGGGTGACGGCGACGGGGTGGCGTCGGTGATCCTGTTCGACCTTCGCCTGCCGCGCACGATCCTCGCGCTCGGCGTCGGCGCGATCCTCGGGCTCGCGGGCGCCGCGCTGCAGGGCTATTTGCGCAATCCGCTTGCCGAACCGTCGGTACTCGGAACGTCGAACGCCGCGGCGCTCGGCGGCGTCGCGGCGCTCTATTTCGGGATCGCCGAGCTGCATCCGGTGATGTTGCCGCTGCTTGCGACGGGCGGCGCGCTGTTGTCGCTCGCGCTGCTGTTCATCCTGTCGGGCAAGGCCGAAAGCCCGCTGACCTTGATCCTTGCCGGGATCGCCGTCGGGACGCTCGCGGTCGCGGGGACGAGCCTTGCGCTCAACCTGTCGCCCAATCCCTTCGCGGCGATGGAAATCATGACCTGGCTGCTCGGCAGCCTAGAGAACCGGTCGTTCGACCATGTGTGGATTGCGTTGCCGTGCATCGCGATCGGCGGCGCGATGCTGCTGTGGAACGGACGCGCGCTCGATGCGCTGACACTGGGCGAGGATGCGGCGCAGGCGCTTGGCACCGACCTTCGGCGGACAAGATTGCGGCTGTTGATCGGCACCGCCATCGGCGTCGGCGGCGCGGTCGCGGTGTCGGGGGCGATCGGTTTTGTCGGGCTGATCGTGCCGCACCTGATCCGTCCGCTGACCGACCGCAGCCCGTCGGCGATCCTGCTCCCCTCGGCCATCGGCGGCGCGGCGCTGCTGACGCTCGCCGACCTTGGCGTCCGCATCATTCCGACGACGAACGAGCTGAAGCTGGGCGTCGTCACCGCCTTTCTGGGGGTTCCGATCTTCCTCCTCCACCTGATGCGGGAGCGACGGATATGGTGAGCATCACGCTGAACGACATCGGCGTCACGCTCGGGCGCCGGACCGTAGTGCACGGCGTTAGCGCAGCTTTTCGCGCGGGCACGCTGACCGGGATCGTCGGCCCCAATGGCGCGGGCAAGTCGACGCTGGCGCGCGCGATGCTCGCGCTGGTCCCCGCGAGCGGCCGCGCCGAGGTCGATGGCATCGATGTGACGGCAATGCCGCGCGCCGACCTCGCACGGCGCATCGCCTATGTGCCGCAAGGGCAGACCCTGCACTGGCCGCTGACGGTCGAGCGGCTCGTCGGGCTGGGGCGGCTGCCGCATCTCGCGCCGATGTCGCGGATATCCGACGCCGACAGCGCCGCGATCGAGCGCGCGATGGCGCGCGCCGACGTGCTGGAACTGCGCGACCGGATCGCGACCGAGCTGTCGGGCGGCGAGCGCGCGCGCGTGCTGTTCGCGCGTGCGCTGGCGGTCGAGGCGCCCGCGCTGATCGCCGACGAACCGCTCGCGAGCCTCGACCCGGGGCACCAGATCGACGTGATGGACATGCTGCGCGCCGAGGCGGCGGGCGGCGGGCTGGTGATCGCCGTGCTGCACGATTTGACGCTGGCGGCGCGATACTGCGACCGGCTGCTGCTGATCGACGGTGGGCGCATCGTCGCCGACGGGACGCCCACCGAGGTGCTGACCGCCGAACGGCTGCGCGCGGTTTACGGGATTGACGCGGCGGTCGAGACCGGCGGCGAATGGCCGACGATCACCTTGTTCGGGCGCGCACGGTGAACGCGGCGACGCAGTTTGTCGAGCAAGGCTATGCTGCTGTGCCGCTGTTCGATGCCGGGCAGGTCCGCGCCGCGGCGGACGATATCGCCGAGCATATCGATCGCGTGTCGCGCGCGCTCTACCTGCCCTTCGAGCAGAGTTGCCCCGACGCCCCGCTGGGCGAGCGCATCGACCGCGTGTACGCGCACGAACGTAGCGTCGCGAACCTGCTCCGCGTCGCCGTCTGCACCGACGCCCATCGCGGCGAACGGTTGCAGGCTCTGGCAAACGATCCGCGGTTGATCGGTGCGGCCGAAGCGCTGAGCGGGCGTGCGCTGGCGGGCAAGATCGTACGTGTCCGCGCGAGTATCGCCTGCTTCCCCGAACATCGACATGCGTGGCATAGCGACGTCGCGCGCGGCGACGGCACCGGGTGCGGCAAGGTGCTCGTCACCGCATGGATCCCGCTGAGCGATGCCGGTCCCGAAAGCGGCGGACTGGAGGTCGCGGCGAAGCGCCAGCCCGCGCCGCTCGCGAGCGAGGGCGACGACGGCTATGAAATCCCCGAATGGCGGCTCGCCGGGCTGCCGCGTGTTCAGCCCGAATGCCCGGCAGGGACAGCGCTGTTCCTCGACCGCTTCACCCCGCATCGCACCTTGCCTGCGAAAACGACGCGCTTCGCGCTCGTCGTGTGGATGAAGGCGGCCTAACCGCTCCCGCCGCTGCGGCAAAAGCCGACGACATAGTCGATGATCATCCGGTCGCGCTGCGGCGATGGCGGACCGAGGACGCCCTGTGCGTGCGGCGGCAGATGGTCGACAGCGTGGCTGGCGCCTTCGCCGAAGACATAATGGTCGAACCACGTGCGCCATGCCTCGCGTTCGGTTTCGGGCAGTTCGCGGATCGAGTGCATCGCGAGCATCAGCGCAGCGAAGGGGAAGCGGTCCTGCCGCTGCCCGAACCAATAGTTCACCAGCACATTGAGCGCGCCTTCCGAGCGCACATGGTGCCACCACATGGGCGGCATATAGATGGCGTCGCCGGGCGCGAGGTCGGCGACGAGCTTGTGCCGCTCGGCCTCGGCATAAAGCGGGTAGCGCGCATGATCGGGATGGTCGGGGTCGACCATGCTGGTCGGCTGCCCGGCAATCGTGCGTTCGACCGGGCCGACATAGAGGTTCGCGATCTGCCCGGGCGGAAACAGGCTGAACCGCCGCCGCCCCGCGACGACGACCGCGATGTTCGCCGCCATGTCGTAATGCGGCGCGATACGACTGGTATTGCCGACCCAGATGCGCGGATCGACGCCGGTATCGAGCGGCAACGGATTTTCGGCGGCGAAGCTCGCGACGCTTTCGGGCGTCGGCGTCGACCCCGCATAGAGCGTCGGCGCGTCGGCGGTACCGCGGAGCGCGACGAGACGTTCGACGAGCGTCGCCATCGGCATCTTTTCGCTGCGGAAATTCACGCCGCGCATGTCATCGGTATAGAAATAACGCCCGCCCGTTTCGGAGGGACCGACAAGCACGGTCAGCGGTTTTCCATTGTCGCGCGCCGCAAGATAGGCGGCGATCGCCTCGTCGCCTTCGCGCGCTGCGGCAACCGCGGGCCAGTCGCTAGCGGCACCGCGAATGATGACGGGGCGATCGGCTGCCTCGACCACGCACGCGATCGCGGCATGGTCGCTGCCGGATATCTCTTCCAATGCCCCGTTCACTTCGTCTCCCCTGCCCCCTACCGGGCCGGTCCGACCCGAACCGTCCGGCTGGCGCGCTTGCCGTCGGCGGAGCGGCTACGCACATCGACTGGCCCGCCGACCGCCACCGGCCCGGCATAGCGCGTCCACGCGCCGCCCTCGACACGATATTCGATCACGGTGCCGGGGAACATGCTGTTCGCCTCGAGCTTGCCGCTCGCGATCCGCGCGCCCGGCGGCGCGACGCGATAGGCGACACCGATCTTTTCGAGCATCGGGAATTGCGCCGCGGTGCGTCCCGCGAAATCCTGCCAGCCCGCTTTCAGCTTGGCCGCATCGACACGCTTGTCACCCCATTCATAGCTGGCGCCCGCCTGATAGGCCGGGGTCCACGGCGCCGGCGCCCATGCGCGTTCGGCGAGCGCGAGCAGGCGCGGGAAAAGCATATAGTCGACCTGCGCGTCGGTGCGGATCGTCTCGCTCCACAACTGGCCTTGCAGCCCCGCAACGCGGTGCCCCGCCTGCAGGACCGGCTTATCCTCGATCGCCTTGCCCTCGGCACGGATGTTGCGGATCGTCGCGGCGTTGGCGGGCAGATTGTCGGGCATGAAGCCGAAGACCTGGTACGGATCGACGCCGCGCGACGCCCAGTCGTAACCGCCCTCGTCCGGGTGCGGGGCATAGGGCATGTCGAAATAACCGAGGTCGGGGATCGACAGCACCGCGTCCCAGCCGCGGTTCATCTGGTCGTGCGCCTCGCGGATCGCGCCGGTGTGGAGCACGCCCCAGATATTGGTCTGCACCAGATGCGGCGCCTTCGGCATATTCGCGGTTTCGGTGTGGCCCATGCCGTCGCTCCAGCCGCCGGTGCGCAGCCCTTTGGCGGCGAGGCTGGCGGTCACGCGTTCGATGAAGCGCGGGGTAAGCTTGCCCGCATCGCCGCCATTCTCGGCGATCATCGCCTTGCACGCGGGCGACTTGATCCACGCCCCCGCGGTTTCGTCGGCGCCGAGGTGGAAGGTCTTGAGCGGCGCCCCCGCCTCGCTGTGCATCGCGGCGAGCGCGTCGACGACGGTATCGACGAAGCGATAGGTCGCCGGCAGGCAGACGTTCAGCGTGTTGTCGCTGTAATTCTGGATGCTGCGATATTCGGTGGTGTCGGCGGGATCGATCAGGCGATATTGGTCCGCTTCGGCTTTCTTGCCCGCGGCGGTCAGGCGCGCGTGGCGCACTTCCATCGCCTTGATCGCCGCGCGGCTGTGCCCGGGCATGTCGATCGACGGGATCACCTCGATCTGCCGCGCCGCCGCAGCCTTCACGATCGCGACATAGTCCGCGGCGGTGAGGTAGCCGTTGACGCCGCTCGTGCCTTCGGGACCCGCGCCGAGCTGCGGCAGGATGCAGGTCTGCTCGGAGGGGTCATGGCAGCGTTTGGATCCGATTTCCGCCAGCTCGGGCAGCGCCGGGATTTCGATGCGCCATCCCTCGTCCTCGGCGAGGTGGAGGTGCAGCTTGTTGAGCTTGTACGCCGCCATCGCCTCGACGATCTTCAAAATCTCGTCGCGGCTGTGGAAGTTGCGGCCGAGGTCGATGTGGAGGCCGCGAAAGCCATATTCCGGGGCATCCTCGACGCGGAGCGAAGTGAGCTTTTCCCTCTCGAACGCCGCCTGCTGCGCGAGCGAGCGCAGCGCGTGGCTCGCGCCCGCCGCGTCGTGCGCGGTGATCGCAATGCCCGAGGGCTTGGCGTCGAGGATATAACCCTCCGCCTTGGCTACCGCGGCGGGGTCGATACGGATCGTCAGCGGCAGTGTGCCACCTTCCTTTGCACCGAGCGAAGCGAGCGCCGGCCCGACGGCGCTTCGATCGACGCCGGTCAGCGACACAGCAAGGCCGCGACTGAGGTCTACCGTTCCCTTGCCCTGCACAGCCTTTGCGGGCTTCGGGAGGATCACCACGCCTTTCGCCTCCGGCGCCAGCCGCCCGGCCTGCAAATCAAACGCGCGCTTGGCGGTCAGCCAGCGCGTCTTGTCGGCGTCGCTCTTGGTCGCGAGCTTCGCCTCGTCGGTCATCGGCGCGACGAAGGTCAGGATTTCAAGACCCGTCTCGGGGTCGATCACCGCGCGCGTCGCCGCGATCGTGCGCGGTTTGAGTCCGTCGGCAACGAGATAGGCGTTGGGCATGCCGAACGCCTTCGAGAAATTCGACCCGACGCCCCACAGCCTGATTTCATGCTTCGCGCCGGGACGCAACGTGACGCCGGGTTTCAACGTCAATTGCTGGACGTCGCCATTGACCAGCCGGTGGGTGAAGATGTCGCTTTCGACGAGCGGCAGCCGGTTGACGAAGCTGAAATAGAGCGACAGCCCCTTCGTCGGCACATCGGCCGGCAGCGCTTCGGGCAGCGTCAGTGTGATCGTCGACAGGAAACATCCTTCGATGCCAGCCGGGCAAACCGGGCCATTGTCGACCATGGTGAGGCGGTAGCCGAGCGTGTTGGCAAGACGGTCGAGCGACGCCTGCGACGGGGCGTCTGCGGCCAGCGCCTGCGGCGCGGCAAGCGCCGCCATTGCCATCGTCATCCAACCCGCAGCCCGCATGTCTTTTCTCCCGCTCGACAATTTGTATCTAATTTGTCATGCAGTCGCGGGCGGGTCAACGCCTTTCGGATTCGGCGGAATTGAAAGGATAAACGACAATATGGCAGATATTCGCGCTTTTCGCTTCATCGCGTCGATCCTGATTGGTTTTACATTAGTATTGTCGTCGACAGCGACCGCCGGGGAGCAGCCGCGCCCCGTTGTGGTCGGCTATCTCGCCGCGTTCAAGGGGCTCGACCTGTCGATCGAGCGCACCGACCTGTCGGCCTTCACCCATTACAATCTGGCGTTTGCCAACCCCGATGCCGACGGACACTTTATCCGCGATGGGCGGACGACGTGCATGGCGACGAAACCGGCGCGAACCTGTCGGTCGACGCGCTGCGCAGGACTGTTGCGCGGTTGCAGGCGCGCGGCGCCAAGGTGCTGATCTCGACCGCGGGCGGCGTGATCCCCGGCTGTTCGGGCGACTGGAAGGCCCTGCTTGCGCCCGACCGCCGCGCGACAACGGTCGCTGCGCTCATCGAACTCGCCGATACGCTGGACCTGGACGGGGTCGATATCGATATCGAGGGGCAACTGCTTACCGAAATCGATCGTGCTGGCGACTATACGCCGTTCATCGCGGCGCTGTCCGAGGCGATGAAAGTCCGCGGCAAGCTGCTGACCTGCGCCACCGCATCCTATGAGGGCGGGATGATCCCGATCAGTTCGATCCCCTATTTCGACCTCGTCAACGTCATGTCCTATGACGCGATCGGCCCGAGCTGGGGTCCGGCGGGTGCCGAGCACAGCAGCTATGCCATGGCGGCGCGCGACCTTGACCTGTGGCTGGCGCGCGGGGTCACGCGTGAGCGGCTCGTGCTCGGCGTCCCTTTCTACGGCTATGGATTCGGCGGCGAGAAGGCGAATTGGTCCTATCGCGACCTCGCCGCGGCACATGGCATAAATGCGACCAAAGCCGACGTCATCGGCACGCTGTGCGCCGGGTGCCGCTATATCACGCACAACGGCCCCGCGACGATCGAGAAGAAGGCTCGCCTTGCCGCAGAAAAGGCGGGCGGCGTGATGGTATGGGAGCTGTCGCAGGACAGTCCGGACCATGCCTTGACCGATGCTATCGCGCGCGGACTTTCACGCGAATAATTCGCAACAAGCGCAACTAAGGATACCAATGCAACACATGCTGCGTTATGGCTGGTCCTATCGACCGGCATGACCGGCAATCGTGTGGAGCATCGTCCTTGTCATTGATCGAACGCGTGGGTCCGCTCCAGAAGGACGACCCGACACCGCTTTACCTGCAACTGCAGAAAATCCTCCGCGACGCGATCGAGGGGCAGGTGGTGAAGGCCGAAGAGGCGATCCCCACCGAACGCGACCTCGCCGAGGAATTCGACGTGTCGCGCATCACGGTGCGCAAGGCGATCGACGGCCTCGTCGGCGACGGCATCGTCACGCGCCGCCGCGGCGCGGGCACCTTCGTGACAAGGCCGCGCGTCGAAAAGAGCTTCTCCAAGCTCACCTCCTTTTCGGAGGACATGGTCTCGCGCGGGCGCAAGCCGCACAGCAAATGGGTGAGCAAGACCGCCGGCGCGGTCACCCCCGAGGAAGCGCTGTCGCTCGGCCTGTCGCCGGGTTCGCTCGTCTACCGCTTCCACCGCATCCGTTACGCCGACGACACGTCGATGGCGCTCGAGATTGCGACGATCCCGGCCTATTGCCTACCGTCGGTCGATGCGGTGGGCGCATCGCTGTATGAAGCGCTGGAGGCGGCAGGGCATCTGCCCGTCCGCGCACTCCAGCGGCTCCGCGCGATCGCGGCGACCGCCGAACAGGCGCACATGCTGGAGATCGAGCCCGGCACGCCCGGCCTGTTCATCGAACGGCGCGGCTTCCTGTCCGACGGGCGGACCGCCGAATTCACGCAGAGCTTCTACCGCGGTGACGCCTATGACGTCGTGGCGGAGCTGAACGGCTAACCGAGCCGCCGTAAAAACTCGATGTGCGGCGGCAGCTCGGAGAGTTGTTCGGCAACCCGTCCACGCAGCGTCGCGAGGCGCGACGCCAGCTCATCATCGGACAGGCCGTCGGCGATCGGGTGCCAGCTTTGCGGCCGCAGCCCCTGCCCCGTCAGCACCGCATACCAGTTGGTCGGGCCGAACAGGTCGCCGGGCTCGAACAAGATGTTGCCCGTCGCGCGGAATGCCTCGATCCGCTCGGCGAGGCTGTCGGGCATTCCGGCCGCCGCGACGTCGCGCCAGAAGGGCGTATCGTCGCGGCCCGCCAGCGCATAATGCGCGATCACGAAATCGCGGATCGTCTCATATTCATGAAGCGCGTCGCGGTTGAAGCGCGCGACGACATGCGGATCGATCGCATCGCGCGGCAGCAGCGCCAGCAGCCGGATAATCGTCGTCTGGATGAGGTGGATCGAGGTCGATTCGAGCGGTTCGAGGAAGCCGCCCGCCAGCCCGATCGCGACGCAATTGCGGTTCCAGATCGCCTTGCGATGCCCTGCGGTGAAGCGCAGCCGGTTGGCGTCGGCGAGCGGCGTGCCGGGTAGCCGCGCGCGCAGCAACGTCTCGGCCTCGTCATGCTCCAGATGCGCGCTCGAATAGACATAGCCGTTGCCGTCGCGGTGCTGGAGCGGGATGCGCCATTGCCACCCCGCCTCGCGCGCGGTCGAGCGCGTGAAGGGCGACGGATCGCCCGCGCCCTCGCACGGCATCGCGACCGCGCTGTCGCACGGCAGCCAGTGGCTCCAGTCGGCATAGCCGGTCCGAAGCGCGCCTTCGATCAACAGCCCGCGAAAGCCCGAGCAGTCGACGAAGAGATCGCCGTCGATCGCGCGGCCGTCCTCCATCGCGAGCCCCGTGATGAAACCGTCCTCGCGATCGACGCGGACCTCGGCGACCTTCCCCTCGATCCGGGTGACGCCCTTCTCCTCGGCGTAGCTGCGCAGGTAGCGGGCATAAGCCGCGGCATCGAAATGGACCGCGTGATGCACGGGCCCAAGGCGGGTCATCGGGGCGAAGCGGCCTTCGCGTGCCGCCATCGTTTCGAGATTATAGGGGCCATGATCGGCCTCGCCGCCCGCCGCAAGGTAGCGCAGCCAATAATGGTGAAAATGGATCCCCGACATCTCGACGCCGAGATAGCCGAAGGGGTGGAAATAGCGGTGGCCGACGCCGCCCCAGCCGTCGAACTCGATCCCCAGCTTGATCGTGCCGTGCGTCGCGCGGAGGAACGCGGCCTGGTCGAGACCGAGATAGCGGTTGAATTCGTGGATCGGCGGCACGGTCGCCTCGCCGACCCCGACGGTGCCGATCGCTTCGGATTCGATCAGCGTGATCCTGTGCGATTGCCCTGCGAGCGCGCGGCCGAGCGCCGCGGCGGTCATCCAGCCCGCGCTGCCGCCGCCGACGATGACGATGCGCCGGACCGGGCGCTGGCGCGCGCTCACCCGCGCATCCGCCGCAGCGCGTCGGCGTGGCTTTCCATGGCGTGAACATCGCTCGCGACGGCGCGCAGCTGGCGCTGGAATTCGGCCATCAGCGCCTGATCCTCGACGAGCAGCACCTGCGGGTCGAAGCTGCGCGGGATCACGCCGTGCCCCGCCATGACGAGCGCCCAGCTGTCCTCGACATGCGCCTCGTGATTGAAATGCGCGAACATGCCGCGCGCGGCGAACAGGTCGATCTTGGCCGCCAGTTCGGGCGAGATCGACGCCGCGCGGGCAGCATCCCAGAAGGGTTCGCCGACGCGCGCGTTGAGGCGAAAATGCTGCGCGGTAAAATCGGCGACGCGCGCCCGGGCGCCCGCGATTTCCTCATTATAGATATCGGCTTCGGGCATCGCGGCGCGATCGATCGGCCAGAGGAGCACGAGCTGCGCAATCGCGAGCTGGAGCAGCAGCAATTCAGCGCCGTCGAGCGGCGGCGCACCGCCCGCCGCGGCGCCGACCGCAACCACATTGCCCACCCACGGGCGCGGGCGCGCGGTGGCATCGAGCGGCGTCGGCGGACCCGTATCGACCGGCCGCCCCACCGCAGCGGCAAGCGTCGCCGGCGCATCGGCATCGGACAGCCACCGGCTGTCATAGGCGAACTCGATTGCTGTCCGGTTCGATAGCGGGATCATCGCCAGCCACCCGGCGGGGTGCGCGGCGACACGACTGTAGAGCGGCAGCGGATCGAACGCGGGCGCCGAGCCGCGGATCATGCGGTTACAAAAACCGGCGCGGTCGAAAACGCCATCGGGATCAAGCCCTGCGACCAGCGCGCCGTCCGCATCGATGACCAGGTCGGCCGCCAGGAGTTCGCCATCGGCAAGCTCGATCCGGTCGAGCCGTGCGTCGCTGATGCGCAAAATCGCGCCCTCGCCCGAAACGACACGGACATCGGCGCCCTCGCATGCGGCGCGCAGCAGCCGCTCATAGCCGGCGGAATCGAGGTGCCAGCCCTGCTTCACCGCCTGCCGCGTTGCCGCGTCGCCCGGCGCACCGGCGCGACCCTGCTTGGCGGCCGCGGCGGCAAGGCAGAAATCCTCCAGCCCGACGCGCAGCCCTGCTTGCCGCGCGCGCGTCCAGTGCTGGACGAAGGGCAGCGACGCGAAGGGACTGCCCGCATCGCCATAGGCATGGAGGAAGGCGGCATCGCCGCCCGACCAACCGGCAAACTGCTGCCCCATGTTGATCGTCGCGGCGGCGTCCGCAATCAATGCGCGCTCGTCGATGCCGAGCAGCCGGTGGAACGTCACGAGATCGGGCGGCGCGACCAGCGCCGCATACGGGTCGGGTGCCTCGCCCGTATCCACCCAGGTCACCTGCGTACCGAGCCGGGCGAAGGCGCGGCTGACGGCGAGCGCCGCCATCGCCGCCGCGATCCCGCTGCCGTACACGACGACATGCTGAACCGGGTTCGTCATGGCGCGGGCGCCGGGCAATAGCGCGCGATGAAGTCGGCGTGCGACGGAACCGTTGCCGCCGCATCGGCGATCGTCGCCGCGAGTTTCGACAGCCGTTCATCAAGCGTGGCGGCGGGTAGCGCGTCGGCGAGGCGGTCGGCGGCGCGCGGCTCGATCCCCTGCCCGACGAAGACCGCCTGCCAGCTCGGCGGGCCGAACAGCCCGTCGCGATACGCCTGCACATGGCCGCGGTGGCGGAACCGCTCGATCTTGCCCGCAAGCGTGTCGGGCAGGTCGATCGCGGTCACGCGCTTCCACAGCGGTGCGTCGGGCTCGTTCGCGATATAGTGGAGGATCAGGAAATCGCGGATGCGATCATATTCGACGTCCATCACGCGGTTGAATTCGGCGGGCAGCGCGGGGTCGATCGCCGGGCTGTCGGGCATCAGCGTCAGCAGGTGCATGATCGCCATCTGGACAAGGTAGATGCTCGTCGATTCGAGCGGCTCGAGGAAACCGCCCGCAAGTCCCATGCCGATGCAATTCTTCGCCCACGCCTGTTCGCGCTTGCCCGCCTTGAAACGCAGCACGCGCGGGTCGGCGAGCGCTTCGCCGTCGAGATTGGCGAGCAGGGTCGCCGCGGCCTCGTCGTCCGAGATGTCGGTGCTCGAATAGACATAGCCATTGCCGGTGCGGTGCTGGAGCGGGATGCGCCATTGCCACCCCGCCTTGCGCCGCGTCGAACGCGTATAGGGCGTAAAATCGGCCGAGCGCACCGATGGCACCGCCTGCGCGCTGTCGCATGGCAACCAGTGCGACCAGTCCTCCAGATGGACGCCGAGCGTCGCGCCCAGCAGCAGCGAACGGAAGCCCGAGCAATCGACGAAAAGATCACCCGCGACGCGCGTGCCCGATGCCAGCGTCACCGCTGCGATATCGCCGCTTTCGCCATCCTGCTCGACCGTGACGATCCGCCCCTCGACGCGCTCGATCCCGCGCGCCTCAGCCCAGCCGCGCAGGTAGCGGGCATAGAGAAAGGCATCGAGGTGATAGGCGTAAGCGAACGCGTTGCGCACGTCGCTACCGTCGCCGTTCGGGAGCATGAAGCGGTTCTGCAGCGCGGTGACGATCGGGAAGCAATAGTCGAAGAGCGACGCCGCGGTCCCGGCACGATGCGCGCGGATCCAGTAACTGAAGAAATCGGCCTCGCCGATCGGACGGCCGAAAGTGCCGAAAGGGTGGACGTAGCGATTGCCCTCGCTTCCCCAGTTGACGAACTCGATGCCGAGCTTGAAGCTCGCCTGCGTCGCCTTCATGAACTCGACCTCGTCGAGCCCGAGGAAGTCGTTGAAGTCCTTCATCTGCGGCAGCGTCGCTTCGCCGACGCCGACAGTCCCGATCTCTTCGGATTCGACGAGGCGCACACGAAAACGCGCAAGATCGAGCTTCGCCGCGCACGCCGCGGCGCACATCCAGCCGGCGGTCCCGCCGCCGACAATCACCAGATCGAATTTGTCCCCCATCATGACCCAGCTTAGCGCGGGAGAAAGCCGGCGCCAGCCCGAAGAGAGGCTGGCGCCGCTCCCCCTTTAGAAGTTCAGCCGCACACCGAGCTGATAGCGCCGGTCGTTCTTGAACCACGCGTTCGGTTTGAGCAGCCCGTCGGAGTCGACCTGCTGCATCAGCACGGTATCGGTGCCGAGCAGGTTCGTCGCTTCGAGGATGAACTCGATCCGCTCGCTCGCACGAAGGCGCAGCGAGGCGTCGAGATAGCCGGTACTCTTTTGCCAGATCGGGAAGCCGACGCAGCAGTCGATCGCGGTCACCAGATATTTGGAGCGCCAGTTATAGGCGACGCGCGCCGACACCGGTCCCTTTTCATACATGCCGACGAGGTTGTAGCTGTGCTTCGATATGCCTTCGAGCGCGTTCGGCTTGACCGTGCTGTCCTCGTAGGTGATCCCGCCGCCCGCGGTCCCGCCGGCGGTCTCGTTGGTCAGGTTGACCGTTTCGATCCCGTTGTTCTTCACATAGGTGTAGTTCGCCTGCACCCCGAAGCCGTCGAAGGGTGCGGGCAGGAAGTCGAAGAAGGTCTGGAAGGCGAATTCGGCGCCATAGATTTTGGCCCCGTCGCCATTGACCGGCCGTTCGAGCCGGACCGTTTCGGTGACCCCGCCATTATTCACCTCGAGGCTGAACTGGCCCGCCTGGATGTAATTGTAGAATTTCTTGTAGAAGGCGGTGGCGGTGAACGAACTCGCCCGGCCGAAATAATATTCGAGCGTCAGGTCGAACTGGTCCGCGGTCATCGGCTTCAACCCCGGATTGCCCGACTTGCCCGTATATTGCCAGTCATAGGCAATCGCCTCGCCCGCCGAATTCCTCGTCACATTAGGATCGGAGAGGTCGTTGAGATTGGGCGACAGGCGGTTGATCGTCAGGAAGTTGCGCAGCAACCCGAAGTCGGGCCGCGACATGGCCCGCGAATAGGCGAAGCGCGACACGAGCTTGTCGGTCAGGTCGAATTTGACGTTGAAGCTGGGCAAGGCGTGGAAGTGATTGGCCCTGGTCGTGTCGGCCACGGTCGCGCCATTGTTGAACGCGAGCTCCTTCGCCGTCACCACGCAGCCCGCGGTCGCCGTCGGGCGCCCGTCGACGACCGCGCGATCGCAGGTCAATTGCGAGGCCGTGAACGGATTGGCGAAGGTCGTCGCGCCCTGGGTATCGTTGCGCGTCCAGATCAGGCGCACGCCGAGGTTACCCGAAATGCCGATATTGCCGATCGCAAGGCCATCGCCCCCGAACTTCGCCATCGCATAGGCCGCCATCGTCCGCTCGCCGACCTTGAGCACCTCGCTCGGCAGGTAGCAGCCATATTTTTTGGTGATCGTTTCGCCCGCGCGATAGCCCGCGTTCGAACAGACCGGATAATAATCGCCCACGCCGATCGACGGACGCCCCAGCGTCGCCGCGAGATCCTCGCGGTTCACCAGCTTGTCCATGTTGAAGAACATGAAGGACTGGTGGTTCATCTGGTTGCCCGCGAAGAAGTCGCTGCCGAAGGTGCGCATCTGCGTTGTACCGGCGGGATAGACCGGGCTGTCGGTGTTGAAATAGGGCGCCTGCGTATAGGTCCAGGTGTTCGAGATATTCGCCCAGTTATACGCGCCCCACCGCACCGTCTGGTCGCGATCGGCATAGCGCGCGCCGACCTTGATCGCGCTGAGCCAGCTCGAATCGACTTCATATTCGACGTCGGCGCGCAGCGCGACTTCCTTGCCGTCGCTGTCCTCGGTGTGGTCGGTGACCGAATAGAAATAATAATTGTTGGGATTGGTCAGCCCACCCGGCGACAGGTTGATATTGTCCGCCCGGGTCGGCGTGAAGGTCAGCGTCGGATATTTCCCCGTCAGGTCGACGAAGGTGTTGGCATAGCTGCGCGAGGTGACCGACGCGTTATAGTTGCTGACGCTGGCATCGACATATTGCCCGTCGAGCGTCACCCGCACGCGATCGGCAACGTCCCAGCGGAAGTTCAGGCCGAAATCCTGCGTCACCTGCCGGTTGCGCAAGGCGTTGGCGGCGGTGTCGACTTGCGGCGCGCGGCGGTCGTTGGTGCAACCTTCCCATGAATAGCAGCGATTGAAGAAGGCCTGCCCATTCTGGTTCAGGCCCAGACCGCGTTCGTCGCCGGGATTGTCGCCGACATAGGGGCGCATCGCCGACCACCAGCCGCTCTGGAAATTGCCGTCGGCATCGAAGGCGAACGGCGCGGTTCCCTGGAGCGGCGCAACCAGCGACGGATCGACAAAGGTAAAGTCGCTCGGCTGGCCGTAAAGATCGGCATAGAAGGCCGACGAGAAGACCGCATATTCGCGCCAGCTGTTGTTATATTGCGAGCGGTTATACTGCGCGGTCAGTTCCATATCGCCATCGTTCGACCGCCACTGGAACGCCGCCGCCGCGCCATAGCGTTTGCGGTCATATTCATTCTCGCGCATGTAAATGCCGCTCGGCACATATTGCTTGCCCGGCCCGAACACGCCGTCGAAAATGCCCATGCGCTCGAACTGGATGCCCTGGCTCGATGTCTTTGCGTGCGAATAGGCGCCGTTGATCATCAGGCCGATCTCGCCGATCCCGGTTTCCCAGCGGTTCGAGATGATCCCCGAAATCTCGGGCGTCGATTTCTTGGCGATGTCGCCATAGGTGTTCTTGATCGAGATCGAGATCAGGCGGCCGTCCTGGCCGAACGGCACGCGCGTCCGCAAATTGACCGTGCCCGCGATGCCGCCCTCGATCATGTCGGCGGTCTGGTTCTTGTAGGTGTCGATACCGCCGAGCAGTTCGGGGGAAATATCCTGCCAGCTCAATCCGCGCGACGAATTGGCACTGAACGTATCGCGGCCGTTGAATTCGGAGCGCACCTGGTTGAGCCCGCGAACGATGACGCCCGACGGTTCGGCCGAGAAGTGCGAGGTGTCGTCGGTGCCCGCGAAGCGGATCACGGTGATGCCCGGAACGCGCTGCAACGCTTCGGCGACCGATTTGTCGGGGAAGGAGCCGATATCCTCGGCAGTGATCGAATCGACGACCGTGTCGGCGCTGCGCTTGCGGTTCTGCGCCGATTCGAGGTTGGCGCGAATCCCGGTAACGACGATGTCGTCCGAATTATCCTCATCGGCCGCGACCGGTGCGGCGCCGTCCTGTGCAGCAGCAGGGAGCGTGATCGCGCTGGCGAGCGCGGCAACGCAGATGCCCTGAAGCAGGCCGCGGCGAACAGAATTACTAGTGGCAGGCCCCTTGTTCATTTCTATTTTCCCCCATCCCGACCGGTCCAGATTGCCTTCCCACAATCTCTATAAGACCAATTGCGTCCTTGGACTATTACCAATAGACTACAAATCCAGCACGCTGTCCATTGCAAATTTATGGCAGTGCAAAGATGCTGGCGGCGGGAGCGGCCGCAACGGGGGAGGCAAGGCCATGCGATTGATTTCACTAGACGTGCTGCGGGGGCTGACCGTCGCGGGAATGATCCTTGTGAACTCGGCGGCGGCGATGAAATATGGCGCAGAGGCCGATGTCGCACCGATCCTGCTGCACGTCAGCTGGGACGGGCTCACCCTCGCCGACCTCGTTTTTCCCGGCTTTTTGACGATGGTGGGGATCGCAATCCCCTTTTCGATGCGCGAGGCGAAGCTCGATTCGGCACAGCGCCGCCACATCCTCGGCCGCTCCGGCCGCCTGCTCCTGCTCGGCTTCATCCTCAGCAACCTGTACTGGTTCACCAGCTTCGCTTCGGGCGACTGGCGCCTGTTCGGGGTCCTGCAGCGAATCGGGCTGGTGTATTGCGCGTGCGCATTGCTGTTCCTGCTGGTGGGCACGCGCGCGCGGATGATCATCGCCGCGGCGATCCTCGCTGCCTATTGGCCGCTTGCGCTCCTCCCTTCGCTCGATGGCATGGCCACCGACATCTGGGTCCGTGGTCATAATTTCATCGCGTCGATCGACCGAATCATCCTCGGAAATCATCTATATGTGAAGGGGCCGGAGGGCTATGATCCCGAAGGAATCCTCGGCACGCTGCCCGCGATCGCGCAGGGCCTGATCGGGGTGGCAATCGGCGAGATGCTGATTCGCCGCAACGGCCCGGCCAGCCGGCAGCTTGCGATTGCCGGCGCCGCGATGCTGGCCATCGGCGGCGCGTGGAGCCTCGCTTTCCCGATCGTCAAGGATATCTGGTCGAGCAGCTTCGTCCTCGTCACCAGCGGGATCACGATCCTCGCGCTCGCACTGCTGCACCACCGGCTCGACCGCGAGGACCGCGAACCGGGTGTCGCGGCGACCGCGATGCTCGCCTTCGGCGCCAACGCGATCGCTGCTTACACGCTGCATCAGGTGACCGCGGGCGTCGTGACGTGGGACCTGCTCCTGCTGCCATTCCGCGCGCTGCGCGACGCGCTGGGCGATCCTATCGCATCGTTGCTGCCCGTCATCCTCTATATGCTGCTGATCTGGGGGGCGATGGAATGGCTGCGCCGCAAGCGCTGGATCATCAAAATCTGATTTCCCAAACATACCTCTTGATGAGACCTATATAACCTATATAGTACCAATATATCGAGTGGCGACATGTCACCGATCCGGAGACAAGATGACATGACGCCGAACGCCGCGGGTGACGGACAGACGCTGATGGAACAGGAAGCGGGCGAGGCGGCGGCGGCGGTTGCAGCGATGCTCGCCGCGAATCGCGAGGCGTTCGTTGCAATCGGCCGGCGCCTGCGCACCTCGCCCCCCGTCGCCGTCGTCACCTGCGCGCGCGGATCGTCCGATCATGCCGCGACCTATGCCAAATATCTGATCGAAACGATGACGGGGACACCGACCGCATCGGCGGCGTTGTCGATCGCCTCGCTCTATGACGCGCCCGCCGTCGCCGGAAACCGGCTCTGCCTCGCGATTTCGCAATCGGGGAAAAGCCCCGACCTGCTCGCCGCAGTCGAACAACAGCGCGACGCCGGCGCTTACGTCGTCGCGCTCGTCAATGCCGACGCTTCGCCGCTCGCCGGCCTCGCCGATGTCGTCATCCCGCTTTCGGCCGGGGTCGAGCGGTCGGTGGCGGCGACCAAATCCTATATCGCCTCGCTCGCCGCCGTCGCGGCGCTGGTTGCCGCGTGGGCTGAAGACGCGGCGCTCGACACCGCGCTGACCGCCCTCCCCGCCCAGCTCGTTCAGGCGTTCGCGCTCGACTGGTCGTCCGCGGTCGGCGCGTTTCGGGACGCGACCAACCTGTTCGTCCTCGGGCGCGGCTATGGCCTGGGGGTGGCGCAGGAGGCGGCGCTCAAATTCAAGGAGACTTCGGGACTCCACGCCGAAAGCTTCAGCGCCGCCGAAGTGCGCCACGGCCCGATGGCGATCGTCGGCGCGGCCTTTCACGTCCTCGCGTTCGGGGGGACCGACCGCGCCGCCGCAGGCGTTCGCGCCGTTGCCGATGAATTCCGCGGCCGGGGCGCGACCGTGCTGCTTGCCGATCCGGTGGGCGGAGACCTGCCTGCGATCGCCGCGCATCCGGCGATCGAGCCGATCCTGATGATCCAGAGTTTCTATCGCATGGCGAGCGCGCTGGCGCTGGCACGCGGCCATAACCCCGACTCGCCTCCGCATCTCAACAAGGTTACCGAGACTTTATGATCTTTCGTTTCCACAACGGCCGGGTCGCACTGCCGGGCGGCACCGTCGGCGCGGCGGATATCGCCGTTGCCGACGGTGCCGTCACCGCCGTGTCCGCGGCTGGCGATGCGCCCGCGGATCGCGAGATCGACCTCGAAGGCGGCTGGCTACTGCCCGGCTTCGTCGATACGCAGGTCAATGGCGGCGGCGGCGTCCTCTTCAACGACCAGGTCGATGTCGAGGCGATCGCCGCGATCGGCGCAGCGCATGCGCGCTTCGGCACCACCGCCTTCCTGCCGACGCTCATCAGCGACACGCCGGCGCAGATATCCGCCGCGCTCGCCGCGGTCGATGCGGCGATCGAGCAGGGCGTGCCCGGCGTTATCGGTATCCATATCGAAGGCCCGTTCATCAACGAGGTGAAGCGCGGCATCCACGAGGCGCATCGCATCCGCCGCCTCGATGCCGACATCCTCGCGACGCTCACCGCACCGCATCGCGGCCGCGTGATGCTGACGCTCGCACCTGAACTCTGCGACGAGGAGGATATCCGCACCCTCGTCCGCCACGGCGTGATCGTCAGCGCGGGGCATAGCGATGCGACCTATGACGAGGCGCAGCGCGCGATCGCCGCGGGGCTTTCGGGTTTCACCCATTTGTTCAACGCGATGTCGCCGCTCCATCACCGCCAGCCCGGCGCGGTCGGGGCGGCATTCGATTCGGACACCTGGTGCGGGCTGATCGTCGACGACGTGCACCTGCACCCGGCCGTCGTGCGGCTCGCGGTGCAGGCGAAGGGCAAGGACCGCATCATGCTCGTCACCGACGCCATGCCAAGCGTCGGCACCGACGTCAGCGAATTCACGCTGCAGGGCAAGCGCATCGCGGTGAAGGACGGCGTCTGCATCTTCGAGGACGGCACGCTCGCCGGCACGCATCTCGACATGGCGTCGGCGCTGCGCAAGACCGTCGAAGTCACCGGCCTTCCTGTGACCGACGTGTCGGCGATGGCGAGCGCGACACCCGCCGCCTTCCTGTCGCTGGAGGACCGCATCGGCGCAATCGCGCCGGGGCAGCGCGCCGACTGGGTGTGGCTGGACGCCGGGCTCGAACCGCGCGCGACATGGATCGGGGGACGGATCGTCCCCGAAAACGGCAACGGACCTGGCGCACGCCGCACAATGATACACCAGCCGCACAAGATAAGCGGCGGAAGTTTTGGGGATTAATCGATGAGCCTGATCATCACCTCTCCGCTCAGAGGATGGGCGACGACGCTGGACAGCGTTCCCGATCCGGTGTTTGCCCAGCGGATGATGGGCGACGGGGTCGCGATCGAACCGCTCGGCGACACCGTCGTCGCGCCCTTCGACGGCGAGGTCGTCACGATCCACGACGCGGGCCACGCGGTGTCGCTGCGCAGCGCCGAGGGCGCCGAAGTCCTCATCCACATTGGGCTCGATACGGTGATGCTGAAGGGCGAAGGCTTTACCCCGCTCGTCGCGGCCGGGCAGACGGTGTCGCGCGGCGACCCCCTGATCCGCTTCGATCTCGACGCGGTGGCGCTCGCAGCGACGAGCCTGATCACCCCGGTGATCGTGACCAATGCCGAGGCGTTCGCGATCAGCCGCCGCACCACCGACAGCGCGATCGGCGCGTGCGAGGCGCTGATGACGCTTGTCCCGGTACAGGCGGAGGCGCGCCGCCGCTCGGACGACGGCACGGTGGTCGAGCAGGCGGTGACGCTGTCGCTGCCGCACGGCATCCATGCGCGTCCCGCGGCACGGATCGGCGAGGTCGCGCGCGGCTTCGAGGCCGACGTGCGTTTGCTGAACGGCGACAAGCGCGGCGATGCGCGCAGCACCGTTGCCCTCCTCGCGCTCGGCACCGCATTCGGCGACGAGGTGATGGTGCAGGCACGCGGCGACGATGCCGAAGCGGCGCTGGCGGCGATCGTTGCGCTGCTGGCGACCGATATGGGTGAAGGCAGGCCTGCGGCGGCATCGGTTGCACCCGCTCCCGCCACGCCGCTTCGTGCGGGCCAGATCGGCGGCGTCATCGCCTCCCCCGGCCTCGCCATGGGGCCTGCGGCGCGGCTGCGGCAGGCCGAAATCGCGGTCGCGCGCGAGGGCACAGGCGCCGTCGAGGAGCGCGCGGCGCTGCTAGCCGCGCGCGGCGAGGTGCGCGCGAGCATTGCCGCGCGCGCCGACAGCGCAAGCGGCAGCGTCGCATCGGTGATGCAGGCGCACCTCGCGCTGATCGACGATCCCGAACTGCTCGCTGCCGCCGAAAGCCGGATCGCGGCAGGCAACAGTGCCGGCTTTGCCTGGCGCGGGGCGATCCACGACCAGATCGCCGCGATCCGCGCGACGGGCAATGCCCACCTGATCGAACGCGTCGACGACCTCGTCGACATCGAACGGCAGTTGCTGGCAACGTTGACCGGTACCCCGCTCGACGGGGCTGCGCTCCCGGCGGGCGCGATCGTGGTCGCCGACGACCTTCTGCCGTCGCAGCTCGTCATGCTTGCGGCAGCGAAACCTGCGGGTATCTGCCTCGCGCGCGGCGGTCCGACCTCGCATGTCGCGATCCTCTGCGCGGGCATGGGGCTTCCCGCCCTCGTCGCGATGGGCGATGCGCTCGGCGCGGTCGAGGACGGCACGCCGCTGCTGCTCGATGCCGAGCTGGGCCATGTCACCGCCCACCCGTCGGCCGCCGACGCCGACGCGTTCACCGCGCGGCTCGCCAAGCGCGACGCCCGGCGCGCGGCCGCGCACGCGGCGGCGAAGGACGCCTGCCACAGCGCCGACGGCACGCGCATCGAAATCTTCGCCAATATCGGCACCGTCGAGGACGCCGCACTCGCCGCAGCACAGGGCGCCGAAGGATCGGGGCTCGTGCGCAGCGAATTCCTGTTCCTCGATCGCGACACCGCGCCATTGGAGGACGAACAGCACGCGGCTTATCAGGGCATCGCCGACGCACTCGCGGGCAAGCCGGTGATCATCCGCCTGCTCGACATCGGCGGCGACAAGCCCGCCGCCTATATCCCGATCGATGCCGAGGAAAATCCGGCACTCGGCCAGCGCGGTATTCGCGTCGCGCTCGCACAGCCCGACCTGCTCGAAACACAGCTCCGCGCGATCCTGCGCGTAGCTCCCACCGGCCAATGCAAGATCATGATCCCGATGATCGCGAGCCTTGACGAGCTGCGGCAGGTCCGCGTGATCGTCGACCGGCTGCGCGGCGAGATGGGCATCGCGACGCCCGTCGACGTCGGGGTGATGGTCGAAACGCCAGCGGCGGCGATGACCGCCGACCTGCTCGCCGCCGAGGCCGATTTCCTGTCGATCGGCACCAACGACCTCACCCAATATGTGCTCGCGATGGACCGCGGCAATCCGGCGGTCGCCGCCGGGGTCGACGCGATGCACCCTGCGGTGCTGCGCATGATCGGCGAAACCTGCCGCCTCGCCGCCGTCCACGACCGCTGGGTCGGCGTGTGCGGCGGCCTCGCCTCCGACCCCGCGGCGCTGCCAATCCTGATCGGCCTCGGCGTCACCGAACTCTCGGCGGTTCCCGGCTTCGTCGCCGAAGCGAAACAGATCGTGCGCGGCCTGACCCTGGTCGAGGCGCGCGCGCACGCCGAGCTTGCGCTGCAATGCAAGTCGGCGGCAGAGGTTCGCGCGCTCGCCCGCGCATTCGAGGAGACACGGCGATGAGGAAGATTCTCGAAGCGCTCCAGCCGCTCGGCCGCGCATTGATGCTGCCGATCGCGGTGCTGCCGATCGCGGGCCTGCTGCTGCGCATCGGCCAGCCCGACCTGCTCGACATCGCATTCATATCGGCCGCGGGCGCCGCAATCTTCGACAATCTCGGCATTCTCTTCGCGATCGGCGTCGCGGTCGGCTTCGCGCGCGACGGAAACGGCGCGGCGGCGCTCGCCGGCGTTGCCTGCTATTTCGTCACCACCAATGGCGCGCAGACCTTCATGACCCCGCCGCCCGACATCGGCGCGGGGCTTCCCGAGGCGGCGGCAGCGTTGACGGCAAAACAATGGGCGGTCGGGCTGATCGACCGGCTCGAGGTACCCGTGGGGATCATCTCGGGGCTGATCGGCGGCCATTTCTACAATCGCTTCGCGACGATCGCGCTTCCCGAATATCTCGCTTTCTTCGGTGGCCGACGCTTCGTGCCGATCGCAAGCGGGGTCGCGGGGCTGCTGCTCGCGGCGATCGTCGGCTACAGCTATGCGCATATCAGCGGCGCGATCGATACCGCGAGCCGGGCGGTCGTCGCCTCGGGCGAGATCGGCCTCTTCGTCTATGGCGCGCTCAACCGGCTGCTGATCGTCACCGGGCTGCACCATATCATCAACAACGCCGCCTGGTTCGTCGTCGGCGATTTCGAGGGCGCGACGGGCGACCTGCGCCGTTTCTTCGCGGGCGACCCGACCGCGGGCGCCTTCATGAGCGGATTCTTCCCGGTGATGATGTTCGGCCTGCCCGCCGCGTGCCTCGCCATGTATCACGAAGCGCGGCCCGAGCGGCGCAAGGCGGTCGGCGGGATGCTGTTCAGCCTCGCCTTCACGAGCTTCCTGACCGGGGTGACCGAACCGATCGAGTTCACCTTCATGTTCGTCGCGCCGCTGCTCTACGCGATCCACGCGCTACTCACCGGCGCCTCGATGGCGCTGATGAACGCGCTCGACATCAAGCTCGGCTTCGGTTTTTCGGCAGGGCTGTTCGACTATGTGCTGAACTTCAGCCTCGCGACGCGGCCCTGGCTGCTGCTGCCCATCGGCGCGGTCTATGCGCTCCTCTATTACGGCCTGTTCCGTTTCTTCATCCGCCGCTTCGACCTTGCCACCCCGGGGCGCGAGAAGGGTGAGGTCGCCGAAACCGCGACCGCGCCGGCGGGCAGTGCGCGCGGCGATGCCTTCGTCACGGCGCTGGGCGGGGCGGCCAACCTGATCAGCGTCGATGCCTGCACCACTCGGCTGCGGCTCATCGTCGCCGACCAGAGCGCGGTCGACGACGCCGCGCTGTCGGCGCTCGGCGCGCGCGGGATCATCCGCCCGTCGGAGAATGCCGCACAGGTCGTGCTCGGGCCGATTGCCGACCTGGTTGCCGAGGAAATCCGCGGCGCACTGGCAGGCGGCGGCGCATCGGCCCAACCGGCGCTGACCAATCCGCCGGCCGGCCATGCCGCTCATGCCGCCGCACTGCCCGCCGACATTCTCGGCGCGCTCGGCGGCGATGCCAATGTCCGCGCGGTGCAGGCGCTCCATGGGCGCTTCCGGGTCGAGATCGCCGATGCGGCGCGCGTCGATGAGGACGCGCTGGCACGGTGGGCGCGCGGGGTCGTCCGCCCGCGCCCGAATATCTGTCACATCCTTCCATGATTAGGGCGGCGGCCTTCCCGCTGCTCGTCCTAATGCTCACCGGGGCGGCTCCACCCGAGCCGGCCCGGTGGGCTCCCCTTCCCGTCCACATCGGCGGCCGCGTAGCCGCGGCGCCCGAGGGCGGCGTCGATTTCGGCTGGCCGGGGGTCTATATCGAGGCCCGGTTCGAGGGAACCGCCGTGCGGGTGCGGTTCGCGGCGCCCACCGACCATATCCGCGTGTCGATCGACGGGGTAGAGCGCGCCGTCTTTCGCGCGCCGGGCGAGGTCGACACGGTGATCGGCGGACTGGCGGCGGGCGTGCATATCGTGCGCCTCGAAAAGCTGACCGAAAGTCAGGCGGGCGCCAGCCGTTTCATTGCCTTCGAGGTGGCAGGCAAGCCACTCGCGCCGCGTTCGCGCGTGCGCCGGATCGAATTCATCGGTGACAGCTTCACCGTCGGTTATGGCAACATGTCCGCCACGACCACCTGTACCGGCGAGGAGGTGCACGACCGCACCGATACGAGCCGGGCCTTCGGTCCGCTCATAGCGCGCGCGCTCGATGCGGATTATCGCATCAACGCCTTTTCGGGTTTCGGAATGGTCCGCAACTATGACGGCAACGTGCCGGGCGAAAGCCTGCCCTTCCTCTATCCGCGCGCCATCCCCGGTGCCGCCGCACCAGCCGCCACCGATGCCGGCTGGCGCCCGCAAACCATCGTGATCACCCTTGGCGGCAATGATTTTTCGACTGCGCTGAAACCCGATGAGCACTGGGCCGATACGGCGGCGCTCGAGGCTGCCTATCGCGGCCGCTATGCCACCTTCGTCGCGGATCTCGCGGCGCGCCAGCCGCAGGCGCGCTTCATCCTCGTCGGATCGGACCTCTTTTTCGCGCAGGTCGAGAAGGTCGCGGCAGGACTGGAAACCGCCCTACCCGGCCGCGTTGCGACGCTGCGACTACCCCCGCTCGACCTGGGCGGCTGCCACGGCCATCCGTCACTCGCCGATCATCGCCGCGTCGCCGACCTGCTGACCCGCGCCATCGACCGCCGCTGATCCACGCGGCCTTTGCTTATAGATACGGACATGCTCGATCTCGAACCGGGCCGGGAAAATCGCGTCGTCGGCGACCTCGCGATCAGCACCCCGCACCGCGAGGCTCAATATCAGATAGTGCGCCTTGTCGAATGGCCATTGCGCCATTCCGGTCCCGGCATTGGCATAGCGGTGATAGGGCTTGCCATCGACCGCAAAGCGAAGCTCGCGCGACGTCCACAAAAGCTGATAATCGTGAAATGCCCCGCACGCATCCGCGACATCGACTCTGCCGCCATTCCCGGCGGTTCCGCTGGTCGAGATATTATGGACAGTGCCCGTCACCGCGGACGCCTTGCGGTCGAACTCCATGATGTCGATCGAACCGCTGTCGGGCCAGGGCGCCGTCGCGCCGAGCGTCCAGATCGCCGGCCATAGTCCCTCCCCGCACGGCAGCTTCGCGCGCACCTCGATCAGGCCGGAGGTGAATTCGGCCTTGCCCTGCGTGGTCAGCCGCGCCGAGCTATAGCCCTGCCCGCCATGGTCGGCGCGGTCGGACAGCACCTCCTTGCGCGCGGTGATGACCAGCCGGCCGTTTTCGATCCGTGCATTTTCGGGTCGATCCGCCGCATAATATTGCCGCTCGCCATTATGCCAGCCGGTCTTGTTGGCGAAAATGTCCCAGTTCCATTTCGCGGGATCGGGGGCGCCGTCGCGGTCGAATTCGTCGGCCCAGACGAGTTCGAAGCTACCCTTGGGCACCTCCTGCGCCATCGAGGGCGACGACAGAAGCGCCGTGCAAGCCATACCGAACCGGCATCCCCATCCACCCCGCATCATCATTCCCCCAGATGAAAATTGGTATTACATTGATATGATACTTGTCATCATAAGATCATGCAATCACCTCATGCTCGGGAGGAAAGCGGATTAGTCCCAGTCGAGCGCGCCCTTTTTCCATTCATAGATGAAGCCGATTGTCAGGATGCCGAGGAAGACCATCATCGCGCCCCACGCTTCCCAGCCGAGATCGTCGACCACCACCGCCCAGGGAAAGAGGAAGGCGGCCTCGAGGTCGAAGATGATGAACAGGATCGCGACGAGATAGAAGCGGACGTCGAACGGTTTGCGCGGCGCCTCGAAAGCGGGGAAGCCGCATTCATATTCGGAGAGCTTCTCGCTGTCGGGCGCATGCGCGCCAGTGAAGCGCGACACCGCCATCGGCAGGAAGACGAACAGCAGCGACAGCGACAGCGCGACCACGAGGAAGATCAGGATCGGAAAATATTCGAGCAATAGTGCGGACGACGACGCCGCATTGGCGCCGGATACGGATTGGGACAGCATGGCGGCCTCCTTCGAAGTCGCCGGGCCGTCCCGGACCTGATACCGGCGCCTTTGCACGAAGGCGCCGGGGAGGACGTGGCCTCGCTGGGTAGATGTGTGTCCGCTCAGGCGGGCGAAGACAGCTTCATCAGCAGCAGGCCGCTGACGATCAGGATCGCCGCGCCGATGCGCATCGCATTCGCCTGTTCGCCGAGGACGAAGATGCCGACGAGGAACGCGCCGACGGCGCCGATCCCGGTCCAGATCGTGTAGGCGGTGCCGAGCGGCAGCGATTTCATCGACAGCGACAGCAGCGCGAAGCTTACGATCATCGCGGCGATCGTGATCGCGGTCGCGCCGGGGCGCGTGAAACCTTCCGATTGCTTCATCGAATAAGCCCACACGATTTCGAAAAGTCCGGCGATCGTCAAATATACCCAGGCCATGGCAGCCTCCTTCAAGGACTGCCGGGCCGTCCCGGACTTGAAACCCGCGGCATCGCGCGGGGAGGACGTGGCCTCTTCAAGGCGGCCTGGCAGGGGCAGCAGGACTCGAACCCGCGACCCTCGGTTTTGGAGACCGATGCTCTACCAACTGAGCTATACCCCTAGGCCGGAGTGGGCCACTAGCCGGATTGCAGGGACGGGGCAAGAGGGATGACGGGTTGCGCGTGCGGGCCGGGCTGATATGCGCAATTTCGCATGAGCGACGCGTCCCTCTCCACTCCTTCCGAGCACCCGTCGACGGCGGCCCCGCAGAATTATCTGGGCGGGATCGGGCTCCGGCTGCTGGCAATGATCAGCCTGTCGCTGATGTTCGTGCTGGTCAAATATATCGACGCTGCGGGAATCCATGTCGTCGAAAGCCTGTTCTGGCGACAGGCGCTCGTCCTGCCCTTCCTGCTCGTCTGGGTGATGGCGACCGGTGGCTTGGCCTCGCTGAAGACGCAGCGGATCGGCGCGCACGCCCGGCGGATGCTGATGGGCCTCGCCGGCATGGCGTGCAATTTCGGGGCGATGATCCTGTTGCCGATGGCAGAGGCGACGACGATCAGCCTGTCGGTGCCGATCTTCGCAGTCATCTTTGCCGCGCTGCTGCTCGGCGAAGCGACCGGATGGCAGCGCTGGAGCGCGGTGATCATCGGCTTCGTCGGCGTACTCGTCGTGCTCAACCCCGTCGCGAGTTTCGCGGGCGGATTCGGCGGCGAGCATGGCCTTGGCACGCTGGTGGCGCTCACCGGCGCGATCATGACCGCGCTGATCACGATTGCCGTGCGCGACCTCGGCCGCACCGAAAATGCCGCAACGATCGTTTTCTGGTTCAGCCTGCTTTCGATGATCCCGCTGGGGATCGCCCTGCCCTTCGTCATCACGCCGCACGACGGCCACGAATGGTTGCTGCTCGCCGGGCTCGGCTTCCTCGGCGCGATCGTTCAGATGTCGCTGACCGGCGCGCTGCGCCTCGCCCCCGTGTCGGTCGTCATCCCGATGGATTATTCGAGCCTGCTCTGGGCGATTGCCGCGGGCTGGTGGTTCTTCGGAACGCTCCCCGCCGACACGACATGGGTCGGCGCACCGCTGATCGTCGCGTCGGGCCTGTTCATCGCCTGGCGCGAGCATCGCCGCCATATCGCCCGGCCGAAGGAGGTTGCCGCATGACGCTCCCCATTCTCTATCATTGCCCCGATGCGCGCTCGCTGCGCTGCCTGTGGGCGGTCGAGGAAGCCGGGATCGACGTCGACCTCAAGCTGCTCAAATTCCCGCCGCGCGCGTTCGAGCCCGACTATCGTGCGGTGAATCCGCTGATGACCATTCCCGGCTGGGTCGAGGATGGGCGGCTGATGACCGAGTCTGCGGCGATCTGCGAACGCATCGCCGAGGGAACGCCGCTCGAGGTCCGCCGCGATGAGGCCGATTATTGGGATGCCCGCAACTGGCTGCATCGCAGCGATGCGACGCTGACCTTCCCGCTCGCGATCATGATCCGTTATACGCGCGTCGAAGTGCCCGAGCGGCGGCTCGCGCAAGCGGTCGAGGACTACAAGGCCTTCTTCGGCGGACGGGCGAAGAGCATCGAGGCCGCGCTCGCCGACGGGCGCGAATGGTTGGTCGCGGGCCGGTTCACCATCGCCGACATCGCGATCGGCTATGCCGCCTTCCTCGCGACGACACTCGGCGCCGACGATGTGCTCGGCGACGCCACCAAGGCGTGGCTCGCGCGCTGCATGGCGCGCGACGGCTTTATCCGGGCGCGCGAGCGCCAAAAGCGCTGAACCGCCCCATATTGGCGGCATCCTGTGCAAGAGGTCCAACAACCCGCGCAACTTTCGCCCTCATCGAGAGTCGCTCTGCCTGAAGGGGCCAGTGGACACGCGCTGCCCTGCCGATCCAACAGAAGGAGTAGCGTATGGGTTCCGTTTTCAAGACTTCCGGGGCGATGCTGGCACTGGCGATGCTGGCCGGACCAGCGGCTTTGGCCGCACAGGACACCACCGAAGCCGAGCCGATGGCGACCGTCACCGCCGAGCTGCCCTCGCCGGACCAGATGACCAAGGGTCCGAAGATCGAGGGCATTATCTCCGCGCGCAGCGATGGCCGGATGCAGGTCACGACCGCCGACGGCAACAATACGGCGATCGCGATCGCCGATTACACGAAGATCAAGAGCAGCGGCGGCTTCCTGGGCCTCGACCGCGACAAGCTCGCAGCCAATTCGCTGCTCAACGGCCTGCCGGTCACCGTCGAGACGTTGCAGTGGGATGGGGGCCTGGTTGCTAACCAGGTCGTCCTGAAGAACAAGGATCTGCGGACCGCGAACATGATCCACACCGGCACCAACCAGCGCTTCGCCGAACAGACGGCGGCCACCGAGGCGCTGCGCAGCCGCGTGGGCGATATCGACCAGTATAATGTCAAGGGCACCACGAACGTGAACTTCGACACCGGCAAGGCGGTGCTGACCGAGCAGGCGAAAGCCGATCTGTGCAGCGCGGCAAGCCAGGCCGAGGGCATGGACAACGCCCTGTTGCTGGTCGTTGGCTACACTGATTCCACGGGAAGCCAGGAACTCAACCAGGTGCTGAGCGAAAAGCGGGCAAGCCGCGTCGTCAATCACCTGCAGCAGGCGTGCGGCTGGAAGCCCTATCGTATGCTGACCCCCACCGGGATGGCCGAAGCCGATCCGGCGGCCGATAACAGCACCGCCGAGGGCAAGGCGCAGAATCGCCGCGTTGCGGTGAATATCCTGGTCAGCAAGGGCCTCGACGGCCTTTAAGATGCGCGGGGTGGGCCCGGCCCACCCCGAACATCTTGCCATCCGCGCCGGCGATCGCCGCCGACGCGCAAAAAACAGAGAGGCGCGGTCTCGCGACCACGCCCCTCCCCCCAAATTCGGGTAATCTGTCTTAGCGCGAAGCGAGACGCAGCGGACTGCCCTTCGCCGCCCACTGGATGCTTTCGCTGCCCCCCATCGCGCGGATGAAGCAGGTCTGCCCCTGCGCCTTGAGCTGGTTGCACAGGCTCGTCGCGTCGGCACGCGTCGCGAGGCCGTTCACCGTCAGGCGATAGAAATTGCGGCCGTTCACCGTCGCGGCATGGCTCGACGCCGGGAAATTCGCGAGAACCCCGTTCCGCTTTTTCAGCGTGCCCCATTTTTCCTTGGCGATGCCGAGGCTGTCATAGGCGCCGAGTTGCACGGCCCAGCCGTTCGGCTTCTTCGCATCGAAACCCATCGCCTTCGGGATCAGCACGGTTGCGAGTTCGAGCGCCTGTTTCTGCGCCGGGCGGATGCGCCCCTCGCCTGCAACGCGCGGTGCGGCGCGGTAGGGCGCCGCATCGGCGAGGATGACTTCGCCCGCGGGTTTCGGCTGCGGCAGCTCGGTCACCGGCACCACGCCGTCGGCGCCGCGTTCGGGCATCGGAAGTTCGACGCTGCGGATCGCACTGCCCGCATCGGCCAGAACCGGCGGCGGCGGCGCATAGGCGGCGACAGGCGCCGGGTCGGCGCTCGCGAGTTCGACCGCGGGCGCGGCGGCGGCCAGCTGGGTTTCCCCGAAATTGCTGAGTGCAAGGCGCACCGGCATGCCGGCATCCTGCTGCGCCTTCGTCCCGATCAGGCTCGCGACGCGGATTTGCGCGCTCGGCTGTTCGGCCAGTTTCGACCATTCGGCCATCCGCGCTTCGAGTTTTGCAGCGGACAGGTCCTGCGATGCCAGGATACGCGCCTGCGCCCAGCGCCCCGAAAGGGCGAAAGCCAGCGCGAGATTCTGCCGCGTGCGCGCGCTGGCGCCTTCGGCACGTGCAGCTTCGCTCAGCACATAGATCGCGCCTTCGCTGTCACCCGCAAGCGCGAGCGCGAGGCCGATGTCCGACGCCGGCACCGTGTCGCGGTGCTGCGTAAGGAGCGCGACCGCGTCGGCATTCTTGCCCTGCGCGATCTGCGCCAGCGCCAGCGAAAGGATCGTATTGCTGTCGGTCGCGCCGAGCTCGACCGCTTCGGTCAGCGCCGCGGTTGCCGACGCAAACCGGCCGTGGTTCAGATAGGCCTGTCCGAGGAGTGCGCGATAGCCCGCGTCGCGGGGGCTGCCCGCCACCGCGGCTTCGGCGAGGCCGACGGCCTTGCTGGCCTTGCCCGCTTCGAGCGCCACGCGGGCCTGGTCGGCCGACTTGGCGGCGATCGCTGGCTTGCCGGCGGCGCGCGACGGCGCGTCGGCCATCTTGCCCATGCCGCTGCATCCGGTGGCCACGCTCAGGACAAAACCCGAAACGGCCAGGTTCATCAGCATCTTGCGGTTCATGACGATTCCCCCTCTTTTTCTTTAACGCTGCGCCTGGCGCGGCGGGCGCGCCGCCGGCAGGCGGCTCGCCATCGCGTCGATTTCGGGCAGCGACGACAGATATTCGTCGAGCAAATCGGTCAGGATCACCTGCGACGACCGGTTGGTCACCGCACTGGCAAGGCGCAGGCGCAGATGGCGTTCGGCGTCGAGGCGCAGCGTGAAGGCGGCCTTTTCGCGGGCACGCAGCGCGCGGGGCGCCTTTTCCTTCTTCGGCTTCGGCTCGGGACGCGCTTCGACCTTGCGCGCCACCGCGGCGACGCGTTCGATCAGCGATTCCTGCTGACGGACGATTTCGGGGACTTCGGGCGCTTCGGCTTCGAACTGGTCGGCACCGTAATCGTCGGTCAAACCGTTGAAATCGTTTGAAAGCCCTGCCGGGAATTCGTGACCGGCGCCATCGTCGACCGCATGTTCGGCCTCGACATTATGCGCCAGCACCGAACCCGTCAGCAACGGTTTCAGGTCGAGCATCCGCGCGGGTTCGGCCGACTGGTCGGGATCGACATCATAGCCCATGTCGTTCCAGCCAAGGTCGTCATAACCACCGCTGTTGAGGGGGGCCGGGCCGCTGCCGAGCGGCTGGCGGCGCATGGCGGGACGCGCGCCGCCCTTGCGGGCAAGGAGGCCTGCGCTCAGCGATGCGAGGGGTTTGGGTTCGCCCATGGTTCCCGCTCCCGTCACTGACCAGCGATGCGGCGGCCGAAGCCACCACCCATCGGGCGGACCGCGCCATAATTACCCTGCGTCGGGATCGGCGCGGCGAATACGGTGCGGCGGAAATTCTTTTCGAGGCGATCGTTCATATAGGTCCAGAGCTGGCGGATCTCGTCGGCCGAGCGGCCGTTCGGATCGACCTCCATCACCGTGCGACCGTCGATCATCGACGCGGCATAATCGGTACGGTGGTGCAGCGTGACGGGGGCCACGGTGCCATGCTGCGACAGCGCGACCGCGGCCTCGCTGGTGATCTTCGCTTTCGGGGTCGCGGCGTTGACGACGAACACCAGCGGCTTGCCCGCGCGTTCGCAGAGGTCAACGGTTGCGCCGACGGCGCGTAGGTCGTGCGGGCTGGGGCGCGTCGGGACGACGATCAGCTCGGCAACCGAAATCACGCTCTGGATCGCCATGGTGATCGCCGGCGGGGTGTCGATAACCGCGAGCTTGAAGCCTTGCTGCCGCAGGATTTCGAGGTCGGAGGCCAGCCGCGCGACGGTGGTCTGGGCAAATGCCGGAAGGTCGGTTTCGCGCTCGTTCCACCAATCGGCGAGCGAGCCCTGCGGATCGATGTCGATCAGGACGACCGGACCTGCGCCCGCAAGCTGCGCCTGCACCGCTAGGTGCCCCGACAGCGTCGTCTTACCCGACCCGCCCTTCTGTGAAGCCAATGCCAATACGCGCACTGCGTTACCCCCTCGGAAAATCCAATATTCGGCGAAGGGATGCCATGCGGGGCGCTAAAATTGGGTTAACGATGATAAAAAGAGAGTGAACGACTCCCTCGCACTTATGGTAAACAGCGGCCTAATATGGACTTGTCCCAAAACGGATCAGGTTCGCGGCGCCCGCTTTTGTCGCTAACGCGGTGTTAGCCAATTGGCGCTATGAAGCATCCGGGGACTGCGGCCGCCATGGCGCGGCGCAAGTCATTGGAGAATAAGATGCGTTCATTCCGCACCATCGCCCTGCTGGCGTCGCCGCTGATCGCGGTATCGACGCTCGCGGCGCCGGCCCATGCCGACGTCAAGGAAGGCGTCGATGCCTGGCAGGCAGGCAATTACCAGGCTGCGGTCGCCGAGTGGCGTCCGCTCGCGCTCGCGGGCGATGCCGATGCACAGTTCAACCTCGGCCAGGCGTACAAGCTGGGTCGCGGCGTCCCCGCCGACATGGCACAGGCCGAAGCATGGTATCGCCGCGCCGCGAAACAGGGTCATTTGCAGGCGGAGGATAATCTCGGCCTCGTGCTCTTCACCGCGAACCGCCGCGAAGAAGCGATGCCCTTCATCCTCGCTTCGGCGTCGCGCGGCGAACCGCGCGCGCAATATGTTCTCGGCACCGCGCACTTCAACGGCGATCTGGCGGCGAAAGACTGGCCGCGCGCTTATGCGCTGACCAAGCGCGCAAGCGACGCAGGGCTCGGCATCGCCTCGGCGCGCCTTGCGCAGCTCGACAATCTGATCCCGCTCGACCAGCGCCAGCGCGGGCTTGCGATGATCCCCGAAATCGAAAAGGGCGAACAGCGCGCGCGCCTCGCCGCGGTGAACGCCGCGGCGCCGCCCGCTGCCGCCAAGCCCGCCTCGGCCTCCCCCGTGAAGGTCGCGAGCCTGCCCGCTTCGGCGCCCGGCACCAGCTACACACCGCCGCCGGTGATCGATACCCCGCCCGTAGCGAAGCCCGCGCCCGAACCGGTCCGCAGCGTCGCGGTGCCGTCGTCTCCCGCCGCGAGCGCCGCAGCCGCGGCGGCCGCCGAAGCGACCGCCGACGCCGTCGCCGCGACCGGCCAGCCCGGCACGACCTATGCCGCGCCGCCCGAAAGCGGCAAGCTCCCCCCGAAGCCCAAGCCAGCGAAGCCCGCGCCCAAGCCCGCCGAACCCAAAGCCGCACCCGCAAAGGCGACCGCCGTTGCGGCGGCGACGCCGGCACCGGTTCGCGTCCACAGCGGCACCGCAAGCCCTTGGCGCGCGCAGCTCGGCGCCTTTGGCGTCGAGGCGAACGCCCGCAACCTCTGGGCTACGCTCGAAAAGAAAAACGCCGCCTTTGCCGGTCGCCAGCCCTATCTGGTCAAGAGCGGCAAGCTCACGCGCCTTCAGGCCGGCGGCTTTGCGAACAAGGGCGAAGCCGAGAGCTTCTGCGCCGCCGTGAGCAAGAGCGGACAGGCCTGCCTGGTGGTCGCGGACTGATGATCCGCCCCATCGAGACGCCTTAGGGTAACCCGCCTGGCCGTCCCTGACGGGTGTCAGAAAATCTCGACCCCACCTGGCTCTTCGATCATTGCGGGGGCGGTGCGGCGCCCCATCGCGAAACGAACCGTCTCGACGCAGCCCGTCGCGCCCTGCGGCGATGGCGCGGCGCTGGCATTCTGTACGATCGTCTGCGCTGCATAGCCGAAGTCGGCGGCGGGCTGCGCCGCCACGACCTTGATATTGCCGACGCCGCCCCAGGGCGCGATGTCATAAGTGACGATCGCCCAACCCTCGATCGAGCGGCGCCGCCATGGTTCGGGAAATTGCGTTGCGAGCGGCCGGTTCCAGCGCGTCTTTGCGGGGCAATTGCTGCCCGCGGGGCGCGCACTTTCTTCGGCGGGGGCCGGCGGCGCGGCGAGTATTTCGGGCGCCTTCCAGTAAGGATAACGGCAACCCGTCCGCACCCCGCCCGTGAAACGCGAATCGCCGACCGCCCTGCGCGCCGCCGCGTCGAGCGCCTTGTTGCCGGTGCCGAACAGCGTCTTCATCCCAACCGGGGCGCCCTTGGCGTCGGTGTCATAGGCGACGAGCGACCAGTCCCTGACCCCCGGCGTGCCGGGCAGCTTGTCGAAATCCGGGAACGCGCGCAGCAGAGGTTGCGGATACGGCGCGGCGGTGCAATCCCCCCCGGCCTTGATCCGGTCCCATCCCTCCTTCGGCAGCCGTCCAGAGGTCGGGGTGATCGAATAGGACACCAGATCCTCGATTGGGGCGTCGCCGAGCGGCACAGCGTGCGCGACATAGGCGATGCGGCAATTCTTGCGTGCGCCCGCCGCGAAACGGCTTGCAGCGAGCGCCGGAGCGGCATCGCCGGAAAAGCCTGTCGACGCCCCGTTATCGCGCGCGATCGACAGCGGCCGTCCCGCAGCATCGATCTCGAACGTAAAGGAAATCGACGGCGCCTTGACCGGCACCCCAAAGCCCAGTTCGCCCAGCGGGCGGCGCAGCATGACATGGCCGACCTGCGCGCCGTCGCACTGCACCTCACCCGGCATCCAACCCAGCAGCGTGCGGGTCGGCTGTCCGTCTGGGGCAAATCGCGGCGGCGGCATCGAGACATCCATGCCCATCGCCAAAAGGCCAAGGAAAACGCCTGTTTTCAGCATCTGCAAGCCCCCGTCGCCGCGTCTGGAACCGGGGCGATCCTAGCGCGATTGCGGGGGCTTACAAGGTTGAAAAGGCGCCGATAATGATGGCTACTTCGCGCCGCCCTTCTCGTCGGCCAGCCGTTTCGCGAGCAATTTGCGCGACCGGTCGGCATAGGCGCGGCAGGCGCCGGGCGTATCGTTGTAGCGGCCGGGGCCCGCATTGTCGGGATGCGCCGAGATCAGCACGTCGCAGGGCATGGCGTCCATCTTGCGATAGCTCGCCGCGAACCCCTCGACGATCGGCGCGCTCGCCGGCGCGGTGTAGCGATAATCGTCCCCCGACACGGGGTTGAGGCTCGACGCGAAAACGATCGCCTTGCACGTCTTTCCCTCGCACGCCTGCCAACGCCAGCTCATGCTGCCCATCGTATGCCCCGGCGTCGCGACCGCAGTGATCGCGACCTTGCCCAGCTTCAGCACCTCGCCGTCCTTTACCACGCGCAGCCGCGTCACCGCAGGCCAGCTCCCGCCAAAGGCGAGCTGCGGATCGTCCTTCGCCAGCGCGCCGGCGCGCAGCCCCTCGGCACCGCGCGCGCTCGCCACGACGGTCGCGCCGGTATCGCGCGCCAGTGCGGCAAGCCCGCCGCCATGGTCGTAATGCGGCTCGGTGCTCAGAATAAATTTGATGTCTTTGGGGTCGAAACCGAGCTTGCGGACATTGGCGAGGATCGCGGGTGCGGCCTGCGGCAACGTGCCGTCGACGAGCACCAGCCCGGCGCCCGTGTCGATCAGCGCGACGCTCAACCCGCCGAACCCGACGAGATAGCTCGTCCCGAAAATCTTCTCCGGCGGCTGCGGCGCAAGCCACTCTTTCGCGCGCTCGACCGCCATCGGCCGCGTCAGCGGGTCGTCCGTCGGAACCGGGGTCCCGCTCACCGCGGCGAGCCATGCGAACAGGCTGATTACTTCGATCATATTTGTCTCCCTTCACCGCCGGAATGCCAAGGCACGCGCGCCGCGACAAAGGATCATTTCTCGACAAAGCCATGAGAATAATTGATGGTAAAGCATGGACCGCGCCCAGCTCCCCTTGAACGCCCTGCGCGCATTCGAGGCCGCGGCGCGCCACCTCAATTTCACGCGCGCTGCGATCGAGCTGTGCGTCAGCCAGGGCGCGGTCAGCCATCAGGTCGCGCAGCTCGAACGCCGGCTCGGCACGCGCCTGTTCCACCGCCTGCCGCGCGGGCTCGCACTCACCGACGAGGGGCATGCGCTCGTCCCAGTGGTCGCCGACGCGTTCGACCGCGTCGCCGCGACGCTCGACCAATATGCCGATGGCCGCTTTCGCGAGGCGCTCAAGGTCGGCGTCGTCGGCACCTTCGCAACCGGCTGGCTGCTCCCGCGCCTCGATCGCTTCGCGCGCGTGCACCCCGCGATCGACCTCAGAATCTCGACGAACAACAACCGCGTCGACCTCGCCGGCGAGGCGCTCGATTATGCGATCCGTTTCGGCGACGGCGCGTGGCACGGCACGCACGCCGAGCCGCTGCTCGCCGCGCCGATGACGCCGGTTTGCGCGCCCGCGATCGCGGCGCGGCTCAAGACGCCTGCCGATCTGGTCCACGAGCGCCTGCTGCGCTCGTACCGCGCCGACGAATGGACGCTATGGTTCGGCGCTGCCGGGGTGCCCGCGCCGGTGCTGCGCGGCCCGGTATTCGACAGTTCGGCGTTGATGGCTTCGGCCGCGGCGGCTGGCCTCGGCGTCGCGCTTGCGCCGCCTTCGATGTTTGCGCGCGAGCTCGCGGCCGAAACGCTCGTCCAGCCCTTTGCGATCACGATCGACGCGGGCCGCTATTGGCTCACCCGCCTGATGTCGCGCGGCGAGAGCGACGCGATGCAGCGGTTCCGCGATTGGCTCGTTACCGAAATCGAGGGCGATACACTGCCGGGCTGAGACCGCGCGCGCCGGTTTCCGCGCAACAAAAAAGGGCTCCACCATGTGATGGAGCCCCCCCATGTTCCTCGCGCATGGCAACGCCAACGAGGAAAACGCATCGGCCTTTCAGGGGTGTAGGTCGCGCGAAAGGCCGGATGTGGGGTGATTTTATGCCGCGCCGGATGGGTTGGCTTTCACATTCTCACGGTCCGGCGGCCGGTCGAAGCCCCCGTCAGTTCACCATCCGCTCATAGCCTTCCCAATAAGGGGCGCGCAGGTCCTTGCGCAAAATCTTGCCGCTGGCGTTGCGCGGCAGCGCGTCGATCACGTCGATGCTGCGCGGGCATTTGAACGGCGCGATACGCTCGCGCGCCCAGGCGATGATATCGGATTCCTCGACCGTCGTGCCGGGCTTCGCGACGACGACCGCCTTCACCGTCTCACCCCATTTCTGGTCGGGGATGCCGATCACCGCGACTTCCTGCACCGCCGGATGGCCGAAGATCGCGCTTTCGACCTCGGCCGGATAGACATTCTCGCCGCCGGTGATGATCATGTCCTTCATCCGGTCATGGATGAACAAATAGCCGTCGGCGTCGAGATAGCCCGCGTCGCCCGTGCGGATCCAGCCGTCGTCGGTCATCGTCTTCGCCGTCGCGTCGGGCAGGTTCCAATAGCCGAGCATATTGTTCGACGAGCGCGTCACGACCTCGCCCACCTCGCCCGTCGCGACGGATTGGCCGTCGGGTCCGAGGATGACGATTTCGACCCCGGGGAGCGCCTTGCCCGCCGAACGCATCCGCGCATTGCCTTCGGGATCATGATCCTCGGGCGGCAGCATCGAGATGGTTCCCGTCGTTTCGGTCATCCCATAGGCCTGGATGAACTGCGCGCCGAAAACCTTGATGCACTGACGCAGCAGTTCGAGCGGGATCGGCGCGGCGCCGTAGAGGATATATTTGAGGCGGCTGTAATCGACGCTGGCGCAGCGCGGATGCATCAGCAGCATCTGGAGCGCCGCGGGGACCATGAAGAAGCGCGTCACCCCATGCTGCTCGACCGCGTCGAACACCCCGTCGGGATTGAATTCGGCAAGCACCACGCCCGGAAGCCCCGCAGCGAGTGCCATGATACCGAGCCCGGTGCCGCCGATATGCGCGCACGGCATTGCCACGAGTACGGCCTCGTCATCCTCCCATTTGGTATAGGGCAGATCGAGCGTGTTCGAATGCTTCCGGAGCGCGAACAGATTCTGGTTCGACAGCACCGCGCCCTTGGGATTCCCGGTCGTGCCCGAGGTATAGAGCTGGAGCACCGCGTCATTCACCCCCGAGGGTTCGAAGGACACACGGTCGGCGCCGTCGATCATCGCCCATGCGTCGGCCGCGCCGACGATCGCCGGGTTATGCTTCAGTTTGCCGGAAAGCTGATCCGCCAGCCCCTCGAACCCCGGTCCGGCAAAGACGATCTTCGCCTCTGTATCGTTGACGATGAAGGCCCATTCGGACGGCGACAGGCGCCAGCCGATCGGCGCCATCACGATGCCGGCGCGTGCGGCGCCATAGAAAAGGGTGAAATAAAGATCGCTGTTCTTGCCGACCCACGCGATCCGGTCGCCCTTCTTCAGCCCCGCCGCGATCAGCGCCGATGCCGCGCGCGCGGTGCGGTCGTCGAGTTCGGCGTAGCTGTAGACGCGCCCTTCTTCGCGCAGCCCGACACGGTCGGGGCGCTCGCCCGCCCAATGCGTCAGGAATTCGTCGAACGTAAACAGCTCCGAAACATCGCGGCCCATCGGCACTCTCTCCTCGAATCGCGTCTTTTGCGCGCAATTGGGGGAAAGCTAGCGACTGTACCCGCGAGGTAAAGCGGCGATCGTCGATCCTGTCAGGTCCGTCAGGTGCGGCGGAACAGCAGCATCAAATTGTTCGCGGGCATCGCGCGGCGCTCCGCAAAGGCGAATCCCACCTCGGCGGCGACGCGCTTGACGGCATCGGTGTCGCGCAGCCCCCACGCCGGATCGCGCGCGCGCAGGCTGGCGTCGAAGGCCAGGTTGCTTGCCGCCGTGGGCACATCGGGTTCGATATACGGGCCATAGAGGATCAGGGGCGCGCCCGCGGCGAGCAACCGCGCCGCGCCGGCGAACAAGCCCAGCGTCGCCTGCCACGGGCTGATATGGACCAGATGAGGCAGTCGTTTCGATATTCTGAGGAAACCCAAGGCACTCGCCCTGCTTTTGCGGTCCGGCCGGAATAGAACCCAGCGCCTACCCACCCTGTCCTGACTTCCAGATTGGTCGTTTCGATGTGGATACGCCTTGGCAAAGTCGGTTCAAAAATCGCGCCCACCGTCCGCCCAAACACCCTGAATCAGGTGGCTCTGACGAAGCGGCGGAACGGCGGCGTGCAGGATTATTGCTCTGGACAGCCATCGAGTTCTGCACCCGGCGACGTTCCAAGGCTGATCATCGAAACTCGGTCCCCCGATATCCTGAAAAGGAGTTTCACCCCTTGAGAGGCAAGGGTGACGTAATCAGTCTGACCATCATTCTCGCGAGCGGCGCGCGCCGAGGGATATGCTTTGAGCACTTCCTTTAGCGAACTCCCAATTCGAATGCCTTTTTCGGTTGAGATTTGGGGCGCATATATCGACCGGCCATGTGTCAGGCTTATACTGTCAATGCGACGATCAGAATCCAAGGTCGCCGACAAGCCGTCAGGCCATTGATGACCATCAACCGCACACCAGAACTCATTCTCAGGGTCGATTGGATCCAAACCCATCGGCTGCTGCAGGGATATGAAACTTGCCCCCACGCGGAGCAGGCCCCAACCGATATTACCTAATTTCGAGCAGTCATTTACGCCACAACCACGCGGCGCAAACTGTGCCGACGCGTCAACCGACTGACCAACGTCAGACCGAAACCATGTGGCGAGCAGTCGATCATCCTCGTCTCGGATACTGCCGTCTTCGTCGGCGACAAGGGCCGCGCAATGGAGCTTGACCGGCATGGTGCTGCCATCTGCTGAGGCATAAGGATACTCGGGCGAAACGACATAGTAGAAGAATGGATGTTGTTTTTTGGCAATGGGCTCGATCACCTCCGGCGCAATCTTGAATGACAGTGACGGAAGGGTTTGGCCGTAAGATATCGCCCCGGTCGGCTTCATTTCATAACCGAACAAACGATTGCAAAATTTCCCATCTGAACAGTCGCGCGGCTGATTGAGGCTTTGGGGTCGCAGTGTCAGAGTTTCCGCATCTGCATCGTATGAAAAGTCGCTCCAAGCTGCGAATGAAACCACCGCGAACATTGGTGATCGGGCAGCAAAACTTGAAGACCTATTTCGTTCTGCGGCTTCATAATCGACGGTTCGCTGAAACACGCCTTTGCCCTTGGGCCGCTCTGCAGCCATTAACTCCTGAAATTCGTCCGGCCAGATTTCCCCCAGCGCCGAGTTTGTCGCGAGCTCTTCGCAAGGGTGCTTGACCGATGCCAATGCGTCAGCAGTCGAGGCCAAGGCGCTGATCATTGCAAAAATAAGTAGGCTAACTTTCACGAGACTGCCCCCAACGATTCCCCATGTCGCAAACAGACGGTTATGCGGTAAGCTGCCGATGATCCACGTAAAAGTGACGGTGTAGGCCACATCATATGCGTTTGCCCGCTGGCGCCAGAACGTGGCTTCTGCCGAGTTGGCTACCTCCAACCGTCCGCCCAGACCCCCGGATCAACGGGCCTGGACGAAACGGCGGAACGGTCAGACTGCGGATTTCGCCCAGTCGATCCCGGTGGCGGCAGCACCGGCATCAACAGCGACGAGCAAGCTTTCCTGACTGAGATGCGAATATCGCTGGCTCGTGGTCACGCGAGCGTGCCCGAGGATTTGCCCAACGACGTACAAGGATTGCCCGTTCGACACCATGTTGCTCGCGGCGGTATGCCGGAGATCGTGGACGCGAACATCGGGCAAACCGGCTTCGATCCGGGCCTTGTTCCATACATAGAAGATGTCCTTGTAAGGTTTCTTCGTTTGTGGGTTCGGCACCACGAAGGGACAGTCATCCCAGCGAGGCACTTGTGCCAGTAAGTCCAAAACGGACTGCGACAAGGGTACATGCCGCGCCTTTCCCGACTTGCTGTGCGGAATGCGCCAACGCCGTTGATCGAGATCGAAATGCTCCCAACGCGCATCAAGCAACTCCCGCTTTCGCGCGCCGGTCAGCAACAACAGCGGGATGATGAAACGGAGCTGCTTATTTGGGCTGGCTTCGATCGCTGCCTTTACTCGTTCCGTTTCCGCCGCCGTCAGGTAACGCTCGCGCGCATTGTCGACCCTGAAATGCGGAATCGCGCCCAAGGGGTTCACTTCGGCGCCGGGCACGTTCCATTGTCGAGCCAGCTTGAACATATAGCCCAGCACGACATGAAGGAAGTTGACCGAAGCAGGCGAAAGCCCCTCTTCGACCTTCTTGCCAAACCACGCTGCGATCGCTTCGGGTTCCAGTTCATCCAGCCGCATCTTGCCGAAACGGGGCAGGATGTGAAGGCGTAGCGCCCGCGCGTCATTGTCGTGGCTGCGTTTGTAGGTCCGGACATAATCGAGATAGCGGACTGACAGTTCGGCAACGGTCGGCACCGATCGTTTCGCCTGCTTGTCTTCCAACGGGCTTTCGCCGACCACAACACGCGAACGAAGCTTCAACGCTTCGCGCTTCGCCTTTTCGTAGCTGATGTCGGGATAGGGTCCGATCCGAATTTGGCGGAGGCGGCCGTAGGTGTCTTTGTATCGAAGGTGGAACGATTTGCCGCCATTGGCCCTGACTTCGAGGATGAAGCCGGAAAGCTTGTCCGAGTAATAATCCACCTTGCGTTTGCCGGGCGGGCAACTCGCGGTGAGGACGAACGTGGCGTCCATTGAAACAACAGGCATGCGAATTTCCTTTCTGGATGATCGATAGATTGAGGTCGCCCGACGGGGGCGAATGTCGATAAGGGTTGGGGTAGCCGGACGGCCGGATCGGCGCTGTGGCATGGAGAAAAGCGGCCGGACGATTATGCCCCTCCCTGCCCGCCTCCCCCTACGCGACCGTGGTGCCGGACCAGCGCTGCCGGTGGTGGGGGGTGGGGTAGCAACCGGGGCAACTTTCGGTCGAAGCCCCGGTCACTGGCACCAGCGTTCAGTTCGATTGAATTTCAATCAAACTTGCTTTTGCCTTGTGGAAGCGGGACGGTGCTTGCCTCCGACCGTTTGTCGTCATCATGCACAGAACCTACCTTCAGAAGCGGCACGCGCCATTTGTTGCTGCCCCTGATGCGCTTTGGTTCACCAAATAATTCGCGCAGCAACTGGGCACACTCCTTGACCTGCGCGTTGCTGGGATTGGATATTTCGACATATTTTAGCAGTTCGGTCGGAGTAAACGCCGGGGAACCAGAGGGATCTTTCACTTCATGGTCGATGTGCGATAGGACTAAATCCCTGACCACGCTTGACGCCATGTGCTGACGGTTGATCGCATCGAGCTGTTCTTCGGCGGAAGAGTTTAACCACCACACTTCCCCCGATTCCAATGCCTGAGCCATCTGTGCAAAGACCTGTTGCATGTCGATGCCGTGGGCATAGTTGATCGACGCGACACGGATGGTCCACCAGCGCCGATTACCAGTTCCATCGACAAGAAAGGTGTCGTCATTCACCGTCGCGATGAAGACGGTCCGTCGAGGATAGGTGCTATCCTGCTTTGCATAGGGCTGGCGCACCTTGTCGATATCGTTGGTCAGGATCCCTTTCAGACGTTCGACATCTCTCCGAAAGGTTGACCCGAGTTCACCAATCTCGACCAGCCAGTGACGGATAGCGGTCAGAATGGAATCCTTGCTGCCGCCGTCTAGATGGTGGTCAAGCTTCACCAAAGAGTCAGCGAGAGCGGGTTCAGGCACCAACGATTTGAGCCAACTGGTTTTGCCGATCCCCTGCGCACCTTGAAGGGTTAGGACGCCACGGGTCTTGAAGCCTGATTTCAGAAGTGCTGCTGCAGTCGCGCTCAGCAGCCATTTGCGCATCAGAAGATTGCGGAAGCTCTTGTCGTATCCCTCCTCGACCTGAAGCGTTTCGAAAAAATCAGGCAGCCGGTTGACGCCATCCCACGGCTTGCTTCGAATCCAGTCTTCGGCAGGGTTGAAGGGATTTTCGTCAGCAATCACTACAAGGAAAGCGCCGACATGCGTTGTGGACATGCCGTGAGCCGCGACCAAGCTGACAATTTTGGCCTCGGTCACGTTGAGCGCATTGTCTATCGTCCCGGTGTGATCAGGATGGACGATCTCAACGTCTTTCTTGATGACATTATATCGAACCGTAATCCCGTACTTCGTCAGCACATGACGAAGATTGCCCACGGTCAATGGGGGAACATTTCCGTGAGCGGGTTGATCGGGCAAGGACCGTGTGTCGATCTTGTTGGTCCCGGCAGGACGCTTAAGATGCGTGGATGCGAGATGGGCCGCGCGCGCCATTTGTATGGGCGTCGGTTTCTTTCTGTCTGCTTCGCTCGGCGCGGGTCGCTGACCGTCATTAAGTCGTGGAGAAGCTTTACGAATTGAATCCATTGGTAAATCCTAGAATTGAAAGATTCACCTGATCGGTGCGAACGAATGACGCGATCCGGGTTCAGGCGAGTACGCAATCAGTCCAGGCACAATCCTGCTCTGATGCAGGATTGTGGGCATCGAGAAGGAGGGAATCCGGCGAGAGCGCGCGAAATCCAGCCCGCAGCGCGGACTAATCTGGCAAAGCCAAGATTGAAGGGATTTGGAGCTGACACGACGAGTCACACATTTCTTCCGTCAGTTGAAGGACTGATGATGCCGGGTCCGCGATGCGGTCAGGAAGAATGTGTAGTTATCGAAGCTTCGTTGTGACGATTCCGGCAACCGGCACGAAGCAGAGTGGCCATATGGAGGCGAGCAGCGGCAGTTCAAGGGGTTGCGAACTTTGTCCCTGAAACTACCCCGCCCGCCCATTCAGCGAGAACCGCCGAGAAGTTACCTCACCTGCTACCCCCACCCCCCACCCGGCGGCAGAGCTGCACAAGGTCGATCCATCCGGTGTCCTCACGATCCTCAAGGAACAGCAAGAACGCGAAGCCCGAATTGCCGACACAATAAATCAATTCGAACCAGCCACCGTGATTGTGTAGCCAATCCCAATAGGGTTCGAACCCCGGCTGGCCGAAGCGAACGCCCTCCCGCTCCAGCGGCGAGAAAAGGACTTCGGCTTTCAGCGCGACTTCTGTGTCGCCCGGACACAGGACGACAATGTGCGTGTAGTCTTCGAGGCCGTCGTCAACGACCTGATCGATCCTTTGCTGGAGTAGCATTTTGATATCATGGCGGAGCGGCAATGTCAGCGCATTGTCCATTGAAGCTCGGTCGGGAAGTGAAAGCATGATGTTTTCCAGACAAAAAAAATAGCGCCCCGAAGGACGCCGTTTGCGGTTGATGCTCTTGACGCAGGTGTCAGGCGTGGTCGCGAACCAGCCCGAGCAGGGTTTGGTCGATGTCAGATCGATCCGGGACAAAAAGGACAATGCCGAAGCCGTCGTCGCTGAGGATCATCACCGCCTCGAACCAAGCTCCGTGACGCGCGACATACTCGAAGTTGGCGGTGAAGCCGGGGTCGCCGTAATTGCTGCCGTCCACGAGATTTGCGGCGAGTGGAACCCCCACCACCCCCTCGATGGCGGCGAGCGTGTCGAGCGGTTCCGCGACAACGAAATGGGCCAGTTCGCCAAGATCATAGCCGTCGCAGTCAAGAAGCTGATCGCGCCTGAGCGCCAACAGCCGTTTCAAATCGGCGTCGATCGGTGACGCCAATGCGTGGGCCATGTCGGCCGTACTTCGGATAGAAATCATGATGGGCTCTCCAAATAGAAAAAAGGCCCCCGGAATTTCTTCCGGAGGCCCTTTGGGTTGAGGTTTTGGCTGTTATTCAGCCGCTGTAGGCAAGATCGATGCAGGGTTGAATGCGCCGCAGGATTTTCTCTCGGCCCCAGAACGTAATCTTCGTGTTCTCGGTACCGTCCAGTTGAGCAGCGGCGCTAACACCGCCGACGCCGCCACCACCGTCCCACACGAACAACGTGCGCTGGGGGCGATCGGGTTGACGATAGACGTGTGGCATGATGGGAGCATCGACCTCGATCATGCACCGCTCAAGATCGTACATATTCTTGTTCGTCTGGGTCGAAAACACCGGCTGCGTTTTCATCAACCCGGCAACGTCGGCAGCTATTGCAGGGACGGCAATTGTCGCAGCTATGATCGCCGCGACGACGTAGTTTCTTCTCATAAGCTTCCTTTCAAAATGTCGCGGCCACCCTCACGTCGGGCAGACCGGCGATACGCAGCGGGATGGCGAAGTAGTTTTCGACGTTGGTCCGGGCCTGCCGCTTTGCTGCGTCGAGCAGTCCCGGTTGTTGCGCCTGCGCCACCATCGCGCGGCGGGCATTCGCGTAGTTCGCTTTCCTGAGCGCCTCGACCTGCTCATCGCTAAAGGTCAGCACGCCGCCGTTGATCGTGGTCGCGTTCTCCGGCTGGAAGGCGATGTCGCCCAACGTCACCTTCGGCAGTTTCACCGTCACCAGCTTGGCCTTTTCGTTGTAGCTGACGTCGGCGAGGCTGAGGTTGGACAGATCGAGGTAATAGCTGACGACGGCCGGAACGCTGAGTTCCTGCTCGCCTCCGAACAACCAAAGGACGGTGCGCCCGGCCTGTACCTTGGCCGTGCCCTTGTAGCTGAAAACAAGCAGCTTGCTCTCCTCGCGCAGGCTTTCGACCGTCGTGGCGAGAACCTTCTTGGTGTCGAGGGTGAACAGGCCGGTATGTTTGACCTCGCTGTCGACCGGCTGTTTCGTCGCGACGCCATAGCCTACGCCGAGCGCAGCGACATGCGTTGCGGCCAGCAGGCCGATGGTGCGATGCCCCGTCATTTGAGAGCGAACATCAAGGGAGCCGGGGCTTTTGAATCCAGTGGCCAGCGCGCGATCTTTTCGATCGTGGCGTCGGTAGTTGTGTCCAGAGGAACCTTGACCCGCCACGTCGCCTTATCAAATGATGCCTTTCCAAGCCGCCATACCGCTGTTTTCTTGTACGTGACGTTGGGATTCAGCGTGCCCGTATCGTCGTTGTTTTTTATCGCCTCCAACATTTCTGCTTCTCCATCCTCCGCATATTCCTGAGAATTGCCGTCGATGAGCTTGATGTCCGGCTGGTTCCCCCGATCGACGGGCGCCGAACCGACGTTCTTGATGGTGTAGCGAACCACGACAAACGTCTCATCGGGACTAAGCGTTGGTCCCATTCCATAGACACCGACCTTCGACTGCGTTTCGACCGATTTGATCGTGATTTCGAGATCGTTTCCCTTTGCCGACTTACCGATTGCCACTGTCGGCAGATCGCGTTCCGTAGGGGTTTCGGCAACGGCGTTCGATGCGGTGTCATCGCCGCCACCGCAGGCGGCAAGCCCAAGGGTCAGCAAAAACGCCAAGGCGGCGCGATTCAGTTGTGCAATCATTTTTCTCTCCTTTGGTGATGCCCGAACATGGGCAAGTTGAGGCCATCACCGACGGTTCAGATTACCGACGCTGTTGGCCAAGACTAGCAAAAATGAGATTCATCGTCCGTGGTCCAATCAGCAACATTCTGGCCCACCCTGAAGGATGGATGTCCGGCAAAGATTGGCTGTGAATATGAAGCGACTGCGCAAGGAGCGTGGCTGGTCGCAAGAGGCACTCGCCGACGAGGCGGGGCTCGATCGGACTTACATTAGTGGCATTGAGCGTGTGGTGAAGAATCCGACGATCGCTGTCGTTGAGCGGGTCGCAACGGCGCTCAGTTGCAGTTTAGGTGACCTGTTGGATTAACATTGGGGTTACAATGTTGCCGCTGTTAAGCGTCCGCCATCGCACAATCGAACAACCGCTGCATAATACCATTCGGAGAGTTTCAATGCCGCTGACTGATGATCAGGTCGCCCTTTTGCAGGCGTTTATCGACGATAAACCTGCCGGAATATACGACGCATGGGATTTAATTCCTGAAGAATATCACGAATATTTTGCAAGCCCGACCGCACACGGTGAAGCCTTTAAGAGGGCCGTTGACGGCAACTTGTTCAAATCCGTCGCATGGGTAGGCATGGGTAAGAATTCGAAGCACCAAAGATACTCGCTTCACGGAGCCGCCGTTCCAGACGATGAAAAGCTGCTTCGTTAAATTGACTACGCCAAACGGATGGTTTTTCCGTCCACATCGGCCCATGGACGTGGTTCAGCTTTTCGGCGTCAATGTCCGGCACCACCGCAAGCTCAAGGGCATGACCCAGGAGGAATTAGCGGCGGCGGCGGAAATGGAACGCAGCTATGTCAGCGACCTCGAAAGAGGCACGCGGAACCCGTCTGTGGCTGCGCTCGGTAGGATCGCAGAAGCGCTTGAGATTGAACCTTACGTCCTGCTTATGAAGGCTTAGCGGGACCTTACGCCCAATCTATATAAGATGGCACTTTCCTCGCAGCACATGCGGACTTCCGAATATGCCACCCCGCCGCCCGTGGCGGCCGGAGCTATACAATTGGCTCACAACGATCTACGTCCGAACCGAAAAATTTGTGGAGAAACCCATGTCGTTAGAACAAGAGATTGATAAGGCTGCCAGACAGGTTTCCACAGACGCCTTCAGCCTCACTATCGGCGAGTTAGCAAATCTTTATCGTGATGGCGACGTCAAGATTGACCCAGACTTTCAGCGTCTTTTTCGTTGGGATATCGCTCGAAAGAGCCGCCTGATCGAGTCGATATTGGTGCGCATCCCTTTGCCCTCAATTTTCGTTTTCGAACTTCCAAATAGTAAGTGGGAGGTCATCGACGGCCTACAACGATTATCGACGATCCTTGAATTCATGGGGGAATTGAAGGACCCCGACAGCGACGATGCCAACGTGCCTTTCGCCCTCATCGGAACTCAATATCTCCCTTCCCTTCGGGGAGCTTTTTGGTCTGAAGAACTTAAGCAGAAGCGCTTGGAAATTGACGCGCTGAAAAAGAGCGCCAACGATGCCGATTTCGTAGACAACACCAATCTGTATCACGCTCTCGACGCCGATCTGCAGCGCGCGATTAAGCGCACAAAAATCGGTGTGCAACTTTTAGAAAAGAAAAGCGATCCGAAGAGCAAATTTGACCTGTTTCAAAGACTGAACAGCGGCGGGCTGTCAGCCAACGACCAAGAGCTAAGAAACTGCGCCATAGTAATGGTCAATAAGAGTTTCTTCGATAGGATGAAATCGTTCGCTGAGAGTGAAGAGTTTTCGCAACTAATCCCCTTGGGGCCAACATCAATAAGAAAGTCTAATCATCTCGATAACTTAAGCAAAATTATTGCATTCTCGTTTATAGATTACAAAATTGGAACGGATATCGAAGAATTTGTCACAAATGCAATGGTAGATATTGCTTCGAAGAGCCAAGGAGACATCGATCAGATTTTTGATAAAATCCAAGATGGCATGAAAATACTGATCGACTCCTGCGGTTACAACGCCCTGCGCCCGTACCGAGATGGAGAATTTTCTGGCAGGATTGGACGAACGTCAATCGAGATAATCTTGGTCGGGATATTGCGATGCCTTGATAATATAAAATCGAAGCCGGACCCTTCATCTTTCGTCAAATCTCAAATTATAGAGTTCTGGCAATCTGACGAATCCAAGAAGTTCTCCGCAGCCGGGATTGCTGGTACGGACCGCGTGCAATTCACAATTCCCCGAGGCATCGCATTGTTTTCGGCGTGACACCTGAGACCTTACTTGCTTCGCGGCTACAGGAGGATAAAACTTGGAGAATCAGGGAGCTATCTGAGCTTGTAAGGGCTTGCCAAGATGCAAGTGGGACGCGGCAAGAGGCGCTGCTTCGCGCCGCAATCCCCGTGCTGTATGCCCACTGGGAAGGATACTTTGTTGTCGCAGCAAATTCGTATCTAGGGTTTGTTTCAGAAAAACGCGTCAATGTATCCCTGCTAAAGGAAGAGTTTTGGGCGATATCAGTCCGAAAGAGATATAAGTCCAACCAGATTTCAGGTGAAAAGAATTTCGCTAGATTTTTGGTATCAATACGATCTGAGCCCGACAAAATTTTCAAACGGGGAAACTTTGATCGGATTAATGGCCAGTCTAATCTTAACTGTGAGGTCCTAGATTTCTGCCTCTCCTGTATCGCAATTGATGGCCGTCCTTTTGATGGATATAGGGAGTTTATCGATAAAGAGCTTGTGGATCGGCGCAACCACGTAGCTCATGGGGCTTCGCTCCGGTTCGAACCGGGCACAATCTCGGATTACCGCGATAAGGTCGTAGATTTACTCAGAATCGTGCACAACGAGATTGAAAACGCAGCGAACGCAGGTGCCTATTTGAAATAGGTCGAAAATCGCCTTGCGAAAATGCCTTTCGCATTATCCTTTCGGCAGCAACAGACTTGCGTCCCCATAGCTGTAGAAGCGGTAGCCTTCCTCAATTGCGTGCCTGTAAGCTGATTGCATAATTTCCAATCCCATCAGCGCACTAACCAACATGAACAATGCTGGAATCACCCAGCGATCGCCCACGCGGGCGTCACATACGCAGATACAGCAACATCAGATTGTTCGCGGGCATCTCCTGAATCTCCGCCAACGCGAAACCTTTGGCTTCAGCCAGTTCGGTCACATCTTCCAGCCAGCGGACACCCCATTCCGCATTCCGCGCCCGCAGACTGTCGTCAAAGGCCGAATTGCTGGGTGCAGTTGGGTGATCCTTGCGAAAGTAAGGTCCGTAAAGGATTAGCGGCGCGCCTTTCTGGAGAAGCTTTGCGCTTTGTGTGAAAAGCCCGACAGTGGCGGCCCATTGACTAATATGGACCATGTTGATGCAGAGAACCGCATCGACACGGTCGATGGGCCATTCGGGTGCCGACGCATCGAGCGCGCGGGGCGGCGCGATATTCGCAAGACCGGCTTCAGCGCGATATGCCGCGATCGAAATCAGGCCGGCAGGATCGGGATCGCTCGGTTGCCATTCCAGATGCGGAAAGGCGGCGGCGAAGTGGACGACATGCTCGCCCGATCCGCTCGCGACCTCCAGCACCGTGCCGGTTTCGGGTAGCCAGTCGGCCAGCACCGCGGCAATCGCGTCGCGGTTGCGCAAGGTCGCGGGGGCGTGGCGCTTGGCGGCGGGATCGCCGTCGCCCGGCATCCACGGCTGCGCGGTCACTTGCCCTTGGCCTGCGCCCGCGCGCGGCGTTCGCGCGCGATCAGCCAGGCGAAGAGTCCGACCGGGCCGACCATCAGGGTCAGGAACAGGAAGGGAAACTGGACGATCCGGCTGAACCCCTTCTGGTCAGCGTCGCGGGCGATCCACATGCCGGTGAACAGGTCGAACGCCAGATAATGGATCCACCCCATCGTCGCCCCGCCGGGGCTGTCGAACAGCTTCATCACCCCCTTCAGCGTCGTGAAATCCGCCCCGCTCGCGCCACCGGGATCGATGCCGCCGGTGACGAAGCCGATAATCAACACCGTATAGGCGAGGCAAAGCAGGAAGACGCCCGCATAAAGGATCGCCGCGAGGATTTTCGGGCTGCGCGGCAGGAAGGCGAGCGCGATCCAGCCAGCAAAGGCCCAGTAATTGGCCAACAGAAAGATCGTATCCCAGCTCATCGCATGCTCCCCCGCCCTGTCAGATCAATCCGCCGAGCCCGAACAGCACGACGCCTGCAAGCACGGCAATGGCGCCGGTGACGGTGATCAGCAAGGTCATTCGCGCCGCCGATGCACGCCGCGAGACTAACAGGGCGGTGGCAAGGCCAAGCCCGATCGCGAACAGCGGCGCCCAAAGGAACGCCCAGTCGTAGCTGAACTCGCGGCGGACCTCGATCATCTCCCATTGCTCGACGACGAGCCCATAAGCCGTGATCGCGATGAGCCAGCCGAGGATCGCGACGATCGCGAACAGCGCACCGGCCGCGACGCACCCGGCACCGGAGTGCGCTTCGGGGCGGTCGGGGCCGGGCGCCATGTCGGTCATCAGCCCTCCCAGGCGAGCACGGGCTTGCGCGCCGCCAGCGTCTCGTCGAGGCGTGCGCGGGGCGCGAAGTGCGGCGCGGTCTTGAGGGCCGGATCGCCGTTCTTCGCCCGCAGCGCGATACTGCGCAGAGCGCCGATGAACTGGTCGAGCACCGCCTTCGATTCGGTCTCGGTCGGCTCGACGAGCATCGCGCCATGGACGACGAGCGGGAAATAGACCGTCATCGGGTGATAGCCTTCGTCGATCAGCCCCTTGGCGATATCGAGCGTCGAGAAGCCTTCGGCGAGGCCTTTGTCGCTGAACAGCGCTTCGTGCATGCACGGGCCCGACTCGGCAAAAGGCGCGTCGAGCACGTCGGTCAGGCTGCGCAGCACATAGTTCGCGTTGAGCACCGCATCCTCTGCGACCTGCTTGAGGCCGTCGGCACCGTGGCTGAGGATATAGGTCAGCGCGCGCGTGAACATGCCCATCTGGCCGTGGAAGGCGGTCATGCGGCCGAAGGTCTGCGGATGATCCTCGCCCGCATTTTCTTCCTCGATCAGGCGGAAGCTGTCGCCCTGTTTCGTCACGAAGGGCAAGGGCGCGAAGGGGGTGAGCGCTTCGGACAGCACGACCGGACCCGAGCCGGGGCCGCCGCCCCCGTGCGGGGTCGAGAAGGTCTTGTGCAGGTTGATGTGCATCGCGTCGACGCCGAGGTCGCCGGGCCGCACGCGGCCGACGATCGCGTTGAAGTTCGCGCCGTCGCAATAGACATAACCGCCCGCGGCGTGGACCGCGTCCGAAATCGCCTTCATGTCGCGCTCGAACAGGCCGCAGGTGTTGGGATTGGTGATCATCACCCCCGCAACATCGGGGCCGAGCCGCGCTTTCAGCGCTTCGAGGTTGACGCGGCCTTCCTCGGTCGCCGGGATATCCTCGACCGTAAAGCCGGCGAAGGCCGCGGTCGCGGGGTTCGTGCCATGCGCACTTTCAGGGACGAGGATCACGCGGCGGTCTTCACCGCGCGCTTCAAGCGCCGCCTTGATGCACAGGATGCCGCAAAGCTCACCGTGCGCGCCCGCCTTCGGCGACATCGCAACGCTGTCCATGCCGGTGAGCGTGATCAGCCATTCGGCGAGTTCGTGGATCACCGCATAGGCCCCCTGCACCGTTTCCTGCGGCTGGAGCGGGTGGACATCGGCAAAGCCCGGCATCCGCGCGACCTTTTCATTGAGGCGCGGGTTGTGCTTCATCGTGCAGCTGCCGAGCGGGAACAGACCAAGGTCGATGGCATAATTCTGACGGCTGAGGCGCGTGTAATGGCGCACCGTTTCGGACTCGCTGAGTCCCGGCAGGCCGATCGGCGCGGTGCGCGCCAGGGCGCCGAAATCCGCAGCTGGTATGGTTTCATCGAAATCGACGCCGGTGGTCTCGCTGCCGCCGATTTCGAAGATCAGCGGCTCTTCGAGCATCAGTGCGCGGTTGCCGGTGAAGGTGACATTGTCGTCGGCGCCGCCGGCGACATTCATTTCGGGGCGCCAGCCGGCGCGGTTGAGCGCGGTCATGCCAGCACCTCCTTCAGGGCTGCGGCGAAGGCGGAAATATCCGCCTCGGTCACGGTTTCGGTCACGGCGACGACAAGGCCGTTTTCGAGGCCGGCATTGTCGGGGTACAGGCGGCCGAGCGAGACACCACCGAGGATATCCTTTTCTGCCAGCTTGTGGATCACCGGGCGCGCCGCGGTCGGCAGCAGCAGGGTGAATTCATTGAAGAAGCTGTTGTTGAGCACCGACACGCCGGGCAGCTTCGCCAGTTCGGCCGCCGCCGCCTTGGCGCGACCATGGTTGATCGCAGCGAGCTGGCGCAGCCCGGCTTCGCCGAGCAGTGTCATATGAATACTGAAGGCCAGCGCGCAAAGACCTGAATTGGTGCAGATATTGCTCGTCGCCTTTTCGCGGCGGATATGCTGTTCGCGCGTCGACAGCGTCAGCACGAAACCGCGCTTGCCGTTCGCGTCGACGGTTTCGCCGCACAGGCGTCCGGGCATCTGGCGCACATATTTGGTCTTGCACGCGAAAAGACCGACGTAGGGACCGCCGAACTGGAGCCCGACGCCGAGCGACTGCCCCTCGCCCACGACGATGTCGGCGCCCATCTCGCCGGGCGACTTGATGAGGCCGAGCGCGACGGGTTCGGTCACGACCGCGATCAGCAGCGCGCCCGCGGCCTGGCAGGCTTCGGCGAGCTTCGTCATATCGTCGATGCGGCCGAGGATATCGGGATATTGCACGACGACGCAGCTCGTTTCCTTGTCGATGCTGTCAGCGAGCGTGGCCCAATCGGTACCTGCCTCCAGCGTCGGATCGCCGTCGACGAGCACATCGCCGGTATATTTGGCCATCGTGCGCGCGACGCTGCGGTAATGCGGATGGAGGCCGGTCGAGAGCAACGCCTTCGCCCGCTTGGTGATGCGCCGCGCCATGACGATCGCTTCCCAGCACGCGGTCGAGCCGTCGTACATCGACGCGTTGGCAACGTCGGTGCCGAGCAGCCGCGCGACCTGCGACTGGAATTCGAACAGCATCTGGAGCGTGCCCTGCGCGATTTCGGGCTGGTACGGCGTGTAGGCGGTCAGGAATTCGCCGCGCTGGATCAGGTGATCGACGCTGGCGGGCACATGATGGCGATAGGCACCTGCACCAAGGAAAAAGGGACCTTCGCCCGCGGCGCGGCTGCGGCGCGCGAGTGCACCCATATGGCGTTCGACCGCGAGTTCGCTCGCATGGTTCGGCAAGCCGGCGATCGGGCCGTCGAGCCGCGCCTCGGCGGAGACATCGACGAACAGGTCGTCGATCGACGATGCGCCGATCGTCGCGAGCATCGCGGCGCGATCATCGGAAGTCAGGGGGAGATAACGCATGAACTACTCCGGAGAAGAAGCTGGATTTGAAGAAAAAAGCTGGACGGTGTCGGCGAGCGTGCCCGAAAAGACGGTCGGGCCCGCATGGGTCGTGCGGACCCAGGGGGCGAGCCATATCCGGAAGCCCGCGTCGCGGGCCCGGCGGCAAAAGGCATAGTCGTCCGAAAGCAGCGCCTGGCTTTCGGGTTCGATGAGCGGGCAGAAAAATGCGGGTTCGAGTTCGCCGACGCCATGCGCCTGCCGCTCGGCCGGGTCGGGCCGGAAAACCAGTTCGGGCAAGGCGGCGTGCATCCCTTCGAGCACATCGCGGCGGATCAGCATCATCGCCGTTCCGAGCCGCGACAGTTCGACAAGGTCGGTCATCCTGAAGCTTTGGTCGGGGTGCAGGAAATGCAGCGCGAATTCGCCCGCATAACGCGCAAGCTCGGCGGGGTTGTCCTTGGCCAGCCCCAGTTCCACCGCGCGCGCGACGTTCCGCCAATTGACCATCCGCCGCGGATAGGCCGCGCCAAGCACGCCTACCTCGCCATGCGCATCCATCGCGCGCACCATCGAAAAGACATCGTCGGCCGAGAAATCGATGTCCGCGTCGACGAACAGCATGTGTGTGCAGTCGCTGGCGAGAAACATCGCAGCGAGCATGTTGCGCGCGCGGGTGATCGACGGCTGGTAGAGGATGAATTCGAACCGCACCGCAACGCCCATCGCCTGCGCGCGCAGCGCAAGGTCGAGCGCCGCGCGGACATAGGTGCCCTGCGCGCCTTCATAAATGGGCGTCGCCACCATCAGGCGGCAATGGGTCAGCGCGGTATCGCTCATCTCATCCCTCCCCCTCCCGCCCGCGGGAGGGGCGATCGGTTACAGGGTGTCGCAGAAGACCTTGTAAGCGGCGGCGTCCATCAGGCCGTCGAGCTGGCTCTTGTCGGCCAGCGTCATGCGGAAGAACCAGCCTTCGCCCTCGGGGTCCGAATTGACGAGCGCGGGATCTTCCTCGAGCTGGCCATTGCCTTCGGTCACGGTGCCGTCGACGGGGGCGTAGACGTCGCTTGCCGCCTTCACCGATTCGACGACCGCGGCGTCGCCGCCCTTGCTGAGTTCGGCGCCGGTGTCGGGGACCTCGACGAAGACGATGTCGCCAAGCTGGCCCTGCGCGAAGTCGGTGATGCCGACCGTCGCGACGTCGCCGTCGACGTCGATCCACTCATGCTCTTCGGTAAAATAACGCGGCATCAGTCAACCTCCTGTTTTACGAACATAATTATGCGGAACGAAGGGCATGGCGGCGACGGTGCAAGGCACGCGCTTGCCGCGCACCTCGGCGGCGACCGCGGTGCCGGGCGCCGACAGGCCCGTCGGAACATAGCCCATCGCGATCGGCGCACCGACGCTCGGCGCAAAACCGCCCGACGTCACAACGCCGATCTCGTCTTCGCCGTCGAACAGCTTCGCGCCCTCGCGCACCGGCAGCTTACCGTCGACGAGCAGCCCGACGCGCTTTTGCGGCGGGCCGTCTTCGAGATGGCCGAGGATGCGTGCTGCGCCGGGGAAATTCTCTTCCGCGCGGCGGCGTTTGCTGATCGCAAAGCCGAGGTCGGCTTCGGCGGGATCGATCGCGGGGGTCAGGTCGTGGCCGTAGAGCGGCAGGCCCGCCTCGAGCCGCAGCGAATCGCGCGCGCCGAGCCCGATCGGCTTCACTTCCTCCATCGCGCAGAGCGCGTCGGCGAAGGCGGTCAGCGCTTCGTTGGGCAGCGAAATCTCGAAGCCGTCCTCGCCGGTGTAGCCCGAACGGCTGAGCGCGATCGCGTGCCCCTGCCACGTTGCACGGGCCGCCTGCATGAAGACGAGGGTCGCGGCCTCGGGCACCAGCCGCGCCAGCGCATCGACCGCCTTCGGCCCCTGCAGCGCGAGCAGGCCGTAATCCTCATTGTGGTTGAGCGTGATGTCGTCGGGCAGATTTTCGCGCAGATGCCCGATATCTTCCCATTTCACCGCGCCGTTGACGACGATGCCGTACTGGTCGCCCTCGTTGGTGATCATCAAATCGTCGAGGATGCCGCCGTCTTCGCCCAGCAGCAGCGAATAGCGCATCCGGCCGGGCTTGAGCGCCGAGATGTCGCCGGGGACAAGCGTTTCGAGCGCTTCGGCAACGCCGTCGCCCGACAGCGACAATTGCCCCATATGGCTGACGTCGAACAGGCCGGCGTTTTCGCGCGTCCACAGATGTTCGGCCATGATGCCTTCATACTGGATCGGCATCCAGTAACCGGCGAATTCGACCATCCGGCCACCCTTGGCGCGGTGCCAGGCGTCGAGCGGCAGCGTCGCGGTCTCGATGGCCGCTTCGTCGCCTGTGAATTCCGTGTCGGTCATGCCAGTCTCCCGCGGTTGCACGGCGTATGCGCGGCCCATCGCCGCGCCCTTCGCCATGCCCCCTCTGTCACGGGAACCTGAGAGTTTTCCTCCATCAAAAGACGGAGTTACCCCTTCGGTGGTTCCGGCGAAACGACCGGAACGCTTTCCAGAGTGTCCGTTCCAGCCTGCGCGGTCCGTTTGACCTGAGAGTTTCCGGGGCGGTTGCTCCTTCGGTGGTGAGGCGCCGGTTGCCCTGCCCTCACGCTCTCCCGCGCGGCCGGTCGAATCTCTTGAGGGAGACCCGACAGACGCTGCGAGCCTTGGCGCTGCCCCTTTACGGAGTCAATCGGCCAGCGCGCGGATTGCGTCGTTTTCGTGGATATGCACGCCCGAACCACCCTGGCGCGCGAGCCGGGCGATCGCCGCCGCGACCGTATCGCCCGAAATCGAGCGGTAGCGGCGAAACGATCCGTGAAGCAGCGCGTCGGTCAGCGGCGCCGCGATCGTCGCCAGCCCTTCGCCCAATCGCTGCGGCCCCGGCCGGTCCCCGCGCAGCAGGCCGGGGCGGATCAGGTCGAGCCGCTCGAAGCCGAGCGCGCGCAGGCCGTCTTCGGTCTCGCCCTTGGTGCGGAGGTAGAAATTGGAGCTTTTCGCAGCTGCCCCGACCGAGCTGACCGAAATCATGTGCCGCGTGCCGCCTGCCCTGCCCCCGCGCGCCGCGGCGAGGACGAGATCATGATCGACGGCGCGAAAGGCGGCCTGAGATCCCGCCTGCCGGATCGTCGTGCCGAGGCAGGAGATGAGGACGGCTGGCTTTTCGGCGGCGATGATATCGCCCCAGCGGTCCGAAGGGGCGACCAGTTGCTTGTGCTGCGTCGCCAACCCTTCGATTTCGCGGCGCGCAAGCACGGTGACGGGATTGGAACCGAAATGTTCGATCACCGCGCGCCCGACGAGCCCCGTCGCGCCGACGATCAGCGCGTCAGGCATGCGCCAGCGCGTCGGGCACCGCGTCGCGGCCGAAGATATCCGCATAGCGGTCGATGGCGAAGCGGTCGGTCATGCCAGCGATATAATCACCGATATGGCGCACTGTCGCGCAATTTTCCTGCGGCACGCGCGCGGACCAGTCCGCACCCATCAGGCGCGGATCGTCGGCATAGGCCGCGAACAGCCGCCCGACGACCTGGTTTGCTCCCTCGGCGGCGGCGACCTGTTCGGGATGATGGTAAAGATTGGCGTACATGAAGCGCTTGAGCTCGCGCTCTTCCGCCGCGAGGCCCGCCGAAAAGCCGCCGAGCGCACGGCCGGCCGCCCGGACCTCCTCGACGCTCGCCACACCGGCATCGGCGACATGGGCCGTGGTCGCGGCGATCACGTCGTTGACCATCACGCCAATCTGATCGCGGACGAGTTCGCGCAGCAGCCGGTCGCGCGGTGCGCCCGGAAAGCGTCCCTCGACCGCGCGATAATTGGCGGCAACAAAGGGCTGTTCCATCAACTGGTCGAGGTCGAGCAGGCCCGCGCGCAGCCCGTCGTCGATATCGTGATTATCATAGGCGATATCGTCGGCGACCGCCGCGATCTGCGCCTCAAGGCTGGCATGGCTGCCGAGGTCGAGCGAAAAATCGCCGTCGATCTCGGCAAGCGCCCAGCCGGGGTTCGTCACCGGCCCGTTGTGCTTGGCGAGCCCCTCCAGCGTTTCCCAGGTCAGGTTGAGCCCGTCGAAGCGCGGATAGGGACATTCGAGCCGCGCCAATGTGCGCAGCGTATGGCCATTATGGTCGAAGCCGCCATGCGCCGCCATCGCCGCCTTCAGCGCATCCTCGCCCGCATGGCCGAAAGGCGGATGCCCGATGTCGTGCGCAAGGCACAATGCCTCGGTGAGGTCCTCGTTGAGCCCGAGCGCGCGCGCGATGCCGCGGCCGATCTGCGCAACCTCGATGCTGTGGGTCAGGCGGACGCGATAATGATCGCCGTCGGGGGCGACGAACACCTGCGTCTTGTGGCGCAGGCGGCGAAAGGCGATCGAATGGATGATGCGGTCGCGGTCGCGCTGGAACACGTCGCGCGGCCCGCGCACGACACGGCCGGGCTCGTCATGACGCCGCCCGCGGCTGCGCGCGGGATCGCTGGCACAAGCGGCAACGCTCACTTGACCGGATCGACGGACTGGCCCGCCTCGCTGTTGAAGAGGAAGCCGTCGCCGCCCGCTTTCTTGTAATCGGCAAGCCAGTCCTGCGCGGCCTTGCGATCCTTGAACGGACCGACGAGGAGGCGGCGGGTCTTGCCCCATTCGGTCGTCGCGCCCGCCTTGCCCTTGAAGACCGCAGGGCTTTTCTTTGCGAACTTTCCGAAGTCGGTCGCAAGCGCCTTCGCATTGGCGCCCGTCGCGACCTGGACCCAGATCCGCGCGGGATTGGCCTTTTTCTCGGCGGCTTCTTCCTTCGCCTTGGCGTCGGCTTCGGCTTTCAGTTTCGCTGCGGCGGCGTCCTTCTCGCGCTTCGCTGCCTCGGCGGCTTCGGCCTTGCGCTTGTCGTCGAGCAGTTTCGCCAGCGTGTCGGCACCGATCGCATTGTCGGGCCGCGCGAGTTCCTCGGCCGGGATTTCGATCGACCCCACAATGTCGGCTAGCGATGCGAGCGGGGCCGCGGCGACGGTAGCTGGGGCAGCAGAGGCAACGGTTTCAGCCGGCGGAGCGGACGGAGCGGCCGCAATCGTGACGGGCGACGGCGCGGGGGTCGAGACAGCGGCGGACGAGCGGCCCATGTCGGCGATCGAAAAGCCCGGGCCGACCGGCCCCTTGTTCGCGTCGACGGCAGCGCCAATCGGTTCGGGCGCGGCCGGAACCGCAGCGACAGGCGCAGGAGCGGGAACAGGAACCGGCGTGCCGGGCTGCGGCGCAGTCGGCGGAGGCGATGCCGCCGTCGTGCGTATCGTCTGTCGGAACGGCGACTGCAGGACCGGCGGGCCTGCCGCTGCCCACCCCGGCGGGGTCGATGTCGCGGCGGCCGGTGCAACCGCGCTCGGCGCCGCAGCGGGCGGCCGCGTCACCGGTGCCGGGTCGGGTTTGCGCGTCGCGGGTGTGGGTGTGGGTGTGGGTGCGGGCGTCGCCCAAGCGATCACTTGCCGCTTGCCGCTCGCCGCCGGGCGCTTGCCGGTCTCGGCGGGCGGAGGGGGCGGCGGCACGGCGGCGGCGACCTGCACCGGCTTGCGTTTAGGGCCGAGCTGCCCGTTCGGGAAGCGACCGAAATGCGCCGCGGCGGCCTGCTGCGCCGGATTGAGCCGGTCCATCTGGGTCAGATAAGGCAGGATATTCTGCGCCATTGCGGGCGGCATCGTCGCGTTGACGATCTCGGTCGCCTCGCCATCGCGCCCGTTCATCGCGAGGATCATCGCACGCAGCCGCCATGCGCTGCGATCCTGCGCGCGGAGCTGCGGCGTCAGCATCGCGATCGCGCGGTCGGCGTCGCCGCTGATCCCGAGCGACAGCGCGTAACGCCGCGTCAGTTCGTCATTGGGGGAAATCGACAAGGCGAGCTGATAGTCACGCTGCGCCGCGTCCTGCTGGCCGAGCAGGTCGCGTGCGAGGCCGCGGTCGGCGAGGAACAGTCGCTCGGAGGCGCCGAGCAATTGCGCTTCGCCGAAATAATCGAGCGCGCGTGTCGGATTTTCCATATGGACCATCGCCGATCCCAGCGCGGCCTTGACCGCGCCGTCGCGCGGGTTCGCCTGTTCGGCACGAACGAGGAAACCCACCGCGGCGCGATAATCCTCCAGGTCGATCGACGCGCGGCCCGCATCGAGCAGCGCGGAGGTGTCGCTGTTGTTCGACGCGATCCGCGCGAGCGACGACGACAGCAAGGTGCGCGCCGCCGTCCGCTTTTGCATCGCGGCTTTCGTCGCCGCGTCGGGCGGCGTCACCTGCATCGCCTGTACGGGCGCCAGTCCGGTGCCCGAGAGCAACAGCGCGCCGAGCGCGCAGGCCATATATCGCGCGCGCGCCGGCTTCGCCGTCATTTTCACTTGCCGCATGGGCAAATCATCCCGATTCCCGGCCTGCCGTGCCCGGCGGGCGGCCGCCCGATACCCTGTTACTGGTTGTTCTGACGCCCGAGGAAGCGCGGGATATCGACCCCGTCTTCCTTGCCGCCGTCATCGCTTTCGGGCGCCGATGCGCCCCGCGACAGCCGCGACATGCGTTCGAACAGGGTGCCGCCGCCAACCGACCGTGCCGGCGATTCGTCTGCCGGTGCAGGTTCCGCAGCGGGAGCCGAGCGATAATCGGCAACCGGTGCTTCGGGCGCACCGAGCACGAGTTCGTCGGCCGTATCGTCATAGGTCGCGGCGACCTGCGACAATTCCATCGGCTCTTCCTCGGCAACCGGAGCCTCGGGCTCGGGCGTATCACCGAGCGAGAAGCCGGGAGCCGGATCATGGCTTTCGGGTGCCGGCGCTGCGACGAAAGGCTCTTCTTCGGCCACGGGTGCGACAACCTCTTCGGCCACCGGCGCGGGCGCTGCCGCACGCGCGGGGGCGAAGGAGAAGCTGCGCGCCGCGGGCGATGCCGGTGCTGCCGCTTCGCCGCTGCCGTCGATGCCGGTGGCGACCACCGACACGCGGATCTTGCCGTCGAGATTGTCGTTGAAGGCGCTGCCCCAGATGATGTTGGCGTCGGGATCGACCAGCTCGCGAATGTGGTTCGCGGCCTCGTCGACTTCCATCAGGCGCATGTCCTCGCCGCCGGTGATCGAGATGATGACGCCCTTCGCGCCCGCCATCGACACGCCGTCGAGCAGCGGGTTGGCGATGGCTTTCTGGGCAGCTTCGAGTGCACGGCCGTCGCCTTCGGCTTCGCCGGTGCCCATCATCGCCTTGCCCATTTCGCGCATCACGCTGCGCACGTCGGCGAAGTCGAGGTTGATGAGGCCGGGCATGACCATCAGGTCGGTAATGCCGCGCACGCCCTGCTGGAGCACTTCGTCGGCCATCGTGAACGCTTCCTTGAAGGTCGTGTTCGGGTTGGCGACGAGGAAGAGATTCTGGTTCGGGATGACGATCAGCGTGTCGACATGGTCCTGCAGCTCGGCGATACCGGCTTCGGCCGAGCGCATCCGGCGGTTGCCTTCGAAGGTGAAGGGCTTGGTCACGACGCCGACGGTCAGGATGCCGCGGTCGCGCGCCGCCTTGGCGATCACCGGCGCCGCACCGGTGCCGGTGCCGCCGCCCATGCCGGCCGCGACGAAGCACATATGCGCGCCGTTCAGCGCCTCTTCGACCTGTGCGATGCTTTCCTCGGCGGCGGCGCGGCCGACCTCGGGCCGCGAACCCGCGCCCAGCCCCTGGGTGATCTGCGTCCCCAGCTGGATGCGCCGTTCGGCCGGCGAAGCGTTCAGCGCCTGCGCGTCGGTGTTCGCGACGACGAAATCGACGCCCTCGACGCGTGCCGCGATCATGTTTGCGATGGCATTGCCGCCCGCGCCGCCGACGCCGATCACCGCGATGCGCGGCTTCAGCTCGTCGACCTGCGGCGGGCCAATATTGATGCTCATCAAATAGTCTCCCTGCAGCGGCGGACAGGTGCCGCTTCCCCAACCTTGCGACCCGACCGGGCGGTAGTCCGTCCGCCCGGTTTTCTGCATCCGCATTGCACTATTGTGACGTGGGAATCACCCAAAAAATTAACCTTTTCGTCGCGTGTCATTCAAAAACTGCTCTTCAGAGCCGCCATGAGGCGGTGGAGGATCGAAGTCCCCGCCGGCTTGTACACATCCTGTGCCATCATCGGCAGGTCGCGAAGGTCGACGGGGTCAGACGCGGCGTAGAGAACCAGACCTGCGAGCGTCGCGAAAGCGGGGCCGCTATGCGCATCGGGCAGGCCGTGCAAGCCGCGCGGCCGCCCGACGCGCGCGGCGCGGCCGAGCGCGACCTGCGTGTAGTCGGCGATCCCTTTCAGGTCGGCGCCGCCGCCGACGAGCACGACCTGGCGCCCGATCGGGCCGACGAAATGCAGGTCCTTCAGCGTCCGGCCGATCTCCCCCATCATCGCGTCGAGCCGCTGGCGGATCACCGACACGAGCTGCGCGCGGGTAATGCGCGGGGAATCGCCGTTCGTCGGCGCGCCGGGTTCGAGTTCGATGATCTCGTTATTGTCGCGCGGGCTGGCGGACGCCGAGCCATAGAAGCTCTGGAGCCGCTGCGCCTGGCTGCGGCGGATGCCGAAGGCCGAGGCGATGTCGTCGGTGATATCGCTCGCGCCGAAGGGCAGCGATGCCATCTCGACGAGCATACCGCCGGCATAGAGCGAAACGGTGGTGACCGCCGCGCCGAGTTCGACGAGCGCGACGCCGAGGTCGCGCTCCTCGTCGGAAAGACAGGCCAGCCCCGCCGCGATCGGCGAGGCGACGACCGCGTTGACGTCGAGATGCGCCTGCCGCACCGCGGCCTCGAGGTTCCGTACCGGCGCGCCGTCGGCCATGATGATGTGGATATCGACGCCGAGCCGGTCGGCGTGGAGCCCGATGGGGTTCTTCACCCCGTTGAGCCCGTCGAGCGTGTAGAGCGCGGGCTGCGCGTGGAGGATCATGCGGCCTTCGGGATCGATGCCGGCGCGGCCCGCGGCGAGCAGGTCGTCGACATCTTCCTTTTCGATCCGGTGCCCGCCAAGCTCGCTTTCGATCGGCGCGACGTCGCTGATCAGGCCGCCTGCCGAAAAGGCAACCCAGACGTCGTCGATATTGAGCCCCGCGATCCGCTCGGCCTGCTCGATCGCCTCGCGCACGATATGTTCGGTCTGCTCCATGTCGGCGACATAGCCGCGCTGGACGCCGCGGCTTTCGCGCTGGCCGGTGCCGAGCACATGGAGCTGGCCGTCGGCGGTCTGCCCGGCAATCAGCGCGCACACCTTCCACGACCCGACATCGAGCGCGGTGATGATCTTTTCGATGCGCGGCGGCGCCATGGCTTAGCCCTTCTCCGCCGAGGCTTCGGCGACCGCGTCGACCGCGGCGCGGGCATCGTCGAGCTTCGCGGGCGCCACCTGCCCTTCGTGCGGCAGGCGCAGGACGAAGCGTGCGGGATCGCGCATATCGAAGCGCAATATGCCGCGGCCGAGCAAGCGGTTGGCGCCGTCCATATGCGCGAATTTGGCGAGCGCGGCCTTCGCCTCGGCCTCGCCTTCGGGAAGCGACAGCGTCTCGCCGCTGCGGAAGCGGAGGTCCCAGCGGCGATTGCCGACCCACGTCGCGCCCGCGAGCAATTCCTTGAGGCTGCTCGCCTCGGTCAGTAGCCGGTCGAGGTCCTGCGAACGCTGGTTCGCCTTCGGCCCGATGACGAGCGGCAGGTCGGGCATCGTCGCGACGGTGACGGGTTCGAGCACGACGCCCTTTTCGTCGATCAGCGACAGGCGGTTGTTGTGCTGCCAGATCGCCGCCGGGGTGCGCTCGACGATATCGACAACGAGCGTGTCGGGCAGGCGGCGCGACACGCGCGCATCCTTGATCCAGCCGTAGCGCATCAGGTCGCCGCGCACGTCCTCGAGGTCGACCGCCGCCATCGAGCGATCCTTCTGCGCGAGCGCGATGTCATAGACCTTCAGCCGGTCGATGCGGTCGGCGCCGACGACCTCGACCTTCTTGACCTGGAACCCCGCGCGGCCGACTGCCTGCGCATATTCCTCATGCACCTTGGCAGTCACGCCGGTCGCGTGCGCGGCAATCCCGGCGACCGCGAACAGGCTGAGCCCGATCGTCCAGTTCGCAAGCCTTTGCAACCGCTGCGGGCTGATCGGCAGCGCGTTGATGATCGCGTTGACGCGCGATGTCTTGATCGTCTTGCGTTTCTTCGGCGCGCGCGCGGGCCGCCGCGGCGGCGCCTTGGCGCGCTTGATCTTCGTGCTGCTCATGACAACGCTTCCCCCACGATGCGTTCGACGAGTTCGGCATAATCCATGCCGACGGCGCGCCCCTGTTCGGGCACGAGGCTAAGCTGTGTCATCCCCGGCTGCGTATTCACTTCCAGCAGGAAGATGCCCGTCAGGCCATGTTCGTCGTCCCAGCGGAAATCCGAGCGCGAGGCGCCCTTGCAGCCGAGCAGGCGGTGCGCCTGAAGCGCCAGATCCTTCATCCGCTGCGCCACGTCATCGGGTACATCGGCGGGGCAGACATGTTCGGTCAGTCCATCGGTATATTTGGCATCATAGTCGTAGAAGCCCGACTTGACGCGCAGTTCGGTGACGGCAAGCGCCTGATCGCCGAGCACCGCGACGGTGAGTTCGCGCCCCTTGATGAAGGGTTCGGCGAGCAGCCGGTCGAATTCCTGCCACGGCCCCACCGCCTCGCGCGCGATCGGGTTGCCGTAATTGCTGTCGTCCTTGACGATCGCGACCCCGACCGACGAGCCCTCGTTGACGGGTTTCAGCACATAGGGACGCGGCAAGGGGTCGATGGAAAAGAGGCTTTCGCTGTCGACCATGGTCCCCGTCGGCATGGGGATACCATGCGGCACGAGCGCCTGCTTCGTCAATTCCTTGTCGATCGCGATGACCGAGGTGACGAGGCCGCTGTGCGTGTATTTGAGGCCCATCAGGTCGAGCATGCCCTGCACCGTCCCGTCCTCGCCCGGGACGCCGTGGAGCGCATTGAACACGACGTCGGGTTTCGCTTCGGCCAGCCGCAGCGCGACGTCGCGGTCCATGTCGATGCGCGTGACCTTGTGCCCACGCGACTCCAGCGCGTCGGCAACGCCGTTGCCGCTCATCAGCGACACTTCGCGCTCGGCGGACCAGCCGCCCATCAGGACGGCAACATGCCAAGGACCCCGGCTCACTTCGCCACTCCCACGCGCTGAATCTCCCATTGCAGTTCGATGCCGCTCTTGTCCTTGACCCGGCGGCGGACTTCCTCGCCGAGCGCCTCGATATCGGCGCTCGTCGCCTCACCGGTGTTGATGACGAAATTGGTGTGCTTTTCGCTGACCTGCGCGCCGCCGACCGCAAAGCCGCGGCATCCGGCTTCGTCGACGAGTTGCCAAGCCTTGTGTCCGTCGGGGTTCTTGAAGGTCGAACCGCCGGTCTTCGAACGCAGCGGCTGCGACGCCTCGCGGCTCGCCGAGATGCGGTCCATTTCGGCCTGGATGGCGGCAGGTTCGCCAAGGCGACCACGGAAGGTCGCGCCGGTCACGACCGCGCCTTCGGGCAATTCGCTGTGACGATAGGTGTAGCCGAGGTCCGCGAGCGGCAGCGTCTTGCGCTCGCCCGAACGCAGCACGACGTCGCAGTCGATGAGGATATCCTTGACCTCGCCGCCATAGGCGCCGCCGTTCATGCGAACGAAGCCGCCGACGGTGCCGGGAATCGAGCGCAGGAATTCCATGCCCGCGATGCCCGCGTCGCGCGCGGTCGAGGAAACGAGAATGCCCGACGCGCCGCCGCCGCAGCGCAGCGTCGTCGCATCGATCGCTTCAACTTTCGCAAAGGCCTTGCCGAGCCGGACGACGACACCCGGAAAACCGCCGTCGCGGACGATCAGGTTCGATCCGAGACCGAGCGCCATCACGGGAACCGAAGGATCGAGGTCGCGAAGGAAATCGGCAAGGTCGTCGGCGTCCTTCGGCTCGAACAGCCAGTCGGCGGGGCCGCCCGACTTGAACCAGACGAGCGGCGCCAGCGGCGCCTTCGCCGTCAGCTTGCCGCGCACGGCCGGGAGGGTATCGGCAGCGCTCATGCCGCCTCGACCGCCGCCGCGAGGCCCGCCGCCATCTTGGTGATGTCGCCCGCGCCGAGGCAGATGATCATGTCGCCCGCGCCGAGGTCGCCCGCGGCGATGCTCGCCGCGATGGCCGAAGCGAGCCCGCCAGCATCAGCAACGACATTCGCCTGGCGATGCCCGCGATCGCGCAGGCCTTCGACCAGCGCGTCCGACGACACGCCGTCGATCGGCGCTTCGCCTGCGGCATAGACGGGCAGCGCGAGCACGATATCCGCGTCGTTAAACGCCTGCTGGAAATCGTCCATGTGATCGCGGAGGCGCGTGTAGCGGTGCGGCTGCACGACGCCGACGACGCGTCCCGCGCCGACACCTTCGCGCGCCGCCGACAGCACGGCGCGGATCTCGACCGGATGGTGCGCATAATCGTCGATCACGGTGACGACGCCCTCACCCGCCGCAATCTCGCCGACCCTGGTGAAGCGGCGCTTGACCCCGGCAAAGCCGTGGAAGCCCGACACGATCTTGTCGTCGCTGACCCCCATGTGCAGCGCCACCGCAATCGCCGCGAGCGAGTTCTGGACATTGTGACGGCCCGACATCGGCAGGTGGATACCCTCGATCGTCCGGCTGTTCCCGTCGCGGTCGCGCACGACGACATCGAAGCGGTTGCCGTCAGGGCCGGGCGTCACATTGGTGCCGCGCACATCCGCTTGGGCCGAAAAGCCATAGGTCACGATGCGGCGGTCGCGGATGCGCGGGATGATCGCCTGCACCTCGGGATGGTCGAGGCAGAGCATGGCCGCGCCATAGAAGGGCACATTTTCGATGAACTCGACGAACGCGTCCTTGATCGCGTCGAAGCTGCCATAATGATCGAGATGTTCGGGATCGATATTGGTGACGACCGCGATCGTCCCGTCGAGGCGCAGGAAACTGCCGTCGCTCTCGTCGGCCTCGACGACCATCCAGTCCGACGCGCCGAGCCGCGCGTTCGACCCGTAATTGTTGATGATGCCGCCGTTGATCACGGTCGGGTCGATCCCGCCCGCGTCGAGCAGCGCCGCGACGAGACTGGTCGTCGTCGTCTTGCCATGCGTGCCCGCGATCGCGACGGTCGATTTGAGCCGCATCAGCTCGGCGAGCATTTCGGCGCGGCGGACGAGCGGAATGCGCTGCGCGAGCGCGGCCTCGACCTCGGGATTGCCGCGCTTGACCGCGGTCGAGGTGACGACGACGGCGACGCCATCGACGTTCGACGCCTCATGCCCGATCGCGACCTTGATCCCGCGTTTGCGCAGACCCTCGATGACATAGCCATCGGCGATGTCGCTGCCCTGCACCTGATAGCCGAGGTTGTGCATCACCTCGGCGATACCCGACATGCCGATGCCGCCGATGCCGATGAAGTGGATGGTGCCGATATCGGTCGCAACGCCGCGCATCAGCGATCTCCTGCGCGGGTAGCGGCGACGCCGCCGGCGACCGCAGCCGAACGCGACGATGCGCCGACGCGGATCACGTCCATCATCGGCGGCGCCGCGAGCGATTCGACGAGGTCGGCGAGGTCGCGCGTCGCATCGGGAAGCCCGCAGCTCGCCGCGCGCTCGGCAGCGGTTTCGAGCGCACCGGGTTCGAGCGCCATGCGCTGGATATGCTTCGCCACCTCGGCGGGGGTGAAGTCGGGTTGCTGGAACGCGATCGCCCCGCCCGCTTCGACAAGGTCGACGACATTATAGGTCTGGTGGTTGTCCATCGCGCTTGGATAGGGAACGAAGATCGCGGGGCGCCCCGCGCAGGCCAGTTCGGCGACGGTCGACGCCCCCGCGCGCGCGATGACCATATGCGCCCAGCGGAGCCGTTCGGGAAAATCCTTGATATAGGGCGCGCATTCGGTGGCGACGCCGAGCTCGGCATATTTGGCGCGCACCGCCTCCAGATCGTCCTCGCGGCACTGCTGCACGACCTGCAGCCGGTCGAGCAGCGCGCGCGGCAGCATCGCAATGGCCGCGGGCACGACTTCGCTCAGCACCGTCGCGCCAAGGCTGCCCCCGACGACGAGCAGGCGGAAGATGCCGTCTTCGGGCAACGGCGGGAAGCCGTCCTCGCGGATCGCAACGATCTCGTCGCGCACCGGGTTGCCGGTGATATGCTTCTTCAGCTCATGACCTTCGGGGTAGCGCTGGATATTATGGTAGGCGACCGCGACCGCATCGACGCGCGGCGCCATCATCCGGTTGACGCGGCCGAGCACGGCATTTTGTTCGTGGAGCACGCGCGGACGCTTCGTCGCGCCCGCGGCGAGCAGGCTGGGAAGCGACGGATAGCCGCCAAAACCGACAACGACGGCGGGATCGAACTCGCGGATCAGGTCGATCGCCATGCGGCGTCCCTTGCGGATCGCCAGCGCGGCCTTGAGCCAGCCAACCGGTCCGCCCGACACCCGCCCTGCCGGAAGCACGTGCGTTTCGAGTTCGGCGGGAGCCCCCGGAATCTTCAGCCCGCGGTCGTCGCTGACCAGCGCAACACGGTGTCCGCGCGCGATCAGTTCGCCCGCGAGGGCATAAGCGGGCAGCATATGTCCCCCCGTCCCGCCGGCGGCGAGAAGGAAGTGGCGTGTTGCGGTCATTTCTTGTTCCAGTTTCGGGTCATCGATACCCGAGCCGCATAGGGGTTCCGGCGGGTCAGCGACAAGAGCAAACCCATGCCAATCGACAAAGCGATGAACGACGAACCGCCATAGCTGATGAACGGCAGCGTCATCCCCTTCGACGGGAAGATTTGCGTGTTCACCGCCATGTTGATCACCGCCTGTCCGCCGAACTGCGCGACGAGCCCCGCGACGGCGAGGATCAGGAAGCTGTCTTCCTCGTCGAGCAGGCGGACGAGGACGCGGACGATGATCGCGAGATAGAGGATCGCGATCGCGATGCACGCGATCATCCCGAATTCCTCGCCGATGACCGAGAAGATATAGTCGGTGTGCGCTTCGGGAAGCTGGAATTTGGCGAGGCCGGCGCCGGGGCCGGTGCCGATCAGTCCCCCGGCCGTCAGCGTCGCATGCGCCTTGTCGACCTGGAAGCTGTCACCCTCGGCGAACAGCCAGATGTTGATACGCTGCTGCGCGACCGGATAGAAGAAATAGGCGAGGATGATCCCGACGACACCCGCGCCCGCGAGCATCCCCATGATCCGCATCGACAGGCCGGCGACGAGCACGAGCACGAACCAGGTCGCGGCGAAGATGATCGTCTGCCCGAGGTCGGGCTGCCCCATCAGCAGCAGCGCGATGACGCCTGTCAAAGCGGCGGCGAGCGGGACGACGGGCAGGCTCTGGTCGTGCAGCCGCAGCGACAGGATCCACGCGAGCGACACCGCGAAGAAGGGTTTGAGGAATTCCGACGGCTGGAGCCGGAAAACGCCGCTGCCGATCCAGCGCTGTGCACCGTTCACCGACGTGCCGATCAGCGGCACGAGGAAGAGCAGGACGAGGAAGGTGATGGTGCCGTAAATCGCGAAACGCCGCGCCTGCGGCTTGGGCAGCATCGACACCGCGAGCATCACCGGCACGCCGACCATCACCCACATCAGCTGGCGATAGAAATAATAGAGCGGATCGAGCGACGCGGTCGAGGTCGAGAGTTTCTGCGCGGCGACGGGCGATGCCGCGGCGACGGCAACGAGCCCGATCGCGACGAGGATCGACACGAGGAGCAGCAGAACGCGGTCGATTTCCCAGAACCACAGCCCGAGCGGCGTGCGGTCGGCGCGGCTGAGGCGCGGGCCGCGGCGCTTTGTCGTACGCGTCGTCGTGGCGATCACCGGCCTTTCGGTCGCGTCCATATTGTCCCCCCCGCTCATGCCCCGAGCGCCTGTACCGCGGCGCGAAACGCGTCGCCGCGCTGCTCATAGTCCTTGAACTGGTCGAACGAGGCGCACGCCGGTGACAGCAGCACGATATCGCCGGGTTTCGCCGCCGCCGCCGCCTGTTTCACCGCGGTCGCCATATCCCCCGAGCGCTCGACCGGGATCGCATCGCCGATCTCGGCCGCGAAGGTCTCCATCGCCTCGCCGATCAGATAGGCGCGTTTGACGTGGCCGAACCACGGATGGCACGCCGCCAGTCCGTCGCCCTTGGCCTTGCCGCCAGCGATCCAGTGAAGACGCTGGTCCGGCGCCGGCGGGAAAGCCGCCAGCGCCGGTGCAGCGGAAGCCGCGTTGGTAGCCTTGCTGTCGTTGAACCAGCTGACCCCCCCGACTTCGCCGACCAATTCCATGCGATGCGGCAGCGACTTGTACGTCGCGAGCCCCCGCTCGATCTGTTCGTCATCCAGCCCCAGCACACGGCACACGGCAATCGCGCAGACGGCGTTCTGCGCGTTGTGCGGCCCTTGCAGCGCCGGCCAGCGGATCTGATCGACCGGATCGATATCCTTCGCCGACACGCGGTGCAGGCGATGGTTGATCCGGCTCGCGATCATCTTCGACGGATCGTCGTCGACCGCGACGATCGCGACCTGATCACGATGCTGGAGCCCGAAGAGCCGCGCCTTCGATGCCGTATAGCCCGCGAAGCCGTCGTAGCGGTCGAGGTGATCGGGGCTGAGGTTGGTGAGCACCGCGATATCGCAGGCGAGGCTGTGCGACAGGTCGATCTGGTAGCTCGACAGTTCGAGGACATAGACCCCGCCTTCGGGGAGCGGCTCGCGGCTGAGGATCGGCAGGCCGATATTGCCGCCCATCAGCACCGGTACGCCCGCGCTCTCCAGCATATGCGCGATGAGCGCGGTGACGGTCGACTTGCCGTTGGTGCCGGTGATACCGACCACCTTGTGCGGCGGCAGCTCGCCCTGCGCCTCGGCGAAAAGTTCGACGTCGCCGATCACGGGCACATGCGCCTCGCGCGCGTGCGCGGCGATCGGGTGGCGGTTGAGCGGCACGCCGGGCGACACGACGACGCCGGCAAAGCCGATGAGATCGATGTCGAGCGGGTTCCCGATGTCAGCGCCCAATGCCATCGCATCGTCGCGCGCTTCCTCGCGGTCGTCCCACGCGGTGACGCCGGCGCCGCTGGCGATCAGCGCCTCGACGGTCGCGAGACCCGAGCGCGCCAGTCCCAGCACCGCATAGCGGCGGCCGGCAAAGACGCGCGAGGTGATCACCGGAGTTTCAAGGTCGCGAGCCCTGCGAGCGCGAGGACGATCGAGACGATCCAGAAGCGGATGACGACGGTGGATTCGGGCCAGCCCAATTGTTCGAAATGATGGTGGATCGGCGCCATGCGGAACACGCGCTTGCCCGTGCGCTTGTACCAGAAGACCTGGATGATCACCGACAGTGCTTCGACCACGAACAGCCCGCCGACGAGGACGAGGACGAGTTCATGCTGCGCGGTGACGGCGATCGTCGCGAGCGCGCCGCCGAGCGCGAGGCTGCCCGTGTCGCCCATGAAGACCGCCGCGGGGGGCGCGTTGAACCACAGGAAGGCAAGGCAGGCGCCGATGATCGCGGCGGCAAAGACCGCAAGCTCGCCCGCGCCGGGGACGTGCGGGATGCCGAGATAGCCCGCGAACTTCACGTTACCCGACAGATAGACGATGACGAGGAAGGTCAGGCTGGCGATGATCACCGGGAAGGTCGCGAGCCCGTCGAGCCCGTCGGTCAGGTTCACCGCATTGCCGAAACCGACGATCAGCACCATCGCAAAGACATAATAGAACGGCCCGAGCGGGATCACGATGCCGCTGAAGAAGGGCAGATAGAGGTCGGTGCCGGTGCGCGAGACGATCAGCAGCACCGCGACCGCGGCGATCACGAACTCGATCAGCAGGCGCACACGCCCCGGAATCCCGCGATGGCTGGCCTTGGTCACCTTGTCGAGGTCGTCGAGGAAGCCGACCACGGCGAACCCGCCGGTCACGAACAGGCACGCCCAGACGAAGCGGTTCGACAGGTCCATCCACAGGAGCGCGGAGATCATCAGCGAAATCAGGATCATAAGCCCGCCCATCGTCGGCGTGCCCTTTTTGGCGAGGTGGCTTTGCGGACCATCGTCGCGGATCGGCTGCCCCTTCCCCTGCCGCATCCGCAGCATCAGGATGAAGCGCGGGCCGATCCACAGCCCGATGATCAGCGCGGTCGCAACCGCCGCCCCCGAGCGGAAGCTCAGGTAGCGAATGAGGTTGAGAGCCCCCGGAAAGCCAAGCCATTCCGCCAGCCAGTAAAGCATCAATAATCCCCGTTGGTCAGCGCCGTCACGACATGCGACAGGCCGACGCTGTTCGACCCCTTCACCAGCACGGCGTCGCCGGCGCGGATCAGGTGTTTGAGCCGCGCGGTCGCGGCAGAGTGGGCGGCCACATGCTCGAAATCGATGCGGCCCTCAAGCGCTTTGGCGAGCGGCGCCATCTCTTCGCCGACAAGCAGGGCGAATTGCACTCCCGCCGCGACGAGCGGAGCCGCGAGACCCGCGTGATACGCCTCTCCGCCGGGACCCAGTTCCTTCATCGCACCGAGAATCGCCACTTTGCGGTCGGCGGATTCGGTACCGAACTGGCCGATCGTCGCCGCCATCGAGGCGGGATTCGCGTTATAGCTTTCGTCGATGACGAGGATGTGGCCGCCCGGCACGTCGACGCGGTGTCGCGCGCCGCGCCCGGTGAGCCCGCCCATTTCGGCAAAGGCGAGACCCGCCGCCGGGAGGTCGCCGCCGACCGCCTTCACCGCCGCGAGCACCGCGAGCGAGTTCGCCACCCAATGCGCGCCCGCCTGCGCGATAGTGAAGCAGAGGAGCGAGTCCTGCACCTGCGCGGTGACGAGCGAGCCGCCCTTCCCGTCCGAAAGCCAGTCAACCGCGCGCACGTCGGCGCCTTCGCCCAGCCCGAAACTGACGACATGGGCAGCGTGCTGCTCCGCCTTGGCGCGCAGCCGGGCGTAATGCGGGCTGTCGAACGGCACAATCGCGGTACCGCCGGGCTCGAGTCCCTCGAATATCTCGCCCTTCGCGTCGGCAATCGCCTCTTCGCCGCTGAAAAATTCCATATGCGCGGGGGCAATCGTCGTGACGATGGCAACGTGCGGACGCACCATCCGCGTCAGGTCGGCGAGTTCGCCCGCGTGGTTCATCCCCATTTCGAAGACGCCGAAGTCGGCGGTCGAGGGCATGCGTGCAAGGCTCAATGGCACGCCGACATGATTGTTATAGCTTTTGACCGAGCGATGCGCCTTGCCGGGGCGGAAGCGATCGAGCGCGGCGAACAGCGCCTCCTTGGTTCCCGTCTTGCCCGCCGAGCCGGTGACGCCGATGATCCGGCCATGGCTGCGCGCGCGCGACGCGATGCCGAGCGCATTCAGCGCCGCAGCGCTGTCGGCGACACGGACATGCGGGTGGTCGATCGCGGTTTCGCAGACGATGCCAGCGGCGCCCGCGGCAATCGCCTTGTCGATAAAAGCATGGCCATCGGCGACCTCGCCCTTCATCGCGATGAAGAGGTCGCCCTTCGTCACCTCGCGCGAATCGAAGGCGACGCCGTGGACGGTGAAATCGGCGCTCGCGGCTCCGCCCGTGGCCGATGCGATCGCGCGCGCGATCCAGAGCGGGTTCATGCCGCCTCCTCGCGCGCAACCATCACATCGTCGAACGGGATGACGCGCATATCATCGCCGCGCCCGACAATCTGGCCCTGTTCATGACCCTTGCCCGCGATGCAGATGATATCGTCGGCGCGTGCCTCGGCAATCGCGGCGGCGATCGCGGCGCGGCGGTCGCCGATGACCTGCGCACCCGGCGCGGCGGCGGCGATAGCCGCACGGATGACGGCAGGATCTTCGCCGCGCGGATTGTCGTCGGTGATGATCAGCACCTCGGCCTTCGCAGCCGCCGCCTTGCCCATTTCGGGGCGCTTCGCTTGGTCGCGATCGCCGCCGGCGCCGAAAACGAGGATCAGGCGGCCGGTCGCGTGCGGGCGAAGCGCGTCGAGCGCCGCCTCGATCGCGTCGGGGGTGTGCGCATAATCGACATAGATGGGGGCGCCGTTTTTGGTGATCGCGGCGCGTTCGAGCCGTCCGCGCACCGGCTGGAGCCGCGCGAGATTGCCAAGCGTCTGCACAACGTCACCGCCCGTCGCGACAACGAGTCCGGCCGACACGAGCGCGTTCGCGACCTGATAGGCCCCGATCAGCGGCAGCTCGACCTTTTGGGTGAGTTCGCCCGCCGCGATCACGAGCGACTGGCCGAGCTGGGTCGGCTCGCGCGAGACGAGGCGGAGCGTTTCGCCGCCTGCGCCCACGGTCAGCAGCCGGACGCCGCGCGCCTTCGCCGCGTCGATCACGGCGGGCGAATATTCGTCGTCGGCCCATACCACCGCCGAACCGCCGGGCTCGACGACTTCGGAGAAGAGGCGGAGCTTCGCGGCCAGATAGGCGTCCATCGTGCCGTGATAGTCGAGATGGTCGTGGCTGAGGTTGGTGAAGGCCGCCGCCTTCACCGGTAGCCCTTCGGTGCGATATTGGTCGAGGCCGTGGCTCGACGCCTCGAAGGCCGCGTGCGTCACGCCCTCGGCGGCGAGGCCCGACATGTTCGACAGGAAGGTGACGATGTCGGGCGTGGTGAGGCCCGTCGAGGCGCTTTCGAGCGACGTCGTGATGCCGAGCGTGCCGATCGAGGCGGCGTTGAAGCCAGCCATGCGCCAGAGCTGGCGCGTCATCTCGACGGTCGAGGTCTTGCCGTTCGTGCCGGTGACGGCGACGCAGGTCGCGGGAAAGCGGTGGAAGAAGCGCGCGGCGATATGCGCGAAGGCGCGGCGCGGATTGGCATCGGCGACATGCACCGCGCCCTCCACCTTCGCTTCGGGGCGCGCGACGATCGCTACCGCGCCCGCCTCGATCGCCGCAGCGATAAAATCCTCACCGTTGAACTTTTCGCCGACGAAGGCGCCGAAAATCGTTCCGGGCGCAACTTTGCGATGATCGATCGCGAGCCCCGTCACGACGGGATCGCTGCCCTCCAGTCCCTGATCGTCGAGCAGCGCGGCGAGACGCATCAGTTCGCTTCCTCGCCCTTCCGCACGAGCGGAATCAGTTCGGAGACATCGACGTCGCGGCTTTCGTCGGGGAAGACGCCGAGCATCGGACCCGCGCGGGTGACGACCTTGCGCACCACGGGCGCCGCGGTCCAGCCGGCGGTACGCTGGCCCGAGCTGTACGCATTGCCCTTGGGTTCGTCGATCATCACGAGAACGATGTAGCGCGGATTGTCCATCGGGAAAGCCGCAGCGAAGGTCGAGACGAGCGAATGACGCCGATAGCCGCCCGCCCCCGGCTTTTCGGCCGACCCGGTCTTGCCGCCGACGCGGAAGCCCGGCGCGTCGGCCTGTTTGCCGGTGCCGTCCGAAACGATGAGGCGAAGGAGCTGACGCATCCGCGCGCTGGTCGCCGCCTTGAACACGCGTCGCCCCTGCGGCGGCGCCTTGTCACCGAGCTTCATCAGCGTCGCGGGGCGATAGATGCCGCCGTTGACGAGCGCGGCATAGGCGCTGGCGAGGTGCATCGGGGTCACCGCGATACCATGGCCATAGCTGGTCGTCATCGTCGTCAGCCGCCCCCAATCGCGCGGCCAGAGCGGGAAGGCGCGTTCCTTGAGGTCGATCTGCGGACGCTTGTCGAAATCGAGATTGCGGAAGAGCCGCTCCATATTCTCGCGGCCGAGTTCGTCGGCGATGCGCGCGGTCGCGATGTTCGAGCTCTGGATCAGCGTTTCGGGGACATTGTACCAGCGCCCCGGATGGCTGTCGCGGATACGGAAGCCCGCGATCGCGAGCGGTGCCGACGCATCGTAGCGGCGTGCCATGTTCGTCACCACGCCATCGTCGATCGCGGCGGCGATCGACAGCGGCTTGAAGGTCGAACCGAGCTCGTAGAGATTATAGGTCACGGCGTTGCGGCGCGTCGCCGGGTCGCTGCCCGTCAGCTTGTTCGGGTTGAAAGTCGGTAGCGAGGTCATCGCGGCGACCTCGCCCGTGTGGACGTCGAGGATGACGCCCGCTCCGCCGATCGCCTCGAGATTGGCGACCGCCGCGCTCAATTCGCTTTCGAGCACGCCCTGCACGCGCGCGTCGATCGACAGCGCGAGCGGCTCGCCGCGCGTCGCCTTGTCGATCAGCCGCTGGTCGAGCGCGCCCTCGACGCCGGTGACGCCATGTCCCTCGGCATTGGTGAAGCCGAGCACATGCGCGGCAAGGGTGAGCTGCGGATAGAGCCGCTCCTTCTCGCGCGGGAAATCGAAACCGACGTCGCCGATCGCGTTCACCGCCGCGACCTGGTCGGGTAGCGCGCGGCGGCGAATATAGGTCGGGCGCGAACCGCTGACCTTTGCCAGCAGCTCCTCGCGCGGCGTATCGGGGAAAATCTTGGCCAGCTCGTCGGCCAGATATTGCCGGTTGTTGAGCAGCTTCGAGGGCACGACACGGATCGAATAACCGTCGATGGTGCGCGCGAGCGGCACCCCGTTGCGGTCAACGATATCGGCGCGCGCCGGAACGAAGGCGGTCGCCGCGCCCCGGTTCGACGAGGTGTCGAACAGCGCGAAATAGACGAGACGCACCGAAACGAGGAAAAAGGCCGCCCCGAACAAAAGCATCAGGATCATCAAACGCTGCTGCGCGGTCAGCAGGATCTGCTGCCGCACACCAGCGGTACGAACCCGGGTCGGACGGACGACCAGCGTGTTCATCGGCCGGACTTTCCTCCCGCCGCCTCGGCCGCGGCCGCGCGCTTGAGATCGGCGAGCGTCGATTCGGCGAGCAGTTGGTCTTCGATCATCTTGAGCTGTTCGCGCCGGCGCGTCGGCGCCATCCGCGGTGGCGTATCGCTGCGGATATCGGCCTGCGCGATCACGATGGGCTTGGCCGCCGCCGCTTTCGGTTCGACCGCCGCCTTGACCGGCGCCGGGGTACCGACGGGCGAGACCATCGCCATCAGCACCGGCGCAACCTCGTTGGCGCCGCGCGCGCGCGGCAGCCGGTCGAGCGACGCGAGCTGGCGTTCGTTCGACAGATACTGGCCGGCATCGGGCGCCGAATAGCCGAAGGTGTCGGCATTCCACTGTTCGAGCTGGCGCATCGAGGCGCGCACCGCGAGTTCGGATTCGAGATAGCGGATATTGTCGCGCGTCCGGTCGATCTGCCGTTCGATGCGCGTCAATTCGCTGCGCGTCGCCGCAACCTTGAGCGACACGGGGTAAAGCATCATCGCGAAGATGAGCACGAGCAGGACCAGGCCGATCCCCTGGAGCTTGCGGGCCGCCATCAGCATGACATTGCCTCCTTCATCGTCGAATGGGCCGGAGCAGCGGTCCGGATCGCGCTACGCAGTGTTGCCGAGCGGGCGCGCGGGTTGCGTGCCTCTTCGGCCTTGCCCGGGCGCACCTTGCGCGCCGGGGTTTCGAAGGTTGCGGCCCGCGCCAGAGGAGTCGTCGGCGCGGGCCGGTGACGCGAACCCGCGGCATCGCCACCGCTGCGTTCGCGCAGGAAATTCTTCACGATCCGGTCCTCAGTGCTGTGAAAGCTGACAACCGCAAGCCGGCCGCCGGGGCGGAGCAGCCGCTCGGCGGCGTTGAGCCCCGCGACGAGTTCGTCGAGCTCGCCGTTGATGTGGATACGGATCGCCTGAAAGCTCTTCGTCGAGGGATCCTTGGGCGCGCCGGGCGGATGGCGCAGCGCCTTGCGGATCACCGTGGCCAGTTCGCCGGTCCGGGTCAGCGGGCGCGCCGCGACGATCGCACGCGCGACGCGGCGCGACTGGCGTTCATCGCCATAATGGAAGAGCACGTCGGCGATCTCGGTCTCGTCGGCGCGGTTCAACCAGTCGGCGGCGCTTTCGCCCTCCTGCGCCATGCGCATATCGAGCGGACCATCCTTCTGGAACGAGAAGCCGCGCTCGCCCTGATCGAGCTGCATCGACGAGACGCCGATGTCGAAGGTGATGCCGTCGACCGCATCGATCCCGCGCTCGGCGAGCAGCCGGTCGATTTCGCCGAAGCGGCCGTGGACCAGCGTGAGCTTGCCGCCGGCTTCTTCGACGAGCGCCTGTCCGCCGGCAATCGCATCGGGATCGCGGTCGCAGGCGATGACATCGGCACCCGCGGCGAGCATCGCGCGCGTGTACCCGCCGGCGCCGAAGGTCGCATCGACGTGACGTTCTCCGGGAAGGATGGCGAGCGCGGCGATGACTTCTTCACGGAGGACCGGATCGTGACGGGGATCCCGAGGAAGTTCGGGGGGAAGGTCGGTCACTTTCGCCCCTTCCCTTTCGTGGCATCCCACGACGCCGCGAGACGCTGGAGGACCGGGTCGGCCTCGGCGCATTCGGCCAGGGTCGGCAGCCACCAGATTTCGAGGCGGCGGCCCGACCCCACAAAAGCCGTCGCGCCGGCATCGCCGACGCGGTCGCGGTGGATGAAACTGGGCAGGAAGCGGCCGCTGTCGTCGAGCGTATAGGGCTCGGTGTAGCTGAAGCGCTTCTTGAATTCGGCGTCCTCGTCGAAGTCGAGGTTGCGCAGCCGCGCGGTTTCGCGGTCGCGTTCGATCTCGCCGTTCAGCCGGTCATACTGATCCTGGCCATAGGCGACGAGGCAGGGCAGCTTCTCGTGGAAACCGACCCAAAGCACACGCTGGCCGTCCGCAGTGAGGGGCACATTGTTGCGGAACTGAGAGGGGACGGCGATGCGCCCCTTGCCATCGATCGCGGCGAAATTGGTGCCCGCATACTGGCCGGGCGTCACAATCGCCATCGCTCTGCCCCCCGTATTCGCGCCACCGGGCAAAACTTCCCCGCCCCCGGAATCGCGGGATTCCAGCTGGTTCGGCACGGGTGGAGATTGCCCCTCTCCGATTCCTGACTATCAACTATAGATCGGGGTGGAAAGGGGTAATTTAGGGTGAAATAGGGAATCTAACCCCCATTTACCGCAAAAAGCGCTCCGAATTGGGTAAATACCGGTCCCACGGCGCGAGCAGCAAGCCGCGCGAGCAAGATGATCGGGGTAAATTGGGGCGAAAGCGCCGACTCAGAGGGCGTGGGCGCGGATCCAGAGCGGGTGCAGCAAGGCACGTCCCGCGCCGCGCCACAGGTGCGCGGACAACCATTCCATCGTGTCGGCCTGCCGCAGATGGTCGGCGCCGGGGACGAGCGGGCGCCACAGTGGCGCGAAGACCAGGTCGGCGTCGCCGACGAGCCACGCCTCGCCCGCACCGATCGAACAGCGCGCGACATGCCGGTCCGCGTAGGCGTGGCAGGCCTTCGGCAGCCGGTCGAAGCGCCCCGCGCTGAACAGGCGGAGGCGCGCGCCATCGATATCGGCGGGGAGCGCCGCCCCCTCGCCGGCGGGCGCCGCGCCCAGCGTCACGCCCCAATGGTCGAGCAGCGGGGTGAGGAGGCTAGTCACCGGCGGATTGCGCGGATCGCCGAGCGGATGGCGGGCGGGCCAGCCCGAGAGCGCATCGGCGAGCACGACCGCTCGCCCGCCCCCGCGCACAAAGGCATCGATTGCGACCAGTTCCTGCGGCGCCAGCGCGCGGGGGTGCGCGATCAGCAGCGCTCCGCCTGGGGGCGGCACATGGTCGGTGAGGCTGTCGACCAGCGACACCGGCCCCGCCGCCATCAGGCGGGCAAGCGCGGGGTCGTCATTGGTCCCTTCGGCGATCATCGCCGCAATCCCCTCGCCCGCCGACCAGCGCAGCGGCAGCCCGGTGAGCATCGTGACCGCGGGCGCATCGGCGGAAGCGGCGGCGGGCCGGTAAAGCGATGCAAGCAGCACATGTCCGCCGCCGAACCAGCCGACCACAAGCAGCAGCCCGGCGAGCCACGACAAGCCTCGCGGTCGGGGGCGCCACTGGACGAGCCGGTCGCCCAGCCATGCCGCAAGCGCGCCTGCCAAAATCGTCGCGAGCAGTTGCAGCCACCCCGCCGATCCCGCGAGAATGACCGCAAGCGCGGCCTGCGCGATCGCCAGGAATATCAAGGCTAGAAGGCACGTACGCGCTCGCATCGCGGCGGGTTCATCGCGTTGCCACCGCGCGAGGAGTAGCATCGGCAGCGCGAGCAACGGGATCGCCAGCGCCGGGTCGATGCGCCCGAGCAACGCCTGCCCCCCCGCGATCCAAGCGAGCGCGGCAATTGCGGCGGCAATCGTCAGGGCGCGCAGCATCGGCCGGCGCGGTGCCGCCGTCACTGTTTCGACTGGCGCGCGCGCTGGAGTGCGGGGTCGGGTTCGAGGTCGGGGACGCTCGATGCCGAGGGCGCCGCCTGCGGCACCTTCGCCGCGGTCGCCGCATTCTGATCCTTCGACGAAGGCTGGACCGCCTGGACGCCAAGCTCTTCCAATGGCGCGCCGCTGCTTTTCAGCTCGTCGCCGGGCATTTTCACTTCGGCCGTCGCGGCAACGTCACTCGCGGCGCGTTCGCGCGCACGTTCGCCGATCAGCCCCGCCATACCGACGAGCAGCAGCACCGTGAGTACTCCGGCAATGCCGATCTGCAGGCGGCGCATCGTATCGTTCACGGGTGCGACGGGGGGTAGCGGCGGCGCGGGTTGCGACTGGGGTGCCGGACTGCTGTCGATCCTGATCCCGCTCATGCCGCTGTCTCCAGACCTTTGCTCGCCAGCCATTCGGGGTTGTAGAGCGTCGAAAGATAGCGAAACCCGCTGTCGCACAGGATGGTTGCGATCCGCTTGCCCGGGCCAAGCTGCCGCGCGAGCGCCATCGCACCCGCGACGTTGATCCCCGACGACAGGCCGAGGCACAGCCCCTCCTCGTCGAGCAGCGCGCGGACCACCGCGAGCCCTTCGGCATCCGAAATGCGGAACTGGGTGTCGATCGGCGCACCGTCGAGGTTCGCGGTGATGCGGTTCTGCCCGATCCCCTCGGCGACGCTGGTGCCTTCGGCTTTCAGTTCGCCGCACTGGTAGTAATTATAGAGTCCGGCGCCATGCGGATCGGTGAGCGCGACGACGATGTCGGCATTATGCGCTTTCAGCCCCAGCCCGGTCCCCGCGATCGTGCCGCCGGTGCCGGCGGCGCAGGTGAAGCCGTCGATGCGGCCGTCCATCTGCTCCCATATTTCCTCGGCGGTGCCGAAGATGTGCGATTTGCGGTTGGCGATATTGTCGAACTGGTTCGCCCAGATTGCATTGTCGGTTTCCTCGGCGATGCGGCGCGAGGTGTGGACGAAATGACCGGGGTTGGCGAAGGGCGCGGGCGGGACGAGCACCAGTTCGGCGCCCAAGGCGCGGATCGTCGCCATTTTTTCGGCGCTCTGATTGTCCGGCATGACGATGATCGTCTTGTAACCCAACGCATTACCGACAAGCGCAAGCCCGATGCCGGTGTTGCCCGCGGTTCCCTCGACGATCGTGCCGCCGGGGCGCAGGCTGCCGTTCGCCTCGGCGTCGCGAACGATATAGAGCGCGGCGCGGTCCTTCACCGATCCGCCGGGGTTGGCATATTCGCACTTGCCCCAGATTTCACAGCCGGTGGCTTCGCTCGGTCCCTTCAGCAGCACCAGCGGGGTGTTGCCGATGAGGTCGAGGCTGTTTGCAGCAATAGTCATGCGCCTGATCTAGGGCGGCGCCCGTCGGCCCGCAAGACAGCTTCGCTTGCCCCGCCGATGGCCGGCGTTTGTCGACTAACGGACATCGGCGTCCGACGAACGACAGGCCGCAGCGACCTCAGGGGTTGTCATTGTAACAGTATATCATTACTGGGTGCGCCATCAGGTCGCCATATAACAGGACTCTCCCCTTATGCGTTTGCTTTGCTCTGCCGGTTTCACCTTTGCCCTCTTCCTCGCCGCCCCTGCCTTTGCGCAGGACCGCGCCGCAGCGGGAAGCGACGACGATGTGCATACGGGCGAGCCGATCGTCGTGACCGCCCCCTATGTCCGCAGCCTCGACATCCTCGGCAATGTGTCGGTGCTCGAAGGCGACGAGCTGGCGCGCGATATCCGCGGCCAGATCGGCGACACGCTGACCCGCCAGCCCGGCGTATCGGCAACGAGCTTCTCCCCCGGTGCGTCGCGCCCCGTCCTTCGCGGCTTTTCGGGCGAGCGCGTCAAGGTCCTGACCGACGGCATCGGATCGATCGACGCATCGAACACCTCCGCCGACCATGCGGTCACCATCGACCCGCTGACCGTCGAGCGCATCGAAATCCTGCGCGGCCCCGCAGTGTTGCTGTTCGGCAGCCAGGCGATCGGCGGCGCGGTGAACATGTTCGACCGCCGAATTCCGCGTAAGGTCCCCACCGATCATGTCCATATCGACGCGATCGGCGGCTATGCGACCGCGGCCAACGACCGCAACATCGGCAGCTCGATCGACGTCGCGCTGAGCCCGCAGATCGTCGCGCACCTCGACGGCAGCTGGCGCAAGACAGGTGACGTCCGGACCGGCGGCTTCGTTTACGCTCCCGACATTCGCGGCGACCTGCTCCACCTTGCCGAACATGAAGTCGAGGACGGACATCTCGACGAGGCGGCCGAGCTGACCGCGCAGGCCGGCAAGCGCGGCAAGATCGACAACACGCAGAGCGAGACCTGGACCGCGGGCGGCGGCATCTCGTTGATCAACGACGGCGGCCAACTCGGCATTTCGATCGGCTATTTCGATACCAATTACGGCGTGCCCGACCGCCCGAACACCGCGCACGACCATGGCGGCGAGCATGAAGAGGGCGGCCATGAGCATGGCGAAGGCCCCGTCACCATCGGCATGAAGCAATGGCGCGCAGACCTGCGGGGCGAAGTCGAGCTGGGCGACGGCTTCTTCGACAAGCTGCGCATCCGCGCGGGCTTTGCCGATTACAAACACACCGAATTCGAAGGCGACGAAGTCGGCACCGTCTTTACCAACCAGGGCATCGAGGGCCGGATCGAGCTGGCGCAGAACGACCGCGGCGGCTGGCGCGGCGCGAGCGGCGTGCAATACAGCCACCGCGACTTCGATGCGGTCGGCGCCGAAGCCTTTGTCCCGCGCAACCTGACCGACCAGTTTGCGCTGTTCACCTTGCAGGAACTGACGATGGGTCCGCTCGGTCTCGAAGCCGCGGCGCGTTATGAAAAGACCAATGTGCGCGCGCAGACGCTGGGCTTCGAACGCAAATTCGACAGCTTCTCGGGCGCGCTCGGTGCGACCTACGACCTGTTCGACGGCGCGAAATTCGGCGTGTCGGTGTCGCACGCGGTGCGGGCGCCATCGGCCGAGGAACTGCTGTCGAACGGCCCGCACATCGCGACCCAAAGCTTCGAGCTTGGCGACCCTAACCTGAAGCGCGAGTCCAATTGGGGCGCCGAAGCGTCATTCAAGATCAAGACCGACGCGTTCAACCTCAGCCTGACCGGCTATTCGAACTGGTTCGACAATTTCATTTATTCGGCCGCAACGGGCGCGGAAGAGGATGAGCTGCCCGTCTTCCAATATTTCCAGCGCGATGCGCGCGTCTATGGCTTCGAGGCCGAGGCGAGCGCGCGGCTGGCGCAGATCGGCGGGTTCAACATTGTCGGCGACGTGACTGCCGACATGACCCGCGCGAAAATCAAGAACGCAGGCCTCGACCGCAATGTCCCGCGTATCCCGCCGCTGCGCATCCTCGGTGGGCTCGAAGCGCAGGGCGAGCGCGTCGATGCACGCGTCGAGGTCGAATGGACCGACGACCAGACACGCACCGCACAGTTCGAGACGCCGACCGACGGCTTCACGCTCGTCAACGCCTCGATCAGCTGGCGCCCGCTTCCCGATACGAAGAATCTGACGCTCAGCCTGTCGGCGAACAATATCTTCGACGTCGAAGCACGCCGCCACGCCAGCTTTACCAAGGATTATGTGCCGCTCGCCGGGCGCGATTTCCGCCTGACGGCTCGGGCGAGCTTCTAGTTCTCCGAAGGCGGAACGGGCTCCGGCGACGGCGCTCGTTCCGCTTCGGCTGGCGGCGGCGCGATCGCCGCTTCGGGTGTCGGCGGCGCCGGAACGGGAGCCGCGACCGCCTCCACCGGAGGTATCGCTGCAACGGCCTGTTCCGGCTCGGCGACGAGTGCTCGCGGAATCACGGTCCACGCTGACAATGCCTGGCGCTGGCGCCAATAGATCGACGACACCGCTGCATAGGTGCCGACGCTTTCCCATGCGGGCGCGCTGAGGTTTTCGGCATCGATTCCGCCTTCGATGAAGGCCTGGACCAATATCTTGACCTGCTCTTCGCCCATCTCGCCCGACAGGCGCGGATTGCTTCGGCCCGGCCCAAAGTCGAGCGCCGTGTCAATCGTCGCCCCGGACAGCCCGTAACCGGCCAGCCGGCCGATCAGCCATTCGCGCAATATGCGGCTGACCCCATAGTCCAGATAAGCCTTTTTCTGACCAGCATCGAGCGTGAAGCCGGCGGTGCAAGCATCGGCGATGGTCGAAAACTGGCCGATCAACCGTTCGGAACCCGAATTGCCGCCGTCGCCGATCAACGCATCGGCGAGCAGATTCCTGAACGCGGGGTCGGCCCTGTCGACCGCACAATCAAGCTTGTCGCCCAACTGCGCCGACGCCGCGACCGGCAGCATCGCCGCCGCCAGCATGCCGCTGCACCAAAGGAATCTGACCATAAAGCGTCCCTCCCCAGCCGGGACTTCGTGCGCCCCGCCTGGCTCAGGATAGCATGGCCATCCCGCCGTTCACATGCAACGTCTGTCCGGTGACATATCCGGCTTCCTTCGACGCCAGATAGACCACGGCGGCCGCGATATCGTCGCCGGCGCCCATCCGGCCAGCCGGAATACGCTGATTGAGCGCTTCCTTCTGCGCGTCGGGCAGGTCGTCGGTCATTGCCGTGGCAATGAAGCCCGGCGCGACGCAATTCGCGGTGACGCCGCGGCTCGCGAGCTCCTGCGCCAGCGCCTTGGTCATGCCGGTGACGCCCGCCTTCGACGCGGCATAATTGGCCTGCCCCGGATTGCCCGTCGCGCCGACGACGCTGGTGATCGAGATGATGCGGCCGAAGCGCGCCTTCATCATCGGCTTGGCGGCGGCGCGCGCGAGGCGGAAATTGGCCTCGAGGTTGATGCGGATGACGTCCATCCACTCCTCGTCCTTCATCCGCATGATCAGATTGTCGCGCGTCACCCCGGCGTTGTTCACAAGGATGTCGAGCTGGCCCAGCGCCTCGACCGCCGACGGCACTAGCGCATCGACCGCGGCGCCGTCGCCGAGGTTGCACGGCAGCGCGACATGGTCGCCGCCGAGCGTATCGCGGAAAGCGTTCAGCTTGTCGGCGTTGGAACCCGAAACCGCAAGCCGCGCACCCTGCGCGGCAAGCGCCTGCGCGATGGCCGAACCGATGCCGCCCGAAGCGCCGGTGACTAGGGCGGTCATGCCGGTGAGATCGAACATCTGAGTTTCTCCTGAAATCTTTGAATTAGAGCGACTTGAGCAAAGCTTCGATGTCGTCCATCGAAATCACGCTGACCGTCTCGACTTCGCCCGACGCGCTGCGCTTGACCATCGGCGAGAGGACCTTGCCGCCGAATTCGACGAACTGGCCGACGCCGATATCTTCCATCGAGGCGACGCTTTCGCGCCAGCGGACGCGGCCGGTGACCTGGCTCACGAGCAGGTCGCGGATCGTGTCGGCGTCGCTGACGGGGCTCGCGGTGACATTGGCCACCACCGGCACCAGCGGCGCGGCGGGCGCATTCGAGCCGAGCGCCTCGGCCATCGCGTCGGCGGCGGGCTGCATCAGCGGGCAGTGGAAGGGCGCCGAGACGGGCAGCAACACGCCGCGCTTGATGCCATAATCCTTGACCAGCGCGACCGCGCGTTCGACCGCGCCCTTGTGGCCCGAAATCACGACCTGCGACGGGTCGTTGTCGTTGGCCACCGTGCAGACCTCGCCCTCGGCGGCGGCATCGGCGAGCTTCTGCGCGGTGTCGATATCGGCGCCGAGCAGCGCCGCCATCGCGCCGACCCCGACGGGCACCGCCGCCTGCATCGCCTGCCCGCGCGTCTTCAAAAGCCGCGCGGTGGTCGCAAGGTCGAAGGCGCCGGCCGCGCAGAGCGCGCTATATTCGCCGAGGCTGTGGCCCGCGACATAGTCGGCCTTGGCGGCGAGCGTCACGCCGCCTTCCTTTTCGAGCACGCGCAAGGTCGCGATCGCGTTCGCCATGATCGCAGGCTGGGCATTTTCGGTGAGGGTGAGCTGGTCCTCGGGACCTTCGCTCATCAGCTGGAACAGCTTTTGGCCGAGCGCGTCGTCGACCTCCTGGAACACCTCGCGCGCGACGGGCGAGGCCTCGAACAAGGCCTTGCCCATGCCGACGGCCTGGCTGCCCTGACCCGGAAAGATGAATGCGCGCATGATGCGTCCCCTGATGAATATGGATTTGGCCCGCGCCTATTCCCTCACCCCGCGCGATGCAAGCCGAAGGGCACGACCTTGTTCGCCGCGTCGTGGCCGATGTCGGCCCGCCCGAGCCACGGGATGCCGGTGCGATGACACCAGTCCTGCGCAATCTCTTCGGCCTCCATGCCGAAAGGGCGGTCGTTTTCGGGGACGGCACTGACGCGGCCGAGCCGCAAACCGGCGAGACCGCGCGGCGCGAGGCTGGTCGCCATATGGAAGAAGGCGCGGTCGAAGGCGTAGAGATATTCGCTCACTTCCTCGACGAGCAGGACGTGCCCCGAAAGGTCGGGTTCGAGCGGCGTGCCGAGCAGCATCGACAGCGTCATCAGGTTGAACGCCGCGTGGCGCGCGCCATGCTGCAACCCCGCCTCGCACGCACCAGGATCGCGCGCGACGAGCCAGTCGAGCGCCCGCAAGACCGCAGCATCCCCGCCCTCGCGGCGGATATCGGCGACCATCGGCCCGTGCGCGACATGGTCGAAACCCTCACGATACAGCGCGCCGAGCAGATTGCCCTGATCCGAATAGCCGAGGAACGCCTTGCCCCGCGCGGCGTCGGTCATCGCGGCCACCGCATCCTCGGCGATCCGGCACGCACCGTACCCGCCGCGCGCGAACCAGACCGCGTCGATGTCGGGGCGGTTCGCCATCTCGACCAGTGCGGCGAAGCGGTGTCCGTCCTCGCCCGCGAAATGGCCATGCGTCGCAAAACACTGCGGATCGAATTCGAGTTCGATGTCAGAATAGCCGAGGCTGGCGAGCGCGCGCACCGCTTCCGCATCGTCGGGCAGGATGGGGGTCGAAGGGGCAACGATCCCGATACGCAAATCCTGTCCCCTGCCCTGCCTTGCCAAACCTGACCCAAGCCCATATCGCGCCGCGATGGCCGAAAACAAATCCTATTTCTTCTGCGGCATCGGCGGGTCGGGCATGTTGCCGCTCGCGATGATCGTCGCGGCGCGCGGCGCTGCGGTTTCAGGGTCGGATCGCAGCCGCGACCAGGGCCGGACGCCCGACAAATTTGCATGGCTCGAAAGCCGGGGCATTGCTTTCTATCCGCAGGACGGCAGCGGCCCCAAGGCGGGCCAGATCCTCGTCGCCTCGGCGGCGATCGAGGACAGCGTTCCCGATATCGCCGCGGCCAAAGCGCTCGGCCTTCCCCGGATGACGCGCGCCGACCTCAATGCCGCGCTGTTCAACGCCGCGGACAAGGCAATCGGCGTCGGCGGCACCAGCGGCAAGTCGACCGTCACCGGGATGATCGGCTGGATCCTCGAGAGCGTGGGCCGCAAGCCGACCGTGATGAACGGCGCGGTGATGCGCAATTTTTCGGACGCCGAGACGCCCTTCGCCAGCGCGCTGGTCGGCGATAAGGATTTTTACGTCAGCGAGGTCGACGAAAGCGACGGATCGATCGCACTCTACCAGCCCGATGTTGCGGTGGTCACCAACATCAGCCTCGACCACAAGAGCCTCGACGAACTGCACCGCCTGTTCGGCGACTTCACCGCCAAGGCGCGCATCGCGGTGATCAACGCCGACGATCCCGAATCCGCCCCGTTGATGAACGGCGGCAATAATCTGCACTTCGGCTTTGGCGACGGCGCGGCGATGCGCGGCAGCGATTTCGAAGCGCTGCCCGACGGCTGCCGCTTTGCAGTGAGCTTTGCCGCCGACCGCCACGAGGTCCGGCTGCGGATGCCGGGCCGCCACAACGCCGCCAACGCCCTCGCCGCGATCGCCGCCGCACGCGCGGTCGACATTCCGGTTGCGCAGTCGGTCGCGGCACTCGCCGATTTTGCCGGACTCGCGCGCCGCTACGAGGTGCTGGGTCAGGCCGGCGGCGTCACCGTCATCGACGATTTCGCGCACAACCCCGACAAGGTCGCCGCGACCCTCGCCGCCGTCGCCGAGCTACCCGGCCGCGCCCTGCTCTTCTTCCAGCCGCACGGTTATGGCCCGCTGCGCCAGATGGGCAAGGAACTCGCGGCCAGCTTCGCCGACGCGATGCGCGAAGGCGACAAGCTCTTCGTCTGCGATCCCGTCTATTTCGGCGGCACCGTCGACCGCAGCGTCGGCAGCGAGGCGCTCGTCGCCGACATCGTCGCGGGCGGAGCCGATGCCGTTCACCTCACGACCCGCGCGGCATGCGGCGCGGCGATGCTCGACGAGGCCAAGGCGGGCGACCGCATTCTCATCCTCGGCGCGCGCGACGATACGCTCACCGAATTCGGCCACGAACTCTTGGAAAAGCTGGCCGTCCGCGCTTGATTTCTCCCCGCGAATCTGTATAGGCGCGCTCATTCGGGGCGAGGCCTTGTGCCATTCGCCCCGTTTGCTTTGCACCAATACGTGAAGCGAGACGACAGCCGGAGGGGTTTCGCGATCGGCGCGAAATCAGCGATCGGCCAAATCGAAGGAAGCGCACCATGCCGTTTTACGAGCATGTCTTTATCGCGCGTCAGGACCTGAGCCAGGCTCAGGTCGACGCGCTGGCGGAAACCGTCACCAACGTCATCGGCGAGTTCAAGGGCACGGTTCACAAGACCGAAACCTGGGGCCTGAAGCAGCTCGCCTACAAGATCCAGAAGAACCGCAAGGGTCACTATGTGATGCTGTCGGCCGAAGTGTCGGGCGAAGCCATCACAGAGATCGAGCGCCAGGCTGCGATCAACGAAGATATCATCCGTTGGCTCACCATCCGCGTCGACGAACTCGAAAAGGGTCCGTCCGTGATGATGCGCAAGCAGGAACGTCGTGGCGGCCGCGGCCGTGACCGCGACGGCGAAGAATAAGGAAAACGACCATGGCACGACCCTTTTTCCGCCGCCGCAAGACCTGCCCCTTCAGCCAGAAGGACGCACCGGTCATCGATTACAAGGACGTCCGCCTGCTCCAGGGTTACCTGTCGGAGCGCGGCAAGATCGTCCCGTCGCGGATCACCGCGGTGTCCACCAAGAAGCAGCGTGAGCTGGCAAAAGCGATCAAGCGCTCGCGCCACATCGGCCTGCTCCCCTACATTGTGAAGTAAGGAGGGCGGACCGATGGAAATCATCCTGCTCGAACGTATCGAGAAACTCGGCGGCATCGGCGATGTCGTCACCGTCAAGAACGGCTTTGCCCGCAACTACCTGTTGCCCAACAACAAGGCGCTGCGCGCGAACGACACCAACCGCAAGCTGTTCGAAGCCAACCGCTCGAAGATCGAGGCCGACAACGCCGAACGTCGCACCGACGCCGAAGGCCGCGCCAAGGACATCGACGGCAAGCAGGTCGTCCTGATCCGTCAGGCGTCGAACACCGGCCAGCTGTACGGTTCGGTTTCGGTCCGTGACATCGTCGACGCGCTTGCCGAAGACGGCGTCGAAGGCGTGACCAAGTCGATGGTCGAGCTCGAGCGCCCGATCAAGTCGCTCGGCCTCGTCGACGTCAAGGTCAAGCTGCACCCTGAAGTCGCCGTGACCGTCGGCGTCAACGTCGCGCGTTCGCCCGACGAAGCCGAAATGCAGAAGCAGGGCATCGACGTCATCGCCGCGATGTTCGAGGAAGAACAGGCCGAAGCAGTTGCGACGGCGCTGGAACCCGACAGCGAGGACGAATTCGAAGACGCGACGCCGCCTTCGGAACTCGCTCCCGAAGCGGCTGCGGACGAAGCCGAAGAAGCTTAAGCTTCATCTGGCCAAAGCCTTTTGAAAGGGCCGCGTTTCCCGACGGAAACGCGGCCCTTTTCTTATGCCCCGCCCTTTCCTATGGCGGCAGTCGATGGCCGACGATCGCTTCCATTCCCGTTTCGCCGCCGACGCGAGCCTGCTGCCGCACATGGCCGACCTTGCGAACGACCGGATATTGATCGCGCTGCTGGGCGAAGCCGATTACCGCGCGGCGAGCTTCCTCGACCAGCGGCTACTCACCGATCGCATCGGGCGCGAGTGGATGGCGTGGGACGCGCTGCCCGACCTTGGCCCCGCGGCGCCGCAGCCCGATTTCATCTTCCATATCGGCCATGTCGGATCGACGCTTGCCTCGCGCCTGCTTGCCGAGGTCAGCGGCGCGCTTCCGCTGCGCGAACCGATGCTCCTGCGCACGCTGGCGCAGGTCGCCGAGCGGATCGACCGGCCGGAGTCGGTGTGGTCGCCCGAACGCTATCGCCAACGCCTTGCGCAGATACGTGGCTGGCTCGGCCGCGGCTTCGGCCCAGGCCAGCGTACAATGGTCAAGGCGTCGAGCGTGATCACGGCGATCGCCGGCGACCTGACGAGCGCCGATGGCCGTGCGCTGTTCCTCTACGCCGCGCTCCCCCGCTATATCGAGACGATCCTCGCCGGCGAGGCCTCGATGGCCGAGACGCAGGCACAGGCCCCCGCGCGCATGGCCCGGCTCGCAGCCCTGCTTCCCGATTTCCCGCACGCGCTGTGGCAGTTGCCGCCGGTCACGCGCGTCGCGATGAGCTGGCTTTGCGAGATGGCGACCGCGCAAAACACGCTGCCGCCGGGCGATCCGCGTTACCTGTGGGCCGATTTCGATGCGATGCTGGCCGATCCGGTGGTGGCGCTTGCGGTGCAAGCCGGGCATTTCGCTTTGCCCGCCAGCCAGGCGCGCATCGACGCCGCGCTCGCCGGGCCGATCATGCGCCAATATTCCAAGGCGCCCGAACATGGTTACAGCCCGGACCTGCGCCGCGAACTGCAGATGCAGGCGGGGGCGGAACACGCATCCGCCATCGCCGAAGCCATCGCATGGGTTGAAGCGCTCGCCGCGCGCTATACAAGCCTTGGCGACCTGCCGATCCGCGGCAACGGGGAAAGCCGATAATGTTCAAGCTCGTCCAGCTGCTCGACGATGGCGCCGTTCGCGCGCTGCGCGAAATTGCCGCCAGCGGCAAGTTCGTCGACGGAAAGATCAGCAACCCGCATTCGACGGTGAAGAACAATCTCCAGCTCCACGACGCAGGCGCTTATGAACGCTCGTCGAAGATCCTGCTCGACGCGATGGTGCAGAATCCCGATTTCATGGAATTCACCTTTCCCGCACGCATCGCGCCGCCGCTGATGACGCGGTACACGCCCGGCATGCACTACGGGCTGCATCCCGACGCCGCCTATATCCCCCTGCCCGACGGCCAGCTGCGTACCGATGTCAGCTGTACGGTGTTCCTGAACGATCCTGCCGACTATGATGGCGGCGCCCTCCATGTTCAGCTCGGCAACGCCGACCTGCGCTTCAAGGAAGCGCCGGGCGTCGCGGTCGTCTATCCGTCGCACACATTGCACGAGGTTGAGCCGGTGACGCGCGGCGAGCGGCTCGTCGCAATCACCTTCATCCAGAGCCTGATCCCCGACGTCGCGCACCGGAACCTGATGTACGAACTCAACGAGGTCGCCGCGATCGAGGGCCGCAAGATGGACCCGGCCAACTTTACGCGGCTCCAGGCGGTCCAGTATCAGCTGCTCAGGATGTGGCGGCGCTAGGCCGCCGCCTATCCATCAATAGCCCATCAGGCTCAGCACTTCCTTGCGGCTGCTCTGGTCGTTCAGGAAACAACCGAGCAGGCGGCTGGTTACCATGCCGACGCCGGGCGTGCGGACGCCCCGCCCGGTCATGCAGCCATGCTGTGCATCGATGACCACCGCGACGCCATGCGGCTGGAGATTGTCCCAGATACATTTCGCGACTTCGGCGGTCAGGCGCTCCTGCACCTGCAACCGCCGCGCATAGCCGTTGAGCACGCGCGCGAGCTTGGAAATGCCGACGACGCGGTCGCGCGGCAGGTAGGCAATCGACGCCTTGCCGGTGATCGGCGCCATATGGTGCTCGCAATGCGACTGGAACGGGATGTCGCGCAACAGCACGATCTCGTCATAGCCGCCGACCTCCTCGAACGTGCGCGACAGGTGGATAGCCGGATCGTCGGCATAACCCGAACAATATTCCTTCCACGCGCGCGCGACGCGGCGCGGGGTATCGAGCAACCCTTCGCGCGCCGGATCGTCGCCGGCCCATTCGATGAGCGTGCGAACGGCATCGGCGACATGATCCGGCACCACTACCTTGCCGTCGGGTCCCAATTCACTCTTGCTGTCGCTCATCGCCGCGCTTTCACTGTTGCCATCATGCCGCACATTTCGACGTCCCCGCGCCGATAAGCAAGGGCAAGGCGGAAAGAAATTGTCCACTCCCATCAACTTTACGTTGCGGAATCTTGGCTTTTTGACTTTTCGAAGAGGCGCGGTTTCGCGTCCTTTTTTGGGCCAAACAAGTGACTTGACGCTTTCGTCAACTCGGCGCACCTTCACCTTGCATTACAGAACTCGCTCAAGCGGGTCGTGATCCGGAGAGGCTGGCGTTTTCCCCGACGCCAGCGGGAGAGGACGATGACCAGCACAGCTGGCAGGTGGGATACTCAAGGGCACATGGCCATACCGGCCCGGTGCCCTTTGCCATGTCTGGTCGTTTCCCCTCCCCTTACCACAATTTGACGTTGGGCGGCCCCGCATCGCGCGGGATCGAAAAAGGGAGGCTATAGATGAAGTTCAAGGCACTGATCGGAACGTCGATCCTTGCGATGACGGTGGCGACGCCGGCTTTTGCGCAGGACGCGGCGGATGAAGTGGAACGCGATGCTTTCGGCGGCGAAATCGTCGTCACGGCGCAGCGCCAGTCGGAACGCCTGCAGGACGTGCCGATCGCGGTCAGCGCCTTCTCGACCGAGGCGCTCGAAGCGCAGCAGATCAAGACTCCGTCCGATCTTCAGCTGACCCTGCCCAACGTCACCTTCACCAAGACCAACTTCACCGGCGCGAGCTTCACGATCCGCGGCATCGGCGACCTTTGCGTCGGCACGACCTGCGACAGCGCGACCGCGATCCACCTGAACGGCGATCCGCTGTTTTCGACCCGCCTGTTCGAAACCGAATTCTTCGACCTCGAACGCGTCGAAGTGCTGCGCGGCCCGCAGGGCACCCTGTTCGGTCGCAACGCGACGTCGGGCGTGGTCAACGTGATCACCGCCAAACCGAAACTGGGGACATTCGAAGCCGCCGCCGAAGCCGAATATGGAAATTATGATTCCATGAAGGGCAAGGCGATGGTCAACATCCCGCTTGGCGATACGATGGGCATTCGCGTTGCGGGCATTTACCTCAACCGCGACGGATACACGAAGAACAGCTTCCTCGACACGCGCATCGACGACCGCGACTTATACTCGGTCCGCGGCTCGTTCCGCTGGGAGCCCAGCGACGACACGACGATCGACCTGCTCGCATCCTATTTCCGCGAAAAGGATCAGCGCACCCGCATCCAGAAACAGCTTTGCCAGCGCGACCCGACCGGCATCCTCGGCTGTTTGAACAGCCGCCTCGACAATTCGCCCTTCAACGGCAACGCGACCTTCACCGCGGCGCTGACCTCGCGCGAATTCCTGGCGATCCGCGGCATCCCGCAGGCCTTTGCACTCGGCAGCCTTTACGGCCCCGACGTTTATGCCAACACGACGATCCCGTCGGACCCGCGCGAAGTGAACACCGCCTATACGCCGAGCTATTTCACCAGCGAACTGACGTTGCAGGGCCAGATCGAGCATAATTTCGGCCCCGTCTCGCTGCAGGTGTCGGGCCAGTATCAGAAGGTCAAGCTCGACGCGTCGCAGGATTACAACAGCAATGTCGGCAACCGCGCGCTCTACGCGGGCGGCCTCGCGACGTTGCAGGCGGCCGCAAACGGCGCGCTCGGCGCGGCGTTCACGCCCTATTTCGCACCCGTCGCGGCGGCGATCATCCCGAACGGCCCGACCGGACAGCTTTGCACCTCGCTGGCCGAAGAAAGCGGCTACGGCAGCTTTGGCGGCAACAAAATCTGTAGCGACCAGTCGCTGCAATTCGACCGGTCGAACCAGTATAACAGCAGCTGGTCGGTCGAAAGCATCCTGTCGAGCGATCTCGACGGGCCGTTCAACTTCCTCGTCGGCGGCATCTATGCCGACTATCACCTGACCGAGAACAGCTATTATGTGAACGCCTTCCCGATCGACTATCTGACCGGGGTATTGGGCGCGTTCACCGCGGCAACCAACGCGACCGGCCCGCTGCCGCCGTCGTTCCTGGCCACGCCTTTCTTCCGGAACAACACCGATGACCTGAAGATCAAATCCTACGGCCTGTTCGGCGAGGCCTATTTCGAAGTCAGCGATCGGCTGAAGCTGACCGCGGGCCTGCGCTACAACAACGACAAGAAGAGCGTGACCGCCCGGTCGACGCTGGCCAGCTTCCTGGCGCCGCACGGCGGCACGACCGACACCGTCTTCGGTCCGCCCTTCGTCGGGTCGTTCGATGCCGACCCCGGCACGCCGGGCAACCAGATCATTCAGGCACGCAAGGTGAAGTTCAACAAACTCACCGGCCGCTTCGTGATCGATTTCAAGGTGACCGACGACAATCTGCTCTATGCCTCCTATTCGCGCGGCTATAAGTCGGGCGGCATCAATCCGCCGCTGCAGCCGATTTTCGCCGTGCCCGAATCGTTCAAGCCCGAACAGGTCGATGCGTTCGAAATCGGGTCGAAGAACACGTTTGGCGGTGGCGCACTGCAGCTGAACCTGACGGCCTTCTACTATAAATATAAGGACCTGCAGCTCAGCAAGATCGTCGCCCGTACCGCGGTCAACGACAATGTCAGCGCCGACATCTATGGCTTCGAGGCCGAAGCCATTGTCCGGCCGGACCCCGATGTCGTCGTCAACCGCGGCTTCAGCTATCTGCACAGCAAGGTGTCGGACGACAAATTCACCAGCAACCCGCGCGACTTTGGTGGCGGCCGCAGCGATGCGGTGATCATCAAGGACATCACCAACGCCGCAAACTGCGCCGTGGCCTCGCGGACCGGCAATGTGGCGGGCATCAACGCGTTTGTGAATCAGGTGAATAACCTGATCAACACCAACCCGGACATCAATCCCGATCCGGCGGTTACCACGCGGGTCATTCCGGGCATTCAACCCGGCGCCAACCTGCAGGGCACGACCGCTTTCCCGGCGGACGGCGGCATCGCCTCGACGGGTGCATTCGGGATCTGCGACGTGCTCAGCGCGGCCGCCGCGGGTGCCTTCTCGCCGCTGGGACTCAACCCGACAACCTTTGGCGGGGTCGAATATTTCTCCGCCGGGGTTCCGGTCAACATCAAGGGCAACCAGCTGCCGCAGGCGCCGAACTACAAGTTCAGCGCAGGCGTGCAATATACGGCACGTATGGGCGACATGACGCTCGTCCCGCGCGTCGACATGGCCTATACCGGTGAAAGCTATGGCAGCATCTTCAACGGCAACGTCAACCGCATCAAGGGCTATGCGCAGGTCAATGCCCAGATCCAGCTGAACGGCGCCGACGACAAATGGTATGTCAAAGGCTTCATCCAGAATGTCTTCGACGCCAACAGCGTCACGGGCCTCTACATCACCGACCAGTCGTCGGGTAACTATACCAACATCTTCACCCTCGAACCGCGCCGCTACGGCATCGCGGCGGGCGTGAGGTTCTAAACCGACGGCGGCAACGCCGACAAAAAAACCCCGGCCTCTCGATCGAGAGGCCGGGGTTTCTTTTGTCCGCTGTTCGGAAGTGGCCGGAGCAGCTGCTCCGGCCGCCTCGATCAGAATTTGTAGCGGATGGTGCCGCCATAGGTGCGCGGCTGGCTCGGATAGCCCGAGACGCTGCCCGCCTGAGCGACGGCCGGGAAGATCGTCGTCAGATACTGTGCATTGGTGAGGTTACGGCCCCACACGCCGACGTCGATGCCGTTGGTCAGGCGCACCGTGAACGACGCGTTGAGCGAGTTCACTTCGCGCTTCAGATTCTGCGCGACGCTCGCCGGGAAGCCCGACAGGCCTTCGACGATCTGGACCGGGCTTTCATAGCTGTAGTCGACGTGTGCGATCGCCTTCGTCCCGCCCGCGAACTCGTGCGTATAGGTGCCGCCGAGCGACAGCGACAGGTCGGGGATACCTGCAGGCGTGCTGCCCGAGATGTCACCGAACGCCGAATTGACGAAGCTGTCATACTTGGCGTCGAGGTAGGTCGCGGCGAGCGTCAGGTTGAGCCCGTCGACCGGACGCACCGAGCCGTCGAACTCGATCCCGAAAGTCGACTGCTTGCCGGCGTTCGCCAGCGCGAAGCCGGTGCCGGTGAAGACGTTCGACTGGAAGCCCTTGATCGACTGCTTGAACACCGCGATGTTCACCGCCGCGACGTCCCACTGGCCCTTCAGGCCGAACTCGTAAACGGTCGATTCCTCGGGGTTGGCGAAACGCGAACCCGCGACGAGGTTCGGGGTACGCAAGCCCGCAGCAGTGATCGCCGCGAGGTCCGAAGCAAGCGGGCGGCTGTCGCGCGACAGGTTGACCGAGCTTGCCTTGAAGCCCGTCGCATAGGTCGCATAGATATTGACCGTGTCGGTGAGCTCATAGGCAGCGCGCACGCTGTACGAGAAGTCGCCATCGTTCGTCTTGCCGCTTTCGACCGCATTCGGAATGTTGAGGAAGGGCGGCAGGAACTGGAACGCCTTCAGACCGGCCAGCGGGTTGGCGCTGCGTCCGTCGGGGAGCGTCATCGTCGGATTGGCGGCGAGAATTGCGGCCTGCGCGGGCGGTACGCCCTGCCCGACGAGCAGCGCCTGACGGAACGGCGTGTAGGCGGCCGCGTCGAGGTTGACGCCCGAGAAGACGTCGCTGCTGACGACGTTGGTCGAGAAGCGCTTGCGGTCCTTCGTATAGTTGCCGCCGAGGGTCAGCGTCAGGCGATCGGTGACTTCGAAGTCGACCGTGCCGAAGATCGAGAAAGCCTCGTTCTTCATCTGATAATCTTCGTCGAGGCCATTGCCCGCGCGGAAGAAGGTGCCGAGATATTTCGTCGGAGCGCCTTCAAGCGCGCCGAGCGTGCCTTCGAGCAGGCCGACGTTGAGCGCATTGCCGCTCGCCGCGCGGATCAGCGCATCGCCATAGGGGCGGAAGTGCTGGCCGAACTTGATCGCGCTCTGCTGGTCGACCTTTTCGTTGAAATAATAGCCGCCGATCAGGAAGTTGAGCGGGCCGTCGAAGTCAGAGGTCAGGCGTACTTCCTGCGTGAAGGTGTCGATGTCGACATAATCGCTCTTCTCGCCGATCAGGTCGGCCGCCGTGAAGTCCGAATCCTGGTTCGTGTCGGCACGCACCTGGCGATAAGCGGTGATCGAGGTCAGCGCGAGGTTGCCCAGATCATAGTCGATCTGCGCCGAACCGCCGTAATTCTTGATCTTATTCGACGACAGGAAGTTGTTGTAGACGTCGTACGAGAAAGGATCGTTCGCATCGACGCTGGGACCGCCGGCGAGCGCGTTGGTGATCGCGACGGTCGGGCCGGCGATGACATTGCCCGCGATGCAGCAATTTTCGTCGATCTTGTCATAGTCGCCGATCAGGCGGATCGAGAGCGCGTCGGTCGGTTCGAACAGAAGCTGGCCGCGGACGCCCCAACGGTTGCGGTCGTTGACGTCGGTGCCCAGCTTCAGGTCCTGCGCATAACCGTCGCGGCGGTTGTAGCTGCCGCCGATCGAGAAGGCGACGGTATCGCTGATCGGGCCGGTGACATCGCCCTTGACGGTGATGGCGTCGTAATTGCCATAGGTGACTTCGGCCGAGCCGCCGAATTCGAACTGCGGCTTTTGCGTGACGATGCTGATGACGCCCGCCGACGCATTCTTGCCGAACAAGGTCGACTGCGGGCCGCGCAGCACTTCGATGCGTTCGACGTTCGGAAGATCGCCGATCTGGGCGGCCGAGCGCGAGCGATAGACGCCGTCGATGAACACGCCGACCGACGGTTCGATACCGGCGTTATTCGCGCCGTTGCCGAAGCCGCGGATGATGAAGTTGGTGTTGGCGCTCGACTGGAGCTGCGAGACGCGGAGGCTGGGGACCGACGATTGCAGGTCGATGAGGTCGCGAATCTGTGATTCTTCGAGCGCGGCGGCCGAGGTCACCGACACCGCGACGGGGGTGTCCTGCAGCGTCTGCGAACGCTTGCTGGCGGTGACGATGATGTCGTTGCCGTAATCGGTCACGTCGCCGGTCGCGGCGCTGTCGGCCGGTGCGGCGGTATCCTGGGCAAAGGCAGGGGTGGTGGCGGCGCACAGCATGGTGGCGCCCAACAGGATGTTGCGCAAAGTCATGATGATGTCTCTCTCTCCAAAACCGCCGAGACGCAGCCAAAGGCTTATCGGGAGATGCCCGGCAGTGAACGACCGGTCTAACGCACCGCCCCGCCGCGTCAACGCGCGCGCGCGCGGACGTCCAGCTTTTGTGTCGATTAGTGGCACAAAAGCAACAGTTTACGTTACGGCAGGCGTAACAGGCCTGTCATAAAAAAAGCTGGGTCAAACTGTATGGGAGGTGGTGCCTGGGGACGGGATCGAACCGCCGACACTGCGATTTTCAGTCGCATGCTCTACCAACTGAGCTACCCAGGCAAACCGTGGCGGCCGGTCGGCCGCGCTGGCGAGCGGCGGCTATAGGCAGGGCTTTGCGTCCTGTCCAGCACCTTTCTTCGCCCTTTTTCCGGACATCATCCGTCGTCGAAACGATCATCGTCCGCGGTGCCGTCGGGCGCCTGGTCGACGGGCACGCGATAGCCTTCGCCGAACCAGGTCAAAAGGTCGCGATCGCGGCAGCCGCGGCTGCAAAAAGGCTTGAATTCGGGGACGCGCGGGTTGCCGCAAAGCGGGCAGCGCGGCGATTTACTGGGCATGGCCTGCTCCTTTGATGGCGGGATCGGTGACGAGGCGGACCGCGCGGCCGGTGCCGTTCTGGAGCGCGTCCACCCAGTCGGGGTGCGCTGCGATATGGTCGATCACGCCGCCCCGCGCGGTCAACGTCAATTCGCCCGTCCCGACCGCGCGTTCCGCCTGGCGCAGCAACAGCGCGGCGTCGGTTGCAACGGGATCGAGACGGACCTGCTCGATCAGCGAGGGCCGCTCGCGGCGGCGGATGATCTGCATCAGCCCGAATCCGTTGACCGCGGTGCGCTCGAACGGCGCGGCCAGCGCGGCGTCGACCGCGGCATCGACCGCCTGCCGCCCCGTGCGGTCGGGCAGCGAGGGAAAATCGATCGCGATCGATCCGCCGATATCGCAGCGGCGGATCACGCCCGCAGCCGCCTTTGCTCCTGCCTTTGCCAGCGCGAGCGCGTCACCTTCGCCATCGATGTCGATCAGCACCATCGCGGGCGTCGCATCGACCCACAGCGCGCCGCCCGCAAAGGGCCAATGCCCGGTGCGAACGCAATCGATCAACTCGCTCCACCCCGCCTGCTCCAACCGGTCCGGGTCGGTCGGGCGTATATCGACGACGGCCACGCCGGTGGCGGCGATGCGCGCGCGCAGGTCGGGGCCGGCGGTGGTGGCTGCACCGGGCTCGGCGAGGCGCGCGCGCGCAGGCTTGTCGCGCGCGCGCTCGCGCAGCGCCATGCGGGTGATTTCGACCAGCAGCGATGCGCCAATGGACGTCGCTTTCGGGATTTCGGCGACGGTCGCTTGCGGCGCGCCGGGCCAGTCGAGTGTTACCAGCGCGCCCTTGCCGCCGCGCCCGGCCTCGACGAGCCGGGCATGGAGGATGGCGCCGGGGCGCGGCCCTTCACCCTCGCGCTCGATCCGCGCTTCGACAATCTCGCCGTCCTCGACCAGCGCCGCCCGCGCCTCGCCGATTCCGGCCTCGTAAAGCCACTCAGCCAAGCGCGATTCCGGCGCTCGAGAGCAGCCCCCGCGTTTCGAACAGCGGCAGCCCGACGACGTTCGAATGGCTTCCCGACAGGAAACGGACAAAGGTTTCGGCGCGCCCCTGTATGGCATAGCCGCCCGCCTTGCCCATCCCCTCACCGCTTTCGACATACCAGTCGATCTCGGCGGCGCTCAGCGCCTTGAACGCGACGATCGTATCGACGACGCGCACACGCGCCTTTCCATCGGTACCGACAACGCAAATTCCCGAATAGACATGGTGCCGCCGCCCCGAAAGCAGGCCAAGCATCCGGCGCAGGTCGGCTTCGTCTGCGGGTTTTTCGAGAATGCGGCGTCCAACGGCCACCGTCGTGTCGCCTGCGAGCACAACCTCGTCCGGCGCACGTTCGACGGCGAGCGCCTTGCCCTGGGCGAGCCGAGCAACATAATCGCGCGGAAGCTCGCCCTTCAGCGGCGTTTCGTCGATTTCAGGGGCCGCGATGCGGGTCGGCACAAGCCCGATCCGCGCCAGCAATTCACGCCGGCGCGGCGAGGTCGATGCCAATACCAGCGCGGGGAATGTCGCCGCGCCGCTCACTTGAAGCGATAGGTGATCCGACCCTTGGTCAGGTCATAAGGGGTCAGTTCGACGAGCACTTCGTCGCCGACGAGCACACGGATGCGGTTCTTGCGCATCTTGCCGGCCGTGTGGCCGAGAATCTCGTGGTCGTTTTCCAGTTTGACGCGAAACATCGCGTTGGGCAGCAGTTCGACCACTTGGCCGCGCATTTCCAGAAGTTCTTCTTTCGCCATCAGTCCTCTATGGGCTCGAAATACAAGGATGCGCGCCCATAACCGCAATTGGCGCCAATTGAAAGCAATCTGTCATCTGTTTTGGAACGGACCAGCGCCGTCTTTGTCGAGGCCGGTTTACGATACGAGCTTGAGCTTGCGCGCGACGCGCCAGCCCATCGACCGGAACCACGCATAGCTTGGCCAGCGTGGCGGCATTGCGGGGTCGAGGCCGATGCGACGCAGCGCCGCATTGGCGGCATGCGCCTCGGACTCGCGATAGCTCCATTCGCTGCGCCAGGTGATCGACAGCGAAATCGACGGCGCGTCGCCATTGGCGACAAAATGCGGCGCCATCACCGGCATCAGCACCGCATCGCCGGGGCCGAGCGGCACCTGCTGCGCGGCGTCGTGATAGGCGTCCTGCCAGGGCAGGTTACGGTGGCCGCCCGCATGATAGCGCTCATGCTCGCGGCGGTCGGCGAAGCGTTCGTCGCCCGCGGGCCATACATTCATCACTTTCGTCCCGCGCAATTGCAGCAGGATGTTGTGCTCGGGATCGAAATGAAAGGGCGTGATCGATCGTGGCGAAGAGATGAAGATGAAGCCCTGCGGCGTGAGCATTGCGCCGGTGCGCGGCGCGACGACGGGTTCCAGTTCGCCGAGCAAGTCCATCAGCAGCTTGCGATAGGCTTCGACATTTTCGATATTCTTGAGCACCGCCCAACTGCCGTTGGTGTCGATCGTGCGGATCGTCTCGCCGATCGAGAGGCCGTTCGAGGGGATATCCTCCGGACGGATGCCGATGGGGACATTGCCCGGATTATATTCGACCTCGCCCGCGGGCAGCCTTTCGCCGAGCTGCGCCAGAGCCTCGAGCGACAACAGCGGGTGATCGGGCAGGTGATGATGGAGTAGCCCCGCCTGTAACGGATAGAGCGCCGCCATCCGTTCGAGCGTCTCGGCGGGAAATACGGGTCGGGCGATCGGCTGGTGCGCGGTCATGACAGGCCTTCTACTTGATTTTCGGGTGCTGCAGCACCCTTCCAGCGTCGCCAGGCGCGCTCGGCGCGCGTCAGCATCGCGAACCGCAGCCGGTCGGACGGCGCCGACAAGGCAGCATTGACCCAGACGAGCGCGCGCCGCTCGCGCCACACGCTGTCGATCATCGGGTGGCCGGGCGCGGCACAGCTGTCGACCCAGTCGATGCGCGGATCGTCGAGCAGGTCGAGGTTCGCCTGTTGCAGCAGCACGCCGGGCGAGAAGCGCGCAAAATCCTCGTCGAACGCGGTCTTGAAGGAAAAGCCGCCCGGCGGGCACAGGAAGTTGACCAGCATCGCGAGCGGGCGATCATCGAGATCGAGCGCGCGCATGTCGAGCTTGCCCGCCTCGGCGGCGCCCGTCAGGATCGCCCGGAACCATGCCGCCGTATCGCTATGGCTCGCGAGCGCCGATCCGGCGCGGCCTTTCCAGCCGCGCGCCTCCAGATCGAGGAAGCCATCGATCCAGCCGTCGATCGTCTCGCCCGGCTGCCAGCGGCGAAAGCGCACCGCGCCTTGCTCAACCAGGCGATTGGCCTGGCGGCGCAGTTCCTTGCGCTTCTTCGCACGCACCGCGGCGTCCCAATATTCTTCCGGCGATGACGCACTCTCCAGCAGCGCGCGTTCCTCGCGGTGCACCGTCACCGCCTCGCCGCCACGCGCCCGCGCGACGCCCTCCAGCGCGCGGTGGAGCGGCCCGTCTTCGGTCAATCGCGGCGCCTGCACCAGCGTATGTGCCCATGGCGCGGCATCGCACCAGCCGAGCAGGATCGACCAGAACAGGCTTTCGAAACCCGCGCGAACCAGCGGCGCGCCGTGGAAGTGATTGGGGTGCGCCCAGCCCGTCACGTGGCGCAGCGGCAGGCGGCCATAATGCGTCGCGGGCGCGACGGGCATCACGCCGATCAGCGGGCCCTCGCTGCCGCCCTGCACCAGCACCAGCCGCGCGCTCCGTTCGGGATCGAGCAGGTGCAGCGCCGATTGCAGGCACCAGCGCTCGACAAAGGGATTGGGTTCGCTCGCCTCGCCCGCCAGCCGGTCCCATGCCGCCGCGAGATCGTCCGAAAGCGACAGCGGATCGACGACGCGCACGGCGAGCGGCGCGGCTTCGGCACTGTCGATGGGAAAGGCGGGATGCACCGTCATCGGAAGCGAGCCTAGCAGCCAAGCGTTAAGATGGCGTGGCGATTCGCATCGGCCCCTGCCCTGTCACAGAGGATAGAATTTAGATCCCGAACAGTTTCGCCAGCGACTTTTCGAGCATGAAGAATTGCCAGATCAGGCGGCCATGGTCGCGCCGCCCCGACTGGTGCGCCGCGACGATCCGCTCGATTTCGGCCATGTCGAACCAACCCGAACGCGCAAGCGTCGAAGAACTCGCCAATGCCTTCGCCTGTTCGATCAACGGCCCGCGGAACCAGTGCGATACGGGCGTCACGAATCCCATCTTCGGGCGGTAGAGGATGTCATGCGGCAGATAACGTTCCATCGCCTGCTTCATGATCGCCTTGCCGGTACTGCCCTTCACCCGCATCGACGCGGGCAGCGACGCGGCGAATTCGATCAGGCGATAGTCGAGCAGGGGTTCGCGCGCCTCAAGGCTGACCGCCATGCTCATCCGGTCGGTCTTGGTCAGGATGTCGCCGGGCAGCCAGATCATCAGGTCGGCGTATTGCGCGCGGTCGAGCGGTTCGCGCGCCGGCGCCTCCGCCATCGCCTTCCAGTATCGCGTTTCGGCGACATGATCGCCAAGCGCATGGTGCGCGGCGTCGTTGAACAGGCGCGATCGTTGCGGGAGGCCCGTCACGCCCACCGCCTCGGCATAACCCTCCGCACCGCTTTTCGACAGGCTGGCGAGCGTCGCGCGTGCGCGCAGCGGGCGCGGCGCCCAGTCCATCTGCGGCCAGACATGCGAAAGCGGCCCAAGCACGCCGCGACGCAGGAAGCCCGGGATCAGCCCGCGCAGCTTTTCTTCCTGATGCTGGAAGACAAGGCGGCGATATCCTGCGAAAGCCTCGTCGGCGCCGTCGCCCGACAGCGCAACCGTCACCTCTTCGCGCGCGAGTTCGCACACCCGGTACGTCGGCAGCGCGCTCGCATCGGCAAAGGGTTCGTCGAACATGTCGGCAATCCGGTCGACGAGCGCAAAGTCGCCCGACGACACGGTGCGCGTGCGGTGATCGGTCGCGAAACGCTCGGCGATCTGCTGGGCGTAAGCGGTTTCGTCGAGCGCCGCCTGATCGAATCCGATCGTGCAGGTCTTGACCGCCTTGGCGCTCGCCTCCGCCATCAATGCGACGACCGCACTCGAATCGACCCCGCCCGACAGGAAGGCGCCGAGCGGGACGTCGGCGACCATACGGTCGGTCACCGCAGCGCGCATCAGGTGGACAAGATGTTCGGCCGTCTCGCCTTCGCTCGCGCGAATCCGCTTCGAGAAATCGGGCGCCCACCAGCGCGTCGGCGCGGCGACGGGCTTGCCGCGTTCGAGCATCAGATAATGGCCGGCGGGCAGCTTCTGCACGCCCGCGACGATGCAATTGTCGTCGGGGACATAGCCGAATGCGAGGAAATCCTCGATCGCGGTCAGATTCGCTTCCTGCCGCAGCAACGGATTGCGCAGCAGCCCCTTCAGCTCCGACGCGAAGGCCACCGATCCATCGGACAGGCGGACATAGTGGAGCGGCTTCACCCCCAGCCGGTCGCGCGCGAGAAACAGGCATCTGCGCTGGTGATCATGGATCGCGAAGGCGAACATGCCGTTGAGCCGCGACAGGCAGTCGGGCCCCCATTGGCGCCAGGCGGCGATAATGACCTCTGTATCGCCGCTGGTGCGGAACCGGTGCCCGCGGTCTTCCAACTCGGCACGCAGCTCGCGGAAATTATAGATTTCGCCGTTATAGGTGAGCGTGACGATCTCGTCGTCGCTCGCCATCGGTTGCGGGCTGCCCTCGATATCGATGATCGACAGGCGCAGATGGCCAAGGCCGACGCCGGGCGCGGTCCATTCGCCCGATCCGTCGGGGCCGCGGTGCTGCATCGGCTGGAGCATCGCGCGCAGGCGTGCCGGGTCGACCGGTTTCGCCGTTTCCAGGTGATAGATGCCAGCGATCCCGCACATATAGGAAGCGCTCTTAACGCGTTTTCAGCGCGCGGTCAGCCATCGCGTTGACTCCGCCCGACGCGGAAACGAAATCGGTGATCGCATTAATCCCGCCTTGGCGCGCCTCGCTCGATACGATCAAGGACAGTGCGCGCGGATCGCCGCCCAGCAAGCGCGCCTGAAGCCCGGCGAGTTTTGCGCGGCGCGGATTGCCCGTCACGGTGCCGCCGACAACGTACCAGGTGGCGGCATCGCGCAGCACCGGGCCGGGGTGGAGCAACCGCTCGGTCCGTGCCCCTTCGATCGCCGGCAGCGCCGCGCTCCACGCCCATTTGCTGTCGGGGTCGACGGCGCCCTGCCCGAAGGCGACGACCTCGCGCCCCTCGGCCTGGCGTTCGTAGCCGCCGATCGCGACGGTCACCACCTGCCCCTTGTCGTTGGCGAACTGGCGCAGCAATCGCTGGTCGGCGCCGTCGAAACGCGGCGCCCACGCGGTGCCGCCCGCGCGCGCATCGCGCCAGCCCGGCGGTGCTTCGACCACCATGGTTTCGGGAAGCGGCGCGCTGCGCCCGCCGATCAGCATCCCCCATCCCGCGAAGATCAGCGGAAGCATAAGCGCAGCAGGCAGCACCGCCTTTGCCGGCCCTGCGAAGCGCGGCACGCCGTCCAGCCCGCGCACGTCGACCGCAACGTCGTTCGCCGGCCGGTCGAACCAGCGCAGCGCGACGAGCATGACGATCAGGATCACCAGCCCGAAGAAGATCCAGCCGTAGAAGATATGGTCGATCCCGCCCGCCGCCTCGATCCCCCAGATTTCGGCGGCGACCATCGTGCCATAGGCGCGCAGCGCATTGGCAAGGATCGTCGTCGCGAGTGCGGCGAGGACAAAAACGATCCGCCGCGTCCAGCTCTTGAAGCAGAGGTGCGCCGCGAAGACCGCATAGGCGAGCATCGCGATCAGGAAATTGACCCCCGAACATTCCTCGGCGACCTCGAAAAAGCCCGCGCGCGTCGTGATGAACACGCCCTGCATTTCCGCCGACAGGCCCGACAGATGGAGCAGGAGGACGCTGATATGCGCGGTGAAGGTCTGGAGCAGCGGCACCAGTTCCTCGCCGAACGGCACCAGCAGCAGCGCATAGCCGAGCGGGAACAAAAGCGCGCGCACCAGCTTTTCGCCGAGTGTCGCACCTACCGCGCCTTGCAGCATCAGCACGAGCCCGAGTTGCCGGAACAAGCCGACCCCCGCCGCTTCGCCGACGAGCCACACCAGCCCCGCCCCCGCCATCCAGACCAGCGCTGGCCACCAGAAGGCGGGCGTCAGCGGACGCAACAACGCGACCCGCTGCGACACCAGCCAGCCGATCATCGGCACCATCAGCAGGCAGTGGGTGAAGGTCGAGCTGTGCCACCAGATGCCCGCCATATCGGCGGCGTCGCGCCAGAAGGTCGCAAGGATGAGTGCCGACAGCAGCGCGAGCGCGGCGAGATGACGCTGCCAGTGCGTCCAGCCGGTCATGCGGGCAATCCCAGCAAGTCGCCGAGCGGTGCGAGGCGGGCATCCCAGCCATAACGCGCGATCATCCGCGCGCGCGCCGCCTGCCCGATCGCGGCCGCGCCGGCGGGGTCGTCGAAAAGCGCACACACCGCGTCAGCCATCGCTTCCGCACCGTCGGCAACGCGCAAATGCTCCCCCGGCACGGCATCGATCCCCGTTGCGGCGGCGATGCTCGCGACGACGGGCCGCGCCATCGCCATCGCTTCGAGCAGCTTGTTCTGCACCCCGCGCGCGAGCAGCAGCGGCGCGACCACCGCGTCGGCGGCGGCGAGCCATGGGCGCACATCCGGCACCTCGCCCGTAACCGTGACGCCCTTCAGCGCTTCGAGCGCGCGCACCTCGTCGGTCGGTGCACGGCCGACGATCGCGAAGCGCGCCTGCGGGTGGTGCCTGCGGATCAGCGGCAGGATATCGGCCGCGAACCATCGCACTGCATCGATATTGGGGCGATAATCCATCTGGCCGGTGAACACCGCGAGCGGCCCCTCGCCCGCTCGCACCGGATCGAGCGCGAGGGCGGGATCGAAGCGGTCGGTGTCGATGCCGTTTTCGACCGCGCATATCTTGCCGGAACCCGGCCCGCTGCGGCTGCGAAACAGCGCCGCCTCGGCGTCGCTGACGAACAGGCTGGCGTCGGCGCGGCGCGCCACCTCGGCTTCATAGGCGCCGAGCATTCGGGCTTCGCGCGCGTGCACCCAGTGCAGCGGCTGGCGCCTGTCCTGCTCGGCATAGGTCGCGAATTTCGCCGAATCGACGTCGACGAAATCCATCAGCACCGGCCCGTCGAACCGCGCGGGCAGATATTGCGCCATCTGGCCCGAGAAAGCGACGATATGGGTGACCTCGCCCTGCCCGATCAGGTGGTCGACATGGTGTGCGAGCGCCGCGTTGTGGAACAGCCGGTTCGATACCGGCTCGCGGTTCAGCACCGCCTGCACGAGCGCCAGCGGGCGCGATACCTTGCGCACTTCGATCGCCAGGCTCTTGCAAAGCGGTGCCATCTTGTCGCGCGCGAGCGCGGCATCGGCTTCATTGTCGGCGAGCGCTGCGACGTGCACCGGCGCGAGCTTCGCCAGCGCCTCGAACATATGCCAGCTTCGGATCCGGTCGCCGCGGTCGGGGGGCCACGGCGCGCGGTGAACGAGGAACAATATCCCGGCCATCAGCCCAAAACCTATCCCAATCCGCGGGCGATCAGCGGGCCGAGCCGGTTCGCCGCCCACAGCGGCAGCTTCTTCCAGAGATCGACCTGGAGGCGATATCTGGCGCTGTTCGGGTTGGTGTCGCGCGGGGCCTCACCCGAAGCAAGCCAGCGGCCGTAGACGAGCGGCTGCGGTTCAAAGCCCCAATTCTTCTTGTAGGCGAAGGGGCCGGTGCCGACCTTCGAGCGGCCGAAATCGAAGCGCGTGCAGTCCTTGGCGCGGGCATGGCGCATGAGCGCAAAATACATGAGCTCATTCGCACGCAGCCACCGCGCGTCGGCGGTGCCGCCGCCCCAATAGGGCATCACGGTACCGCGCCAGTAGAGGCTGAGCACGCTCGCAACGGGTCGGCCGCCTGCGCGCACGGTCAGGATATCGGCGTCGTCGCCAAAGGCGTCGAGCACCGCGCCAAACAGCGCCTTGGGAAACACCGGTGTGCCGAGGTTACGGACGCTGGTCGCATAGATGCGATAATGGTCGCGGCGCTCCGTATCGCCGCGACCCGTCGTGACGGTCAGGCCGCTCTCCAGTACCTTGCGCACTTCGGCGCGCTGCTTGCGCGGAATGGCGAGAAGTTCGGCATCGTCATCGGCGGCAAGGTCGCGCGCGAAGCCCGCGTACACGCCTTCCTCGCGGGTCCAGCCCTCGCCGTCGGGCACAGGCCCGCCGCGCAATTCGACCGACGGCACATCGAGCGATTTCGCCATGTCCGCCGCGCCCTGCGCCAGTGTCGCAGCGACCGCCGGATCGTCGGCGAGGATGCCTCCGCCCACTGCAAAACCGCTACCGACCAGTGCCTGACCGAACAGGGGCGAACGGACATGGTGCAGCGGCAGGAGGCCGGTCAGCGCGCCGCGGGCATCGCGCGCCGCGACGAGATGGCAGCGATGGCCGGTGGCTTTGGTGATCGCCTCGCACCAGGCACGGCTGTGGAAGGGTGTCGCATCCGGGTGCGCAGCAACATAAGCGTCCCAGTCGCCCGCATCGGACAGCGGCGCGCCGGAAAAACCATCCTTCATCGAAAGCGTCGGCGCATTCACGCCGCGTCGCGCCACGGCTGCGCGCGCTGCTGCTGTGCAGGGAGCAAGGCGTCGGCGCGCGTCCATTCGAAATCGGCGAGCAGCTTCTTCAGCTTGCCAGCCATGGCGGACAAGCCGCTGTAATGGCGTATTTTCGATTTGATCGGCGCGTCGACGACGCGCGGCTGGCCGGGGTCGATTTCCCACGGATGGAAATAGAGGATCGCCGGATGGCCTTCGCCGTTCATCCGCGCGATCGCCCAGCGCGTGAAGCCATAGGGCAGCATCCGCATGAAGCCGCCGCCGCCTGCTGCCAAGGTCCGCCCGGCAAAACGCGCGGTCGTGACCGGCCATTCGACGAGGTCGCTGTCGGAAAGCGGCCGCCACGCATGGCGCGGGCTTTGCGGCCAGCCATAATGATCGTGCACGACCGGCGCGACGCTCGACGAATAGGCATAGCCCTGTTCGGCGAGCACGCTGTGCGCCCATGGCGTGCGATGGTCGACCGAGAAGCTCGGCGCGCGATAGCCGGTGATCGCGATGCCCCCGACATCTTCGAGGATGGCGCGCGTCTTCTCGAGGTCGGCGGCGAATTCGCCGGCGGTCATGTTGAACACACGCTTGTGATCATAGCCGTGGCTTGCGAGTTCGTGCCCCGCGGCCACGATGCGTTTGATCAGCGCGGGATAACGTTCGGCAATCCAGCCCAATGTGAAGAAGGTGCCCTTTGCGCCGGCATCGGCAAAAATCTGCAGCACCGCGTCGCAATTCGCCTCGACCCGGCATTCGAGACCGTCCCAGTCGGCACGGCCGATCGTGCGCTCAAACGCGCCGACCTGGAACCAGTCCTCGACATCGACCGACAGGCCGTTCTGCATTTTTCCTCACCTTCATCGGCAGCTTAGCGGGTCCGGACCGGGCTGTCAGGCCGCCCAGGTCTGCGACGTCGCCGGGTTGGGTGCATTGTCCGGGTCGCGTTCGACCCATTCGATCAGCAGGTCGAGCACGCGGCGCAGCGCCGCATCCTGCTCGACCAGACGCTCCTCGAGCGAGGCGATCTGCGCCTCGAGCGCCGCGAGATGTTCGGGGTCAACCACCGGGGCGGCCGGCGCCGGGGCTTCGACCGCTCCGGGCGCGAGTTCGAGAACATCTCCTTCGGCATCGGGCGAGGACAGCGTGACGACGCGCGCCGCTTCGGCGGGCGCCGCGAAGGGAGCCGGCCCGTCGGCGACGGGTTCGGGGGCACGCCGCGGCCATTCGAGCGGCGCTTCGTTTGCGGGTGCCGGTGCCGAAAAAGGCGCGGGCGTCGGTGCGACGGCGGTTGCGGCGGCCGCAACCACCTCCTCGACCGGGAGCGGCGCGAGCGTCGCCGCGTCGATGCCGCGATCGGCCTCGATCTCGGCGACGACCGAGCGCACATTCTGCGCCGTGATGCGGTTCATCTGTTCGACCGCGCCGTACAGCAGCAGGCGGCTGACCAGCACGTTCAATTTGCGCGGCACGCCTTCGCTATAGTCGAAGATTTCCTCGAACGCGTCGGGGCTGAAGCTGGGGTTGCCCGTCCAGCCGACCTTGCCGAGGCGGTGGAGGATATAGGGCTCGACTTCCTCGGGCTCCATCGGGTCGAGGTGGTGCGTCGCGATCACGCGCTGGCGCAGCTGTTCGAGCGTCGGCGAGTGGAAGAGCGTCTGGCGGAACTCGGGCTGGCCGAGCAGGAAGATTTGCAGTAGCGAATGGCCGCCGAGCTGGAAGTTCGACAGCATTCGCAGCTCTTCGAGCGCCGAGATCGCAAGATTCTGCCCCTCGTCGACGATCAGCAGCGTGCGCTTTCCGGCGCGCGCCTGTTCGCGAAGATATTGCTCCATCGAGCGCAGCAGTTCGGCCTTGCTCTGCCCTTCCCACTCGATGCCGAACTGTTCGGCGACGAGGCGGAGGAGATCGTCGCCTTCGACCTGTGTCGACACCAGCTTGACCGCAGTCAGGCGGTTGGGGTCGATCGTGTTCATCAGATGGCCGACAAGCGTCGTCTTGCCCGCACCGACGTCGCCGGTGATGACGATGAAGCCTTCGCCCTGCGCGAGACCATAGCCGAGGTACGACATCGCCTTGCGGTGCGTGCCGCTCTCGAAATAGAAATGCGGGTCTGGCGTCAGTTGGAACGGACGTCCGGTGAAACCATAGAACTGATCGTACATCGTTTTATTCCCGTTGCCTGGTCAGAAGTTGTAACGCAGTCCCACCAAAGCTGAACCGATAAGCTGACTGTTGAAGCCGTCCTGATCGAAGGCGTTGAGGCTGGCCGCCGCGGTCCCCGTCAGGCTGCGCCAGAAGCGCCGCGAATAGGCGGCCGACAGCCCGGCCGACTGGACGTCGCTCGTCCCCGGCGCGCCATTGTCATAATAATTGAGGTAGCCCGACAGGCTGAAATCCGAATCGACGTCGAGCTGGCGCCCCGCCGAGACGAACAGATAATAGCTGTCGTCCTTCGTCCCGTTGAGGCTGCCGATCGGCGACAGCAGCGGCGCGAGCAACTTGCGCTGGTCGTATCCGACGCCGACACCATAGCTCCAGCCGCGGAAGCGTGACGACAGCGTCGCCTGTACGCCGCGGCTGCGATATTGCGCAGAAGTCGCATTGCCGAGCTGGTTGCTCAGGCACCCGCCGCCCTGCTGGCCGAAGACGCACGGATTGATCCCGCCGCCGATCGGGTTGCGCGTCGGATCGAACTGCGTCGGCAGCGCCGCAAGCCCGCCCGACAGGCCGCGGCCGAGGCTCGACAGCCCGTCATAAACGCCGATCTGGATCGTCGTCGCATGGTCGGCGCGATAGGCGAAGCTGCCGGTGTAGATGGTGTCGCCATAGCGGCGGCCCACTCGTGCCGTAAGGGAGGTGCGGCGGCTCGGCTGCCACATCACACCCGCGTCCCAGATCAGCCCGTCGGTGTCGAACGACAGCTGGCGCGGGCTCGATTTGTCGGTGACGAAACGCCCGTTCGCATCGCGCACCGGGACGCCATTGACGTCGAGCAGCGGATTGCGCTGGCCGATTTCGATATCCTCGTACCCGATGCCGCCAAGCAGGGCGACGGTCGGACCGATCGGCACGGTGACGTCGGCGCGGGCATATTTGCCCTCGTAACGCTGGTCGAGCTGGCTCGCATCTTCACGCTCGTAACCGCCCGATACCTGCCAGCCGAACGGCAGATCGCCCGGCCGCGCGCCGAGGCTGGCCCAGGCGACATGGTTGGTCGAGCTGTCGAAAATATCCTGCGGCTGGCTACCCGGCGCGAGGATCGCGGGTTCTTCGACATCGACCTTGGTATAGCCGAAGCGATAGCCGGCGCCGAAATCGAGGCCGCCGATACGCCGCGTAAAGGTCGGGCCGGCATAGACCGAATAGAGGTTGGCGACATTGCTGGCGTCGCCGATGAACAGCCCGCTGTCGGCACCCTGCCGGTCGGCGCGGGTCCGCGTCGCGAGCGCGCCGCCTTCGAGGTTGAGGCCGCGCGCGACCTCCAGCCGGCCGCGCGCGAGACCACTGATGACGTCGGTGTCGCCTTGGCTGCCCCAGCCGAACTGATGTTCGTAGCGCAGCGTCGCCGACAGCTCGGCGCGGCGCGTGACGATCGCGGCGTCGACCCCCGCCGCGACAGTCGTGTACGTCAGCACGTCGCCGCCATTCTTCAGGTCGGCGGTCAGCACCTGCCCGATTTCCAGATAGGGGCTGACGTCGACTTGCCGCTGCGTGCGGCGCCCTTCGGCGCGCTTCGCCGAACGGCCGGGTTCGGACGCAGGTGCGCCCGCCGAGGGCGCGTCGCCAGCGCCGGACGCACCGGGATCGCCCGAAAATTGCGCGTGCGCGCCCGTCGCCGTCCCGGCGAGCAGCAAGGCCGCCAGCGTCCCGACATGACGCATGGTGGTCGTGGTGCGCATCACGCGCCTCCCTGTCCGTAATAGGTGCCGAAACGGCGGCCGCCCGGCGAGAATTTGACCCCGTTGAGGAGCAGCTGGATATGCGGGCAGGCACCCATCAGGCCGATCGCGTCGCGCAGCGAGGATTCGAGCGTTTCGTCGGCGCGCACGACCATGATCGTCTGTCCCACATGCCCCGCGAGCACCGCCGCTGGCGATGCCGCGAGCACCGGCGGCGAATCGATGATGAGGATGCGCCCCGGCGCCCCCGCTTCGAGCTGGCCGAGCAGCGCTTCGGTCCGCGCCGAAGCGAGCAGTTCGGTGTCGTGCATATGCCCGGTGCCGGCGGGCATGACTTTCAGCCCCGGAATGTCGGTCTGGATCAGGCAGTCGCCGAGCGGCAGGTGCGGATCGGCAAGCGCGTCCATCAGGCCGGGGCCGTCTTCCAGTCCCAGCGCTTCGAGCACGCTCGGTTTCGCGATATCGGCGTCGATCAGCAGCACATCATGGTCGGCCTCGACCGCGAGGCTGAGCGCGAGGTTGACCGCCGAGAAGGTCTTGCCCTCGCCGGGGTTCGCCGAAGCGATCAGCACGCGGTGGCCGCGCGGCAGGATCGGGCGATTGCCGGTGCCGCCGAAATTGCGGATCAACTCGCGCTTCACGATGCGATATTCTTCGGAAATGCCCGTGACCGGCGTGCCGGGCACGATCATGCCGCGCGCCGCGAGGCGTTCGCGGTCGATCGTTCCCTGCCGCGTCGGCACGACGGCCGGAGCCGCCTTCGCGACATCCTTGCGCGGCGAAGGCTTCGGCGCAGGCGCCGCTTCGACCGCGGGCGCGGCCTCGACGACGGGTTCCAGAACTTCGGGCTGCGGTGCCTCGACAGCAGGCTCGGCCGTCTTCGCCTTCTTCACCTTTTTCTCGGGCTCGGGCGGCAGGTTCGATACGTCGATCGTCGGCGCATTGGCCGCGGGATCGAGCCCGAACATGTCGGCCGCGCGTTCGAGGAGCGAGGGCGGACGCTTGACTTTGCGTTGGTCGTTCATGTCATCGTCCCCCGTCACGCCACCATGCCGCGCTGGATAAATTCGGCGACCAGCAGCAGCGCATAGAGGCCAACGAGCGCGCCGCCACCGCCCGCGAGCCAGACGAGCTTCTTGCGCCGGTCGAGATGACGTTCGGGCGTCACGACTTCGGTGATCGACCCGATGACCGGCAGGCCGCTTGCGCGTTCGAGCTTGCTGGCGGTCGAATAGCTGGTGCGTATCTGCGACAGGCCAAAGGCCGCGCCGACACCGCCGCCGATGCCCGCGAGCAGCACGAGCGTCAGGAACAGCGGCCGGTTGGGCGCCGCGGGGCTGGTCGGCTTCGACGGCGGATCGAGCAGTTCGATCTTGATCGCGTCGGTTTCGGTCTGCACATCGCCGCGCAGGCGAACCTGTTCGCGCTGGGCGAGCAGCTTGTCATATTGCGCCTTGAACGCGGTATATTCGCCGTTGATCCGGTCATATTCGGCGGCGATGCCGGGGTTCTGGATCTGCTGCGCGGTGATCTTGGCGATATCGCCCATCAGCTGGCTCTTGCGCGCCGACAGCGCGCTGACCGTTGCCTGGCGCTCGGCGCGCATCGCGGCGAGCGACGCATAGGCCGGATTCTGCATCCCGCCGCCGCCGCCCGTGCCTTCGCGGTCGGCCATGGCCTTCAGCGACGCGATCTGGCTTTTGAGCGCGATCACGTCGGGATGCGCGTCGGTCAGGCCGCGCGCGCGCATCGACGACAGTTCGTTCTGCGCGCCGGCGAGCTGCTGGCGCGCGACGCCACCGCCGACGCCGCCACCGCCGGGGATCGACTGGGGGGTCGAGGCAAGCTGGCCGTTCGCCGCCGCAAGCTGTGCCTGCGCCGACACGATCTGCGAATCGAGCTGGCTCAGTTCGGCGCGCGCCGCCTCGACGCGCTGCGCGGGCGAACCGGTGCCGCCCGGGATCATGCCAATATTCTGCGCCTCGAAGGCGCCGCGGCGCGCTTCGACCTCGCGGAGCGCCTTTTCGCGGTCGGCAATCTGCGCGTCGAGGAATTTAAGGCTCTCGCGCGCGTTCATCCGGCCGCCGCGCAGCTGGTCGTCACGAAACACGGTGATCAGGCTGTCGAGCACACCCGAGGCAAGCTTCGCATTGTCGGCGTCCGACAGGCTGCCGACCGCCACGCTCGATGTGATCTCGAAGATATTGTCCTGCTGCGGGATCACCTTGATATTCTTTTGCAGCATCGCGACCGCGCTGGCCTTTTCGCGCTCGTTCGCGCCCGCGGGGAGCAGGCCGGTCGTCGCCGCGACCTTTTCGAGGTTGCGCGCGCTGGTCAGCGTTTCGCGGATCTGGTCGAGCTGGGGACGCCCGCCGCCGCCCTGCACCTCGTCGGGCAGGATTTCGTTGATGTCGACGAGCAGGCGCGCGCGGCTGTCATAGCGGTTGGGTATCGACGCGATCGCCAGCCAGCCGAGAATGCAGATGCCCCACGCCACCGCCAGCACGAGCCACCGGCGTGTCCAGACGCTGTGCAGCGCCACCCGGAATTCGTCGTAAAGGCTGTTCATCGGTCGAAATCTATCCTCGGGAGGTGGGTTGGTCGGCGGCCTTCGGTCAGAACATGCTTTCGGGGATGATGATCACATCGCCGGGCTGCAGCCGCACATTCGCCTTGATGTCGCCGCGCTTGATCAGGTCGTTGAGCCGCAGCCCGAATTCCTGCTGCTTGCCGCTGCCCTTGTCGAAACGGACGAGTCGCGCTTTGTTTCCAGCGGCATATTCGCCCAGCCCGCCCACTGCAATCATTGCATCGAGCACCGTCATGTTGGCGCGGAAGGGAATCGACGCGGGCTTTTCGGTCGCGCCGACGATGCGCACCTGCTGCGAGAAGGTGCTGTTGAAGCTGGTGACGATCACGCTGACGATCGGATCGGTGATATATTGGCTGAGCTGGAGCTTGATATCCTGCTGCAGCATCGTCGGCGTTTTGCCGACTGCAGGCATGTCGGTGATCAGCGGCGTGGTGATGCGGCCGTCGGGGCGCACCTGTACCTTGCCGCCGAGTTCGGGATTGCGCCACACGAAGATCTGCAGCTCGTCGAGCGGCCCGATGACATATTCCTCGCCCGGCCCTTCCTGGTTCTGGACGAAGGTCGCGCTGGGCAGCTGCGGCGCCTTGCCGCCGGCGCCCATGCAGCCCGTCAGCGCGGTCGCGGCGATGCCCGAAACGAGCGCGGCGCGCGCGATGCGAAGCGAGGGGAACGAAGCCATAATCCATCAACCTTTCGAGCCGTCAGGGGAGCCGCGGTCCGGAAACTCCGCGGCGACAGCCATTGCGTCAGCTTCAGCCATTGCTCGAAAAGGGTGAACATAATGTTAGTATTGACATAAGTTTGGACCGCACCGCTTCTAAACTGTCCCGATAAGGAACAGGTTTCGCGGTGTCAGACGAGCAATTCGCGCGCCGGCCCCTGCCCCAGGAAGGCGGCCGGGCTCGCGCTTGCGCCATAGGCCCCCGCCTGGAAGATCGCGATCAGGTCGCCGATTCCCGCATGCGGCAGCGCGACCTGGTCGCCGAGCCGGTCGAGCGGCGTGCAGAGACAGCCGACGACCGAGACCGTTTCCGCCGGTTCGGCGCCGAACGCGTTCGCAACGGCGATCGGATAGTTACGGCGGATCACGGTACCGAAATTGCCGCTGGCGGCGAGCTGGTGGTGGAGGCCGCCGTCGGTGACGAGAAAGGTCTCGCCATGGCTCGTCTTCCGGTCGACGATGCGGGTCAGGTAGACGCCGGCTTCGGCGACGAGCCAGCGGCCGAGTTCCATCGCGAAATGGCTTTTGGCGAGGATCGGGTCGCGCGCCGCCAGCGTCCCAGCGAGCGCCGCCCCGACGGCTGCGGCATCGACCGGCTTGTCGCCTGGGAAATAGGGCACGCCCATGCCGCCGCCGAGGTTGACGAGCGGCGGGGTCTCGCCGATTTCGTTCGCGAGCTTTGCTGCGAGCGCTACCGTCTGCGCCTGCGTATCGGCGATCGCGTCGGCGTCAAGCGCCTGCGATCCAGCGAAAATATGGAAACCCTGCCAGTCGGCGCCGGCGTCCAGCAAGCGCCGGACGAGCGCTGGAACCTCGGCGGCGTCGACGCCAAAGGGCTTGGCGCCGCCGCCCATCTTCATGCCCGACCCCTTGAGGTCGAAGTCGGGATTGACGCGCACCGCGAGGCTGGGCGTGAGGCCGAGATGCTCGGCGATCGACAGTGCGCGGCTAGCTTCGCCGGCCGATTCGAGATTGAGCGTCGCGCCGGCAATTATCGCGGCTTCGAGCTCGCGGTCGCGCTTGCCGGGACCGGCAAAGCTGATGTCGCCCGCCGCCATCCCGCTCGCGAGCGCGGCCTTCAGCTCGCCGCCCGACGCGACATCGAACCCGTCGACCAACGTCGCCATGAAGGCGAGCAGCGGGGCATAGGGGTTCGCCTTCATCGCATAGTGAAGCTGGACTTCGGCGGGCATCGCCGCGCGCCATTCGGCGACGCGCGCAGCCAGCATCGCGCTGTCATAGACGAACAGCGGGGTGTCGCCCGCCATGTCGGCGAGCGCCTCGGCGCGGTCGCCGCCGATCAGCAGCATGCCGCCCGCATCGGCGCGAAAGCCGGGCGGGATCGGACCGTGCGGCTTCATGCCGTCACCTCCTTTGCCCAATCGGCGGCGATTGCCACGCGGTCGAGCTTGCCATTGGGGTTGCGCGGCAGGGCGTCGCGCCATTCGATCGCCTGCGGCTGCATGAAATTGGGCAGGTTCTGGCGGAGATATCCGGCCAGCGCTTCCTCGTCGGCGGCGCCGTCCTTGCCGCGCACGATGAGGATAATCGCGGCGCCGAGCCGCGGATCGGGCACCCCGAACGCGACCGCTTCATAGATCAGCCCCGATGCGACCGCGACATCCTCGACCTCGGTCGGGCTGACGCGGTTGCCCGCAGTCTTGATCATCGCATCGTCGCGCCCGACGAAATAGAGGAGACCATCGGCATCGCGACGCACCGTGTCACCCGACCACACCGCCATCCCGCCATAGCGCGAGCCGGCAGGCGCCAGCTTGAAACGCTGCGCCGTCCGCTCTTCGTCCTGCCAATAGCCCTGCGCGACGAGCGGGCCGCAATGGACAAGTTCGCCGGGCTCATCGTCGGCAGCGATCGTCCCGTCGGGCCGGCACACCAGAATCTCCGCGTGCGGGATCGCGCGCCCCATCGATGTCGGATGGTCGGCGACGAGTTTCGGGTCGAGATATGTCGAACGGAACGCCTCGGTCAGCCCGTACATCGGGTAGATGTCGGCGCGCGGGAACGTCCTGCGCATCGCGTCGATCAGCGACGGTGTGAGCGCCCCGCCGCTGTTGGTGAGGCGCCCCAGATACGCTGCGGTTTCGGCAGGCCATTCAGCCTCCACCAATTGCACCCAGAGCGGCGGCACTCCGGCGAGCGTCGTCGCCTTGTGCCGCGCGACCGCCTTCACGACGTCGCGCGCAGTCAGATAATCGAGCGGCGCGACCGCTGCCCCCGCATACCAGCTCGAAAGCAGCTGGTTCTGGCCATAATCGAAGCTGAGCGGCAGGACGCCGAGCACGCGGTCGTCGGGGACGATCTCCAGATAGGAGGCGACGCTTTCGGCGCCGAGCCAGAGGTTCGCATGGCTGAGCATCACGCCCTTCGGCCGGCCGGTCGAGCCGCTGGTATAGAGGATCGCGGCAAGGTCATCGGGCTCGGCGATCGACGGCGGCAGCCCCTGCCCGCCCGAATCGATCACCTCTTCGGCGATCTTCAAATCCTGTACCGCGCATTCGCCGGGCAGGCCGCCGCCGAGCGCATCGGCGCGCGCGCCACCCGTGACGAGCAATTTCGCGCCGCTGTCGGACAGGATGTGGGCGACTTGCGGCCCCTTGAGCAGCGGATTGACCGGCACATGGATCAGCCCTGCGCGCGCCGCGGCGAGCGGCATCAGGCACGCAAGCCGCGTCTTCGCGCTCCAGCTTGCGACGCGCTCGCCGGGGCCGCCCGCCTGTTCGAGCAGCCACGACGCAAGGCGTCCGACACCCGCATCGAGTTCGGCGAAGGTCGTGACGCGGTCGCCGATCAGCAGCGCGGCCGCGTCGGGCGCGCCGCGGCGGGCGAGATGGTCGAGCGGTCTCGATGATGGGTTTTCGGCTTTGGTCATCGGCTGTTAGGAGTGAAGTGATAGAGGGCGGCACCATGCAAGGGAACGGTGAACATCACGCTAATGATGAATGGCTGCCCGCCACAGCGCGCGCGGCCGGCTTTGCGTCGCCCTTCGACCGCGCCGCGTGGTTCGACCTGCTCGAGGCGCACGGCTTTGCGGGTCAGGCCCGTCTTGACGCGCACGGCAGCGCCGGTGCGACGACGGCATGGCTACCGCTACGCATCGAGAAGCCCGGCGACTTCACAGGGTTGACCAACTGGTACAGCTTTTCGATCCGCCCGCTTTTCGATGGCGACGGCAATCGCGAGGGCGCACTCCGCGCGCTCTTTTCCGGAATTCGCCGAAAGGCCGCCCGATTGACGCTTTTTCCCGTGGTCGATCCGGGCGAGCTTGTCGCGGAACTCCGCGCCGCGGGCTGGTGGGTAAAAACGACGCCCGCCGGCGACCGCCACTGGCTCGACCTCGGCGATATGGACCATGACGCATGGTGGGCCAGCCGCCCCGGCGCGCTGCGCAACACCGTCCAGCGCAAGGCGAAGAAGGGCATCGTCGACATCCAACTGCTCGCCGAATTCGATTCGGGAAGCTGGGCGGCCTATGAACAAATATACGCCGCAAGCTGGAAACCCGAAGAAGGGCATCCCGCGCTGCTCCGCGCCTTTGCCCAGGCCGAAGGTGCCGGCGGCCGCCTGCGGATGGGGATCGCGCGCATCGACGGCATCCCCGTCGCCGCGCAATTCTGGACCGTCGAGGACGGCACCGCCTTCATCCACAAGCTCGCGCATGTCGAAGACAGCCTGAAAGCCTCCCCCGGCACCTTGCTGTCGGCGGCGCTGTTCCGCCATGTCATCGAGATCGACGGCGTGAAGCGCGTCGATTTCGGCACCGGCAACGACGGGTACAAGCGCGACTGGATGAACCGGCACGATCCGCTGTGGCGCATCGAGGCTTTCAATCCGTCGCGCGTCGCGGCATGGGGACCGGCATTGAAGGCATTTGCCCGTTCCCTGTTGAGGAAAGAAACGTGACCGATAGCAGCTCCGTCGACGCCACCCTTCGCGCCCTGCTCGCCGACGTGCTCGGCCTCGGCGAGGCACGCGCTGCCGCGCTGACCGAAGACAGCGGCTTGTTCGGCGAACTGCCCGAATTCGATTCGATGGCGGTCGCGACCGTGCTGACCGAGATGGAAGACCGGCTCGGCATCATCATCGACGATGACGAGATCGATGGTGAAATCTTTGAAACCTACGGCAATCTGCTCGCCTTTTCGCAGCGCAAAGTGACCGACTGACCCCGGATGCGCGCATGAGCGAACATATCCTGCGCATCGACCCCGCGGGCGTCCCCCGCGCCACCGTCCTCATCGTCCCGCCGCTGTTCGAGGAAGCGAACCGCACGCGCCGCACACTGGTGCTCGCGATGCGCGCGCTCGCGGTCGGTGGCTTTGCGGCATGGCTCCCTGACCTCCCCGGGCAGAATGAGAGCCTTGTGCCGCTGGTCGAGGTCAATCTGGCGCGCTGGCAGGACGCGCTCGCCGACGTCGCAGCGACCATCGACGGTCCGCTCATCGTGGCATCGGCCCGCGGCGGCGCGCTGATCGATCATCGAGCGGAAGCGGCTGCGTGGTGGCGGCTGGCCCCCGTCGGCGGCGCCTCGCTGCTCCGCACCCTGATGCGCGCGCGCGTCAGTGCGGATCGCGAGGCCGGACGGACCTCGTCGCTCGAAAGCTTGCAGGAGCAGGTGCAAACTGCACCGCTGCTGCTTGCCGGCAATCTTTTGTCGCCCGCCATGGTCGCCGGGCTCGGCACCAGCGAGGCGCAAGCGGTCGCGCCCCTGCGCAGCGTCGGCCTCGGCACCGACGGCATCGCCGGAACGCCGCTCTGGCTGCGTGCCGAACCGGGCGAAGACAGCGCGATGGCGGCCGCGATCGCCGCCGACATCGCCGCATGGAGCACGACATGCGGCATCAGCTGAGCTTCGCCTGCGAAGGCGCGGCTCTCGCCGCGAGCCTCGACGAGGCGGCGGGCACGACGGGCCTGCTGATCGTGTCGGGCGGCAACGAGATTCGCAGCGGCGCGCATCGCGGGATGGCGATGCTCGCGGCCCGCATCGCCGAAGCGGGCCATCCGGTGTTCCGTTTCGACCGGCGCGGAATCGGCGACAGCGAGGGCGCGAACGGCGGGTTCGAGAGCAGCGGTCCCGATATCGCCGCAGCGATCACGGCATTCCGCGCAGCGGCGCCACATGTCTCACGCATCGTCGCGTTCGGCAATTGCGATGCGGCGAGTGCGTTGCTGCTCCACCAGCCGCTCGCGCTCGACGGGTTGATCGTCGCCAATCCATGGACTTACGACGGCGAAACCGAGGAGACCGACGAACCCGCACTGCCCCCGGCCTCGGCGATCCGCGCGCGTTACCTGTCGCGGCTGAAAGATCCGAAAAGCCTGCTTCGGCTGCTGAAGGGTGAAGTCGATTTCCGGAAGCTGCTGCGCGGACTGTCGGCGCTCAAGGCGCCGGCCGTGCCCGCTACGCCCGATAGCCTCGCGGCTCGGATCGATGGCGCGTTCGCCGCGCTCGACGCGCCCGCAACGATCCTGCTCGCAACCGGCGACCGGACCGCACAGGCTTTTACGGAAAACTGCCCTGCGGCGCTGGGCCGCGCTCTGGTCGAGCGCCTCGACAGCACGTCGCACAGCTTTGCGGGCGATGATGGCGCTTGGCTAGCCGAGCGGATTTTGGGCATATTGGAACGATAGCGCCCGCCCCGATGCCCATGTCAGTTTTGGGGTGGTTAGCGGGTGCTATTTCGACTTCAAAGACGAGAGCTGCTCAACTATCTCGTCGCGTTGAGCGCGATATCCCTCAAGGCGAGCATAATTGCGATATTTGTCCGATGCTATTGCTCGATCAGCATAACCAAGGGCTTCGGCGAAAAGTTCGGCTCTGCTTCGCGGGGGTGTTTTTTTGTCCATCGCCTCAGCGTAAAGTGCGCTAGATTGCTCGATGAGGCATTCTGGGTGCCCGCCCTTCAAACATTTTTCGAAATGATATCTGGATTTTTCCTCGTCGCCCAAGTCGGAGAAATGGAAGGCCAGAGCCATCTCTCCCTCAACGTCCCCTTGGGCAGCAGCATGTGCAGCTCGATCCAACTCGGTTTTGGGTAGTGGAGAGCGGGTCGTTGATACATTTTTCGCTTTGGTCTCTTCGCTGCCTTGCTCCGAGCAAGCAGACAGCGTGAGCCCAACGCACGCGACAAGGATTGCTCCAGCATATTTCGGCATTTGGTAGCTCATGTCGCGAAGATAGCGTGATGACCAAATGGCAGCAACGCTCCCTTACTGTCGTTAGCGGCCGCCGCGCCGCCTCAGGCCTCGGCCATCGCGTGATATTCGGCTTCGGCGAGGAAGCGTTCGGCGTCGAGCGCGGCCATGCAGCCCATGCCCGCCGCGGTCACCGCCTGGCGATAGACCTTGTCGGTCACGTCGCCTGCGGCGAAAACGCCGGGGATCGAAGTCAGCGAGGTACCCGGCGTGACCTGCAGATAACCATCGTCGTCGAGCGGCAGCTTGCCCTTGAACAGCTCGGTCGACGGGCTGTGGCCGATCGCGACGAAGCCGCCGTCGGTCGGCTCATGGCTCGCCTCGCCAGTGACCGTGTCGATCAGGTCGACGCCGACCAGCCCCGAAACGCCCTCGCCCGCGACGAAACGATCGACGCGCTTGTTCCAGAGTATCTTGATCTTCGGATTGACCATCAGCCGGTCCTGCAGGATCTTTTCCGCGCGCAGATGGTCGCGGCGGTGGATCAGCGTGACATCGTCGCTGTGGTTCGTCAGATACAGGGCTTCCTCGACCGCGGTATTGCCGCCGCCGATCACCACGACCTTCTTGCCGCGATAGAAGAATCCGTCGCACGTTGCGCACGCCGAGACGCCCTTGCCGCCGAGCTCCTGCTCGCCCGGAACGCCGAGCCATTTGGCCTGTGCCCCCGTCGCGATGACGAGCGTGTCGGCCATGTATACGTCGCCGCCGTCGCCGGTCAGCTTGAACGGGCGACGCGACAAGTCGACATCGACGATCGTGTCCCAGATCATGCTGGTGCCGACGTGCATCGCCTGTGCGGTCATCTGTTCCATCAGCCAGGGGCCCTGCACGACCTCCGCGAAGCCCGGGTAGTTTTCGACGTCAGTGGTGATCGTCAGCTGGCCGCCGGGCTGCAGACCCTGCACCACGATCGGCATCATGCCCGCGCGCGCCGCGTAGATGGCGGCCGACAGGCCGGCGGGGCCGGAGCCGAGGATGAGCATCTTGGTGTGGTGGACGGCGGGCATGGCGATCTTTCGTTGACTGTGCGGGCAGGCACAGATGGGTGTTGCCAATAGCGCTAGCAAGGGTCACCTTCCACGCCAAGGGGGAGACTGGCGAATGGCAAGCTGGTGGGAACGTCATGGGGTACCGCGGCTGATCAAATGCGCCTGCTCGCAGGGGCAGATCATGAAGCTGCGCAGCAAGGTGGTGCCGCACGCGCGCGGCCATGTACTCGAACTCGGCTGCGGCGGCGGCATCAACATGGAATTCTATCGGCCGGGCCAGATCGAGAGCTTCAGCGGGCTCGACCCCTCGCCCGAACTGCTGACGATGAGCGTCGCGGCCGCTGCCGCGCGCGGGATAGAGGCCGATATTCGCGAAGGCGTCGGCGAAGCGATGCCCTTCGAAAGCAGGCAATTCGATACGGTCGTCACGACATTCACTTTGTGTTCGGTTGGCGATCAGGCGGCGGTTCTGAACGAAATCCGCCGCGTCCTGAAACCCGGTGGGACCGCGCTCTTCCTCGAACATGGCGCCGCGCCCGATGCCGGGGTCGCGAAGTGGCAGCGGCGGATCGAGCCGGTGTGGAAGCGCGTCGGCGGCAATTGCCACCTCACCCGGCCGATCAGCGAGGCCTATGAAAAAGCCGGGTTCGCGGTCGATCGGCAGGCGGCCGCTTACATTCCGAAAACACCGCGGCCGTTCGGCTGGACCGAATATGGAGCGGCACGCCCCGCCTAGCGAAGAGAGGATATCGCGATGATCCGATTCTGGCTTGTCACCCTCACCGCCCTGTTCCTTCTCGCACCCTCGGCGGCCGAAGCGCGCAAGGTCGCGCTGATCATCGGCAATGGCGATTATGCGAACACCAGCCGGCTGGTGAACCCGGCGAACGACATCAGGATCATCGCCGCGTCGGCGAAGCAGGCGGGGTTCGACGATGTCACCGTCGCCGCCGACCTCGCGGTCAATGATTTCCAGAAGGCGATGCGCGATTTTCGCGCCAAGGCCGACGGGGCCGAGGTCGCGATGGTCTATTATGCCGGACACGGGATCGAGGCGCAGGGCAAGAACTGGCTGATCCCGACCGACGCGCAGCTGAAGTCCGATCTCGACCTGCCCTATGAGGCGATCAACCTCGACCGGCTGATGGAATCGGTGTCGGGCGCGCAGATCCGCATGATCATACTCGATTCGTGCCGCAACAATCCGTTCGGACGCTCATGGCGGTCGGGAACGCGCGCGGTGGTGAATGGTCTTGCAGGGGTCGAGGCCGACGATGTGCTCGTGATCTTCGCCGCCGCGCCGGGGCAGACCGCCGCCGACGGGACGAGCGGCAATTCGCCTTTCGCGACGTCGCTCGCGAAACACCTGCCGCAGCCCGATATGCCGGTGCAGTTGCTCGGCGGTCTGATCCGCGACGATGTGCTCAAGGCAACTGCCGGCAGCCAGCGGCCGTTCGTGAGCGCGAGCATCACCGGCACGCCGGTCTATCTGGTGCCGCGCACGGCGACGGCAAACGCCCCGGCGCCCGGCAACCGCGGCGGGCTGGAGGAGCTGTTGTGGAAGGGAGCGATGGCCGAAAACAGCGTCCGCGGTTTCAGCGCCTATCTCGCCGAATTTCCGGCGGGCAAATATGCCGGGCAAGCGAGCGAGAATATCGACCGCCTGTCGAAGGACCCCGGCGCGGTCATCCCGCCGGTGACGATGGTCGCGATGAAGGCACCCGCCCCCGCTGTGCGGCCGGCGGCGCGGAAATTGACGCTGTCGAACATCCGCGTCGAATGCGTCAAGCTGACCGGGCGCCTGGGGCTCGGCCTGCCCGACCAGCTGTTCCTCCGCTTCAACACGGGGCAGCGCTTTCCTGAAGGGAAAAGCGAGATTTATTCGATCAAGAAGGGGGAGAGCAGGGTGGTGCCCCAAAGCTTCGAGTTCGACCAGCCGGTGAGTTTCCAGCTGCGCGAGTTCGACGATATCGGCGGCAGCGACAATATCGGGACGATCGATCTCGGCGACGCACCCGGGACGTTCACGAAGACGCTGGGCGGCGACGCCAGCGATTACCGGGTGACCTATACGGTAACGCTTTCCTGACGGTTCAGTCGGGGCCGGACGTGTCGCCGACCTCGACCAGCCCGTGCCCCACGCTCACGCGCTCGTCGAAGACGAAACAGCTGCCGTGCCAGCGGCTGTCGGCCTCGGGCACCTGTTCGAGATAGGCGAGGATGCCGCCCTTCAGGTGGACAACGTCCTCGACGCCCTCGTGCCGCAGGAAGGCGGTCGATTTTTCGCAGCGGATGCCGCCGGTGCAGAACATCGCGACGCGCTTGCCCGCAAAACGATCGGCGTTAGCGCGCCACCAGTCGGGGAAGTCGCCAAAGCTCTTCGTTTCGGGATCGACCGCACCCGCAAAGCTGCCATAGCCGACCTCGAAGCCGTTGCGCGTGTCGATGAGCACCGTATCGGGATCGTCGACCAGCGCATTCCAGTCGGCGGGATCGACATAGGGCGCGGCCTCGCGCGCGGGGTCGAGTCCCGGCACCTTCATCGTGACGATCTCTTTCTTCAAACGCACCTTCATGCGCTGGAACGGCATGTCGGCGGCGGTCGAATATTTGACATCGAGTAGCGCGCAGTCGGGAAGCGCGCGGATATGATCGATCAACGCCGCAATTCCCGCGCGGCTGCCCGCGATCGTGCCGTTGATACCCTCGCGCGCGAGGAGCAGCGTCCCCTTCACCCCTTCGGCCGCGCACAGGTCGATCAGCGGCTGGCGCAGCGCAGAGGGATCGTCGAACGACGCGAAGCGGTAAAGGGCGGCAACCTCGAACATGCGCGCGCATGTAGGCGCGATTGCGCCTCAGCGAAAGGGATCGCCGCGCCCGGTCGCATATTGCGCCATCGCCATCGTCGTCCATTGCGCATTCACGCGGATGCAGCTCGGGAAGACGCTCGCGTCGGTAACGAAGACATTGGTCGTTTCGTGGACGCGGCAATCGAGATCGACGATGCCATATTGCGGATTTTCGTTGATCGCATTGCCGCCATGCGGGTGGCTGCTCGACAGGGTGACATCGTCCTGTTCGCGGATCGCTTGCGCGAAGAAAGCGTCGACATCCATGTCGGGGGTGATCTTCTGCCCCTTCGCGAGCGCCGGATAGCATTCGAGCGCGCCCGCCGCGAAATGCACCTTCGTCAGCGTCGCCATCGCATCGCGCAGCACCGGCAAATCGTCGCTGGTGTCGAGGCTGAACTTCAACTTACCGTCGACGATCTGCCCGCGGCGGTCGGCCGGGAACAGGATACCCGCCGAATGGACGCGTCCGAAATTCTTCATCCGCGCGGCATGGTCGCCGAACCATCCCGGCATCAGTGAGGCCATCGACATCGGCGGCTGGAAATGGCTTTCGAGCAGGAAATCGCCGCAATCGACATAGCTCGACATCTGGTCCTCGTCCCACGCGTCGCCGCCGACCCCATCGGGCATCAGCGCAACGACCGGCGAGGCGACGTTCAAGGACACCTGATAGCCGGTGCCGTCGATGTCGCTGCGGTCGAGCAGCTTCGACGAGGCGATCGTACCCGCCGCAACGACGACGCCGACGCGCGCGCGCACCAATGTCTTCGACCCGTCGGGCAGGACCAGCTTCACCGCCTCGGCCTCGCGCCGGCCGTCATAGGCGGTTTGCCACACGATCCGTTCGGCCTTCGTCCCCGGCAGGATGCGCGCGCCGAAATCGCGGCACGCCTCGGGCAAATAGGTCTGCGCGATCCCCATGCGGCGGCCATAGGCGCAGCCCGAATTGCAATATCCGCAATAAGCGCAGGCGTTGACCGTATTCGGCGGGCCGAAATTCTTGGCGAACCAGTCGGCGATCGCTCGGCTGTCGCGCGGGTTGGCCGACCCCGCGGCATAGGCGTGCCAACCCTCGATCAGGTGCGGGCCGTTGTGGCGCCCGCTGCGCGGCTCGATCGGCGCGATACCCAGCTTGGCCTGCACCGCGTCATAGCTGGCATGAAAGGCGGCGGCGTCGACCGGCGCGCCGATGCTCGCCCATTTGGCAAGCACGTCCTTTGCGTCGGGGTGCGTGCGCCCCGGCTCGTTGACGCGCAGACAGATGCCGTTGTTGATCGTCGACGACCCCCCGACGCAGCGCCCCTGAAACACCACGAAATCGCGATTGGTCGAGGTTTGCAGCGCGCCATGCTTGTAGAGCTTCGCGATCATGTCGAGCTCGTGATGCGTGATCGCGTGGCTGGGATAGAAGGGTCCCGCTTCGACGATCAGCACCTTATAGCCCTGCGCCGCGATATTATAGGCGGCGACCCCGCCGCCGGCGCCCGAACCGATCACGACGACATCATATTCGTCCTCGAGGCTGGCGGCATCGAGGATATGGGCGGGGTCGATCTCGCGCCCGCGTATCGGCGCCAGCGGCACATCATAGCCACCACGCTGCCGGAATTTGGGTAGGGTGAAACCGATCTGGCGGTGTACCGGATTATGGGCGTTCGCGCCCTGGTCGCCCGGCTCGAGCCCCGGCTGCCAATGACCGTAATAGCAGGCGTAGATGACGCCGCGCAGCCGCGCCATATCCTGGAACAGGTCGATCTGGCTGTTCTGCAGCCGGTCGCGCAGCTTTTCGGCGCGCCCCGCGACATCGTCCTCGGTAAAGAAGGGTCCGCCGAGCACGATCTCGGTCGCGGTCAGCGACAGCTGGATCTCGTCGAGCTTGGTCCCCCCGACCTTTTCGAACAGGTCACAGACATTGGCGACGACCTGATCGGCCGAAATCACCATCTCGGCGTCGTGAAACAGCGCCTCGGTCAATGCCTTCAGAAATTTGAGCTGCCCGAAATTAAATGGTGCCGTCATCGCCCTGCCCCCAGTTTGCGCACGCTGCAAAATGCCGGATTATAGCACGCCGGGGCAAGCCGTATTGTACGGGATCGCCAGTTATGCGGTACCGCCCGCGAGGATCGCCAGCGTGAATGCCCACCAGTCATTGACGATATGCGCGATTGTCGACGCCCAGATACTCTTTGTCCGGAGATAAGCGAGCATCAGCACCAGCCGCACCGTCCCGATCAGCAATACCGCCTGCGCGATATTCCACCCATAAGTAGGAAGATGGATCGCACCGAACAGCAGCGCCGATCCGATCCACCCCAACAGCACAGCATGATGCCGCGACAGGCCGAGATGCTTCGTCCCCAGCCACAACAGGAACAGGAAAGGCAGGATGGTGAAAAGCTCTTCGCCGAACAGCTGAACCGCGGACAGCATGTAAAACTGGACCAGCGCTCCCGGTGCAGCGCCCCCGGAAAGTCCCTCGACAACCGCGTTGTGCGACAAGGGCATCGTCTTTATCGCGATCAGCCCGATCGCGATCGTCACCAGAATATTCAACACGCCGATCGCGACGCCCCACCCCACATAGCTCCAGCGGAAACCGTTAGAAATCCGTCGCCACGACGGTCCCGCGCGCCAGACGAGCGCACCCAGCGGGACCGCAACGAACAACAAAGGTGCCAGCACGGGCGCCCATCGCTGTCCGACGATTGCAGGCAGCAAAGGCGAGACCAGAAAAACGAACCCGATCGCGAGCGCAGCAAGCACAATGATCCAGTCCGCCCAGGCCAAGGCCACCGGCCGATCATCATACCAGGGAAAATCCTGCTCTGCGTGCATCGCCATGCGTCCTCCCGCTACCCCGGACGTTAGCACGAAAGGGCTATATTGTACGGGGCCGCAGCTATGCGGTGCGAGCCAACGCCTCCACCGGCAGGAACGGCCGCACTACCGCCAGCGCGCGGTCGACATATTCGGCCTTTTCGCCGACCGGCGCGACATAATGGAGCGCCTCCTCCGCCGCGGCGGTCCCGGCGAGTCGCGCGATGATCCATGCGGCGAGATATTGCGACGCGAGGCAGCCGCCAGCGGTCGCGACATTACCGTGCGCTACAAACGGCGCGTCGAGTACCTCGACCCCGGCCTCGATCACCCATGGCTTGGTCGTGAGGTCGGTGCACGCGGGCAGGTCGCCGATCAGCCCGAGTTTCGCGAGCAGCAGCGTCCCCGAACATTGCGCGCCGATCAATTGCCGCGCCGGGTCGAGCCGGATGCGCTGGAGCATCAGCGGGTCGTCGGCAATCTCGCGCGTCTTGATCCCGCTGCCGATGATCACGGCGTCGGCCTTGGCCGCGAAATCGAGCGGCTGCTGCCGCTCGATCGTCACGCCGTTCATCGAGGTAACCTGCGGTGTCGGCGACGTGATCTGCGCTTCCCAGCCCTGCCCGCGGAGGCGATTCAGGATGGCCGCGGCGACGAACGAATCGAGTTCGTTGAAGCCGTCGAAGGTCAGCACCGCAATCTGCACGTCAAAACTCCCGGAAAAATACCGCCAAAGGGCGCGCCCTATACGACGCCCTCGAACACATCTTCAACCCAGCGCGACCGCGCGGCTGTGTCGCGCGGCGACGCGAGGTAACGGCTCCACGCCGCGCTCTCGTGCGCGACGATACCCAGTTCCCAGACGCAGAAGGTCGGACGCACCACGCCGGGCGCCATGGGATAGCCGGGATCGAAGGGCGCAAACGCCGGCATGTCGCCGTGGCGATACCACACGGCTTCCCACAGTTCGTTCGACCCCCGCCACACCGACACGAGCAGGAAATAGAAATCGGCGCCGCAGCGATGGAGGATCACGAAGCCGCAATCGCCCTCGGCCAGCACTGCCGAAGCATGCTCGGCGAACCATTGGTCGCAGAGCCTTGCTACAACTTCAGCTACCGGCGCATCGGCGGCGGCCAGATGATAGAGCTTCATCACCGCGCCGCCGGTTTCGACGAGCGCGCGATATTCGGCCCGCTTCGGATAATGGCGATAGGCGGGATCGACGGCAGCGGACATGGGATCTCCGATTATGTTGCCATTTTGTTCTACATGCCATTGCGGCACTGCGCAATGGGGCTAGCGACGATCGTGAGCGAGATAGCGGCGGGGCCTGGGGGTGGGAAGCGGCCCTCTCGTGAACCCCGGCGAAAGCCGGGGCCCAGTGCGGAGAAGCCAAGCCAATGTTGGAATTCTGGGCCCCGGCTTTCGCCGGGGTTCACGAAGGACACTTCTCTCCTGTCGTCATCCCGGGCTTGACCCGGCACCCGCCTTTCTTCTGGCGGACGGTGAAAGGCAAGGCAGGTGCCGGATCAGTCCGGGATGACGCATTGATATCCTCCCTGTCGCGCAGCGATGGGGAGGTGGCAGCGCGAAGCGCTGACGGAGGGGCCTATGGCGCAAACTCGCTGCCCCTCCACCATGCTGCGCATGGTCCCCCTCCCCACGGCTTCGCCGCAGGGAGGACTTTATAGCCGCAAACCGGTCGTCAGCTGCCCGCCGCTCACGCCGCCTTTTTCGCCTGCCGATATTTGTGCAGCAACGGCTCGGTATAGCCCGACGGCTGGGTCACGCCTTCGAAGATCAACGCGCGCGCAGCCCGGTACGCGATACCGTCGGGGGTCAGCTTTTCGTAAAGCGCATCACCCGCATTCTGCGCGTCGACCTTCGCCGCCATGCGCGTCAGCGCGGCGTCGACCTGTTCGGGGGTGCAGACGCCGTGAAGCAGCCAGTTGGCGAGCGCCTGGCTGGCAATACGCAGCGTCGCCCGGTCTTCCATCAGGCCGATATCGTCGATGTCTGGAACCTTCGAGCAGCCGACGCCTTGATCGATCCAGCGCACGACATAGCCGACGATGCCCTGGCAATTATTGTCGAGTTCGCGGGTGATTTCGGCTTCGCTCCAGTTGCGTCCCGTGGCGACCGGAATGTTCAGGAGACGGTCGAGCGAGGGCACCGCTTCGCCCGCGATCTCCTTCTGCCGAGCGAAGACATCGACCTGATGATAGTGGAGCGCGTGCAGCGTCGCGGCGGTCGGCGACGGCACCCACGCGGTGTTCGCGCCCGATTTCGGATGGCCGATCTTGGCTTCGAGCATTGCTTTCATGAGGTCGGGCATCGCCCACATGCCCTTGCCGATCTGCGCCTTGCCGCTGAGCCCGCAGGCAAGGCCGATGCGGACGTTGCGATCCTCGTAGGAGGCGATCCAGTCGCTCGCCTTCATCTCGCCCTTGGGGATCATCGGACCCGCGCGCATCGAGGTGTGAATCTCGTCGCCGGTGCGGTCGAGGAAGCCGGTGTTGATGAAGACGATGCGGTCCTTCACCGCGTGGATGCACGCCGCGAGGTTCGCCGAGGTACGCCGTTCTTCGTCCATCACCCCGACCTTCATCGTGTGGCGCGCGAGGCCGAGCATATCTTCCACGGCATCGAACAGCCGGTTCGTGAAGCCGCATTCCTCGGGGCCATGCTGCTTGGGTTTCACGATATAGATGCTGCCCGCACGGCTGTTCTTCAGCGTGCCGAGCCCCTTGAGGTCGTGGAGCGAGCAGAGGCTGGTGATCACCGCGTCGCAAAGCCCCTCAGGCGCCTCGGCACCGTTCGGCAGCTTGATCATCGGCGTCGTCATCAGATGGCCGACGTTGCGCACGAACATCACGCTGCGGCCGTGGAGGACGAAAGGCTCGCCCGACGGCGAGGTCCATTCGCGGTCGGCCGCCATCGCGCGCGTGACGGCCTGCCCGCCCTTGGCGAAGCTTTCGACGAGGTCGCCGCGCATCAGGCCGAGCCAGTTGGTGTAGCCGAGCGCCTTGTCCTCGCCGTCGACGGCGGCAACGCTGTCCTCGAGGTCGATGATCGTCGTCAGTGCCGCTTCGAGCACGACGTCGGCGATGCCCGCGGGATCGCTTTTACCAATCGCGCTGTCGGCATCGATTACAAGCTCGATGTGCAGGCCATTGTGCCGGAGCAGGATGCCGCCGGGCTTGCTGCCAACCCACTGCGCGGGATCGGCAAGCGCGAGTTGCCCACCCTGCCAGTCGGCCCAGCTTCCCGATGCCAACGGCACGGCTTCGTCAAGGAACGTCTTGGCGCGCGCGATCACCGCAGCACCGCGCTGGGCGTCATAGCCGCCCGGCCGCGCGGGCGGCGCGTCGAGCGCATCGGTGCCATAGAGCGCATCGTAAAGGCTGCCCCAGCGCGCATTGGCGGCGTTGAGCGCGAAGCGCGCGTTGAGCGCGGGCACGACGAGCTGCGGCCCCGCCATCGTCGCGATTTCGGGATCGACATTCTGCGTGCCGACGTGGAACGGGGCGGGTTCGGGGACGAGATAACCGATGTCGCGGAGGAACGCCTGATAGGCGGCGGCATCGTGCGCCTGTCCGGCGCGCGCTTCGTGCCAGGCGTCGATCTGCGCCTGCAAATCCTCACGCTTCGCCAGCAGCGCTGCATTTTCGGGCGCGAATTTGCCGAGCAGGTCCGCGAAATCGGCCCAGAATTTCGTGACATCGAGGCCTGTACCCGGCAGCGCGCGCTGCTCGACAAAGTCGGTCAGTCGCGAATCGACGGACAGGCCGGAGCGATCGAGAAATTCAGTCATGCAAGCACCCTCTGGTCGGCGCAGCTGCGCCAGTGGACCCGGGGAGGAAAGGGCCGCTGCCCTATGCCGCGATTGGTTTCGATTGGCAATGGGCGCTTTTCAATGCGGGCCGGGTAGTTTACGTTGCATCGCACAACGAAAAAATCTCTCTCCCCAACTGACCTGGAATCATGGACGACACACGACTGAAACTGATGGAAGCCATCGCCCGCAAACGGCTGGTGACGGCGCATTACAACGGCCAGGTGCTGACGCTTGCGCCGCACCTGCTCTTCGAGCGTCGCGGCGACCTGTTCATCAGCGCGCTGAACCTGGGCAAGAGCTGGCGGTCCGACGAGGACCCGCGGCTCGGCCACTTCAAGCTCGACGGGCTGGCTTCGATCGAGCTCAGCGAAGACGAGTTCGATCCCCTGCCCGGCTTCGAACCGGCGCCGCCGCGCGAGGAAGATACGCCGCTGCTCGCGGTCTGAGATCAGGCGACGCCGAGCGCCGGCGCGGGCGCCAGTTCACCGATTGCGACCCGAACCTGATTCCGCCCGTTCGCCTTGGCGCGGTAGAGCGCCGTATCGGCACGGTGCATCAGGCCGGGCAAATTTTCGGGCCGCATCAACTGGGCGACGCCGAAGGACGCGGTAAAGCGGCGATCGACGCCGAGCACCGGCAATTGCGCCGCGGCGAAGGCCGCGCGAACCGCTTCGGCATAGAGCCGCCCGTCGGACAGCAGCGCCGCGGGCAACAGGACCGCAAACTCCTCACCGCCGACGCGGCCGATGATGGCATCGGGGGGCGCGGCGTTGGTCAGCATCGCGGCAAAATGCGCGATAACGCCGTCGCCTGCGGCGTGGCCGAAGCTGTCGTTGATCTGCTTGAAATGGTCGAGGTCGGCGGCGATCAGCACCATATCGTCGTCCCCGCGCGCGAGCGCCTGCTCGGCATGACTTTCGAAGCCGCGACGGTTCAGGACGCCCGATAGCGGGTCGGTTTCCGATCGGGCGATCATCTCGGCCGTCGTATCGCGCATCGTGACCAGCAGCATGACGAGCCCGGTCGCCATCAGCACCACCACGCTGCCGCTTTGCGAAATCGCCGCATAAGTCGTCGCCATATAATCCTGCGGCGTGCGGGCCGTTCCCACCATCATGGCGAACAGCGGCTTGAGCAGGTAGATGAGCGCCGAAACGGCCTGGAGCGCGACCAGCAGCAGGTCGAGCGGCTGCCGGCGTCCCGAACGCCAGATCATGGCGCCGAACAGCGCCTGCATGACGAAATAGGGCAGCTGGTAGAGCGTCAGCCGCGCCAGCGAACCATAGGTCATACTGAAAATGACCGGCACCAACAAAACCGTCGCGATCCAGATCACCGTCATTGCCGTCCACGGCGGCTCGACGCGATAATGGCGCGCCACCCCGATCAGCGCGAAACTGAGCGCTGACAGGAATACAAGGAATATGCCGACGCTCACGGGTACCGGGTCGGTCTGTTGCCGAAGCAGGAATTCCAGCCCGACGTTGACGATCCCCATGCCGCATCCGAGCGCCAGCCACCAGGCTCCACGCGCCATGCGATTGGTCACCGCGACCACGGCAAAGGCTACGGCAAAAATGCCGGCCACGGACATATTGATGCCAAGCACAAAGGCGGCGGTCATCGGCTCACTCACTTAAGGGACGGCCAGCGTAGCGACGCTGTTCCGAACTTTCGGTTAATCCATTGCGATTCGGTGCGATTCGACCGCCTCATACCCGAGGGCGGCGCCCGCGACAGTGACTTGCTGCACAGCGAAGACGAAATCCCCGCCCCTCCTGCGAGCGTTGTCACGCGCCTCGTCCATGCTATGCGGTCATCCTTTTCTGTGGACAAGGAAACCGACCGTGCTGCGACGCGCCTTTGCATGCCTTACCCTGCTGATCGCCGCCGCATTTCCGCACGGTGCGCAAGCCGATGAAGGCAGGACGCGGCTTGCGATCCTTGGCGTCGACCACGCCGCGCAACTGGTTGCCGAAAACGACCAACCCGGCGTGCTCGCAGCTTATCTGGATCTGGTAAAGCCCGCTGCCGTCTGTATCGAGCGGCCACCCGAACAGGCGTCGCGACAGGATTTTTACGAATTCACCTATGAAGTGCAGGGCATCATCGTGCCTTGGGCCGCGAAGAGCGGCACCACAATTTGTCCGATCGACTGGACGCCGCCGATGGATGACCAGTTGCTCGGTTTCGGGATCGATCTCGATACGCCGCCGGAAATACGCAAGGCGCAAGGGTTTCAGGGCTTTCTGACTTTCCCGGAGCGGAAGATCCTCGATTGGGATTTCTTTGCCGCCGAAGATCCGGCGACGCTCGCGCCGCTGCAGAAATGGGCCACCGAGCCCGCGCCGCGCGCCGATCGCGACCTGCCGCGCCGCCTCTATCTCTACCGCACCTTCATGCAGGCACAACGCATCCGCGCGGCGGCGCACCAGCACAAAGGCGAGACGATGCTCGTCGTCGTCGGCTATTTCCACAAGCCCGACATCGAGGCGATCCTGAAAAATGACCCGGCCATCGAACTCGTCTCGCCCGCAAGCCTTGGCCGGCCGACCGATGGCGCTATGCGCGCCGCAACGACGGCGGAGCATCGCAGCGCGATCCTCGCATTCAACCTGCTGGGGATGCAGGCAGCGACGGGGGTGGTAAATTGGGATTGGATCGGCCGCGTGCTTGTCGATTTCTCAGGAGCGGACCCGTCACCCGAAGCGAGGTTGCTCCAGGCGCGTCACGCCATATTGACCGGCAGAATCACGCCCGCCGAGGCCGCGCGGCGCTATCAGGCAATCGCGAACGACAGCGAGGCGAACAAACCGTTCGGTTGGGATGGCGTAAAGGATCGCGCGCGCCTCGATTCCTTCTTCGACCCCTTCGGCAATCTCGACGTGCGGCAACGCGCCCGCGTTGAACTGGCACGCACCTTGTTCGCGCAGGGCAAGAATGCGCGGGCCGAACAATATCTGGACCAGCTTGCAAGCGAGCTTTCGCCGCGCAAGGCGCTGCAGCTTCGCGGCTACACGCCCTTGCTCAAGCCAGCCAAGCCGTCCTGACACGCGACGTCGGGGGTCGCCAAACGACATTGCGCGCGTCTATAGCCGGGGCATGACATCCGTCTCGACGACCGAACACGCCGCGCTCGAACGCGCCGCCGATGCGCCGATGCTGGCGCAGGTCGAACAGTGGGCCGCGATCAACAGCGGCACCGGCAATCTCACCGGATTGAAGACCGTCGCGGGGCAGCTCGCCGACGCCTTTGCGGCGCTGCCCGGTGAGGTGCGGCTGGTCGCGGCCGATCCGGTCGAAAGCGTCGATGGTGCGGGCCGCGTCAACACCATCCAGCGCGGCGACCATTTGCATGTCCGCGTGCGCCCCGAAGCGCCGGTGCAATTGCTGCTGACCGGGCATATGGACACGGTGTTCGCCGCCGATCATCCATTCCAGACCCTAAAATGGCTGGAGGACGGGGTGCTGAACGGTCCCGGCACCGCCGACATGAAGGCCGGAATTTCGGTGATCCTCGCGGCGCTTTCCGCGCTCGAAGCCTCCCCGCTCGCGGACCGCGTCGGTTACGACGTGATGATCAACAGCGACGAGGAAACAGGGAGCCAGGCGTCGGCGCGGCTGATCGCCGAACTCGCGAAGGGCAAGACCGCCGCCCTCACCTACGAACCCGCGCTGCCCGACGGCACGCTCGCGGGGGCGCGGCCGGGGAGCGGCAATTTCTCGATCATCGTCCACGGCCGCGCGGCGCATGCCGGGCGCAACCCGCAGGAAGGGCGCAACGCGCTGCTCGCCGCCGCCGACCTCGCGCTTCGGCTCGGTGCGCTGAAATCGGACGTGCTGAAGGTCAACCCTGCGAAGATCGACGGTGGCGGGCCGAACAATATCGTGCCCGATCAGGCGATCCTGCGCGTCAATATGCGCCCGTCGACCCCCGATGCGATGGCCGCCGCCGAAGGCGCAATGCGCGATGCGATCGCTGCGGTATCGCGCGAGCATGACGTGCATTGCCATGTTCATGGCGGCTTCAACCGCCCGCCCAAACCGCTCGACGCATCCGCGACGCGGCTGTTCGAGCTGGTGCGCGATTGCGGCGCCGCACTTGGCCTGCCGCCGATCAGCTGGAATGCGACGGGCGGCGTGTGCGACGGCAACAATATCGCGGCGTGCGGGATTCCCGTCGTCGACACGATGGGGCCGCGCGGCGGTGCGATCCACTCGTCGGACGAATTTCTGATCACGGGCAGCCTGCCCGAACGCGCGCAATTGTCGGCACTCACCATGATAAGAATAGCGGAACGGGGGACTGTGTGAATTATGTGATCCGGGCGGCCAAACCGGGCGACCTGCAAAGCATTTACGAGATGGCGAAGCTGACCGGCGGCGGCTTCACCAACCTGCCCCCCGACAAGAAGGCCCTGCGCGCCAAGCTCGAACGCGCCGAAGCCGGCTTCGCCTCGGAAAAGGAATATCCCGGCGACGAACTGTACCTGATGGTGCTCGAGGATCTCGACAGCGGCGAAGTGCGCGGCACCTGCCAGATTTTCGGGCAGGTCGGCCAGCGCTGGCCCTTCTATTCCTATCGCATCGGCACCGACAGCAAGCATAGCGAACAGCTTGGCCGCACCTTCCATGCGCAGGTGCTGATGCTGAGCAACGACCTCAACGGCGCATCCGAAGTCGGCGGGCTGTTCCTCCACCCCGCGGCGCGGGCCGGCGGGCTCGGGCTGCTGCTCGCGCGCTCGCGCTATCTGTTCATTGCACGGCACCGCGCGCGTTTCGGCGACCGCATCCTCGCCGAGCTGCGCGGGGTGATCGACGAGGCAGGCGGCTCGCCTTTCTGGGATGGGGTCGCGGGCAAATTCTTCGGGATGAATTTCCAGGAAGCCGACCAGTTCAACGCGGTGCACGGCAACCAGTTCATCGCCGACCTGATGCCCAAGCATCCCGTCTATATCGCGATGCTCGGCGAACATGCGCGCAGCGTCATCGGCGTGCCGCATCCCACGGGCCGCGCCGCGATGCGGATGCTCGAGAATGAGGGCTTCGCGTTCGAAAATTACGTCGACATCTTCGACGGCGGCCCGACGATGACCGCGCGCACCGATCAGGTCGCGAGCATTCGCGATGCGAAGCATGTCGAGGTGACGGGTGTCGCCGAAGGCGGCGAGGATGCGCTGATCGCAACCGGCCGCCTCGCCGATTTCCGCTGCTGTTTCGGCAAGGTCGGCGCCGACGGGACGGTCGATGCCGAAACCGCGCGCATCCTGAGCGTCGCCAAGGGCGACGCGATCAGCTGGATCGGACGCTAGTACCGCCCATCCGTATAAGACTGGATCGAAAGCACACCATGCTCACCGAAATCAATTTCGACGGGATTATCGGTCCCAGCCACAACTACGCCGGCCTCAGTCGCGGCAATATCGCGTCGGCGAACAACGCCGGTGATGTGTCGCAGCCGCGCGCCGCGGCGCTGCAGGGCGTCGACAAGATGCGCCACAACCTGTCGCTCGGGCTGCCGCAGGGCTTCTTCATGCCGCTCGATCGTCCCGATGCGCCCTGGCTCGCAACGCTCGGCACGACGCCGGAGCAGGCGGAAGGACACCTCCGCGCGCAAGCTTGGTCGGCTTCATCAATGTGGGCCGCGAACGCCGCCACCGTCTCCCCCGCCCCTGACAGCGCCGACGGCAAATGCCACCTGACCGTCGCGAACCTCGTCACCATGCCGCACCGCAGCCACGAATGGCCGGGCACGCTGGCGCAGCTTCGCCTCGCCTTCGCCGACCCCGCTTTTGCCGTGCACGCCCCCATCCCCGCCCCGTTCGGCGATGAGGGCGCCGCCAACCATATGCGGCTGTGCAGCGGGCATGATGGCCAAGGCGTCGAAATCTTCGTCTATGGGTTAAGCGGCGGACGCTTCCCCGCGCGCCAGCATCTCGACGCGTCGAAGGCGATTGCGCGCAACCACGGGCTCGATCCCGCACGGACATTGTTCATTCGCCAGTCGGACACCGCGATTCAGGGCGGCGCGTTCCACAACGATGTCGTCGCGGTCGCGAACGAGCATGTGCTGTTCACCCACGAAACCGCCTTCGAGGATCGCGAGGCAGCGCACGCCGAAATTCGCGCCGCCTTCCCCGCGGTCGAGATTGTCGAAGTGCCCGCAAGCGCGGTGAGCCTGCCCGACGCGATCAAATCCTATCTGTTCAACGCCCAGCTCGTCAGCCTGCCCGACGGCGGCGGCATGGGGCTGGTGCTGCCGACCGAAGCGCAGGACACGCCCGCGGTGTGGAACTGGCTGGAAGCACATGTCGCGGGCAACGGCCCGATCCGCCGCCTGCTGCCGGTGAACGTCCGCCAGTCGATGGCGAATGGCGGCGGCCCCGCCTGCCTGCGGCTGCGCGTCGTCGCCGATCCCGCGACGGTCGACCCGCGCTTCATCGCCGACGAAGCGAAGCTCGACCGGATATCGGACGTTGTGGCGAAGCACTGGCCCGAAGCGATCGCGCCCGGCGACCTCCCCTCGGCGGCGCTGGCGAACGACGTGCGGACGGCGCGCGCGGCGCTGCTCCAGACGCTCAACCTCGGCGAACTGAATTGAAGATACGCGAACTGATCGGCACGGCGGAGGTTCCCGGCGGCGACGCGCTGCGCCTGTACCGGCGCGGCGACGATTTCATCATCGCGATCGATCGCAACGAATTGATGAGCAGCCGGATGAGCGGCTCCGAAGAAGCGCTCGCGACGATGACCTGCGACCGGCTGCGCAGCCCGAAGGAGGCCAGCCTGCTGATCGGCGGCTATGGCATGGGGTTCACCCTGCGCGCGGCATTGGCGACGCTCGGCCCCGACGCAAAAATTGCCGTGGCCGAACTGGTACCGGGTATCATCGAGTGGGCGCGCGGACCGATGGCCGACCTGGCCGCAGGCTGTCTCGACGATCCGCGGGTCGAGCTGATCCTCGGCGACGTGTCGAAAGCGATCGGCGCGGCGACGCGCCGCTATGATGCGATCCTGCTCGACGTCGACAATGGTCCCGACGGCCTGACGCGCGAAGCCAATGAGGGGCTCTATTCGGCGGCAGGCCTTGCAACGGCGAAGGCGGCGCTGCGCCCCGGCGGCATCCTCGCGATATGGTCGGCCGCCCCCGACGCCCGCTTCACGCGCCGGTTGACGGCAGCGGGTTTTCAGGTCGAAGAGGTCGGCGTTCGCGCGCGCAGCAATGGCAAAGGCCCGCGGCACGTCATCTGGTTTGCGCGCGCGGGTTAGTTGCGCACCGCGCCGACGGCGGGTTTCGATCGGACGCCGCTCTGCCCCTCATCGTCACCCCGGACTTGATCCGGGGTCCAGGACTTCCGCGCCGCGATGGATCCCGGATCAAGTCCGGGATGATGAAAGATGGTGGAACGAATGTCGGCTCTCCACCTCGAAAGCAGACACCCCTTGCCCTCGCTTGTCGGATTAACTTACAGTTTACCATAAGCCCGGCGCGGCGAATCCCGCTTTTACGCCGGTGGCACGGCTCTTGCTGGATAAAAGGTGATGCTGAAAAAAATCGGACGCCTGTTCGTCATCAAGACCCGCCTCGAAGCGTGCCTCATCATCTATGCCCTCGCCGTCGGCGCGATGGCGCGCGGGGGTGCCTATCTGCATGAATATCCGGGGCTTGGCGGCAAGCTGCTGCTGATCGCGTGCAGCGGATCGGTCTTCCTTGCCGGCGCCAAGATTTTCGATTGCCTCCGCTACGAACAGGCGGCAGCGGCCGCGAAGCAGCCGGGCTAGGCCCGCACGGCCTTTCGCGTGTCACCCAGATATGCGAAGGCAACCGCCATGAGCAGGATCAGCGGCCGCCCGGCCATCAGCACCGAGCATGTCTATGGCCTGAGCCTGCGCATCGCGCGCTGGCGCGAGGGGACGGCCGGCACGCCGCTCCTTTTCCTCAACGGCATCGGCGCCGATATCGCCGCCGCAGCGCCGCTGCTCGCGCAAATCCATGGCCGCGAGGTGTGGACGCTCGACATGCCGGGGGTCGGCGGTTCGCCCGATGCGCTGCTGCCCTATGGCGCGCCGACGATCGCCGCGGTGGTGATGGAGATTGCCGACCGGCTGGGCCACAAAAGCATCGATCTTGCCGGTTTCAGCTGGGGCGGCGCGCTGGCGCAGCAGATCGCGATCCAGTTCCCGGGACGCGTCCGCCGGCTGGTGTTGATGGCGACAACCCCCGTCATGGGCGCTCCCGGCATCGGCTGGACGGCGATGTTTGACGACGACATGCTGGCGAGCGGGCTCAAGATCCAGACCGCGACGCCGCTGGGTATCGCTTACCAGACCGCCGCCATGGCCGGGTGGACCAGTCTCGGCTTGCTGTCGGGGCTGAAGAACCTGCCGACGCTCGTCCTGATGGGCGAACGCGACGGCGTCATGCCCGCCTGTTATGGCGAGATGCTGGCCGACCAGATCGACGGCGCGGTGCTGGAGCTGGTGCCGGGATCGCACCTCTTCCCCTTCACCCACGCCGCCGCCATTTCGGCGCGGATCAACGCGTTTCTGGACCAGCCGGCAAAGGCGCAAGCCGCCGCTTGAGGAAGTCGGCGATCGCAGTGGCGGTCGCGTCGGGCGCCTCCTCCATCGGCAAATGGCCGATACCGGGGAGCAGCACGACTTCAGACCCTGCGATGCGCTCGTGGAAAGTCTGCGCCGCGCTGGGATTGATCAGCCTGTCCTTGTCGCCGAACAGGATCAGCGCCGGTGCCTCGATCGCGCCGACGCGCGCCGCCATCGCGGGTTCGCGGTCCATGCGCGCGCGCAGCACCGTCGCCTCGCGATTGCCGGGAAATCGCAGCAGCTCCCAATAGCGATCGATCATCGCTTCATCGACGATCGCCTGTTTCTCGAGCGACCCGCGCAGCGACTGTTCGACGAGCATTCGCGGCGTCACCCGCGTCGCGAGCCAGCGGCCGAAAGGATATTCGAGGACGCGGAAACCGACGTTCGATTCGGGACGCTTCTCCCCCTTGCGCAGCGGCATGCCCGCGGCGTCGATCAGCAGCAGCGCATCGACGCGCGTGGGCTGCGCCAGCGCGTAGCGCCACGCGACCCAGCCGCCCATCGAGTTGCCGCCGAGGATAAAATGGTCGAGTCCGAGCTTCGCGGCGACGACATCGACCGCCTCCATCATCCCGTCGGCGCTATAGTCGCGGTCGGGCGTTGCCCCGGTCAGGCCGTGGCCGGGAAGGTCGAGCGTGACGATGCGATATGTGCCGCCGAGCCGCTTCACGAGCGGTTCCCATGTCTGCAGGCTGGCGTTCGATCCGTGGAGCAGGATGATTGGGGGGCCATCGCGGCTTCCCTGGTCGCGATAATGGATGCGCTGGCCCGCCGGCCCCGCGGCGAACGCAGCGTCCGGACCGCCATATTTGGCGATCATTTCGTCGCGATCGGTATCGGGGGTCAGGAGCAGCAGGAAACCGGCGACGAGCGCCAGCAGGATGCCAAGCGGAATCAGGACCCGCTTGCGCCGGAATATCGGACGCCGCGGCGGCGGCGGATCGAAATCTTCGTCGTCGACAATCATCACGCCCCCCTCAAGGCTGCGACAACCCTAGCGCGGGGGCGCCGATCGTCAATGCGCGCTAGTGATGGATCGACCGGCGGAAGGTTTCGGGCAGGAACAACAGGCCGATCACCAGCGTGATCACCGCGACGATCACGGGGTACCAGAGTCCGTAGTAAATATTGCCCGTCGCCGCGACCATCGCAAACGCCGTCGTCGGCAGGAAACCGCCGAACCAGCCGTTACCGATATGATAGGGCAGCGACATCGCGGTGTAGCGGATACGCGTGGGAAACAGCTCGACGAGCAGCGCCGCGATCGGGCCGTAGACCATCGTCACGAGCAGCACGAGGTAGAAGAGGATCGCGACGACGAGCGGCTTGTCGATCGCAGCCGGATCGGCCTTCGCCGGATAGCCCGCGTCCGCCAGCGCGTGTTCGAGGTCGGAACGGAAGGCGGCGATCGCGCCGGCGCGGTCCTCTTCGGCCAGCCGCCAGGGATCGGGCGCGGCGAGGACGCGCGACCCGATGCGCACTCGTGCGGGTTCGCCCGTCATACGCTCGCGCGTGAAAGTCGTGTAGTTGGCGCCCGCCTTGGCCAGCGTCGACTTGATGATGTCGCAGCCGCTGCCCTCGAACTTGTTGCGCCCGATCGGGTCGAACTGGAACGAACAGGCGCCAGGATCGGCCGCCATGATGACCGCGGCGTTCTGCTGCGCCTTGGCCATCGCGGGGTTGGCCGCGCTGGTCAGCATCTGGAACGCCGGGAAATAAGTCAGCGCTGCGAGCGCGCAGCCCGCAAGGATGATCGGCTTGCGCCCGACCTTGTCGCTGAGCCAGCCGAAGAAGATGAAGAAGGGCGTGCCGAGCGCGAGCGCGATGGCGATCAGGATGTTCGCGGTCGCGCCATCGACCTTCAGCGTCTTTTCGAGGAAGAAGAGCGCGTAGAATTGCCCCGAATACCAGACGACCGCCTGCCCCGCGACCGCCCCGAACAGCGCGACAAGCACCCATTTGAGGTTCTCCCAGCGCCCGAAGGCTTCGGTCAGCGGCGCCTTCGAGGTCGTGCCCTCTTCCTTCATCTGCTTGAAGACCGGGCTTTCCTCGAGCTGGAGGCGGATCCACAGCGACACGCCGAGCAGGATCACCGAAATGAGGAAGGGAATGCGCCAGCCCCAGTCGGCGAAAGCCGCCTCGCCCATCGCCGAACGGATGACGATGACCACGCCGAGCGCCGCGAACAGGCCGAGCGTCGCGGTCGTCTGAATGAAGCTGGTGAAAAGGCCGCGTTTGCCGTCGGGGGCATGTTCGGCGACGTAGGTGGCGGCGCCGCCATATTCGCCGCCGAGCGCGAGCCCCTGCACGAGGCGGAGCAGCACGAGCAGAATCGGCGCCGCGACGCCGATCGACGCGTAGCCGGGCAGCACACCGACGAGGAAGGTCGAGAGCCCCATCAACCCCATGGTGACGAGGAAGGTGTTCTTGCGCCCGACAAGGTCGCCGATGCGCCCGAATACGAGCGCGCCGAAGGGCCTTACCGCAAAACCCGCGGCGAAGGCGCCGAGCGCGAAAATGAAGCCGGTGGTTTCGTTGACGCCCGAGAAGAATTGCGCCGAGATGATCGTCGCGAGCAGGCCGTAGAGGTAGAAATCATACCATTCGAACACGGTGCCGAGCGACGAGGCCAGGATGACCTTGCGCTCGCTCTGCCGGGTATCGATTGCCGCCGCGCCGTCACCGTTCGTCATCCGCTACCCCTTCGCCCATTCTCTTGTGGGCGAAGGGTCTAGCGGATGGGCGGCAAGCGTCAACCGACGCGCTTGACCGCGCCCTTGTGCGCGCCGACGCTCTTGTTGCGCGGGCGGAAACGGCGCTTGCGCTGCGGCTGGCCGTCGGCGGCGCCAGCGGCGCCCTCGCGACGCGGCTGGCCGCCGTCGCGGTGGCCTCCATCGCGCTGACGGTGCGCGTCCTCGCGCTGGCGCTGCGGGTTGCGGCCCTTGCTGCCGGTGTCGCGCGGCGGTGCCGCGGGCTTGGGCAGGTTCCGGACGAGTTCGTTGAACCCCTCGGGCAGCGCCATCGGTTCGGACTTGGTTCGCGTCACGCGCTCGATGTCGCGCAGATAGGTGCGCTCATCGGGGGCGACAAAGCTGATCGCGATGCCCTCGGCCCCGGCGCGCGCGGTGCGGCCGATGCGGTGAACATATTGTTCGGGGACGTTCGGGATCTCGAAATTGATCACATGGCTGACCCCCGACACGTCGATACCGCGCGCGGCGATATCGGTCGCGACGAGCAGGCGCACCTGACCCGAGCGGAAGGCCTGCAGCGCGGTAGTGCGCTGCGCCTGGCTCTTGTTGCCATGGATCGCGAAAGCCTCGATCCCCGCACCCTTGAGGTGGCGGACGACGCGGTCGGCGCCATGCTTGGTGCGCGTGAAGATCAAGGCGCGGTCGATGTCCGACGTCTTGATGACGTGATGGAGCAGCGCCTGCTTTTCCTTCTGCTCGACGAAGGTCGAGAATTGGCGGATCTTTTCGGCGGTCGTCGCCTGCGGCGTCACCGACACGGTCACCGGATCCTCGAGGAACTGTTCGGCGAGGTGCGCGATTTCCTTCGGCATCGTCGCCGAGAAGAAGAGGTTCTGGCGGCGCGACGGCAGCAGCTTCGCGATGCGGCGCAGCGAGTGGATGAAGCCCATGTCCATCATCTGATCGGCTTCGTCGAGGACGAAGATTTCGACATCGTCGAGGCGCAGCGCCCGCTGGTCGATCAGGTCGAGCAGGCGGCCCGGGGTGGCGACTAGGATTTCGACGCCCTGTGCAAGGTCGCGGATCTGCTTGTTGATCGGCACGCCGCCAAAGACGGTCGAGACGCGCAGCTTGGTGAAGCGGCCATAATCGCGGCAGCTCTGCGCGATCTGCGCAGCGAGTTCGCGCGTCGGCGCGAGCACGAGCATCCGGCAGCTGCGCGGGTTGGTCTTGTGCGGATAGGTGATCAGGTGGTGGATCGAGGGCAGCGAGAAACCGGCGGTCTTGCCGGTACCGGTCTGCGCGATACCGCACAGGTCGCGGCCCTTCATCAGCGGCGGGATCGCCTGCGTCTGGATCGGGGTCGGCTGGGTATAATCCTTGGCGGCAAGCGCACGATTGATGTCGGCATGCAGGCCAAAGTCATTAAAAGTCGTCATAAAATACTCACAAAGGGCGACGCGCACAGCGTCCGCTCGCATCGAACGGACGGCGCACGGCCGCGGGTTCGAAACGACCCGCGTGAAAGGGTGCCTCTGGGGACAAAGCGCTGGTCCGGCTCGCCCGCGCCTGAAAACGGGCGGGAAATCACGCTGCCGGTGGTTGCGGCGGGTGATCCCGCCATGCTGCGCTGCACAATATATGGCACAGCGGGCGCAATTTTGCAAGGCGAATAGGAATGTTCGTGTCGTGCGCCTTGTCGACGCCCCGTTCTTTCTGCATCAAAGCGAAAGAGGGAGAGCGACATGGCCGAGAAAATCATCGTCATCGACGAGGGTACGACCTCGACCCGCACGATGCTCTTCGAAGCCGACGGCACGCCGCTCGGCAGCGCACAGCGCGAGATCCGGCAACATTATCCGGGACCGGGGCTGGTCGAGCATGACGCCGCAGAAATATGGGCCGCCACCCTCGCCTGTACACGCGACATGGTCGAACAGGCGGGCGGCGCGCATCAGGTGGCGGCGATCGGCATCACCAACCAGCGCGAAACGGTGGTGTTCTGGGACCGCAAGACGGGCGAACCGCTGGCGCCCGCGATCGTCTGGCAGGACCGCCGCACCGCCGCCGATTGCGCCGCGTTGAAGGAGGCGGGGCATGAGGCGATGGTGCAGGCCCGTAGCGGGCTGCTGCTCGATCCCTATTTTTCGGGAAGCAAGATCGGCTGGGCGCTGAAACATTGGCCGCAACTTCGCGAGGCGGGCGATCGGCTCGCGGTCGGGACGATCGAATCCTACCTCGTCTATCGCCTGACCGGCGGCGTCCATGTCACCGACGCGAGCAATGCGTCACGCACCTCGCTGATGGACATCGACGGTACCGGCGGCTGGGATAGCGAACTTTGCGACCTACTCGGCGTGCCGATGGCGCTTCTGCCCGAAATCACCGGCTGTACGGCCACCGTCGGCGTAGCCGAACCCGCGCTGTTCGGCAGCCCGATCCCGATCTGCGGCATGGCGGGCGACCAGCAGGCGGCGACGATCGGCCAGGCGTGCCTGTCGCCGGGGCAGACCAAGGCGACCTTCGGTACCGGCGCCTTCATCCTGTCGGCGAGCGGTACCACGCGGCCCCATTCCGAAAACCGTCTGCTCGCGACGGTGCTGGTCCAGGAAGGCGATGTGCGCTCCTATGCCCTCGAAGGTTCGGTATTCGTCGCCGGCAGCCTGATCAAATGGCTACGCGACGGACTCGGCCTGCTTGCAAGCGCGAGCGAGAGCGAGGGGCTGGCACGGTCGGTCGCCGACAATGGCGGCGTCTATCTGGTCCCCGCCCTCACCGGCCTCGGCGCGCCGCACTGGCGGCCCGATGCGCTGGCCGCGCTGTCGGGGCTGAGCTTTGCGACCGGCAAGGCGCATGTCGCGCGCGCCGCGCTGGAAGCACAGGCCTATCAGGCGCACGACCTGAAATCGGCGTTCGCTGCCGATGGCGTCGATTGGGCCGAGGTGCGGATCGACGGAGGCATGGCGGCGAACGACTGGATGGCGCAGGATCTGGCCGACATGCTGGATCTGGTGGTCGAACGGCCGGGGTTCGTCGAAAGCACGGCACTCGGCGCTGCGATGCTCGCGGCAACGGGTGCGGGGCTGTACCCCGACCTCGCGAGCGCGGCGAAGACGATGCGCGGCACCGCGACGCGCTTCACCCCGTCAATCGACGCCGGAAAACGCAAAACGCGCCTTGCCGGCTGGCAAAGCGCGCTTGCAAAGGTTCTGGGCTGACCCCCGCTTGCGCAGGGGCAGACGCCATTAACGCTTGAGCGAGAGACCGCCGAAACGCTTGTTGAACTTCGCGACCTGGCCGCCCGCGTCGAGCATACGACCCGTTCCGCCCGTCCACGCCGGGTGCGCGGTGGGGTCGATTTCGAGCGTCATCGTGTCGCCCTCTTTGCCCCAGGTCGAGCGCGTCTGATATTCGGTACCGTCGGTCATCTTGACCGTGATCATGTGGTACGCGGGGTGGATATCTTTTTTCATGTCGTGGCTCCTGTGCCGCTGGTTACCGACCAGCTAGCTGTGAGTCTGTGCTTTCCCCGCTATGGGGCTCGCGAAGCGGTGGCCCCTAACGGTGAATCGCTGATTTTGCAAGCCTTGCTTAGTCGCTCGGCGGATCGGCAATCATTGCGGTGAACTGGCATTCCGCGGCAAGGGCGTCGCCCAGCATCGCCCGGCCCTCGAACTTGCAGATGTTCCGCTTCGCCTGGACGATCGTGACGTGGAGATCGAGCAGAACGCCGGGTTCGACGGGCTTCCTGAACTTCACGCCGTCGATCGCCATGAAATAGACGAGCTTGCCCGAGCCGCCGAGGCCGAGCGATTCGACCGCCAATATGCCGCCCGCCTGCGCCAGCGCCTCGACGATGAGGACGCCAGGCATGATCGGCCGGCCGGGGAAATGCCCCTGGAAGAAGGGCTCGTTGATCGTCACCGCCTTGACCGCGTGGATCGAGGTGTCCTTCACCATCGATTCCACCCGGTCGACGAGCAGCATCGGATAACGATGCGGCAACAGCGTCAGGATCCGGCGGATATCCACCGGCCCCATCGTGCCGTCCGGCTTTTCCCCGTCTGCCATCGGACTTAGCGGGTCGTCGGCGGGGTGCCGGTCGGCGCCGGAGCAGCGGGTGCGGCGGCCGGCTGAGCCGCGCGCGCTGCCTGCAGCAGCTGGCCCGGACGATAGCCGGCGGGTGCCGCGATCGACACCGAGGGGACAAGGCGGTTGATCTCCGCGACCACCGCGGCGGTGATGTCGGTATTGTTTTCACGCGCGATCACGGCTTCGGGCGTCAGCAGCAAATCGATCTTGCGCGCTGTCATCGCCGCCTTCACTGCGTCGTTGAGACGAAGCTGGACTTGCTCCTGCGCATAGGCAGCGGCCAATTCGATGGGCTCACCGATCTTGCTGAGTTCGGCCTGCGCCGCGGTGCGCTTGTCCTGCAGCGCCTTGCCGGCCGCCTGGATGGCGGTCTGGTTCTGCGGCGACCGCTTCACTTCCTCATTATATTTGGCGACCAGGACATTGAGTTCGGCCTGCAGCGTCTGCTCGCGCGTTCCCTGCTGATCCAGCTGTGCCTTGTAGGTCGTCTGGATCTGCTGGCCGGCGGTGTTCATCGCACTCGACTGGCGAATCGCGCCTTCGAGATCGGCGACGGCAATGGCCTTCGCCTGCGCCGCAGCCGGCGCGGCCAGCATGGGCGAAACCGACAGCGCGGCAATGGCAAGCGCCGAAGCAGTGAGAATTTTCTTCATCAGAATTGGGTTCCTACGTTGAATGAGAAGCGTTTGGTATCATCGCCCTCTTCTTTGCGAAGGGCGTAAGCGAAGTCGATCCGGAAGGGACCGAACGGAGAGTTCCAGTTGACCCCGGCGCCGATCGAGACGCGCGGCATCCAGGTATCGCCAAAGAAGCGTTCCTCGAACGGTGCGAGCGAAGAAAAGCCGTTCGCGGTATCGCACGTCGTGAAATCACCCGACGGCGTGCCGTCGGGGTTGGGCGTATTGGTTGCGAAGGTCTTCACGCCCGTGGTGGCATTGCGGCACAGGAATTTGGTAAACCCGTCGGCCGGATCGCGGAAATCGGCGAGCGTGGTCAGCGTCGGACGCTTGACGCTGAACACCGAACCGACATCGACGAAGACCGACGGCCGGAGGCCCATTTCCTTCGCGCCGCTGCCCAGCGGGATATCGAGTTCGAGACGGCCCTGATAATAAGCGCGACCGCCGAGCGCGTCGTCGATCTGCCCGCGATTGTCGTTCGAAGTATCGACGACCGGATTGGTCGGATCATAGGTGACGCCATAGCGGATCACGCGCGGGCCGACGCCGCGAATGTCGAAACCGCGCATCTGCGGTTCGCCGAGGAAGAAGCGGTCGGTCAGGCGGACCTTGTCGCTGGTCGGGGTCGGACGCCCGCCGAACGGATAGATATAGCCGCCCTCAGCCGACAGGTTGAGGATGAAGCGGCTGCCGAGATTGAAGTGCTTCGACGCATTGGCGCGCGTCCGGACATATTTGACGCTGCCGCCGAGGCCCGCGAAATCCTGGCTCAATGACAACGACTGGCCGCGCGTCGGGCGCAGGCGGTTGTCGCGGTCGTCATAAGCGAGCGTGTAGCCGAGCAGCGAGGTCGTCCGCGTGCCGATCGCATCGCAGAGGTAACGGCCCGCGACGAGCGGATCGCACTCGTTCCCGAAATAATAGATCCCCTTGTCGAGCGTCACATCGTCGAAGTTGATGCTGTAGCGCGCGAAGAAGGACATGAATTCGGTCAGCGGCACGCCGGCGTTGATCTGCGCGCCGGTCGTGACCTGCTGGAACGTGGTCCGGCGGTCATTGTTGATGAAGTTGAACGAGTTTAAATCGCGGCGATAGATGCTGCCGCCGATCGAGATATTGCGGTCGAACAGATAGGGTTCGGTGAAGCCGAGCTCGACCGACTTCGAATAGCTCGAATAGTTGACCGAGGCCTGGAGCTGCTGGCCGAGACCGCGGAAGTTGCGCTGGCGGATCGAGGCCTGGAGCAGGAAATTCTCGATCGACGAGAAGCCCGCCGACAGCGACAGTTCGCCGGTCGGCTTTTCCTCGACATTGGTTTCGAGGATGATGCGGTCGGGCGCGCTGCCTTCCTTGCGCTCGATTTCCAGATTCTCCTGGAAATAGCCCAAGCTATTGATGCGGTTCTCCGTGCGCTTGATACCGAAGCTGTTGAAGGCGTCGCCTTCGTTCAGACGGAATTCGCGGCGCACGACCTTGTCGTGCGTCAGCGTGTTGCCGTTGACGTCGATCCGCTCGACATAGGTACGCGGGCTTTCGCCGACGTTGAAGGTGATCGCCATCGTCTTGGTTTCGGGATCGCGGCGGAATTCGGGGTTGATGTCGGCAAAGGCATAGCCGAACAGGCCAGCGGTCTCGCTGAGGCTTTCGACCGTGTCCTCGACCAGCTTCGCATCATACCAGTCGCCGGTGTGCATAGGCAGCAGCTTCTTCAGCATCTCGGGCTGGAAGTCGCGGATCTCGCTCTTCACGTCGACGTCGCCGAACTTGTAGCGTTCGCCTTCCTCGACCACATAGGTGATGATGAAGTCCTGCTTGTTGCTCGTCAGCTCCGCCACCGCCGAGATCACGCGAAAATCGGCGTAACCGTTGGTCAGGTAGAAGAGGCGCAGCTTCTGCTGGTCATAGGCCAGGCGATCGGGGTCGTAGCTGGTGTTCGACGACAGGATCGTCATCAGGCTCGACTGCTTCGTCGCCATCTCGTCCTTGAGATCGCCGTCGCTGAACTTCTCGTTGCCGATGATGTTGATCTGGCGGACCTTCGATTTCGGCCCTTCGTTGATCTCGAACACCACGTCGACGCGGTTCTGGTCGAGCGACACCATCTTGGGTTCGACCGTCGCGGCGAAGCGGCCCTGCCGCTTGTAAAGCTCGATGATGCGTGCGACGTCGGCGCGGACCTTCGAGCGCGTGAAAATCTGGCGCGGCGCCAGCTTGATCTCGGGCCGGATCTTGTCTTCCTTCAGGCGCTTGTTGCCTTCGAGGATGACGCGGTTGATCACCGGGTTCTCGGTCACCTGGATCGTCAGCGCACCCGCGTTGTCGGTGATCTGGAAATCCTTGAACAATTCGGTCGCGGCGAGGTCCTTCAGCGCCTGGTCGAGCACCGAACGGTCATATTGCTGACCGACGCGCAGCCGCAGATACGACAGGATCGTCTGCGCTTCGAGCCGCTGGTTGCCGACGACGGTGATCGACTGGACCGTGGTCGCGGTCGGCGCCGCTTCGGGAGCGGGTGCGGGGACGGTCGGCGGCGCCACTTGCTGCGCCATCGCCGGCGCTGCGAGCATCGTACCTGCCATGAGGAGGGCCGACAGCTGTGTCCGCGCCGAGAATTTGTGTGAAGCCACGCTGTTCATCCCGAAAAAATAACTCGAAAGCGACAAACCCGCCTGACCGCAGGTTCGCGCGCAACTCCCTGCCCCAGACTCGCTAGCCAATCAAGCGCGCGATCCGGTCCCACAGGCCCAATGAGGCCAAATCGTTGAAAGTTACGACCAGCATCAGCGTGACAACCGCTGCAAAGCCGAACCGAAACGCCCATTCCTGCACCTGCAGCGGCGCGGGGCGCCGGCGGATCGCTTCATAGGCATAGAATAGCAAATGGCCACCATCGAGCATCGGCAATGGCAAGAGGTTGATGAACCCCAGATTGATGGAAATCAGCGCGATGAAGAATATCAGCGACGCCAGCCCCAGCGTCGCTGCCTGCCCCGAAACCTCGGCGATCTTGACCGGACCGTTCATGTCCTTGATCGACCGGCGCCCGGTCAGGAACTGGCCCAGCACCTCGCCCGTCTGCCGGACGATCTGCCAGGTCTGGTGCAGGCCGACTGCGGGCGCTTCGAGCAGCGACACCGGCTGCAACTGCGGCGGTGGCGGCGCGAGGCCGATGATCGCGCGTTCATATTCCTTGCCGAACGGGTCCTTCTCGGTGATCAGCCGCGGCGTCAGCTCGACGGTGCGCTCGCTTCCGGAGCGGAGGACGCGCACCTGCATCGCTTCGCCCGGGCGATGCGCGACCGCCATCGGGATGTCGCCGAAGGTCTCGATCGGCCGCCCGTCGATCGTGACGATCCGGTCGCCGATACGCAGACCGGCAGCGGCCGCCGCCGATCCGGCCTCGATCCCGCCCGCGACAGGCGGCGTCACCGGCTTGCCGCCGGCCCAGGCGAAGCCCGCGAGGATCAGGATCGCGAACAGGAAATTGGTAACGGGTCCCGCGGCGACGATCAACGAGCGCTTCCACACCGGCTGCGCGGGGAATGTGTGCGATTTTTCGGCCGCCGGTAGCTGATGCCAGGTCGCGTCGGGCTGGCTGACCGCGTCGCGGTCGCCCGCGAACTGGACATAGCCGCCGAGCGGCAGCCAGCCGATCTTCCATTCGGTGCCGCGCTTGTCCCTCCAGCCGAGGACCTTGCGCCCGAAACCGATCGAGAAGGTGTCGGCCTTTACCCCGCACCAGCGCCCGACGATGTAATGGCCATATTCGTGCACGAACACGAGCGGGCCGAGCACGAGCAGGAAAGCGAGGACGGTAAAAGCGAAACCCGGGGTCTCAAGCATGTTCAAATTGGTCCACAAAATATTGGGCAGCCGCGCGCGATGCCGCATCGACGCTGAATATGTCCTGAAGCGAGGCCGGGACCGCCGGGGCCGCCGCATCGATCACCCGGCGCACCGTATCGACAATCGCCGGGAAGGAAATGCGGCCGGCAAGGAAGGCGGCGACCGCCACCTCGTTCGCGGCATTGAGCTGCGCGGGGCGCGCGCCGCCTTCGGCGATTGCGGCGCGGCAGAGTGCGGTCGCGGGAAAGCGTATCTCGTCGGGCGCCTCGAAATCGAGCCGCGATATGCTGGCGAGGTCGAGCGGCGCGCACGGCGTCGCCATCCGCTGCGGCCAGGCAAGCGCGCTGCTGATCGGGATGCGCATGTCGGGCGAGCCAAGCTGCGCCAGCGTCGAGCAGTCGATATATTCGACGAGGCTGTGGATCACCGATTGCGGGTGGACGAGGATCTCGATCCGATCGAGCCCGACGGGGAACAGATGGTGCGCCTCGATCAGTTCGAGGCCCTTGTTCATCATCGTCGCCGAATCGACGCTGATCTTCGCGCCCATCGACCAGTTCGGGTGCGCGACCGCCTGCGCCGGGGTCACGAGGGCCATGTCGGCGGCGCTCATCGTGCGGAACGGGCCGCCGCTTGCGGTCAGGATGATACGGCGCACCTGGTCGATGCGCCCGCCCGCGAGACACTGGAAGATCGCATTATGCTCGCTGTCGACGGGCAGGATCGTCGCGCCCGACTTGCGCGCAGCCGCGGTCATCAGCTCGCCGGAAGACACGAGCGCTTCCTTGTTGGCAAGCGCGACGTCGGTTCCGGCTTCGAGCGCCGCCATCGTCGGCGCCAGCCCCGCGATGCCGACGATCGCGGCCATTACGAGATCGGCCGGACGCCTCGCCGCCTCGACCAGCGCATCGGCGCCCGCCGCGGCTTCGATGCCCGCGCCCGCAAGCGCCTCCTTGAGCGCGCCGTAAAGCGCCTCGTCGGCGATAACCGCGATATCGGGGCGGAATTCCTTCGCAAGCTTCGCCAGTTCGGCGACGTCGCTGTTGGCGGTCAGCACCCCGACCGCCCACGCCTCTCCGTCGCGCCGCACAAGGTCGAGGGTCGATTGCCCGACCGATCCTGTCGCACCGAACAGCGAGAGGCGGCGCGTCATCTCAGCCCGCCGCCCGCACGGCGATCTGCCCTGCAAACGCCAGCGCGCCGAGCAGCAGCGCGACCGGCAGCACGCCGTCGACGCGGTCGAACAGGCCGCCGTGGCCGGGGATGAGCTTGCCCGAATCCTTGACCCCCGCGCGGCGCTTCATCCAGCTTTGCGCGAGGTCGCCGAGCTGCGCGAGCAGCCCCATGAACAGGCCGATCCACAAAGGCACGCCGACTATACCCGCGCGGTCGCCGATGGTGGCGCTGGCGATCAGCGCCGCGATCATGCCGCCGATCAGTCCCGACCAGGTCTTCGACGGGCTGATCTTGGGCGCAAGGCGCGCGCCGCCAAAGGCGCGACCGGCAAAATAGGCGCCGATATCGGTCGCCCAGACCATGCCGAAGACCCAGAGGGCCGCGGTAACGCCCAGATGATCGCGAATGAACCACAGCCCTGCCATCGCGCCGAGGACGAGCACCGGGCCGAGGATGTTGAGCGCAGTCTTGGTCCCGCCGCCCAGCGTCATCCGCTTGACGAGCTGAAACCATTCGACGAGGACGAGCGCACCGCCAACAAGCAGTAGCAGACCAAAGGCGATGCCGCCGAACCACAGTGCGGTGCCCGCGATCGCGAACAGGATGATCGCCGATCCGATCCGCACCCACAGGTCCGATTTGCCCGCTGCCGCCATGCCCTAAAGTCCCCCGTAACGGCGATCGCGGCGCGCAAAATGGTCGAGCGCCGCTTTCAGATCGGCCGGTTTGAAATCCGGCCACAATTTGTCGGTGAAATAAAGCTCGGCATAGGCCGACTGCCAGAGCAGGAAATTCGACAGCCGCACCTCGCCCGACGTGCGGATCAGCAGGTCGAGCGGCGGCATGTCCGCGGTATCGAGGTTCGCCTCGATCGCATCGGCCGTGATCTCACCCGATGCGGCCGCAGCGGTCGCCGCGCGCACCAGCTCGTCCTGCGCGCCATAGTTAAGCGCGACCGCGAGCGTCGTGCGCTTGTTGCCCGAGGTGCGTGTCAGCGCATTTTCGATCAGCGCGACGACATCGGGTGCAAGCGCGCGCCAGTTGCCGATGACCTTCAGCTTCACATCGTTCGCGGCGAATTCGTCGAGGTCGGACAGGATGAAGCGCTTCATCAGCCCCATCAGGTCGTTGACCTCTTCCTCGGGCCGTTTCCAGTTTTCGGAACTGAAGGCGTAGAGCGTCATCGCCTCGATGCCGAGGTCGCCCGCGGCGCGCACGATCGTGCGCACCGCCTCGACCCCGGCCTTGTGCCCGGCGACGCGGGGCAGCAGGCGCTTCTTGGCCCAACGGCCATTGCCGTCCATGATGATGGCGACATGGCGTGCGCCGTGGCTGGCGGCTGGTGTCGTCATAATCTGTACAAGGTCCCGGAAACCGACCGATCCACTAGCCCAGGATTTCCTTTTCCTTGGCGGTCGCCGCGGCATCGATTTCGGCGATCGTCGCGTCGGTCAGCTTCTGGACTTCGGTTTCCGACCGCTTGCGATCGTCCTCGCTGATTTCCTTCTTATTCTCATCGGCCTTGAGGTTGTCCATGCCGTCGCGGCGGACGTTGCGGACCGCGACGCGCGCCTTTTCGGCATATTGGCCGGCGAGCTTCGACAACTCCTTGCGGCGCTCCTGCGTCATTTCGGGGATCGGCAGGCGCAGCATCTGACCGTCGACGATCGGATTGAGCCCGAGCCCGGCCGAGCGGATCGCCTTGTCGACGGGGCCCACGTTCGACTTGTCCCACACCTGCACCGACAGCATCCGCGGCTCGGGCGCGCTGACCGAGGCAACCTGGTTGAGCGGCATGTGGCTGCCATAGACCTCGACGGTCACCGGATCGAGCAGCGCGGTGTGCGCTCGGCCGGTGCGCAGACCCGCGAGGTCGCTCTTCAGCGATTCCACCGCACCGTGCATACGGCGTTCGAGATCGGCCTTGTCATATTTCGCCATCTGTCTTTCCTCTCTTATTCTGTTCAGGCGGCGTCGCCGACGACGGTCGAAACACCCTCGCCCGCCAGCACGCGCGCCAGATTGCCGGGTTCGCGAATGTTGAACACGACGATCGGGATATGATTGTCACGGCACAGCGCCACCGCGCTCGCGTCCATCACCTTCAGATTGTCGGCGAGCACGCGGTCATAGCTCAACGTGTCGTAACGGACCGCGTTCGGATCCTTCTTGGGATCGGCGTTATAGACGCCGTCGACGCTCGTGCCCTTCAGCAGCGCGTCGCATTTCATTTCGGCGGCGCGGAGCGCGGCACCGCTGTCGGTCGTAAAATAGGGCGCACCGACACCTGCGGCAAAGATCACCACGCGGCCCTTTTCCATATGGCGCTCGGCCCGGCGGCGGATGACGGGTTCGCACACCTTGTCCATCTCGATCGCCGACTGGACGCGCGTTTCGACGCCAAGCTGTTCGAGCGCATTCTGCATCGCCAGCGCGTTCATCACGGTTGCGAGCATCCCCATATAGTCGGCCTGCGCGCGGTCCATGCCCTTGGCAGCGCCCGCCATGCCGCGAAAGATGTTGCCGCCACCGATAACAAGGCAGATTTCGAGCCCGCGGCCCTTCGCTTCCTTGACCTCGGCGGCCATGCTCGCGACCGTTTCGGGGTCGATCCCAAAGGGGCTGGAACCCATTAATGCCTCGCCCGACAGTTTCAGCAATATACGTTTCATGCCGGGCAGAGCCATAGTCGGGGGAACCTTATGTAATCGATGAATAAGCGAATGGCGCGCACCCTAGTCAGAGTACGCGCCATTGCCAAGCGGACTGCGGCGCCGCAGCGCTGCAATCGCGCGTATCTTTTATCAGACGCCAGCGGCCGCCGCGACTTCCGCCGCGAAGTCGCTTTCTTCCTTCTCGATGCCTTCACCGAGCTGGAAGCGAACGAAGCCCTTGAGCGTGATCGTCGCGCCGACATCCTTGCCGGCGGCGGCGACGACTTCGGCGACCGGGGTCTTGCCGTCCATCACGAAGAGCTGCGACAGCAGCGCATTTTCCTTGCGGTACTTGGCGATCGCGCCGTCGACCATCTTGCCGACGATTTCGGCGGGCTTGCCCGACTGGGCTGCTTTTTCTTCGGCAATCGCACGTTCGCGCGCGACGAGGTCGGCGTCGAGGTCGTCGCCGTTCAGCGCCAGCGGGTTCGCCGCGGCCACGTGCATCGCCAGCTGTTTGCCGAGCGGTTCGAGAACGTCGGCGCCGGCGGTCGATTCGAGCGCGATCAGCACGCCGATCTTGCCCATGCCGGGGGCGGCGGCGTTGTGGACGTAGCCGGTGACAACGCCCGAGCCGACCGAGACGACCGCGCTGCGGCGCAGCGACTGGTTTTCACCGATCGTCGCAATGTTGCTGGTCAGCTTTTCCGCGACGGTGCCACCGGTCGGATAGGCCGCAGCGTTCAGCGCGTCGATGTCGGTGATGCTGCCTGCAAGCGCGACTTGCGTCACGTCGCGGACGAATTCCTGGAACTGCTCGTTCTTGCCGACGAAGTCGGTTTCGCTGTTCACTTCGACGAGCGCGCCCTTCGCGCCCTCGGTCGCAAAGCCGACGAGGCCTTCGGCGGCGACGCGGCCAGCCTTCTTGGCGGCGGCGGCGAGGCCCTTGGTACGCAGCCAGTCGATCGACGCTTCGATGTCGCCATTGTTTTCAGCGAGCGCCTTTTTGCAGTCCATCATGCCTGCGCCCGTGCGGTCGCGCAGTTCCTTGACGAGGGCGGCCGTAATCTCAGCCATGGGATATTCCTTTCAAAAGGGGCGAGCCCATCTGGCCCGCGGGACGCCCGCGCGCATGGCGGGGCGATAAGTCAACGGGATGACAGGGACGGCGGCCACTGGAAGCAGCCCGCCGTCCCGTCATGCCCGAGAGCGATTATGCGTCGCTCTGACGTTCGGTTTCGGCGGCAGCTTCGGCCGGGACCTGTTCGTCCTCGGTCACCGGAGCGGCGGCTTCTTCGACCAGAACGGGTTCGGCGGTCGGCTCGACAGCAGCGCCAAGGTCTTCGCCGCGGTTGGCGCGGGCCTGCTGGCCGCCACGCGTTGCCGCCTGGGCAACCGCATCGCAGTACAGGCGGATGGCGCGCGCGGCGTCATCGTTGGCCGGAACCGGGAAAGCGATGCCGTCGGGCGAGACGTTCGAATCGAGGATCGCGACGACGGGGATGCCAAGGACGTTGGCTTCCTTGATCGCCAGTTCTTCCTTGTTCGCGTCGATCACGAACATCACGTCGGGGATGCCGCCCATGTCGCGGATGCCGCCGAGCGACATTTCGAGCTTGTCGCGCTCGCGCGTCTTGTTGAGCACTTCCTTCTTGGTGAGACCCGAGGTGTCACCCGAAAGCTGCTCTTCGAGCGTCTTGAGGCGCTTGATCGAGTTCGAGATCGTCTTCCAGTTGGTGAGCATGCCGCCCAGCCAGCGGTGGTTGACGAAGTGCTGACCCGAAGCGCGGGCCGCATCGGCGATCGGCCCCTGCGCCTGGCGCTTGGTGCCGACGAACAGGACCTTGCCACCGGCCGCCGACGACGACGCGATGAAGTCGAGTGCGCGCGCGAAGAGCGGCACGGTCTGCGACAGGTCGAGGATGTGGATGCCGTTGCGCGCGCCGAAGATGTACGGCTTCATGCGCGGGTTCCAACGGTGGGTCTGGTGGCCGAAGTGGGCGCCAGCTTCGATAAGATTCTGCATCGTGACGACAGGTGCCGCCATAGTCTTTCTCCTTCCGGTTAGTCCTCTGGAAAGCAAGAACCGAGGCATCCGCTTGAGGATGATCCCGGCACCGGTATGTGCGCCTTCCATGTGGAATGGGCGGCCCGTTAGCGGGCTTGGACGCCAAAAGCAAGGGCAACGCGTACATTTTCGGGTTCAACCGAAGCGGGCCGCAGACTCAATTCGGCGACAAAGCGACTCCGTTCGTCGCAAAATAGTTGAGAACAAAACAAGAACATGGAACAAAAGAACCATGGAAACCGTCGCTGGTTAATCAAAGGTTTCGCATACGAAAGCCGAAAGGACAAGATCATGGTTCAGGTCGCAGCCGCTCTCCTCTTCGCCCTCGCCGCCGGTCTCGGCGTCACGGTGATCCTGGCCATGCTCAAGAATAACGAGAATGCGATTCTCTCGGCGCTCCTCGGCGAAGGCGCCTTCCCTGCCGATGCTGCGCCGCAGCCCGGACCCGCATCGCAGACGGTGACGCTGCGCCGTTCGCGGGCGCGCCGCGATGCCTCGCGCCCCGTTCGCGCCGCGGTTCGCATGCAGCCGGCGCTCAGCCGCGCCGCCTGACCTTCGCATAGCTTGCGATGCCGAACGGCAGCAGCACGAGGTAGAGCGCGCACACCGCGAGCAATGTCTGCCACGGCGCGGTGACGAGCGCCGCGCCGAGCAGACCGACGCCCGCGAGCGCGAACAGCCGCCACGAGCGACGGAGCCGGATAGACGACCAACTATAGGTCGGGATCGCCGAAATCATCAGCATCGCGACGCCGAGCGCCCAAGGCATGACGACATACCATTCGCGGAACAGGTCGTTGCCGGTCACCAGCCACAGATAAACGGGCACGAACGACAGCCCTGCCCCCGCCGGTGCGGGAATGCCGGTCATGAAGCCCGCCGACTTGTGCGGTTGAAAATCGGCGTCCATCCGCGAATTGAAGCGCGCGAGGCGGAGCGCGCAACATACCGCGAGCGCCAGCGCCGCGGTCCAGCCGAATTTGGGCGCGTCGGCGAGCGACCAGAGGAACAGGATCATCGCCGGCGCGACACCGAAAGCGATCACGTCGGACAGCGAATCGAGTTCGGCGCCGAATTTGCTCTGCGCGCGCAGAAGCCGGGCGATGCGCCCGTCCATACCGTCGAGCACACCGGCGACAATGATCATCGTCACCGCCGCGGCCCATTCGCCGCCGATCGCGAAGCGGACGCCGGTCAGCCCAGAACAGAGCGCGAGGATGGTGATCGCATTGGGCGCGAAGGCGCGCAGGCTGAGCCCCGCGATGCGGCGCCCCGCCGCATCGGGCGTCACCTGTCCGTCGTCGATCGGCGGGCCGTCCGCCACCTTATTGTCCGATGCCTTCGATCGTCTCCGCCGTGCCGATCCGCGCCACGACGGTCTCGCCCGCCAGCGTGCGCTGTCCCAGCAGCACCTGCGGGGTCGTTCCCACGGGGAGGTAGACGTCGACACGGCTGCCGAAACGGATCAGGCCGACGCGCTGGCCGGTGGTAAGTTCGTTGCCCATCGTGACGAAGGGCATGATGCGCCGCGCGACGAGACCCGCAATCTGGGTGAAGCCGATGCGCACGCCATCGGCGCGTTCGACGACGAAATGCTGGCGCTCATTCTCTTCGCTCGCCTTGTCGAGGTCGGCATTGAGGAATTTGCCGGGAATATAGACGAGCTTGCGCAGCGTCCCCGCGACGGGGGTGCGGTTGATGTGGACGTCGAAGACGCTCATGAAAATCGATACGCGCAGCATCGGCGCAGCGCCCAGCCCGTCGGCCCCGGCGATCTCGGGCGGCGGCGGCACTTCGGCGATCTGGGTGATCAGCCCGTCGGCGGGCGCGACGATCACATCGCTGCCGGCCGGGGTCACGCGAACCGGATCGCGGAAGAAGGCGCCGACCCAGATCGTCAAACCGAGCATCAGCCAGCCGACGATCTCCCAGCCGAGCAGCCAGAAGCAGAGGGTCACGATACCGGCGATTAACAGGAACTTGCGGCCTTCGGGATGAACCGAGGGCCAGTGCCATTTGATGCCGCCACCGGGACGGTTCGAGGATATGATATGGGACATGGGCCGATCTTCTAGGGTGCCGCTTCTATACTGACAATGGATAAGGCGCCGCGATCGTTGCCATCCGGGTACGAACGCGGTTGCGACGGGGCAGTTGATCAATCGCCCCGCTTTGCCTAAGGCCCGCTGCAACTCCGACTCCCCAAGGAAAAAGGCTGAAAGCATGGGCAAGATCAAGGTAGCCAACCCGGTCGTCGAACTCGACGGCGACGAAATGACCCGGATCATCTGGCAATGGATCCGCGAGCGGCTGATCCTGCCTTATCTCGACATCGACCTTCATTATTACGACCTCGGCATCGAGGAACGCGACCGCACCGACGACAAAATCACCGTCGAAGCCGCGAACGCGATCAAGAAATATGGCGTCGGCGTGAAGTGCGCGACGATCACCCCCGACGAAGCGCGCGTCGAGGAATTCGGCCTGAAGAAGATGTGGAAGTCGCCGAACGGCACGATCCGCAACATCCTCGGCGGCGTCGTGTTCCGCGAACCGATCGTGATGAAGAACGTCCCGCGCCTCGTTCCCGGCTGGACCGACCCGATCGTCGTCGGCCGCCACGCGTTCGGCGACCAGTATAAGGCGACTGATTTCCGCGTCCCCGGCCCCGGCAAGCTGCGCCTGGTGTTCGAAGGCGAAGACGGCACGCTGATCGACGAGGAAGTGTTCCAGTTCCCGTCGTCGGGCGTCGCGATGGGCATGTACAATCTCGACGATTCGATCCGCGACTTCGCGCGTGCCAGCCTGAACTATGGCCTCGCGCGCCAGTGGCCGGTGTATCTGTCGACCAAGAACACGATCCTCAAGGCCTATGACGGCCGCTTCAAGGACCTGTTCGAAGAAGTGTTTAACAACGAATTCAAGGCAAAGTTCGACGAAATCGGCATCGTCTACGAACACCGCCTGATCGACGACATGGTCGCCTCGGCGCTGAAGTGGAGCGGCAAGTTCGTCTGGGCCTGCAAGAACTACGACGGCGACGTCCAGTCGGACACCGTCGCACAGGGCTTCGGCTCGCTCGGCCTGATGACCAGCGTGCTGATGACTCCCGATGGCCAGACGGTGGAATCGGAAGCCGCGCACGGCACCGTGACGCGCCACTACCGTATGCACCAGCAGGGCAAGGCAACCTCGACCAACCCGATCGCGTCGATCTTTGCCTGGACCGGCGGCCTCAAGCACCGTGGCAAGCTCGACGGCAACGCCGAGCTGGTCAAATTCGCCGACGACCTCGAAAAGGTCTGCGTCGCGACGGTCGAAAGCGGCAAGATGACCAAGGATCTGGCGCTGCTGATCGGTCCCGACCAGAACTGGCTGACCACCGAAGGTTTCTTCGAGGCGATCGTCGAGAATCTAGAAGCCAAGATGGGCAGCTGATAACAACCAAAAAGGTTGGGTTAGACGTCTAGCCAATCGGGGCCGGCCTGCATAAGGTCGGCCCTTATGGTATCGGAGACAGAAACCTCGCTCATCGGCGACGCGCTGGTGGTGCTGGGCGCCGCAGGCGTCATCATCCCCGCGTTCGCGCGCTTCCGGATTTCGCCGGTGATCGGCTTCATCCTCGTCGGCCTGCTCGTCGGGCCATCGGGACTGGGGTCGCTGACCGGCGACTACCCCTGGCTGCGCCACCTCACGATCGGGTCGGCCGAGGAAATCGCGCTATTTGCCGAACTCGGTATCATCCTCCTGCTCTTCTCGATCGGGCTCGAACTGTCGTTCCGCCGCCTGTGGCAGCTTCGCAAGCTGGTGTTCGGGATCGGCGCTGCCGAACTGACCCTGTGCGGGCTGATCCTCGGCACCGCGCTGCTGCTTGTCGGCAACCTGTCGACCGCTGCCGCCTATGGCCTCGGCATCGCGCTCGCGCTGTCGTCGACCGCCCTCGTGCTCCCCATCGCGGGCACCAAGTCGGCGGTCGGCAAATCGGCCTTTTCGATGCTGCTGTTCGAGGATCTGGCACTCGTCCCCATCATATTCATCCTCGCCGCCCTGTCACCCGCCGCCTCGGGCGACAGTGCCGAATTGCTGCTCACGACGCTGTGGCAGGGCGTCGTCGTCGTTGCCGGCCTCGCGATCGGCGGCTGGTTCCTGCTGCCGAGGATCTTTGCGCAGGCGGCTCGCGCGAAGGACCCCGAACTCTTCCTCGCCGCCAGCCTGCTCGTTGTCATCGTCGCGGCGCTTGCGACCGCCGCGGTCGGGCTTTCGCCGATCGTCGGCGCACTGCTCGCCGGCTTGATGATCGCCGAAACCGAATATCATAACGAGGTCGAGGCGATTACCGCGCCGTTCAAGGGGCTCGCGCTCGGGGTGTTCCTGATCAGCGTCGGCATGGGGCTCAACCTAAAAACGATCGCCGCGCTCTGGCCGCAGCTGATTGCCGCCGTGATCGGGGTGGTGCTCGTCAAGGCGGTCGTCACCGCAGCGCTGCTCCGCTTTTCAGGGGTGGCGCGGCGCGGCACCGCTGCCGAGGTCGGCCTGCTGATGTCCAGCCCCTCTGAAACCACGCTGATCGTGCTCGCGACCGCACTGCAGGCACAGCTTATCAGCCGCACCACCGCCGAATTCTGGCAGCTGGTTACCGCGATCGGCCTGACGATCACGCCACTCCTCGCGCGGATCGGCCACGACATGGCGCGGCGGATCGAAATGCGATCAGGCGACGCGCAGACCGAGGAAACGCCCGAGGGCCGCACCGTGATCGTCGGCTTCGGCCGCGTCGGCCACACCATCGCCGAACTGCTGCGCCAGCACGACCGGCCCTATATCGCGGTCGATGCCGACATCGACACTGTCGCCGCGGCGCGGCGCGACGGCTTCAGCGTCCGCTTCGCCGACGTCGCGCGGCCCGGAAGCCTCGACCGGCTGGGGATCGAAAGCGCCAATGCGATCGTGCTGACGATGGACGACCCGGTGCAGCAGCTGCGCATGACGCGGCAGCTGAAACAGAAATATCCCGACCTGCCCGTGATCAGCCGTGCGCGCGACGCCGACCATGCCGCGGCGCTTTATCGCGCCGGCGCCAACGACGCCGTCCCCGAGACGCTCGAAAGCTCGCTGCAACTCGCCGAAGCGGTGCTTATCGACCTCGGCGTCGCGATGGGTCCCGTGATCGCTTCGATCCACGATGTGCGTGCGAAGATGCGCCACGACATCATGACCAAGGGCGAACTCGATCACGAGCCGCGCATTCGCCGGACGCGTCCCCCGGCGGCTTAGCGCGACCGCCTTAGCGCCCGCCGACCGGCGCTGCAGCGGCGGGTGCCGGTGCCGCGGCGCCCAGCGCCGACGCATCGGCCAGCGTCATCCCCTTGGGAAGGATCGCCAGCGACCATTGGCGCGCGGGGGTCAGATATTGGCGTGCAAGCCGCTGGACATCGGCCGCGGTGACCGCCGAAATATCGTCCTGGATCGACAGCGCGGCGGCGGCAACGCGCGGGTCGCGCGTCGCACCTTCGAGCAGGAACATCCAATAGACATTGCCCGTCGATGCCCGCGCGACCTGTTCGCGGATCGGCACGGCGTTGCGCGTCAGCTCGTCGGCGCTGACCGGGCGCGCCACGAGGTCGGCGGCGATGTCGCGGGCGATGCCATAGAAGCGGTCAAGATCCTTCGGCGCGAGCAGGCTGCCGACGAGCAGGTAACCGCCGCTGTCGAACCCGGTCGGCCAATGACTGTCGACGACGGGGCCATAGCTTGCCCCCTGTTCGGCGCGCAGGCGATCGAACAGGCGATCATTGAAGATCGCAGCCAGCACCTCGAGCCCGCGCGCATCGCGCAGGTTGGCAAGGCCGCCGCCGGTCGGCCAGGCCGTCATAGCAGCAGCCTGCCCCTGTTCGCCGCGGTGATAGGCAATCTCGGGCGCCGTCACATGTTTGGCGAAATCGACGCGCTGGCCCGCGGGCGGTGCCAAGGTCTGGCGCGGCGGCAGCGCGCCGAGTGTTTCCGCAAGGATCTTCTTGTAGTCGACGGTTTCAAGATCGCCGAAAATCTGCACCTCGATCGGCCCGCTGGCGAGCCGCGGTTCCCAGAAAGCGCGGAAAGCCGCCGGCGTCAGCGCCTCGATCTGCGCCTTGTCGGGTGCCGCCCAGCGCGCGTCATTATTCGTCAGCCAGCCGCGCAGATTGCGGTCGAGCACCGCATTGGGCGTGGCGTCGTTGAGATTGTATCCGGTGAGATAGCCGATCCGTAGCCGCTCGATCGGTGCGGGGTCCCAGCGCGGCTGCGCCAGCTTGCCCGCCATGAGCCGCATCTGGTCAGCGAGGTCGGCGGGCTTGCTTTCAGCCGACAGTTCGAACGCATCATCGTCGATCGCGAAGTTCATCTGGATCTGCCGCCCGTTGGTGAGCTGGTCGATCTCATTCTGCCCCCACGGCCCGATACCGCTCGCGACGAGCGCATAGTCGCCGGTCCACAAAAGGTTCGGTGCATCGGCGGCGACGCTGCGATTGCCGGTACCGAAGCGCACGTTGACGCGCACCTTGCCGGGCTCGACCTTGTTGTTCGACACAAGCGCGGTCACGCCGTTGGCGAATTCGATCCGTTCGGCGCGGAGTCCGAGGATCGGATTGGTCGAGGTAATCGTCCCCGGCTGACCGACTGCTGGAAGCTGTTTGAAATCGGCCTTCACCGTCGCCAGCCGGTCGTCGCGCGCCGTCACCGGCGCTTTCAGCGCCGCGAGCACTGCGGCGTCGCCACCCGCCGCAGTCGGCGCCGTCAGCACGACGCGCGTCACGGGCGCGGCAAAGATCGCCTTGCTGATGTCGAGCATCACCTTCGGCGTCGCCGAGGCGCGGATCGCCTTGAACATGTCGACCTGCCCCTGTGGACTGGTCACCGTTTCGTTGATGTCGACCGCGCGCACCATGTCGTCGGCCAGCCGCGCGCCGGGCTCGTTGCGGGCATTTTCGAATTCCTTGACCAGAAAAGCCTGTATCTCATTGGCTTCGCGGTCGATGTCCGCCTGCGACGGGGGGTTTTTCGTGGCGTCGGCGATCACCCCGCGCACGTCGGCGAGCGCCGCCTTCCAGTCGCTCAAGGGAACGATCGACGCCATCGTCACATCGGCGCTGCGACTGACATATTCCTGCTCGACCGTCGCGACGAGATAGCTGCCCCCGCTGCGCGCACGATTCTCCAGCCGGCGGTTGACGAGCGCCTGCGCGATGAATTCGAGGTAGAGCCGCCGCGTATTTTCGACCGTGTCGACGCGCTTTTTCCAGGGCCGCACCATCGCCAGCGTCAGCGCGAGCGGCTGGTTTGCCTCGACGATCTCGCGCGCGGCGGGCTGCTTGGGGTCGGGCTTGCCGAAATCGGGATCGGCGGGATTGGGGCCGTCGGCTTTCCAGTCGCCATAATATTTCGCGACCAGTCCGGCGAGCACCGCCGGATCGGCGTCGCCGACGATCACCACCACCGCGCGGTCGGGGCGATACCAGCGATTATGGAACGCACCGACCGACGTCGCGCTCGCCTTCCCCAGCGAGGCCGTCGTGCCGATCGGCGAACGGTCGCCGAGCAATTGCCCCGCAAAGAGATGGGCGTTGGTCGCGTCGCCGATGCGCTTTTGCGGCCCGTCGGATTCGCGCAGTTCCGACATCACCACGCCGCGTTCGGCGGCGACCGCCAGTTCCGAGATACGCGGCTCGCGGATCATGCCCGACAGCAATTTCATGCTCTCGTCGAGATTGGCTGCGGTGACGCTGGGCAAGTCGAGCTGGTACACCGTCTGCGTGGGCGTCGTCTGCGCATTCGAATCGCTACCGAAGGTCACACCGAAGCGCTGCCAGATGCGCTTTGCCTCGCCGTCGGGGATATGTTCGGACCCGCGGAAGGTCAAATGTTCGAGGAGGTGCGCATAGCCGCGCTCCTTCTCGGTTTCGAACATCGAACCGACGTCCATGCGGACACGGATCGACACCTGCCCCGGGGGCACCCCGTTGTTCCGGACCGCATAGCGCACCCCGTTGGGGAGCACGCCGAATTGCCACGCAGTATCGCGGGGGATGTCGCTGCCGACATAGAGCCAGTCGCTGTTCTTCGCCTGGCTTTGCGCTTTGGCGACCGGAGCGCCGGTCTGCGCGTCGGCCGCAAGCGGTACCAGAAGCAGCGCGGCGGCGCCGGCGAGAAGAAGCGAGGGAGCAAAACGAAGCGGCTGGCGCGCGGGAGAATAGAACATTGGTCCATCTTATCGCCTTCGAACCTTGCTGGCCACTGAACTGTCACACCGCCGCGCTTGTCCTCGGCGCCGCCGCAGCTTAGCCAGATGCCATGGAGACACCGCCCCCACCCGCCGCCCCGCTCGCCGCGCTGATCCAGATGACGAGCGGGATCGACCCCGCCGCCAACCTGCAGACGATCGACCGCGCGATGGGCGAAGCCGCCGCGGGCGGCGCGGCGATGGCCTTCCTTCCCGAAATGTCGCTGCTGCTCGACCGCGACCGCGCGCGATCGGCGGCGCACATCGCGCGTGAAGCCGATAGCCCCTGGCCCGCCGCGCTCCAGGCGATGGCGCGGAAACACGGGTTGTGGCTGCATTCGGGTTCGATGCCGCTCCTCGCCGACGATGGCGAACGGCGGGTCAATCGCAGCCATATCATCGCCGCCGACGGCAGCATCGTCGCGCGATACGACAAGGTCCATATGTTCGACGTCACCCTGCCCTCGGGCGAGAACTGGCAGGAATCGGCCGCCTATGCCGGGGGCGATACGCTTGCGGTCGTCGACACCCCGCTAGGGCGGCTGGGGCTCAGCGTCTGTTATGACCTGCGCTTTCCCGAACTCTATCGCGCGCTGGTCGACCGCGGTGCGACACTAATCGCGATTCCTGCTGCCTTCACCGTATCGACCGGCGAGGCGCATTGGCACGTCCTGATGCGCGCGCGCGCGATCGAGACGGGATGCCATGTCGTCGCAGCGGCACAGTGCGGCACGCACGCCGACGGGCGGCAGACCTATGGCCACAGCATCGCGATCGATCCGTGGGGCGGCGTCCTCGCCGATGCCGGCGCGACGGGCAGCACAAGCGACGAAAGCTATGCGATCCGGCTGGCCCCGATCGACAGCGCCGCAACCGAACGCGCGCGGCAAGCAATCCCGCTCGCACGGTCGCGCGCCATTCGGAACCTCGATATCTGATTGCCAAGCGGCCGGGTCATCCCCCGGCCGCGGACAGGGCTTGCCAAGGGCAAGGCCTACTGAAATCGCCGGCTCCAGACGCACAAAAGGCCCCGAGCGAAGCTCGGAGCCTTTTGGTATCGGTATCGATCAGCCGTCGATTACGGGCTGGTCGGCGAATCGTCGTCGTTGTCCGACGCGATGATGATGCCGCCAACGACAGCAACGAGAGCGAGGACAGCGATGATCCAGCTGGTGCTGCCTTCGAGCTCGCTCTGGCCATCAACGGCCGAAGCTGCATTGGCTGCGGGAGCGGCCGACGCCGCAACCGGCGCCGCGATCATCGAGGTCGCTGCGAGAGAGATCGCAGCCTTCTTAAGCAGGTTCATCATTTTCTCCGTCCACTGGATTAGTCTTGTCGAATCACACCAAGGGAAAATCCCCCGGTCTGCTTCTGCCCGGCCTTCTTAGGCACAGGCTTCAGCAATTGCAACGACGTTTTGCCCTAGTCCGCCAATTCTTAGCAAATTGCTAAATAGGGAAAAAGTTGTTCGCCCGAACGCCGTTTATCCGCGCCGTACGCGATCGAAGCTTTCGCTCGTGACGGGGTATCCCAGATGCGCGGGAATGCACAGATGCGTCCCGTCGTCGCGCTCTTCGACCCACGGCGTGATCAGTTCGACCGGATACTGGCTGGAGTGCGCAGAAAAGCCCGAAAAGTCGGCAACTTGCGCGAGGCGCTCGAGGTTGCGGCGGGTCGGGAAAATCACCGACACATCGCCCCGGTCGGCCATCGCCAGCGTGTCTTGTGCGCTCGCCCAGAAAATATGGCTGTGCTCGGCTTCCTCGACCGTCAGCTCATGACCGTGCGGCGGCGCCGCCACCGCATAGAATCGCGTATCGAAGGTCCGCGCCTCTTTGAAATTCGGGCACCAGCGCGCGAAGGGAACGAATGATTCCAATGCGATTCGGTCGCCCCGCGCCGCAAGGATGTCGGAAAGCAGGGTCCCGGCGAGCAGCGCCTGGCGCACCCCCGCAACATCGTCCTCCGCCAGCCCGGGCCAGCCGACCGCGAGCCCCGTTTCCTCCAGCGTCTCGCGCAGCGCGGCGACGCGACCGGCACCGTCGGCGTCATCCACACCAAAGCCGTGCTGGCGCGCCACCAGATAGTCGTCGGGATCGACGCGGCCGCCGGGGAACACGACCGCACCGGCTGCAAACGCCATCGTCGTCGACCGCTTGACCATCAATATCTCGTCGGCTCCGCCGTTTTCGGACGGGCGCATGATGACGAGCGTCGCGGCGGGAATGGCGCCCTCAGGCAGGTTCGCTGGCGGGGCTGACGGCGGAATATTCTGGGTCATGGTACAGGCGATAACCGCGCTGATCCGCCTTGTCATCTCGCCATTGCGGGCAGGCTTCGGCGGGTGCAAGATGCCGGACAGATCAACGGCGGGGAGCAGGGCTTTGGGAATCGTCGAGATTTTGGGCGTCGCGGGCAGCCTGAGCCTTTTGGCCGGTTGGCGGCTTTACCTCACCATATTGGCGACCGGGATTGCGATGCACTTCGGCTGGCTTCCGCTGCCCGAACATCTCGCGGCGCTGCAGGTGCTCGCCAACCCTTGGGTCCTCGGGGTCGCGCTGGTCGGCACGCTCGCCGAATTCCTCGCCGACAAGATCGCCTGGGTCGATTCGATCTGGGATACGGTGCACAGCATCATCCGCCCGCTCGGCGGCGCGCTGCTCGCACTCGCGCTCGTCGATTCCTCCGATCCTGCCTGGCAGGTGATCGCCTTCCTGCTGGGCGGCGGCGGCGCCTTGCTGAGCCATGGCGCAAAAGCGACGACGCGCGCGGTCGTCAACGTCAGCCCCGAACCCTTCAGCAATGCGGCCGTTTCGACCGGCGAAGATGTCGCGACGGGCGGCCTCCTCGCACTCGCCATCGCCTATCCGCCGCTCGCGATCGTCATCGCGATCCTGCTCGCGGTTGCCGCCGTCGTCGTGATCGTCGCGCTGCGCCGCCTGCTCCGGAACATCAAGGCGACGCTCAAAAAGGCACTCGGCGACGAACCGCCCGGCGACGCTTAGCAATTTGGCAATATTCGCTTTATAGCCTGCACGAACAGGGGGGCACACTGACCCGAAAGGGAGTGAAGTCTTATGCCCCCGCGCCCCCAGCCGAAGCCGGTGCCCCTTCCCCTGCGTCGCAAGCATATCTGGCTTTCGACCGTCGCCGGCCTCGCGCTGGGACAAACCGCCCCCGCCCTCGCCCAGTGCGTCTTCACGCCCACCGCCGGCAACGACGCGCATGTCTGCAGCAGCGGCACCTCGCCCGGCGGCCTCAACGACCCGGGCGGCAACAACCAGCTGACGTTCCCCGCGGGCGGCTCCGGGACCATCGCCGGCAATGTGACGTTCGGCGCCGGCGCCGATACGATCGCGATGGATTCGGGGCGCATCGACGGATCCGTCGACCAGGGCAATGGCGGCGACCGATTCCGGATCGGCGCGGGGACAGTCGCCGGACAGGTCCAGCAGGGCGAAGGCGTCGATGATTTCGTGATGACAGGCGGCGAGATCAATGTCCTCAATCAGGGCGGCGCGCTCGACACCTTCCTCATGTCGGGCGGCCGCATCGTCGACGCGTTCGACGATGGCGACATCGCAAGGATGACCGGCGGGCGGATCGGGCGCGTCAACATGAAGCTGGCCGACAATTTGTTCGACATGTCGGGCGGCACAATCGACCGCAACCTCGTCACCGGCTTCGGCAACGAAACCATCATCCTGTCGGGCGGCACGATCGGCGGCAATATCAGCGTGTCGGGCGGCACCGACAGCGTGACGATCACCGGCGGGTCGGTGGGCGGTGACGTGCTGATGAGTGTCGGCACCGACCGCTTCGTCTGGGACGGCGGCGGCGTGGTGCACGGTACGGTCGACCTGGGCGGCGACAATGACAGCGCGCGCCTCGCCGACCTGACCGCCGCGAACCTCGGGCGGTCGCCTCGGATCACCGGCGGCGAAGGCAATGACGCGCTGGTTTTCGACAATGTGACGACGGGCGGCATCGCGCGCTTCGACGGCTGGGAAAGCATTGCAGCAACGAACGATAGCGAACTGACTTTCGATGGTTTCCTGACACTCGGCGATGCCGGAGCGGGCACCGGCCGCTTCGAACTCGACGCGTCGAGCTCGATCTTCGGCGGCGGGCTGCAAGGCGGCATCGCCGCCTTCGCCGCAGGCCAGCGTGCGACGCTGGTCAACGCCGGGCGGATCGACCTGACCAACGGCGGCAATATGCCGGGGGACAGCTTTACCGTACGCGGCGATTATATCGGCAACGACGGCCTGCTTTTGATCGACACTGTGCTCGGCAATGACGCTTCGCGGTCGGACAAGCTGGTGATCGACGGCGGCAACGCATCGGGCACGACGGGGGTCACCGTGCTCAACGCCGGCGGCACCGGCGCGGTCACGGCGCTGAACGGAATTCTCGTTGTCGAAGCGATCAATGGCGGCACGACCGCCAGCGGCGCCTTTGCGCTCAACCATCGCGTCGCCATCGGCGCCTATGAATATTTCCTGTTCCGCGGCGGCACCACGACCGGGACGGGAGAGAATTGGTATCTGCGCTCAACCTTGCCGCCGCCCCCCGCGCCCGCGGCGCCGCCGCCGCCCGAACCCGCGCCCGCGCCCCCGGTCCTGACCCCGCCGCCCGCGCCAGCGCCCGAGCCGCTCCCGCCCGAGCCGCCGGCACCCCCGCCGCCGCCCGTGCCCGATCCCCCGCCACCTCCGCCCGAGCCGACGCCGGTCGATCCCGATCCGGTCGACCCCGCGCCGCCCGTGACGGTGACCGATCCGCCGCCGCCGACGACGCCCGCGCCGCCACCCGCGCCCGCGCCCGAAGCCCCGCCCCCGCCCCCCGAACCGCCCGCCGAGCCGGCGCCGCTCCCTTCACCCGACCCCGTGGTCGTGGTCGAGCCGCCGACCCCGGACGCCACGCCGGTTGTCGCCGAGGCTGGTGAGGCGGTTCCGCTCTACCGCCCCGAAGTGCCGGCGTTTGTCGCCGCGGTGCCCGTCGCGCATCATCTCGCCGCCGCCACGCTCGGCACCTTCCACGAACGCCGCGGCGAACAGGCGCTGATGCGCGGCGGCGGCATACTTCCGTCGACCTGGGGCCGGGTGTTTGCCGAGAATAGCGAGATCAAATGGGACGGCGCCGTCGCCCCCTCGCTCGACGGTGACCTCAGCGGCTTCCAGATCGGCCAGGATTTTGCCGGCTGGGGCGAAGATGGCGGCACCCATATCCGCCTTGGCGCTTTCGTCGGACGCGCGTCGACCGATGGCACCGTCCGCGGGCGGGCGCTCGGCTGGAACGACCTGACGGTCGGCCAGATCGACGTCAAGGCGACCAGCCTTGCGGGCTATGCGACGCTGGTCGGGACAAGCGGCTGGTATGTCGACGCGGTCGTGATGCACAGCTGGTTCGATGGCGAAGCGGCCGCGAGCAGCGGCGAAGCCATCGACGTCGATGGCAAGGGCTGGGCCGCATCGCTCGAAGCCGGGTATCCGATCGCGCTGTCGAACCGCTGGACGCTCGAGCCGCAAGCACAGATCGTCTGGCAACGGATCAAGCTCGACGACCGCGCCGACGCCTTTTCGACGATCGATTTTGCCGCGGGCGATTCGCTCACCGGACGCGTCGGACTGCGCTTGCAGGGCGAATATGGCGCGATCCAGCCCTATCTCCACGCCAGCCTGTGGCACGGCTTCTCGGGTGAACAGGACACGCGCTTTGGCGCCGATCCGATCCGCACCGACCTCGACCGAACCGAGGCCGAAGTGGGCGCCGGGCTGATCGCACGCCTTGGCGACAGCGTCGCGGTGCATGTGAAGGGTGATTATGGCTTCGACGCCGACGGACCGCGCAGCCGGCGTTACGGCGGCACCGTCGGGGTAACGATCCGCTGGTAGGGGTCAGGCCGGGAGCAGCGACTTCAGCGGGGTTTCGGCGTCGGCGAGCTGTTCGGGCGTCGCGTGGAGGCCCGCGGTGACGATCATCCGCCCCTGGACATAATCCTTGGTCGCGTTGACGCAGTCGATCGCGATCACCCGGCCGGCTTTCAGATAGACGACCGAGAAGCTGCGCGTAGCGGGGTCCCCGCGCAGCACCGCCTGATCGTGGCCGGTCGAGAGCCCCGCGGTCTGGAGCTTGAGGTCATATTGGTTCGACCAGAACCACGGGATCGCATGATAGGGCGCCTCGTCGCCGACGATGCCCTTCGCAACGACATTCGCCTGGTCATTGGCATTCTGCACCGATTCGAGGCGGATCACCGCGCCCTCGGCGAAGGAATTCACATGCGCCGCGCAGTCGCCGATCGCATAGATGTCGGGCAGGCTCGTCTTGCATAGCGCGTCGACCAGAACCCCGTTGCCGCCTTCGGCGCCCGCCGCGACCAGCGGCTCGACCGCCGGCACGATGCCGATACCGACGATGACGAGGTCGGCGGGTATGACCTCTCCGTCGGCAAGCCGTACGCCGGTAACATGCGTCTCGCCTTCGATCGCATCGACGCACACGCCGAGCCTGAGGTCGACGCCATGGTCGCGGTGCTCCTTTTCATAGAAGCGCGACAGGTCCGGGCCAGCAACGCGCGCAAGCACGCGGTCGAGTGCCTCCAGCAGCACGACCTTCTTGCCCGCCTTGCTGAGCACCGCCGCCGCCTCGAGCCCGATATAGCCGCCGCCGATCACAACGATCTGCCGTGCGGTGTCGGACGCCGCCTTCATCGCGTCGGCATCCGCGCGCGTGCGCACACCCTGCACCCCGCGAAGGTCGCCGCCCGGAATCGGCAACATGCGCGGCGCGCCGCCCGTGGCCCACACCAGCTTGCCATAACCGATCGCCTCGCCCGCGTCGGTGGTGACTTTATGGCCGACCGGATCGACCGCGACGACGCGTGTGCCGAGCAGCATCGTCACCTCGCGTTCGTCCCAATATTTCGCCGGACGCAGCTGGATGCGTTCGAATTCCTTCTCGCCCGCGAAATATTCCTTCGACAGCGGCGGGCGTTCATAGGGCAATTCGGGTTCGTCGCCGATGATCGCGATGCTGCCCGCAAATTTCTGCGTCCGCAGCATCACCGCGACCTGCGCGCCGCCATGGCCCGCACCCACAATCACCACGTCGAAATCCATCGCCTTCGTCTCCCGTCGCTTGTCAGCGTGGCCCTTGCACGCACCGCGGGGCGAGGCAAGCTATCGCCGCATCGCATTGCGCAAAGAAAAACTTGAAGTCAGTGCTGCGCGGTCATGCCGACAGGTCGGCGAGCCATTCGGCGATCATGCGGCGTCCGGCCGCAACCGCCGACGGACCGAAGCGCCGATGAAGCGCGCGCATCCCGTCGGGGCAACCGCCCGCTTCGGCCAGCGCGTCGGGCCATTGACGCAGCCATTCGTCGAACCGCGGGTCGAGCCCCATTTCTCCATGGAATTGCAGCGCCAGGATATTGCGACCGCGGCGAAAGGCCTGGTGACGATAGCCGGGGGTCGATGCCAGCAGTTCGACATCGCCGGGAAGGTCGAAGGTATCGCCGTGCCAGTGAAGGACGGGAATATCGGCGAGGTGGCGCAGCGGCGAGTCGGCGTCGACGAAACTCAGCGGATGGAAGCCCACCTCCTTCGCCGGTCCGGGATAGACGCGCGCGCCCATCGCCGCCGCCATCATCTGCGCCCCGAAGCACACGCCCAGCGTCGGCCTCCCAGCATCGAGCCGGTGGGCGAGCCGCCGCATCTGGCACGCGATCCACGGATGCTGATCCTGCTCATACACCCCCATCGGACCACCCATCATGATCAAGAGGTCGGGTTCGCGCAGATCGACCGCAACAAAACCCGGATCCGCGACGTCGATGCGATCGAGTTCATACCCCGCCGCCTCGATCGGTTCGCGATAGCCTGCGATCCCCTCATGGGGGACGTGGCGGATGATGAGTCCCTTTTTGCGGGTCGGCTGGCTGGACATATCGGGCGATGAACGGAGTGGTTGCTGCGCTGTTTCGAACCTGCCCTGTCTAGCCAAACAGAAGCCCCGCTGTCACTCTACCAAAGCAGTAGAGATACTGTTGCGGCCCGTAGCTGAGCTTGGCTCCGTTCGCTACGGGCCGCCATTGCCCTAGGCGGCCAGTTCTTCCAGCTCCGAACCGGTCACCGCGACGACTTCGCCGAGCTTGGCCGCGATCGTTGCCGCCTGCCGCGGGTCGAGATCGCACACCGTCACCTCGATCCGCATATGGCCCGGCAGGACGTGCATTTTCATTTCGCTCGGCACGATCGACCGCTGCGCGAAATAGCCGGTCACGCGAAGCAGCGATTGCGGGTCGAGGATCGCGTCGATCCGGAAGCGGTGCATCAGGCGGCCTCGCGCTGCGCGCCCGCGATGACCTCTTCGGCCATTTCGTCGGCAACGAGCGCGGGCGAGCGCCCTTCGCGCGCCGCGCGTTCGAGCAGCGCGCCGACACGCGGCGCGATCGCCGCGACGCGCAGCTTCACATCCTCCTCGTCCTCGCCCAGATATTCGGCCGACACGTTGATGATCCCGCCGGCGTTGACGACATAGTCGGGAGCATAGACGATGCCGCGTTCGAGCATCAGCGCGGCGACATCGGGTGTCGCAAGCTGATTGTTCGCGGCACCGCAAACGACTTTTGCTTTCAGCTTCGCGACCGTCTTGCGGTCGAGTGCGCCGCCGAGCGCGCAGGGCGCAAACACGTCAGCCTCGACCGACGCGATATCCGCAACATCGACGACCGCCGCGCCATATATTGCCTTCAGCCGATCGCGGCGCGACGGATTGACGTCGGCGATGATCAGGTGCGCACCGGCTTCGGCAACCCGGCGGCAAAGGTCGGCGCCGACATTGCCGGTACCCTGCACGGCGACGGTCAGCCCCGACAGATCACGTCCCAAAGCAAATTCGGCCGCAACCTGCATCGATTCGAACACGCCCCTCGCGGTCCACGGCGACGGGTCGCCCCCCGCGCGCCCCGCCACCGCGGGCAGTCCGGCGACATGCCGCGAGACCGAAGCGACCTCCTGCATATCCTCGACCGATGTACCGACATCTTCGGCGGTGACGTAGAGGCCGCCCATATTTTCGACCGCCCGGCCGAACGCACGGAACAGTGCCACCCGGTCAAATTCGCCTTCGGGACGCCGCAGCACCGCCTTGGCGCCGCCGAGTGGCAGGCCGGCAAGCGCATTCTTGTAACTCATGCCTTCGGCAAGCCGCACGGCATCGCCGAGCGCCTGCTTCATGTCGGGATAGGACCACAGACGACATCCCCCTGCCCCCGGGCCGAGGGCCGTCGAATGAATCGCGATGAAGCCGTCGAGTCCCGCCTCGAGGTCATAAAGGCGCACGCATTCGAGCGGTGGGGCCAGGCGGGCAAGACGGACAACCATGAAACACTCTCCGCTGGATGAGAGCGGCTTGTCGCATCTTTGCCTTGGGCAAACTTGATCGCATTTCGGCAACACGGATCAATAAATGGATGTTACAACCCAAATATATCCATTATGAGGATGAAATGACCGATCTTGATCCCTTCGAGATGAAAATTCTCCGCGAACTGCAGCGCGACGCGAATCAAACGACGGCCGAAATCGCCGAGCGCGTCGGGCTGTCGGTGTCGCCCTGCTGGCGCCGCATCGATCGCCTCGAGCGCGAGGGCTTCGTCAAGAAGCGCGTCGCGATCGTCGATCGGCGCAAGGTCGGGCTCAACGCGCACGTCTTCGCGCAAGTGAAGCTCAACGCGCACGGGCGTGCGAATCTCGACGAGTTCAGTGCAACGATCCAGGGATTTCCCGAGGTGCTCGACGCCTATGTCCTGATGGGCACCACCGATTTCATGCTGCGTATCGTTGCGAAGGACATCGACGCCTATGAACGTTTCTTCTTCGACCAGCTGAGCAAATTGCCCGGTGTGCAGGAAATCAATTCGACGGTCGCGCTATCCGAAATCAAGTCGACGACAGAACTGCCGCTCGGCGCGGATTAGGTCGGCCTCCGCACGCGCCTCCCGCACAGCAGGGACAGGAAAGAAACCGAACGCCGAATCTTGCGCAAGGACGCTTGTTTTCCCCCCAAGGCGCTGATAGAGGCGCCCATCGTTGCCGCTTTAGCTCAGTTGGTAGAGCACATCATTCGTAATGATGGGGTCACAGGTTCGAGTCCTGTAAGCGGCACCACTTCCTCATATTTCCAATTACTTACCATGGCGTCTCGCTGCCGTTTATCGCGCCCGCATAACGTGCTGAATGCGGCGTTTACTATCGTCATGAAAAGAATCCTCATCCCGCCGCGGCAAATGCGGCAGCATGAGAAAGAACGCCCATCTTGTCGCTGGCGAGTCCCGATGGCTTCCTGTCTCCATCGCGATTGCCGCCGCCGCGCTCACGCCGGCGGCCGCCCATGCTTCGTCGAAACTGGTCAACGACCGGTCGTTGCCGGTCAGCAAGGCCCCGTGCCCCGTCGCGTCGGCGGCGCGAACCGATGCCGTGGATATGCTGCTGGGCGGTGCGCCCAGCGCGCTCGATCGCATTCGCGCCGAACAGGCGGGCACACCCGTCGCCGCTGCGCCTTTCGCGGCCCCGGCCCCCGTCACCGCGAACCTTGTTGCTTTCCCGGCGCGCCCGACGCTGGAGCCGGCGAGCCGCGGCCCGATTTCCTTCGCCTTGGCCGATGTCCGGAACTGCGATGCCGCAGCCGCGCTTCCCAACCCTTCGTCGATCGGCGAAGCATTCGCCGCCGTGGCCGATACCGACCCGACCGCCGAACTCGGCACCCGGGCTATCCCGGTCAAACGGACACGCTTCGACGACCGCTGGGACCATGTCCGTCGCGCCGCGCCCGCCGGGCTGATGCAGGCGCAGTTGCGGCGGGCAAATGCCGCGCCGGGGATCGGCGAAGCCGACCTGCTCGCGCGCGTCAACCAATGGGTCAATCGCGAGATCGCCTATGTGAACGACGACCGCAATTACCGCCAGCGCGACTTCTGGGCCACCGCCGAACAGACGATCGCGCGCGGCAGCGGCGACTGCGAGGATTTTGCGATCCTCAAGATGCAGTTGCTCCGCGCGGCGGGGGTCGATGCCGACCGGATGAAGCTCGTCCTGCTCCGCGACCTGGCGGCGAACAGCGATCATGCGTTCCTGCTGGTGCAGACTGCATCGGGGAAGGTCGTGCTCGATAACATGACCGACCGCCTCTACGACGGCAGTCAGGGTAATTCGGTCCGGCCGGTGCTGTCGTTCAGCGGCAACCAGCGCTGGGTGCACGCCTATCGCGGCACGCAGCCCGCACCTTTCGCCACCCCGATCCCGGCGTCGCGCAAATCCTTCACGCTGGCGCTCAATTATCAGCGTTCGGTCAAGGCCGACCCGCTCACCTTCAAGACCGGCTTCAGCAAGTAGCTCAATACCGATTTCTTGCCCGTCACGATCTCGACGTCGCAGAGCATGCCGGGGGTGATCGGAAGGCGGCGGCCGTTTGACGTCAGATAGCTGTTCGTCGTTTCGACGACGACAGTGAAATAGGCCTGCCGTTCGACCTCGTCATAGATGCTGTCGGCCGAAACGCGGACGACGCGGCCCTTCAGCCCGCCATAGATCGAGAAGTCGTAGGCAGTCACCTTCACATTGGCGGGGTCGCCGACCTTGATGAAGGCAATATCGCGCGGCGTGACGCGCGTTTCGATGAGCAATTTGTCGCCGAGCGGCACGACCTGCATGATCTGCTCACCCGCGTTCACGAAGCCGCCGACCGTGTTGACGAGCAGGTCGTTGACGACCCCGCGCGTCGGCGAGCGGATTTCGGATCGCGCGAGCCGGCCTTCGGCGCCGCGGATCGTTTCTTCGTTGACCGCCATCTTGGTGGTGAGCTGGCTGCGTTCGTTGAGTGCTTCCTGCTGGAAATCGAAGCGCGCGCGCGACACTTCGGCGCCCGCCTCGCGCACCGCGGCCTGCGACCTTGAAATCGCCTGTCGCGCTGCGGCGAGCCGGCCCTGGATATCGACCACGTCGCGCTGCGCGGTCAGGAGCTCGGTCTGCGGGACCACGCCCTTCGCCGCGAGCGGTTCGAGCATCGCAACCTGCTCGCGGGCAAGACGCAGGCTGCTTTCGAGCGACGAGGCGGTGGCCTGCGCTTCGCCCATATCGCGGCGGCGCTGTTCGACGCCGGCCGACAAGGCCGCGAGCTGGCTTTGCAGCGACGAGCGCCGCACCTCGGCAAGGCGCGCTTCATCGCCACAGCTCGCACCGACGCACCCGGCCCCGCTGCCGCCTTCACCCGCAAGGCGCGCGGCGCGCTGCGCAAGGCGGGCATTTTCGGTTTCAAGCTGGCCGAGTTCGGACTGCGACGTCGTATTGTCGAGGCGCACGAGCAACTGCCCCTTGCTCACCGTCTGCCCCGACCGCACCAATATTTCGCGGATCGTCGACGGTTCGGCCGACTGGATGATCTGGACCTTCGACGACGGGATCACCCGCCCCTGCCCGCGCGATACTTCGTCGACGCGCGCGATGCTTGCCCACAGCAGGAACAACACAAAACCGGCGGCAGCCGCCACCATGATCTGTTCGCTTCCGCGAAGGCGCTGCCAATATTTCACGATCGACATATTATTTTCCGGGCTGGAGTTCGGGCGTGACGGCGGGGCCCTGCTGGCTGGTCAGGCTGTCGAACCGCGATTTGCTCTGCGTCGGGTCGGGGATGTTCGGCACCCAGCCCTTGGTGACGTCGACACGGCCGCCGACGTCATTGTCGGCGCGATGATCGGTCGGGTCGCGCGGCGGCGGGACGCCCTCGACCGCGATCGCTTCGCCCGGCAGGACCGTCGCAAGTGCCGTGCCGCCCTGGTAAAGCTGGCTGAAAGCGGGAATAAATTCAGCGCCGGCATAGGCATCGGAAAAAGCGCGCGGCTTTCCCCACGACCCCGGCCAGCGATAGAAGATATGCGCACCGATCTGCTCAATCTTGGTCAGCTTCGGCGCCCAGCGCGGCAGGACATAATTGGCGTGATAATGCGTGGCCATCCCGACGCTCACCTCGACATGGCCGGACAGCGCGGCGCGCGCGATTTCGGCCGAGCGGCGCCACAGCGCGGGCACCGGTGCGCGACGCATCGACCCGTCGCACGCAAAGCTGAACTGGCAGCCGGGGCGCGAGCTGCCCTGATAGATCACGCCGCAGACGGTGTTCGGATAGGCAGGATGCTTCATCCGGTTGAGGATCACCTGCGCGACCGCGGCCTTACCCGCATCGGATTCGGTCGCCGCCTCATAATAGATCGCCTGCGTCAGGCAGCGCTGCGCATTGGTCGACTGGGCGAGCGAGATGGTCGGCATGATGAAGGGCCGCGCCGCCTCGACGGGCAGCGTCGAAACCGGCAGCAGTGCATTGCGCGCGACCGCGTCGGCGCCCTCGGCAGCGGGGACGACCGAGTCCGTCTCGGTCTCGGTGATCAGCTTCGCGATTGCCTTCTTCTTTGCCGCCTTGGCGGTTTCGGCGGGATCCGCGGTCCAGCTCGCGACCACACCTTCGACAAAGCGCGCCAAGCGATCGTTCGTCGACGCAAAGAGGATCGCGGCGGCTGCGACCGCCAGACCCAGCAGCACGAGCTTGAGGTTCTTCGGCGAACCCTGCCGTCCGTCCGACCATGGCGCATCGGCGCTGGTGGCGCCGTCGCGCCCGATGTTGAGCTCTGGGATCATGATGTCGGTTCCTTGGTCGATCGCGCAAGCACTTCGGCGCGCGGGCCGTCGGCGACGATCCGGCCGCCGTCGATCACGATGATGCGGTCGCACATCTGGAGGATCGCCTCGCGGTGGGTGGCGATCACGACCGTCTGCGATTTCGCGACAGCGCTATCGAGCGCCTGGATGAAAAGCCGCTCGCTCTGCGTGTCCATCGCGCCCGTCGGTTCGTCGAGGAACAGCAGGCGCGAGGGCGAAGCGAGCGCGCGTGCGATGGTCAGGAAGCCGCGCTGGCCGCCCGAGAGCTGACCGCCGCGTTCACCGGTGCCGCGATCGAGCCCGGTTTCGTCGCGGCCCATGAAGCGGTCGGCGCCGATCGATTGCAGCGTCGCGAGCAATTCGGCGTCGGACGCCGCCGGCGCGCAGTATTGCATATTTTGCTTGATGGATCCGCTGAACAGCACCGCGTCCTGCCCGACGAAGCGGAATTGCGAACGCAGGTAGATCGGCGAATATTGGCGGCTGTCGAGCCCATCGATGAAAATATTGCCCGCCTCGGGTGCATAGAGCCCGCACAAAAGGCGCCCGAGCGTGGACTTGCCCGATGCGACGCGGCCGACGATCGCGATCCGTTCGCCCGCCTCGATCTTGAGGTTGATGTCGGTCAGCGACGGAGCCGAGGCGCCCGGATAGGTGAAGGACAGTCCCTCGACGACGGTATGCCCCTTGTCGATCGTCAGGTTCAGCGCGCTGCTGCCCATGCGGCGTTCGTCGTCGGCGACGATCATCTGCTGGATGCTCGCCATCGTGGTCAGCGCCTGGCGCCCGCGCGTCATCAGGAAGGCGAGCTGGCCGACCGGGGCCATCGACCGGCCGGCGAGCATGACGATCGCAATGATCGCGCCCATCGAAATCTTGCCCGCGTCGAACAGGTAGAAACCGCCAACGACGAGCGCAAGGCTGGAAAATTGCTGGCCCAGCGTCGCGAGGTTGATTGCCGCGGCGCCCGTCCGGCGCATCGTCGCCTGCGTCCGCGCGCTGGTATCGACCATCCGGCGCCATTGACCGAGAACCTGCCCTTCGGCGGCGCAACTCTTGATCGTCTCGGCCCCGCCGATCGCTTCGACGAGCATCGCATGCTGGATGCTCGCATCGGCCTGATTGTCGAGCGACGCCTGTACCATGCGGCGCTGGAGGAAATATCCGGCGATGCCCATCACCGCGATGATCGACAGCGGAACGAGCGCCAGCCAGCCCGCGAGCACCGCGATCATGATCAGGAACAGCACGAGGAAAACGACATCAACGATTAGAACGATCGTCGTCGAGGCGAAGAAGTCGCGGATGGTTTCGAATTCGGAGACGCGCCGCGCGAGCATGCCGGTGCTGCCGCGGCGGTCGGCGAGCGGCATGTTCAGCACTTTGGAAAAGATCTTCTCGGACAATTTGACGTCGAGTTCGCGGCCAAGATCATCGAGCAAGGTCGAGCGCGCGAGGCGGAGCGTGAATTCGACCGCGAAGGCGAGCAGCGCGCCGACCGCGAGGACCCACAGGCTCGATACCGCCTTGTTCGGAATCACGCGATCATAGACGTTCATCGTGAACAGCGGCAGCGCGAAGCCGAGCAGGTTGATCATCAGCGCTGCGCCGAGCACCGGATAGAAGGAGCGGCGCATCCGCCGGATCTCGCTCCAGAACCAGTGGCGCTTTGCCTGTTCGTCCCACGGCCTTTCTTCGGCGCGGATCGCGGTCGGATCGGCGGCGACGCCCACCGCCTGCCCGGCATAGCTTTCTTCGACTGCCGCTTCGTCGGCCCAGACCGGGGTGTCGGCCCCGGGCTCCCAGACGAGATATTGCTCGTCCTTCGCCTCGAGCAACACCGCGCAGCTACCGTCGGTGCGGCGGACAATCGCCGGCAGGTCGCGCGCGAGCTGCCTGACCTTGCGTGCGGGGAGCCGTTCGTTGTTGATGAAGCAGAGGTCGAGCGCGGCTTCGGCCTGATGAAAGGGGAGGAAGCCCCTTTCATCGCGCGCGAGCGCCGAGAGCGCGCCGCGCTGGAAATTCTGGCCGAAATGCTGCGCGACAAAGAGGATGCAGGCGATCAGCGGATCGCCCGGCGCCTCTTTACCGATACGCGCAATGGAGGATTGACCCTGTACCATATTGAAATTTTCTACTTAGAATCAATCCACTAACAAATTATTGCGGGTAACGGCGACGTTGCAGCTCGGCCGGGGCCGGCGGGCCGTAACCGACCTGCTCGCGTGCATAGACGCGGCGCGATTCGGGCGCGGTCAGGTTGAACGCCTCAAGCAGGCTGTTCGTCGATGCCAGCACCTGGTAGACGGCGAACATCTCCGAGAAGCGCGCCGTTTCGGCGCGCACCTGCACGTTGAAACGCGTGTTCTGCGCATCAAGCACGTCGAGCAGCGAACGGCGTCCGATCGTGAATTGGTCACGATAGGATTTGAGAAGTTCGTCGGTCGACCGGCTCTGGTCGACGAGGTCGCGGAAAACCGCAGTCTGCGTTTCGCGGCTGTTCCACGCGCGGCGCGTATCGGCCTCGGCATTGCGTTCGGTTTCATGGAGGCGGAAACGGCTCTCGCTCGCGCGGCGGACCATCTCCTGATATTTCGCGCGGTTGATGCCGCCGTCGAAAATATCCCAGCGCAGGACGACGCGGCCGAGCAGGTCGTTCGTTTCGCCGCGGAAGGCGTCGATATCGTCGCCGATCCGGCCCGACAGTTCGAGGCCGATCGTCGGGGCGAAATCGCCCTTCGCCTTCTTGGCCTCGGCGTTGGCGGCATCGACATCGGCCTGTGCTTCGAGCACCTTGGGGTGCCGCGACCGCGTCAATCCAACGGCTTCGCTCAGGCTGACGGGCAGCTTTTCGGCCATCGCCGGCGGCATCTGCACATCGTCGACCTGAAGGCCGCTCAGTGCGAGCAACTCGATCTTCGCGTTGACCAGCGCCTCCTTGGCTTCCGCGACGCGTACGCTCGCCGCCTTTTCGCGTTCCTGCGCCTGTTGCACGTCGGCGATGCTGATCGACCCCTTCGCCGCGCCTTCCGACAAATCCTTCACGAGGGCGTTGTGAAAGCTCATATTGTCTTCAGCCGCCGCGACGACCCGCTGTTGCAGCAGAACATCGAGATATTGCCGTGCGGTCTGCAGCGCGATGAACTCCGACCGTTCGAGCACGCGCAGCGCCGCGCCGTCGACGCGCGCTGCCTGACGGAGCTTTTCGCCATTACGGCGGCCGAAGTCGATCAGCGTCTGCTCCGCGCGGATCGAAGCTTCGACCGGATAAAGCTCGTCATTGGCGATGCCGAGATTGCGGCGCGTCGCATTTTCGAGCCGGCGGACCCCCGCCGACATTTCGAGCGTCACGCGCGGCAGGTACAGGCCCTTCGCCTGCTCGAGTTCGAACTCGATCGCCTGCTTGTTCATTTCGGCCTGGTTGATCTGCGGATTGGAATCGATCGCGACCGCCATGACATTTTGCATGGTGGTCGGTTCGGCCCAGGCCGCGCTGGCGAAAAGGGATATGGCGAGTGCCGAGGCAAAGCCTGCGAGCTTATGTTGCGCTTTCATCACTGTCCCCCATTCACTTCGACTTCAACGCGCCGGTTTTCCGGTGTGCGCTGGCCATCCACTGTCTGAATACGCGGCTTGCGTTCGCCCATGCCCGACACCGCGATGGCGTCGGCGGGAATGCCCGCGCCGCCCATCATGTCGGCGATCACGCGCGCACGGCGGAGCGCGAGCCCCTCATTATACTGGTCGGAACCCGACCGGTCGGTGTGCCCGACGACGGTGAAGCTGCGCCAGCCGCACCGCGCGCGGTTTTCGGCCATGAAGGCGACCGACTGGCTCGCGTCGGCGGGCGCAACGGTCGAATCCCAATCGAAATAGAATGTCGAGGCAACCACCGGCGGGCAGTTTTCGGTCGTCGGCGGCGGAGGCGGCACCAGCGGGGTTTCGGGCGCCGGCTGCGGCCCGCGGGTCATCATGCCGTAAGCGAAATCGCAGCGACGCAGGCTCTCTGCGTCCTTCGTGTTCGACTTGAGGTAGCCGAGCGCGATCCCGCAATGAACCTTGGCTTCCGAAGCCCAGGTATAAGCGTTGCTGTTCGCCGCCACGACCGAACGATCGGTCGTCAGCGCCAGCGCCGCATCATAGCGGGTCCGGACCTCGGTCTTGAGCTCGCCGATCGGTCGATCGGCGAGCGCCTGCGCCAACGCGCTCCCCGGCTGGGCGAAAGCCAGCGCGGCGATCGCCCCCGCTGCCCATTTTGCCGATTGATGTGCCATGCTGTTACGCCCTCCCATTATGCAATTTTGATCCACTGGTTTTTTAAGTGCCCGATCAGGCCGCCGCCATGCTGTGAAGATCCTGTTCCAGCGGCTGGATCGGCGCGTAAGCCGCTCCCGACGCCACCTGCTGGTCGAGGAACTGCGCGAGGTCGAAACCCTGCGCTTCGCCCGCCGCGACCTGTACCGGCGCGCCGCCCGTGACCGCATCGATGATGTGATCGATGGCGTTGCCACCCTCCAGCACCTCGGCGAGCACCGCTTGTGCCGCCGGATCATGTGCTGCGGCCTCGCCGCCCGCGGCAGCAGCCGGCGCCTCGCCGAGCGCCAGCAGCCCGTCCATCGCGCCCGCATCCGACGGCCCATGGTCGGCAACGATGTCGAACAGCGCATCGGGCGCGCTGCCGTCGTCCGATTGGTCGGCGGGTTCGCCCGCGCCGCTGTCGTTCGCATCGGCGATCGCAGCCGCGCTTGCATCGTCGGCGTCCGACGTGGTCGAATGCTCCGCGGCGGCGGCATCCTTCGGTTCCGCCGCAACGTCGCCGGCCGGGCTCGATTGCACCTCGACCTGTGTGCCGTCCGTCGCCGGCGTGACGCTGGCTCCGGTATAGGCAACGACCGACGTGTCCTCCGCCGCGAATTTCGGCGCAGTGCCGTTATCCTGCTGGACGTCATGGACCATTGCGACCAGCGAGGCTGCGACCAGCGAGCTGGTCAGCGCCTGGTTGCCCTGCGCGCGCTGGACATCCTCTGCATCGCGCGCGGCGCTGCGAGTTCCGAGCTGGGTATCGAGCTGGGCTTCGATATATTCGCCGGTCGACCCATCGGTCCGGGTGAAGCTGCCGCGCGCCGTCACGGCCTGGCCATCGATCGTTTCGTCAGTCGAAACCGCGCCCGTCGCGATCGAGACGATGCCATGGTCGGCAAGGCCCGAAAGCTCGCCCGCATCGCTCACTCCGTCGGCGTTCGCATCCTGCCAGACCAGCAGCTTTGCGAAAGCGGCGTCGTTCGCGTCGATCACGCCGTCGCCATTGTCGTCGAGCGACGCCAATGCCTCGGTACCGTTGGCGAATTTGCCGCCGCCGAAGCCGGGCGTAAAGATTTCACTTCCGCTGTCGATCGTCCCGTTGCCGTCGAGATCGACCGCGAGAATGCCGTCGTTCGACGAATTCCATGTCACACGGTCGACGATGCCGTCGGCGTTCATGTCGAATAGTGCCGATGCACCGAACGCATAGCCATCGCCGGTCAGGTCGAGGATGATCGGATCGGCGGCATTGTTATAGACGACGATGTCGTCCGCCCCGATCTGGTTAAGCTGCGCCAGCGTCGTGACATTGTTGAGCGTCGCAACCCTCACGCGATTTCCGCTGTCGTCCCAGTCGGTATCGAACCAGATCTCCCCGCGACCCGTCGTCGTGTTGAACACAAGAATATAGGAATTCTGGGAGTTATTGCCCCCCGTATTGGCGAGGATATTCGCTTCCGTCAGGCCGCCCGTAATGGCGATCACCTTCGCGTCGTCGGCCGCCAATATGCTGGTGATCCCCGCACGCGAGACGAAGTCGGCCGCGTTGAGCGCAGCACCCGCCGCAGTCCCGGTCGTCGAACCGAAATTCACGCTGCCGCTACCGGTCGACCCCGTGTCGAGGAAACCGATCTTGTCGGTTCCGTCGGTGTAATCGGTGACCGTGTCGGACCCGTTGGTCGTGCTGCGGAACCGGAACTGGTCCGCCCCGGCGCCGCCGGTCAGCGTATCGTTCGCGGTGCCGCCGACCAGCGTATCGGCAAAGCCCGAACCCGTAATGGTGAAGGCCTCGCTCTGGTTCGAGAGATTGATCTTCACGCCCGCCGCCGCACCGGCTGCCGAGATCGCCTCGACGTTGGTGAGGGCCGCGTCGCTCAGGCCGTTCAGGTCATTCGACGTCGAGGTAAGCGCGATCGTGTCGGTGCCCCCGCCCAGATTGATCGTGCCCGAACCGATCAGGATCGCATCGAGCTGCGCCCCCGTCAGGGTGATCGTGTCTGCGCTGCCGCTACCGGACAGGCTGCCCGTTTCGGTGTTGCTGACCGTCGTGATCGCGGCGCCGGAGATATTGACAGCTCCGCTGACGTTGACCGTCAGCACGTCGCTGCCGCCGCCGGCGAGGTTGATCGTGCTGAACGCGGCCCACTGCTGCGCCGACATCGTCACCGTGTCGCTGCTGCCGCTGCCGGTCAGCGTTTCGACGCCGACGATCGTGCCGGTCGCGAAATTGACCGTGGTCTGGTTGGTCAGGACGATCGTGTCGGTGCCCGCACCGCCATCGATATATTCGCCCGCGCCGAAATTGCCGTTGGCGAGATTGAACGTGTCGTTGCCGCCCAGGCCATACATATAATCGCTGCCGTTCTTGCCGACGAGCGTGTCGTCAGCCCCGTCGCGACCGACGAGGATGTCGTTTGCGCTGGTACCGTTGAGCGTGGCGTTGCCCGCCTGCGCGCGGTTGACCGTGACCCGCGCCGTATCAGTCGGCGTGGTCGAGTAGAAGAAACCGCCGCCATCGACGTCATTGTCGGTGAAGGTGAAGTTGCCGCCGCCGCGCGTCACGCTGGTCGCATCGGTGACATTGCTGGCGCCCCCGGTGATCACCGTCCCCGCCTGGTCGTTCGCGAGCAGTGCGGCTTCGGCGATCTGGATCGCCGCGCCCGAACCGCTGGCGTTGGTGATGACGATATCGGGGTTCGCGATCGTCCCGCCGCCGGGTCCGCCGCCGTCGACCACCGTCACGGTGAGCGTCGAGCCCGCGGTGTCGCCGTCGCGGTCGACCACCGTATAGTTGAACACCTCCGATCCCGCGGTCGGGGTGTCGTCGGGCGCATAGCTCCAGATTCCCGTCGCGAAATTCAGGGTCAGCGTCGCGCCCTGCGGCGTCGTGGCCGAGAAGCTGTTGCCGCTCAGCGGCCCACCGCTGGACCGTGTGATGGTGTTGTTTCCGTCCCACGTATAGGTGATGGCACCGACCGTGATCGACTGGATCCGGCCGCCGTCGCCGCCGAAATTGTCGTTCGCGTCAAGATCGCCGCTGACCGGCAATGCAACCACCGCGTCGAGCAGGGTCTGGACGAGGTCGTCGAAATCGTCGGCGCGAAGGACCGCGCCCTGGCCGTCGACGTCGATATCCTGCAGCGGACCGTCGCTGATGCCGTTGCCGACGCCGATCGCGGTGACATTGACACCATTGTTGTTGACGAAATTATTCCACGCCGTCGCGGTCGCCGAATTGAGCGCATTGCCCGATCCGGTCCCTTCGTTCGGATTGCCGTCGCTGAGGAAAAAGACCTGATTGCTGGCGGTCGGATCTGCCGAATAGACATTCAGCAACTCGTTGATACCAGCAGAGAAGTTGGTGTTCGAATTGAGCGGGCGCGTGCCGCCTTGCGACGGATTGAGCGCATCGAGCTGCTGGATGAAGCTGACCGGGTCGGTGAACGGCCCCCAGCTTGTCGCGGACGATGCAAAGCCGACGAGCCGGATCGACACATCGCCGCTCGAGCTGCCGAACAGCGCCAGCCCGGCGTCGCGCACGGCGTTGAGCATCGTGTTCAGTTCGGCGGTATCGATGCTGCCCGAGAAGTCGAGCACGAAGGCCGCGTTGAAGTCGAGCGTCGCCTCGGTCGTCGTACCCGAATCGGCGGTCACCGTCGGGCCGTCGTCCTTGAACGTCAGCCGGTCGCCGAGGTTGATCGTCGCCTGCGCGCTGTCGCCGTCGCCGTCGGTGATCGTGCCGGTCAGCGTGATCAGGTTCGCCGCAGCGAGCGATTTCGCATCGTCATGCGCCGCGCCGGGGCCGCCATCGGTATCGTGCGCGATCGCGCGGATCTGGTCGAGCGTGATCGTACCGCCGGCGTTGACCGAGACCGTGAAGACCGTCGGGCCACCATTGCCGGCGGTCGCCACCACCTGATTGCCGACGAGGGTCAGCACCACATTCTGACCGGTGGCCGTGTCGACAAGACCCGTCGATCCGGTATTGATGCCGAGCGTGTAGGTCACCGCTCCGGGACCGTCGGCGCCGAAGTTTGTCGTGAACACGGCCGCGCTGACGGCGTTGGTCGTGAAGTCCGATTCATCGACGGTCAGCGTCGGAAGCGGCGCCCCGACCGCGATCGACGGGCCATCGTCGGCAAAGCGGATATTGCCGCCAAGGTCGACGAACGCGGTGCTTGTCCGCGTATCGTTGTCCGCGTCGGTGATCGTCGCGGTCCCGTTGAGGCGGACGAGGCCATCCGCGAGCGTCGCGAACTGATTGTCATAGGGCGCGGCGGTGCTGCCGGGCGTCGCATGGTCGATTTCGGCGAACTGCGTCAGCGTCACTGCGCCCGTCGTCGTATTGGCCGCGAGCGAGAAGATGATGTTCGCAGTGCTCACACCACCCGAAGTCGTCGCGGTCGAACCGACGATCGAGCCGTCGGGCTGCGTGTAGAGGCGGATCGCGGCGCCATTGCTTGCAAGGCTTGCGAGGCTGCCGTTCGCGACCACGAGGCTGAGCGCATAGCTGAGCGTCGTCGTGCCCACTCCGTCGGCGCCATAGGCCGACGTCAGCGAGAAAGCGCCGCCAAAGTTCGCCGTCGAGGTTGCGGTGTCCGAAACCGCCGCTCCGATCGTCTCGGCGTCCTGCGTCGTCAGCAGCACGCTGCTTTCGTTCGTCACGGTCAGCGTCGCGGTCGGCAGGTCGTCCGAAACGGTCACGGTGACCGTACCAGTCGCCTGATCGCCGTCGGCGTCGGTGGCGACAACCGCGACCGAACCGAGGTTCACGAGGTCGTCGACATTGATCGTCGGGTGGCTGTCGTAATTGTCGTTGAGCGTCGCGGTGACCGTCGCGTTGTTGCCGCTGCGAACGAGGTCGAGCGTGACGACGAGCCGCGCGCCGTCCGAGCCGGTGATCTGCGTGTCGGAGACGCGCACCCAAGTCAGCCCGCCGCCGAGCCCCGCTACGCTGCTTGCGAAGACGATCGAGGCGATCGCGTCCGAGCCGGGGGTGAAGTTCAGCGTTCCGCTGGCGAAATCGGGGTTTGCCGGGGTCGAACCATCGGCCAGATTCTGGTCGTCGAGCGCCAGCGTGATCGACCCGCCGCCAACGGGATTGGCACCGTCGGTCAGGCTGATCGCCTGCGTCGACGTCGCGGTATCGCCGTCGCCGTCGGTGATCGTGTAGCTGAAGCCGGCATTCACCGCCGCCGCATTGTTCACCGGGTTCGGGTTGAAGGTCCATGCCCCCGTCGCGGTGAAGGTATAGACGCCGTTCGCCGTGGTGACGACGGTGTTACCGGCCGCGGCGATCGCGGTCGTCGTCGCGCCGATGGTCACCGACGTGACGGTCGCGCCATCGGCGCCCTGCGTATCGTCGTCGAGCAGGTTGCCGCCGACCGTTCCCGCGATATCCTCAGCGACGACAATCGCCGGATCGGCGCGCGCGGTGGGGACATCGTCGATCACGTCGACGGTCACCATCGTCGTGACGCTGTTGCCGTTCGCGTCGGTCACCAGGACGCTGAAGGTCTCGGCGTTATCGACGGTGTTCGTGCCATTGTCGGCGGTCACGCCGTCGATCCGGCTGGTCAGCGTGTAGGTATAGCCGCCATTGGGGTTGAGGACGAAGGTGCCGAACGCCCCGGTCCCGCTGCCGACGAGCGTATAGGTGAACGGTCCGGTGCCGCCGCTGATATTGTCGGCAATCGTGCCCGTCGCGACTTCGGTCGTCGCCGACGGGTTGCTGCCCGTCGCCAGCGCCGCTTCGTCGACGATCACATTGTCGTTCGACACCGCCAGTCCGGAATCGTTGATCGTGATCGTCAGCGTCGTCGTCGACGTGTCGCCGTCGGCATCGCGGATCGTATAAACAAAGCTGTCGGTCGCGCTGCCGGTCACCACGTTCGGCTTGGCAACATAGGTATAGGTGCCGTTCGCATTCAGCGTCAGCGTGCCGAGCGCGGTCGTGATCGCAGTGCCGGTGCCGGTGACGACCGGGGTGGTCGTATCGGCACCCGCAACGCGAACGCCGACGACGCCGCCCGCAGGGGTCGTAGCGTCGGGGCCGTCGGCGCCGAAGCTGTCGGCGTTGTCGGTCAGGACGTTGCCGTTCGCGGTCGCGCCCTCGGCGACCGTCTTCGTATCGGCATTGGCCGTCGGGCCATCGTCGAGGAAGGTGATCTGATCGCCGATCTCGGTCTTGCCGGTCGCGGTGTCGTCGTCGCCGTCCTTGATCGTGACGGTGGCGCTGATCAGGCCGGTCAGCGTCAGTGCATCATTGTGGAGCGGCAGAGCGCCGTCCTGCAGATGCTCGAGCGCGACAAGCTGCGTCACGGTGAGCGTGCCATCGCCGTTGATCGTAATGGTAAAGGCATCGCGAACCACGCCGCCGCCATCGGTATAACGGCCGACGATCGTCGTCGCCGAGGTTTCGACCAGGGTGATCGCAAAGTCGCCCGCCGCAGTCACGAGGCCACTGGCCGCGCTTGTGCCGCCTGCGGTCAGTTCGATGCCATAGGTCGTCGCACCAGTGGTTGCGGGGCCGTCGGCACCATAAGCAAAGGCCGCGGTAATCACCGGGGTCGTCGAGGTGACGGTATCGAAACCGCCCGTCTCGTCGAGCGTCACGCTTGCGCCGCCCGCAACATTGCTCACCGTCGGGCCATCGTCGTCGAAGCGGATCTGGCCCGAAATATCGATGACGTTCGAAGAGCGGGTATCCCCGTCGCTATCCTTCACCGTGACGCCGACAAGGATCGAACCCGCGATCAGTTGCAGCGTGTCGTCGGGATCGGTCCCGATCGGGTGATCGAGCGACAGATATTGCTCGACGGTGACGACGCCGGTGGCCGGGTCCATCGCGATCGCAAAGGCTGCCTGCCCGGCGAAAGCACCGCTGCCGCCAACCCGGCCGACGATCGAACCGCCCGAAAAGACGAGGGTAATCGGCGATCCGTCGGTGATCGTGAGGCCCGTGGCCGAAGAGGCAAGCCCCATATTATAGACTATCGAACCGGTCTCTGCGGCGCCATCGGTCCCGAAGTTGGGGGTCACGGTGACGATCGCGGTGCCCGACGTGGCGATGCTGATCGCTCCGGCGCCGCCGACGTTCGGATCGTCGCCCTTGACGATCATGCCGGTGTCGAGGGTCGATACCTGGCTGGTCGTCGCGGTCTCGTCGTTCAGGACGATCGTGCCGGTCGCGGCCACGCTGGCCGACGGGCCATCGTCGAGGAAGGTGACCTGGCCGCCGACCTGCTTGGTCGCCGACACGCTGTCGCCGTCGCTGTCGGTGATCGTCACCGATGCGGTGATCAGATTGTCGAGCGTCAGCGGATCGTTGTGAAACTGGAACTGGCCGTCCTGCAAATGTTCGAGCGCGACAAGTTGCGACACGGTCAGCGTGCCGTTCGCGTTGATCGTGACGGTGAAGGCGTCACGGACCACGCCGCCGCCGTCGGTGTAACGGCCGACGATCGTCGTCGCCGACGTCGCAACGAGCGAGATGGCGAAATCGCCAACTGCAGTTGTCAGGGGTGTCGTACCATTGCCGGTCAGCGACAGGCCGTAAACGACACTGTTCGTCGTCGCCGCACCATCGGCACCGAAGTTGAGGTTCGCGGTGATGACCGCCGCGGCAGAGGTAACATTGCTGTCGAGCCCGCCGGTTTCGTCGAGCGTGACGCTGCCCGAACCCGCGACATTGGTGATCGACGGGCCGTCGTCCTCGATGCGCACGACGCTGCCGAGATCGACGGTATCTCGGCTGAAATCGCCGTCGAAGTCGGTCGCGGTGACCTGGAGCAGCAGTGCGCCGGCATTCATTCCGGGCGAGGTTTCGTCATTGCTCGCGGTATTGCCATGCTCGATCGCGATGAGCTGCGTCATCGTGACCGTGCCGTTCGCGGCGACCGTGAAGGTGAAGGCGACATTGCCCGAGGTTTCGCCGCGGCCTTCGACCGTGCCGGGGCCGGTCTGGTAGAGGCGGATGACTTCGTTCGTCGCCGAAATCAGGTAACCGCTCGCGGGGTTCGCGCCGCCAAGGACAAAGGCATAGCTGTAGGCGGCCGGCGTATCGGCGCCCGCGTCGAGATTGACCGTATAAAGGTCGGCGATCGCGATCGTCGCCGAACCGAGGTTGCCGGTGGCGTCGGGGTCGACTTCGGTGCCCGCGGCGGTGACGCCGTTGGTCTCGTCGATCCGCAGTTCGGCACCCGCCTTCAGCGTGACGTCGAGGACCGGGCCGTCATCGGCAAAGCGGATATTGCCGCCAAGGTCGATCGACTGCGTCGCGCTGTCGGTGTCGCCGTCGCGATCGGTGATCGTCACGGTGCCGGTCAGGCGGACCAGATTGTCGGCAAGCACCGCAAGCTGGTTCTCGAAATTGCTGTCGACGCCCGGACCGGCATGGTCGATCTGCGCAAACTGCGTCAGCGTGACCGTGCCGTTCGCGGCGTTCGCATCCAGTGTGAAGATGGTGTTGCCGGGATTGACTGCGCCCGCACTCGCTGCGGTCGAACCTGTGATCACGCCGGCGACATTATAGAGGAAGATCGACGCGCCATTGCTGTCGAGCCCCGAATCGGCACCATCGGCACCGAACAGCGACAGCGCATAGTTCCAGGTGATCGCACCCGCGCCATCCTCGCCGAAATCGGCGTTGGCGAAAGCGAAGACGCCGCTGAAATTCGCCGTCGATACCGCAAAGTCGCTGGCGGCCCCGATCGTTTCGCCGTCCTGCGTCGTCAGCAGGATATTCGCCTCGCCCGCGACGCTGATGTCGATATTGACGCCATCGTCCTTGAAGGTCAGCGCGCCGCCGATATTGGCCGTCGCGCTCGCCGGGTCGCCGTCGCTGTCGGTGATCGTCGCGGTCAGCGTGATCAGGTCCGCGGCGCTGAGCCCCGTCGCCTGGTCAGCGCCCGTATCGGGCGAGTGGAAGATCGGACGCTGCTGGTCGAGCGTCACCGTGCCGTTCGCATCGACCGACAGGGTGAAAACCACCTCCCCGCTGCCGCTCGTGCGGCCGTAAACGACGCCGGACTCGTTGGTCAGCACTACCGACTGGCCGGTGATGGTGTCGACAAGACCCGAAGCAACGCCGGTCGATTTCACGCCGAGCGCGTAGACGATCGAATTGACCGCCGCCGGCCCGTCGGCGTTGAATGCAACGTTGAACAGGCTGCCCGGCTGTCCAAAGCCGAAATTGGCGGTGGCGTTGGTGGCAAGATCGCTGTCGTCGACGGTCAGCGCATTGGCGCCGCCCGCGACCGCGGTGATCGTCGGGATATCGTCGATGACCTGCACCGTGACGACGCCTGTTGCGAGATCGCCGTCGGTATCGCTCGCCTGCACCGTAACGGTGCCGAGCGCCTGCGTCTGCGCGGCCATCGCCAGCGCATGCGGCAGATTGTCGGCGAGCGTCACCGTGACGGTCGCCGTCGCGGTCGCGCCGGGCGCGATGCTGGCGGGGGCGGTCAGGCTGATCGTGATCGCAGCGGGGCCGCCCGGGGTCAGCGACCCCGTGATCGTCTGTCCGCCCGCGGCCATCGTCCAGTAAATGTCGGTGCCCGCGCCGTCGAGGTTGGCGACAAGCCCGGCGACGCCGGTGAAGGCGAAGCCCGACAGCGTGTCCGAACCCGCGGTGAAGCTGAGGTTACCGCTCGCGACTTCGTCGGGGCTGGCGGGGGTGCGGCCATCGGCGAGCGCCGCTTCGTTCACGGTCAGCGTGATCGGCGTGGCACTGACCGGGTTGGCGCCGTCGGTGATCGCGATCGTCAGGCTGTCCGACGTCGGATCGCCGTCGCGATCGACCGCCGACAAGGTGAAGCTGGCGGACGGATTCGTGGCGTTGTTCTGGTTCCCGGCCGCGGCAAAGCTGAAGGTACCGTTGGCGTTGACCGTGAGCGTGCCCGTCGGCTGCGTGATCGAAACGCTGCTTCCCGGCGCGAGCGACAGCGTCGCGCTGCCGCTGCCGAAGCTGACGTTGACCGACGACACGCCATCGGCGCCGCGATCGAGCGTCCAGGTTCCGGTCGCGGTCGCGCCTTCGACGACGGTGGTCGGCGTGTCGGAAATGTTGAGCGTCGGCAGGTCGTCGACGATCGTGACCCCGAACGAGCCCGACGCGGTCGTGCCATCATTGTCGGTGACGGTGAAGCCGATGCCCGCGAGGAAATCGCTGTCCTCGCTGCCCGGGGTCGCCTGATCGATCGCCTGCGACAGGGTGACGGTATAGCCATAGGTGACCTGCGTCGCGCCGGGGCCGGCCGTCGGGGTCGTCAGGCTGATGCGGATCACTTCGTTGCCGCCGACCGAACCGACGAGGTCGTTGCCGACCTTGGCGAAGGTCACCGGCACATTGTTGACAGTCAGATGCGTGTCGAGAGCGGCGCTGTCATTGAGGACGAGCGAGCCCGCGAGTGTTGCCGGGACGTCGCTGCCGAAATCGACCGTGATCGTGCCATTGGCGCTCGCGCTGCCGGTCGAGGTCACCTCGCCGGGCAGGCCATTGTCGGCATTGGCGCCCGCGAGACCGTCTTCATCGACGGTGACGTCGGCAATCTTGCCGATCTGCGGCGCCGAATCGGCGACGAGGGTAATCGTCGCGGTAGCGATATCGGTATCGCCGTCGCCGTCGGTGACGCGGTACTGGAAGCTGATGCTGCCGGTTTCCTGCGCGCCGGGCGTGTAGGTGAAGGTACCGTTGCCGTTATTGACGAGCGTGCCGGTGCCGGTGAGCGAGCCGGCGACGAGCTGGACCGCCGACGGCTGGACGCTGTCGGCGCCCTGCACATCGTTGGCGAGCACGTTGATCGTGACCGGCGCATTCTCGATCGTCTGCGTCGTGGCGTCATCGATCGCGTCGGGAACATCGTCGGTGATGCGGATGTCGATCGTCGCGCTGGCGGTCGATCCGTCGATGTCGGTGACCGTTACGCCGACGCTGTCGGTGCGGCTGTCCTGACCGAGCGAGGGATGATCGGTGCGGTTGTCGGTCAGCGTATAGCTGTAGGTAAAGGTCCCGCCGATCACCGATCCGTCGGCCCCGGTCACCGGGGTGAAGCCGGTGACGTTGAGCGTGCCGTACGCGGTCGCAACCGATTGCGGCGTGAAATTGCCATTGGCGACGACGAGCGTCAGCGGGGCACCGAGCGGCACGCCGTTGAAACTGGTCAACACCACCGTACCCATGCCGTCGGGGGTCGAGACAGAGAAAGTGTCGCTGTCGGTCAGGCTGTCGGGGGTCGTATCCGAACCCGCCGCTTCGCCCGCGCGCACCGGCAGGTCGTCTTCATCGACGAGCAGTTCGGCGCCTTCGGCGCTCAGGCCGTTGATCGTGACGCCATCGTCGGCGCCGTTGATCGTGATCGTCAGCGTTGTCGGCGACGGATCGCCGTCACCGTCGGTGATCGTATAGGTGAAGATTTCGGTCAGCGTCTCGCCGGCCGAGAGGCCCTGCACCGGCTGCGCCGCATTGTTCAGCACATAGGAATAGCTGCCATCGGCATTGAGCGTGAGCGTGCCATAGGCGCCGGCAAGCGGCGTCCCGACGGTGCCGGCGGTCTGGCCGAAGCCGACCGAGGTAACATTCGCGCCATCGGCGCCGCGCACATCGGCCGCGCCATCGGTCGCGTTGGCGTCGCTGCCGCCCGTCCCGGTCAGCACATTGCCGTCGGCGGTCGGGGCGCTTTCGCCCGTGCCGCCGTCTTCACTGACGCTGTCCACGTCGGGGTTGGCGGTCGGGACATCGTCGATGATACGCACGTCGAGGCTGGCATTCGCGCTCGACCCGTCGCTGTCGGTCACGACAACCGCAAAGCTGTCGCCGACGAAATCCTCGCCGATGCTCGTGTGCGTCAGCGTGTTGTCCGACAGGACATAATTATAGGTGAAAGTGCCGCCGATCACCGATCCATCGGCGCCGAGTACGGGCGTGAATCCGGTAATGTTGACGACGCCGAGCGGACTCGTCGCGGTACCTGCGGTGAAGACCCCGTTCGTCACGACCTGCGTGCCGCCGATCGTCACATTGCCGAGCCCGTCGGGGGTCGAGATCGAGAAGCTGCCCGGCTGGGTCAGCGCCGCCGCGTCGGGCGACGAACCGTCGGAGAGATTGGCCTCGTCGACGACGACCTCGCCGCCCTCGGCATTCAGCCCGTTGATGGTGACGCCATCGTCGGCGCCGTTGATCGTGATCGTCAGCGTCGCGCTCGACGTGTCGCCGTCGCCGTCGGTGATCGTGTAGGTGAAGACCTCAGTCAGCGTTTCGCCGGCCGCAAGGCCCTGCACAGGCTGCGCCTGGTTGTTGAGGACATAGGTGTAGCTGCCGTCGGCGTTCAGCGTCAGCGTACCATAGGCGGTCGCGAACGGCTCGCCCAGCGTGCCGCCGGTCACTGCCGTGACCGCCGCGCCATCGGCGCCTTGAGTGTCGGCGACGCCGTCGGTCGCGTTGGCGTCGCCGCCACCCAAGCCCGTCAAGACATTTCCGTCGGCGGTCGGGGGGCTTTCCCCGCTTCCGCTATCCTCGGTCACGCTGTCGACATCGGCGCGCGCGGTCGGGACATCGTCGATAATGCGCACGTCGAGGCTGTCGGTCGCGCTCGATCCGTCGCTGTCGGTCACGACAACCGAAAAATTGTCGAAGACATTGTCTTCGCCCTGCGCGCTATGCGTCAGCGTGTTGTCCGAAAGGACGTAATTATAGGTGAAGGTGCCGCCAATCACCGATCCGTCGGCGCCGAGAACGGGCGTGAAGCCCGTGATGTTGACGACGCCGAGTGGGCTCGTCGCGGTGCCTGCGGTGAAAACGCCATTGGTCACGACCTGCGTGCCGCCGATCGTCACATTGCAGAGCCCGTCGGGGGTCGACACGGTGAAGCTGCCCGGCTGGGTCAGCGCCGCCGCGTCCGGCGACGAACCGTCGGCGAGATTCGCCTCGTCGACGACGACTTCGCCGCCCCGGACGCCCAAACCATTGATCGTCACGCCATCGTCGGCGCCGTTGATCGTGATCGTCAGCGTCGTCGACGACGTGTCGCCGTCGCCGTCGGTGATCGTGTAGGTGAAGACCTCGGTCAGCGTCTGCCCGGCCGAAAGGCCCTGCACCGGCTGCGCCGCATTGTTCAGGACATAGGAATAGCTGCCATTCGCGTTCAGCGTCAGCGTGCCATAGGCGCCGGCAAGCGGCTCGCCTACGGTGCCGCCCGTAACCCCGGTCACGGTCGCGCCGTCGGCGCCCTGCACATCGGCAAAACCATCGGTCGCGTTCGCGTCGGCGCCGCCGGCGCCGGTCAAGACGTTGCCGTCGGCGGTCGGCGCACTTTCCCCCGCGCCGCCGTCTTCGGTCACGCTGTCGACATCTGGACGCGCGGTCGGCGCGTCATCGACGATATCGATCAGCAGGTCGCGGCTGGTACCGCCGCCATCGAGATCGGTGACGACCAGCCCGAAATCGAGCGATTCATTCGGATCGGCGAGCGTGTTGTCGAGCAAAGTATAGCTGAACCCGACCGAGCCCTGGCCGGTGGCGGGGTCATAGCTGTAGCTCGTCACGACGAGTCGGCCCGTCGCGTCGCTGAACACCGTCTGCGGCAGGTTTCCAGGCGTGATGACGGTTCCCGCGAGCGAGACGCTGGCAACACCGTCGAACGAGAAGAAGGACATCGTGCCCGACGCCGTCTCGCTGGTCGCGGCGCTGTTCGATCCGGCCGATTCGCCTTCGCGCGCGGGCAGGCCCGCCTCGAAAACGGTCGCGACGACGGGTTCGGGCGGTGCGGGGTTCGGCGTGTTGCCGATCGCGATCGTCAGCGTCGCGGTCGAGGTATCGCCGTCGCCGTCGGTGATGCGATAGGTGAAGACGTCGTTGACGCCGCCCGGCGTGCCCGGATTCCGGACATAGCTATAGCTGCCGTCGGCGTTGATAGTCAGCGTACCATATTGGCCCTGCACGGTGCCGGGCGCCGAAAAGCCCTCGCTGCCCGCGCCGCGGATCCCGGTCAGGGTTGCGCCGTCGGCGCCCGGCGTGTCGGCGCCGGCTGTGCCGCTGGTCGTCCCCGCGCCGGTCAGGACGTTGCCCGTTTCGGGGCCGCGCGTGCCGCCCGCGAGCTGGTCGGTGTCGTTGCGCGCGGTCGGTACGTCGTCGACGACCGAAATTGTCAGGCGCCCGGGCGCGGTGTCGCCGTCGCGGTCGGTGACGACGATGTTGAACACATCGGTCGGGTTGTTGTTCGCATTGGTGTTGTCGGTCAGCGTATAACTGTATCCGACGTTGCCCGGCGTCAGGCTGGTGATGGTCAGCTGGCCGAGCGGCGTGGTGATCACCTGTCCGACCGCCGTGACGGCGGTGCCGTTGATCGTGATCGAGCTCAGGCCGTCGGGCGCGTCATAGACGATCGACCCCGTGACCGTTTCGCTGTTCGCGGCGCTGTTGCTGCCCGCGGGCTCGTTGCCACGCGCGGGCAGTCCGGCTTCGTTGACGCTGGAGGTCGCGTCGAGCGACCCGGCCGGCTGGTCGGGGGTGACGATCGAAATCGTCGGCTCTTCGTCCGGAACGTCGGGCAGCAGCTCGCGCTCTTCGGGCTGCGGAAAGGCAAGTTCGGTATAAGGGAGCAGGTCACCCAGCGCGTAAGGGTCCTGGATCGCCCCTTCGGGGTCGGCAAAGTTGCCGCCCGAACTGCGGGTACCGGCTTCGGGGTTCAGGTCGTCGAGATTTTCGAGAAGCTGCGCCACCGTGCTGGCGGGAACCGTGTCACCGTCGACCACGATCGCGGGAATGTCGACCGCGCCGCCCGGAATGATGAACACCTGCCCGTTCGGCAGCGTGACGATCAGGTCCGTACCCGAAACCGTGATATCGTCGATCGACGCGCCGGCGGGGAGAACGATACGCCCGCTCGCGTCGGGAACGAGGATTGCCTGAATCATCAGCGGAACGGCCGATGCCGCTGCCGTCACCTTCGCCGCTGCGGCGAGAAATTCGCTGCCCCCAACTGCCTGGTTCGACTGGTCGGTCGGCGCCCCATCGCGCTGCGAACCCGCCATTCCACCCCGGGCCGGATTGTCAAAAGCATCCATGTCAGTTTCCCTCGAATACGCCGCACCCTGCGCCGAAAACGGCACAGCAAAAGCTCCCAAATTTCAGTGCGACCCATCAGTCCGACGACTCGGACTCCCCTACCCCTTTAGGAGAGCATGGTTCTTTCAGACTCCGCAAGCGCGTTAACACATTTTTAGATATCGGAATTTTGCGGGCAGACAGCGACGAATTTCCGTCATTTATTCAAAGCGAATATTTAAAAAATTCAATATGATGCTGAAAACCCACGGCGATCAAAACCGCCGAAAGGACAGCCTATTCTGTCCCGATCCGAACCACAAAAACCAACGCTTCGTCGTAAATTTTCGCGCCGAAGAGCGAGGATCGACGCGAGTCTTAGTGTTCCTCGACTGATTCCTTACTTGGCCAAACCGGAAACAATTGAACCTTACTATGCAAGAAGATTCCAAAACTCGCGCTCCGCCGGGAAGCCATCATGGCCCGGAATGCGCCCGACTGCCGATATGGAAATTCAATATTAAGCTTGTTCGCCCATAGATGCCCCCAAGGAGGCAGCGGTGATATCCTTGCTGGCACATATTGCGAATCCGGCCGAGACGGCCGACCGCCGGCGCACCGAACGCCGGACGCTCCGCCTCGACGTCGCGGCGCGTTCGTCGACGCAGGAAACGGCGGTCGTGATCCGCAACCTGTCGCGAACCGGCCTGCTGATCGAAAGCGACGCCGGTTTTGCGCTTGGTGAAACCTTCATTCTTATCCTGCCCGAACTCGGTGCCGCGCCGGCGCGCGTCGTCCGCGAGGATGGCAAGTCCTTCGGGTGCGAATTCCTGTCGCCCGTCCCCGCGAGCGCAATCAGCGCGGCATTGCTCAAAGCGCCGCATGACGACGACGAAGCCCAAGCGATCGCCGAGGCCTTCGCGATGGGTGATGCCGACGATTTCGTCGCCGCGCGGCCGACCAGCGCCTTGCTCTTCACCGTCCTGACCGCGCTGTTCGCCGCAACGGCGCTGTTGTTCATCGTCGCCCTCGCGACGCTGAATTTTTCGGCCGACTGAAACGCCTTAACCCATAATTGGCAAAGCCCCGGCGCGACGCAGAACCCGCGGCGCGCGCGCAATTTGCCGCATCCGAATTCGCGCTTGACATCGACGACCTCAAATTATTATCCATTTGGATAAATATAAACGGGAGGATGTTGATGAAGAGCCTTTTCGCGGCGTTGATGGGATCGACGCTGCTCGCAACCGGCGCTTATGCGCAGGATAACGCCGCCTCGCCCGCCCCTGCGGCAGAGGAAGCCAGCGGCGACGAGATCGTCGTGACCGCGCAGAAGCGCGAACAGTCTTTGCAGGATGTCCCGCTGTCGGTTGCCGTGCTGAGCGGCCAACAACTCAGCGATCGCAACATCACCGAAATTTCGCAGCTTCAGACGACCACCCCGAACTTCTCCTTCCAGGGCAGCAACAACCCGCGCGGCGCGGGGATTGCGATCCGCGGCATCGGCACGAACAATTTCTCCTCTGCGATCGAAGGCTCGGTCGGCATCGTCATCGACGGTGTGCCGATCGGGCGCCAGGGCGCGGGCATGACCGACCTGTTCGACATCCAGCGCGTCGAAGTGCTGCGCGGTCCGCAAGGCACGCTGTTCGGTAAGAATGCGTCGGCGGGCGTACTCAATATCGTCACCACCGATCCCAGCTACTCTTGGGGCGGCCGGGTGCAGGCGACCTATGGCGAGTTCGACGAGTTTGTGCTGCGCGGGACGGTCACCGGCGGCATCACGCAGAACCTCGCCTTCCGCGCCTCGGCCTATCTGACCAAGCGCGACGGCTATATCCGCAATGTCCTCGACGACAGCAAGCTCAACAACCGCGACGAATGGGGCGGCCGCGCCAAGCTTCTGTGGGAACCCGCCGACAATATCCGCGTCCTCGTCGCGGGCGATTATTCGTCGCGCGACGCCGAATGCTGCATGTGGACGATCCGCAGCTTCGGCAACAATGCGCGGGTCCGCACGCAGGTGACCGCCGCGGGCATCGTCCCGGGTCCGAACAATCGCGAAGTCGCGCTCGACGGCGACACCTTCATCCGGCAGGAAACCTATGGCGGCTCGGTGCAGGTCGACGTCGAGAGCGCCAGCGGCATCACCCTCACCTCGATCACCGGCATGCGCTGGTGGGACGCCGTCGACAATAACGACGCCGACCAGCGCCCCACGCCGGCGCTCAACATCAACAATGGCGACAGCCACCAGCGCCAGTTCACGCAGGAACTGCGCCTGACCTCGCCCTCGGGCCAGCCGCTCGAATGGGTCGGCGGACTGTTCCTGTTCAATCAGGACTATGAACTCGGCAATTCGCAGCAGGGGACGTTCGACCAGCCGCTGCCCCCCGGTATCCAGCTGTCGCGCGCGATCTTCGTCGAGAATGACACGCAGAATTTCGCCGCCTTTGCCGATGCGACCTGGCATCTCAGCGACCGGTTCAACGTCTTCGGCGGGCTGCGCTACACCGTCGAACGGCTGAACACGCATTTCCGCCGTTTCCCCAATCCGAACACCGTCCTCCTCGGCCCCCGCGTCGACCAGAAGTCGAAGCGCGTCGACGGCGCGTGGACGTGGCGCCTCGGCGCGCAGTTCCGCCCCACCGAAGAGGTCACGCTGTACGGCAGCGTCGCGCGCGGCTTCAAGGGCGGCGGCTTCAACGCGCTGCAGGATTCAACGATACTCCGCACCGTCGAACCCGAAATCCCGACCTCTTATGAAGTCGGCGCGAAGACCGAATTGTTCGATCGCCGCGTGCGCTTCAACATCGCCCTGTTCAGCACCGACTTCGACGATTTCCAGGCGCAGGCGATCGGCGTTTCGGACACGGGAACGCTGGTGTTCGACGTGATCAACGCGGGTTCGCTGCGCACGCGCGGGGTCGAGGCCGACATCCACATCAATGCGGGCGGCGGCTTCACGCTGATGGGCGGTGCAGCCTATACCAAGGCCGAATATACCGATTTCAGGGGCGCGCCCTGCTATTTCGGCCAGACGGTCGCGCAAGGCTGTATTGTCTCCGGCGGCCAATCGCGGCAGGACCTGACCGGCAAGGAACTCGCAAACGCGCCCAAGGTCACGGCGAATGCGACCGCGCGTTACGAAACCCAAGTCTTGGCGGCGGGCGCAAGCGTCTTCGGCCAACTCTCCTACGCCTATCGCGGCAAAACTTTCACCGCGCTCGACCTCGACCCGAAATCGGTGCAGAAAGCCTATGGCCTGCTCGATGCGCAGCTGGGCTTCGCATTGCCCGGCGATCGGATGCGGGCGTGGATCTGGGGCAAGAACCTGACCAACAAGAGCTTTGTCGAACTGATCTACGACACGCCGCTCGACACCGGCGGCCAGTCGCAATTCTTCCCTTCGACCGCCGCGCGCCAGTTCGGCGCCACCGTGGAGTATAGGTTCTGATGAAAACGCTCGACCGCCGGAGCCTGATGGCCGCTATCGCGCTGGCAGGCGCCGGCGGGGTTTCGACCCTCGCGCTCGCGAAGTCGAAAGCTCCGGCGGCGCGCAAGCGCCCGCCGAACTTCATCGTCGTCCTCGCCGACGACCTTGGCTATGGCGACATCGGCGCCAATGCCTCGCGCGCGATCCGCACGCCGAACATCGACCGCCTCGCCGCCGACGGGCTGCTGATGACCGATGCCTATGCGTCGGCTAATATCTGTACGCCGTCGCGCGCGGGCCTCCTCACCGGGCGCTATCCGATCCGCACCGGCCTCGCTTGGCAGGTGATCCAGGCAAACGACACCAACGGCCTGCCGCCAGAGGAGGTCACGATCCCCGAAGTGCTGGGCCGCGATTATGTCTCGGCGCTGATCGGCAAATGGCACCTTGGCCACACCCCGCCCTACTGGCCTCCGACGGTGCAGGGCTTCGACCTGTTCTTCGGCCTGCCCTACAGCCACGACATGAAGCCGCTGTCGCTCTACACTGCGGGCAAGGGCGTCGAATTCACGCAGGAAGACGTCGACATGGTGGCGCTGACGCGGCGCTTCTTCGCGCGTGCGGGTGACTTCGTCGAAACGAACCAGCGCCGCCCCTTCTTCCTGATGCTGGCGCTCACCGCGCCACATATCCCGCTGCACCCGAGCAAGGAACATGCCGGCCATTCGCCCGCGGGCGATTATGGCGACGTCGTCGAGGAGGTCGATTCCGAACTCGGCCGCCTGCGCGAACAGCTCGAGCGGCTCGACCTCGCGAACGACACTTATGTCATCGTCACATCGGACAATGGCCCATGGTTCGAAGGATCGGCGGGTCCGCTCCGCGACCGCAAGGGCGGCGCGGGCTGGGACGGCGGCTACCGCGTCCCCTTCGTCGCCTGGGCGCCCGGGCGCATTCCGGCGGGTAGCCGCAGCAACGCAATCACGATGAATTTCGACCTGTTGCCGACCTTCGCCGCGCTCGCGGGCAAGCCGCTTCCCAAGGGGCTGGTCGTCGACGGCAAGGATATCAGCGCGGTGTGGCAAAAGGGCGACCCCAGCCCGCACGACGCGCTGATCTTGTTCGACAATGAAAAGGTCGCGGCGATCCGTACCGACCGCTGGAAATTCGTCGCGCGCAGCTATTACCGCGAATATGATCTGCCGCTCGCGCGCATCGGCGCCAACCTGCTCTTCGACGTCCGCAGCGACCCCAGCGAGGACTATAACCTCGCGACGCGCCACCCAGATGTCGTGAAGGACATGCGCGCACGCTTCGAACAATATCGCCGGACTTTCGAACCATTGGGGCGCAAGAAGGAGCCCGACCGGCTTCCCGGCGGGAAAACCCTGCCCTGACCCATCGGTCATTGCCTGTGCCGGCTCGTCGCTGGTATCGGGATCGAGTTGAATCCAGTCCGGGGCAAACAGATTGCAGTCGAAAACGGCACCAAAAAGAAAAGCGCAGGACCGCGGCGTCGCGACGCGGCAGCGCATTGCCGAAGAAGCGCTTCAGCTTTTTTCGCGCCACGGCTTCGACGGCGTGGGGATACGCGAAATTGCCGAGAGCGTCGGCGTCAAGCACGGGCTGATCAAATATCACTTCGGCACGAAGGACGAATTGTGGCGCGAGGCCGTCCGGCGGATGTTCACCCGAGCGAACGAGATATTGCGCGCCGAGCCCGGCGAGGCCGATCTGCCACCGTACAAGGCGTTCGAAGTCTCGCTGCGGCGTTATGTCCGTTACTGCGCCGAGCACCCCGAACATGCGCGGCTGATGGTCCAGGAATCGTTTCGCGATAACGAACGGCTCACGTGGGCGTCCGAAAACTTCATCCGCCCCAGCCACGACCGGATCTTCGCGCGATGGAACGCACTGATGGACGACGGGACGATGCCGCGGGTCGATCCGGCGCTGATGGTCTATGCGATGACCGGCGCCGCCCAGTCGATCTTCAACCTCGCCGCCGAAGCCAAGCTGACGCACGGCATCGACGCGCTGTCGAACGAAACGATAGAGGCCTATTCAGACGCGATCGTTTCGCTGTTCATGCCCGGCCTGAAAACGGCCGAAGCCGCCAGGAAAAAATAATTATCCATCTGGATAAAAATTAGAGACAGGCGAATTTCGTTGCGATAAGCTCCCTCGATAAGAGGGAGAGACAAGGATGGCCGATGTCAGCGGCGGGACGGCGATACGCCCCGCGTCCATGGAGCAACCGCGCCTGCCGACCGGACAGGTGATCGCTTACGGATCGGGCGATCTCGCCTTCAATCTCTACTTTACCTTCTGCTCGCTCTTCCTCCTCTATTTCTATACCGACGTGCTTGGCCTCTCGGCCTCGATCGCCGGGCTGATCATCATGGCCGCGCTCGTCTGGGAGGGTATCACCGACCCCGCGATGGGCGTGATCGCCAGCCGGACGCGGAGCCGGTTCGGCAGCTATCGCCCCTATCTGTTGTTCGGCGCGCCGGTGCTGGCCTTCGCGTTCATCGCGATGTTCCTGCCGCTCGATCTGTCGGACAATGCGCTCGCCGCCTTCTGCCTTGCGACGCATATCCTGTTCCGCACCGTCTACACCGTCGTGAACATCCCCTTCGTCGCGCTGTCGGCGCGGATGAGCGCCGACTCGCTCGCGCGGTCGCGCCTTGCCGGCGCGCGCATGCTGTTCGCGATCCTCACAGGATTGTTCCTCGCCGCCGCGACGCTTCCGCTTGTGGCCCGTTTCGGCGGCGGGCGCGAAGGATTCCTCTGGGTCGCCGTACTCTATGCAGCCGTCGCGACGCTCGTCCTGCTTAATTGTTTCGGTCGTACGCGCGAGGCGATCGGCGAAGCGCCCGACGCGCATCCGACCTTCGGTGCGATGCTTGCCGCGGTGCGGTCGAACCGCGTGTTCCTGCTGCTGCTCGGTGCAACGCTTGTCGGATCGGTCGGTTACGCGATGGGCGGCAAAGCGCTCCTCTATTACATGAAATATTATGCGGGGTCGGAAGAGACGATCACGATCGGGCTGACGGTGTCGCTCGCCGCCGCTGCGCTGTCGATGCTGGCGTGGGTCAAACTGACGCAACGCATCGGAAAACGTGCCGTGTGGCTCAGCGGGATCGCGATCAGCGCGACCGCCAACATCCTGATCTTCGCGCTCGCACCCAAGGCGGGGCCGACGCTCTACAGCCTGCTCGCGCTCAGCGGCGTCGGGAACGCCGCCTTCGTGCTGACCTTCTGGTCGATGCTGCCCGACACGGTCGAGGTCGGCGAATGGCAGACCGGGCTGCGCGCCGAAGGGGCGCTCGTCGGCTTCCTCGCCTTCACCCAGAAGGTCGCCCTCGGTATCGGGACCGGCCTGATCGGCATCCTCCTCGATCTCATCGGCTATGTCCCCAACGTCGCGCAGACCCCCGAAGCGCTGGCGAACATCCGCGGCCTCGCCACGCTGGCGCCCGCAGCAATGGCGATCGGCGCCGGCCTTTTCATCTATTTCTACCCGCTCGACACCCGCACCCACGCGCGCCTCGTCCGCGCGATCGGTTGGCGCAATGCGCGCCGCAACGGCCGGGCCTCTTCCACCCAAAGCATGGACATATGACATGACCGACCAGCAGTTTGATTTCGCACCCCGGCGCGGCGCCTCTGACGAATGGATCGCCGAAACGATCGACGCGATCATGGAGCATGCAACGCTCGCGGAAAAGGTCGGCATGCTGTCGGGCCGCGGCTTTTTCCAGGAATTCATGGCCGACGACCGGTTGTGGGGCGCGCGTCCCTATCGCGCCGGCAGCGGGATCGAGCGGCTCGGCGTGCCGCCCCTGTGGTTCACCGACGGCCCGCGCGGCGTCGCGCGCGGCCAGAGCACCTGCTTCCCTTGCACGATGGCGCGCGGCGCGACCTTCGACACCGACCTCGAGATGCGGATCGGCGAGGCGATGGGCAAGGAGATCCGCGCGCAGGATTGCGACCTGTCAGGGGCCGTCTGCATCAACATCCTGCGCCATCCCGCGTGGGGCCGCGCGCAGGAAACCTATGGCGAAGACCCGCATCATCTCGGCGCAATGGGGACCGCGCTCGGCCTTGGCATCCAGACGCAGAATGTGATGGCGACGGTCAAGCATTTCGCGCTCAATTCGATGGAAAATGCGCGCTTCAAGATCGACGTGCAGGTCGACGAACGCGCGCTTCACGAAATCTATCTGCCGCATTTCAAGACGGCGCTCGATGCGGGCGTCGCGACCGTGATGAGCGCCTACAACAAGTTCGACGGCGAATATTGCGGCCAGCACCACGGCCTGCTCACCGACATCTTGCGCGGCGAATGGGGCTTTTCGGGCTTCGTCCATTCGGACTGGGTGATGGGGCTCTACAAGCCCTATGCGGTCGCGGCGGGGCTCGATATCGAAAATCCCGAACCGCAGATCCTCGGCGACAAGCTCGTTGCCGCGGTCGAGGCGGGACATCTCGCGCCCTTTGTAATCGACCGCGCGTGCCGCAATATCCTGCGCACGCAATATCGCTTTGCCTGTGCGCCCGATCCGCTGACCGATTACCCCATCGCACTGGTCGCATCGCCCGAACATGTCGCGCTCGCCCGCGAAGCCGCCGAAAAGTCGATCGTGCTGCTCGAAAATGACGGCCTGCTGCCGCTCGATCGCGGCAAACTTCGCCGTCTCGCGGTGCTCGGGCGTCTGGCGAGTCTCCCCAATACGGGCGACATGGGATCGAGCCGCGTGCGCCCGCCCCATGTCGTTACGCCGCTTGAAGCCCTGCGCACCATGCTTGGCGCCGACGCGATTGCGACGGGCGACGAGGATAATATCGACGCTGCGGTCGCGGCGGCGCGCGGCGCCGACGTCGCGCTGGTCGTCGCGGGCTATACCGCGCGCGAAGAAGGCGAATATATTCCGGGCGACATCACGCTGGGACAGGAAAGCGATGGCAGCGTCGGTCGCCCCGCGATCGGCGGCGACCGGCTGTCGCTCGACCTGCCCGCGGAGCAGGTCGCGCTCATCGAAGCCGTCGCAGCGACCGGCACGCCCGTCGTCGTTGCGATCGTCGCGGGCTCGGCAGTGCTTGTCGAGCGCTGGCGCGAACAGGCGTCGGCGATCCTCCAGACCTTCTATTCAGGCATGGAGGGCGGCGCCGCGCTTGCGGACATCCTGTTCGGCGCGGTCAATCCGTCGGGGCGCCTCCCCTTCACCGTCGCTCGCGACCCCGCCGACTATCCGTTCTTCGATCGCGACGCCAACGCGATCACCTATGACTATTGGCACGGCTATGCGAAGCTGGCGCGCGACGGCGTCCAGCCGCGCTATGCCTTCGGCCATGGCCTCAGCTACACGCGCTTCGCGCGCCGAGCGCTGCGCGTCACCGCCCACGACAGGACGCTGAACATCTCGGTGACGGTAGCCAATATCGGCGACCGCGCAGGCGACGAAAGCATCCTTTGCTATGTCGGCTATCCGGGCCAGGTCGAACGCTGGCCGCGCGCGCTCAAGGCCTTTGCACGCGTTTCGCTCGAGCCCGGCGAAGCGCGCACGGTCGCGATGACCATCGATCTGGACGACCTGCGCTATCGCGACGCACGCACGCATGGATGGCGGTTCGAACCCGGCGACTATGACATCATCTTGTCCGACGGCGCGGAAAGCGAGCTGCGCGCATCGGTTCGGCTATAGAAGGTCGCCACAAATCAAGGCGATACGATGCGTGGGTAACCAGGGCCGGGATGACGACGGAGCGTCAGGTCGCCACGATGAGATGCCGGCCTTCGCCGGGATGACGAACTCGGTATTTGCAACTTTATCTAGCCGCCGCTCGCCAGCGTCAAAAACAACGGCCGCTCGCCGCCGCCGTGCACCTCGATCTTCGCGCCGCTGACATAGGCGGCGTCGGCGGACGCGAGAAAACTCACGGCTCCGGCAATATCCGCGCCGCGCGCCATGCGGCCGAGCGGCAGCATCGCATCGATGCGTTTCATGCCTTCCTCGCCGCCATAATGGTCGGCGGCGGCTTCGGTCGCGACCAGCCCGACGATGACCGCGTTCACGCGCACCTTCGGCCCCCATTCCATCGCGAGCGATTCGGTGAGGCTGAGCAACCCCGCCTTCGCCGCGCCGTAGACCGCGGTTCCCGGCGAGGGCCGGACGCCCGACACGCTGGCGATATTGACGATGGCGCCGCCCTCGGCTTGGCGCTGCATGATCCGGTTCGCCGCCTGCGCGACATGGAGCGGCCCCAGCAAGTTGAGCGCGAGCACGCGTTCGGAGAAACGCGGCGATGCGGTCGCGGCATCGGCCTCGGGCGAGCCGCCCGCATTGTTCACGACAAGGTCGAGCCGGCCATGTTGCGCCTCGATGCGACCCACCATCGCCTGCACCTCGTCCGCCGACCGGACATCGCACGCCTGGAAGGTGGCGGCGCGCCCCGCGTTCGACGGAAGCTCGGCAGGCGTATTGCGGCCGCAGATGACGACGTCGAACCCGTCGGCGAGCAAACGCTCGGCAATCGCGCGGCCGATGCCCTTTGCGCCGCCCGTAACCAGCGCGACGCGCTCTTTTCCGTCCGTCATGTCCGCCTCCATCATGCGCCTGATCTCTTCGCTCCGGCCGGGGGAAAGTCTCCCCCCATATGGCGGTATCGGACCCGCCGCCAGACTCCCTAATCGGATCGGACAATGGCGGGAGCACATGCCGTCCGTCGCATGATCACTGGAGAGCGGGTTGAACAAGCAATTGACCATCGAGCAGTTCGTCGGCTCGCTGAAAAGCGGGATGACGATCGGGATCGCCGGCTGGGGTCCGCGCCGCAAGCCGATGGCGCTCGTGCGCGCTATCCTGCGTTCGGACCTCACCGACCTCACCATCGTCGCCTATGGCGGCCCCGACATCGGAATGCTCTGCGCCGCGGGCAAGGTGAAGAAGGTCATCTTCGGCTTCGTCTCGATGGACGCGATCCCGCTCGAACCCTATTTCCGCAAGGCCCGCGAGGCGGGCACTCTCGACATTCTCGAGCTCGACGAAGGCATGCTGCAATGGGGTCTCAAGGCCGCAGCGTTCCGCCTGCCCTTCCTGCCGACGCATGTCGGGCTCGGCACCGACGTCATGACGCATGGCGGGTTCAAGACCGTCCAGTCGCCCTATGACGATGGTGAGGTGCTGCTCGCGATGCCCGCGCTCAAGCTCGACGCCGCGCTGCTCCATGTCCACCGCGCCGACAAGCTCGGCAATATCCAGGCGCTCGGGCCCGACACCTATTATGACGAATGGTTCGCGCGCGCCGCCGACAAGACCTTCGTTTCGGCCGAAGAAGTCGTCGAGCGGATGGACCACAGCTATCCCGGGGATGCCCGCGCGAACATCGTCGAGCGCTGCTTCGTCCATGGCGTGATTGCCGCACCGCTCGGTGCGCATCCGACCTCGATGCCGCCGTCTTACGGATGGGACATGAAGCATCTCAAATCCTACGCCGACAGCGCGCGCGAGGATGGCGGCTGGGACCGCTATTTCGCCGACACGATCGGTGCCGATGAGGCGGGCTATCTCGACCGCGTCGGCGGCAAGGATGCCCTCACCGCCCTCCCCCTTCCCATTTTCTGAGGCGGCTGATACCATGACCACCGCACCCGAATTCACCCTTTGCGAACAGCTCATCGTCGCGGCGTCCGAGGCGTGGCGCAGCAATGGCGAACTCGTCGCGACCGGCATCGGCCCCGCGCCGCGCCTCGCCGCCGGCCTCGCCAAGCTGACGCATACCCCCGAATTGATGATGACCGACGGCGAGGCGTATCTGGTCGAGGATCCGGTTCCGCTCGGCGCGCGCGGTTATGACGACCGCAAGGCGGCGGGCTACCTTCCCTTCTCGCGCTTTTTCGACGCCGCGGTGTGGTCGGGCAAGCGTCACGCGATGGTGACGCCGAGCCAGATCGACCGCTTCGGCCAGACGAACATCTCGTACCTCGGCGGCACCTACGACCAGCCGAAGGTGCAGATGCTCGGCGCGCGCGGCTTTCCGGGCAACAGCATCTGCCATATCAATTCGATGTTCGTCCCCGCGCATTCGAAGCGTGTCTTCGTCGAGGGCGAGGTCGATATGGTGTCGAGCGTCGGCTACAATCCGGCGCGCCGCACCCCCGGCGCAAATTTCAGCCGCGTCGACCTGCGCCTGATCGTCACCGACCTCTGCGTGATGGATTTCGGCGGCAGGGACAATGCGATCCGTGTCGTCATGCTGCACCCCGGCGTGACCTTCGATCAGGTGCGGGAAGCCACCGGCTTCGCGCTCGAAGCCGCGGACGAAATCAGGACCACTCCCGCTCCGACCGCCGAGCAACTCGCGATCATCGCGCGGCTCGACCCGCATGGTCTGCGCGCCGGGGTGCTCAAGGACAATCCCGCGGGCAAGAGGAGCTGAGGCCATGAGCGATCAGAATGACGGGCTGGTCCCGCGCGTCGAGGAAACCCCGGTCTATGAGACCGATACGCCGGTCCTCTATGAGGCCGCCGACGGCATTGCGTGGGTGACGCTCAACCGCCCGCAATATCACAATGTCCAGAACAGCCAGATGACCTACGCGCTCGATGACGCCTTTTTCCGCGCCGTCGACGACGATGCGGTCAAGGTCATCGTCCTCAAATCCGACGCCAAGCATTTCAGCGCTGGCCATGACATCGGCACGCCGGGCCGCGACTTTCATTCGCCGGTCGAACGCCGCCTGATGTGGTACGATCACTCGACCAAGGCCGGCGCAGAAAAGGCCTATGCCCGCGAGCATGAGCAATATCTGGGCATGTGCAAAAGGTGGCGGGACATTCCCAAGCCGACGATCGCGCAGGTCCACGGCGGTTGCATCGCCGGCGGGTTGATGCTCGCATGGGTGTGCGACCTCATCATCGCATCGGACGACGCCTTTTTTCAGGATCCGGTGCTGCAAATGGGCTTTCCGGGCCTCGAATATTTCGCGCATTGCCATGAGCTCAACGTCCGGCTGGCAAAGGAATTCCTGTTCCTCGGCGAGCGGATGAGCGCCGAACGCGCGCGCGAGGCGGGGATGGTCAACCGCGTCGTGCCGCGCGTGGAACTGGCGGGCGAAGTGCAGCGCATCGCCGAACGGATCGCGACGCAGCCTCGCCTCGCGCTCCAGCTCGCGAAGCAGGCGTGCAACCATATGGAGACGCTGGCGGGCAAGAACGCCGGGATCGACGCGGCTTTCGGCTATCATCATTTCGCGCACGCCAACAACAGCCTCGTCAAGGGCGACTATATCGCCGGCTTCGACGGCAAGAAGATGGCCGCGGCGAACAAGAAGGACGCGCAGGAAGGCTGATGGCCGATCCGCTCGCCACCATCCTGACCGAACGGCTCGGTTGCCGGCTGCCGGTGATCCAGACCGCAATGGGCTGGATCGCGACGCCGGGGCTCGTCATCGCGTCGAGCGAGGCGGGCGCCTTCGGCTTCCTCGCGGGCGCGGTGATGCGGCCCGCCGAGCTCGAAGCCGCGATCCTCGCGGTCAAGGCGGGCACGAAGCAGCCCTTCGGCGTCAATTTCCACATGTTCCAGCCGGGCGCGGCGGAGATCGTCGAGATCGTCCTGAAGCACCGCGACCAGATCCGCGCGGTGAGCTTCGGGCGCGGCCCCGATGCGAAGATGATCGGGCGCTTCAGGGATGCCGGCATCCTCTGCGTACCGACCGTCGGCGCCGTCAAGCATGCGCAGAAAATGGTGCAATTGGGCGTCGACATGGTCACCGTTCAGGGCGGCGAAGGCGGCGGGCATACCGGCTCGGTCGCCTCGACGATCCTGCTGCCGCAGGTGCTCGACGCAGTGAAGGTGCCGGTGATCGCGGCGGGCGGCTTCGGCGACGGGCGCGGGCTCGCGGCGGCGCTGGCGTTCGGCGCGGTCGGCATCGCGATGGGTACGCGTTTCCTGATGACGCGCGAGAGCCCGATTCCCGACCTCACCAAGGCGCGTTACGTGAGGGCGGGCACCGACGATATTCTCGTCTCGACCAAGGTCGATGGCCTGCCGCAGCGGATGATCCGCAATGCGCTGCTGAACCGCATCGAACGCTCGACGGGGATCGGCGTCTGGCGCCGCGCGGTCGAAAGCGGGCTCGCGATGAAACGCCAGACGGGCGCCTCGTTCGGCGAGTTGCTGCGCGCCGCCAAGGGCATGACGAGCCACGGCGGCCTCACCCTGCCGCAGGCGATGATGGCCGCCTCCGCCCCGATGCTGATCCAGAAGGCGGTGGTCGAGGGCGACCCCGATCATGGCCTGATGGCGACGGGGCTCGTCGCCGGGCGCCTCGACGATCTGCCAAGCTGCGCCGACCTGCTCGGCGATATCGAGCGCGACGCGCGCGCGCGCCTCGCCGCGCTTTCCTCTTCATCGCAAACGGGGGCCTGACCCATGCCGATCCATACCGAGATCAAGGACCGCATCGCCGAGATCGTCTTCGACGTGCCGCCGGTCAACGCGTTCGACAGCGAAACGTGGAACAGCCTGCCCGCGATCATCCGCGAAGCAGGGCAGAACCCCGAGGTCAATGTCGTGCTGATCCGCGCGGCCGAAAGCGCGCGCGGCTTCTGCGGCGGCGTCGACATCAAGGAGATGCAGGCGCATCCCGAGCGCATCACCCTGCTCAACCGCGGCAATTATCTGACCTTCAAGGCGGTGCGCGACTGCGAAGTGCCCGTCGTGACCGCCGTCCACAAATTCGTGATCGGCGGCGGCATCGGCATCTGCGGCGCGTCGGACACGATCATCGCCGCCGACGACGCCTTCTTCTCGCTGCCCGAGGTCGATCGCGGCGCGATGGGCGGCGCCTCGCACCTCTCGCGCATGCTGCCGCTGCACAAGGTGCGCGCGGCCTTCTTCACCGGGGGCAATATCCCGGTCGAGGAAGCATACCGGCTCGGCGCGGTCGAAAAGATCGTGCCCCGCGAGGCGCTCGTCGACGAGGCCCGTGCCTTCGCCGCTGTGATCGCAGGCAAGTCGCGCAAGGCATTGGTGATCGCGAAGGAGGCGCTCAACGGCCTCGAAGCGCGCGACGTCGACCGCGGCTATCGCTGGGAACAGGGCTTCACGCTCGAAATGTATATGCACGAAGACAGCCAGAAATCGCGCGACGCCTTCGTCGAGACGGGCAAGGCGGCCGAATTCTGATGGACCTCGCCTACACCCTCGAACAACAGGATTTCCGCGCCGAAGTGCGTGCGTGGATGGAAGCGAACGTCCCGAAGGAACCGCTCGTCACCTTGGAGCGCGAGGACGGCTACCACCAGCATGTCGAATGGGAGCGGAAACTCGCGAGCGGCAACTGGGGCATGGTGACCTGGCCCGAAACCTATGGCGGGCGCGGGCTCGACCTGATCCAGTGGCTGATTTTCGAGGAAGAATATTACCGCGCCGGCGCGCCGCTGCGCGTCAACCAGAACGGCATCTTCCTGCTCGGCCCGACCGTCATGGAGTTCGGCACCGACGAGCAGAAAGCGCGCTTCCTGACCCCGATGGCGAAGGGCGAGGTGATCTGGGCGCAGGCATGGTCCGAACCCAATGCCGGGTCGGACATGGCGGCGATCACGTCGAAGGCGATCCGTGACGGCGACCATTATGTGATCTCGGGCCAAAAGACCTGGTCGAGCCGCGCGAGCTTTGCCGACTGGGGTTTCGGCCTGTTCCGTACCGATCCCGAATCGAAGCGGCACAAGGGGCTGAGCTTCATCCTGTTCGATCTGAACGCGCCCGGCGTGACGCGCCGCCCGATCCGCCAGCTTCACGGCGATCCGGGTTTTGCCGAGCTGTTCTTCGACGAAGTGCGCGTGCCGGTCGAGAACCGCATCGCGGGCGAAGGCGAAGGCTGGAACGTCGCGATGGCGACCGCGGGCTTCGAGCGCGGGCTGATGCTGCGTTCGCCCGCACGTTTTCAGGCCGCCGCCGAACGCCTCGTCAAACTGTTCCGCACGCACGAGGCCAAGGTGGCACCTGCCGCGCGCGAACAGGTGATGCAGGCGTGGATGGATGCCCAAGCCTATGCCTACAACACCTATGCCGTCGCGTCGAAGATCATGGCGGGCGGGCATATCGGCGCCGAGGCGAGCCTCAACAAGATCTTCTGGTCCGAACTCGACCGCGCCGCGCATCGCACCGCGATGCAGATCCTCGGTGCCTCTGCCGAGCTGCGTCACCTCGACGGCGGCGCACTCAACGCGTGGCTCGAAGGCTATATCTTCTCGCTCTCGGGCCCGATCTACGCCGGGTCGAACGAGATTCAGCGCAACATCATCGCCGAGCGCCTGCTCGGTCTGCCGAGGTAAGCGGGTCATGGATTTCACCATCACCGAAGATCAGGCGACGCTGACACAGGGCGTGCGCGACTATCTGGCGGGCGTCCACACGCCCGAAGTACTGCGCGCGCTCGACGTCAGTGAAAGCCGCCGCTCGACCGACGTCTGGCAGGGTCTCGTCGAAATGGGCCTGCCCGGCCTGCTCGTCCCCGAGGCGCAGGGCGGGCTCGGCCTGTCGTTGCTCGACGCGGTGCTGATCGCCGCCGAACTCGGCCGCGCCGGGGTCGCCGAGCCGCTCGCCGACACCGCGCTCGTCGCCGCGCCGCTGCTCGCCAAGGCCGGCGGTCAGGGCGCGCTGCTTTCCGCGATCGCCGCCGGTGAGGCAAAGGTCGCGCTCCAGCATCCAACCAATCCGTGGGTCGCGGACCTCGACGGCGCAATGCACTTCTTGTCGGTCAAGGACGGCGCGCTGCTGCTCGCCGAAAGGAGCGGCGCCGCCGAGCTGATCGACAGCGTCGACCCGCTCCGCCGCCTCTATGCGCCCGTTGCACCCACGGGCGCAGAAGTCGGTTCGGCCAACGCCCTCCTCGATCATGCCGCACTGATCGCCGCCGCACAGCTGGTCGGCGTCGCCGACGCGATGCTCGAACAGGCGACCGACTATGCGAAGAACCGCAGCCAGTTCGGTCAGCCGATCGGTGCCTTCCAAGCCGTCAAGCATCACCTCGCGACTGCGGTCGTGAAGATCGAGTTCGCCAAGCCGGTGATCCAGCGTGCCGCCGTCGCGCTCTTCGAGGGGGCCGCCAGCGCGTCCGTCCATGTCAGCCATGCCAAGCTCGCCGCCGCCGACGCCGCCTGGGCGATGAGCGAGACCGCGATCCAGACGCACGGCGCCATGGGCTACACCTATGAAGTCGACCTGCATTTCTGGATGAAGCGCGCCTGGGCGCTCGCCGGTGCATGGGGCGACCGCGCCTTCCACCTCGCGCGCATCGACGCCGCCGTCATCGGCGGCACGCTGCCGATCGGCCCCGGCCACAGCTTCGCATAAGGAACAAGAATATGGCTGAAGCCTATATCATCGACGCCGTCCGCACCCCCATCGGGCGCAAGAAGGGCAGCCTCGCCGCCGTCCACCCCGCCGACCTCGCCGCGCATCCGATTCTGGCGCTCGTCGAACGCACCGGTATCGACGCAGCCGAAGTCGACGACGTCGTCTGGGGCTGCTGCGACACGATCGGCCCGCAGGCGGGCGACATCGGCCGCACCGCATGGCTCGTCGCGGGGCTTCCCGAGCATGTTCCGGGCACGACGATCGACCGCCAGTGCGGATCGTCGCAGCAGGCGGTGCATTTCGCCGCGCAGGGCGTGATGAGCGGGACGCAGGATCTGGTCGTCGCGGGCGGCAGCCAGGCGATGAACGCGATTCCGATTTCGGCGGCGATGTACGCGGGGCAGGCCTATGGCTTCGACAGCCCCTTCATCGGCGCGAAAGGCTGGGACGCACGCTATGGCGCGCAAGAAATCAACCAGATCAAGTCGGCCGAGATGATCGCGAACAAGTGGCAGATCAGCCGCGAAGCGATGGAAGCCTTTGCCACCGAATCGCACCGCCGTGCGCAGGCCGCCATCGACAATGGCTGGTTCAAGGCCGAGATCGCGCCCTTTGAGGGGCTGGAGCAGGACGAAACCGTCCGCCCGCAGACGACTCCCGAAGGCCTCGCGACACTCAAGACCGTCAACGAGGACGGCGTCATCACCGCAGGGATAGCCAGCCAGAATTGCGACGGCGCCGCCGCGCTGCTGATCGCAAGCGAAGCGGCGGTGAAGGCGCACGGCCTGAAACCCCGCGCGCGCATCCATCACCTGTCGGTGCGCGCCGACAATCCGGTGTGGATGCTCACCGGCCCGATCCCCGCGACGAAATACGCGCTCGAAAAGGCGGGCATGACGGTGGGCGACATCGACCTGTTCGAATGCAACGAGGCCTTCGCAAGCATCCCGATGGCGTGGATGCAGGAACTCGGCGTCCCGCACGAAAAGGTCAATGTGCAAGGCGGCGCGATCGCGCTCGGCCATCCGATCGGCGCGACCGGCGCGCGCCTGATGACCACCTTGCTCGGCGCGCTCGAACGCACCGGCGGCCGCTACGGCCTCCAGACCATGTGCGAAGGCGGCGGTCAGGCTAACGTCACCATCATCGAAAGGCTGTAAGACCCATGGGTATCTGCGACGGACGGACCGTCATCATCACCGGCGCGGCGCGCGGGCTTGGGCGTTCCTATGCGCTCGCCTTCGCCGCCGAGGGCGCCAATGTCGTCGTCAACGACATCGGCACCAGCCTGTCGGGCGAAGGCCGCGACACCTCGGCAGCGGATGATGTCGTCGCCGAAATCGAGGCGGCGGGCGGCAACGCGATCGCCAATTATGAGGACATCACCGACTGGGATGCCGCAAAGCGGATCGTCGATGCCGCGGTCGCAGCGTTCGGCGACCTGCACATCGTCGTCAACAATGCCGGGATCGTCCGCGACCGCATGTTCGTCTCGGCGACCCCCGAAGAATGGGATGCGACGATGCACGTCCATTTGCGCGGTCATTTCTGCGTCAGCCGCCACGCGGTCGATTATTGGCGTGCGCAGCAGAAGGCGGGCAATCCCGTCGACGCGCGCATCATCAACACCACCAGCGGCGCGGGCCTTCAGGGCTCGATCGCGCAGGCGGCCTATTCGACCGCCAAGGGCGGCATCGCCGCGCTGACGCTCGTACAGGCGGCCGAACTCGGCCGCTATGGCATCACCTCCAACGCGCTCGCCCCCGCGGCGCGCACGCGAATGACCGAAGGCGCCTTCGCCGACAAGATGGCGGCGGTCGGAAGCGGTTTCGACGTGCAGGATCCCGACAATATCGCGCCCACCGTCGTCTGGCTGGGTTCGGCGCAGTCGCGCCACGTCACCGGCTGCGTCTTCGAACTCGAAGGCGGCCGCATCACGATCGAGGATGGCTGGAAGCTCGGCCCGACGGTCGACAAGCAAGCCAAATGGGTCCCCGCCGACGTTGGCGGCGCGGTCGATAAGCTGCTGTCCGAGCGCGCCGAACCGCGCAAGGTCTGGGGCAGCTAGGATGCGTTTCGCCTTCACCGACGAACAGGCGATGATCGCCGAGACGGCGAAGGCGTTCTTCGCCGAGCAGGCGACGAGCGAACGCACGCGCGCCGCGATGGCGCGGACGGGTGCCGACGACGCGCTGTGGCAGGCGTTCGCCGCCGAACTCGGCCTCGCCGGGGTCGCGGTGCCCGAGAGCGAGGGCGGCGTCGGGCTCGGTATGGTCGAACTCGCCATCCTTGCCGAAGAAGCGGGGCGGCACGTGGCGGCGCTGCCGCTGCTTGCCAGCATCGGCCTCGCCGTCCCCGCGATCCTCGCCGGGGGCAGCGTCGGACACAAGGCGCGCCTCCTCCCCCGCCTCGCCGCGAGCGACCTGGTCGCGAGCTTCGCCGAGGCCGCGCCCGGCACGACATGGATCGACGGCGCCCTGACCGGCGCCGCGTTGCACGTTCCGCACGGCGCGCGCGCCGATCTGTTCGTGGTGGCGGTCGCCGAAAGCGCGGTCCTTGTCGAGCGCGACGCACCCGGCCTCACCGTCACGCCGCTCACCAGCATGGACCAGACGCGCCCCTATGCGCGGCTCGATTTCGGCGCGGTGTCGGCGGAGCCGCTCGCCGACCCTGCCGCAGCCCTCGTCGCCGCGCGCCGCACCGGCGCGCTCGTCATCGCCGCCGATGCCTTGGGCGGCGCGCAAGCCTGTCTCGACCGCACGGTCGCCTATGCACGCGAACGCGTCCAGTTCGGCCGCGCGATCGGCAGTTTCCAGGCGGTCAAGCATCGGCTTGCCGACATGATGGTCGCGGTCGAGCAGGCCCGCTCGGCGGTCTATTGGGCCGCGTGCGCGATCGACGAAGGATCGGACGAGGCCGCCTTCGCGGTCCACGCCGCCAAGGCCTTCGCCTGCGACACCTATAGCGACGCGGCGGGCGAGATGATCCAGCTCCACGGCGGCATCGGCTTCACCTGGGAGCATGACGCGCACCTCTATTTCAAGCGCGCGCGCAGCAACCGCGGCCTGCTCGGCACCCCCGACTGGCACCGCGAGCAGATCGCCGCCCTCGCCGGACTGGATGACGCCGCATGAACCTTGGATTCTCTCCCGCCGAAGAGGCTTTCCGCGCCGACGCCGCGGCATGGCTGAACGCCGAATTGAGCGGTCCCTTCGCCGATGTCCGCGGGCTGACCAGCCTCACCGAAATGCCCGAACGCCGCCGCGACTGGGAAAAACGGCTGGGCGAAGCCGGCTGGAGCTGCGTCGGCTGGCCCAAGGCGTATGGCGGCCGCGACGCGACGCTCGCACAGCAGGTCATTTTCGCCGAGGAATATGCGCGTGCGGGCGCGCCGCCGCGGCTCAACCATATCGGCATCGAACTCGCCGGCCCGACGATCCTCGCCTTTGGCACCGACGATCAGAAAGCGCACTTCCTGCCCAAAATCGCGAGGGGCGAGGAAATCTGGTGCCAGGGCTATTCCGAGCCCGGCGCGGGGTCCGACCTCGCCAACGTCCGCACGCGCGCGTGGCGCGAGGGCGACGAGTGGGTGATCGAGGGGCAGAAGGTCTGGACCAGCCTCGCGCAATTTTCCGACTGGATCTTCGTCATCGTGCGCAGCGAGGACGGCTCGAAGGGCCCCAAGGGCCTGTCCTTCCTGCTCGTCCCCGTCGATCAGCCCGGCGTTACCGTCCGCCCGATCCACCAGATCACCGGCGAGGCCGAATTCAACGAGACCTTCTTCGACGGCGCGCGCACCGACGCGGCAAATATTCTCGGGGCACCGGGCGACGGCTGGAAGGTCGCGATGGGGCTGCTCGGTTTCGAGCGCGGCGTGTCGACGCTCGCGCAGCAGATGGGGTTCCGCAACGAACTCGACGCGGTCATTGCTGCGGCGCGCGCCAATGGCGAGGCGCAGAATCCCCTGATCCGCCAGCGCATCGCCAAGGCCGAAATCGGCCTCCGGCTGATGCGCTACGGCGCGCTCCGGATGCTCAGCGAGACGCAAGGTGGCAAGCTCAACCTCGCCGCGCTCACCTACAAGATCCAGTGGGCGACGTGGCGCCGCGACCTTGGCGAACTCGCGATGGATGTGCTCGGTCAGGCGGGCGAGACCATCGCGGGCGGCGACTATGCCTTCCCGGCACTGCCCAACCTGTTCCTCTACAGCCGCGCCGACACGATTTACGGCGGCACCAACGAGATCCAGCGCAACATCATCGCCGAGCGCGCACTCGGCCTTCCGCGCGAGCCGCGCGGCGACCTCAAGTAAAGGAATTCAAGCGTGGCACGACCCGCCCCCGAATACCCCACCCCCACCGGCCTCCTGAAGGGCAAGACCGTGCTGATCACCGCCGCTGCGGGCAGCGGCATCGGCGGCGCGGTCGCCCAGCGCGCGGCGGAGGAAGGCGCGACCCTCTTCCTCTCCGACATGCACGAGCGCCGGCTCGGCGAGACCGCCGACCGCATCGCGGGCCTGGGCTTCGCGCGGCCGGGCACGCTCGTCTGCGACGTTACCGACGAGGCGCAGGTTCGAGCGCTTGTGCAGGGCGCGATCGGCGCGATGGGCCATGTCGATGTGCTGATCAACAATGCCGGGCTGGGCGGCGCGGCGCCCGTCGTCGAGATGACCGACGATCAGTGGCACAAGGTGCTCGACGTGACCTTGACCAGCGTGTTCCGTATGACCCGCGCTATGCTGCCGCACATGTACGAACGCCAGAAGGGCGCGATCGTCAACAACGCCTCGGTGCTCGGCTGGCGCGCGCAGAAACTGCAGGCGCATTATGCCGCGGCCAAGGCCGGGGTGATGGCCTTCACGCGCTGCTCGGCGCTCGAAGCCGCCGAACAGGGGGTCCGCATCAACGCCGTATCGCCCAGCCTCGCGATGCACGCCTCGCTGTCGAAGGTGACGCCGCCGGGCTTGCTCGAGGAGCTGACCGAAAAAGAGGCGTTCGGCCGCTATGCCGAGCCCTGGGAAGTGGCGAACGTCATGCTGTTCCTCGCGAGCGACCTGTCTTCCTATATGGCGGGCGAAGTCGTTTCGGTATCGAGCCAGCAGGCATGAGCGCGCGCGTCTTCGAAACCCCCGCGGCGCTGCTGGCGGCCGTCGGCGAGCGTTTCGGCCCGACCGACTGGGTGGCGATCGAGCAGGACCGCATCAACCTGTTCGCGAAGGCGACCGACGATCACCAGTGGATCCACGTCGACCCCGCGCGCGCGAAGGATGGCCCGTTCGGCGGCACGATCGCGCACGGCTATCTGACGATGAGCCTCGTCAACCGCTTCCTTCCCGCGCTTGTCGAAGTGCGCGGCGTTTCGATGGGGATCAACATCGGCACCGACAACCTCCGCTTCCTGAACCCCGTCCGGTCGGGCAGCCGCATCCGCGGCGTCGGCGAACTGGTCAAGGCCGAGGAAGCCAAGGGCGGCGTGCAGGCGGTGGTGCGTGTGACGGTGGAGATCGAGGGCGTCGAAAAGCCCGCGTGCGTCGTAGACACAATCAGCCGTTTTTACCCGGAAAAGTGAGTTGCCGTAGGGGTGGGAAGCTGCCTTCCCCCATTTTCGTCATCCCGGACTTGATCCGGGATCGCGCGGCGCTGAAGTCATGGACCCCGGATCAAGTCCGGGGTGACGATTATCGGGAGGTCGGCCTCCAGTCGAAAACGCCCCGCCCCGATCACCCCCGCAGCAAAAACTTCTGCACCTTGCCCGCGGCGTTCATCGGCAGCGCGTCCAATATCTCGACCCGCCGCGGGACCTTGTAGTTCGCCATATTCTCGCGGCACCAGGCGACGATCTCCTCCGCCGATGCCACGGCGCCGGGACGCAGCACGACGAACGCGATCGGCACCTCGCCCAGCCGTTCGTCGGGAACGCCGATCACCGCCGACTGCAGTACCGCGGGATGCGCCGCGAGCAGGCCCTCGATCTCGGCGGGATAGGCGTTGAAGCCGCCGACGATGAAGATGTCCTTCGCGCGGTCGGTGATCTTCACATTGCCGCGCGCGTCGCGCACCGCGATGTCGCCCGTCCGCAGCCAGCCTTCGGCGTCGATCGCGGCAGCGGTGGCGCCGGGGTCGTTGAAATAGCCGCGCATCACGTTGGGGCCGCGCACCAGCAGCTCGCCCGCTTCACCCGTCGCGACATCGGCCCCGTCGCGATCGACGAGCCGGACCTCGATTCCGGCGAGCGGCCGCCCGGCGGTGTTCGCAACGGTCTCCGCATCGTCGCCCGCGCTGCACATCGTCACGACCCCGCACGTCTCGGTCAGCCCATAGGCGGTGAGCACGATATCGATGCCGAGCTTGCCGCGCATCTCCTCGATCAGCGTCACCGGAACCGATGCCGCGCCGGTGATCGACACGCGCAGCGAGGACAGATCATGGGCTTCATAGGGTCCGGCGAGCAGGCTCTGGAAAATGGTCGGCGGCCCCGGCAGCAGCGTCACGCGTTCGGCTTCGATCCGCTTCAGCACTATTTCTGTGTCGAACACCGCGTGCGGCAGCACAGTTGCGCCGTGCATCAGCGCGACGAGCCAGCCGGCCTTGTAACCGAAGCTGTGAAAGAAGGGGTTGATGATCAGGAAATTGTCATCGGGTCCATAGCCGAGCCCGCCGCCATAGGCACGGTAAAGCCGGACATTCTGGCCGTGTGTCGTCACCGCGCCCTTGGGATTCCCCGTCGTGCCCGAGGTGAAGAGGATGTCGCAGACATCATCTTCGTCCAGCGCGTCGAGCCGTTCGGCGACCTCGTCTTCGGCGACCTCCGCGCCACGCTCCAGAAACGCCTGCCACGGCTGGCCGCCCGCTTCGCCGTCGAGCAGCACGATGCCGGCAAGGTCGGGCAATTCTTCGTCCGCGATCAGCGCCGGATAGGCGGTGCCAAGGAATTCGGCGACAGTCAGCAACAGCTTCGCCCCGCTAGCGCGCAATATATATCCGGCCTCGCGCCCCTTGAGCCGCGTGTTGAGCGGCACGATCGCCGCGCCGGCCGCCTGCGCGCCGATCGCGGCGACGATCCATTCCACCGAATTGGGCGCCCAGATCGCGACGCGGTCGCCCGCCGATACACCTGCGGCGATGAAGGCGCGAGCACTGGTACCGATCAGCGACGGCAGATCGTCATAGGTGACGGCCCGGCCGTCCTCGCCGCGGATCGCGACGCGATCGGCATAGGCGGCCGCGGCTTCGAGGATCATGTGCGGGATCGTCGTCTTCGGTTCGGACACGGCCATCGTCTCTCCGTTCGCGCGCGTCGCACGCCATGTTTCCATCGCTTCCGGTGACGCGCCGCGCGCCGCGCCACAACCCCTATTCGGGGGCTTCGGCGTCGATGTTGCCGCGCCAAGGAGGCAGCCTATAGAGTGGGAACGGGGATCGGGGGAACGGAGTCGGAATGCCCAGCTACAAGCCTGTTGCCGAAGTCGACGAGCTGGTGACGCTGATCTATCGCGGTGCGCTCGAAGAAACGCCCTGGCAAAGCTTCCTCGAGGCGCTCAACCGGCGGATGCAGCGGCAGAGTGCCGCGATCACGTTGCGCCTCAGCCGCCCCGGCATGCCTCCCTTCATCATCTGGGCGCCTCCGCCGCCGATCGGCGAGCAGGAAGCGCGCCGCATCCATCGCATCCACGCCGAACTCGGCGACCTCGACCCGCTGCGCAACGCGCTCGCGCGGCCCGGCGACATCTACCGACTGAGCGAGATCGTCTCGCCCGACGCCCTCCATGCCAGCCGTTTCTATGCCGAAATATTGCAACCCTATGGCATCGAATATCAGCTCGGCATGTATATTTCCGAACCCGGCGGGTGGGAGGGTAATGTCGGGCTGACCGACGGCCCCGACGGCGAGGATTTTTCCGACGACGACAAGGCGATGCTGATCGCGCTGCGCCCGCACCTCGAACTGTCGCTCGCGCTTTTCGCCCGCCTCCGGCGCGAAGAGACCGAGGTGCAGGTGATGATCGACACACTCGACCGGCTGACGCTATGCACCTTCATCCTCGACGGCGCGGGCCGCATCCTGCGCAGCAACAGCGCGGGCCGCACGCTCGCGCGGGCGAACAAGGGCCTCCGCACCGCGGGCGAGCGGCTCGCACTCGCCAACCAGTCAGGCAACACGCAGCTCCAGAAACTGATCGGCCATGCCGTCGCCGCGCACCGCGACGGCGGCAGCTTCGCCGAGGGATTGCGCGTCGAGGCCGATTTCGACGGACATCTCGGCATCCTTGTCCGCTCAATCGAGGCGCGATCGCATTATGGCAATGAAGCGGGGCCGGCAGCGGTCGTCTATGTCTCGGGGCTCGACAACAGCCAGCCGCTCGAGGGGCTCGTCGCGCAGATTTTCGACCTGACCCCGTCGGAAGCGCAACTCGCGGCGCTGCTCGCGTCGGGCCTCAGCCTGTCCGAAGCGGCAGAAAAGCTGGAGTTTACCGAAAATACCGTACGCAGCTATTGCAAGACGATCCTCAGCAAGACCGGCGTCGGGCGCCAGGCCGACCTCGTCCGCCTGATCCTGCGCAGTGTCGCGGTTCTCGGCTGATCGCCATCTAGTCCAATTGGGCGATCCCCTAGGCTCGCCGGCAGCCCCCCAACGGGGCGCCGCCCATGATCCTCGGCGCGACCGAATCTGCACTGATCCAGCCTGCCGGCGCGTTGGCGCTCCCCGCCGAGGCATGCTGCGGCCTCTGGCTAGCCCGCGCTCGGGCCGGATCAACGGGCAGGAAATCATCGCCGATGCGGGCTTCCCCGCCAGCTATCCGCCGATGCCAGGATGAGCCGGAGAGCGCGTCAGTCGCGCTCGACGCGGATGCGGCTGAGCCGGGTCCTGGCGATGAGCCAGCGCCCGCGCGCCTTGCGGTAACAGTCGTGATAATGTCCAAATCCGTGGCGCGAACGGCCGGCAAGGTCGCTTCCTTCGCCCGCCCAGAAATGGTCGTCCATCGCCCATATCCCTTCGGCGTCGCGCGCGCCGGTGAACCGGATCTCGAAGCTGTGAACATGATGGACCGTCGTGGCATTTTCGAGCGCCGCAGTGACCCCAGCGACGAATGCGTCGGCGCCGGTCGTCAGCAAGGCTTCGTCGGTTTCACCCGGCATCTCGCGGAAGTCGCCGACCATGTCATCGGTGAGCAGGCTGCGCAGCAGTGGCCAGTCCTTGGTGTCAAGCGCGCGCAGGTAACGCGCTTTGAGCAGCCTGATCTCTTCTATCGCGGCGAGATTGACGGCTTCGGTCATGATTCAATTCCCCTCCAGGAAGGCGGCTCGATAGGCCGCGAAACGCTGTTCGACATCGGAGCGGACCAGACCGAAATCTTCAAGGGCATATTTATGCGGCGCGCGATCTTCGCGCTTGCTGGCTTCGATCGACCCGGCCATCCCCCGGCCGGAAAATGCGAAATAGGACCGCTGAATACGACGGGCGTCGCTACCAGGGCCGCAACGCATCGAAGCCGCATATGGCTGGAGGCGTGTCGCTACGCGCTACGACCGATGGCCCAGAATCTTCTCTGCCATCGCCCCTGCCGCGGCCGTCCTCTTCTGGCTCTGATCCAAGGGTCCCAGGCCTTAAGCGGCCCGAGCGGAGCCCACATCACTCAAACGGACCATATCGCGACACGCTGCCGCGCGCGTCAGCCTTCGACCGCGCGGCGGTAGTGCGGCAGCGCGACCAGCAGCAATGCGACGATCAACGGCAGGACGACCGCACCGGCGATCGCGATCGAATAGCCGAGCGCCGCCTGATCGCCGAAACCGAAATCGGTGATCGCCGCGATGACGCTGGCACCGAGTCCCATGCCCACCAGATTGACGCACAAGAGCGAGATGGCGGTGACCTGTCCGCGCAGCTGATTGGGCGTCACATCCTGGATCGCCGTCAGCATCACCCCTTGCGACGCCTGCCCGATCAACGTGCCGATCGCCATCATCGTCAGCGACAGGAAGGCCGTCGGCATCAACGGCGCGATGATCAGCGGCACGCCTTTCAGCACGGTGGCGATCAGCACGACGCGCATATTCGCGTCGGCCCTCCCCCCCTGCATCAACCGCCCTGCGAGCCAGCCGCCCGACAGCGTGCCCACCGTGCCGCAGGTCAGCATGATCATCCCGTAAGACATGCCGACCTCGGCGGGGCTCATGCCATAGCTGCGGATCAGGAAGGTCGGAAACCACAGCGCCGTGCCGATCGCCAGAAGCGCAATCAGGGCGAGCGAACCGATCAGCGAGCCGAACAGCGCCCAGCGTTCGGAAATATAGTCGAATCCTTCGCGCAGGCTGCTTTGCACCGACAGGTTCGCCGCCAGCTCCTGCCGCGCCGGCTCGCGGATCATCATCATCAGCGCGGCGACGATCAATCCGGGTACCGCAACACAGAGGAACACCATCTGCCACGGTTCGAAACTGCCGAGCCAGGGCAGTGTCGCGCCGCCGGCTTTGGTGAATCGCGCGAGCAGCCAGCCGCCGATCAATAGCGCGAGGCCGCCGCCGATCGGATAACCGATCGCATAGAAGCTGATCGCGAGCGCCCGCCGACGCCGCTCGAAATAGTCGCTGATCAGCGAATAGGCGGTCGGGCTGAGCGTCGCTTCACCCACCCCGACGCCAACGCGCGCGAGGAAGAGGCCGATGAAGCTGCTGGTAAAGCCGCACGCGGCGGTCATCGCCGACCAGAACAGCACCCCCCAGACGATCAATGTCGCGCGCCTTTTGGTGCGATCGACAAAGCGGCCGATGGGCAGCGCGGCGATGCTGTAGAGAAGCGAAAAGGCAAAGCCCTGGAGCAGGCTGATTTCGAAATCGCTGAGGTTCAGGTCGCGCTGGATCGGCTCGACCATCAAGGTCAGCACACGCGCGTCGATCGCGCTGAAGCAATAGCCGATGAACAGAATCGCGACGACGAACCAGCGGTAGACGCCGCGAGAGGGCGCAGCGCCTACCACCGGCGCGTCGGACGCCGCCGCGCTCACCATGCCGAGGGCGGATCCCGCCGCGCCAATATCTGTTCGGTGCGCGCCGCAATCAGCACATCATTCTCCCCGCTCTCCGGCAGCAGCCAGAAGCGCCCCGCGCGCACGCCGTCAAGCGCGAAGGCCGAAACTTCGCCGGGCTCGGTGAGTTTGAGCTGGAGCCCGGTGGTGCGGACCAGATCCTCCATCGTGCGGTACGCGACCTTCGTCTGCGCCTCATTCTCCACATAGTCGGCGGGACGCACTTCGCCCGACGCCATGATCGCGGTGTTGACCGTGTGCGGACCGGGAAAGAGGACGGCCGCGCGCAGCTTGCCGCCTTCGCGCAAGAGCTGCTGGTGCAGCACTTCGGAGATGCTGGTGACCGCGGCCTTGGTCGCGGCATAGATCGGCGTATTGGGAAGCGAGCGGAGTCCGCCGTTGGTCGAGCTGGTGTTGATCACCACCCCCTCTTCGCCCGCCTCGATCATCCGCGGCACGAACGCCGCGATCCCGTGGACGACACCGAGCACATTGACGTCGATCCCCCAGCGCCAGTCGCTGAGCGGCAGCGTCCAGATCTTGCGCTGCGCCTCGCCCAATCCGACGCCGGCATTGTTGAAGAGCAGGTGCACGGTGCCGAACTTCTCGAAGACCCGGTCGGCGAGCGCGCGTACCGACGCTTCTTTCGTCACGTCGCACGCGATCGCGAGCACCTCCCCGCTGCCCAGTGCGTCGATCTCGGCGCGTACCGCTTCGAGCCGCGCCGGATCGATGTCGGCGATCACGACATGCGCGCCGGCGCGCGCGAGGTCGGCGCACAGACATTTGCCGACCCCGCTCGCCCCGCCGGTAACCACCGCCACCCGGCCAGAAAAATCCTGCATCAGGCGGCCTTCCGCGCGCCGAGTTCGAAGCCGGTGTTGCGCGGGTCGTCGTGGCGCCCGACCCAGTGCGGCGCGATCCATTCGCCCGGCACCTTGCGCAGCAGCGTGCCGCCGGTCGCCGTGCCGCCTTCGACATATTCCATGCCGACAAGGCGACGGACGGGGATGTCGGCGAGCGGGTCGTACGCCGATTCACGCAAGGTGATCGTTCCCGTCATGGCGCGGCGCCCGCTGTAATTGCGCTGCCAGTTGAGGCGAGTGAGGAAGACGTCACCGTCGAACTCGCCCGGCGTGTCGATCGACGGCATGCCCTTGTAGCAGAAGAGATGTTCCTCGAAGGTCAGCGGCGCGTCGATCGCCTCGCCGATCGTGCCCTCGATCTCGAAATAGGCGACGCCGTGGCGCGAACAGGTTGCGCGCAGATGGTCGCCGTTGCGCTCGAAATGCGTCTCGGCGATCTTCTTCGGCTCACCGAAACGTTCGCGGCCCGAGGTGACGACGGTTTCGCCCTCCATCGCCATGTGGAAGCAATAGGCGCCCGGCGCGCCCTCATGGGTGCAGTTGACGCCCACCGTCAGCGCCCCGATCTCGACCGTGTCGGTTTCGGTGATGTGCATCGCGACATGGACCATCTGCAGCCAGATTTCGGGGCGTTCGACCGCGACGAGCGGCTGCGGCAGCAGCGCCGCGATCACTTCGGGATCGGTCTCATAGGTGGCGCGGATGCCATAGACAGTATTCTTGAGCATCCCCGGTGCGCGCGTTTCGACGGGCCCTTGGACATAACGCAATCTCGACATCGCAATTCTCCCGATGGCGCCCGCGGGCGCAATAAGCGGATCGATCCGCATGAAACGAAAATGGGCTGTTATTCGGCCGCTTCGACGAGGCGGCTTCCGTCGGGCCCGTCGGCGTAAAATTGCTCGAAATAGCGGCGGAAACGCAGGATCGGGCCGTCGCCGTCGCACAGGTACGGCCGTGCACGATGGATCTTGTTGTGCCAGATCGGAATGTCGCCCTCGACGCCCTTTTGCCCGCACGTATTCTCGATCGCCGCCTCGATCGCCTTTTCCTCAGGCGAACCCGGCGCGACCTTCGGATGGGTGAAGCAGAAGCGCAGCTCGACATCGTCAGCCTCGACCGGGGTCGCGATGACGAGCAGCGACAGCTCGACCAGCCCGCTCAGCCGCGTGAATTTCTGCCCCGCACCGTTCTGGACCGTCTCGACCGAATAGGGGAGCTGCTTGCGCTCGCCAGTCGGCAGGTCGATCGTGCGGTGGCCGCGCGCGACGCTGCGCCGGCGCACGCCCTCATAGTCGGTCTCGCCCTCGGGTACCGCGTCCATCGCGTGGACATAGGCAAAATGCGCGACATCGACGCCGTTTTCGGCAATTTCCTGGGGGTTGCTGGCAAAGCGCCATTCGCGCTTGACCGGCTCGGCGAAAGCCGGATCGGTGAATTCGGGATAGTCTATGACGTCGAACATCGGCGCGACATCGTCGGGATGGTACCAGGCCCAGATCACGCCGCTGCTTTCGGTCACCGGGTAAGATTTCGCCAGCGGCTCGCGCTTCGCGCGCGGCGGAAAGGCCTTGGCATAGGGGATCTTGCTGCAAAAGCCGTCGGGACGGAACGCCCAGTGATGGAAGGGGCAGCGCAGGCTGTCGCCCTCGACCGTGCCGCCGTGCCCCATATGCGCGCCAAGATGCGGGCAATAGGCATCGAGCAGCCCCGCCTCGCCGCTCTCGTTGCGGAACAGGACGAGGTCGCGCCCGAAATAATGAACCGGCCGGACATCGCCGACACCCAGCTCGGCACCATAGCCGACCCCGAACCAGCCATAGGGGATGGGCATCGGAAAGCGTTCAACCTGTGGCACTGTCAGTCTCCCGGATGGCCGTCCTTTCCGGGCGGCTCTTGTCGGGCGAGTGTATCGATTGCGCCGCGCGAGGTAAGACCCAAATGGCGCACAGTTTGTGCGTCGTGACGAACAATGAAGCAGGGTCGGCGCCCGAACCCCTTATTCGCGGCCGATCAAAGCCCGTTGTCCACTGCTACCCCCGGCGCCTCCATCGCGACGAGCATTTCGCCGAAAGCGCGCGCCGCCGGGGAGGCCGCGCCCCCACTGCGGATCAGCATGAAATCGGCGCTGGGCAGGGCGGGAAGGCCATAATCGCCGTCGAGCAGGCGCATTCCGGGTTCGAGGTCGCCGCGCGTCAGCACCGCGACCGCCAATCCCGATCGGACCGCCGCGCGCAGGCCCTGTTCGCTCGGCGAGGTAAAGGCGATGTGCCAATCGATCGATGTCGCTTCGAGCGCGGCAACCCCCATCAGCCGGTTGATGCAATTCGGGGGATGGAAGGCGAGCGGCAGCGACGCGCCGTCGGACAACAGGAAATTGTCGGCCGCGACCCACCCGAACTCCGCTCGCCGCAGAGGGATTCCGCCATTCTCACCCCCGGCGGTCGAGAGCACGACGGCAAGGTCCAGCTCCTCGGCCGCGATCATCGTGCTGAGGTCGAGATAGGTGCTCACATGGACATCGAGCCGCACCGCGGGAAAGGCGCGCGAGAATTGACAGAGCAGCGCCGGCAATCGCTCGCCCATGAACGCCTCCGGAGCGCCGAAACGCACGGCACCAGTCACCGACGAAGGGCGAAAGCGTTGCGCAAGCGCGTCGAGGCTGGCGAGGATCTGGCGCGCGTGCAGCAGGAAGTCCTCGCCATCGTCGGTCAGGATCAATCGCCGTGTCGTCCGGCGGATCAGCGCGCGTCCGACCTGCTCCTCGAGACGCCGGATCTGGTGGCTCACTGCGGGCTGGGTGAGATTCAACCGACGCGCGGCCCGCGTGAAGCCACCCGTCTCGCTGACCGCGACAAATGCGCGCAGTAGGACCGGATCGATGTCCATGACGGTCAATTAATTATGATTAGTTATAGATTCCAGAAAATAAAATCATTTCTGTAATTTCTTGCCCCTCCCCAGATAGCGCACCTGCCGGGCAAACGGGCCCGGACGTTCGAAAGGTGCCGCCCATGACCCACTCCCCCGCCCGCAAAAACACGCTGGCCCTGTTCGCCATGTGCCTCGGCGCGCTGATGTTCGGCCTCGAAATCACAAGCGTCCCGGTGATCCTCCCAAGCCTGGAGAAAGTGCTTCACGGCGACTTCCAGCAACTGCAGTGGGTCATGAACGCCTATACGCTCGCCTGCACGACCGTGCTGATGGCCACCGGCACGCTGGCCGATCGCTTTGGCCGCAAGCGCATCTTCATGATCAGCGTGGCAGCCTTCGGCGCCACCTCGGCGCTGTGCGGCCTCGCCGACAATATGACGTTGCTCATCGCGGGTCGGCTGCTTCAGGGCCTTGCCGGCGGGGCGATGCTGATCTGCTCGATTGCGCTTCTCTCGCACCAGTTTCAGGATGCGCGCGAACGGGGCCGCGCCTTTGCGATCTGGGGTGTCGTTTCGGGAATCGGGCTTGGTTTCGGTCCGCTCGTCGGGAGCGCGACGATCGCGCTGGCCGGCTGGCAATGGATATTTCTTGTCCACCTTCCGCTCGCGCTGGTGACGCTGGCGATCGCGGCGGGCACGATAGCCGAATCGCGCGACCCCGACGCGAGCCACCTCGACGCGGCGGGAATCCTGACGCTTTCGCTGGCGGTATTCGGACTTGTCTATCTCATCACGCAGGGCGCGACGCTTGGCCTGCCGACGTCAGTCGCGATCGCTGCCGCCACGGCCATCTGTTTCGCCGCATTCCTGTTTTCCGAGCGGCGCCAGGCGCATCCGATGTTCGATTTTTCGGTCTTTCGGAACCGCAGCTTTTCGGGCGCGATCCTCGGCTGCATCGCGATGAACGTCAGCTATTGGCCCTTCATGATCTATCTGCCGATCTACCTTCAGACCGGCCTCGGCTACGACACGCTCGCGACCGGCCTGTGCCTGCTCGCCTATACATTGCCCGCGCTGATCTTTCCCCCGCTGGGCGAGCGCCTGTCGCTGCGATACGGGCCGGGCGCCGTCATTCCGTCGGGCCTCGCCACGATCGGGCTTGGCTTTATCGCCATGAAGCTCGGCAGCATCGCGGCGCAGCCCAGTTGGCTGACGATGCTACCCGGCCTGCTTCTTGCGGGCATCGGGATCGGCATCACCAATACCCCCGTGACCAACACCACGACGGCATCGGTCCTCCCGAGCCGGGCCGGCATGGCATCGGGCATCGACATGAGCGCGCGGCTGATCACGCTCGCCGTGAACATTGCGCTCATGGGCATCATTCTCGTCGAAGGAATCGCCGCGGCGCTGCAACGCGCCGCCCCGACGGGTGCAGGGCTGATCCAGTTGCGGACGGTGGCAGAGGCAATCGCGGCCGGTCAGGCAGTAATCGGCAACCTGCCGGAGGGCGCCATACAGCATGGACTCACCGCCGGCTTCGGCCTCGTCATGATCTATGGCGGTGTCGCGGCGCTGATACTGGCGATTTTGAGCCTCGTCCTCTTCCGGTCAGGTCGGCAGGCCCCTCGCCTCTGCCCGGACGACGGAACGGGTAGCGGCTATGCGCTCTAATATCGCGCCGCGAGCGACGCCGCCATCGACGGTCGCACCTTCACGCGGCTGAACTGGCGGACCAGATAGTCGATGAAGGCGCGCGTCGCGACCGACATGATTCCCGGCGAATAGACGACCCAGCATTTGCGGTCGTAAAAGGACCATTCGGCATCGAGCGCCAGCATCCCGCCGCTGGCGAGGTCCTGGCGCACGATGCTGACCGGCAGGCTCGCGATGCCGAGCCCCTTGCGCGCCGCACTGCGCAGCGCGATGCCGCTGTTGCTCATCCAGCGCGGCCCCACCTTGACGCTGACGTCGTCGTTGAAACTCATCGTCGCGCTGAGGTCGGTCAGGCAGTCGTGTTCGAGCAGGTCCTGCGGGGTTTCGGGCCAGCCGCGCGCGGCGACATATTCGGGCGCGGCGCACAGGCAATAGGACAGATAGCCGAAGGTGCGTGCGCGCAGGTTCGAATTGGGCAGGATGCCATAGCGGATGACAACGTCGAACCGCTCCTGCACGATCTCATTCTCGTTGAGATAGGCGATCGGCTCGATCACGATGCCCGGATGGTCGGTGCTGAATTCGGCAAGCAGCGCGGACATGAAGTCCGACCCGAAGATGTCGCTGAGTCCCACGCGCAGGCGCCCGACGGGTTCGGTGCTGTAACGCCCGACCTGCTTTTCGACTTCGCTGAGGCGCGTCTGCAGGTCGGCGCATTCGCGGTGGAAACTTTCGCCCGCGCCGGTCAGCGACAGGCGGCGGGTGGTGCGGACGAGCAGCTGGACCCCCAGCCGCTCTTCCAGTTCGTGCACCGTCTTGCTGATATAGGATTTGGAAACCCCCAGATGATCGCCCGCGGCAGTGAAACTGACCTGCTCGACAACCGCCAGAAATTCCTCGATTCCGCGCCAGCTCGACATCATCCCATCCCCAAAAGGCCGGGATGCTCTATCAAGCAGGCGCCCGAGTGCAATTGACTACAAGCCCCTCCCCCTAAGGGGAAGGGCTCGTCTCGCTCATTCCGCTGCCTGCTTGACGAACAGTTCGCGGCGCGGGCCGATTTCGCCCGCGACCTTCCACAGCGCGTCGGCATCGACGTCATAGACATCGAGCGCGTTGATCCCCAGCATCGCCTGGATATCGTCGTCGGGCAGGCCGCCGAGGCTGACCGTCATCTTTTCGAGTGTGCTCGGCCATGTGCCTTCGGGGTGCGGATAGTCGGTGCCCCACAGGATGCGGTCGACGCCGATGTCGTAATAGGCCTGCGTCGTTTCCTCGTCGGGCAGCGCCGAACAGCCGACCCACACGTTGCGCGCGAAATACTCGCTCGGCTTCATGCTCATATTGGCATAATAATCGCCGAGCTTGCCGCTCGTGTGCTTCGCCGACGCGCGAATGTCCATCAGCTGCATCACCCACGGGAACCAGAATTCGCCGCCCGCCTCGGTGAAGCAGACCTTGAGCTGCTTATATTCCTCGAAAACCCCGCCAAAGGTCATCGACCACAGCGGCCGCGTCATCCAGAAGGCGAATTCGCACAAATAGGTGCCGATCCAGCCGGGCTGCGTCGTGTCATAGGCCGGCGCACCGCCCGAATGGAAATGCAGCGGCATGTTATAGTCCTGGAGCATCGCCCAGATGCGGTGATATTTGGTGTGGTTGTAGAGGTCGTACCCCTCGGTCACCGCAGGGAAGAACACGCCCTTCAGGCCGTTCTTGCGTGCCCATTCGATCTCCTTCGCGGTTTCGTCGAGATCGTAGAGCGCGGGAATGACCGCGAGGCCGATGCGGCGGTGCGGATCGTCCTGGCAGAATTCGGCGAGCCAGCGATTGTGCGCGCGGGCGCCGGCCCATTGCAGCTCGGCGCGTGCGGCATTGGGCTTCAGCCCGATGTCGGCGCCGAACGGCGGCGCGTTGCGTTCGGTGATGCCGTCAGGGAACAGCACCTCGGCCGCGACCCCGTCCTGATTGAGCACGCGGTTGCGGATCGTGCCGTCCCACGCACCTTCCAGCCCGTCGCCCACGCGCGCGCGCCACTTGGTGTTGAAGTCGTCGATCAGGAAGCGCTTTTCATGCTCTTCGCGCGCCTTGATCTCGAGCTGGACGGTCTCGTCGAACTGCTGGTGATATTTCGATTCGAGATAGTCGCGATAACGCTCGGGCGGGAGGCCGACGTGGCCGTCCGACGAAATGACAAGGTAACGATCCATATTTCCTCTCCGCTTCATTCTTTACAATGCATCCCCTGCCCGGCCGCTCTCGCGGATCGGATCGGGCGCATGACGATGGTCCGACACTATGCGCTTCGCGCGCGGGAAAAAGCGGTCCGGCGGCAACGCACTATCGCTCGTCATGAACAATGGCCGGGTCGGATAACGGCCGGGCCAGATGGTCAAGCAGCAAGGCCGCGCAGATCGCCGCCGCGACCGCGAAGGGTGCGGGCCGCCAAACCTGATAGGCCATCGACGCGAGAATCGGTGGCAGCGTGATCGACGCGCCCGCGATCAACGTGATCGCCGAGGCGATGCCGACCTGCTCCTTCGCCGATCCCGCGAGCGACGCCGCGGCGCTGAAGCCCGGCCGCGCCAGCCCGTAACCAAAGCTCGCGAGCGCGAAACCGGCCGCCGCCGCCCAGACGCCGCCGAGCATCGCCGCAGCATTGCCGGCGCAGGCCAGCGCCACGCCCGCGCGTATCATCGTCCGCGTCGACAGCGACAGCAGCCGCACCAGCCCCCATTGCGCGAGCAGCGCGGAGATCGCGCCCGCGGTCATCGCGATGCCGATCATCTGCTGCGCCGCCGCGGCGCCCGGCGGCATCCGGTCGATGATCACGAAACCGATCGTATAGAGGTTGATCGCCTGCGCCGAGCAGAGGAGCAGCCCGAAATTGAGGTGCCGCCCGATCGCCTTTCTGCGCCAGACATCGGACATGGTCGGCGCATTCGGGTCGCTCGATGCGGCCGCGGTCACCGGCGAGGCGGCGGGTAGGAAAAGCCACGATCCCGCGAGCGCCAGCGCGCCGAGCAGCGCGAAGCCGAGCATCGGCCCCAGCGGCCCCAAGGGGTCGATCATCAGCGCCGGTGCGATCGCGGGACCGATGATCGTCCCGAGGCTGAGCGCGCCCGCGAGGCCGGCGATCGCGTGCGTGCGCTGCGCGCCCTCGGTCCGCGCCGCGACAAGTGCCTGCGTCGCCGTCGCCGCCGCGGACCCCAGCAAGCCATAGATCGACCGCAGCACGGCAAAGCAGCCGAAGGTCGCAAGCGGCGGCAGGATGGCCAGCAGGCCGAGCTCGACCGCCAGCGCACAGCCGCCCATCGAAAGCACGAAGCCGACGAGGCCGGCCCGAATATAGAAGGCCGGCCCCGCGCGCCCGATCCGCGACACCCAGAAGGGCGAGCTGACCGCCCAGGTCAGCGCCGAGACCGAAAAAATGCCCGCGACGAGGAAATCGGGGATGCGCAGCATCCGGCCGATCGCCGGCATCACCGACACGAGGCCGATGTTGCCGATGGCGGTCAGGAAGGTCACCGCCCCCAGAAAGGGCAGCACCCATCGTGACCCCATCGACGACGGGGACGAAAGCGCCGGCACCGGACCGCCCGATCAGAAGCGGATACGCAGCTCTCCGCCGAAGCTGCGCGGATCGCCATACTGACCGAGCGTCAGCACGCCGAGGTTGATCGCGCTGACCTTATATTCCTTGTCGGTCAGATTCTTGCCCCACAGCGCGAGTTCGGCCGTGGTGCCGCCGCCAAGCTCGATCCCCGCGAGCGCGATGCGCCCGTCGAGCAGCCCGTAGGACGGCATCTTCGCAAGTGGGTCGGGGGTGATCGACGAATATTGGCTGCTGCGCCAGCTGTAGTTCAGGCTCGCCTCCAGCCGCCCCGGGCCGACGTCATGGCGATAGAGCGCACCGACCTGGTAATTCCACTTCGGCACGCGCGAGAGGACATAGGTGTCGGTCACATCGGTGCCGTCGGGCAGGATGAAATCGGTGTAGCGCGCATCGACATAGCCGCCGCCGAAATTGATCGTGAAGCCGTCGACCGGGCGCAGCGTTCCCTCGACCTCGAAGCCGGTGAACTTCGCCTTGCCCGCGTTAATGATGTTCGTCGTCACGAGCGAAGGCACGAACACCCCGGCCTGGAAATCCTTGTAGATCGAATGATAGACGGCGGCGCTCAGGTTGAGCGCGTTGCCGAGCCCCGCATATTTCATGCCGAGCTCGAACGACGTCAGCTTCTCGGGATTATAGGCCGTCATGAAAGCGGTGTTGGTCGCGGCGGTATCGTTGATGCCGCCGCTCTTGAACCCCGTCGCGACGCGCGCATAGACCGAGAAATCGGGCTGGATCTTGTAGAGGATGTTGAATTCGGGGTTGAAGCGTTTCCACACCCCCGAATTTTCGAGCGGGCTGAGGTCGGTATATCCGATCCCGCCCGCACCCGGCCGCGCTCCCGCCGCCGGCCCGCCGCTGCGGGTCACCGGATTGCCGTTCGCATCGCGCAGGAACACCCCCGAACCCGGCGCCGCAGGATTGGTGCGATACGCCGAATTGGACAGCAGCAGCTCATAGGCGTGCTTGGACTCGCGCGTGTAGCGAAGGCCGACCGACGCGGTCAGCTTCTCGTCCAGCATCTGCGGCGTCCACGCGACCTGGCCGTAGCCGGCGTAGGATTTCGAACGGCCGCCGCGCTCGCTGATGTCGAAGGCGTTGCCCCCGAACTGGAAGTTCCAGCGCGGGTTGAACACGTCATATTCGTCGTCGAGATAGAAGGCGCCGAGCGTGTATTTGAAGTCGCCGACCGTTCCGATCGCCTGAAATTCCTGCGTGAACTGCTTGTAATTATTGTCGAGGATGATGCGCAGCAGGTCGAGCGGGCTCCCGTCGAAATCGCTCGCCGACCGCGTGATCGCGGTGCGCCGTGCGGTGATCGACTTGAGCGTCAGGTCGCCGATCCCCGGCTCCCATTCGAGCGTTAGCGCATGCCCGTTGGTGCGATAGTCGCTGCGGAGCGCACTTTGCGCCCCGATCTCACGCGTCCGGCCGCTGACGACATAAGGCGCCATCAGCGCGTTGACGAACGCGGTCGCGCCCGACCCGGTGACCGCGGTCGCGACGAGCTGGTTCGGGGTGCCCTTGCTGTCCGAAATATCATAGCTGTAGAGCGCGCTGAAACTGCTCGACGGGCGCCACAGAAGGTCGGCGCGCGCCGCCCACAATTCTTCCTCGCCGAAATTATCCTTGCGCAGCGAGTTGCGGTAATAGCCGCCGTCGAGCTTGGTGATCACGCCGACCTTGGCGCTGAAGCCCGCGACCTCCGGCAGGTCAACCGAAAGGCGCTGGGTGAACTGCCCCCAGCTTCCGGCGCCCGCGAGGAACTGCCCGCCGAACTCGCCGCTCGGCTTGCGTGTGATCAGGTTGACCGCGCCGCCGATCGTGTTCTTGCCGTAAAGCGTTCCCTGCGGTCCGCGCAGCACTTCGACGCGCTCGAGGTCGACCGTGTCGAAGGCGGCGCCGGTCGATTTTCCGATCGGCACGCCGTCGATATAGAGGCCCACCGGCTGGTCGCGGGCAAGGCTGGTGTCGGCGGACGGCGACAGGCCGCGGATGGTGATCAGCGGGCCGAAGCTGTTGCCGATCGTTTCGTTGATCTGGACGTTCGGCACGATCGTCGCGATGTCCGACACGTTGCGAACCTGCGCACGGTCGATCGCCGCGCTGCTGACCGCGGAGACCGAGATCGGCACATCGACGAGCCGCTCCTCGCGCCGCTGTGCGGTGACGACAATGTCGCCCTCGGCGGGTGCGGCATTGTCTGCCGCCGGGCTTTCGCCTGCCTCCTGCGCCATCACGACCGATGAATTCAGCGCCGTCGCGGCCATGACCGCCCAAAGGGCAGTTTTCCGAAATGCCATAATGCCTCCCTCTCCAAATGCGGCCTCTTTGGACCGCCAATATTCGGGCTTCTTCCGCTGGGCCCGGTTACGGAGCGGGACGATAACCAACCTTCCAAGGCGATAAAGCGCGCCACTGGAACTACACTGTTCACCCCTGTGGCGAATAGCCGCACGCCCCCAGAATGATACCCTTCGCGTTCCGGGCCGATTTTCCATGCGCAAGACCGGCGCGTTCGCCAACAGATCGAAGGCAGAATTGCACGACGAAAGACGGTGGTCGGCGACCCGAAGCGGTGAGTCTTTGCAGCGATTGCGCCAAAGATGGGGAGTTCAAGCCTCTGGTTTGAACAGGCGTCAGTCTCTGCGTCTTCGACCCTTCCGCATTTGCATTCGACGACAGCCTATCGCTGTGAAGCGTGTCGAACGATTGCACTACATATTTTCGAACGTGGATATGCTGGACTGAGTGCGCAGCTGGCACCGAGCGGCCCGAAATCGAGGAGCCATCCCGGAAATAGTGAAGCTTCGAGATGGCAGTTTCTGCCAGTCTATCGATGCCTGTCCGACAATCCCGGATCCGGAAAGGAAATGGTGCCCAGAAGAGGAACGCAACGGGGCGCCAAAGCGACGGATTTCTCACGCAAATCAGCAACGAGATATCGCCGAAACCATCATAGGAACCATCACAGATTTTGGCAAGTGACCGGCCCCCGCGGTGGTGACGTAGTTTGAATTAGGCGGTTGTAAAAGGAGGCTCGGCTGGCCGAGGCATGTGACGATCCAGAAGACGATCCAGAAGGAGTCGATCATATGTATACACGGAATCCCAGCATCCATCTTACTCGCGGCCGCCAGACGCTCACGATCACGAAATTGTCCGAACGCTACATTGGCCTCATCAACGGCAAACCCTATATTGAGGCCCTGTGCCGCGAGGAGGTAGCGCGCCATCTCGTGCTGGCACCGTCGAACGACAATCGCGCCGGAGATGAGCAATGAAGAAAGCCAAGAAGGCCAATTCCGCAGCGCTCGTCCGTGCCGCTCGCCGCCTTGTCGGTCATGACGACGAGACCCCGGTGACCGACGAGGAGCTGGCGATCATGGATGAGGTTCGCCGTGAGCACGCGCGCCCGAGCAAAGAGGAAATTCGCGCGGAGGCGAAGCGCTTGCTCAAGAGAGGCTGAGTTAAGGTTAATTATTTCAATGCCTTATACCCTATCATAATACAGATTTCCTGTTCAAAAGCAAACCACGATTACTTGCTTGCTTGCCCTTTCGTTCTGATCTCCAAGCCCCGCGCGCCGAATAGCGGCGCCACTGCAAGGAGATCGAGTATGAGTGTTATCAAGATTGGGACTGTCCGGGGCCGGTCAGCAACGGCACTGGATGAATAGACTGGATGCGCAGACCCGCGCGTATATTGTCAAACGGCGTTCAAAAGGGACCCCCGATCGGCGTCGAAGAGGGACCCCTTTTCGGATATGATGTTGGTTTGTTGAAGATGGCCTTGCGCTGCGTGCGGCGGAGGGCGGGCGTAGCCCGACCG